>Ga0307509_10000033_pt1 | contig 194363 bp, 173 predicted proteins | sample 10_EM_MG_FD_202245 | JGI IMG/M metagenome (GOLD analysis project Ga0307509, IMG submission 202245) | Populus trichocarpa ectomycorrhiza microbial communities from riparian zone in the Pacific Northwest, United States - 10_EM | ecosystem: Host-associated > Plants > Roots > Unclassified... | reverse complement strand
CATTGGCCTACCTGAAAGATGTCCTGACTCGTTTGCCGGCTCAGCCAGCAAGCCGTGTCGGCGACCTGCTACCGCACCGCTGGCAACCTCAAATCCTCGCCTGACCTGAGTTCGCCGGGGGCTTACGCCGCAGTGCCGCAATCTCGCGATTGTTGCACCGCAGCTTTTAAAAGCAAACTGCTTGGGTTATGTTTATCTGTGCATATGTAGAATATTTCTATTAGCCTCACATCACGGAGACCATGCCATGCAAAAATCCTTGCTCATTGATCCGGGTAAGTGCACCGGTTGCCGCCAATGCGAAATGGCATGCTCTTACGAGCACTCGGGCATTTTTAATACCTCGGATTCGCGCATCAGAGTTTTTGAATTCCACCATGAGGGGCGCAATGTTCCCTATACCTGTACCCAGTGTGCGGAGGCATGGTGTCTGAGTGCTTGTCCCGTAGAGGCAATCAAGCTGGACGCCTTGACCGGGGCGAAGGTCGTTTCCGACTCCGTGTGCGTCGGTTGCAAGGTTTGCACGATCGCGTGCCCGTTTGGAACGATCAACTACAAATACGAAACCGGCAAGGTGCAGAAGTGCGACCTTTGCGGCGGCGATCCCGCTTGCGCGAGAGAGTGCCCGACAGGGGCTATTACGTTTGTCGATGCCGATTGGACCGGGCTGGATCGCATGCGTCAGTGGGCACAAAAAACCGATACACAGGCACAGGTTTGAGGGGAACTATCATGGCATTGGCGCGCAAACTTCTTCGTGTTAATTTGACTCTGGGTACCTGCGTCGAGGAGCCGGTCAATCAGGAATGGGTTCGGCAGTATCTGGGGCAGCGGGGCTTGGCAAGCAAGTACCTCGCATCCGAAATCGACCCCAAGGTTGACGCACTGTCTCCCGGCAATAAGCTCATTTTTACAGTCGGTCCCTTGACCGGAACGATGGCGGCAACCGGTGGCCGTTACTCGGTGGTCACCAAGGGGCCGCTGACGAATGCAATTGCCTGCGGCAATTCGGGGGGCTATTTCGGCAATGAATTGCGTTCTGCCGGCTGGGACATGGTCATTTTCGAAGGAAAGTCGGAAAAACCGGTCTATCTGTTCATCGAGAACGAGAAAGCCCAGTTGCTTCCTGCCGACGAGTTCTGGGGTAAATCCGTTTGGGAAACCGAGGGCGGTCTGAAGAAGAAGCATCAGGATCCGCAAATTCGCGTGTCTTGTATCGGTCGCGCGGGCGAGAATCAGGTTCTCTTCGCGGGTATCGTTAACGACCTGCACCGTGCGGCCGGCCGCTCGGGAGTCGGTGCGGTGATGGGCTCGAAGAACCTCAAAGCAATAGCTGTTCGCGGAACACTGGGCGTTGGCAATATTGCTGACCCGAAGGCTTTCATGGCGGCGGTCAAGGCCGGGAAAAAAGTGCTGGCCGATAATCCGGTGACCGGCCAGGGCTTGCCGAAATACGGCACGCAGGTGCTGATGAATGTGATCAACGAGATGGGCGCATCGCCCACCCGAAATCACCAGGATGTTCAGTTCGCGGGAGCCAGCAAAATCTCCGGCGAAGCCATGCACGAGAAGCGTGAGTCCGACGGCAAGAGCCATCTGGTAACGAATCAGGCCTGCTTCGGATGCACCATCGCCTGTGGCCGTATTTCCCGCATTGACGAAAAACATTTTTCGGTCAGTACCAAGCCGGAATATTGGGGGGCTTCCGGTGGCCTCGAATATGAAGCGGCTTGGGCGTTCGGCAACGCGAACGGGGTCGACGACCTCGAAGCGTTGCAGTATTGCAACCTGCTGTGCAACGAAGAAGGGATGGATCCGATTTCGTTCGGGGCGACGGTCGGCGCGGTCATGGAGCTTTACGAACTCGGCGTGATTACCAAGGAGGAGATCGGGTTCGAGGCGCCTTTCGGATCGGCCGAAGCATTATGCAAACTCGCCGAATTGACGGCCCGTGGTGAGGGCTTCGGCAAGATTCTCGGGCAGGGTTCGAAGCGGCTGTGCACGAAATATGGCCGGCCCGATCTGTCGATGACCGTCAAGGGGCAGGAATTTCCCGCCTATGACGGGCGTGCCCTGCAGGGAATGGGACTGGCGTATGCCACGTCCAATCGGGGCGCCTGCCACTTGCGCGGTTACATGGTTTCCCCCGAAGTCCTCGGCATTCCAGTCAAAATGGAGCCCAAGGCAACGGAAGGGAAGCCCGAAATGCTCAAAGCTTTCCAGGATGCGACTGCCGTAGTCGATTCGACGGGGCTTTGTCTATTTACGACCTTCGCTTGGAATCTGAATGACATCCAGCCGCAGATCCAAGCTGCTTGCGAGGGCGATTGGTCGATGGAGTCATTGCTGATGGTGGGCGAGCGCATCTGGAATCTGGAGCGCGAATTCAATCTGGCGGCCGGGATTACGGGCAAGGACGATACGCTCCCGCCGCGTCTGCTCAACGAGCCATGCAAGACCGGTCCGCAGGCTGGTATGGTTTCCCAGCTCGACAAGATGCTGCCCGAGTATTATCAGCTGCGCGGTTGGAGCAGCGACGGTGTTCCGACGAACGAAACCCGCGCCCGACTTGGTCTCTGAGATGATGAAGCATGTCATTATCGGCAACGGTCCGGCCGGGGTGGTCGCCGCCGAGACTCTGCGCAGCGGTGATCCGGAGGCGGACATCACCTTGATTGGCGAGGAGCCGGAACCGCCTTATTCCCGAATGGCCATTCCCTATCTGCTGGTGGGCAAGATTGGCGAGGCGGGAACCTATCTGCGCAAGGATACCGACCATTTCGATCGGTTGAAGATTCACATGGTACAGGCGCGAGTTGATGCGATCGATGTGCAAGCGCGTTCCGTCCGGCTCAACAACGACACTAGCTTGGCTTACGATCGCCTGTTGATTGCCACAGGGTCGCATCCGGTACGTCCGCCGATTCCCGGGATGGATTTGCCGGGGGTTTTGTCCTGCTGGACACTTGAAGACGCACGCGCAATCGCCGCCTCGGTGAAAGCCGGTAGCCGGGTGTTGCAGATGGGCGCCGGCTTCATTGGCTGCATCATCATGGAGGCGCTGGCCTTGCGTGGTCCGCAACTGACCATGGTGGAGATGGGCGACCGGATGGTGCCGCGCATGATGGATGAGGTTGCCGGCGGCATGATTCAGCGCTGGTGCGACAAAAAGGGTGTCGCCGTGCGCACGGGACGACGGGTCGTGTCCATCGTCGCCAATGGCAACGTCCTGACCGTGACGCTCGACGACGATGAAAAATTCGAGGTCGATGTCGTTATCTGCGCAACCGGGGTCAAGCCCAATCTGGCGATGCTCGCCGGCAGCGGAATCGAGGTCGGGGCAGGGGTGCTGGTCGACGCGGGAATGCGGACCAATATCCCCGGCATTTATGCGGCGGGCGACGTTACGGAGGCTGTGGAGTTTGGTACCGGCCGTCGAACGCTTAACGCCATCCAGCCCGATTCGGTCGAGCAGGCGCGCATTGCTGCACTAAATATGGCCGGGAAAACAGCGGCTTCGCAGGGCTCCTTCGTTTTCAACGTCCTTGATACACTGGGCCTGATCTCGACTTCGTTTGGCCAGTGGCAAGGCTTGCCCGGCGGAGATTTCGCCCAATTGCTCGACGAGCCGAATTTCCGCTACCTGCGTCTCGCTTTTGACGGCGACCAACTCGTCGGTGCCAATACGATCGGCCATACCGAGCATGTCGGCGTCCTGCGTGGGCTGATCCAGGGCAGGGTTCGTCTCGGCGAATGGAAGGCGCGTTTGATCGCCAATCCGCTGGCGATCAAGGAGGCCTATCTGGCGAAGGGGCTGGCACGAGTTTCCTGATGCAAATCACATTCAAACTGTTCGCTTCGCTGTCCGATCGGCTTCCTGAAGCGGCCCGTCGAACCAACACCTTATTGCTCGAAGTCGCCGATGGAGTGACCGTCGGTGCGGTCATCGCCGAGTGGGCATTGCCGTCGCGCATGGTTCATCTGGTGCTGGTCAATGGGGAATTCGTTCCGCCCGAGCAGCGTGCCGAACGTTGTCTTCATGAAGGAGATGCGCTTGCCATCTGGCCGCCGATTGCCGGCGGCTGAGCGCGATGCCGAGCTTTGAAATGGCGCTGACGCAGCACGAGTTCGAGCGTCAGTTGCAGCCGCTCCTGGATGGCTGGGCTGTCGAAAGGCTTGTTGATCGCTGGCGCATGAAGCAGGGTGCGCAGGTGGTGGACATTTCGTGCCGCTTCCTCCCCGCTCGTCGGACGGGGGCGCTTGAGTTGCCACGGGTGGCCGTTGAGATCGATTTTTCCGGCTGCGGCAAGGAAGAGGAGGCCCGCTTTCTTCTCCGCTTTCAGCGTTATTTCCAGCGTGGCGGCGGGTGATGTGATAGTATCTCCGACGGCGGGTCTCCCCGCATTGCAGGATGGTGAATCTGGTCAGGTCCGGAAGGAAGCAGCCACAGCCGTTATCTGCAAGTGCCGGGGGTAAGGCTCGCCACCTTTATTTCTGCTGCCGGATACATCTTCTCCGTCTTTCCCGCAGCGACGTTTCGGATGCGTTTCATTCAGCCGGAGAGATTCCGTTCCTGCTTGACCAGCATCCGACTTCCGGAAAACTTCCGGCTAGCCCGTTCCCCGATCTGCTAAAATTTCCCGCATGAGCTACCAAGTCTTGGCGCGCAAATGGCGGCCGAAAACGTTTTCCAGCCTGGTCGGCCAAGAGCACGTCGTTCGCGCGCTGACCCACGCGTTAACCGAGCAGCGCTTGCATCACGCATACCTTTTCACGGGTACCCGCGGTGTCGGCAAAACGACCTTGGCGCGTATCCTGGCGAAATCGCTCAATTGCGAAACCGGCCTGACGGCGACTCCCTGTGGCGTCTGCTCGGCCTGTACGGAAATCGATTCGGGGCGATTTATCGACCTGCTGGAAGTCGATGCTGCAACCAACACGCGCGTCGATGAAATGCGCCAGCTTCTCGAGAACGCGGTCTATGCCCCGACGCGCGGCCGCTTCAAGGTCTATGTCATCGACGAAGTTCACATGCTCTCGAATTCCGCGTTCAACGCCATGTTGAAAACGCTCGAAGAGCCGCCCGAACACGTCAAGTTCATTCTGGCCACCACCGATCCTCAGAAAATTCCGGTGACGGTGTTGTCGCGCTGTCTGCAATTCAATCTGAAGCAGATGACACCGACCTCGATTACCGGACATCTCAAACACATTCTCGACGCCGAAGGTATCAGCGCCGAGGTGGGCGCACTGAATCTCGTGGCGCGTTCTGCGGCCGGCAGCATGCGCGACGCGCTTTCCTTGCTCGATCAGGCGATCGCCCACGGTTCGGGCAAGGTCGAGGAGGCACAGGTGCGCGACATGCTCGGCACCGTCGATCTCGACTATTTGTTCTCGATTCTCGATGCGCTGCTGGCCGGCGATGCGGCCGGCATGTTGCGTGTGGCCGACGATATGGCGGCGCGCAGTCTTTCTTTCGATGCGGCGCTGCAAGAACTGGCCAGCCTGCTGACCCGTTTGCAGGTCGCACAGCTCGCGCCGCAGGCGATCGCCGACGATTTGCCGGAACGCGCGCGTTTGCTTGATCTGGCCAGCCGGCTCGATCCAGAGTTCGTTCAATTGGCTTTCCAGATTGCGCTGCATGGCCGCAAGGAATTGCCCCTGGCGCCTGACGAATTGGCCGGTTTTGTGATGACCTTGTTGCGTCTGCACACATTCCGGCCGGTGACGGTCAATGATTCCGCCGTGCGTGCGCCGGCCTCGGTGCGTAGCAAGGCGCCGGCGACGAGTCCCGGTCCCGCGCCGGAAAGGCCGGCCGCTCCGCTGGCCAATGCGCCGCTGGCCAGTTACCGGGTTGCGCCTTCCGCGTCTGAAAGCGAGGGGGAAGCCGCTACGCTACCCGCCGTGCCAGCACCTGCTCCGATACCTTCTGCCCCGGTTTCTACCGACTGGCATACGATCCTGACCGCGCTCAAGCTCGGCGGCATGGCCCGCGAGCTGGCGCAGCACTGCGAGCTGCGCGCGCTGGATGGAGTGCAGATCGCGCTCCGTCTTTCGCCAACGCATCGCCATCTGCAGATGAAGCCCGCGCAGGACAAGCTGCAACAGTCCCTTGCGGATTATTTCGGCCGGCCTATGCAACTGCGCATCGAGCTTGCCGAAGTCGAGAGCGATACGCCGGCGGTGACGGCCCAGCGCGACCGGCGTGAACTGCAGGATCGTGCGGTCGCGGCGATCGAGCAGGACGGCTTCGTCCGCGAGGTGATCGAGTCGTTCGATGCGACCCTGATTGAATCATCCATTAAACCCGTTTAATTCCAATAGAGGCAAGCAAGATGATGAAAGGCGGAATCGCCGGCCTGATGAAGCAGGCTCAGCAAATGCAGGACAACATGAAAAAGGCGCAGGAGCAGCTCGCGCAGGTCGAAGTCGAAGGCCAGTCGGGCGCCGGCATGGTCAAGGTGACGATGACCTGCAGCCACGACGTGCGCCGCGTTTCGATCGATCCCTCGGTGATGGACGACAAGGAAATGCTCGAAGACCTGATCGCCGCCGCCTTCAACGCCGCCGTGCGGCGGGGCGAGGAAGTGAGCCAGGAGAAAATGGCCGGGTTTACCTCCGGCCTGAATCTGCCGCCCGGATTCAAGCTGCCGTTCTGATGTCCACGCCGTCCAGCCTCGAGTCATTGATCGAGGCACTGCGCTGCCTGCCGGGGATCGGTCCGAAATCGGCGCAGCGCATGGCTTACTACCTCATGCAGCGCGACCGGCCGGGCGCCCGACGCCTGGCCGATGCGCTGTCGCTTGCGCTCGGCGCGCTGCGCCATTGCGAGCGCTGCAATACCTTCACCGAAGCCGAGATCTGCGAGCGCTGCCGTTCGGGCAAGCGCGATGCGACGCTGCTCTGCGTCGTCGAGACACCGGTCGATATGAACATGATGGAGCAGACGCACGCCTATTCCGGCTTGTATTACGTTCTCATGGGCCGCGTTTCGCCGCTCGACGGCATCGGACCACGCGAACTGCAACTCGAGCGTTTGCTGGCGCGCGCGGCCGATGGCGTGGTGCAGGAAGTCATTCTGGCCACCAATTTCACCAACGAAGGCGAAGTGACCGCGCATTATCTCTCCGAGATGTTGAAGAGCCGCGGCATCCGTGTCTCGCGCATCGCGCGCGGCGTGCCGGTTGGCGGCGAGCTCGAGTACGTCGATCCCGGGACGCTGGCGCAGGCCTTTCGCGAACGCCGATCGCTTGCCGAGTAAGCGCTCTGCTCCTGCACGCCGTTCAGTTTCAGGTGAAATTGGCGTATAATCCCGAGGTTTAGTTTCTTCCCCATTTTTTACTTGTCCTAGGGATCAGCGCTATGAGCAAAGAATCCAAAGTAGACTGCGGCAGGCGGCGGCTGGTTGTCGCTACCGCTGCTGTCGGCGGCGCGGGAGCGGTGGCGGCACTCGTGCCATTCCTCTCCAGCATGCTGCCGTCCGAACGTGCCAAGGCGGCTGGCGCGCCAGTAGAGGTTGATATCGGGAATCTCGAGCCGGGTCAGATGATGACTGTTGAATGGCGCGGCAAACCGGTGTGGATCATCAACCGCACCAAGGATATGCTGGATACCTTGCCGAAGCTTGCCGATGCAGTGGCCGACCCGAAGTCTGAAAAACAGATGCAGCCCGAGTACTGCAAGAACGACACGCGCTCGATCAAGCCGAACATCATGGTCGCGGTTGGTATCTGCACTCACCTCGGCTGCTCCCCGTCGTCCAAATTCAAAGCGGGCGCTGATGAAGGTATGGGCGGTGACTGGCTGGGCGGCTTCCTGTGTCCTTGCCACGGTTCCACTTTTGACTTTGCCGGTCGTGTTTACAAGAGCAAGCCGGCTCCGGATAACCTCGTCGTTCCGCCGCATACGTATCTGACGGATACGCGCATTCTCATCGGCGAAGACAAGAAGGGGGCGTAAGCAATGGCATCCGATACCCAATACGAAAAGTACAAGTCCGACGGTTCCCTGCAAGGTAACGCCCTGGAGTGGTTTGATGCCCGCTTCCCGGCGACGTCCATGTGGCGCGGCCATCTGTCCGAGTACTACGCACCGAAGAATTTCAACTTCTGGTATTTCTTCGGTTCGCTGGCCATGCTGGTGCTGGTTATCCAGATCGTGACCGGCATCTTCCTGGTCATGCACTACAAGCCGGACGCTTCGCTCAATGCAAGCGGCATCCCGGTGGCTTTTGCCAGTGTCGAATACATAATGCGCGACGTGTCCTGGGGCTGGTTGATCCGCTACATGCACTCGACCGGCGCTTCGGCATTCTTCATCGTCGTCTATATGCACATGTTCCGCGGCATGCTGTACGGCTCATACCGTCAGCCGCGCGAGCTGATCTGGGTGTTCGGCACGCTGATCTTCCTGTGCCTGATGGCTGAAGCCTTCATGGGCTATCTGCTGCCTTGGGGGCAAATGTCCTTCTGGGGCGCACAGGTGATCGTGAACCTGTTCTCGGCCATTCCGCTGATCGGTGACCCCCTGTCGTTGTGGATTCGCGGTGATTTCGTGGTTGGTGACGCAACGCTGAACCGTTTCTTCTCCTTCCACGTAATCGCGGTGCCGCTTGTTCTGCTCGGCCTTGTTGCCGCCCACATCCTGGCGCTGCATGAAGTCGGCTCGAACAACCCGGACGGTGTCGAGATCAAGAAGAAGAAAGACGCGAACGGCATTCCGCTCGACGGCATTCCGTTCCACCCATACTACTCGGTGAAGGACATCGTCGGCGTCGTCGTTTTCCTGATGGTCTTCTCGATCATCCTCTTCTTCGCACCCGAAGGTGGCGGTTACTTCCTCGAGTACAACAACTTCATCCCGGCCGATCCGCTGAAAACCCCGCCGCATATCGCGCCGGTCTGGTATTTCACGCCGTATTACTCGCTGCTGCGCGCCATGGTTTGGCCGATCCTCGGGATCGATGCGAAGTTCTGGGGGGTTGTCGCGATGGGGGCCGGGGTCGTTATTCTGGCCTTCCTGCCCTGGCTCGATCGCAGCCCGGTCAAATCGATCCGCTATCGCGGCCCGATTTACAAGACGCTGCTGACCATCTGGGTGATCTCTTTCTTCATTCTCGGATTCCTCGGTACGAAGCCGCCGGCTTACGCTTTCTTCGATGTGATTCCGGGTGCTCCGATTGCCCAGATCCTGAGTGCGTATTACTTCCTCTTCTTCCTGACCATGCCCTGGTGGTCGAAGATCGACAAGTACAAACCCGAACCGGAAAGGGTGACGTTCAAATGAAAGCGAACAACATGAAGAAATTCCTGCTGGCGCTCCTGTTTGCCCCAATCGCAGCCCTGGCCAACAGCGGAGCGGTGCATCTGGACAAGGCGCCTGACGTTCAGGGCGACCAGGCGGCACTGCAAAGCGGCGCCAAGACCTTCGTCAACTACTGTCTGAACTGCCATGGCGCAAGCTATGTCCGTTACAACCGCCTGACCGAGCTGGGTCTGACCCAGCAACAGGTCAAGGAAAACCTGATGTTCACCGCCGAGAAGATCGGTGAGCCGATGCGTGTTGCCGCGCGCCCGGCCGAACAGAAGCAGTGGTTTGGCGCCACACCGCCCGATCTCTCGCTGATTGCCCGTTCGCGTGCGTCGGAAGAGGCCAGTGGTGCTGACTGGTTGTACACCTATCTGCGTTCTTTCTACCGCGATGAAAAGCGTCCGACCGGCTGGAACAACACCGTGTTCGAGAACGTCGGCATGCCGCACGTGCTGTGGGAACTGCAAGGTCAGCAAACGCTGAACCATGAATCCCACAAGCTGGAACTCGCTGTTCCGGGCAAGCTGACACCGGCCGAGTATGACAAACAGGTCGCTGATCTGGTTGGCTTCCTCGTCTGGGCGGCTGAGCCGGATGCAGGTTTCCGCAAGAAACTGGGTTTTGGCGTACTGGCCTTCCTGGTCGTCCTCTTCGGCTTTGCTTACAAGCTCAAGAAGGAATACTGGAAAGACATCAAGTAACACCAAATAACCGCCTGATTTCAGGCCACGGCATCGCTGGCAGGCGCACTTGAGTGCTTCTGCCACCGCGATGCCGATTCGTTTTTGAGGGTATTGATCATGATGAACCTCTATTCGGGAACCACCTGCCCGTTCAGCCACCGTTGCCGCATCGTGTTGTACGAAAAGGGCATGGATTTCCAGGTGATCGATGTCGATCTTTTCGGCAAGCCGGAAGACATCGCCATCATCAACCCGTACAACCGCGTGCCGGTGCTCGTCGAGCGCGACCTCATCCTGTACGAACCGAACATCATCAACGAATACATTGATGAGCGCTTCCCGCATCCGCAACTGATGCCGGCCGATCCGATCATGCGCGCGCGCGCCCGCCAGCTGCTGATCACGATGGAGCGCGAAGTCTTCTCGTACATCGACGCGCTGGAAAAGAACCTGAAGACCGCCGATAAGTCGCGCCAGCAGATCCGTGATCGCCTGACCGAGATGGCGCCGGTTTTCGTCAAGCAGAAGCACATGCTCGGCGAGGATTTTTCGATGCTCGACGTGGCGATTGCGCCCTTGCTCTGGCGTCTCGACCACTACGGTATCGAGCTGCCGAAATCGGCGGCTTCGCTGATGAAGTACGCCGAGCGGATTTTCAGCCGCCAGGGCTTCATCGATGCGCTGACGCCGTCCGAAAAGGCGATGCGCAAGTAAGCATCGTCGCCAGTGCGCGTCCGGCTCCGGCCGGACGCGTCGTTTCCGCCCCGCGAAATTGAAACGGAAAAAGCCGTGGATCTGCCTTCGACCAAGCCCTACCTGATTCGCGCCATTCACGAATGGTGCTGCGACAACTCGTTCACGCCCTATCTCGCCGTCGTCGCCGACGCGCGCACGCGCGTGCCGCGGGAGTTCGTTCGCGACGGACAGATCGTTCTCAACATCGGCTACGACGCAACCAAGAACCTCAACATCAGCAACGACGGGATCACCTTCCAGGCGCGCTTTGGCGGCGTGGCGCGTGAGATTTCGGTGCCGATCAGCAATGTCGCGGCGATCTACGCCCGCGAAAACGGAGCCGGCATGGCCTTCGAACCGGAAGGCGAGGCGGACGGCGACGAAGCGCTCGATGCGGCCAGTATCGACGACGCCGCCACGGCGGACGACAAGGAAGCGCCACCCGAGCCGCCGGCAACGCCGCCGGCCGGGCGCCCCAAGCTGCAGCGCATCAAGTAGAGCCGCCCCAGCCCGAGGCGTGCGGGCGCTCCGGCGCACCAAAGCGAGGCGGTCTCGCCGTCTCGCTGCCGTGTTCGGCATCTAAACTGCTGATTCCATTGAATGGCACGGCTGTTGCTCTTTCAACGGCAGGAGTGATGCCATGAAACGCGAAACAAAATCCACCTGCTGTTATTGCGGCACCGGTTGCGGTGTCATCATCGAAAGCGAAGGCGATCGGGTCACCGGCGTGCGCGGCGATCCGGACCATCCGGCCAACTTCGGCATGCTCTGCTCGAAGGGCGCCAGCCTCCATCTGACGACGCGGGACGCAACACGGCTGCTCCACCCGGAAATGCGCAGCGAACGCGGCGTCGCGCGCCAGCGCGTGGCCTGGGACGAGGCGCTCGACACGGCAGCGCGCCGTTTTGCCGACACCATCCGCGCCTATGGCCCGGATTCGGTCGCCTTCTACATCTCCGGCCAACTGCTCACCGAGGACTACTACGTCTTCAACAAGCTGGCCAAGGGCCTGATCGGCACCAATAACGTCGACACCAATTCGCGCCTCTGCATGTCCTCCGCTGTCGCCGGCTACAAGCAGACGCTGGGCGCCGACAGCGTGCCCTGCAGTTACGAGGATATTGCCGCCGCCAGCTGCATCCTGATCGCCGGCGCCAATCCCGCGGCGGCGCATCCGATCGTCTTTCGCCGCATCGAGGAAGCCAAGGCGGCCAATCCCGAACTGAAGATCATCGTCGTCGATCCGCGCCGCTCGGAAAGCGCCGAGATCGCCGATCTGCACCTGCCGCTCAAGCCGGGCACCGACATCGCGCTGTTCAACGCCATGCTGCACGTGATGATGCGCGAAGAGCTGATCGATCGCGCCTATATCGCCGCGCACACCGAAGGCTTTTCGGCGCTCGCGCTCGCCGTCGAGAACTACAGCCCGGCCGCAGCGGCCGAGATCTGCGGCCTGACCGCTGACAGCATCGTGCAGGCCGCGCGCTGGTTCGCCCAGGCCGGTGCAGCGCTCTCCTTCTATTGCCAGGGCCTCAACCAGTCGGTACATGGCACGCACAACAACGCCGCGTTGATTCATCTGCATCTGGCCACCGCACAGATCGGCAAGCCGGGCGCCGGACCGTTCTCGCTGACCGGCCAGCCGAACGCCATGGGCGGGCGCGAAGTGGGCGGCCTGGCCAATCTCCTGTCGGCGCACCGCGACCTCGCCAACCCCGCGCACCGGGCCGAAATGGCGCGTTTCTGGGGCGTTCCCTTCGTTCCGCACCGCCCGGGAAAACCGGCGGTCGAGCTCTTCCGCGCGCTGAAAACCGGCGAGATCAAGGCCGTCTGGATCGCCTGCACCAACCCCGCGCACTCGCTGCCGGATCAGGCCGAGGTGCGCGCCGCGCTGCGCCAGGCCGAATTCGTCGTGCTCCAGGAAAACTACCGCGACACCGATACCGCCGAGTTTGCCGACCTCCTGCTGCCCGCCACCGGCTGGAGCGAAAAGGAAGGGACGGTGACCAATTCGGAACGGCGCATCACGCGCGTGCGCAGCGCCGTCGACAAGCCCGGCGAAACGCGGCACGACTGGGAGATCGCCGTCGATTTCGCGCGCCGCCTGGGCGCCGAACTCGGCCAGCCGCTGACCGCATCCCTGTTTCCCTACGACTCGGCCGAATCGATCTTCAACGAGCATCGCGCCTCGACGCGCGGGCGCGATCTCGACATCACCGGCCTCTCCTACGACCTGCTCGAAACCGCCGGGCCGCAGCAGTGGCCCTATCCGGAAGGCGCCAGCGCCGGGCGCAGCCGCCTCTACGAGGATGGCGTTTACCCGACAGCGAACGGGCGTGCCCGCTTCGTGCCGGTCGAACATCGTCCGGTCGCCGAGCTGCCCGATACGCTGCGCCCGATCAGCTTGATTTCCGGGCGCAGCCGCGATCAATGGCACGGCATGAGCCGCACCTCGACCGTGCCGCGCCTGTTCAACGCCGACGACGAGCCGGTGCTGCGCATGCATTCGTGCGACATGCGCCATCGCAATCTGGAGGAAGGCGATCTGGTTCGCGTGCGCAACGGGCGCGGCAGCATCGTGCTGCCGATCGCCAACGGCGGCGGCGTCGTGCGCGGCCGGGCCTGGTTGCCGATGCACTGGGGCAGCCGTTTCACGAGCGGCGCCGGCGCCAATGCGCTGACGCCCTCCGCCGTCGATCCCTATTCCTTCCAGCCCGAACTCAAGCATGCCGCAGTGGCGATCGAGCCGGCGCGTTTGCCGTGGCCGCTCGTCGTCATCCGCCGCATCGAACCCGGCGTGCTCGATTCGGCGACGCTGCTCGAGCGGGCGCGCAGCCTGCTGCCCGAATTCGAATACGCCAGCATCGCGCTCAATGGCCGTGCCGCGTCGCTGATCATCTTCCGCGCCGCCGCCGCGCAGCCGGTGCCCGAAGCGCGTCTGCTTGAAATCGACGCACTTTTCGCCTTGGATGGAGAGGAGGGCGCGACGGTGTATGCCGACCCGCGCCGCAACATCAGCAAGCGGGTGCTCACCCGCGACGGGCAGATGGTCGGCGTGCGCCTGGCCGGCGAAGTGCAGGCCCAGGCCTGGATCAAGGAGGCGATCGCCGAAGGCGCCGCCGATGCGTCGCTGGCGCGCTGGGCCGTGGCGCCGGTCAGCGCGCCGCCGTCGGCCTTGCCGCCGAAGAGCCGCGTCGTCTGCAAATGCGCCGACGTCAGCGAGATACAGATCACCAATGCCCTGGCCCAGGGCGGCGCATTCGCCGAATTGCAGGACACGCTGAAATGCGGAACCTATTGTGGTTCCTGCGTGCCTGAACTGAAACGCATGGTGGCAAAGGCCGCCTGATCGGAGAACAAAATGAGCTTTGCGCACTACATCAAGGAAATCGGCCGCGGTGCCGACGGCTCGCGCGACCTGTCGATCGAAGACGCGAGGCAGCTCTACGGCGCCATGCTCGACGGCGGTGTCTCCGATCTCGAACTGGGCGCCATCCTGATCGCCCTGCGCATGAAAGGCGAGTCGAACGACGAAATGGTCGGCTTTCTCGCCGCCACCGAGGAGCGCGTCAGTCCCTTGTATGCACCGCCCGGGCGCGTGCGGCCGGTGGTCATTCCGAGCTACAACGGCGCGCGCAAGAGTCCCAATCTGACGCCCCTGCTGGCCATGCTGTTGCAGCGTTTCGGCGTACCGGTGGTGGTCCATGGCCTGCTCGAAGGCTACGGCCGCGTCACCAGCGGCCATATTTTCCGCGAGCTTGGCATCATGCCCTGCGCCAGCGCGGGCGCCGCCCAGCAGGCGATCAACGAGAAAGGGCTGGCCTTCGTGCCGCTTTCCGCGCTTGCCAGCGGCCTCGCCGATCTGCTCTCGAAGCGCGCCGTCATCGGCCTGCGCAACAGCGCGCACAGCCTGGTGAAAATGCTCGATCCCTTTCGCGGGCAGGGACTCATTCTCGCCGCCGCCACCCACCCGGCCTACATGGACATGATGCGCGAGGTGTTCGGCCAGATCGGCACGCATGCGCTGCTGTTCCGCGCGACCGAGGGCGAGCCGTTCGCCAACCCGAAGCGCCGCCCACGCATCGAGCACTTGCACGACGGCGAGTGCGAGCTGCTCTTCGAAGCCGAGCACGACAGCCTCAAGGCGCTGCCGCAATTGCCCGAGGAGGCCGAGGCCAAGGCCACCGCCGAGTGGATGCGCGCCGTGCTCGACGGCCATTCGCCCTTGCCGCAGCCGCTCGCCAACCAGCTGGCCTGCTGCCTCTACGCCAGCGGCTATGCCGATGACTTCAATCAGGCCAAAGCCATTGTCGCGGTCGAGGGCAGCAGCCTGGCTGTCGTTTGACGCAGTCCCCTCGCAGTCCCCTCGCCGTTCCCTGTTTCAAAAATAAAAATCGCGATTCGTGCACAATTCGCGCAAGAATTTCCGCACTAATCCTGATATCCGGCTGTCACATCACGGGAGCATGGCCCGGGCGGCACGATAGCCGCCGGGCACGCCACGCTTCGCGGCCGGACAGCGGTCCGGCCAGTGCCTGAATGAATAAAAATGGAGGATTCATGGATACGCGATTGAAAATGTATCTGGCAGCGGCCACGCTCTCGGTGTGCGGCATCGCGCAAGCCGATGTGGCGGTTCAGATGAATGCGGTTGACGACAAGGGGATCGGCCAGCCGCTGGGGCAGGTCGTGATCAGCGAAACGGCCTATGGCTTGGTGTTCAGCCCCGCGCTGAGCGGCCTGCCGCCGGGTCTGCACGGCTTCCACGTGCATGAAAATCCAAGCTGCGACGCCAAGGAACTGAACGGCAAGATGGTTCCCGCGCTGGCCGCGGGCGGGCACTACGACCCGGCGGCTACCAAGCGGCATGGCTTGCCCTGGGGCGACGGGCATCTCGGCGATCTGCCGGCGCTGTTTGTCGACGCCGCGGGCGCCGCCGGCAATCCGGTGCTGGCACCGCGCCTGAAAATGGCCGACATCAAGGGACGCGCCCTGATGATCCACGCCGGCGGCGACAATCACGCCGACCACCCGGCACCGCTCGGCGGTGGCGGCGTGCGCGTCGTCTGCGGCGTGATTCAGTAGCGTCATTGCGCAGCGCGGGCGCCTGCGGGGCGCCCGTTTTCATTGCTTGCGCAGAATTAGACTCCGAGACTCCGAGACTCCGCGCACGACGCTAGGCGCAGCGCAGCAGTACGGCGGCCGCCTCTATTTCCAGCGGCGTGACCGGGCGGCTCAACAGATAACCCTGGATTTCGTCGCAGCCGGCGCCGGACAGGAAGGCCAGTTGCTCGCCGGTCTCGACCCCTTCGGCGATCACCTTCAGCCGCAAGGAGTGCGCCATGTGCACGATCGCCTCGGCGATCGCGCCGCTTTCCTCGTCGTGCGGGATGTCGTGGACGAACGATTTGTCGATCTTCAGCTTGCTGACATGGAAGCGGCGTAGATAGGCGAGGCTCGAATAGCCGGTGCCGAAGTCGTCGATCGCCACCGAGACGCCGAGGCGCCGGATGCTGTCGAAGGTCTCCCGGATGACCTCGGTATCGCCCATCACCGTCGATTCGGTGAGCTCGATTTCCACCAGCGAGGGATCTGCGCCGGTGTCGCGCAGCACCTGCTCGAGCACCCGCGTGAAATCGTCGCGGTAGATCTGCACCGCCGACACATTGACCGCCATGCGCAAGGGCATGCCGCGCTCGCTCCACTGCCGGCACTGGCTCAGCGCCTGGTGCAGCACCCATTCGCCGATCGGCACGATCAACCCGGTTTCCTCGGCAATCGGAATGAAGCGGTCGGGCGGCACTTCGCCATACGGCTCAGTGCGCCAGCGCAAGAGCGCTTCGACGCCGACGATCCTCTTTTGCGGCAGCGCGTATTGCGGCTGATAGACGAGGCGCAGTTCCTTCTTGTTGAGGGCGCTGCGCAGGCGTTGCGAGAGGTCGAGGCGGGTTGCCGTGTCGCGGTTCATGCGCACGTCGAAAAAACTGAAGTTCGCGCGCCCGTTGCTCTTGGCGTGGTACATCGCGGTATCGGCCTTTTGCAACAGCGTGTCGAAATCGGTGCCGTCGTTTGGGAAGACGGCGATGCCGATCGACGCCGAGCTGGTGCACAGGTGTCCATCGATCTCCATCGGCTCTTCGAGCGAGCGCTGAATCTTTTGCGCCACGCTGGCAAAGTGGGCCGGCGACTGTGGGTCCTCGATGAGGATGATGAATTCGTCGCCGCCGAGGCGCGCCACGGTGTCCGACTGGCGCAGGCAAGCGGCGATGCGGCGCGCGGTCTCGATGATCAGCTGGTCGCCGCAGCGGTGGCCGTAGGTATCGTTGACCCGCTTGAAGTGATCGAGATCGAGGAAGCACATGCCGAGAAAGCCGCCCTCGCGCTGCGTCCGCAGGTGCAGCCGGTCGAAGCGGTCGCGCAGCAGCACGCGGTTGGGCAATCCGGTCAGGCTGTCGTGATGCGCCATGAAGCGGATCTTTTCCTCGGCCGACTTGCGGTCGGTGATGTCGGAAAACGACGCGACGTAATTGCCGATCGCCCCGTTTTCATCCCTGACCACGCTGATCGTCAGCCACTTGGGAAAAATCTCCCCGTCCTTGCGCCGGTCGAAAATCTCGCCCGACCAATGGCCGACCTCCAGCAACTGCTTCCACATCGCCTGGTAGAACTCGGGCGGATGCACGTCCGATTTCGTGATGTTCGGCTTCCGGCCGATCGCCTCTTCCCGCGAGTAGCCGGTCAGTTCGCTGTAGGCGCGATTGACGCTGACGATGCGGTTGTCGGCGTCGGTCACCAGCAGCCCTTCGTTGCTGTTCTCGAAGAGGATCTTCGACAGGCGCAACTGCTCTTCGCTGCGCTTCATCGCCGAGATGTCGGAGAAGACCCAGATCGACCCTTCGTTCGGGCGGCGCGGATCGACCGGGCGCCCGGTGCGATGAATCCAGATCGGGTTGCCGTCGCGCCGCTGCAGCAGGACTTCCCGGTCGCTGCTGCCGCGTTCGGCCAGTTCGCCGTAGCAGGCCTTGCCGTCGGCTTCCCAGAATTCCGGCGAGGGGTAGATGATTTCGGTGCTTTGGCCGATCAGATCGTCCGCACTTTCAAAGCCGAAAATCCCGGCCATGTGCTGGTTGCAGGAAATGATCCGCCGCTGACGCAGGAAAACGATGCCGACGTGGGCGTTGTTGAAGATCACCTGCTGGTGGTCGAGCAGTTCGCGCACCTGGCGTTCGATAAGGCGATGCTCGCTCACGTCGGTGGCGGTGATGACGAAACCGCCGTCGGGCATCGGCGAACGGAACAGCTCGACGACACGCCCGGACGGCAAATCGCGCTCGAAGCGCTCGCTGCCCTCCAATTCAGGCAAGGCCGGCAGGGCGTGGCGCTTCGCCGAGACCAGGCTCGCGTCGATCGCCAGGAACTCGGCCAGCGGCGTCTGCGCGCGCGCCAGGGATGCCGGCAGGTCGTGCAGTTTCAGAAAATTATGGTTCCAGGCCGCCAGTTCGAGGTTGCGGTCGAACACCGCAATGCCCTGGACGATGGCGTCGAGCGTCGATTGCAGCAGGCGCGATTTCGCCGTCAGCTGCTGCTGGCGGAGGCGCGCTTCCTGTTCGCGGATCTCGGTGACGTCGGCAAAAATGCCGACCGTGTAGCCGTCCGCGGTGCGGCGTTCGCGCACCTGGATGTGCTGCCCGCTCGGCAGGCTGTATTCGTCGCTGCCCGTGCCGGCCCGATGCGCCTCGCGGCGGCTCGCCAGCCACTCGGCAGCCTGTCCGCCGAGCGGGGCGGCGGCGTTCCTGAGCAGTTCGTCGAAGCGGCGGCCGAGCACGTCGCCGTCGAAGGCCCACAGCCGCCGGAAGGCGTCGTTGCACATCAGGAGCCGGTCGGCGGGGTCGAACAGCGCGAAACCTTCGAAGATGCTCTCGACCGCCGCCTCGAGGCGCCGCCGCGCCGCTTCGGTTTCGCTGCGCGCGCCTTCGAGCTCGTCGAGTATCCGCGTCAGTTCGTCGGTGCGCGCCCGCACCTGTTCCTCGAGCACGAAGGTGTTCTGCAGCAGCGCGTAGTCGGTGTCGAGCGCGTTGAGGTTGTGCTCGACCTGGCGCATCAGCGAGCGGATCATCTTGTCGCGGCGAACGATTTCCCCGCGCAGGCCGCCGGGATCTTCCGGGTCGCAACGCAGGTCGAGCGCGCCGCTCACGCGCGTCTCCCGCTGCCGATGGCGACGCCGGTAAACGTCTGGTTGATGTGCATGCCGCAATACTGCTCGCCGTAAGTGCTGAAGCCGACGACGCGGCAGTCGGCGAGCAGGCCGCCGATCTGCTCGCGGATGCCGCGCTGCCGCGCTTCGATGTGGCGCAGGATGCAGTCGCAGCCGAGAATGAACGCGGGCGGGCCGATGTTCTGGGTGACCGTTTCGAGCGCGCCCACCAGGTTGTCGATCATGTCTTCGCCCTTGGCGACCTTGAACACGATGCCTTCGTCGATGGCGCAGTAGAAAGTCAGCGAGCCGTCGGGATTCATCTTCTGGATCGAGCGGACGAAATCGGCGTTGCCGATCCGCACCACCACCGGGTAGGCCGCAAAAATCATCGGATCTAGCCGGTCGATGTTGATGCCGACGGCGTGCGCGTATTCGTCGGCGGCCGGGCAGCCGTTGATTTCGGTGACGATGCGTTTTTCGGGAATCGCCCCGGTGACGACCAGCCGCTCTTCACTGCTCACGAAATGCTGGGTCTTGAACACCATGAAGGGGAAAGGCGTGCTCGCCAGCAGCAGCAAGGCAGCGTCGTCGACGAAGCGTCCGTCGTAAAGCACCTTGGTCTGCTTGAACGCCAGATCGTCGCCGGCCGAACCGCCGATCAGCGAAATGCCGCCGAGGCCGTCGTAAAAAGCCCGGGTCACGACTTCCTCGCGCATGCAGAGGCCGTCGATCAGCATGAAGGCAAAGGCATTCTGCGGTGTCAGCTCGGGGATGCGCCGGCGCAGCGTTTCCTTGAGCCGATGCGAAAACCTTTGGCCGCTGCGCAAGTCGAAGCTGGAAAGGTGTTCGAGGAGCGCAACCTCGAAAACGAGGTCGTCGCGATGGAAGCTGGCGCCCGACAGGCTGCCTTCGAAGTAGCCGGCCGGACCGATTTCGCCCGCCGTGCTGCAGCCGATCACCGTCGCCGTGCCGAAGTGCCCATCCAGCGCCGCGCCGAGCCGCACGAGGTCGAAGCTGCTGGAAAAGAAAACGATGACCAGACCGATGTCGGGCTGGTCGAGCGCCGCTGCCAGTTCGCACACGGCCGCCTCGGGGTCGGCCAGGCAACTGCTTCCGGTCCGTACCCGCGGTCTGTCCGGCGTTCCCTTGCTGCTCTCCATGTCATCACCTTCGCGTGCAGTGCGCAGCAAAACGACTGACTATTACTTTAGTAAGTATAGCCACCGTGTGAGTGACCCGCCAGAACGGGAAATCGTTCCGCAGCCGGGCAAGGGACGATTAAAATGTATTGACCAACGCCTGCCGAAAGCTGGATTCGATATGCAACTGCAACGCCTGAGTCTTCCAAGAACCCCCCTGCTGGCCGGAACCGACGCGGAGCAGAAGCGCGCGGAGATTCTCGAATACTTCCACGCCACCTTCGACCGCTACGAGCAACTGTTCGAGGTGCTGAGCTGCGACGAGGCCTATTTCAAGAAGCCGATCGCCTTGCGCCATCCACTGATCTTCTACCTCGGCCATACGGCGACCTTCTTCATCAACAAGCTGCTGCTGGCCGGCCTGATCGAGCAGCGCATCAACCCGAAATTCGAGTCGATGTTCGCCATCGGCGTCGATGAAATGAGCTGGGACGACCTCAGCGAGGCGCGCTACGACTGGCCGGGCGTCGCCGAGGTCAAGGCCTACCGCGACGCGGTGCGCGCGACGGTCGACCGGCTGATCCGCAGCCTGCCGCTGTCGCTGCCGATCGGCTGGGATCACCCGTGGTGGATCGTCCTGATGGGCGTCGAGCACGAGCGCATCCATCTCGAAACCTCGTCCGTGCTGATTCGCCAGCACGCGCTGAAATACGTCGCGCCGCACGCCGCCTGGGAGCCCTGCCGAAGCGCCGCGCCGGCGCCGCACAACGAGCTGGTGGCGATCCCGCCCAGCGCCTTGCGCCTCGGCCGCGAGCGCGGCGAGGTTGTGTACGGCTGGGACAACGAATTCGGCAGCCACGAGGCGTCCACCGAGTCCTTCGAGGCCAGCCGTTATCTCGTTTCCAACCGGGAATTCCTCGCCTTCGTCGAAGCCGGGGGCTACGCCGACGAATCGCTGTGGCTCGAAGAAGGCGCCGGCTGGAAAAAATTCGCGCAGGCCGAGCATCCCACCTTCTGGGTCAGGGACGGCGCGGAATGGCGCTTGCGCCTGATGCTCGAAGAAGTGCCGATGCCGTGGAACTGGCCGGTCGAGACGAATTACCACGAGGCCAAGGCCTTCTGCCAGTGGAAGGCGCGCGTGAGCGGCCAGCCGGTGCGCCTGCCGAGCGAGGACGAATGGCAGGCGCTGCGCGCTTTCGCCACGGGAAACGAACCCACCGCCGAGAGTGTGGTGCCGGCCAATCTCCAGCTCGACCGCTACGCTTCGTCGTGCCCGGTCGACGAGTTCGCGCACGGGCCGCTGTTCGACGTGCTCGGCAACGTCTGGCAATGGACCGAAACGCCGATCTACCCCTTCGAGGGCTTCGAAGTCCACCCGATCTACGACGACTTCACCACCCCGACCTTCGACGAGCGCCACAACCTGCTCAAGGGCGGCTCGTGGATCTCCTGCGGCAACGAAGCCTTGCCCGCCTCGCGCTACGCCTTCCGTCGCCATTTCTTCCAGCATGCCGGATTCCGCTACGTCGTCTCCAGCGCGCCGGCTACGGTGCAGACCTCGCATTACGAAACGGACCGGCTGGTTTCCGAGTACGCCGAGTTCCACTACGGCGACCGCTATTTCGACGTGCCGAATTTCCCGCGCGCGCTGGCGCAACTGGCCATTGAAGCGATGGGCGACAAGCCGGCGCGAAAAGCGCTCGATCTGGGCTGCGCCACCGGGCGCGCCAGCTTCGAACTGGCGCGGCATTTCGACCAGGTCACCGGTATCGATTTCTCGACCCGCTTCATCAGCCTCGGCACCCAGTTCGCGGAGCAGGGCCGGCTGCGTTACACGCTGGTCGAAGAGGGCGAGCTGGTCGCCTACAAGGAGCGCAGTCTGGCCGAACTCGGGCTCGACGCCGTGGCGCAGAAAGTCGAATTCTTCCAGGGCGACGCCTGCAATCTCAAGCCAGTCTTCACCGATTACGACCTGATTCTCGCCGCCAACCTGATCGACCGCCTGTACAGCCCGGAAAAATTCCTCGGCGCCGTGCACCAGCGCCTGAAGCCCGGCGGACTGCTCCTCATCGCCTCGCCCTACACCTGGCTGGCCGAGCACACCAAGCGCGAGGCCTGGGTCGGTGGCTTCAAGAAAGACGGCGAGCGCTTCACCACCCTCGACGGCCTGAAAGCCATGCTCGGCGAGCACTTCCGCCTGCTGCGCGGGCCGCTGTCGGTGCCTTTCGTGATCCGCGAAACGCAGCGGAAATTCCAGCATACGCTGTCGGAAGTGACCATCTGGGAGCGCCGTTAGGAGGCTTCTGCGCGCTGTGGCGAAGGCAATCCGGGGCCTGCTGGCATGGCGCTACGACAGGCTATCGAGAGGTTCCAGCGGTTGCTTGGCCGCCTTGCTGAATCCGGTGCGCAGCGTTTCTCGGGATGAGGTGATCGACCAGACGGCGCGGTCGGCGTCGGCTTTCAAGTTCTGCGAATGCGTATTCCCGACCCGTTGCAGATGCTCGGATTTTTGAAAAGCAGACTTTCAACCGCCGGAGTTCAGCGGCCGCCGAAGGCGGTTCGCTGGAACGACAGGTTAGAACGCTATTTTTTGCTGCGAGATACTACGTCGAGTACCTTTTCGAGGAGTTCAATTTCGTTTTTTTCTAGCTTGCGAGACTCGAGAATTTCCGTGGACTGCCCTTTATCAAGCACGCCGGCCTTAGAGAAGAATGATTCATTCTTGACAAGCTCAATAGGGTCGAATTCTTTGCCGCTGTCTACAGCGATTCGAATCAGCGCTAGTGTTTCTTCTCTGTTTCGCTTTACTGCCTCGTAGTACCGGAATTCGTCCATTGCGGAGCGATACTGACGCAGAAAGAAGAAGGCTACAAACTCTATGAAGAACAGAATGCCGAATTTTGGAGCGAGCGATATCAGAAGAGGCATGCCTTCGCCAGTAGTGGGTGCCAATTGGACGGTTTGAGAGTAGAAGAAGGCGAGTCCTGAAAAAGCGACAAACACGCCAACCATCAGATATACGCCTGCCCTGCTATAAATGCTCTGGGATAGTCGCCGCGAGGTCGACGCGTAGTAGGCAAATAGCTTTGTCGCTGGTGCAGAAGCAAGCTCATCTGCGCCCATTGCATCAGTGAGAACGCGGATCTCTGCTTCTCGAATTTCGACGCTTGGCGCCGTTGTGCTTGATTGCACAGAAGATTCAAGTTGGCTTTGCGCTCTTTTTCGTCGGATCGATTCAAGCGGAAGAGCCCCAAAGATGAGACGGAAGACCCAAGGAAAGAAGAACACAACAAACGCAAGCAGGAATTCCACGTACCGGACAGAGATCACCTCCAGTGGCGGCGCCCGATGGCCAAGGATGTCAAAAAAGATGCCCCCAGCCACCACCATGGATGCAATCATCCATAAATACATTTCTATCATTCGGTTGGTTATCTCTCGTCGTTTGACGATGAGTACCGCATCAGAACGTTCGAGAGGGGTGTCGTTTTCGGGAGTTTTCATAGCGTTCTAGCGTTCAAAATAACAGGCGCTGCGCGGCTTCATCGCGTAGCGTCCTGTTGATTGCCGGGCTGGGCGTTTTCGGTAAGCGTTCCGTCTTTGTGCTCTATCTGATAGATGCTGTATGCGTTCGCATTTTCATCGAACTGAAGATAGACCTTGCTTGCCATTTGAGCGTTAGCCGGAAGAGTCGTGAGGCGTTGGTGCACTAGTGCCATAGCTTGGCTGGTAGCGTCGATGCCAAAACTCTTCTCCTCGGAACCGCGTGACGGAATTAGCAATACTTGAATCTCGTAGTTGTTGTACTGAACATGCTGTACGAATTGGGCGTCGATCTTCTTCTCGCGTAACTTGCCAAACTTCGTGGAGAAGAACCGATAAATATGAGGCGCGATTTGGGTCTTGTACAAATCCTCCCACACCGGTTTTATGATGAAGACGATGACGCCACCAATGAGCGCTACAGTTGCCGGATCAGCGGCCTTCTTGGCCCATCGACCAATAGACACGAATCCATCCTCGAAGAGTTCATCAACAAGTAGGCTGTCCTTGTAATGCGGATATGGAAGATAAACATGAAATAGATCTTGAGATTCGCCACGACGGATGACTTCTAAAAAGGAGATGCTGAACCCGCCCATAGCGGCTTGAAGTGAATCGCCATCGTAAAAAACGTCTCCGACGAGAGACCAGTCTCCAGGACTTTCCTTATCAGGTATCACCCGCAAGTTTTCGATATAGCCTGGAGACTTGAGCGTCAAGTCATGCTGCTGATTCATCGGCATACGCTTTCCGGCGTACATGGCGCGGAAGGATTCGAGTACTTCCTTCGGGTTGCGTTCGCCTTGGGAATCGAGGCGCGTACCAGCTAATACTTGGTTCTTGATGGTCTTCATAGGGATATAGAGTTGAACACCCAACGTGGAGGTGACCGGCGCTGCGCGGCTTCATCGCGCAGCGTCCAGCGACCGAAGGGAGCGAGGTCAACCGCAGGGTTAGAGATATCAGTCATGACCGCCAACCTCCGGTAAGGATGCTTCGCTAAGCGAGTTTCTGTCAGATGACTTTTCCGCGAAGACACTTTCCGGGACGTCGTCGTCTCCGGGGTCGTGTTCCACATGCGCAGGCGGTCTCTCGGGGCGAAGGAATACCCAAACCAGAATAAGGCCAACGAGTGGCAGCAGCCAAACAATTGCGAGCTGAGCTCGCTTTTGGTTCAGCTCATAAAATCCGCTTGCGAGCACTAGGCGAGTGACATACGCGTTGAGCGCGACATGAATCACCAGCAAAGCAAGCAGAAGGGCTCCGATCGTTGGCATATGATCGCTAACGTGGAAGTGAGGGGCTGCCGGAGCGCGAAGCGCGGAGGGGACCAAAAAGCGCAGCTTTTTGGCTGTCCCTCTCGACTGTAGGGTTGGGCGTCATGGTTTGCTCTCCGTTTCTTCGCAGACCCGGCACCAAGGCTCGCCTACCGCCGTTCTTGTGGCCTTCCAGCCAGGTGGCAAATCGGCAATGCCGGAAAGCGTTGGGTCGAGGCGAATTGCGGAGCGCATACCAATGATTCGGCCGTCGCTCTCAGCAGCAGTTGCTCCACAAAGGAATGCCCAAGAGTGATCGTCGGCGTAATGGATGGCGATCAATACCGGCAGCCCTTCATCCAGAACTTGCCTTGTCGTGAGGGCGGCAACATTTGGTGCTTGATCGAACGGCCAGTCTGTCATGATGATTCCCTATGACGCCCAACGTGAAGTAGACGACAAAGCGGGAAGTAAACAGCTTATTGGACGAACCAATATCCTGAGTTTTTCTCGTAAGCGACTGTTTTTAAATCCAGGACAAAAATCCGTGCGTTGCGCCATGTCGAATATCCCTTCCGATGCGGTGTTGTTGTCAGAATGGCCGCAGTGACGCGGTGCGGTCTGGGTGCGTATTGGTTTTTGGAAATATAGCATGCCAACCGCAATGGCATAGACCGTTGGGATTTCAGCTTCATGGCCGTTCGAGATTTGTTTTGTGCGGCTTGCCGCTGCGTCAGCAAGAGCGCAAGGCGGATGAGCGCTTACGACGAAGTGTCGTCCGGCTGCTTCTGGCCGGCAGAGTGAGTCCAGCGCATTTCCCTATTGCGGACATTCCCCGCCAGGAAACCTGATCGGATTCCCGCTTCAACCTTCGGACAAATCGGGAAGGCTTGCCCAAGGCGTGTTTCAGGCCTGCCGCCCATCGCTCCGATAAATTTTCATTACCAGCCTTGACAGTGACTGCCTAGGCAACTATATTGCTGCTTAGGCAATTACTATCTAGGCAATGACTCCATGAGCGACAGCGCAAAACCCGGCATCTCGAAACCCCGTTTCTACGACGGCGACGACTACCAGCTCGACAACAGCATCGGTTATCTGATGCGCCAGATCGTCGGCACGATATCGACGCTGACCGAGGAGCGCATGGCCGAGCACGGCCTGACCGACGCGCAGTGGAAGCCGCTGCTGATGATCCAGCAGGGGCGGTGCAAGACGGCGGCCGAGTTGGCGCGGGTGGTCTGTTCGGATACCGGCGCCATCACGCGCATGCTCGACCGCGTCGAGGCCAAGGGGTTGGTGCAGCGCAGCCGTTCGCAGGAGGACCGGCGCGTCGTCAATCTCGAACTGACCGCCGACGGCTGCCGCGCCGCGGCGGTGGTGCCCCACGTCCTGGCCGACGTCCTCAATTCGGTGCTGATCGGCTTCAGCGAAGCCGAAGTGCTGGCGCTCAAGGGAATGCTCCAGCGCATCCTGGACAACGCCGTCCAGTTGCGCGAGAGCGACGCGGCGGGGCAGGGCTGAGCGCCCGCAGCGCCAGCGGCAAATCCGATCGGAGGCCATGATGAAATCGACACCACTCTTTCGCACCCAGCTCACCGCGCTGGTCCTGGCCATGAGCGTGGCCGGCTGCGCCAGCTTCGCCGGCATCGAACCCGGCGCCAGCATTACGGCGCCGACGGCCTTGGGCGCTAGCGTCGAGCCGGTCGAATGGCCGGTCGCGGGCTGGTGGAAGAACTTTGACGATCCCGTGCTCGCCGGCCTGATCGAACAGGCCCTCGCCGGCAGCCCCAGCCTCCGGCTGGCCGAGGCGCGCGTGGTCAAGGCGCGGGCGCTCGCCGGGATCGCCGAAAGCGCGCTCAGCCCACAACTGAGCGCCAATGCCGACAGCACCCGCCAGCGCCTGAGCGAAAACGGCACCATCCCGCCGCCCTTCGCCGGCACCGTCCGCAACATCAACCACGCCGCCCTGAACGGCAGCTGGGAACTGGATTTCTTCGGCCGCAACCGCGCCGCCCTCGACGCCGCACTGGGCAGCGCCCGCGCCGCCGAGGCGGATGCGCAGGCGGCCCGCGTGCTGCTCGCCAGCAACGTGGCGCGCGGCTACTTCTCGCTCGCCCGCCTGCTCGAGCAAAGGGAGGTGGCGCGGGCCACCTTGGCGCAGCGCGAAGCCATTCTGCAACTGGTCGGCAGCCGGGTGGCGGCGGGCATCGACACGCGCGTCGAACTGCGCCAGGCGGAGGGCTCGCTGCCCGAGATCCGGCGCGACCTCGAAGCGCTCGAAGAGCAGATCGGGCTCGCCCATCACGCCCTGGCGGCCCTCACCGGGCAGGGGCCGGAGGCCACCGCCGACGTCGCGCCGACGCTGGCGACGGTGCGTCCGCAAGCGCTGCCGCAGGCGATTCCCGCCGACCTCGTCGGTCGCCGCGCCGACCTGGCCGCCGCCCGCTGGCGGGTCGAGGCGGCCGCGCGCGACATCGACGGCGCCAGGGCGCAGTTCTACCCGAACATCAACCTGATTGCGCTCGCCGGTTTCTCGAGCATCGGCCTCGGCAACTGGTTCAAGGCGGGCAGCAGCGAAGTCGGTTTCGGGGCGGCGATCCATCTGCCGATCTTCGACGCCGGCCGCCTGCGCGCCAATCTGCGCGGCGTCACCGCCGACGCCGACGCCGCCGTCGAAAGCTACAACGCGACGCTGATCGAAGCGCTGCGCGAAGTCGCCGACCAGATCACCTCGCAGCGGGCCGTCGAGCGCCAGCTGCGCGAACAGCAGGCCGCCCAGGAAGCGGCGGAAAGCGCCCTCGACCTCGCCCTGCAGCGCTACCGGGCGGGCCTCGGCACCTATCTCAGCGTCCTCACCGCCGAAACCAACGTGCTGGCGCAGCGGCGCACGGCGATCGACCTCAAGGCGCGGGGCATCGACAGCAACCTGCAGCTCATTCGCGCTCTCGGCGGCGGTTTCGCGGAGGCAACGCAAATGCCAACGCCGCCGGCCGCCACCTGAACTGCTCCACGGAGGAATCATCATGGGAAATCAAGACCGCCAGGAACGTACCGCGCAGGCCGCCGAACTTCCGGCAAAAGCCACCAAGCCGGCCCGCAAGCGCGCGCTGCTCGGCCTTTCCGGCCTGTTCGCCGTCGCCGGCATCGCCTACGGCACGCACTGGGCGCTGGTCGAGCGCTACCGGATCGAAACCGACAACGCCTACGTCCAGGGCAACGTCGTGCAGATCACGCCGCAGATCGCCGGCACCGTGCTCGCCATCAACGTCGACGACACCGATTACGTGCACGTCGGCGACCCCCTGATCCGGCTCGATCCGGCCGACGCGCAGGTCGCCCTCGACCAGGCCGAGGCGCAGCTGGCGCAGACCGTGCGCGAGGTGCGTACGACCTACGCCAACAACAGCACGCTGGCCGCCAACATCGCCGTGCGCCAGGCCGAAGTCGCGCGCGCCGAGGCCGAGGTGGCCAAGGCCGAGGACGATGTCGCCCGCCGCCGGCCGCTGGTCGCCACCGGCGCGGTGGGCAAGGAGGAGTTGCAGCATGCGGCGACCGCGCTGGCCAACGCCAGGGCCGCCGGCGCCGCTGCCGTCGCCGCGCTGGCCGCCGCCCGCGAGCAGCTGGTCAGCAACCAGTCGCTGACCGAAGGTACCTCCGTGGAAAACCATCCCAACGTGCAGAAGGCCGCCGCCCGCGTACGCGAAGCCTGGCTCGCCGTGAAGCGCAGCGACCTGCCGGCGCCGGTCGCCGGCTACGTGGCCAAGCGCAGCGTTCAGGTCGGCCAGCGCGTCGCGGCCGGGGCGCCGATGATGGCGATCATTCCGCTCGACCAGGTGTGGGTGGATGCCAACTTCAAGGAATCGCAATTGCGCGACATGCGCATCGGCCAGCCGGTCCGCCTCACCGCCGACATGTACGGGCAGAAGGTCGAATACGCCGGCACGCTCGAAGGCCTGGGCGCCGGCACCGGTTCCGCCTTCTCGCTGCTGCCGGCGCAGAACGCCACCGGCAACTGGATCAAGGTGGTGCAGCGCGTGCCCGTGCGCGTCGCTCTCGATCCGACGCAGCTGGCCGCGCACCCGCTGCGCGTCGGCCTGTCGATGACGGCGACCATCGATATCCACGACCAGAGCGGCAAGATGCTGGCCGACGCGCCGCGCCCGCATCCGGTCGTCCAGACGGCGGTGTTCGGCCGTCTCGAAGACGAGGCCGAGGCGGCGGTGAACGGCATCGTCGCGGCCAATCTCGGGCGCAAGGCGGTGGCGGTCCGCGTGCCGGGCCGGCCGCTCGCCGCCGCCGAGCGGCCCCTGCATCTGGCGGCCGCGCAGTAAGCGGGCGGGGCTGAACGATCATGGCTTCCCCCCGCGCATCTGCCGCCTCCGCCGTCTTCGCCACACCGGAGCCGCTGCACGGGCGGCAGCTCGTGCTCGGCACGGTGGCGCTGTCGCTGGCCACCTTCATGAACGTCCTCGACTCGTCGATCGCCAACGTCTCGATCCCGGCCATCGCTGGCGATTTCGGGGTCAGCCCGAACCAGGGCACCTGGGTGATCACCAGCTTCGCCGTCGCCAACGCCATCGCCGTGCCGCTCACCGGCTGGCTGACGCAACGCTTCGGCACGGTTCGCCTGTTCACCGCCAGCGTGCTGCTCTTCGTGCTCGCCTCCTGGCTGTGCGGCGTGGCGCCCAATCTGGAAGCGCTGATCGCCCTGCGCGTGCTGCAGGGGCTGGTCGCCGGACCGATGATTCCGCTCTCGCAGACCCTGCTCCTGCAAAGCTACCCGAAGGCCAAGGCCGGCACCGCGCTGGCCATGTGGTCGATGACCACGCTGGTGGCGCCGGTGATGGGGCCGCTGCTCGGCGGCTGGATCACCGACAACATGACCTGGCCGTGGATCTTCTACATCAACGTGCCGATCGGCCTGGCGGCTGCGGGGGTGACCTGGAGCATCTACCGCACGCGCGAATCGGCGACGCGCCAGCTGCCGATCGACCGCGTCGGCCTCGCCCTCCTGGTGGTCTGGGTCGGCGCGTTGCAAATCATGCTCGACAAGGGCAAGGAACTCGACTGGTTCGCCTCCGGCCAGATCGTCACCCTGGCGGCGGTGGCGGCGGCCGGCTTCGCCTTCTTCCTCGCCTGGGAGCTGACCGAAGAGCACCCGATCGTGGACCTCTCGCTGTTCCGCGGCCGCAACTTCTGGACCGGGACGCTGGCCATGTCGCTCGGCTACGGCGCCTTCTTCGGCAACGTCGTGCTGCTGCCGTTGTGGCTACAGCAATACATGGGCTACACCGCGACCATGGCCGGCGTCGTCCTGGCGCCGGTCGGCGTGCTGGCGGTCCTGCTCTCACCGCTGGTCGGCAAACAGGTATCGAAAGTCGACCCGCGCCGCCTGGCGACGGTGGCTTTCCTGGTCTTCGCGCTGGTGCTCTGGCTGCGTTCGGGTTTCAACACGCAGGCCGACCTCGCCACACTGATGATCCCGACGATCATCCAGGGCGCGGCAATGGCCTTCTTCTTCATCCCGCTCGTCACGCTGACGCTGTCCGGCCTGTCGCCCGACCGCATCCCGGCCGCTTCCGGCCTCAGCAACTTCGCCCGGATCACCGCCGGCGCCTTCGGCACCTCGATCGCGACCACCTTGTGGGAGGACCGCGCCGCGCTCCATCACGCCCAGCTCAGCGAGTCGATCAGCACCGGCAGCGGCGCGACCAGCCAGGCCCTGGCCAATTTCTCGGCCGCCGGCCTGAGCCCGGAGCAGGGGCAGGCCCAGCTCAACCGCCTGGTGGACCAGCAGGCCTTCATGCTCGGCGCCAACGATGTGTTCTACGCCTCGGCGCTGCTCTTCGTGCTGCTGATCGGCATCGTCTGGCTGGCGCGGCCGGTCAGGAACGGCGCCGTGGCGGATGCCGGCGGCGCGCATTGAGGCGAGCGCCGCCAGCATCGAGATTGTCATTCCCGTCACGTGATGGCACGATGCCGGCTCGCCATATTTACGACGCCGGAAGGTGCAGGATGATGCAGCTAGTAGCCCTTGGGCTGGCTTTTTTGGGCCTTGCGCTTCCCCTGGCGGCAATATTTTATTTTTCCAACAAACGTGCAAAACGGGACCGGGCTGCGGCCCAAAAAGGCCGCCGCGATTGAGCTTTCAAAGTTTGTCGCAGCAGCGTTTGATGATGGAAAACCGACCGCCAATGAACGACGACGATCCCCGATTCATCCAGCCGACCCTGGTCGGCAAGACCGTTGAGCTCCGGCCGCTTCGCCAGGAGGATGCGCCGGCGCTGCTCGACGCGGCGGCGGACGGCGCGTTGTGGAACTTGAAGGTGACGGTCGTTCCGGGGCCGGGGACCGTCGACGCGTACCTCGCGACGGCGCTGGAAGGGCGCCGGGCCGGGACCGTGATGCCTTTCGCGATCGTCCGGCGCGATGACGGGCGGCTCGTCGGCAGCACGCGTTTCTGGAAAATCGACCGTGCGAACCGCAAGCTGGAAATCGGCCACACCTGGCTGAGCGAGTCGGTCCAGCGCTCGGGCGTCAACACCGAGGCGAAGTACCTGCTGCTGAGCCATGCCTTCGAAACCATGGACGCCGTCCGCGTGCAGTTCTCGACCGACGAGCTGAACGAAAAGTCGAGGGCGGCGATCCTGCGCATCGGTGCCAAACAGGAAGGCATCGTTCGCCACGAGCGGATCATGCCCGATGGCCGGAAACGCAATTCCGTGCGTTTCAGCATCATCGATGCCGAGTGGCCGGACGTGAAAGCGACGCTGCAGCGGATGCTGGCGCGATAAGCGGCGCAGGAGAGCCGGGAAGTCAATGACGAAAACCATGCGGATCGGGCAGCGCGCTTCGCTCACACTCAGCGCCTGCGCGCTCGTCGCGGGCTGCGCCGGCACCGCCAGCTCACCCTGGGGACAGGCGCCTGTGCCGATCGAGACAAGATCGCCCCAAGCAAGCCCCCAGCCCGCTTCGCCAAGCCCGCAACCGACGCCGCCGCCGACGGCGCCGCCCGCCGGGCGGCCCGAGCATCAGGGCCGAGAACTGGCGCTGACCTTGTTGCCGCCGGCCGTGACAAAGGACCGCAGCGGCTGGGCGGCGGACATTCTGGCCGCCTTCAGCGCCTTGCGTCTGGCGCCCAGCCCGGAAAACTTCTGCGCGGCGATTGCCGTCATCGAGCAGGAGTCCGGTTTCCAGGCCGATCCCGAGGTGCCGGGGCTGTCGCGCATCGCATGGCGGGAAATCGAGACGCGCCGCAAGCGGCACCACATCCCCAAGCTCGCGCTGGATGCCGCGCTCGCCAAGTCTTCGCCGGACGGGCGGACCTACCGGCAGCGCATCGACAGCTTCCGCACCGAACGGCAGATGAGCCTGCTCTACAGCGACATCATCGACGAGGTGCCCGGCGGCAAGGTGCTGTTGAGCGGCTACAACCCGGTGCATACCGGCGGACCGATGCAGGTCAGCGTCGCCTTCGCGCAGGAGCATGTCCGCGAAAAGCCCTATGGCGCGGCGCTCGCTCGGGAACTTGGCGGCGACCTGCGCAACGCGGTTTTCACGCGCCGGGGCGGCGTCTACTTCGGCATCGCCCACCTGCTCGATTACCCGGCGCCCTACCGCGACCCGATCTACCGTTTCGCCGATTTCAACGCAGGCCGCTACAGCAGCCGCAACGCGGCTTTCCAGCAGGCGCTCGCGCAACTGAGCGGCAAGGCGATGAGCCTCGATGGCGACCTGCTCAAGTACGACAACGGGGTTCCCGGCGCGGAGGCGAGCGCCACCCAGCGTTCCGTTCTCAAGCTGGCCGGCCGGCTGAAGCTGAGCCCCGGAGAGATCAACGCCGGCTTGCGCCAGGAAAAGAGCGAGAGCTTCGTCCGCACCCTGGTCTATCAACGCCTCTTCGCGCTGGCCGACGCGGCGGCCGGTCGGCCCCTGCCACGCGAAACGCTGCCGCGTATCGGCCTGAAGAGCCCCAAGATCCGCAGCAAGATCACCACCGCGTGGTTCGCCGGGCGGGTGAATACGCGCTACGTCGGTTGCCTGAAACGCGCCGCGACGCTACGGGAACCGCCGCATCTCGTGCCCCAGTAGGCAGCAATGCCCGCGGGGCAGGGTCAGCCGGTCCGGATACTAGGGTTTCAACTGCCCGCGCAACTCGCCGCCCTTGTTCGCGGCACTGTGCACGTTGATGTAAAGCTCGCCGGCCTTGTAGGCGGCGTACTGCTCGTCGCTCAGCTTGGTACCGGCCGGAACCGACCACTGATTCTCAGCGCTTTGGTTCAGCGGGTGGATGACCGGGCCGTTCTTTCCGGCGGCGCCCATGTGGATGTGGGCCATGGTTGCCGTAACGCCGGTCGTGGTGACGCTGCCGGCGACGCTCTTGTCCGCATTGACGGTGATGGTTCCGCCGCCCGATGCCGAAGTCTTCACGGCAGGAACTTCCTGGGCGCCGCTCAGCGTGACCTTGATCTCGTCGGCAAACGCCGTGTTCGCATATGCCGTCAGCGCGACCGCCGCGAGCGCGATGGTGCCGAGGATTCCGGGACGATTCGATTGTTGTGATCCGTTCATTGGAGTGCTCCCATGCAGGAAAAAAAACGATGTGGATACGAGGCAGGAACTGAATATCGCCCCGCGCGTGGAATGAACACTTAAGACGAAGCGATTATTCCCGTTCAATCAGACCGCTGCGGCCAACGTCCGTTCCGAGGCTTGGCACTTCACCGCCGAAGGAAAAAAGGGTTTTCGGCGCGCATACTCGCCGCTCACGCGATTTATTTTTCTTTGCGCACAATATCCGGGCCTGTGATTCGTCTTAACAGGTATGGATATGTCCCTGACGCCGCAATCACCCTTCGAGCAGCCTGCGCCGATGGCCGACCAGAACCGACGCCTTACCGAAACCATCAAGCGCGAGCGCGGGCGGCTGGGCAGCTTCATCCGCCGGCGCGTGCCCGATCCGGGTGAGGCCGAGGATATTTTGCAGGATGTCTTCTTCGAACTGGTCGAGGCCTATCGCTTGCCGAGGCCCGTCGAGCAGGTCGGCGCCTGGCTGTTCCGGGTGGCGCGCAATCGCATCATCGACCGCTTCCGCAAGATGCGCGAGGAGCCGTTACCGACCGCCGCGGAAAGCTCGGAGGAGGGCGACGACGAGCATTGGCTGGAACGCGCCTTGCCCGCGCCGGACAGCGGGCCGGAAGCCAGCTACCAGCGCGCCCTGCTGCTCGAGGCGATCGCCGCCGCCCTCGACGAGTTGCCGGCCGGGCAGCGCGACGTATTCATCGCCCACGAGCTGGACGGGCGCAGCTTCAAGGATCTGGCCGCCGAGAGCGGGGTGAAGATCAATACCCTGCTCGGCTGGAAACGGCTTGCCGTGCTGCATCTGCGCGCCCGGCTACAACCGCTCTATGACGAATTTTCTTGGTAAGGAATCCAAATGATGAATTGCTCGAACGACCAATCCGGCTGCACGGCGACGTGCTTCACGACATGTCTCAAGATCGCGCTGCTGACCAGCGTCGGCATCGCCGCCCTCGGTTGGGTCGTCATGCTGCTCTGGAACTGGCTGATGCCCGCCTTGTTTGCCGGCGCGGCGCAGGTCGGCTATCTGCAGGCGCTGGGCATCCTGTTGCTGAGCCGGATTCTTTTCGGCGGCTTCCGCGGCGGTTGCCATGGAAGCTGGAAAGAACGCTGGAAAGCGCGCCAGCAGCGTTGGGAAAGCATGACCCCGGAAGAACGGGAAGCGCTGAAAGGCCGCTTCAAGAGCCGCTGGGCCAGCTGCGGTGCGGCGGACAAGGGCGAGGAAAAGACGCCGGGGAGTGCACCCAACAGCGCACCCAACAGCGCGCCTCCGCAATCCGAATAATCGGGAAATCGTTGCTCGCCCCGTGTGATTCGGGGCGCTGCGCACAAGGACTTTTCATGCCGCAATCTCATGCTCTACAGGAACGCGTCGCTTCGCTCGAATTGTCGAGGCGGCTGCGCCATTTCGCCCTGCGCGTCATTCCCATCCTCGGCGGGCTGCACGCCTATCTCGGCTGGCGCCTGCTGCCGCCGCTCCAGCTAAGCAGCGGCGGCATGGCGCTCGGCGTGCTCGCCCTGTGCCTCTCGACCTTGCTCGTCCCGCTCGGCATGCTGGCGCGCTTCGTCCCCTTTCTCGCCGCGCGGCCGGCGCTGGCCGACCGGGTCAGCTGGGCCAGTTCGCTGGCCATGGGGCTGTTCTCCTCCGTCCTCGTTCTCACGCTGTTGCGCGATATGTTCCTGCTTCTCGTCGGGACGCCGGCGCTCGCCGGTGCGACGGCCGTCGTCGTCCTCGTTGCGGCCGCGCTCCTCACGCTGATCGGCTTCGTCAATGCGCGCCGCGTGGCGCGCGTCGTCCGCGTCGATATTCCGCTGGCCGGGCTGCCGGCGCCGCTCGTCGGTTTCACCATCGCCCAGATCAGCGACATCCACGTCGGTCCGACGATCAAGGGCGCCTACGTGAGCGCGATCGTCGATCGGGTGAACAGCCTGGGCGCCGACCTGATCGCGATCACCGGCGATGTCGTCGACGGCAGCGTCGCGCAGCTGGCGCCGCACACCGCGCCGCTGGCGAGACTCGCGGCGCGGCACGGCGCCTACGTGGTCACCGGCAACCATGAGTATTACTCGGGCGCCGCGGCGTGGATGCGGGAGTTCGAGCGCCTCGGCCTGCATGGCCTGATGAACCGGCACGTCGTCATCGAGCACGACGGCGCACGCCTCGTGCTGGCCGGCGTGACCGACTACAGCGCGCACGCCTTCGACCCTGCCCAGCGCAGCGACCCGGTCGCCGCGTTGGCCGGCAGCCCGTCCGGCGGCTTGACCAAGATTCCCCGCATCCTGCTCGCCCACCAGCCGCGCTCGGCGCCCGCCGCCGAAGCCGCCGGCTTCGACCTGCAACTCTCCGGCCATACCCACGGCGGGCAATTCTGGCCGTGGAATTTCTTCGTCGTCCTGCAGCAGCCATTCACCGCCGGCCTGCACCGGCTCGGCCGACTCCAGGTCTATACCAGCCGCGGCACCGGTTACTGGGGGCCGCCCAAGCGCTTCGGCGCGCCATCCGAAATCACGCTGCTGCGCCTGGTCGCGGAGCAATAGCCGGTCAAATCGCCGGTCAAATTGCCTGCCTGCTGCGAGGCAATTCTCTGTTGGGGGAAACGGGCCTGATTTCTAGAATCTGGATTCCCGGCGTGCAATGGCAATCGCCGCCATCCGATTCCCCCGAACAGGAGATTTCCCATGAAAAGAACATGGATGCAGAAGAGTGTGCTGGCGAGTGTGTTGACCATCGGTTTGCTCGCGGCCCAGGCGCAGGCGGGCGGCAACCGCTTTTGCGGCGGCGCCGCCGCTTCAGGCGATGCAGCGGCGCTCTCCAGCGACCAGTCGCTCGAATACGCGATCAGCCAGCCGGCCAGCATCGGCGTGTGCATGGCCGCCTACGAACTGGAAAAGTGCGGCGACGTGGAAAACGCCAACCTGGTTTTCGACAAGTGCATTCAGGCCGGCTACGCCGGGGCCATCATCCGCAAGGCCCACATGCTGGAAAACGGCGTCGGCGGCAACCCGCCCGACCCGGCGGCCGCCACCGAGCTGTTGCGCCGGGTGGCCACCAGCGGCCATACCGGCTACGCCACGCTCGGCAAGCTGCACTACGCCAGCGCGCTGCTGCAGGGCAAAGGCGTGCCCAAGGATGAAGCCGAAGCGCGCCGCTGGTTCCTCGCCGCCGCCGAGGAAGGCGACCGGGATGCCGCCGCCTTCCTGCGCACCGGCCAGCACTCCGGCGAGATGGACGCCAGCGGGCAGGGCGTCGGCCAGCGCTAATCGACACGCCCTTGCCCGGCTGGCCCGGGCAAGGGCACGCCGCCCGCAGCCCGCGATGCGGGCCACGCATGGCGCAAGACCCGCACCTTGGGCAAAGGTGCGGGTCTTTTTTTCATGATTTGGTGGTCGTGCGGAGGGCCCGGCGAGCCAGCCTCGGCCGGCAAGCGGGCCGGGCGCAAACCCGGCTGGCTTGCCGAATTCGCTTAGCGCAGTTCGCGCTCCATGCCGTCGATCCCGTCCGAGATCGCGTTCTTGACCAGTTCGGCCACGCCGGCGCTGTCTTCCGGCTTCGATTCAAAATCGATCGTCCAGCTGACAATCGCCTGGCCGTCGTAGGAATCAAACACCTCGACCGTGCCGCGGTAGTGCGTCACCGGAAACGGCGAGACGGTGCGCAAATAGACGAGGCGTTTTTGCTCGCTGTCGATGTCTTGAATGAGGTCGACGATTTCACCCCCCTGTTCCAGCGCCATCTCGCGCCGGGCACCGATGCCGCTCCCCTCGACCCGGCAACTGCCGATGATCGGAAACCAGCGATCCAGCCCGTCAATATTGCGGATGGCGTTCCATGCTTTTGCGGCCGATGTGTCGAGCTTCTTGGTGATTGCCTGCTTGGTCTGCATCTTCGTTTTCTCCTGATTGGACAAGTTGTCATCCCAGATCGCGGTTTGCCGAAGGGGATACAAGCGCCGTATCCCCAGGGGAAAGCCGAACAAACTGGTGGTTCGAAGCATAGAGAGGGGGATGGTCCGAGTCGTTGGAGTTTTGCCTCAGATGTGGCGGGTAATTTGACTGCGGCAATCTTGCTGGCATGGCAGCGAGAGATGAGTGATATTCGGCGAAAGATGGGAAATTCAACAGCCCCTCGGGATGTATCGGCGCGCCACCCGGAATCACGCTGATGCGGCTTGCTGGCGCCTCAGTTGGGGCAGGCAGGGCTCCCACATCATCAGTCGGACGCAAAATCGTGCATTCCAGGGGGCATCGCCCAAGTCCATGCAGATTCGAGGACGTGACTTTCGTTTCCAAGGTGGCCGAACGGCCAGATGCATCAACGTATCAGCGACCAGCGTCACATCGCGGTGATTGGCTGGCGGCCACGATGGCCAGCGGTAGCCCACACCGTCCGTCAGCAAGCTGCTCTTGACGCCGCTTTTGCCGCGGTCGGTAGGGTAGGGCCTTGGCAGCGCAGCAACGGTTCCATGCACAACCACAACGCACCCGGCAAACGCCAGATCATCTTGGATACGCGTCTCCATGCCAGCAGCCTCCTGCCGTATGCCAAAATTATAAAAATTATCAAAAACATATTGTAAAATCCGTGCCTTGTCCGCACTGCAAAGAGGCCTCGAATTGATTCCGCGCTCATTGAAAAACTCAAAACCAGCTAACCAATCGTCAATTGATCTTTGTCGTCGTAAACGGTGGCTACGCTCCGGAATAGGCCTCTTTGGGCTTAGCTCCATCTCGATCGCGCTGGCTCTCATTCCCCAACGCTCTTGGGCGGATACCGTGACTTGGACAAGCATTTGGTCGGCGGGCCAAATTCCAACCATGGTCACTAATATCAATGGCCCTGCTAATGCGACACAAACCAGTTTCACCGGTTACGTGGCAGGCCCATACCACTATGTTCTTTACCCATTTTTCGTTGGTACCACCGGTACCTTCTCGCAGAGTTCAACTACGACGAACGTCGTGAACACTACCTGGCTTTTGCGTGGTCTTTTCAGTCCTTCGAATACTGCCCCGACGACACCGCTAAGTAACTTCGTGGGAGCCGTCTACTCCGGGGGGCCTCCCAACACAGGGACTTATCCAAACATGTCTCTGACGGCTGGACAGCAGTACACGATACTGGTGGCGTTCAACACTGGTGGTGCGTCGGGCGACCTTTCCACCGTGATAATTTCCGGTCTTGGCTGCATCACCTTAGGTACAGTCGACCTGTGCTCGAGATATGTAAGCAGTTCGAACATCGCTGTTGGCAATAACAATGGCCTGAATGCAGCACGCGTCATCGATGCCAATCAGAACCTTCTGAATCTCTTCGCCCCGTTGTCCGGCAACCAACAAGAGATCGCTCGGGCAACGACGCAAACGCTTCCCCTGCTGACTGGTGGCTCGACCGCTGCCGTGCGCGGCGCGATGAACAGCGTCAACAACATCGTCCAGGCCCGCCTTGACCACGTCAGGGGCCGCGCCTCCGGCGACGGCTTTCTCGGCGACAAGAACGTTTGGCTGAAGCCCTTCGCCTCGCGTGCCGACCAGGACAACCGCGATGGCGTGGCCGGCTACAAGGCCGACACTTATGGCCTGGCTGGCGGTATCGATGGCAGCTTGTCGCCAGCGCTGCGAATCGGTGGCGCCTTCGCTTATGCGGCGAGCGACGTCAATGGCAAGTCTTCCGATGCGCCGCAAAGCAACGATGTCTCGATCTATCAATTGATCGGCTATGGCAGCTACGCGCTCGATGACCGCAGCGAGGTCAACTTCCAGGCCGACGTAGGCCAGAACACCAACAAGGGCCGTCGCCAGATCGCCTTCACCTCCAGCGTTGCCTCGTCGAATTACGACAGCCAGACCGCGCATGTGGGTGTCGGCATCGGCCGCAGCTACGCCTTGTCCGGCAGCACGACGCTGATCCCGTCAATCCGAGCCGACTACACCTGGATCAAGGACATGGCCTACAACGAAAGCGGTGCCGGCCTGCTCAACCTGAACGTCGCCAGCCGCAGCACCGATGCGCTAGTCGTCGGCATCGACGGCAAGCTGTCGCATCAGTTGAACGACCAGACGACGCTGATTGCCAACCTCGGCGTCGGCTATGACCTGATCAACAAACAGGACGCCATCACGGCATCGTTTGCCGGCGCGGCGAATGCGGCCTTCGTCACCTACGGCATCAACCCGAGCGCGTGGATCGGTCACGGCGGCGTGGGTGCGGTCTATAAGCTGAAGAACGGCTTGGAAATCACCGGTCGCTATGATCTCGAATATCGCGAGAGCTTCCTCAATCAGACAGCTTCCGCCAACGTGCGGTGGGCGTTCTGAGTCCTCTCCCTTGACGGTAAGGGGCCACAGGGGAAACCCTGTGGCCTTTTGTATTTTTGCTTCCGGACCATCGACCGATGCTGCGATTCAGCTCCTGGTTGCCGTGCTTCTTCCTCGCTGCCTGTATGGCGCTGCCATCGCCTGCCGAGCGCCGTCATGCCGTGGACGCGCTAGCCCAAACGCAGGGCTGGCGCGCGCTCACGATCCCGGCCGAGCCCTTCGATCTCGTAGCCTACCTGCCGCCGGCCCCCGCCCAAGCCAGCTGGCTGACGATTTATTTCGAAGGTGACGGCCTAGCCTGGATCACCAGCACGCAGGTGTCGCCCGACCCGACGCCACGCGACCCACTGGCCTTGCGGCTGGCGCTGGCGCAACCGGAAGGCGCTGTTGCTTACCTCGGGCGCCCATGCCAGTACGTCCATGCCGAGGCCGGCCGCTGCCCAAGCCGTTACTGGACCAGCGACCGCTTCGCGCCGGAAGTGATTGCCGCCACCGACCACGCCATTGATGTGCTGAAGCGGCGTTTCGGCGCCAGTCGCCTGACGCTAGTGGGCTATTCCGGCGGCGCTGCGGTGGCGGCACTGGTGGCCGCCCGCCGCACCGATGTTGAGCGTCTGGTGACGATCGCCGGCAATCTCGATCATCAGGCGTGGACGACTTACCATCGGGTCGCTCCGTTGGCAGGCTCGTTGAATCCGGCCGACCAACTCGAGGCATTGCGCCCCCTCTCGCAATGGCACTTCGTCGGGGCCAGGGACGACAACATCACGCCGGCCTTAGTCCAGGGCTTCGCCGATCGCTTTCCCGCCGGCCAACGCCCGGTCGTTCGTATCGAGCCAGGCTTCGACCATCGCTGCTGCTGGGCCGAGCAATGGCCGCGTCTGTGGCGGGAGAGCCAAGCCGGGTAAGGCCTTCGCCGGCGAAGCGGCGGGGTAGTTTGGCCGCGGGTCGGTGAAGTTCTTCCCCCAAAATTTCGGTGAGCGCCACTGGCGCAGCCGCTCGAAGTTCACGGCCTCGGGCGGCAGCGGAATAATCGGGGGGCAGACCACGGATGTTTGCCCCGCTTGCCACTGGTCAAAGCGCTGGAAACCACGCCAATCGGCGTTCGTCAGGCAATGCTGCTCGGAGAGCCAATGAATACGCCATTCTTCAGGCATTGAACTCGTAGATCGCCATTCGGCGCGGGCTCCAGACATTCGCCTTAAGAAATTGGGGGCTGCCCCTATTGTTTAGAAAGCGGCGCAGCGCCCCTGAACTTCACGCCGGGCCCCATGACTGGCACATGCTTTGCTCTATGCTTGATGAATACTGCCATTCAGAGGGGGTAAAGTCATGATCATTCAACAAGCTACAGCAACGTTCGCGACATCGGTAACCGGCAATCCTTTCTTCAAGCGGCAAACAGATGCACCGCTTGCGGAAAAAACTGCCGACACAACGACTATTTCGCAAGCAGCCCGGAAACGCCTCGTCTTTGAAAAGGCGACTGGATTGCAAATCCCCGACGAGCTCGTTGGTTTTTTTCAGGAGCGCGCGCTCTTTGCTGCTGAAAAGGCGGATGAACCCAGTGCCCATTCCACCAGCCAGTACCGGGTGGAGGGGCCTGTCTATAGCGTCGAAGACATGGTGAAGAGCAAAGGTGGGCCGCTCATTGCCGTAAAAATGACGGAAGCCCAGGTCAACGAGGCCGACCTCAGGGAGCAACAAGAGATGGCGCGCGAGATCGTCAATTTCAATTACGCCAAAGCTCATCAGTACCAGCCCGTTGGCCAGGTGCTCGTCAAGGGGGAACTCGTTGCAACGGTTTTTGATGCCGGTTCCATCGAGTCGCCTCATGCGCTACCCGGCTTGAGCGATCAGGATTTGAGTCCGGCGGAAAGACTCGCCGAAATTGCTCGTGCCGTAAAAGGGGAAGTCATCTATTCCAATTTTTTGCCCACCGCGGGTGGCTGGGGAGGGCCAGGGGCTCCGGAATCGACGCTTCCTCCCCTCACGGCACGGAGCCTGATGGAGATATTCCAGCAGGAAATCGCGCCAGCCATGGAAAAAAAGATTACGGAATGGGAAGCGCAGACCGGAAAAACATATGCTCGTCACCCGTAGAAAACGGGCGGCGTAATGCTGAGAGGCGAAAGCGCCAGTCTGCGTTTCCGCCCAGCGGATATCAGTTCGGCAATCCAGCACAAGCTTTGAAGAGTGGCGTATTTATTGGCCTGCAGGCCAGTCAGTAACGTAGAATGCCTATCCATGCGCCCTGCAGGAAGCACCCTGCGCGAAGCCCACCCGAAGGGGTGTGGGGTGCGCTACGCAGCGAGTCTCCTCGACGTGGCCTCGGGCCATGGGGGCGCCCCGCAGGAAGTGCCCTTGGGGTGCGCACTGCAGGCAAGGTGCCTTGTCTGGCCTCCTCACCCGATCCGAATCCTCTCGCCGTAACCCGTCATCTCCAGATAGCCCCGGCCGATTTCGCGCTCGTGCTCGCTGACGCGGACCGCGCCTTCCCAGTAGACGGTGCCGGTCGAGCCCCGGCTGTCGAGTTCCTGGTCGTCGAGGAGGGGGCGCAGCAAAAGCGTCCGGGGGCCGATGCGGACGCGCCATTCGACCGGGTAGGCGATGCCGGTGCGCGGCGAGTGCCACTGGCGCAGTGGCTCGAAGGCCACGGCTTCGGGCGGCAGCGTTTGCGTGCCGCCGGTCGCCGTGCGCAGGGTTGCCGCCAACCAGAGCGCTCCGCCGTCGGCGCTGCGCAGGCGGAAGGCCATCAGCGCGCCGCCGTCGTCGAGATTCAGGCCGATCCAGTCCCAGCCCTGGGCACCCTCGGGCAGGAGTTCGCTCGACCATTCGTGGTCGAGCCAGGCGCGGCCGCTCACCGCTTGCTTGCGGCCGTCGAGCGTCACCGTGCCGCTCACCGCGAGCTGCGGGCGGCTGTAGTAGTAGCTGGCGTGGCGCGGGTCCGGCGCCTTGGCGCTGAAGCCGGCGGCGCCGTTGAGCATGGGCGGGCCGTCCGGAGTTAGCGACAGCGCGTAGGCGAAATCGGTGCCTTCGACGGTCGCCAGATAGCGCTCGCCGCGCTGCTCAAACTGCTGTTCGAAACGCCACTCGCCAACCCATACCTTGGTCCGTCCGCTCTCGCAGCCGGCGCGGCCGAAGCCGCTGCGCGCCGTGCGCTGGTCGTGGCGCAGGCGGCCGTGGCGCGGGTCGGCGATGGCTGCATGCGCGACGATCAGCTGGCGCGGTGCGAAGGCGCTGGCGTTGTGCTCGCCGATGCCGCTGCGGATGCGGAAGAAGGTCGTCTGGAAGCCGAGCGGCGCGCCGTCCGGCAAACGCAGCCAGCCCGTGGCGTACCACCATTCGCTGCGGAAATCCGGGTGCGCGCCGTGATCGAAGGGGAAGCGCAGCGGCTGGCCGGGGCGCACGGCGGCATACTCTACGGCCTTTGCTTCGGCTATCGCTTCGCCCGCCCGCCAGGCCGGCAAGCTGGCCAGGGCGAGGAGAAAGGAGCGTCGCTCCATCACCAATCCTCGCGCACCGCGAGCACCGCGTCCTGGCGCATCGCCTGGCGCCCGGCGAGCACGGCGGCGAGCGCCGCGAGGCCGACCAGCGCGGCGGCAAACAAGGCCAGCGAGCCCCAAGGCACATGCACGTCCATGCTCCAGTGGAAGCTCTGCCGATTGACCACCTCGATCAGCACCAGCCCGATCGCGCCGCCGGCCAGCAGCCCGCCGAGCACGCCGACGCCGGCCGCCAGCGCGCCTTCGCGGGCGAGCATGGCGCCGATCTGGCGGCGCGTCAGGCCGAGGTGGCGCAGCATGCCGAACTCGCGCCGCCGCGCCGCGGCCAGCGCCGCGAAACTGGCCGCGACGCCGGCGAGGCCGATGACCACGGCCACCGCTTCGAGCAGGTAAGTGACGGCGAAGGTGCGGTCGAAGATGCGCAGGCTGAGCGCGCGGATCTCGCCCGGACGGGAGACCTCCAGCGTGCCGGGCGGCGCGCTCGCGGCCAGCGCGGCGGCCACCTGCGCGCTGGCGGCGCCGGGCGCCAGCTCGATCGCCGCGTCGTTGGCCAGACGGTCGCCGGTCAGGTGGCGGTAGTCGGCGAGGTCGATCATCAGCGCGCCGTTCTGCCGCGCGTAATCGCGCCAGACGCCGGCGACATGCAGCGTTGCCGGCCGTCCGGCGAGCGGCACGACGACGCGCTGGCCGCGCTGCCAGCCGTAGAGATCCTGCATCGCTTCGGAAATCCAGACGTTCGGCGCGCTGCCGTCGCCCGGCTGCGCGGCGCCGACCAGCGGCAGATTGCTGCCGTTCGCCGCCAGCGGGCGGGCGATCAGCGCCACCGGCGCCTGCCCGGCGGCGAGGCGCAGGCTTTCGTGGCGCGTCAGGCGCAGGCGGCCGACGCCGGGCACGGCGGCGAGCCTCGCCTGCAGCGCCTCGTCGAGGTAGCCGCTGGCCTGCGACTGCGCGGCGCGCAGGTAGAGGTCGGCGGGCAGCAGCTGGTTCAGCCATTGATCGACCGAGTCGCGGAAGGAGGCGACCATGATCGCCATCGCCGCCGCCAGCGCGACGCTGGTCAGCACCCCGGCGGCGGCCGTCACGGCATGCCCGGGCGTCGCACCCAGGCGTGCCGCCGCGAGGCGCGCCGGCACCGAGCGCGGCGTCGGCAGCAGCCGGGCGATCAGGGTGGCAAGCGTCGGCAGGAGCAGGATGCCGCCGGCCAGCAGGCAGGCGATCGCCAGATAGCCGCCGAGCGGCAGGCCGTTCCACGGGGGAATCGCGCACGCGGCGAGGCTGGCGGCGAGCAGCGCCAGCCCGGTCCACGGCCGGCCGCGCCCGCCGGGCAGCGCCGCCTCGTCGCCGGCCTTAAGGGCCTGCGCTGGCGACACGGTGGCGGCCTCGCGCGCCGGCAGCCAGGCGCCGGCGACGCCGGCCAGCACGCCGAGCGCGACGTAGGCGGCGGCCACCTGAGGCTGGAACTGCAACTGCGGCTGCAGGCCGGCGAAGTAGCCGGCGCCGAGGTCGCCGCCGAAGCGCGCGAGCAGCGCCCAGGCCAGCGCCTGGCCGAGCGCCGCGCCGAGCAGGCCGCCGGCCAGCCCGATCAGCGCGCCTTCGGCGAGCAGCCAGGCGAACAGGCTGCGGCGGGCGAGCCCGATGGCGCGCAGGAAGGCGAATTCGGTACGCCGCCGCACGACCGAGAGCGCCTGCGCCGAGAAGACGAGAAAGACGCCGGTGAGCAGCGCGATCGCCGCGAGCAGCGTGAGGTTGACGCGATACGCCCGCGACAGGCGGGCGGCTTCGTTCTCGGCGGCCTGCGGCGGCGCGATCAGCACGCCGGCCGGCAGGATCGCCTGCAAGGCCGCGCCGGCGGCAGCGGGCGTCACGCCGGGGCGCAGGCGCAGGTCGATGCGCGTCAGCCGGCCGATGCGCGCGAAATGCAGCTGCACGGCGGCGATGTCCATCAGCGCGAGGAGGTGGTTTTCGCCGGCGCCGGGCAGGTCGCCGGCGACGCGCAGCGGCAGCGTCTGCGTGCCGGACTGCAGGGCGAGCGTGTCGCCGGGCTTGACGCCGAACTCGGCTTGCGCCGCGGCGCTGAGAAACAGCGCGTCGTCGGCGAGCAGGGCGAAGCGCCCGGCGCCGTCGGCCGCGCGCGGCAGTAGCGCCGGCGCGACGCGGGCGAGCGTGAAGACATCGACGCCGAGCAGTTGCAGCGTGTCTTTGCGGCCCGCCAGCTTGGCGTCGACTTCGATCACCGGACTCGCGTCGGCCACTTCGGGGCGGGCGGCGAGCAGCGCGTAGAGGCTTTCGTCGACGCCGCCGCGCGGCCCGGCGACCTGCAGGTCGGCCTCGCCGGCCATGAAGTGTAGGCTGCGCCCGAACTCCGCGAGCGCCGCTTCGTTCACCGCCTGCACGGCCATGCCGAGGGCGACGCCGAGCACGATCGCGGCGAAGGAGAAAAGGGTCGCCGCCCGCCGCCGGGCGAGCGAGCCGAGAAAGACCGGCGCCAGCCTCACGCGCGCAGCCCCTCGGCGGTGAGGTGCAGGATGCGGTCGGCGGTCGCCGCCGCTTCCCGCGAGTGGGTGACCAGGATGCCGATGGCGCCGGCCTGGCGGATGCGTTCGGCGAGCAGGGCGAGGACTTTCGCGGCGTTGGCCGGGTCGAGGTTGCCGGTCGGCTCGTCGGCCAGCACCAGGCGCGGGCGATGGACCAGCGCGCGGGCGATCGCCACGCGTTGCAGCTCGCCGCCGGACAGCTCGCGCGGCCAGCTGGCGGCGCGCTCGCCGAGTCCGACGGCGTCGAGCAACTGCTGCGCCGGCTGCTCGGCCGCCGCGCCGTCCGCGCCCTGCAGCCAGAGCGGCAGCGCGACGTTCTGGCGCACGGTGAGATGCGGCAGCACGTGGAAGGCCTGGAAGACGAAGCCCAGCTTGTCGCGGCGCAGGCGGGTCAGGGCGTCCTCGTCGAGCCCGGCGTAGGCCGTGCCGTCGAGCGTCAGCTGCCCGCTGTCGGGGCGGTCCAGTCCGGCGATCAGGTTGAGCAGGGTCGATTTGCCGACGCCCGATTCGCCGACGATGGCCACGTACTCGCCGGCCTGCAGGTGCAGCGAAATGTTTTTGAGGACGCTGCGGCCGTTGAACTGGCGCGAGAGGTTTTCGATGTCGAGCATGGCGGATGAATGGCTGGTGCGGACGGTATTATCATGCGCCCCATTTCGGTGAATGTCGCTGTCGCGGGGCGGGAAAAAGCACGGCGCGCGACCGAAAATCGCGGCGAATCGTCGCCGATCCGGAAATTTCGCCGGCCGTTTCGTGTGCGACGCACCACTTCAAACGCCTGCTCCAAAAAACCGCCCCACAATGGTGCGAATGCGCCGCGCGAATTGATCCGCTTTAAAAAAAAACCCGATAAATCAGGCGGCTCATCGGCTGGCATGGCGATTGCACTAGAGCAGTCGGGAAAATGTATTTACTGGAGTCGAGAACATGAGCAAACAGAAACTGGTGATGGTCGGTAACGGCATGGCAGGCATCCGCACGATCGAGGAGCTGCTCAAGATTGCACCGGATCAGTACGAGATCACGGTGTTTGGCGCCGAACCCCATCCCAACTACAACCGCATCCTTCTCTCGCCGGTGCTGGCCGGCGAGATGACGGTGCAGGAAATCATCCTCAACGATCTCGACTGGTACAAGAGCAACGGCATCAAGCTGCACCTCGGCAAGAAGGTCGACAAGATCGACCGCGTCAAGCGCCAGGTGATCGCCGACGACGGCACCGTCGAATCCTACGACCGCATCCTGCTCGCCACCGGCTCGAACCCCTTTGTCCTGCCGATTCCCGGCAACGATCTGCCGGGCGTCATCGGCTATCGCGACATCAAGGACACCGACGACATGATCGAGGCGGCCAAGCATCACCATCATGCGGTGGTGATCGGCGGCGGCCTGCTCGGTCTGGAAGCGGCCAACGGCCTCAAGCTGCGCGGCATGGACGTGACCGTCGTGCACCTCGGGCCGTGGCTGCTCGAACGCCAGCTCGACGAAAACGCCGGCCGCATGCTGCAGAAGTCGCTCGAGGATCGCGGCCTGAAGTTCCTGCTCGAGAAGCAGACCGAGGCGCTGATCGCCGGCGAATCGGGCCGCGTCGCCGCCGTGCGCTTCAAGGACGGCATGCAGATCCCGGCCGAACTGGTGGTCATGGCCGTCGGCATCCGCCCGAACTCGGCGCTGGCCGAGGCTTCCGGCATCTACTGCAATCGCGGCGTGGTGGTGAACGACACGATGCAGACCTACGACCCGAAGATCTACGCCGTCGGCGAGTGCGTGAACCACCGCGGCACGGCCTACGGTCTGGTCGCCCCGCTCTTCGAGCAGGCCAAGGTGTGCGCCAACCACCTTGGCAACTTCGGCATCGGCCGCTACACCGGCTCGGTGACCTCGACCAAGCTCAAGGTCACCGGCATCGACCTCTTCTCGGCCGGCAATTTCATGGGCGGGCCGGGCACCGACGAAATCGTCTTCAACGACGCCGCCGGCGGCGTCTACAAGAAACTGGTGATCAAGGACAACCGCCTGGTCGGCGGCGTGCTCTACGGCGATACGGCGGACGGTTCGTGGTACTTCCAGCTGCTGCGCGACGGCAAGGACATCAGCGACGTGCGCGATCACCTGCTCTTCGGGCAGAGCGCGATCTCGACCGGCGCCGGCCACCAGGGCCAGAACAAGGCCGCGATGATGGCCGACAGCGCCGAGGTTTGCGGTTGCAACGGCGTGACCAAGGGCGTCATCGTCCGCGCGATCAAGGAGAACGGTCTCTTTACGCTCGACGACGTGAAGAAGCACACCAAGGCGGCATCGTCCTGCGGTTCGTGCTCGGGCCTCGTCGAACAGATTCTCGCTTCGACCATCGGCGGCGCCTACACGCCGGCCGCGTCGGCGAAGAAGCCGGTGTGCGGCTGCACCGATCACAGCCACGACGATGTGCGCAAGGCGATCCGCGAGCAGCACCTGAAGTCGATTCCCGAGACGATGGCCTTCCTCGAATGGAAGTCGCCGAACGGCTGCGAGAAGTGCCGCCCGGCGCTCAATTACTACCTGATCTCGACCTGGCCGCACGAGGCCAAGGACGATCCGCAGTCGCGCTTCATCAACGAGCGCGCGCACGCCAACATCCAGAAGGACGGCAGCTATTCGGTGGTGCCGCAGATCCTCGGCGGCGTCACCTCGGTCGAACAGCTGCGGCGCATCGCCGACGTGGCCGAGAAGTACCAGGTGCCGACGATCAAGGTCACCGGCGGTCAGCGCATCGACCTGCTCGGCGTGAAGAAGGAAGACCTGCCGAAGATGTGGGCCGACCTCGGCATGCCGTCCGGCCACGCCTACGGCAAGTCGATCCGTACCGTGAAGACCTGCGTCGGTTCCGAGCACTGCCGCTTCGGTACGCAGCGCTCGATGGAGATGGGCATCAAGCTGGAGAAGATGTTCTTCGGCATGTGGTCGCCGCACAAGGTCAAGCTCGCCGTCTCCGGTTGCCCGCGCAACTGCGCCGAATCCGGCATCAAGGACGTCGGCGTGATCGGCGTCGATTCCGGCTACGAGCTCTACATCGGCGGCAACGGCGGTATCAAGACCGAGGTCGCGCAGTTCCTCGCCAAGGTGCAGACCGACGAGGAGGTGATGGAGTATTCCGCAGCCTTCATCCAGCTCTACCGCGAGGAAGCGCACTACCTCGACCGCACCTGCCACTACATGGAGCGGGTCGGCCTCGACTACATCAAGAACCGGATCGTCGAGGACGCGGACAACCGCAAGGCGCTCTATGCGCGCCTGCTCGACGCGCTGAAGGACGTCAAGGACCCGTGGGCCGAGCGCGTCGCCGCCGCCGACAAGCATGAATTCGAAAAACTGGAAGTTTGAGAGGAAGCGCCATGAGTGATTGGAAAAAAGTTTGCCAGCTGGACGACATCCCGCGCCTCGGTTCGCGCGTCGTCAAGCATCAGGATGACGACGGGGGCGTGGTCGAAATCGCCATCTTCCGTACCCAGGGCGAGGTCTTCGCGCTGCGCGACAAGTGCCCGCACAAGGGCGGGCCGCTGTCGCAGGGCATCGTGCACGGCAAGCAGGTGACCTGCCCGCTGCACAACTGGAAGCTCTATCTCGAAACCGGCGAGGCCGTCGCACCCGATGTCGGCTGTGCGCGCCGCTACCCGGTGAAGGTCGATGCCGGCGTCGTTTTCTTACAGGTTTGAGGAGTAGTTGATGGATAAGTCATTCTGGAAGTCGGGCCACACGCCGACGCTGTTCGCCGCATTTTTCTACTTCGATCTGGCCTTCATGGTGTGGGTCATCCTCGGCCCGCTCGGCGTGCAGATCGCCAAGGATCTGGCCCTCTCGCCGGCGCAGAAAGGCCTGATGGTCGCCACCCCGGTGCTGGCCGGCGCTTTCCTGCGCTTCGGCATGGGCATCCTGGTCGATCACCTGAAGCCGAAGAAGGCCGGCATCATCGGCCAGATCGTCGTCATGGCCGCGCTTGGCTGGGCCTGGCATTTCGGCATCCACAGCTTCGAGGAAGTGCTGATCCTCGGCGGCTTCCTCGGTGTCGCCGGCGCCTCGTTCGCCGTCGCCCTGCCGCTCGCCTCGCGCTGGTATCCGCCGGAGCATCAGGGCAAGGCGATGGGCATCGCCGGTGCCGGCAACTCGGGCACCGTGCTCGCCGCGCTGTTCGCGCCGGGGCTGGCTGCCGCCTTCGGCTGGAGCAACGTGTTCGGCCTGGCGCTGATCCCGCTGTCGCTCGCCTTCATCGTCTTCGTCACGATGGCCAAGGATGCGCCCGAGTGCCCGCCGTCCAAGCCCCTGTCGGACTACCTGAAGATCCTCAAGGACAAGGACGCGTGGTGGTTCATGTTCTTCTACAGCGTGACCTTCGGCGGTTTCGTCGGCCTCGCCTCGTCGCTGACCATCTACTTCAACGACCAGTACGGCGTCTCGCCGGTGACCGCCGGCTACCTCACGGCCGCCTGCGTCTTCGCCGGTTCGCTGGTGCGCCCGATCGGCGGCGCGGTGGCCGACAAGATCGGCGGCATCCGCTCGCTGACCACGATGTACATCATCGCCGCGATCTTCCTGACCATCGTCAGCTTCGGCATGCCGAACTACTGGCTGGCCGCAGGGGTCTTCATCTGCGCCATGCTGGCTCTCGGCATGGGTAACGGCGCCGTGTTCCAGCTCGTGCCGCAGCGTTTCCGCAAGGAGATCGGCGTGATGACCGGCCTGGTCGGCATGGCCGGCGGCATCGGCGGCTTCTATCTGGCCTCCAGCCTGGGCTACTCGAAACAGCTGACCGGCAGCTATCAGACCGGCTTCCTGATCTTCGCCGGCCTCGCTCTGCTGGCGCTGGCCGGGCTGACCGGCGTGAAGACCCGCTGGCGCACGACCTGGGGTGCATCGCACCTGACCGCCGCACGCATCTGATCAAATCGTCCGTAAAAAAACGGGTCGCCGGCAAGCTTGCCGGCGACCCGTTTTTCTTTGCCCGGCCTGCCGTTATTTGGCGGCCGTCCTGGCGGTCTTGACCTTGCGGAAGACCGGTCCCCAGATCGGGTGGCCGGCTTCGGCCGGGCTCAGGTCGAAGGACGGTACGGCCTCGAAGGCCTTGCGGAATTCGTCGCGGCATTGCCGTTCGCGCCCGCCGACGCAGTGCATGAAGGCCAGGTACTTGTGCGCGCGCGCCTGGTCGCTGGGCGCCGCGAGGCCCAGGGCGAGCGCCGTCTGCACCTGCCGAGTGGCGAGCTTGTAGGCGCCGTTCTCGTAGCTGGCGACGCCGCCGGCCAGCTCCTGCTGCGCCTTGTCGAGCGGTGCCGGGGCGGGCGGGGCGGCCTTCGGCGCTTCGGCGGCCGGTGTCTTTTGGTCGGCCGCCGAGGTGTCGGCTTCCTTGACGCCGGTCGATACGCAGGCGCCGCACAAGAGGACGAGGGCGAGCAGGCTCAGCGGGCGGCGGATGGAAGGGCGGTAGCGGGAGGGCATCGGCGGTCGATTCATTGGCTCATTCGAATTTGTGTTTGATGCGCAGGCTGGCGTCGGGTGCCAGGTCTACGTTCTTTTTGTAGGCGGCGAAGGCGGCGTTGCGAATTTCGATACTGTACTTGCCGGCCGGCAGGCGGAGTTCGGCAAGCGGCGGCGAAATCCCGGCTTTTTTTCCATTGACATAGACTTCGCCCCACGGCGCGACGGCGAGCCGGATGCGCCCTTCGGCCGCCACGGGCGGTGCCGCGGCGGGGGCTTCTTCCGGTGCAGCCGGTGCGGCGGCGGCCGGTGCTGAAGCGGACGGTTCGGGCAGCGTGGCGCGCGGCGCTTCGGCTTTGGCGCTGTTCGCGGGCGCGGCTGCGAGTTGGGGGGGCGTCGGGGGCGCCGCCGGGCGCAGCAACAGCCAGCCGGCGAACGCGAGCAGCGCGACCAGCGGCACGGCGTAGGGCAGCGTCAGTAGGCGCTGGCCGGATGCCGCCGGCGTTGGCGGTGCGTCGGCCTTGTCTGCATCGGCCGGCGGTTTCGCGGGGGCGGGCGGGGCACTTGCGGTCTTCGGTGTATCCGCTGTCTTCTGCCGCAGGCCGGTGATGCGCCGGTAGTTGCGCAGATCGGCCGCCATCTCGGCTGCGCTCTGGTAGCGCTTGGCCGGGTCCTTCGCCATGGCGCGCGCGACGATGCGGTCGAAGCCCGGCGGCAGGCTGGGGTTGTGGTCCGAGGGCAGGGGCGGCGCGCTGTTCAGCACTTTGTAAAGAATCGCGTTGAGATCCTCGCCGCTGAACGGCGGGTGCCCGGTCAGCATTTCGTAGAGGACGGCGCCGAGCGCGAAGATGTCGGAACGGCCATCGGCTTTCTGTCCGGTCACCTGTTCCGGCGACATGTATTTCGGCGAGCCGAAGGCCGTGCCGTCCACCGTTTGCGAGGTGTTGGGCAAGAGCGCGACGCCGAAGTCGGCGATCTTCACGCCGTCGTTGTCGAGCACCATGATGTTGGCCGGCTTGATGTCGCGATGCACGACATCGTTGCTATGGGCGAAAGCCAGTCCGTCGGCGATCTGCGCGGCGATCTCGGCGATGCGCGCCGGCGGCAGGACGACGCCGGAATCGAGAATCTCGCGCAGCGAGCGGCCGCTGAGGAACTCCATGGCGATGTAGGCCAGATCGTCGCTGCGTCCGACGTCGTGGATGGTGACGATGTTGGGGTGGTTGAGCCGGCCGGCGGATTTCGCCTCGCGGTAGAAACGCTGTTCGAAGTGCTCGGCCTCCTCGCGCGAGAGGCCGGCGCAGCCCACCGTCTTGATCGCCACGGTGCGCTCGATGAGCGGGTCGTGCGCGCTGTAGACGGTGCCCATGGCACCCCGCCCGAGCGTTCCGGTGATTTTGTAGCGGCCAAGTTGCACAATTGACATGAGCGGATCGACAGAAGACGGGTGAGGGCAAGGTGCCCCGCAAGCGGCGCCGACATTGGTTTTTCGAGGCGCGGCCGGCAAGAAACGTAAAGACAATATGCTATATTCTACGCCGCTTTCCCGCTCCTCCTTTTTCACTCCCATCCCCGGCCGAAAATCTTGCAGAACGGATGCCATCAACTCGAGGTTGCCAGTCTGTCCGACTGCGGACGGGTGCGCTCGCTCAACGAGGATGCCGCCGCCGCCGACCGCGAGCACGGCATCGCCGTGGTTGCCGACGGCATGGGCGGCCATCGTTCCGGCGACGTGGCCAGCCGCATGGCGCTCGACATCGTCATGGAGCGCCTGCCCGCCAGGGTGCGGCAGTTTCGTGCCGGGGCGCGGCGGCCGATGCCGCTGCAGTTCGCCGAGCAGGTCGTCGGCGAGGCGAACCGGGCGATCCACGCCGCGGCCCTCGAGCAGACCGGCTGTCGGGGGATGGGAACGACGCTGGCCCTGGCTCTTTTTCATGGCCGGCAGGTGGCGCTGGTCCATGTCGGCGACTCGCGCATCTACCGCCTGCGCGGTGGGCGACTGCAACTCTTGACGCGTGACGATTCGCTGCTCTCCGATCAGGTCGAACTCGGGCTGATCGCCGCGCAGGACGCCAGCGAATCGCGCAACCGCCATCTCGTGACCCAGGCGCTCGGCGTCGCGCGCAACGTGCCGGCGCATCTGCACGAGGAAGACGTGCAGAGCGGCGATGTCTTCCTGCTATGCACCGACGGCCTGAGCGATATCGTCGACGACAGCGACATCGAGCTCGTCGTCGACTCGCTGAAAACCAACCTCGCGCTGGCTGCCAGCCATCTCGTCCAGCTCGCCAACGACAACGGCGGCTACGACAACATCACGGTCGCGCTGGTCCGCGTTCTCGAGCCCGTGGCCGCGCGGCCGGGCTGGCTCGGCAGCCTGTTCGGCTGGCTGCCCGGATTGCGGAGATAGCGTCTTGGCCAAGCTCGTATTGAGTCTGAACGGCACGGTGCTGCAGCAGCGCTTCATCGACGCGGCATGCATCAGCATCGGGCGCGATGCCGTCAACGACATCGTCATCGACGATGCGGCGCTCGGCGGCGTGCATGCGCGCATCGTCACCGTCGGCGAGGACAACATCCTCGAAGACCTGCAGCGCGCCGCCGGCCTGCGGGTCAACGGCAGTCCGGTGGCGCGGCAGATCCTGCATCATCGCGACGTGATCGAACTCGGCGCCCACCATCTGTGCTACCTGAGCTCGCGCGCCGCGGCCGAGATCGATCTCGACCGCACCATGCTGATCAACGCACTGCCCCGCCAGGGCGCGCCGACGGCGGATGGCGGCGTGCTCGCCATTCCGGCGGCGCGCACGGCCAAGGTCAGGCTTCCCGAAGGCTGCGTCAAAGTGCTGGCCGGAGTGCTGGCAAAAACGCCGGCGAAAGCGAGCCGGCCTGCCGTCGGCGACAGTGTTCGCCTGGATCGCGTGGTGACGACCTTCGGGATTCCCGGCGAGCAGCTCGTCGTCATCGCCCGCCGGCCGCCGGGGTATTTCCTCACCCACGTCGAAGGGCCGCAGATGCCGCGCATCAATCAGCAATCGATCGATGCCGCGCCGCGCGCGCTGCGCGACGGCGATCTGATCGAAGCCGCCGGTTACCGGCTCGAATTCCGTCTTGCCCCGTTCGCCGCAGGCCAGTGAAAGTGCCCGGCGCCGCGCCTGCCGATGCCTCGTCCCCGGAGCGTTGAACCATGCCGCTACAAGTTGCTGTTGGCCATTCCTCGCTGACCGGCCCGCGTGAGCGGAACGAGGATTTTTGCGGCGTCGTGACGCCCGAGGGCGGCGAGCTCGAGAACAAGGGCGTGCTGGCCGCGGTGGCCGACGGCATCGGCGGCCACCGCGGCGGGCGCGAGGCCGCCGAATATACGGTGCGCGGCCTGCTCTCCGACTATTACGCGACGTCCGATACCTGGGCCGTGCCGCGCGCGCTCGACAAGGTGGTGACGGCGCTCAATCGCTGGGTGATCGCGCAGGCGGCGCGCGATTCCGAGCTCTCCGGCATGGCGACGACGCTGACCGCGCTGGTCTTGCGCGGCGGCCGCTACGTCTGCGCGCACGCCGGCGATTCGCGTCTTTATCTGCTGCGCGGCGGGCGCCTGTCGCGCCTGACCGTCGATCACCTGTGGGATCACCCCGAACTGAAGAACGTGCTGGCCCGCGCAGTCGGCCTCGACGCCCATCTGCTGCTCGATTTCTCCGACGGCGAACTGGAAGTGGGCGACCGTTTTCTGCTGCTTTCCGATGGCGTCTGGGGCAGCCTGCCCGACCGGCGATTGGCGGACGTATTGCTCGAACAGCCCGATGCGCAGCGGGCTGCCGCATCATTGACCAGCCTCGCCCTGGCGCAGGGCGGACAGGACAACGCGACGGCCGTCGTCGTCGACGTGCTGGCGCTGCCGCCGGCCAATCGGCGCGACAGCCTGGAGCAGGGCGCACGCCTGCCGCTGCCGCCGCGCTTCAAGGTCGGCCAGGAAATCGACGGTCTGGCGATCGAGGAAGTGCTGCACGATTCGCGCGAAACGCTGCTCTACCGGGTGCGCGACGCGCAGAGCGGACAACGCATGGTGCTCAAGACGCTGCGTCCCGAACTCGATGGCGACGCCGACGCGGCGACCGCGCTGCTGCTCGAGGAATGGCGGGCGCGGCGGGTCGTTTCGCCGTTCTTTCCGCAGATCGTTCCGGCCGCGCAACGCAGCTGCCTGTATTTCCTGATGAGCTGGCACGAGGGCGCCAGCCTGCAGAAAATGCTCGACGCCGGTCAGCACTTCACGGTGGCCGACGCCGTGCAGCACGGCATCCGCCTGATGAAAGGCCTCGCCGCGCTGCATCGGCTCGATATCGCGCATCGCGACATCAAGCCGGACAATCTCCATCTCGGCATCGACGGCCGCCTGCGCATTCTCGATCTCGGCGTCGCGCTCAGCTCGGGCGAGGCGACGCCGTCGACCGGCGGCACGCCCGGCACGCCGAGCTATATGGCGCCCGACCTGTTTGCCGGGGCGGCGGCCGGGACGGCGCACGATCTGTATGCGGCCGGCGTCACGCTCTATCACCTGCTGACGCGCAAGTATCCCTACGGCGAGATCGAGCCCTTCCAGAGTCCGAAGTTCGGCGATCCGGTCCCGGCAACGCGCTGGCGCCCGGAGATCCCCGACTGGCTCGACAACGTGTTGCAGAAGGCGGTGGCGCGCGATCCGAAAAAACGCTTCGAGACGGCGGAGGAGTTTCTGCTGGCGCTCGAACGCGGCGCTTCGCGCCCGGTCGGCCGCATGCAGGCAACGCCCTTGCTGAACCGCAATCCGGGCCAGTTCTGGCGAGTCGTCGCGGCCGCCTCGCTGCTCCTCAATCTGCTGCTGGTCGCGCTGCTCTGGGGCCATTGAGTGTCGCGCCCGGGAACCTGTGCGTGTGTTTTGCGTTCTGAAAATCGGTGCGGCCCCTGTCCCTTGTCTTTTTCGGGAGTTTTGCATTGACCTCTGCGACCGCACTCATTCTCTTTGCCCACGGTGCGCGCGACCCCGAGTGGGCCAACCCGTTGCGCCGCGTGCAGGCCGCCATCGCGGCTCGCGCGCCGGGCCGACGGGTGGAACTGGCTTTCCTGGAATTGATGGCGCCGACCCTGGCGGACTGCGTCGCGGCGCTCGCGGCGGACGGCGTGACGCGCATCGCCGTGGTGCCGATGTTCATCGCGCAGGGCGGACACCTGAAGCGCGATCTGCCGGCCCTGCTCGCCGAGCTGCGCGAGCGCCATCCGCAAATCGACTTGCTGCTGGCGCCGGCCATCGGCGAAGCGGCCAGCGTCATCGACGCGATGGCCTTGGCCGCGCTGGCGGCGGCCGGCTGAGTTTCACCCCTTTCTCGTTGGCGCTGCCGGTTTCCCGGTAGCGCCGGCGGCGCCGGTCAGCATTTGACCTAGTTCGAAAGAACTAGGTCGGGCTTTTTTCCTGGTTCGTTCGAACTAGCTCGCACCCCTCCGTTTAACTGTCGCCCACCCTTCGTCAGGCGAATGGTGGGCTTGCCATGCCCCCCGTATCCTGCGTAGGCCTGCAAGAGGTCCACAAAGCAGGTTGGGGATCGAAAACACTTCAGAACAACCGGGGGAAACATCGTGGCGACGCAGTTTCAGAAACAGATGTCAGTTCTGGTCATGAGCACGGCGGCTTTTACCGTGTGCTTCATGGTGTGGATGATGTTCGCGGTGATCGGCATTCCGATCAAGGCGACGCTGGGGCTCAATGAAACCCAGTTCGGCCTGCTCGCCGCCATGCCGGTGCTCACCGGTTCGCTGATCCGCCTGCCGCTCGGCATGATGACCGACAAGTTCGGCGGCCGTCCGGTTTTCTTCACGATCATGATCATGACCGTGATTCCGATTTACCTGATCGGCCACGCGACCGAATACTGGCAGTTCCTCGTCGCCGGGCTCTTCGTCGGCGTCGCCGGCGGCTCCTTCTCGGTCGGCATCGCCTACTGCGCCCGCTGGTTCGACAAGAAGAACCAGGGTTTCGCGATGGGCGTTTTCGGCGCCGGCAACGCCGGTGCGGCGCTGACCAAGCTGATCGCGCCGAGCATCGTCGTCGCCTACGGCTGGACGATGGTGCCGACGGTCTACTCGGTGATGATGCTGGTCACCGCGCTGGCCTTCTTCATCTTCACCTACAGCGATCCGGCGCACAAGGTCGAGTCGCACGTGACGGTTGCCCAACAACTGGGCGCGCTGAAGGACCCCAACGTCTGGAAGATCTGCCAGTACTACTCGATCGTTTTCGGCGGCTATGTCGCGCTGTCGCTGTGGATGACCAAGTACTACGTGCAGGAATACGGTTTCGACCTGAAGAGCGCGGCCTTCCTCGCCGCCTGCTTCTCGCTGCCGGGCGGCGTGCTGCGCGCGCTGGGCGGCTGGATGAGCGACAAGTGGGGTTCGCACAAGATCACTTGGTGGGTGCTGTGGGTGTGCTGGCTCTGTCTGTTCATCCTGTCCTATCCGCAGACCGAATTCACGGTCAAGACCGTGACCGGGCCGCAGACCTATCACATCTACCTGAACGAGTACGTGTTCACCGCCCTGATGTTCACCGTCGGCGTCGCCATGGCCGTGGGCAAGGCCTCGGTCTTCAAGTACATCTCCGACGACTATCCGAAGAACATCGGCGTCATCTCGGGCATCGTAGGCCTGGCCGGCGGCATGGGCGGCTTCCTGCTGCCGATCATGTTCGGCGCCCTGGTCGATCTGACCGGTGTCCGTTCTTCCTGTTTCATGCTGATGTACGGCGTGGTCTGGGTCTCGCTGATCTGGATGTACTGGACCGAAGTGCGCGGCATGGACGTCATGTCGCGGCACAAGGCCCTGGCCGTCGATACGCTCGAGTAAGCAGCGGACTGTGACGGAAATCGCCTTGAACGCCAGCCTGCGGCACGACACGGCAACGTCGGAGCGCTCCTGCTCCGACGTTGCGCAGTGGTGCCCGGAAGACGCGGCGTTCTGGGCGGGCAACAAGGCGCTGGCCTGGCGCACGCTGGTCATCTCCTTCCTGGCGCTGCATCTCTCCTTCGCCGTCTGGTTCATGTGGTCGGCGCTGGTCGTCCGTCTGCCGGGGCTCGGTTTCAGCCTCACCGTCGAAGAGCGCTTCTGGCTGCCCGCGATGGCGCTGGTGATGGGCGCCGTCGCCCGTTTTCTGCACACCTTCGTGGTGCTCTCGATCGGCGGCATGTGGACGACCTTCCTGTCCACCGCCATGCTGCTCATTCCGATTTTCGGCATAGGCCATGTCGTGCAGGATCCGAGCACGCCTTTCTCGACCCTGCTGGTCTGGGCCGGGATCGCCGGTCTGTGCGCCGGCGGGCAGCTTTCGTCGTCGTCCGCCAACATCAATCTGTGGTTTCCGAAGCGCCTCGGCGGTACGGCGCTCGGCATCAACGTCGGTCTCGGCAACCTCGGCACCTCGATGGCGCAGTTGCTGATTCCGGCCGTCGTCACCGCCGGCGTGCTCGGCGCCCAGGTCGGCGAGCCGCTGCTGTTCCGCATCGTCGATCCGAAGAGCCGGCAGGTCGTCAGCGAAATGCTGATGTGGCCGCAGAACGGCGCCTATATCTGGCTGCTGCCGACGCTGATCGTCTGCGCGATGATCTTCTTCGGCATGAAGAATCACCCGGCGCGCGGACAGACCTCGGAAGTGCTGCAGGTCGCCAGGCTCAAGCATTGCTGGCTGACCACGGTGCTTTACTCGCTGACTTTCGGCGCTTTCTCGGGCTTTGCCGCGGCGACGCCGATCCTGATCCGCGAAGTGTTCGGCAAGTTGCCCGATGCGCCGGACCCGCTGGCGGTGGCCTGGATCGGCCCGCTCGTCGGCGCGCTGGCGCGCCCGGTCGGCGGCGTGCTGGCCGACAAGCTCGGCGGCTCCAACGTGACGATGATCGTGCTGGTCATCCTGATCTGTTCCACCTTCGGCCTGACCTTTTTGACGGCGCCGCGTTCGGTGGCCGATTTCACGATTTTCTTCATCGTCCTGCTCGGCATTTTTCTCGGCGCCGGGATCGGCAACGCCTCGGTTTTCAAGCAGATCGTGATGATTTTCCCGACCCGGGAAGCTTCGGGCGTTCTCGGTTTTTCGGCCGCGATCTCGGTGCTGTCGTTCGGTTTTTTTGTGCCGATCCTGCTTGGCCGCTCGATTGCGGCGAGCGGCAGCGCGAACGCCGCGCTTTACTTTTTTGCCGTGCTCTATCTGGCCGGTTTTGTTGTGAACTGGTGGTTCTATAACCGCCGCCATGCCGAACAGCCTTGCTGATCGCGGCAACTGTTTTTTTTGCATTTGATAACGGGAGACATTGATGAACAAAGCAGCGACAATCAGCGCACCGCCGGTTAGCAGCGGTGCCGATATCGTCGAATGGAAACCGGAAGACGAGAAGTTCTGGGAGTCTACCGGCAAGAAGATCGCCAGCCGCAATCTGTGGATTTCGATTCCCAGCCTGTTGTGCGGCTTCGCCATCTGGTTGATGTGGGGCATCATCACGGTGCAGATGTCCAACGCCGGCTTCCCGTTCAAGCCGGAGCAACTGTTTACCATCGCCGCGATCTCCGGGCTTTCCGGCGCCACCTTGCGCATTCCCGCTTCGTTCTTCATACGCATCTGCGGCGGCCGCAATACCGTGTGGCTGACCACGGCGCTGCTGATGATTCCGGCGGTATTGACTGGTCTTGCGCTGCAGGACAAGAACACGCCGCTCTGGTTCTTCCAGCTCTGCGCCTTGCTCTCGGGTATCGGCGGCGGTAACTTCGCCTGCTCGATGTCGAACATCAGCGGTTTCTACCCGAAGCGTCTGCAGGGTACCGCGCTCGGCCTGAATGCCGGTCTCGGCAACTTCGGCGTGACGACGATGCAGATCCTGATCCCGCTGGTGATGACCGCCGGCATCTTCGGCGCCATCGGCGGCGAACCGATTCCGCTGATCAAGGATTCGGGCTGGATTCTCGGCAAGATCGTTGCCGGTACGCCAACCTTCCTGCAGAACGCCGGCTTCGTCTGGTTGCTGGCGCTGGTGCCGCTGGCCGTGGTCGGCTGGTTCGGCATGAACAACCTGGTGCCGATTTCGCCGAACATCGGTTCGACGGCGGGTGCCTTGGTCAAGATTCTGATGCTCTACGGTCTGGCGCTGATCGTTTCGGTGATCGGTCTGTATCTGTATCTGCCGGCACCGGTCGGCTCCGGCCTGCTGTCCGGCAACGGCGTCTGGCTGATGCTGCCGCTGGTCATGGTCGGCACGCTGTTCGCCATGAAGGCGGTGGCGGTTGGTGACATGAAGACCAACCTGACCAAGCAGTTCGCGATTTTCGGCAACAAGCACACCTGGTCGATGACCGCGCTCTACGTGGTGACCTTCGGCTCCTTCATCGGTTTTTCGATGGCGCTGCCGCTCTCGATCACCGTCATCTTCGGCAACACGCACGTGCTCGATGCAGCGACCAACACCTGGGTCCATGCCAAGAACCCGAACGCGCCGTCCGCCCTGATGTTCGCCTGGATCGGTCCCTTCGTCGGCGCGCTGATCCGTCCGGTCGGCGGCTGGATTTCCGACAAGGTCGGCGGTTCGATCGTCACCCAGATCATTTCGATCGCGCTCGTCCTCGCTTCCGGCGCCACCGGCTACGTGATGTTGCTGGCCTACCATTCGGCAACGCCGGAGCAGTACTTCTTCGTCTTCATGGCGCTGTTCGTCGTTCTCTTCGCCGCTTCCGGCATCGGCAACGGCTCGACCTTCCGCACGGTCGGCGTCGTTTTCGACCAGGATCAGCGCGGCCCGGTGCTTGGCTGGACCTCGGCGGTCGCCGCTTATGGCTCCTTCATCGCCCCGGTGGTGATCGGCGGCCAGATCAAGGCCGGCACGCCGGAGTACGCGATGTACGGTTTCGCCGTGTTCTACGCGGTGTGCGTGGTGGTGAACTGGTGGTTCTACCTGCGTAAAAACGCCTATATCAAGAATCCTTAATGTCACAACGTGATGTGTTTCTGATCTGCGTCAACATGCGCAGATCGGAAAAAAGAAAGAATTGCAGCGGAATTTTGAATTTGGAGTCCGGGATCAACCGGACCCGTTAATAGGAGCGAAAGATGAGTCACTTACTCGACCGCCTGAAGTTTTTCGACAAGGTCAAAAGCACCTTTGCCGATGGACACGGCATCGTCACCAACGAAGACCGCAAATGGGAAGACGCCTACCGCAACCGGTGGCGCCACGATAAGGTCGTGCGTTCGACGCACGGCGTGAACTGCACGGGCGGTTGCTCGTGGAAGATTTTCGTGAAGAACGGTCTGGTGTCGTTCGAGATGCAGCAAACCGATTACCCGCGTACCCGTGAGGATCTGCCGAACCACGAACCGCGCGGCTGCCAGCGTGGCGCCTCGTTCTCGTGGTACCTCTATTCGCCGCACCGCATCAAGCACCCGATGATCCGCGGCCGCCTGCTCGACGTCTATCGCGCCGAGCGCAAGACGGGCAAGGACCCGGTCGAAGCCTGGGAAGCCATCCAGGCCGACAACGCCAAGCGCGACAAGTACGTCCGTGTGCGCGGCCTGGGCGGTTTTGTCCGCACGACCTGGGAAGAAGTGACCGAGATCGTCGCTGCCGCCAACGTCTACACGATCAAGAAGTGGGGCCCGGACCGCATTTACGGTTTCTCGCCGATTCCCGCGATGTCGATGATTTCCTACGCCGCCGGCTCGCGCTACCTGTCGCTGATCGGTTCGCCGTGTGGTTCGTTCTACGACTGGTACTGCGACCTGCCGGCCGCGTCGCCGCAGACCTGGGGCGAGCAGACCGACGTGCCGGAAGCCGCCGACTGGTACAACTCGACCTACCTGATCATCACCGGCGCCAACCTGCCGATGACGCGTACGCCGGATGCCCACTTCATGACCGAAGTGCGCTACAAGGGTACCAAGGTCGTTTCGATGGCCCCGGACTACGCCGAATACGTCAAGTTCGCCGACCTGTGGATGCCGGTCAAGCAGGGTACCGATGCCGCCGCCTTCCTGGCCATGGGCCACGTCGCGCTGAAAGAGTTCTACATCAACAAGCAGGACCCGTACTTCCAGGAATACGCCCGCAAGTACACCGACCTGCCGATGCAGGTCCTGCTGCGCAAGCACGAAGGCGCTTATGTGACCGACCGCAACCTGCGCGCCTCCGACTTCGATGGCGCCATGGGCGAGGCCAACAATCCCGAGTGGAAAACGGTTGTCTATGACACCAAGAGCAAGAGCTTCATCGCGCCGAACGGCTCGATCGGCTTCCGCTGGGGTGAAGAAGGCAAGTGGAACCTGCTCGAAAAGAGCGGTGCCGTTCAGGCTGAAACCGAAGCCGAACTGACCTGCATCGACAGCAAGGATGACATCGTCTCCGTCGGCTTCCCGCACTTCATTCCGGGCGAGAAGGAACTGCTCTACCGTAACGTGCCGGTACGCAAGCTCAAGCTGGCCAACGGCGAAGATGCGCTGATCGCTTCCGTGTTCGACCTGCAGATCGCCCAGTACGGTATCGATCGCGGTCTCGGTGGCGGCAACGTCGCGACCTCCTACGACGACGCCAGCGTCGCCTACACCCCGGCCTGGGCCGCCAAGTACACCGGCGTCAAGGCTGCCGATCTCGAGCGCACCGGCCGCGAATTCGCCGACAACGCTTCGAAGACCAAGGGCAAGTCCATGATCATTATGGGCGCCGCAATCAACCACTGGTACCACAACGACCTCGCCTACCGTTCGATCATGAACCTGCTGCACATGTGCGGCTGCGTCGGTCAGAGCGGTGGTGGCTGGGCGCACTACGTCGGTCAGGAAAAACTGCGTCCGCAGGCCGGCTGGGGTCCGATCGCCTTCGCTGCCGACTGGCATCGTCCGCCGCGTCACCAGAACTCGACTTCGTACTGGTACTTCCACACCGACCAGTGGCGCTACGAGACGGTCAACGCCGACTCGCTGCTGTCGCCGGCCGGCAAGTGCCGCAACAAGGGCGATTCGCTCGCCGACTACAACGTCAAGGCGACCCGCATGGGCTGGCTGCCGTCGGCGCCACACTTCGACCGCAACCCGCTGGAACTCGTTGCCGAAGCGGAAAAGGCCGGTGCCACCGATGAGGCCGGTATTTCCAAGTACGTCGTCGAACAGCTGAAGAGCGGCAAGCTCGACGTCGCCTTCGCCGATCCGGACAACCCCGTCAACTGGCCGCGTAACCTGATCGTCTGGCGCTCCAACCTGATCGGTACCTCGTCCAAGGGTCACGAGTACTTCCTCAAGCACCTTCTCGGCGCGCAGAACGGCGTCATGTCCGAAGGCGGTTCCGGCAACAACTGCAAGGAAGTGAAGTGGCGTGAAGAAGGCCCGACCGGCAAGCTGGATCTGATGGTGGATATCAACTTCCGCCTCAACTCCACCGGCGCCTACTCGGACATCATTCTGCCGACCGCGACCTGGTACGAGAAGAACGACCTCAACACCACCGACATGCACCCCTTCATCCACCCGCTGGGTGAAGCCGTGACGCCGGGCTGGGAATCGAAGTCCGACTGGCAGATCTTCCGCCTGCTGTCGAAGGTCTTCTCGGGTCTGGCCGCCAAGCACCTCGGTACGCGCAAGGATCTCGTCGCACTGCCGATGCATCACGATTCGGCGCAGGAACTGGCCAACCCCTTCGGCGAAGTCAAGGACTGGAAGAAGGGCGAATGCGAGCCGATTCCGGGCAAGACGATGTCGATCCTCAAGGTCGTCGAGCGCGATTACGCCAACACCTACAACAAGTACATTGCCCTCGGGCCGTTGATGGTCAAGCTCGGCAACAACGTCAAGGGCATCGACTGGGACACCAAGGCCGAGTACGAAGAGCTCAAGAAGTGCAACTACACGGTGCAGGTCGAAGGCATCTCCAAGGGCATGCCGTCGCTCGAGGAAGACATCTACGTTTGCGATGCGATCATGCGCATGGCGCCGGAAACCAACGGTGAAGTGGCCCACAAGTCCTGGTCTTCGCTGTCGAAGAAGACCGGTATCGACCACCATCACCTGTACGCCGGTCGCCACGAAGACAAGATCACCTTCCGCGATATCGTCGCCCAGCCGCGCAAGATCATCACCGCGCCGACCTGGTCGGGTATCGAGTCGGAAACCGTCTCCTACACCGCCGGTTACACCAATATCCACGAGCACATTCCGTTCCGCACGCTGACCGGTCGCGCCCACTTCTATCAGGATCACGAGTGGTTCCTCGACTTCGGCGAAGGTTTCTGCACGTTCAAGCCGCCGGTCGACATGAAGGCGCACGAGAACGTCCCGGCCAGCGTCAAGAAAAAACCGCACCTGGTTCTGTCGTGGATCACGCCGCACTCGAAGTGGGGTATCCACTCGTCGTACCAGGACAACCTGCGCATGCTCAACCTGTTCCGCGGCGGCCCGTACATCTGGTTGTCGGAAGAAGAGGCGGCAACCGTCGGCATCAAGGACAACGACTGGGTCGAGGCGATCAACGCCAACGGCGCCACCGTCGCCCGTGCCGTGGTCTCGCAGCGTGTGCCGCGCGGCATGGCGCTGATGTACCACGCCCAGGAGAAGAACATCAACGTGCCCGGTTCGAACACCACCGGCAAGCGCGGCGGCATTCTCAACTCGGTGACGCGGACGATCGTCAAGCCGACCAACATGGTCGGCGGCTACGCTCAACTCTCCTACAGCTTCAACTACTACGGCACCGTCGGTTGCAACCGCGATGAAGTGGTCGTGCTGCACAAGATTGAGGATCAGGACATTGACTGGCTGGAGCGCCCGCTGACGCCGGAGCGCGAAGCTGCCCAGAACCCCCCGGGCATCGGCAAGCGCTGATCGGTCTGAGTCGAAAAGGATATATAGGAGATTGTTATGAGAATCCGCGCACAATTTGCAATGGTGTTTAACCTCGACAAGTGCATCGGCTGCCACACCTGTTCCGTGACGTGCAAGAACGTCTGGACCAACCGCAAGGGGGTGGAGTACGCCTGGTTCAACAACGTTGAGTCGAAGCCCGGTATCGGTTACCCGAAGCAGTGGGAAGACCAGGAAAAGTGGAAGGGCGGCTGGCAGAAACTGAACGGCAAGCTGGAGCTGAAGGCCGGCGGCCGTCTGAAGAAGATCGTCCAGATTTTCGCCAACCCGAACCTGCCGCAGATCGACGACTACTACGAGCCTTTCACGTTCGATTACGCCCGCCTGCAGAACGCTCCGCTTTCCGAAGCGGCGCCGACGGCACGCCCGGTCTCGCAGATCACCGGCGAGAAGATGGACAAGGTCACCTGGGGCCCGAACTGGGAAGATGATCTGGCCGGCGAGTTTGCCTCGCGTTCGCGTGACTCGAACTTCGCCAACATGCAGAAGGAAATGTTCAAGCAGTTTGAGAACACTTTCCACATGTATCTGCCGCGTATCTGCAACCACTGCCTGAACCCGGCCTGCGTCGCCTCGTGCCCGTCCGGCGCGCTCTACAAGCGTGAGGAAGACGGCATCGTGCTGGCCGACCAGGACCGCTGCCGCGGCTGGCGCATGTGTATTTCCGGTTGCCCGTACAAGAAGGTGTACTTCAACTGGGAATCGTCGAAGGCCGAGAAGTGCATCGGCTGCTACCCGCGCGTCGAGAACGGTCTGCCCACCGTCTGTTCCGAGTCCTGCGTCGGTCGTATCCGCTACAACGGCATCATCCTGTACGACGCCGACAAGGTTCTCGAAGCGGCCAGTACCGATGGCAGCCAGGATCTGTACCAAGCGCACCTCGACATGTTCGTCGACCCGTTCGATCCGAAGGTGATCGCACAGGCCAAGAAGGACGGCATCACCGACGACTGGATTCTGGCTGCGCAAAAGTCGCCGATCTACAAGATGGCCGTGCAGTGGAAGATCGCCTTCCCGCTGCATCCCGAGTACCGCACCCTGCCGATGATCTGGTACGTGCCGCCGCTTTCGCCGGTGCAGTCGCAGATCGACCAGAAGAACCTGCCGACCGAAGCGGACGGCGTGATTCCGAAGGCTTCGGCGATGCGCCTCCCGGTGCAGTTCCTGGCCAACCTGTTGACCGCCGGCAAGGAGCAGCCAATTGTCGACGCCCTGAGCCGTCTGATCGCCATGCGCTCGTACCAGCGTTCGATTCACGTCGAAGGCAAGGCCGATACGCGTGCGCTCGAAGCGGTCGGCATGACCGAGGCGATGGCCAAGGAAATGTACCGTTATCTGGCGATCGCCAACTACGAAGACCGTTTCGTGATCCCGACCTCGAAAGAGGAAATGCGTCTCGAGGATTACTACGGCTTCCAGGGTCAGGCAGGTTTCAGCTTCGGTAACGATTCGTCGACCGGTATTTCGCCGAACTCGCTGTTCCCCGAGCGCCGCAAGGAAACCGTCGAATCGCGTGAATTGGCGCCGCTGGCCGGCCCGACGCACGACAAATCCGGCGAACACTACTGATAAGGAACGGCCATGCAAATGTACAAACTGCTGGCCGAGCTGCTCGATTATCCGAGCGAGCAGCTCGTTGCCGATCTGCGTGAGGTCATCGCCGAACATGGCGATGTCGCCGGTCTGCTCGAAGCGGTCGATGGCGACCAGATTTTCCCGCGCGACGAGCGCGAGAAAATCGCCGCCTTCATCGCCTGGGCGTTGATGGAAGACTCGACCGAGCTGCAGGCCAACTATGTCAAGACCTTTGACATGGTGCCCGAGCACAGCCTGCATCTGACCCATCACCTGTTCGGTGATGACAAGAATCGCGGCCCGGCCCTGATCGACCTGTCCGAGTACTACAAGTCTTTCGGTCTGCAGCATGAGGACGGTGAAATTCCCGACTACCTGCCGCTCATGCTGGAGTTTGTCTCCCAGCTTGAGGAAAACGAAGCACGCATCTTCCTCGCGGACGCCAACAAGGTGTTCAAGGTGCTGGCGGCTAATCTGGAGAAATCCCAGAGCCCCTACGCCCCCCTGATCCGCGTCATTGAAAACCACGGTACGCTCGCCAAGCTGGCGGCGTAAGGAGAACGATATGTCAGTAATGAAATTCTTCTTTGCGGTCTATCCGTACATCTGCCTGACGGTGTTTGTTGTCGCCAGCTGGATTCGTTATGACCATGAGCAATACACCTGGAAAACCGACTCTTCGATGCTGCTGTCGAAGTCGAATATGGTTTTCGCCAGCAACTTCTTCCACATCGGCGTTCTTTCCATTTTCGGCGGTCACTTTGCCGGTCTGGTTCTGCCGCACGGCCTCTGGGGCGCGCTCGGCGTCTCCGACATGGGTCACCAGTGGGTCGCCATCTACGCCGGCGCGGTTTTCGGCACGATGGCCCTGATCGGCGGCGTCATCCTCTGGGCGCGCCGCATGTTCAACCCGCGCATCCGCGCCACCAGCCGGTTTACCGACAGCTTCGTCATTTCCTGGCTGATGCTGACGCTGGTCTTCGGCCTGGCGACGCTGCCGTTCTCGATCGGTCACGCTGGTCATGGCGACCCGGCCGTGATGCTGGCTCTGGCCGAGTGGGTGAAGAGCGTTCTGCTGCTCAATCCCCAGCCGGAATTGCTGGCGGGGGTCGATCCGATCTTCCGTGCCCACATCTTCCTGGGCATGACGGTCTTCCTGATCTTCCCCTTCACCCGTCTGGTGCACATCCTGACGGCGCCGATCAGCTACCTCGGCCGCGCCTATCAGATCGTGCGTACCAAGCGCCTCGCCTGATCACGTGAGAGACGGGCAGACCGGCTTGTGCTGGTCCGCCTCGTCGGCAGCGACACCGATCCCTCCCGTCTCGCGACGGGAGGGATTTTCTTTTGTGCGTCACGGAAGCGCGACCTTGCAGGCCTCGGCGCGTTACACTACGGCCTTGCTGCGCTTGGTGTCTTTGCAGAAATCCGGACTTTCCTTCCATGGTTGAAAACCACCAGAAACTATCCAACAAGATTATCGGCATTCTGGTCGTCTTTTTCCTCATCGCCACGACGGCGATCGGCATGACCCTGCTGATCTCGTGGCAACTCGAAGGCGCCGCGGCGGCGATCAACGATACCGGCAGCCAGCGCATGCGCTCCTACCGGATCGGCTATCTCCTGCAGAAGATGGTTCATGAGGCCGATGGCGCCAAAACGGTGCCCTACGAGATACGGGCCGAAGTCGCCCAGTTCGAGAAGGTTCTCACCGGCCTCGAACGCGGCGATCCGCTCCGCCCCCTGTTCATGCCGCGCGACGAGCCGATCCAGATCGGCGCCGGCGAGATGCGCTATCAATGGGACAACCGGATGCGCCCATTGATTCTTTCACTGCTCGATACGGATAGCGCGGTGCAGCGCGAGGCCCTGCTCCGGCAGTATCACATCGACGTCGGCGAGTTTGCCGGCAAGGTCAATGCGCTGGTGCTGATGATGGAGAAGAGCTACGCGCACAATACCAATATCCTGCGTTCCTTCCAGCTTGGCCTGGTCGCGATGGCCTTGATCGGGACCATCGCGCTGATCTACTACTTCTTCGCGCTGGTGGTGCGCCCTGTGCAGCAACTCGAGGAGGGGATCGGCCGGATGACCGGCGAGGATTTCGATGTGCGTCTGCCGGTCAAGTCGCGCGACGAGTTCGGCAGCCTGGCGGAAGGTTTCAACCGCATGGCCAACCATCTGTCCGATCTTTACGCCACGCTCGAACAGCGCGTCGCTGTGAAGACGCGCACGCTGGAGGAGAAGAACCACGAGCTCTCCGCGCTTTACGAAATCGCCGCTTTCCTCAACGAGCCGGCGAGCGTCGAGGATCTCTGTCGCGGTTTCATCCAGCGCGTCATTCAGGCGCTTGGCGCGCAGGGCGGCGCGGTACGGATTTTCGACGCAAAAACACAGAAGCTTTTTCTGCTGATTCACGAGGGCTTGTCCGACGACTTCGTCAAGAAGGAGGCTTCCGTCTGTTCCGGCGAATGCATTTGCGGCGAGACCGTGCTGACGGCGATGCCGCTGGTTCTGGATATCAACCGGCCGCCGGTGAACATGACCTTGATGACCTGCAAGCGCGAGGGTTTCCAGACCGCGTCGGCGTTTACGATCCGCTACAAGAAGCGCGTCATCGGCATCTACAATTTGTACTTCACCGGGACGCGCCAGATCGTCGAGCGCGAGATCCATCTGCTCGAGATTCTCGGCCAGCACCTCGGCGTGGCCGTCGAGAATCAGCGGCTGGCCTCGCGCGACAAGGAACTCGCGGTATCGGAAGAGCGCAATTTGCTGGCCCAGGAACTGCACGACTCGATCGCGCAGGGCCTGGCTTTCCTCAACATCAAGGTGCAGTTGCTCGAAGACTCGCTGCGCCAGCAGGACGTGGCCGGTGCGCTGGAAGAGACGGCGAATATCCGGGAAGGCGTCCAGGAGAGCTACGACGACGTGCGCGAACTGCTGGTGCACTTCCGCACCCGCGTGCGTGAAGCCGATCTGGAAGCGGCGATTCGTGGCGCCCTGCAGAAATTCGAGGGGCAGACGGGGATCGCGACGCGCTTCGAGCACGACGTCAGCGGCGCACCGCTGCCGGCCGAATACGAAACCCAGATGCTGCATATCGTCCAGGAGTCGCTGTCGAACATCCGCAAACATGCCAAGGCAAGCCTGGTCAGCGTCCACCTCGAGCACAATCTCGACGACGTGATCGTCACCGTGCGCGACAACGGCGTCGGTTTCGACCCGGTGGCGCGGGCCGACGATATTGCCGAGCAGCACGTCGGTTTGAAGATCATGATGGAACGGGCGCACCGCATCGGCGGGCGCTGCCAGATCGAATCGCAGCCCGGCGGCGGCACGCTCGTCCGCCTGGTGCTCCCGGGCTTGCACCGGGAAGCTGCGTGAATCGACTGAAACAGACAAAACGAACAGCAGAATCAGATCGAACCCATGAACACTCTCGACACCGATAGCGAGCAACCGGCGGACGGCACCATTCGCGTCCTGCTGGTGGATGATCACACCCTCTTTCGCAGCGGCATCAAATCGTTGCTGGCGCGCCAGCCGGGCTTTGAAATTGTCGGCGAGGCCGGCGACGGGCTCGAGGGCCTCAAGCGCGCGAAATCGCTCAAGCCCGATGTCGTGCTGCTCGATCTGCACATGCGCGGCATGTCCGGGCTGGAGGCCGTCCGCCTGATCGCGGAGGAGGTTCCGGAATCGCACGTGCTGATGCTCACCGTCTCGGAAGACGCCGAGGATCTGCTCGAAGCGCTGCGCGGCGGGGCCTGCGGCTACCTGCTGAAGAATATCGACACCGAGGCGCTGGTCGAGGCGATTCGGCGCGCGGCGGACGGCGAGTCGGTCATTTCGCCGCAAATGACCGGCAAGTTGGTGCAGGGCGTCCGTCGCCCCGCGCGCGATACTGCGCCGCCGCCCGAGAAGGAAAAGCTCAGCCCGCGCGAGCGCGAAATCCTCTCGCTCTTGGCGAAAGGCGTCAGCAACAAGGAAATCGCACGCAGCCTCGAACTCGCCGAAAGCACCGTCAAAATCCATGTGCAGGGCATTCTGCGCAAACTCGGCTTGAGCAGCCGGGTACAGGCCGCCGTTTACGCCGTCGAACGCGGCCTAGGCGCCCGCGAAGGCTCCTGATCCGAGGCGTCCAAACGCTTCGCACTGTTGGCATCGTTCAGCAACGCGCGGCGAGAAATAGGATACGGCGAGCCCCTCCTGGCGCCCGTCGTATCGGCCAGCGAAGCGCTGGCGTGGTCCTCCGAAGAAGGAGGCTAAATCGGGTGGGTGGCCAGCAAGTGCTGATAGACCTGCGCCCAGCGGCCGGCGCGCTCGGTTTGTCCGTGCTCGAGCGCCTTGTTGAAATCTTCCAGGACCATGGTGTGCAACTGCACCACACCGACGGCACTCTTGAGCAACTCGCAGCCCAACTCGGCTGCACAGATCATCGGGATGTGTTCGTGTTCCGCAATCGCCTCGATTTCATCATTGTCGAGGTCGCTAAAGTCAAGGCAGTCTTCCAGACAGAGCATTAGATTCTCCAGTCACAATCGGGTATTCAATGCCGGTGGACTGCGTGTGGCAGATCCCCGGCTCCGGTGCTGGGCATATTCGTATTGTGTTCCGCCTTTGTTGTCGGCTCACGCGGAGGCTTGTCGGTGGGGGAACTTCCTCAGCGTAGGTCGCTTCCGCCGTTTTTCAAGGAGTTTTTTGCGCCGGTTCAAATCGTCAGGCGGCCGAGCGGCAAAGTCGCCGCCTGCTTGAGCCGGGTGATGGTCGGCAGCAGATTGAGGCCGGTTTCCTGCTTGAGTTTTTCGGCCCGCAGGCGCAGGTCGTCGACGGTGACATCGACCGTTTCGCCGGCCGTGGCGAAGGCAATGGTGTTGCCGCTGTCGCACGACGGGAAAACCAGCGCGCGGCCGTCAAATGCGCTGTCGATGCGTCCGACGCTGGCCTGAAAGCCGCGGTTCCGGCCGAGCAGATTGACCGCCAGCAGCCCCTTGCCGGTAAGCCGCGCCCGACAGGCTTGATAGAAGGGCAGGGTGTCGAGAACGCCGGCCCGGGCATTCTTGTCGAAGCCATCGACGAGGATGCTGTCGAAGTTGCTGCCGTCCTTGAGCATGTACTCGGCGCCATCGCCGATCACGATGCGCAAGCGCTTCGGGTCGTCCGGCAATTTGAAATGCAGGCGTGCCACGACTTCGACCTGCGGGTTGATTTCGACGGCCGTGATTTTCGTGTCGGGCAGGTAGTGATAGATGAACTTGGCCAGCGACCCGGCGCCCAGGCCGATCAGCAACACCTTGCGCGGCCAGGGCGGCTCGCGCAGCAGCAGTCCGGCCATCATTTCGCGCGTGTAGGCCAGTTCCAGTGCATTCGGACGGCGCACGCGCATGGCGCTCTGCACCCAGTCGGAGGAGAAGTGCAGGCTGCGGACGCCGGCTTGTTCGCTGATTTCGATTGAATCCTGTGCCATCGGACCTTCCCGGTGCGAGTCTTGAAAATGGTGGCGAATAGTAGCGCGCTATGTGGATTCCCGGAATATCGCCTCGTCGAAGTTCGGGCTTAGGGTGTATCCTGCTGCGGCGCACAAGCCGTGCGTTGCAGCTTTTGAATTATTGGCAAACTTATGGAACTGGTCATCCCCGTCGTCATCATCTTCGTGTTTTTCATCGGCTCGTTCGTGATGATCTCCTCGCATCTTGGGAAGATGTCGGCGCGTCGGGCCTTGCCCAATCGCGAGGACTATCTCCGCAACTCGGCCTCGGCGGCCTGCCCGCGTTGCGGCGCACCGGAACAGCGCGAGTTCGGGCTCGACGACCAGCATGACCGCAAGCGCGTGGTCGCCTGCGCGGCTTGCGGCAAGGAGTTGTTCCAGTTCCTGCGTGACGATGATGCCTGATCCGAACTCGCCGCTCACCCCGTTCGCCTCTCTGACGCCCGATTCGCTGCTCGGCGCGCTGGAGGCCGTCGGTTTGCGGCCCGACGGCCGGCTGCTCGCCCTCAACAGTTACGAGAACCGCGTCTATCAGGTGTTCATGGAGGAAGGCGCGCCGCTCGTCGCCAAGTTCTACCGTTCTGGCCGCTGGTCGGATGCGGCGATTCTCGAGGAGCATGCCTTCGTCGCCGAACTGCTCGAGCGTGAGTTGCCGGTAGTTGCGCCGCTGTCGATTGGCGGGCAGACCCTGCACAAATGCGACGATCTGCGCTTTGCCGTTTTCCCACGGCAGGGCGGGCGGGCGCCGGAGTTCGACAGCGCGCAGATTCTCGAATGGATGGGGCGCTTCATCGGCCGTATTCACGCGGTCGGTGCACTGAAGCCATTCGTCGAGCGGCCGGCGATCGATATCCGGACCTTCGGCGAAGCGCCGCGTGACTTTCTGCTGGCCAATGATTTTCTGCCGCCCGAACTGGCCGACGTTTACTTCGGTGTCGTCGCCCAGTCTCTGCAAGGCGTGCAGCGCTGTTTCGAGCGCGCCGGTCCGGTCGCAACCTTGCGCCTGCATGGCGATTGCCACATCGGCAACGTGCTATGGACCGAAGGCGCACAGGGCGGGCCGCACTTCGTCGACTTCGACGATGCGCGCATGGGGCCGGCCGTGCAGGATCTGTGGATGCTGCTCTCTGGCGAGCGCGCCGATCAGGTCCGGCAACTGGCCGATGTGCTGGCCGGCTACGAAGACTTCTTCGAGTTCGATTCGCGCCAACTGCATCTCGTCGAAGCCCTGCGCACGCTGCGCCTAATCCACTACGCCGGCTGGCTGGCCAAGCGCTGGGGCGACCCAGCCTTTCCCGCCGCCTTCCCGTGGTTCAACACGCAGCGCTACTGGCAGGATCGCATTCTCGAATTGCGCGAGCAGATCGCGCTGATGGATGAGCCGCCACTCTGGTCGGCTTGATTTAGGCCGGTCGGCGTGTCGCGCCGCGCTATTTTTGTCCGCACGCCATTTCGCTTCGGGCCTGCGTTCGCCCGGTTCACCGGGTTGATTTGGCGGCTATGCTTTTGGCATGATGTCCCCTCGACAGGAATCGAACCTGTATCCCACGCTTAGGAGGCATGTGCACTATCCATTGTGCTACGAGGGGCCGGGCGCGTATTGTAGCCGCTGGCCTGCGATACCGCCAATCCGCTGACGATTTTCGAAAGATTTTTCCGAGCCGGCGCCATTCCGCTCCCGGAGGCTTGCTATCTTCGGGCAGCCTTTGGAAACCTTTGGCGTCCCCTGTGGTCACCCGTTAGCGATGGCTATTGCCAAGGCGTCGGCAACCGCGCGGCGTATGACAAAGCGTTGAATCGCGGAATCCGGAGAATGAAATGCGCGAGCGTCTATGGCTGTTGTTGCTGCTCTGCCTGTTCGGTGCGACGAGCCTGGCGCGGGCCGGCGAAGTTCCCGCCGCAGGAAGCATGGCGCCGCTTTTCACGCTGCCCGACCAGAACGGCAAGAGCGTTGCGTTGGAAAGTCTGCGTGGAAAATGGGTCGTCCTCTACTTCTACCCGAAAGACGACACGCCGGGCTGCACCGAAGAGGCCTGCAGCTTCCGCGACGACCTCGGGAAATTGACGGCGCTCGGCGCGCAGGTGATCGGCGTCAGCGTGCAGGACAGCGTCTCGCACGCCGAATTCGCCAAAAAATATCACCTGCCTTTCCCGCTGCTCGCCGATCGCGAGGCCAGCGTGGCGCGCAGCTATGGCGCTTTTGCCGACTGGCTGGTGATGCGCTTCGCCAAACGCTACACCTTCCTGATTGATCCGCAGGGTAAAATTGCGAAAACCTACCTCAAGGTCGACACCTCGCGGCATTCCGCCGAGATCATCGCCGACCTCAAGCAACTTTCCGGAAAATGATCACTCTTCATGGCGCACCTGGTTCTTTCTAACGCATCCCTTGCTTTCGGCCACGTGCCGCTTCTCGAACACGCAGATTTTCAGCTCGATCCCGGCGAGCGCGTCGCACTGATCGGCCGCAACGGTACCGGCAAGTCCTCCTTGCTGCGCGCGCTGGCCGGCGAGGGGCCGCTCGACGACGGCGGCGTGTGGCGCCAGCCGGGCATCCGCATGGGCTACGTCTCGCAGGAACCGCCCTTCGATCCGGAACAGAGCGTCTTCGAGGCGGTGGTTTCGGGAATGGGCGACGTTGCCGCGCTGCTCGCCGAATACCACGCGGTGTCGCACGCGCTCGGCGAACCCGATGCCGATCACGAAACGTTGCTCGAACGCATGCACGACCTGCAGACCGAGCTCGAGTCGCGCGATGCCTGGTCGTTCGAGGCGCAGGCCGAAAAAGTCATCCAGCGTTTTTCGCTCGACCCCGATGCGCGGGTCGGCAGCCTCTCCGGCGGGCAGAAGAAGCGCCTCGCGTTGGCCCAGGCGCTGGCGGTTTCGCCCGACCTGCTGCTGCTCGACGAGCCGACCAACCACCTCGATATCGCAGCCATCGAGTGGTTGGAGGAACTCCTGATTTCGTCCGGAACGACACTGCTCTTCATCACGCACGACCGGCGTTTCCTCGATCGCCTGGCGACGCGCATCGTCGAGCTCGATCGCGGCAAGCTGATGTCGTGCCCGGGCAGCTTCAGCGAGTATTTGGTGCGCAAGGAAGCCATGCTGCACGACGAGGCGATTGCCAATGCCAAGTTCGACAAGGTTCTTGCGCAGGAAGAAGTGTGGATCCGGCAGGGTGTCAAAGCCCGGCGCACGCGCAACGAAGGCCGCGTACTGCGCCTTGAACAACTGCGCCGCGACCGCGCGGCGCGCCGTGAGCGGCAGGGCAAGGTGGAGCTGGCGCTCGACGCCGGCGACAAGAGCGGCAAGCTGGTCGCCGAGCTGGAGCATGTGAGCAAGCGCTTCGGCGACAAGACTATCGTGCGCGATTTCTCCTGCCGCCTGCAGCGCGGCGACAAGATCGGCCTGATCGGGCCGAACGGCGCCGGCAAGACGACGCTGCTGCGCCTGATTCTCGGCGAGCTGGCGGCCGACGAAGGCCTGGTGCGCCTCGGCACCAAGGTCGAGGTCGCCTACTTCGACCAGTTCCGCACGCAGCTCGACGAAGAGGCGGCGCTCGTCGACGTGATCTCGCCGGGTTCCGATTTCGTCCAGATCGGCGACGAGCGCAAGCACGTGATCAGCTATCTCGGCGATTTTCTCTTCGCCCCGCAGCGCGCGCGCTCGCCGGTCAAGTCGCTGTCCGGCGGCGAGCGCAACCGGCTCTTGCTGGCCCGCCTGTTTGCGCGGCCGGCCAACGTGCTGGTGCTCGACGAGCCGACCAACGACCTCGACATCGAAACGCTCGAACTGCTCGAAGAATTGCTGCAGGAGTACAAGGGAACGCTGTTCCTGGTCAGCCATGACCGTACCTTCATCGACAACGTGGTGACGCAGACCATCGCCGCCGAAGGCAATGGCGTCTGGCGCGAGTACGCTGGCGGCTATCAGGACTGGGCCGACTATCAGGCGGGACGGCGCAAGGAGGAGGCGGCGCAGGCCAGCGCGGCGAAACGTAACGATGCGCGCGCAGCGGAGACCGAAAAATCGGCCAAGGCGAAATCCGGCGCTGCGAGCAAGCTGAGCTACAAGGATGCGCGCGAACTCGAGGCGCTGCCGCAGCGGATTGCCGCCCTCGAAGCCGAGCAGAAAACGCTGGTCGCAAAGCTGGCCGATCCGGCGCTCTATCAGTCGGAGTCGCAGGATGCGCCGCGTTTTTCGAAGCGTCTGACGGAAATCGATGACGAGTTGCTGGTCCTGCTCGAGCGCTGGGAAGCGTTGGAGGGCAGTGCCGCCGATTAAGCGCCGATGCCGGCCTTCGCTTCCATGGCGATGGTATTGATGCGCTGCCGTGCAGGATGCACAATGCTTTCTTGAGGGGAGGGACGATGGGCGCGCTTCATTCCGCGATAGTCGATGCGACCGGGGTCAGGCGCGAGCATCAGGTGCAGATCAGGCTGATGCAGGCGCTTGCCGTCGCCGTGGCGCAGGGCGAGAACGTTGCCCGCACGCTGGCCCAGCTTTCCGAGTACAGCCGCGTCCATTTTCTTTCGGAAGAGTTGCTGATGCGGCTCTACGACTATCCCGATTACGACACGCATGTCCTCGACCACGAGCGCATGGTGGCGTGGCTCGACGCGCTGGACGCCAAGAAAGGCGACGTCGCCGCCATGTCGCATGCCGTGCAGGAGTTGTCTGCCATTTTCATGCGCCACATCGGGAATTGCGACGCCAGCCTGCACGATTTTCTGTCGCGCCTGCCGCCGTGAACGACCGAAGGCGTCTCGCCGCAAGCCTCGCGATTTAAGTGCTCAGGCCGCCGACAGCGGTGCCGGAATGATCGTATCGCTGCTCAAGAAACGATCGCGGCCGCTCTGCTTGGCAAGGTACATGCGCCGGTCGGCCGCTTCGACCAGTTCTTTCCAGCTATCGGCCTGATCGATGCCGCGTTCGGCGATGCCGATGCTGGCGGTCATCGGCTGACCGTCGGGGCGCAGACCGAAGCCGCCTTCCCGAATGCGCGTGATGGCTTTTTGCGCCTGCTCGATATTGGTGTTGGGCATGATCAGGAGGAATTCTTCCCCACCCCAGCGCACCAGCGTATCGCCACGCCGCTGATGGCTCGCGATGCTGTTGGTGGTCAGGATCAGCGCCTGATCGCCGGCTTCGTGGCCAAAATGGTCGTTGATGCTCTTGAAATGATCGAGGTCGAAAAAAGCGACGGAGAGCGGCAGCTTGCCGCGCCCGGAATTGACGAAATGCAGATCCAGTATCTCTTCGCCGCTACCCCGCGAGAATCCCCCGGTCAGCGGATCGCGGATGGCCTGATGCACGAGCACGACCATGAATGTCAGCTGGCTGATGCCGGCCAGCGCCGAGACGCCGGTAATCAGGGCGAGCAGCCAGAACGCACCGGCAAACGACGGCCAGTTGAGCGTCTCCCAGCTCAGATAGCCGGCGATGGCCTGGGCTACGAGGATGGGGCTGGCGATCACCGCGCTTTCCAGCAGGGTCAGCGGAAAAATGGACAGGCCGGCGAGCAGCACGAAGGGCAGGAACGCGTAGCCGGCGCCGATCGCCGCGGAAAGACCGGTGAGTTCGTGGCTGCCGAGCAGGGCGTGCGATGCGACGTAGAAAACGGTCGGTATGGCGAAGAGAATCGCAATCGCACGGTAGGCGTTGAACAGATTCCCCGACGGCCTGTAGCCTGCCAATAGCCAACTGAAAGCGGCGCAGGCCAGGAGGCGCATGACCGCCAGCATTATCCACAGCGGCGCCGGAAAGACGATGACGTCGACAATGCTCCATAGCGGCGTCAGTACGGCGAAAAGGAAGGCGAAGAGACGGACGCGATTGACGATCATCGTCGCTCGCCGGCGTGCGAGCAGGGTGGGGTGCGATTGAGGGAGAAACAGCCAGATGAGTTCGGACTTTTTCAGCTCGCCCGGCATCAGTCCGCTGAGGCGGTGCCAGCTGAGATCGGCCAGATGGGACATGCGCTTTTTTGCTCTCTGTAGAAAAGTCCGCCTGCCCCAGGAAGCAAGCCAGCGGTGGATTGTAGCAGATGGCGGCGAGTCCGGGCGCGCAGGTGGCTGCTTGTGTCCTGTGTGCACCGGCAAGCGCCGGAACGGCCGGCACAGGCGCGTTGGATCGAAACCTCGGTGGCGCGTCCGGCGACGGAGAGATGTTACGAATCCTCACGCAGCGGAAGTGCCGGGGGCAGTACGGGTGGGCGCGTTCAGCGGGGCGCGTCGGAAGGTGTTTCCTCCACTGTCGGCGCTTCGGGGCTACCGGACTGGTCGGGCGCCTTGGGCAGCAGTTCCGGCGGAATGTCCAGGCGTGAAGCCAGTTTCTCGTGACTGATGTGTAACAGTTTTTCGATTGCCGCGAAATCGTCCGGCAACGCCGCGTCGGTCCAGCCGTTGGCCGAGTGGCGCGCCATGTTGACCGCCAGCGTGACGTTTTGCACGCGCGGCAGATGGGCATTGGCGTCGTCCATCAGGGATTTGAGCAGCTCGGGCAAATGCCATGCATGGCAGAGCGCCAGTTGCAAGTCGAAGAGGCGCAAACCGAGGACTCTTTCCTGCGCGACCGTGCTGCGCAATGTCGGATCGGCCTGTTGCAGCGCGCGGATTTCCATGGCCAGCTTGGGGGCGAAACACCAGAGCAGAATTTCGGTCAGGTCGTGCAGCAGCGCCGCGAGCGTGACTTCTTCCTCGTTCATGTCGTGGCGCGCGAAAGCCCAGTCGTGCGCGTAGCGCGACGCGCGCTGCATGCGCCGGATCACCTGCAGCACGCCGAGCAGCGCCTGCGGTTCGTCCTTGAGCATGGCTTCGATGGTGATTGGGTGTTCGAATTTTTTGAAGAAGGGCTCGACGCCGAGCATCATCACCGCGCCGGCGATGGTCGTGATGTCGGAGCGCAAATGCTTGCCGCGGAAGGGCTGGATGTAGGCCAGGACGCGAATCGCCATCAGCGGGTCGTGCAGGACGATCTGCGAGATGTCGCGGCCGCTTATGTTGTCGATGTTCTGGCGGGCTTCTTCGAGGCGACGCGCGGTTTGGCGCAGAATTGGCAGTTCCGCGCCGCTGAAGTAGAGGATCCAGGTTTCCAGATCTTGCAGAGGATGATCAAGCATCGCTGTCGACTTCAATATCCGCGTGAGAAAAATGCGCTAATTGACTGATTTATAGATGATACGAACATATTTTGCAAATATTACCTGCCTCACGGTCGGTCCGCAAGCCTAAATTATGACTATTGGCCTAGTGTCACAGAAGCAACTGCTGGCACTAGTCGCCTTGCTTCACAAAGGTAGGCTCTCAGGCCATTCGATCCGGAAAGCGGGTCGAAGGTTTCTCCGTCGATCGCCGCGTTATAGCTGGCCGGCTCGCCGCTTGCCGTCCGCCACCAGCCGTATTGCGCGCAGACCACGTCGACCGCCTGATTGCTGCTCAGTCGGGCGCGCGCCACAAAGCGGCCGTGCGGCGTCTCGATGGCGATCCGGTCGCCGTCGGCGATGCCGCGCGCGGCGCCGGCCTCCGGGTGGATTTCGACGAGCGCTTCGGGCATCGTGCGGCGCAGCGCGGCGATCTGCCGCTGCTGGCTGTGGCAGAACTGCGTCCACTTGGCGCAGGTCAGGCGCAGCGGGTAGCGCGCGGCAAGATCCGGACGTGCGGCCGGGGAGATCTGCGGCGGTCGGTAATCAGGCAGGGGATCGTCGCCGATTTTTTGCAGGCGTTGCGAAAACAGTTCGACGCGACCGCTCGGCGTCGCAAACCCCTTGCTTTGATATTTGCGATACGTGCTTTGGCCGCTCGTCGCGACGCCGCGCGGCGAAGCGCGCAAGGCTTCCGGCGTCAGGCCGGTCGGCTCGAGCTGGTGGCGCAGGCCGGCTTCGGGATCGCCGTCAAAGAACTCGGCGCCCAGCCCGAGGCGCTGCGCCAGGGCGAAGATGATTTCGTTGTCCGGACGGCTTTCGCCGTGCGGCGCGACGACCGCCGGGCGCAGCTGCAGCCAGTGCTCGGCGGCTTCATCGACCATGAAGCCGGCCTGCAGGCCTTCGCGTTCCCAGCACGAGGCGACGGGCAGGATGAGATCGGCGTCCTGCGCCGACGGCGTCATGAACAGCTCGGTCATGACGAAGAAGTCGAGTCTGCTCAAGGCCGCTTCGGCGTGCCGCGTGTCCGGCTTGGTCAGGGCGAAGTTGCCGCCGAATGAAACGAGCGCACGCACCGGGTAGGGCTCGCTGCTGACGATCGCGCGGAAGAGATCGCGTGTCGTGATCCAGCCCTTCTGCGGCGGGCCGAGCGGGCGTTCGCCGATACCCAGCGTCTGCGCGCGGGTGGCCGGTGCAACCTTCTCGAAGCCGGCGATGTCGCGCACCGGCGGGCGGTCGAACCAGACGTTGCCGCCCGGCGCATCGAGGCAGCCGGTGAGGGCGTAGAGCGTGGTGATGGCGCGCGTCGTCTGCGTCGCGTTGGTTTGCTGCGCGGTGCCGGTCCACGTGAAGAACGAGGTCGGCCCTTCGCTGGCCAGCCAGAGCGCGAGCTGGCGCAAGTCGGTGAGGCCGACGCCGGTGAGTTCGGCGGTGCGCTCGGGCGGATATTCGGCGCAGCGTTCGCGCAACAGGTCGAGTACCGGCCGGCAGGCGATGGCGCCGGCGTGGCCGACGATCGTGCGGCGACCGCCGAGGGCCGGTGCGATAGCGCTGCCTGCGGCGAACTGGCGGGTACTCGGGTCATAGACGGCAGGGGCGTTGCCTGCTTCGTCCCAGACCACCCGGTAGTCGCGCCGTCCGCCGGCAACGAGGTCGGCTTCGCTGAGCCGTTCGCCGTTGTCAGTGCGCACCAGAAAGGGCGCGTCGCTGAAATGCTGCAAAAACGCGTGGTCGATGCCCTCGTCGGCCAGCAGCAGATGCATCAGGCCAAGCGCCAGCGCGCCGTCGCTGCCCGGATGCGGGGCCAGCCAGAGATCGGCGTGGCGGGCCAGGCCCTGCCGGCGCGGGTCGATCACGACGAGTTTGGCGCCGCACTTTTGCGCTTCGCGGATCGCGGTGGCCTGCGCCAGCCAGGTGACGGTCGGATTGAAGCCCCAGAGCAGGATCAGGCGCGTGTTGGCGTAGTCGGGCATGCCGATGCCGGCGCCCCAGGTCAGCGCCGGCGAAAAGTCCTTGTGCCAGTTGCAGTTCTCGGTCGCGAAGACGAGATTGGGGCTGCCGAAGGCGTGCGCCAGCCGGTGAATCCAGCCGAAGCTGTCGGCGATCGCCGTGCCGCTCGGCGTGGTGACGGCGAAAGCGACGCTCTGCGGACCGTGTTCGGCAGCCAGCGCAGTCAGTTTTTGCGCAACGAGGTCGAGTGCCTCATCCCAGCCGATGGCGCGCCAGCCCGGATCGGCATCGCCTTTTGGGCGCGTGCGCAGCAGCGGCGTGCTCAGGCGTTCGGGGTGGCGAACGACTTCCGGCGCGGCCTTGGCCTTGACGCACAGGGCGCGTCCGGTGGGGTGTTCGGGGTCGGCGTCGACGCGCGTCAGGCGGCCGTTTTCAACGGTTGCGATGCAGCCGCAGCGCGAGATGCAGAGGGCGCAGTAGGTCGGGATTTGCTGAACCTGCTGATCGCTCATCGGATACTCCTTGCGCGCGTCGGATTACGCGAACTGGCCGGCTACCCAGCCCGATGACCAGGCCCACTGGAAATTATAGCCGCCGAGCCAGCCGGTGACGTCGACCACTTCGCCGATGAAGTAGAGCCCCGGCGCGGCCTTGGCCTCCATCGTTTTCGACGATAGCGCGTCGGTCGAGACGCCGCCGAGCGTCACTTCGGCCTTGGCGTAGCCGAGCGTGCCGGCCGGCATCAGTGCCCAGCCCTTGAGCGCCGCGGCGACGCCTTCGATGTCGCGTTTGCCGAGTTCGGCGAGCGGACGGCTGAGTATCTTCTCTCCAGCCAGCAGTGCGCACCACTCGTGGGCGAAGCGGCGCGGCAGGTGCTCGGCGAGCAGGTTGGGCAGCAGCAGCTTGCTCTGCTGATGTTCGGCGAGCCAGGCGCCGGCATCGAGACCCGGCAGTAGGTCGATTTCGATCGGCGGGCGTTTACCGCGGTATTCCTGCATCTGCCAATAGCTCGATATTTGCAGGATGGCCGGGCCGGAGAGGCCGCGGTGCGTGAGCAGAACGTTTTCGCGAAAACTGCTTTCGCTGCCGGCACAGTGCGTACGCGCATCGAGTGTCGCGCCGGCCAGCGGCTTAAGCGGCAGCAGCGTTTCCGGCGCCAGCGCGAGCGGCACCAGCGCCGGTTTGGGCGGCACGACGGGCAGGCCGAACTGCTCGGCGAGTTTGTAGCCGAACGGGCTGGCGCCGATCTGCGGGATAGACAGGCCGCCGGTGGCGACGACCAGCGCGTTGCACGAGAAACGGCCGTGCGCGGTGGCCAGCGAGTAGCGCTGCGTCTGATCCTGGTGCTGTTCGATCGACGCGATGGCGCAGCCCGTCGCCCACTGCACGCCGGCGTCGTCGCAGGCGTCTTGCAGCAGGTCGATGATGTCCTGCGCCGATTCGTCACAGAAAAGCTGGCCGTGCTCGCGTTCGTGGTACGGGATGCCGCGTTTTTCGAGCAGCGCGATGAAGTCGTACTGCGAGAAGCGGGCGAGTGCCGAGCGGCAGAAGTGCGGGTTCTGCGAGAGGTAGTTCTCGGCGCTGACCGTGCGGTTGGTGAAGTTGCAGCGGCCGCCGCCCGAAATGCGGATGCGCTCGCCGATCTTTTCGGCGTGGTCGATGAGCAGCACGCGCCGGCCGCGCCGGCCTGCCTGCGCGGCGCACATCATGCCGGCGGCGCCGGCGCCGATGATGATGACGTCGAAGTTCACGGCATTTCCTTTGTCGGTATGGCCGACGTCCAGCCGAGGGCATCCAGCACCGAAGCGAAGTCTTCCGCCAGGGGGGCCGCAAGGCGCAGCGGCAGGCCGCTGACCGGGTGCGTCAGGCGCATCTCCATGCAGGCGAGCAGCATGCGCCGGCAGCCGAACAGCTCCTGAAACAGCCGGTTGTGGCGGCCCTTGCCGTAGGTCGCGTCGCCGATGATCGGATGCGCGAGGTGCTTGAGGTGGCGGCGCAGTTGGTGCCGGCGCCCGGTTTGCGGTTTGAGTTCGAGCAGCGCGTAGCGGCTGGTCGGGTAGATATCGACCTGATGCGGCAATTCTGTGACGGCCAGCCGCCGATAGTGCGTCAGGGCGGGTTGCGCTTCGGCGGTGGCGTTCGCCGCACGGAACTCGTAGTCGTCGTACTGCCGCGTCAGCGCATGATCGATGATGCCGGCCTCGGGCGGGTGGCCGCGCACGACGGCGAGGTAGGTCTTGTCGACCTGCTGCGCCTCGAACTGCGCGCTGACCTGCTTGCCGATCTCCTTGTCGAGCGCGAAGAGCAGCACGCCCGAGGTGCCGCGGTCGAGGCGATGCACGGGGTGGACGTATTGCCCGATCTGGTCGCGCAGCAGTTGCACGGCGAAGCGCGTTTCGTTGCGGTCGAGCACCGTGCGGTGCACGAGCAGGCCCGATGGTTTGTTGATGGCGATCAGCTGTTCGTCGCGATAGATGACATCCAGTGTTTCGCTCAAGGCCGCGCGCCTTTGACTGGAAACTCGCCGTCGACGTAATACCAGCGCCCTTCTTCGCGCAGGAAGCGGCTCACTTCGTGCAGGCGGTGGGCGCGGCCGCCGGTTTTGTAGCGCGTGACGAATTCAACGGTGGCGCTATTGTCGCCGGTCGACTCGTGGCGCCTGATTTCCAGCCCGAGCCATCGCGGCGCTTCGTCGGCGGCCAGATCGAGCTGCGCCGGGCGTGTGTCGGCGTGCCAGGTGACCAGCAGGTAAGGCTCGAGCGCCAGCACATAGGCGCTGTAGCGCGAGCGCATCAGGGTTTCGGCGGTTGGCGCGACGCCGCCCGCGTGCCACGGGGCGCAGCAGTCGGCGTAGGGCCGCCTGCTGCCGCAGGGGCACGGCGCGCTGGCGCCCGTGGCGCGGTTTTTCTTCATCGTGCAGTGGCTGCGCTGCTGTTTTAGAAACGTTCGTTCTCGCGCAGGTAACGCCACTGTCCGGCTGGCAGCTTGCCGAGCGAGACGCTGCCGATGCGGATGCGCTTGATGCTGGTGACGCGCAGGCCAACGAGTTCGCACATGCGCTGGATCTGGCGCTTCTTGCTTTCGTGCAGGACGAAGCGCAACTGCTGTTCGTTCTGCCAGGAGACCTGCGCACGCTTGAGCTTGACGTCGTCGAGGGCGAGGCCGTGGTTGAGCAGTTTCAGTCCCTCGGGCGAGAGTTCGCCTTCGACGCGCACCATGTATTCCTTTTCGAGGCGCGTGTCGTCGCCGGTGATGCGCCGCGCGACGCTGCCTTCCTGCGTGAAAACCAGCATGCCGGTCGATTCGGGATCGAGCTTGCCGGCCAGCGCCAGGCCGCGCAAATGGGTGGGCTTGAAGTTGAAACGGGTCTCGTCCTCGGCCCAACGGTTTTCCGGGCGGATCAGCTGCAGAGCGGCTTCGCTTCCTTCCGTTTTGCCGGACGCCATGTCGAGCGGCTTGTTGAGCAGAATGGTGACGCTCTCGGTCTGGTGCTTGCTGGCCTCTTCCTGGATCTCGATCTTGGCGTTGGGATGCACGCGCGTGCCGAGCGTGCTGACGACGACGCCATCGACGCGCACCCAGCCGTTTTCGATCCACTCGTCGGCCTCGCGCCGCGAGCACTGGCACATTTCGCTGATTTGTTTGGCCAGCCGCGGTGGCTCATTGAGCGGGCGGCGCGGTGTGCGCGCTTCGTCGCTGGCGGTCGCGTATGGCGCCGCATTGCGAGCCTGCAGATGTTCCGGGATCGGTTTCAGTGCCGACTCAACCGTTGGCTGCGGGCGCGGTTGCACGCGCGGTGCGGCGCTGCGCCTTTCTTGGTCCGCGCGGGGGGCGGGGCGTTCGCCATAAGGTCGCGCCGGCGGCAGGGCGCGTGCGCCGGTGCTGCGGGCGATGCCGCGTTTGGGATAAGCCTTGGGCCGTTCCGGTGCGCGCACTTCGCGCGGGTGCGGGGTTTCGCTGTTTCCGCTGGTCTCGGACCGTGCCGGCTCGGCCGGACGCGCTGGCCTGCGCGGCGCTTCGTCCTTGAAGCGCGATGTGGCGCGCGGCGGCCTGTCGCCGGCCTTGGCGGTTCTTTCCGCAGCGGCGGCCAGGCGTGCGGCTTTTGCCGCATCGCTGCTGGCGCGTTGCGCGGCAGACTGTTTCGGTACCTTGGCGCCGGCGCGCGCCGGCTTGCGTGAAAACGATCTGCTCTCGCTATCGGCTTCGGTGGTGGCCGGGGCCGGTTTGGCAGGTAGTTTCAGAGTGGGGCGGGGCATGGCTGGTTCTTTCCGGTTCGACAGGCGCGTAGTTTACGCCAGAAGCGGCCGAATCACCGCGTAAAGCTCGCCGTGCATCCTGATGCATCGATTTGCCTGGCACGTGGCGCGGCGACATACTGGCGGTCTTTTCCGCTTGGGTTTGTCTGGAGCATGTCGTGAAATTCTTTCTGCGGTCTTTTTTTGCTTGCCTCGGGCTGGCCTCGCTGCCGGTTTCGGTTCATGCCGAACAGGTCGCCTGTCATTACACCTACGGCGGCGAAACGAAGCAGCTGCTGGCGCTGCCGGTGTCATCGCCGTACGCGGTCGGCGGCATTGCGGTCGGTTCCTACTTCCGCTTCCGCGTCGTGTTTCAGAAAAAGCCGGCCGACCTGGCCTCGGTCAAGGTCTATACCTACGCCGACCGCGACGAAGGCCCGGTCCTGATTCATCAGGCGACTTACCCGTATCCCTCGGCCGGCCGTCGCGCCGCGCGCTACGGCTTCAGTGGCCTGCATTTCGTGCATGAGCCGGTTCGCGATGGCGAGTTGCAGTACTGGTGCGAGTTGGATAAAACGGCCAAAGCGGCAAGATTCGTCAGAAAACTTGCCCGATGAAACGACTGCTGCTCTCGCTTTGCATGCTGTTTGCGCTGGCCGGCGCGCAGGCCGATCCGCTGCGCCTGGTCTTCGTCGGCGACGTCATGCTCGATGACGGACCGGGGCGGACGATCGCCCTCGGGTATGACCCGCTGGCGCCGTTCGCCGCGCAACTGCGCGATGCCGATTTTACGATCGGCAATCTGGAGTGCCCGATCGCCACGGTCGGCCAGCCGCTCGACAACAAGATCTTCTCCTTCCGCGCCGATCCCCGCGTCGTGCCGTTGCTCCAGGGGCGCTTCGACGCGCTGGCGGTCGCCAACAACCACTCGGGCGATTACGGCAAGGCGGCCTTCCTCGAAACGCTGGGTCATCTCGAGCGTGCCGGCATCGCGTATTTCGGCGGCGGGCGCGATCTGGCGGGCGCGCACGCGCCGCTTTGGATAGCACGGCAGGGCTTGCGCATCGCCGTGCTCAGCTACAACGAATTCAAGCCGCGCTCGTTCGAGGCCGGCGCGACGCGGCCGGGCATCGCCTGGAGCGAGGACAGCCAGGTGGTCGGCGATATCCGCGCGGCGCGCGCCGCCGGCGCCGATCTGGTGATTCCGTTCATGCACTGGGGCTGGGAGCGCGAGCCGGAGCCGAGCGAACGCCAGCGGCAACTGGCGCGCACGATGATCGATGCCGGCGCCGACGTGGTGGTCGGCGGCCATCCGCATGTGACGCAGGGCGCCGAGTATTACCGCGGCAAGCTGATCGTCTATAGCCTCGGCAATTTTGTTTTCGACGGTTTCGATCTGCCGGCGGCAAAGCGCGGCTGGCTGCTGCGCCTGACGCTCGATCGCAAGGGGCTGCTCGCGTGGGAGACGCGGGCCGCGCAGATGGACGACGACGGGACGCCGCATCCGCTGCCGGGTGCGCTGACGCCTTGCGGCCAGGCCGGCGATGCGACGATTCGGGCCTGCGCCAATCCGTGATCGGTCGGCGGCGCTTCACGCCTGGACTGTGCGAGAATTGCCGGGCGCATGAGTGCGCACACAGGAGAAATTCGATGTTGCGAAAGAAGTTGTTGCCGCTGATCCTGCTGCTTGCCGTCGTCGCCCCGGCCAGTGCCGGCGCGGCGCCGCTCAAGATCCTGGGCTTCGACGACATGTCCTGCCAGGTCTGGTTGAAATCGAAGGACGATGCGGAACAGCGTGCGCAGTATGTCGCGTGGGCGCGCGGCTTTCTGAGCGGGCATAACTACGCCAACCAGAGCCAGCAGATTTCGGTGGTTTCGAGCGGAACGGTCGAGCTTTACATCCAGCGCTTCTGCAGTGAAAAACCGCTCGGCCAGTTCTCCGATGCCGCCTTGCGCATGAGCGATCAGTATTCGGGCCGCAACGCGCCGATCAGCAAGTAGCCGGTATTTCGCACCGGCCTATTCGTCGCGGCACATGCGGCGGATCTCGTCTTCCTTGATCGCCATTTCGACCTGCAGCAGCACGGCGTCGACGTCGGCGAGGTGCTCATCGAGCGCGACGTGGCCGCTCAGGGCCAGTTCCGGCGTGAGCAGGCCGCTTTCGTAGTGCCCCCAGATCTCCTTGCCATACTGCGTGTCCTTGAGTGAGGGCGCGAAGGCGCTGAAGTAGCTGCGCAGATTGATCACGTCGCGCTCGAGCATTTCGGCGGCGCAGCTGTTGCCCGCCGCGTCGATCGCCTGCGGCAGGTCGATAATCACCGGCCCGTCGGCGTCGACGAGGATGTTGTATTCGGAGAGGTCGCCGTGAATGATGCCGGCGCAGAGCATGCGCACTACCTGATTGACCAGCATGGCGTGGTACTCGAGCGCCAGTTCTTCGGAAAGTTCGACATCGTTGAGGCGCGGCGCCGCATTGCCCTCCGCATCGCTCACCAGATCCATCAGCAGCACGCCCTCGAAGCAGATGTGCGGCTGCGGCACGCGCACGCCGGCGGCGGCCAGCCGGTACAGGGCGTCGACCTCGGCGTTCTGCCAGACTTCTTCCTGCATTTTGCGCCCGTAGCGGCTGCCTTTCTCCATGGCGCGCGCCTGCCGGCTGTTCTTCACCTTGCGCCCTTCCTGGTAGGTAGCGGCCTTGCTGAAGCTGCGCTGATTGGCTTCCTTGTAGACCTTGGCGCAACGGATTTCCTCGCCGCAGCGAACGATGTAGACGGTGGCTTCCTTGCCGCTCATCAGCTGACCGATCACCTCGTCGATGAGGCCTTCCTCGACGAGTGCGGCGAGTCTTTGCGGGGTCTTCATGGCAGCGTGGCGCTTTCGTCGGTTCGGGTGGGCAGTTCTGAAACAAAAGCGCGTTTTTCGGCGGCGGAGAGTTGCTTGATCCGGTATTCGGCTTTCAGGGCGCTCGAATGGTCCGGGTATTCGACCGTGGCGAGCAGTCTGGCCGGCGGGTGCGCCCGCGTGTAGCGGGCGCCCTTGCCACTAGCATGTGCCGCGTAGCGGGCGGCGACGTCGATGGCGATGCCGGTGTAGATGCTGCCGTCGCGGCATTCGATCAGGTACAGCGTCCACGCGCCGGCGCGCGTCGGTTTTCCGGGTTTTTCCGCCGCGCAGGTCATGTTGAGGTTCAGGCTTCCGCCGGCAACTCTCCGCCCAGCGCATCGACCACGTCGTCGAGCAGGCGCGCGACTTCGCCGGTCATCAGCGTGAAATCGAGATCGAAGCGTTCGTCGGCATTTTCGGCCTGGCCGTCGGCCTGTTCCTTGAGAATGTCGAGGAAGGCGAGGCGTTTGATCTGCAGGTTTTCGTTGAGCACGAAGGAGATGCGATCGCCCCAGGTCATGGCGAGGCGCGTCACGACCTTGCCGCCGCCGATGTGCTGACGGATCTCTTCGCCCTCGAGCGGGTGCTTGACGTAGCGCACGGTCGCTTTTTCCGCCGAGCGCAATTCGAGGTCCTGGTCGATCGTAAAGTGCGTCGGCGCTTCGCCGCCGGCGACCCAGCCGGTCATCGCTGCCGACGGTGATTGCGCAACCTTGACCAGCTTGGCCGGCAGCCCGTCGACCGATTTGCGCAGCTGTTCGAGAAACTCCTCGGCCTTGGCCGGTGTGGCGGCGTCGATGACCAGCCAGCCGTTGACCGGATCGATCCAGCCGAAGGTGCTGCGTTTGCGGATGAAGGCGCGCGGCAGCAGTTCGAGCGTCATCTGCTCACGCAGCTCGCGCATTTCCTTGCGGCCTACCTTGCGTCCTTCGGCCTCCTGGATTTCTTTCGCCTTGTCATCGGCAAACTGCTTGACGACCGATGCCGGCAGCAGCTTCTGCTCGGCGCCGAGGGCCAGCAGCCATTGGTTATTGACGGCGTGAACCAGTGCGCCGCCGGCGCAGGGCGGCACCCAGCCGATGCTTTGCGCATCGCTCGCGCTGCAGGCTTGCAGCGTCAGGTGGGAAAGCTGTTCTTCCAGTTTGCTGGCGTCACTCGCCCAATTCTTTGGCAGGCGGTAGATCTGAATGTTTTTGAACCACATAGGATGGACTCGAAAAAATGATGGTTTTTATTACCCGGGCAAGCGCTCTAGCGTCTGGTCGGGCATGTGCATTCGTGGACAAAAAAAAGACCAGGGGCTAGCCTGGTCTTTAAAATACTGGTGGAGGCGGGGGGGATCGAACCCCCGTCCGCAAGTCCTCTACAGGCAGTTCTACATACTTAGTCCGGCTAATTGGGTTTTAACCTTTGCACGCCAGCCGAACAGGCTTGCTTCAGGCGAGTTACCTTGGTTTTAGCCCCTGCCAAAGTAACCCTGGCAAGGGCGAGCCTCTGTAAATGACGCTGCCGTGAGTTGCCTCACCTGACCCAGAGACCGATCAGTACAGCGGTCCAACCGCCTAAGCGGCTAGAGCGAAACGCTCGTCGTTTGCGTTTAGTAGTTTCCAGATGGATTTACGAGGTGACTGGTCCTCGGTATGCCCTACGCTGCTTTGCAACCCACGTCGAAGCCAGGTCGCCCCCATTTTGCAGATACCGAATGGACCCGGTACCCACTGAAAAGTTTCAGCAGAGGGACGATTCTATCACGCGAGGCCGGCAAGGACGGCGATATCGGTGGCGTGTTCGACGAGGTGGTCGGCACCCCAGGCTTCGATCGGTTCGCCGGTGCCGAGATAGCCGTAGCGCACGGCAATGGTATGCATGCCGGCGGCGCGCCCGGCCTCGATATCGCGCCGGTCGTCGCCGACGTAGAAGCAGTGGGCGGGGGGGCGGGCGATCAGCGCGCAGGCAAGGTGCATCGGGTGCGCTGCGGGTTTGGCGTGCGGCGAGGAGTCGCCGCTGACGATGCAGTCGGCACGTTTGGCGTAGCCCAGTTGCTCGAGAAGTGGCAGGGTGAAGTGCTGCGTCTTGTTGGTGATGATTCCCCAGGCGGCGCCACCGGCTTCGAGCCGGCTGACCAATTCTTCGATGCCGGGAAAGAGGGTGGTGTGCACACAGAGAGCGTCGCCGTAGAAGCGCAGGTAGCGCGCGTAGAACTCGGCGTAGTGGGCGTCGTTCGGGCGCATGCCGAGTCCGGCTCCGAGCATGCCGCGCACACCAGAGGAGGTGTGCGGTCGCAATTCCTCGAGCGGCAGCGGCGCCAGATCGAGATCGGCGCGCAGACGGTTGAGCGCTGCGCCAAGATCCGGCGCGGTGTCGGCGAAGGTGCCGTCGAGGTCGAAGAGGACTGAGCTTGCGGCGCTAACGGCTTTAGCCATTCTTCCGGGTGTGCAGCAGGTAGTTGACGTCGGTGTCGCGCCCCAGGCCGTAGCGTTTTGTGATGGGGTTGTAGCTCATGCCGATCAGTTCGTCGGGTTCGAGGCCGACACTCTTTGCCCAGCGCGAGAGTTCGGATGGCTTGATGAACTTTGCGTACTCGTGAGTGCCCTTGGGCAGGAGCTTGAGCACGTATTCGGCTCCGATCACGGCGAACAGGTAGGCCTTGGGATTGCGGTTGATCGTCGAGAAGAAGACGTGCCCACCGGGTTTGACGAGCGCCGCGCAGGCGGCGATGGTGCTGGCCGGGTTGGGGACGTGTTCGAGCATTTCCATGCAGGTCACGATGTCGTAGCTGCCGGCTTGTTCGGCGGCCAGCGCTTCGGCCGAGATGCTGCGGTAATCGACGCTGCGGCCGCTCTCCAGCAGGTGCAGGCGGGCGACGCTCAATGCCTTGTCGGAGAGGTCGATGCCGGTAACTGCTGCGCCTTTCGCGGCCATGCCCTCGGACAGCAGTCCGCCGCCACAGCCGACATCGAGCACCTTCTTGCCGCTCAGTCCGGCATGAGCGTCGATCCAGTCGAGGCGCAGCGGGTTGATGTCGTGCAGCGGTTTGAATTCGCTGTTCGGGTCCCACCAGCGGTGGGCGAGTTGGCTGAATTTATCGAGTTCGCTTTGGTCGGCGTTGATCATGGTGCGCACAGTATCAATGGGTAGTGGAAACAAAAAAGCCCTGCCGAGGCAGGGCTTTTTGCACATCGGCGATATTAATTGGTGCCGATGACTTCGATATCAACGCGACGATCCGGTTGCAGGCAGTCGATGACCTTCTTGCTCTTCGGACCCTTGCACTGGCCGGCCTTGGTAACCGGCTGCTTCTTGCCCTTGCCTTCGGTGTAGACGCGGTTGGCTTCGATGCCCTTGCTCACCAGGTAGGTCTTCACAGCGGCAGCGCGCTTCTCGGACAGCTTCTGGTTGTAGGCATCGGTACCGATGCGGTCAGCGTGGCCGACGGCGATGATGACTTCCAGCTTGATGGCCTTGGCCTTGGTGACCAGTTCGTCGAGCTTGGCTTTGCCTTCGTTGCGCAGGGTAGCCTTGTTGAAGTCGAACAGGGCGTCAGCGGCGAGGGTGATCTTTTCGCCAGCCGGCTTCACGCCGGTCGTGTCGGCGGCAGGAGCGGCGGGCTTGGCGACCGGCTCGCACTTTTCCTTCGGCAGCAGATCCTTGTCGCAGGAACAGCCAGCCGGATCGTTGGCGGCGGCAGCCGGGGTCCAGTAGCCGGTACGCCAGCAGAGGCCGAAACCGCTCTTGGCGACTTCGCCGCGGCTGTCGATCACGTAAACGCGATCACTGGCCGTTTGTGCTTGAGCCAGCGTGGCGCCGAGGCTGAGAGTGGCGGCCAGCACGGCCATCAAGGAATGTTTTGCAACTTTGTTCATTAGTATTTCCCTCGTTAGGTTTGTAGCGTGCGGAGTCAATCCGTACAGCCTGTTACGCCTCGTTGTTCAACGTATTTCGCGCGGACGGATTTTATTCTGCCACAAAGCGGCAAGTTTTATCAATTCCATTTCGTTGTTTTCAAGTAGTTGTCGGTTCTCGACGCGCATCCGGCCGTCGACCCATACGTCCGAAACATGCTCGCGTCCTGCTGCGTAAACCAGGTGCGAGGCGGGGTCGTAGCATGGCATCAGGCCGGTGTCGGCCAGGCTGACGGCGCACAGGTCGGCGGCCTTGCCCGGTGCGATGGAGCCGATCATCGCGTCAAGTCCGAGCGCCTGGGCGCCGCCGAGCGTGGCCATACGCAGTGCCTGATGCGCACCGATGGCGTCGGCGCGCCCGCTGTGACCCTTGGCCAGGAGCGCGGCCAGGCGCATTTCCTGGAAGAGGTCGAGGCGGTTGTTGCTGGCTGCGCCATCCGTCCCGAGGCCAATATTGACGCCTTGATCGTGCAGTGCGGCAATCGGCGCGATCCCGCTCGCCAGCTTGAGATTGGAACTCGGGCAGTGGGCCAGCGAGCAGCCGTGGCTGGCGAGGAGTCCGATTTCTTCAAGGTTCAGGTGAACGGCATGCACGCCGATCAGTCCCGGGCTCAGCAGCCCAAGCCGGCGCAGGCGTTCGATCGGACGCATGCCGAAATCGCGCAGGCTGTCCTTGATCTCTTGGTCGGTTTCATGCAGATGGACGTGGATCGGCAGATCGATCTGCTCGGCCAGCGTCAGCACCTTGGCGAAGCTGCGGTCGCTGACCGTGTATGGAGCGTGCGGGGCAAGGCAGAAGGTGATCAGCGGCTCGTCGCGCAAGTCGTCGCGGACGGCCATCCCTTTTGCGAGATAGTCGTCGGCGTCGGCCGCGTAGGCAGTCGGAAAGTCGAGCGTGACCAGGCCGATGGCGGCACGCATTCCGGCCGCGAGCGCCGCTTCGGCCGCCGCCTTCGGGAAGAAATACATGTCGTTGAAGCAGGTAATGCCGCCGCGCAGCATCTCTGCGCAGGCGAGCCGGGTTCCGTCGTGAACGAATTGCGCTGAAACGTGCCTGGTTTCGGTCGGCCAGATGTGGTTCTGCAGCCAGTCCATCAGTGGCAGGTCGTCGGCGAGGCCGCGCAGCAGCGTCATTGCCGCGTGCGCGTGGAGGTTCACCAGGCCGGGAATCAGGACGTGGTTTTCCAGGTGTTTGAGCTCGCGCGGTGCGAAGCGCACGGCTGCTTCGTCCTGGGGTAGAATCGCCGCGATGCGACCTTTGTCGACCGCGACGGAATGGTTCTCCAGAACGATGCCGGCGGGTTCGATGGGGATGATCCAGCGCGCTTCTATGAGCAGGTCTATGCTTGTGGTCATGGCCAGATGGTTGTTTGTTCAGGTAAAAAAAACCCCGCCGGAGCGGGGCTTTCTCGCGGGCTGAGCTTACTTGGCCGGGCCTTGCACTTCGACCACCGTGCGGCGGTTTGGTGCCAGGCAGGCGATCAGTTTCTTCTTCGGCAGCTTGTCGTCGCAGGATACGCCCGGAACGGCCTGGGTCTTGCCGGCGCCCATGGTTTCGATGTCGGCCTTGACGCCCTTCTTCTGCAGATAGGCCTTGACGGCATCGGCGCGTTTTTCGGATAGCTTCTGGTTGGCTTGCTGCGAGCCGATGCGGTCGGTATGGCCGGTCACCAGCACCAGTTTTACTTCGGCGCAGTTCGCCAGTTTGGCGATAACTTCATTGTCGAGTTGCTTGAGCGCGGCCGGCTTCAGCGTGGCTTTGCCGAAGGCGAAGGTCTGGTCGTCCTTCAGCGTGGCGGTGAAGTCGCATTTTTTCGGCGCGGCGGCCGGCGCCGCTGCAACGGGAGCGGCCGGCGTGGCGGCAACCGGCTCGCACTTCGCCTTCGGCATCAGATCCTTGTCGCAAGCGCAGCCGGCGGCATCGTTGGCGGCGGCTGCCGGCGTCCAGTAGCCGGTGCGCCAGCAAAGACCAAAACCGCTCCGGGCAACTTCATTGCGCGAGTCGATGACGTAGGCGCGACCTTCCGCCGTCTGGGCTTGAGCGGCGCCCGCAGCGGTAAACAGGCCGGCGGCGGCAAGCAGAATAGCGATGATTCTGGAATTCAAAATGTTTCTCCTCGTGGTTTCTTGTTTGGCGTCAAGCCTGACGATTATTAGCGGCCGGCCGATTTAATCATAATAATTATCCGTTTTTCAATAGCCAAGCGCCCCTTTTGCACGTACGCCTTCCGGATTCGAGCAAATCGGCAACGCTGGCCGGCATGGTAGAATTATCGGTTTCGTCAAGACGACAATATAACCGCTGAAATTTGGCCGTTGCAGTAACTATTCGGATAGAGATGGAACCGCCCGTGGAACAATTCGCCAAAGAAACACTGCCTGTCAGCCTTGAAGACGAGATGCGCCGTTCGTATCTCGACTATGCGATGAGCGTTATCGTCGGCCGTGCGCTGCCGGATGCGCGCGATGGACTCAAGCCGGTCCATCGGCGCGTGTTGTTCGCCATGCACGAGCTGTCGAACGACTGGAACAAGGCCTACAAGAAATCGGCGCGTATCGTCGGTGACGTGATCGGTAAGTATCACCCGCACGGCGACACGGCGGTCTACGACACGATCGTCCGCATGGCGCAGGATTTTTCGCTGCGCTACATGCTGGTCGACGGGCAGGGCAACTTCGGTTCGGTCGACGGCGACAACGCGGCGGCGATGCGTTACACCGAAGTGCGCATGGCGCGCATCGGCCATGAGCTGCTCGCCGACATCGACAAGGAGACCGTCGATTTCGGGCCGAACTACGACGGTTCGGAGCAAGAGCCGCTGATCATGCCGGCGCGCATCCCGAATCTGCTGATCAACGGCTCGAGCGGCATTGCCGTCGGCATGGCGACCAACATCCCGCCGCACAACCTCAACGAAGTCGTCGACGCCTGTCTCGCGCTGCTGCGCAATCCGGAGATGACGATCGACGAGCTGATCGACATCATCCCGGCGCCGGATTTTCCAACCGCCGGCATCATCTACGGCGTTTCCGGCGTGCGCGAGGGCTATCGTACCGGGCGTGGCCGCGTCGTCATGCGTGGCCGGACGCACTTCGAGCCGATCAAGGGCAGCAACGATCGCCAGGCGATCATCATCGACGAGCTGCCCTACCAGGTGAACAAGCGCACGCTGCTCGAAAAGGTCAGCGAACTGGTCAACGAGAAGAAGATCGACGGCATTTCCGATCTGCGCGACGAATCCGACAAGTCGGGCATGCGCGTCGTGATCGAACTCAAGCGCGGTGAAGTTCCGGAGGTCGTTCTCAACTGCCTGTACAAGCAGACGCAATTGCAGGATACCTTCGGCATGAACATGGTGGCGCTGGTCGATAACCAGCCGCGCCTGCTCAACCTCAAGCAGATGCTCGATTGCTTCCTCGCGCACCGGCGCGAGGTGATCACCCGGCGCACCGTTTTCGAACTGCGCAAGGCCCGTGAACGCGCGCACATCCAGGAAGGTCTGGCCGTTGCGCTCGACAACGTCGACGAAATCATCGCCCTGATCAAAGCCTCGCCGACGCCGGCCGACGCGCGGCGCGGCCTGATGTCGCGCCTGTGGGCCTCGACCACGGTCGGCGAGATGCTGCAGCGTGCGACGCTCGACGCGACGCGCCCGGAAGGTCTCGGCATCGAATACGGCCTGTCGAAGAACGGCTACTTGCTCTCTGAAGCTCAAGCGCAGGCCATCCTCGAACTGCGCCTGCAGCGCCTGACCGGTCTCGAGCGCGACAAGATCGTCGCCGACTACAAGGATCTGCTCGAGCGTATCGCCGACCTGATGGACATCCTGGCCCGTCCCGAGCGCATCACCGAGATGATCGGCGACGAGCTGACCGGGATTCGCGCCCAGTTCGGCGACAAGCGTCGTTCTGAAATCGTCATGCACACCCAGGACCTCGGCATCGAAGACTTCATCACGCCGCAGGATCTGGTCGTGACGCTCTCGCACACCGGCTACATCAAGTCGCAGCCGCTCGCCGACTACCGCGCGCAGCGCCGCGGCGGGCGCGGCAAGCAGGCGGCGGCGGTCAAGGAAGACGATTTCGTCGACCACCTGTTCGTCGCCAATACGCACGACTACATCCTTTGCTTCTCGAACCGCGGCCGCGTCTATTGGCTGAAGGTTTACGAAGTGCCGCAGGGCACACGCACCGGCCGCGGCAAGCCGATCGTCAACATGTTCCCGCTCGAGGACGGCGAGAAGATCAACGCCATCCTGCCGATCAAGGAATTCACCGAAGACCGCTTCATCTTCCTGTGCACTGCGCAGGGCACCGTCAAGAAGACGCCGCTCTCCGACTTCTCCAACCCGCGCAAGGCCGGCATCATCGCCGTGGCGCTCGACGACGACGACTTCCTGATCGGCGCCGAAATCACCAGCGGTACGCACGATATCATCCTCGTTTCCGACGCCGGCAAGGCGGTATGGTTCGACGAGGAAGACGTTCGCCCGATGGGCCGCACGGCGCGCGGCGTGCGCGGCATGCGCCTGGGCGACAAGCAGCAGGTGCTGTCGTTGCTGGTCGCCGAAAACGACCAGCAGACGGTGCTCGTCGCCACCGAAAATGGCTTCGGCAAGCGCACCGTGCTCGCCGACTTCCGCCATTCCGGCCGCGGCACGCAGGGCGTCAAGGCCATCGCCGCCAGCGAACGCAACGGCAAGGTGGTCGCCGCCCGTCTCGTGCAGGACGAAGACGAAATCATGCTGATCACGACCGGCGGCGTGCTGATCCGCACCCGCGTTGCGGAAATCCGCGAGCTCGGTCGTGCGACGCAGGGCGTTACACTGATTTCGCTCGACGCCGGCGAGAAGCTGGCCGGTCTCGAGAAGGTCGTCGAGAGCGAGGATGACTCGGAGTTGAGTCCGGAGCTGAGTCAGGCGTCGGAGCCGGAAGCCGGGCTGGCGACGGATCAGGAGCCCATTCAGGACGAAGGTCAGGAGTAATCGGCATGTCCCGTATCTGGAATTTCAGCGCCGGGCCCGCTGTTTTGCCGCAGCCGGTGCTTGAGCAGATTCGCGATGAAATGCTCGACTGGCATGGCGCCGGTCTGGGCGTGATGGAAATGAGCCATCGCGGCAAGGAGTTCACAGCGATCATTGCGCAGGCCGAAGCCGACCTGCGCGAGTTGCTCGGCATCCCGGCCAACTACAAGGTGCTCTTCCTGCAGGGCGGCGCCACGCAGCAGTTCGCGCAGATTCCGATGAATCTGCTGGCCGGCGAGTTTGCCAACCAATCGGCCGACTATCTGGTGACCGGCTCGTGGTCGAAAAAGGCTTACAAGGAAGCGCAGCGTATCGCCAAGGTGCGCTGCGCCGGCAGCACCGAGAGTTCCGGGTTTTTGACGTTGCCCGATCCGGCGGCCATCAACCTCGACCCGCAGGCGGCTTATTTCCATCTGTGTACCAACGAGACGATCCACGGCGTCGAAGTGCCGCCCGAGTATGCCTTGCCGACGAATGTGCCGATCATCGCCGACATGAGTTCACACATCCTGTCGCGGCCGGTCGACGTGTCGCGCTACGGCCTGATCTATGCCGGCGCGCAGAAGAACGTCGGTGCCGCCGGCCTGACCATGGTGATCGTGCGCGACGATTTGCTCGGCCACGCGGCGGCCAGCATCCCGAGCGTGATGGATTACGCGGTGATGGCCGAAAACGGCTCGATGCTCAATACCCCGCCGACTTTCGCCATCTACGTGGCGGGGCTGGTTTTCCAGTGGCTGAAGCAGCAGGGCGGTCTGGCTGCCATCGAGCGCGTCAATGCCGAAAAGGCCGTGCTGCTCTATGCCTGCATCGACGAGAGCAAAGGCTTTTACCGCAATCCGGTGGCGAAGGAATGCCGCTCGCGGATGAACGTGCCGTTTACGCTGGCCGACAGCGCGCTCGATGCGGCTTTCCTCGCCGAATCGAAAGCCGCCGGACTGGCTTCGCTGAAGGGGCACAAATCCTTTGGCGGCATGCGCGCCTCGATCTACAACGCGATGCCGCTCGACGGCGTGCGCGCGCTGGTCGATTTCATGAACGATTTCGCAAGACGCCACGCATGAGCGACGATCTCCAGAAAGAACTCTCCGTGGTGCGCAACGAGATCGACAGTCTCGATGCGCAATTGCTCGAGCTGCTCAATCGGCGCGCCAAGTGCGCGCAGACGGTTGGTGAAATCAAGGCGCGCCACGGCGACGCCGGTTTCATCTACCGCCCGGAGCGCGAGGCGCAGGTGCTGCGCCGCATCCAGAGCCTCAACCCGGGGCCGCTGTCGAACGAAAGCGTCACCTGGTTTTTTCGCGAGGTGATGTCGGCCTGTCTGTCGCTCGAAGAGCCGCTCGGCATCGCCTTCCTCGGCCCGCTGGGGTCCTTTACCGGCAGCGCGGCGGTCAAGCACTTCGGTCATGCCGCCCGCCTGTTGCCGCAGATGTCGATCGACGACGTCTTCCGCGAAGTCGAAGCCGGCCACGCGCACTACGCCGTGGCGCCGATCGAAAACTCGACCGAGGGCGCGATCGGGCGGACGCTCGATCTGCTGTTCGGCACGCAGCTGAAGATCTGCGGCGAAGTCGTCTTGCGCATCCACCAGAATCTGATGACGCATGCCAAGTCGCTGGGCGAGATCAAGATCGTCTATTCGCACGCGCAGTCACTCGCGCAATGCCACGAATGGCTGAACCGCGCCTTGCCAGGCGTGCCGCGCATCTCGGTCGGCAGCAATTCGCAGGCGGCGCAGATGGCGGCAGCCGATCCGACAAGCGCAGCGATCGCCGGCGAAACCGCAGCCGAACTCTACGACCTGCCGATTCTCGTGCCGAACATCGAGGACGAGCCGAACAACACGACGCGCTTTGTCGTCCTCGGCCGCCAGGACGCCGGTGCCTCGGGGCGCGACAAGACCTCGCTGATCATGTCGGCATCGAACCAGACGGGAGCGCTGAGCACGCTGCTCGCGCCGTTTTCCGATGCGGGCGTGTCCTTGACCCGCCTCGAATCGCGCCCGGCGCGCCATACGCTCTGGGAGTACGTCTTCTTTGTCGACATTGAAGGCCACCGCGACGATGCGCCGGTCCGCGCCGCGCTCGAGGAACTCGGTCGCCGTGCCGCCTATCTCAAGGTGCTCGGCTCTTACCCGGTTGCCGTGTACTGACTTTACCGAACTGTTTTTTGAATATTTAGAGGACCGCACATGGCACTCTGCGATCAGTCGCTGCCCTACGTTCGCGCCATTTCCCCGTATCAGCCCGGTAAGCCGATCACCCAGCTGGCCCGCGAAATGGGCATCCCGGTTGCCAGCATCGTCAAGCTCGCCTCCAACGAAAATCCGCTCGGCATGAGTCCGAAGGCGAAAGCGGCGATGGAAAAGGCGATTGCGACGCTCGAACGCTATCCCGACGATTTTGCACTGAAACAGTCGCTGGCCGACCACACCGGTCTGGGTGTGGAGCGCGTCGTTCTCGGCAACGGTTCTAACGACGTGCTCGACCTGGCCGCCCGTGTGTTTCTGGCGCCCGGTCGTTCGGCCATCTTCGCGCAGTACGCCTTCGCCGTTTATCCGCTCGCTTCGCTGTCTGCCGGTGCGGAATTGATTGCCGTCCCCGCGAAAGACTACGGGCACGATCTCGACGCCATGCTGGCCGCGATCCGTCCCGATACGCGCCTGATCTGGATCGCTAATCCGAACAACCCGACCGGCACCTTTCTGCCTCATGCGCAGATCAAGGCCTTCCTGCAGGCGGTGCCGCAGGACGTCGTGGTGGTCCTCGACGAGGCGTACAACGAGTATCTGCCGCCCGCCGAGCGCGTCGAAACGACCACCTTGCTGGCTGAGTTCCCGAATCTGGTGATCACCCGCACCTTCTCCAAGATCTACGGCCTGGCCGGTTTGCGCATTGGCTATGCGCTGGCCTCGGCCGAGATCGCCGATCTGATGAACCGGGTGCGTCAGCCGTTCAACTGCAACAACCTGGCGCTGGCCGCCGCCACTGCGGCGCTCGACGACCACGAATTCGTCGCGCAAAGCTATGCGCTCAATCGCGCGGGCATGGAGCAGATTGTTGCCGGCATCAAGCGCCTGGGTTTCACGCACATCCCTTCGCACGGCAACTTCGTTACCTTCAAGGCTGGCGATGCAGCGACGGTGAACCAGAAACTGCTCAAGCAAGGCGTCATCGTTCGCCCGATTGCCGGTTACGGCATGCCCGAGTGGCTGCGCGTCACGATCGGCACCGAAGTGGAAAACAACCGCTTTCTCGAAGCGTTGGAAAAATCGCTTTAATGGATCGCTTTGATGACTAATTCACCAGAATTCGGCAAGGTCGTCATTTTTGGCGTCGGCTTGATCGGCGGTTCTTTTGCGCTAGGGCTGAAGGCAGCCGGTCAGGTCGAGGAGGTCGTCGGCTTCGGCCGCAGCCTGTCGTCCCTGACGCAGGCGCTCGATCTGGGCGTCATCGACCGCGTCGGCGCCAACGCCGGGCAGGAAGTGTCCGATGCCGACCTCGTTCTGATCGCCACGCCGGTCGGCCAGATGCCGGAGATTATGGCGCGCATCGCGCCTTACCTCGGGCCACAGACGGTCGTTACCGACGGTGGCAGCACCAAGGGCGATGTCGTTGCGGCAGCTCGCGCCGCCTTCGGTGACCGGCTCGGCCAGTTCGTTCCGGCGCACCCGATTGCCGGCGCCGAGAACAGCGGCGCGGCGGCTGCGCGTGCCGACCTGTACGCGGGGAAGAAAGTCGTTTTGACGCCCTTGCCGGAAAACCCGGTGCTCAACGTCGCGCACGTGCGTTCGGCCTGGGAGTGGTGCGGCGCCGTGATTCATGAACTGACGCCGGCCGAGCACGATCGCGTTTTCGCGGCGGTCAGCCATCTGCCGCATCTGTTGTCGTTCGCGCTGGTGCATGACCTGGCCGTGCGCGACAACCGCGATCTGTTTTTCAGCTTCGCCGCGAGCGGTTTTCGCGATTTCACGCGGATCGCCGCGAGCCATCCCGAAATGTGGCGCGACGTCTGTCTGGCCAATCGCGTTGCTTTGCTCGAAGAGCTCGATCGTTACCGCGCCCAGCTCGACGAACTGCGCGACGCGCTGCAGCGCGGCGACGGCGCTCAGCTTGAAGAGACCTTCGATGTCGCCCGGACGGCGCGCCGCGCCTGGGCTGCCGACAAACAGGAAAACTGAAAGATAACCATGGAATTTCTCGATCTGCCGCCGCTTCTCTCGGCGCAGGGCACGGTTCGCCTGCCGGGTTCGAAGAGCATCTCCAACCGCGTCTTACTGCTTGCCGCCCTGGCCGACGGCGAAACCGAAGTCCGCGACCTGCTCGAATCCGACGACACGGCGCGCATGCTCGATGCGCTCAAGACGCTTGGCGTCGGCGTCGAATCGCTCGGCGAGAACGCCTTCCGGGTGCGCGGCGTCGGCGGCGTGTTTCCGGTCAAGGAAGCCGATCTCTTCCTCGGCAATGCGGGTACCGCTTTCCGTTCGCTGACCGCGACGATGGCGCTGGCCGGCGGCTGCTACAAGCTCTCCGGCGTGCCGCGCATGCACGAACGGCCGATCGGCGATCTGGTCGATGCCTTGCGCGAGATCGGCGCCGATATCGCTTACCTGGGCCAGGAAGGTTTCCCGCCGCTCGAAATTCGTCCGGCGGCAATTCTTCCGGGGCAGGCGGTCAAGGTGCGCGGCGACGTGTCGAGCCAGTTTCTCACCGGCCTGCTGATGGCCTTGCCGCTGACCGGCGTCGAAACGACGGTCGAGGTGGTCGGTGAGTTGATCTCCAAGCCTTATATCGAAATCACCCTGGCCGTCATGGCACGCTTTGGCGTGCAGGTGCGACGCGAGGGCTGGCAGCGCTTCATCGTGCCGGCCGGCTGTCGCTACCGTTCGCCCGATGTGATTTACGTCGAGGGCGATGCGTCCTCGGCTTCATATTTCCTCGCACTCGGTGCGCTCGGCGGCGGACCGCTGCGCGTCGAGGGTGTCGGCCGCGATTCGATCCAGGGCGATGTGCGCTTTGCCGATGCCTTGCAACTGATGGGCGCCCGCATCGCGATGGGGCCGAACTGGATCGAGGCTGCCGCGCCAGCGGGCGGCAAGCTGCGCGGCATCGAGCTCGACTGCAACCACATTCCCGATGCGGCGATGACGCTGGCTACGGCCGCGCTGTTCGCCGAAGGGCCGACGACGCTGACCAATATCGCCAGCTGGCGGGTCAAGGAAACCGACCGCATTGCAGCAATGGCGACCGAACTGCGCAAGCTCGGCGTGAGCGTCGACGAGGGCGAGGATTACATCCGCGTCTCTCCGCCGGCGAAGCTCGCCGATCTGCGTCCGGCCGCGATCGACACCTACGACGATCACCGGATCGCCATGTGTTTTTCGCTCGCCGCTTTCGGTACGCCCTTGCGTATCAACGATCCGAAAACCGTCGCCAAGACCTTTCCCGATTATTTCGAGCGTTTCGCCGCCGTGACGCAGCCGGTTCCCGTGATTGCCATCGATGGCCCGTCGGCGTCGGGCAAGGGAACGGTTGCGGCTCGCGTCGCTGCGGCGCTCGGCTGGCTTTACCTCGATTCCGGCGCCCTCTATCGCCTGACCGCGCTGGCTGCACGGCGTGGCGGTGTCGCCTGGGACGACGAAGCCCGCGTCGCGGCGATCGCTGCAGGGCTAGACGTGGTGTTCGGCGAAAATTCGATTCTGCTGGCCGGCGAGGAAGTCGGCGAGGCGATTCGCAGCGAGGAAATGTCTTCCGGCGCTTCGCAGGTCGCCGCGCTGCCGGCTGTGCGCGCGGCACTGCTTTTCCGTCAGCGCGCGTTCCGCCGCGCGCCAGGCCTGGTGGCCGATGGGCGCGACATGGCTTCCGTCGTCTTCCCGGATGCCGCGACCAAGATCTTCCTCACGGCGAGCGTCGAGGTGCGTGCCGAGAGGCGCTATAAGCAGTTGATCGAAAAAGGAATCGCTGCTAAACTTCCGCCTCTTTTGCTGGATCTGCGTGAACGCGACGAACGCGATAGCCAACGTAGCGTCGCGCCTTTGCAGCAAAGTACGGATGCCGAATTGCTCGATACGACGAGCCTCTCCATTGAAACAGCGGTGGCGCAGGTTCTGTCTTGGGCAAGCAGGGGTCCGTAGTAGGGGCGTTCGGCATGTGCCGGCCGCCATTGGTGTTGCCAGTTCGACGCGTCGTTCCGCTGGTTCCGGATTTTGCCTGCTCAGGGCGTTCCGGTTCGGTGCCTTGTTTGGCATTTGGCGGAATGGCAAGAGCTGGTAATCGTGTTTAACTTTTCCCGCAGCTATGCGGTCAGGTACTCAAATGTCTGCTAATCCCATCATCTCAGAAAGTTTTGCCGATCTTTTCGAAGAGAGCCTCGCGCGCCAGGAAATGCGCCAAGGTGAGGTCATTACTGCGGAAGTCGTGCGCATCGACCAGAACTTCGTCGTTGTTAACGCCGGACTGAAGTCCGAAAGCTATATCGATCGTGAAGAATTCCTGAACGACCAGGGCGAACTCGAAGCCGCCGTCGGCGATTTCGTCCAGGTCGCCATTGAGCAACTCGAGAACGGTTTCGGCGAAACCCGCCTCTCGCGCGATCGCGCCAAGCGCGTCGCTGCATGGAACTACCTCGAAGCTGCTCTGAACGAAGGTACCCTCGTTACCGGCACCATCACCGGCAAGGTGAAGGGTGGTCTGACCGTTATGGCCAATAGCGTCCGCGCCTTCCTGCCGGGCTCGCTGGTCGACATGCGTCCGGTCAAGGACACCACGCCGTACGAAGGCAAGACCTACGAATTCAAGGTCATCAAGCTCGACCGCAAGCGCAACAACGTCGTCGTTTCCCGTCGTGCCGTGCTCGAAGCCAGCGTTGGTGAAGAGCGCGAAGCACTGCTCGCCAACCTCAAGGAAGGTAGCATCGTCAAGGGCATCGTCAAGAACATCACCGACTACGGCGCATTCGTCGACCTCGGCGGTATCGATGGCCTGCTGCACATCACCGATCTGGCCTGGCGCCGCGTCCGTCACCCGTCCGAAGTTCTGGCCGTCGGCGACGAAGTGCAAGCCAAGATCCTCAAGTTCGACCAGGAAAAGAACCGCGTTTCGCTCGGTCTCAAGCAGCTCGGCGAAGATCCGTGGGTCGGCATCTCGCGCCGTTACCCGCAGAGCACCCGCCTGTTCGGCAAGGTCACCAACCTCACCGACTACGGCGCATTCGTCGAAATCGAGCAGGGTATCGAAGGCCTGGTGCACGTCTCGGAAATGGACTGGACCAACAAGAACGTTCACCCGTCCAAGGTTGTCCAGCTCGGCGACGAAGTCGAAGTCATGATCCTCGAGATCGACGAAGACCGCCGCCGTATCTCCCTCGGCATGAAGCAGTGCGCTGCCAATCCGTGGGACGATTTCTCGATGAACCACAAGAAGGGCGACAAGGTCCGTGGCGCCATCAAGTCGATCACCGACTTCGGCGTCTTCATCGGCCTGCCGGGTGGTATCGACGGTCTGGTGCACTTGTCCGACCTGTCGTGGTCTGTCGCAGGCGAAGAAGCGATCCGCAACTTCAAGAAGGGCGACGAAGTCGAAGCCGTCGTTCTGGCCATCGACACCGACAAGGAGCGTATCTCCCTCGGTATCAAGCAACTCGAAGGCGATCCTTACACCAGCTACATCGCCACCCACGAGAAGAACGCCATCGTGCGCGGCACGATCAAGTCGGTTGATGCCCGCGGCGCAGTGGTTACGCTCGACGGCGACATGGACGGCTACCTGCGTGCTTCCGAAGCTTCGCGCGACCGCGTTGAAGATTTGAGCAAGCTCTACAAGGAAGGTGATGAGATCGAAGCCATGATCATCAACGTTGATCGCAAGACGCGCTCGATCAACCTGTCGATCAAAGCCAAGGATCAGGCCGAGCAACACGAAGCGATGCAGAAGTTCTCTGCAGACAGCAACGCAAGCTCCGGCACGACCAACCTCGGCGCCCTGCTGAAAGCCAAGCTGAACAACCCGCAATAAGGTTAGAGCATGACCAAATCCGAGCTGATCGCCCGGCTGGCTGAGCGGTTTCCCCAGCTGGTCGCGAAGGATGCCGATTTTGCGGTCAAGATGATTCTCGATGCGATGTCCGAGGCTTTGGCCAAAGGGGATCGTATCGAGATTCGCGGGTTCGGCAGCTTTGCGCTGAACTATCGACCGCCGCGCGTCGGCAGAAACCCCAAATCGGGGGATAAAGTCAGCGTTCCGCAAAAATGGGTACCGCATTTCAAGGCGGGCAAGGAATTGCGCGAGCGTGTCGATTGCGCGCTGCTAGCGGCCTGATTGGCAATAGCTGTGCTAGTGTGAAACACTTCGGGCGGCAACGAGAGTTGCCGCCTTTTTTATTGCCGGGAGGTGAGTGATGCGTGCCTTGCTGTGGGCTTCCAGAATCTTCATTTTTCTGTTCCTGTTCGCGTTCGCGATCAAGAACACCGATCACGTCAGCGTCCGTTTCTTTTTCGATGCGGCCTGGCAGGCGCCTCTCGTGATCGTGGTACTTGCTTTTTTTGCTGGCGGTGCGCTGCTCGGCGCGCTGTCGCTGCTCGGTACCATTTTTGGTCTGCGTCGCGAGGTAGCCCGGCTGCGCCGTGACTTGAAACAGGTGCAGGCTGCCATGGCCATCCACCAAACAACACCCTTTTCAACGCAAAGTCCGTCGATTCAATGATTGAATTCGAATACTGGCAGTTGCTTCTTTTTCCCCTGTTTTTCGGGCTTGGCTGGGCTGCGGCGCGTGTCGACATCCGCCATCTGGTCAACGAGTCGCGCTCGTTGCCGCGCTCGTATTTCCAGGGCCTAAATTTTCTGCTCAACGAGCAGCCGGATCGTGCGATCGAATCCTTCGTCGACGCCGTCAAGGTCGATCCGCAAACGATCGAGTTGCACTTTGCCCTCGGTGGTTTGTTTCGTCGGCGCGGCGAAACCGAGCGCGCCATCCGCATGCATCAGGGGCTCGTCGAGCGTGAGGATCTGCCGCAGGACCTGAAGCTGCAGGCGCTTGCTGAGCTCGGGCAGGATTACCTCAAGGCCGGCCTGCTGGATCGGTCCGAGGAGATTTTCGACAAGTTGCGCGATTCCGCCTTGTCCGAAGATGCGAAACGCAACCTGCTCGAAATCTACCAGCTTGAAAAAGACTGGGAGAAAGCGATTGCTATCGCCGCCGAATTGCCCGATGTGGCGTCGCAAAAGGAAATCGCCGAGTACTACTGCGAACTCGCCGCCGCCGAGATCATTCGTTCGCGCCCCGATGTGGCCGCTGAACATCTGCAGACGGCGCTCGAGCGCAATCGAAAATGCGTTCGCGCCAGCCTGCTGCAGGGCGATATCGAAGTCCAGCAGGACCGGGTCGTCCAGGCGATCGAATGCTGGCAGCGTATCGAGCAACAGGATCCGACCTATCTTGCCCTGGTCGCACAACGCCTGCTCGACGCCTACCGCAAGCTGGAGCGGCGCGAGGAAGGCTTGCAGCTATTGCGCGGTTATCTTGAGCGCTATCCCTCACTCGATCTGCTCGACGTCGTCTTCCAGCTGGAGCTTGAGAGCGAAGGTGCCGACGCGGCTTACCGACTGGTGCGCGACGAGCTCAAGCGCAATCCGACGCTGCTCGGCTTCGACAAATTGCTGGAGGCGCGGCTGCTCGTCGCCTCGCCCGAAAATCGCCCGGATCTCGATCTTGCCAAAGGGATTGTGCAGGGCTACACACGCCGCCTCGCGCGCTATCGGTGCGATAATTGCGGCTTCAAGGCGCGCCAGTTCTACTGGCGCTGCCCGGCCTGTGGCGGTTGGGAAACCTACTCGCCGAAGCGCACTGAAGAATTTGATTTGACGCCTTAGGAGCCTGTCTTGAAAGTTACTGTCGTAGGTACCGGTTATGTCGGCCTGGTGAGCGGCACTTGTCTTGCCGAGGTCGGCAATGACGTTTTGTGTCTCGATGTCGATCCCGAAAAAATCCGCATTCTCAAGGAAGGCGGCATTCCGATTTTCGAGCCTGGTTTGCTCGATATGGTCAAACGCAACGTCGCCGCCGGGCGCTTGCGCTTTACCACCGATGTCGCCGAGGCGGTCGCGCATGGCGCCATCCAGTTCATCGCGGTCGGCACGCCGCCCGATGAGGACGGTTCGGCCGACCTGCAGTACGTGACCGCTGCCGCGCGCAGCATCGGCAAGCATATGACCGGGTTCAAGGTGGTCGTCGACAAATCGACCGTACCGGTCGGTACGGCCGACAAGGTTCGCGCCGCGATTGCCGAAGAGCTCGCCGTGCGGGGCGCGCAGATTGAATACAGCATCGTTTCCAATCCGGAGTTTCTCAAGGAAGGCGCCGCGGTCGAGGATTTCATGCGCCCGGATCGCATCGTGATCGGTGCCGAGGATGAGCGTGCCGTCGAACTGATGCGTGCGCTCTATGCGCCTTTTCAGCGCAACCACGAACGCCTGATCGTGATGGACGTGCGCTCCGCCGAGCTCACCAAATATGCCGCCAATGCGATGCTCGCGACGCGCATCAGTTTCATGAACGAGCTGGCCAACCTGGCCGAGAAGCTGGGCGCCGACATCGAGCACGTGCGGCACGGCATCGGTTCCGACCCGCGTATCGGCTACCACTTCCTCTATCCGGGCTGCGGCTACGGCGGTTCGTGTTTCCCGAAGGACGTGCAGGCCTTGCAGCGTACCGCACGCCTCGATGCCGGCATCGAGCTCAAGGTGCTCAACGCGGTTGAAGAGGCCAACGACGATCAGAAGCGCGTCCTGACCGCCAAGGTCAAGGCGAGGTTCGGCAGCGATCTGAAAGGCCGAAAATTCGCCGTCTGGGGGCTGGCTTTCAAGCCCAATACCGACGACATGCGCGAGGCGCCGAGCCGCTATCTGCTAGGCGATCTGTTCGCGGCGGGCGCGACCGTCACCGCCTACGATCCGGTGGCTATGCACGAAGCGCAGCGTGTCTTCGCCGACGAGCCGCGTCTGGCCTATGCCGAAAACCCGATGGCCGCGCTTGACGATGCAGATGCGCTGATCATCGTGACCGAGTGGAAGGAATTCCGCAGTCCCGATTTCGATGCGCTAAAGGCCAAGCTCAAGCAGCCGGTAATCTTCGACGGACGCAACCTTTACGAGCCGAAAACGGTGCGTGGTTTCGGGTTCGAGTACTTTGCCATCGGGCGCAAATAATGCATCTGGCTGATCTTTCTTCCGCGCGCCTGCTCATTGTTGGCGACGTGATGCTGGACCGTTACTGGTTCGGCGATGTCTCCCGCATTTCGCCGGAGGCGCCCGTTCCTGTGGTCAAGATCGAACGGACCGAAGACCGGCCGGGCGGCGCCGCCAACGTGGCGCGCAATGCCGCTGCGCTGGGCGCGCAGGTCGGGCTGCTGTCCGTGGTCGGCGACGATGAGCCGGGCAGCACGCTGACGCGTCTCGTCGACGAGGGGAGTGTTGACGCCAGTTTGCACGTCGATGTGGCGATCAGCACGACCGTCAAGTTGCGCGTCATCGGCCGGCAGCAACAGCTGCTGCGCATTGATTTCGAGACCGCCCCGTCGCACGAGGTGTTGCGCGCCAAGCTCGCCGAGTTCGAGTCGCGTTTGCCGGCCTGCGATGTCGTGATCCTTTCCGATTACGGCAAGGGCGGGCTGGCGCACATCGAGGAAATGATCCGTCTGGCGCGCGCGGCAGGCAAGAAGGTGCTGGTCGATCCGAAGGGCGACGACTATTCGAAGTACGCGGGGGCGACGATCATTACGCCGAACCGCGCGGAACTGCGCGAAGTGGTCGGGCGCTGGAAGGACGATGCCGAACTCCAGAAAAAAGCCGAAGCCCTGCGCAGCGAACTGGGTCTGGAAGCGCTGCTGGTGACGCGCAGCGAAGAGGGGATGTCGCTCTTTCACGCTGGCGGGATGCTGCACGAGAAAGCCGTGGCGCGCGAGGTGTTCGATGTTTCCGGTGCCGGCGATACGGTGATCGCGACGCTCGCCGTGATGCTCGCGCATGGTTCGGCGTGGGCGGAAGCGATCCATGTCGCCAATGTGGCGGCTGGCGTCGTCGTCGGCAAGTTGGGTACGGCGGTCGTTACGCGCGACGAACTTGACGCCGCATTGCAGTAATTAAATCGAGGTAAGAGCATGTACACGATCGTTACCGGCGCAGCGGGCTTCATCGGCGCCAATCTCGTCAAGGCGCTCAACGAACGCGGTGTGCGCAAGATCATTGCGGTCGACAACCTGAGCAAGGCGGACAAGTTCAAGAATCTTGTCGATTGCGAGATTGTCGATTACATCGACAAGAACGAATTCCTCGAGCGCTTGATGGCCGGCGATTTTGACGGCGACGTCGATGCCATCCTGCATGAGGGGGCGTGCTCCGACACGATGGAGACCGACGGCCGCTACATGATGGAGAACAACTACCGCTATTCGCGCAGTCTGCTCGACTGGTGTCTCGATCAGGAGGTGCAGTTGCTCTACGCATCGAGTGCGGCGACCTATGGCGGTAGCAGCGTATTCAGGGAAGAGCGGCAGTATGAGGCGCCGCTCAACGTCTACGGCTACTCGAAGTTTCTGTTCGACCAGATCGTCCGCCAGCGTCTGGCTGAAGTGGGTTCGTTCAACTCGCAGGTGGTCGGTTTTCGCTACTTCAACGTGTACGGTCCGCGCGAGTCGCACAAGGGCCGCATGGCGTCGGTGGCCTTTCACCACTACAACCAGTTTCGCGCCGACGGCAAGGTCAAGCTCTTCGAGGGGGGCGACGGCTACGCCAATGGCGAGCAGCAGCGCGATTTCGTCTATGTCGGCGACGTCGCCAAAGTCAATCTTCACTTTCTCGATCACCCCGAGCAGTCCGGTATCTTCAATCTCGGCACCGGTCGCGCGCAGAGCTTCAACGACGTCGCGGTGGCCAGCGTCAATGGCTGTCGTGCGCTCTCCGATCAGGCGGCGCTGCCGCTTGCCGAGCTTCTGCGGCAGGGCTTGATCGAGTACATCTCTTTTCCCGAAGCGCTGAAGGGGAAGTACCAGAGTTTCACGCAGGCCGATCTGACGAAGCTGCGCAAGGCGGGCTACGATGCCGCGTTCGCTACGGTGGAAGAGGGCGTGCAGCAATATGTCGAATGGCTCAATACCCGTGTATAAGACACTAGAAGACTACGTCGGCGGCACGCCGCTGGTGCGCCTCAAACGCCTCCCCGGCAGCGCCGTGGAGGCTCGCGGCAACGTTGTGCTGGCCAAGCTCGAAGGCAACAACCCGGCAGGTTCGGTCAAGGACAGGCCGGCCCTGTCGATGATTTCGCGTGCCGAGCTGCGCGGTGATATCAAACCCGGCGATACGCTGATCGAATCGACCTCCGGCAATACTGGCATCGCGCTGGCCATGGCCGCCGCGATTCGCGGCTATCGCCTGATCCTGGTGATGCCCGAGAACCAGAGCCTCGAGCGCCGGCAGACGATGCGTGCCTACGGCGCCGAACTGGTGCTCACCCCCAAGGATGGCGGCATGGAGCTGGCGCGCGACGTGGCCGAAAAAATGCGCAACGAGGGGCGCGGCATCATCCTCGATCAGTTCGCCAACCCGGACAACCCGCTGGCGCACTACGAAGGCACCGGGCCCGAACTGTGGCGCGAGACGGAAGGACGCATCACGCACTTCGTCAGCAGCATGGGAACGACCGGCACGATCATGGGGGTTTCGCGCTATCTCAAGGAGCGGAATCCGGCGGTCTGCATCGTCGGTTGCCAGCCGGAAGAGGGCTCGCAGATACCCGGTATCCGCAAATGGCCGGAAGCGTATCTGCCGAAAATTTTTGATCGCTCGCGCATTGATCGCGTCGAGTCGGTTTCGCAGGCTGACGCGGAGGATATGACGCGCCGTCTGGCACGCGAGGAAGGTATCTTTGCCGGAATCTCCTCGGGCGGTGCGTTGGCGGTTGCCTTGCGCATGGCGCGCGAACTGGAGAACGCCACGATCGTCGGCATCGTCTGCGACCGCGGCGATCGCTATCTCTCGACCGGCGTGTTTCCCGTCTGAGCATGAAGCCCGTTCTCGTCTTCGATATCGAAACCATCCCTGATGTGCCGGGCTTGCGGCGTTTGCACGACCTCGATCCGGCGCTGTCCGATGCCGAGGTCGCCGAACTCGCCTTCCAGCAGCGCCGTGCGCAGAATGGGACCGACTTCCTGCCCCTGCACCTGCAGCGCATCGCCGTCATCTCCTGCGCGCTGCGCGCCGGCAAGGATTTTCGCGTGTGGTCCCTGGCCGAGCCGGAGCAGGGTGAGGCCGAGATCATCCAGCGCTTCTTCGACGGCGTCGAAAAATTCACGCCGCAGATCGTCTCCTGGAACGGCGGCGGCTTCGACCTGCCGGTGCTGCACTATCGCGGGCTGATCCACGGCGTCGTCGCGCCACGCTACTGGGATCTCGGCGACGGCGACTATGCCGATAGCCGTGACTTCAAGTGGAACAACTACATCAGCCGCTACCACACGCGTCACCTGGATCTGATGGATCTGCTGGCGATGTACCAGCCGCGCGCCAGTGCGCCGCTCGACGATCTGGCCAAGCTGATCGGTTTTCCCGGCAAGCTCGGGATGGACGGCAGCAAGGTGTGGGAAGCCTGGCAGGCAGGCAAGATCGCCGAAATCCGCGATTACTGCGAAACCGACGTACTCAACACTTATCTCGTCGCGATCCGCTTCCGCCTGATGCGCGGCGAGTTGTCACGCGCCGAATACGATAGCGAAATCGCTTTCGTGCGCGGCGAGCTGGAAAAGCTCGGCAAGCCGCACTGGCAAGAATTTTTAGCCGCTTGGTAGCAAGATGCTTGCAATCTTCCGGCAAGTCGCTATAATGCGGCCTTCTTCGAAATCGCAAGCAGCTCAAGCGACAAAGAAGGCGCGTAGCTCAGCTGGTTAGAGCACCACCTTGACATGGTGGGGGTCGTTGGTTCGAGTCCAATCGCGCCTACCAAATATTTAAAAGCCAGAGCGAGCCTCTGGCTTTTTTTTTGTTCCCGGGGTCGAAAAATGCCGGTCATCACTCTGCCTGATGGTTCTCAACGGGAGTTCGCGCAACCGGTCACGGTTGCCGAAGTCGCTCAAAGCATTGGCGCCGGACTGGCGCGTGCTGCGCTGGCCGGCAAGGTCGACGGTCGCCTGGTCGACACCTCGTTTCTCATCGAAACCGATGTGCAACTCGGCATCGTCACCGAAAAAGACCCGGAGGGCGTCGATGTCATCCGTCACTCCACCGCCCACCTGCTGGCATTTGCCGTCAAGGAGTTGTTTCCCGACGCGCAGGTGACGATCGGCCCGACCATCGACAACGGCTTCTACTACGACTTTGCCTACAAGCGCCCGTTCACGCCAGAGGATCTGGTGGCGATCGAGAAGCGCATGGGCGAAATCGCCAAGCGCGATATTCCGATCACCCGCGAAGTCTGGAAGCGCGACGATGCGATTGCCTTCTTCAAGTCGATCGGCGAGCACTATAAGGCCGAATTGATCGATGCCATCCCGGCTGGCGAAGATGTTTCGCTCTATCGCGAAGGCGACTTTATCGACTTGTGCCGCGGCCCGCACGTCCCGTCGACCGGCAAGCTCAAGGTGTTCAAGCTGATGAAACTGGCCGGCGCCTATTGGCGCGGCGATCATCGCAACGAACAATTGCAGCGCATCTACGGAACGGCCTGGGTCAAGAAGGAAGATCAGGACGCTTACCTGCACATGCTGGAAGAGGCCGAGAAGCGCGACCACCGCAAGCTCGGTCGTCAGCTTGATCTTTTCCACCTGCAGGAAGAAGCGCCGGGCATGGTTTTCTGGCATCCGAAGGGTTGGACGGTGTGGCAGGAAATCGAGCAGTACATGCGTCGCGTGCTCAACGACAACGGCTATAGCGAAGTGAAAACGCCGATGGTGATGGATCGCACCCTGTGGGAGCGCTCTGGCCACTGGCAGAACTACGCCGAAAACATGTTCACGACGTCTTCCGAAAATCGCGACTACGCGGTGAAGCCGATGAACTGTCCCGGCCATATCCAGATCTTCAATCAGGGGCTGCGCAGCTATCGCGATTTGCCGCTGCGACTGGCGGAGTTCGGCTCCTGTCATCGCAACGAGCCCTCGGGCGCGCTGCACGGCATCATGCGCGTACGTGGCTTCGTGCAGGATGACGCGCATATCTTCTGTACGGAAGCGCAAATCCTGCCCGAGACGTCAGCTTTCATCGATTTGCTGCAGCAGGTTTATACCGATTTCGGTTTCGCCGATCTCCAGGTCAAGCTGTCGACGCGCCCGGAAAAACGGATCGGTTCCGATGAGGTGTGGGACAAGGCCGAGGCTGCACTGGCGCAGGCGCTCGACGCCAAGGGGCTGAAGTATGACCTGCAGCCGGGCGAGGGGGCGTTTTATGGTCCGAAGATCGAGTTTTCCCTGAAGGATTGTCTCAGCCGGGTTTGGCAGTGCGGTACGCTGCAGCTCGATTTCGCTCTGCCGCAACGGCTCGGTGCGGAGTATGTTGGCGAAGACAATGAGCGCCATGTTCCGGTGATGTTGCACCGCGCCATTCTCGGTTCGCTGGAGCGCTTTATCGGGATATTGATCGAGAACTATGCCGGTGCGATGCCTTTGTGGCTGTCGCCGGTGCAGATCGTTGTGCTGAATATTTCGGAAAAGCAGGCCGATTACGCGGCGCATGTTGCAAAAACGCTACGTCAGGCCGGCTTGCGTGCCGAGTGCGATTTGCGCAACGAGAAAATTACCTATAAAATACGAGAACATAGCTTGAACAAGCTGCCTTATCAGATCGTCGTCGGCGATAAGGAAATGGCAGCCAGTCTGGTGGCCGTGCGTACACGCGGTGGTCAGGATCTCGGGCAAATGCCGCTCGAGGCTCTGATCGAGCGACTTCTCGGTGAAGTCGCGGCGCGCAGTGGCACGGCTTAATTATTGTCAGAACAAGGAGCGGGACCATCGCACTGCAAAAGGCGCAACGCGTTAACGAAGAGATCAACGCACCAGAAATTCGTCTGGTTGGTGTAGAAGGCGAACCGCTCGGAATCGTAAGTGTAAGAGCTGCCCTGCAATTGGCCGAAGAGGCCGGGGTCGATCTGGTCGAGATCGCTCCGATGGCCCAGCCGCCAGTCTGCCGCATCATGGACTTCGGTAAATTCAAGTACCAGGAGCAGAAGCGGCAGCACGAGCAGAAGCTCAAGCAGAAGCAGGTGCAGGTCAAGGAAGTCAAGTTTCGTCCGGGTACCGACGAAAACGACTATCAGATCAAGCTGCGCAACATGACACGCTTCCTGCAGGAAGAAGACAAGGTCAAGGTTACCCTGCGCTTCCGCGGCCGTGAGATGGCCCACCAGGAAATCGGCATGCGCCAGATCGAGCGGATCAAGACGGATCTCCTGGAATTTGCGATGGTCGAGCAGATGCCCAAGATGGAAGGTCGTCAAATGGTCATGATTCTGACGCCGCACAAGAAAAAATAAATTTAGTTTCAAGCAGTCGTATTACCACATAAGTGGCATCGGGTTAAAAGTGCTCCCGTCGGGGGACACCTGATTTCATGTTTAAAACAGGAGCATTCAAATGCCCAAAATGAAGACCAAGAGCGGCGCCAAAAAGCGCTTCAAGGTCCGCGCGGGTGGCAGCATCAAGCGCGGTCAGGCGTTCAAGCGCCACATCCTGACCAAGAAAACCACCAAAGCCAAGCGTCAGTTGCGCGGCATGACCGGAGTGCATGACTCCGACAAGGCCATGGTTCGTTCCATGATGCCTTACGCTTAAGGAGATTAAAGATGCCCCGAGTTAAACGTGGTGTAACGGCGCGCGCGCGCCACAAGAAAGTCCTCGCACTGGCCAAGGGTTACCGCGGCCGCCGCAAGAACGTATATCGCATCGCCAAACAGGCGGTGATGAAGGCCGGTCAATATGCTTACCGTGACCGTCGTCAAAGGAAGCGTCAGTTCCGCGCTCTGTGGATCGCCCGTATCAACGCGGCAGCCCGTGAGCTTGGCCTGAAGTACAGCACCTTCATGAATGGCCTGAAGAAGGCGCAGATCGAAGTCGACCGCAAGGTGCTGGCCGATCTGGCCGTTTTCGACAAGCCGGCTTTTGCCGCTCTGGCCGTTCAGGCCAAAGCCCAGCTCGGCGCCTAACCTGTACAGATGACAAAAAAGGAGGCGCAAGCCTCCTTTTTTTTCGGTGAAGTGGCAAAAAATCATGCAGAACCTCGATCAAATCGTCCAGGAAGCGTCGGCTGCCTTCGCGGCAACCTATGATCCCGACGCGCTGGAGCAAATCAAGGCGCGTTATCTCGGCAAGAGCGGTCAGATTACCGAATTGCTCAAGGGAATGGCCAAGCTGTCGCCCGAAGAGCGCAAGACGGCTGGCGCTGCCATCAACCGCACCAAGGAAGCCGTCGAATCCGCGCTCAATGGCCGTCGCGAGGCGATCAAGCGCATCGCGCTGGAAGCGCGTCTGGCCGAAGAAGCGCTCGATGTCACTTTGCCCGGCCGCGGTGAACTGCGTGGTGGCTTGCACCCGGTGACACGCTCGCTGGAGCGCATTGAAGCACTATTCCGTTCGATCGGTTTCGAAGTGGCCGACGGCCCCGAAATCGAGGCGGACTTCCAGAATTTCACGGCATTGAACACGCCCGAGGACCATCCGGCACGTTCGATGCACGACACTTTTTATCTGCAGGACGAGTCGGGCAAGGTCGCTGACGGCATCCTGCTGCGCACGCACACCAGTCCGATCCAGGTGCGCTACATGCAGGCGCATGTGGCGAAATACGCCCACCTCGAAACGATGCCGGAAATCCGCATCATTGCGCCGGGGCGCGTCTATCGCGTCGATTCCGATGCCACCCATTCGCCGATGTTTCATCAGGTCGAGGGATTGTGGATCGGTGAGAGCGTGAGTTTTGCCGACCTCAAGGGGGTTGTTGCCGATTTCCTCCGCCGTTTTTTCGAGAGCGACGACCTGCAGGTGCGTTTCCGCCCTTCGTTCTTCCCATTTACCGAGCCGTCCGCCGAGATCGACGTCGCCTTCATGAGCGGCGCGCTGAAAGGCCGCTGGCTGGAGATCGCCGGTTGCGGCATGGTGCACCCGAATGTGCTGCGCCACGTCGGTATCGATCCCGAAAAATATATCGGCTTCGCCTTCGGCATGGGGCCGGATCGCCTGACCATGCTGCGCTACGGCGTCAATGACCTGCGCCTGTTCTTCGACGGCGATTTGCGCTTCCTGCGTCAATTCGTTTGATGACGCCTCTTGCTAATATCGATTGCCCATGAAATTTTCTGAATCCTGGCTCCGCAGTTTCGTCGATCCCGCCTGTACGGGCGACGAGTTTTCGCACCTCCTGACCATGGCCGGCCTCGAAGTCGAGGAGGAGGAAACCGTTGCTCCCGCCTTTTGCAATGTGGTGGTCGGTCATGTGCTCGAAGTCACCAAGCATCCAGACGCCGATCGTCTCAACGTGTGTCGTGTCGACATCGGTCGCGGCGAGCCGCAGCAAATCGTCTGCGGTGCGCCGAATGTCGCGGTCGGCCTCAAAGTGCCGTGCGCGCTGCCGGGGGCCGAATTGCCCGGCAATTTTGTGATCAAGGTTGCCAAGGTGCGCGGTATCGAGTCTTCGGGCATGTTGTGCTCGGCGAAGGAGCTCGGTATTGCTGAGGATGCCTCGGGTTTGCTCGTTCTGCCTTCCGATGTGTCCGTCGGCGAAGACATCCGGCGTACGCTGGATCTCGACGATCGGTTGCTGACCCTCAAGCTGACGCCGAACCGTGCCGATTGCCTGTCGATCACCGGTGTCGCGCGTGAAGTCGCGGCGTTGACCGGCACGTCTGTCCGCTATCCGCTGGTCGACGAAGTGCCGGCCACGATCGCGGCCAAACGCGAACTGGCGCTTGATGCGCCGGACGCTTGTCCGCGCTACTGCGGGCGGGTGATTGCCGGCGTCGACGCGAAAGCTGCGACGCCCGACTGGATGAAACGTCGTATCGAGCGTAGCGGCATCCGTCCAATCTCGGCGCTGGTCGATATCACCAATTATGTGATGCTGGAACTGGGTCAGCCTTTGCACGCTTTCGACAATACGAAGCTCGAAGGTGCTATCCACGCCCGCATGGCAAAAGCCGGCGAGGAAATCTTGTTGCTCAACGAGCAGACGCTGGTGCTGCAGGAAGACGTCTTGCTGATTGCCGACGAGAAGCGTCCGCTGGCGATGGGCGGCATCATGGGCGGCGAGGATAGCGGCATCACGCTGGAGACCAGCGAGATGTTCCTTGAATCGGCCTTCTTTGCGCCCAAGGCGATTGCCGGTCGCGCCCGTCGCTACGGTTTTGTCTCGGATGCTTCGCACCGTTTCGAACGCGGCGTCGATTTTGGCGGCACGCGTCGTGCCCTGGAGCGTGCGACGCAACTCGTCATCGAGATTTGTGGCGGACAGGCCGGGCCGGTAAGTGAAGCGAGCGCTGCGCTGCCGCAGCGCCAACCGGTGCGCCTGCGTCCGGCGCGGGTCGCCAAGGTTCTCGGCGTCGCATTCACGGTCGAGCGGATTGCCGAATTGTTTGTCCGCCTCGATCTGGCGTTTGCGCGTGAGGGCGACGATTTCATCGTTACGCCGCCGAGCTACCGCTTCGATATCGAGATCGAAGAAGATCTGATCGAGGAAATAGTTCGTCTGCACGGCTACGACAATATTCCGGCGCGGGCGCCGTGCGCTGCGCTGTCGATGCTGCCGCAGACCGAAGATGCACGTCCGCTGTCGCGCGTTCGCCAGATTCTGGTCGATCGGGGCTTCCAGGAAGTCGTTAACTTCGCTTTTGTTGAAGAAAGCTGGGAAAGCGATTTTTCCGGCAACACGAAGCTGATTCGCCTGGCCAACCCGATTGCCAGCCAGCTGAGCGTGATGCGCTCGACGCTGATCGGTGGTCTGGTGGCCAATGTGGTAACCAATCTCAAGCGCAAGCAGAGCCGCGTTCGTGTTTTTGAAACGGGCCGCTGTTTTTTCCGGGATGCGCAGGGTGGTCCGGTCGCAGGGTTTCATCAGCCGTGGAAGCTTGCGGGCCTGGCTTACGGTGGTGCCGTGCCCGAACAATGGGGTGCGCCAGCGCGCAACGTTGATTTCTTCGATATCAAGGGCGATCTCGAGGTGCTGCTCGCACCGGCGGTCGCTAGCTTCGAGAAAGCAGTACATCCGGCATTGCACCCGGGGCGCAGTGCGCGTGTGCTGGTCGATGGTCAGGCTATCGGTTTTGTCGGCGAATTGCATCCGCAGTGGCTGCAGAAATACGATCTGCCTTTGGCACCGGTGATTTTCGAACTCGATCTCGATGCCGTGAAATTGGCAAAGCTGCCGCAGTATGCCGAGGTCTCGCGTCAGCCACCGGCGATTCGCGATCTGGCGATTGTTGTCGACCACGAGCTGCAATTGCAGCAGCTGATTGATGGTCTCGCGGCGAACCGTCCGGCCATCGTTCGGGACATCCGCTTGTTCGATATATACACCGGAAAAGGGGTGGAGTCCGGCAAAAAAAGTCTTGCGTTCCGCATAGTTATGCAAGATACTCAAAGGACTTTGCAAGACGCGGAAGTCGACGCCGCAATGCAGCAGTTGATCGCTTATTTGCAGCAGGCGTTTGCCGCGCAGCTTCGCGTCTGACAGGGAAGAATAATGACGCTTACCAAAGCAGAACTCGCAGATTTACTGTTCGAGAAAGTCGGCCTCAACAAACGTGAGGCCAAAGATATGGTCGAAGCCTTCTTCGAAGAGATCCGTAACGCGCTTGAACGTGGTGACGGCGTAAAACTCTCCGGTTTTGGCAATTTTCAGTTACGCGACAAACCGCAGCGTCCGGGTCGAAACCCGAAGACTGGTGAGGAAATCCCGATCACCGCGCGTCGCGTTGTCACTTTCCATGCCAGCCAGAAGCTGAAGGCCGAGGTGGAGTTGTCCTACGATGGAATCCAATCATAAAGACAGCGGCAAGGAGCCTTTGCCGCCCATTCCGGCCAAACGTTACTTCACCATCGGTGAGGTAAGCGAGTTGTGCGGCGTGAAACCGCATGTTTTGCGCTATTGGGAGCAGGAGTTCACACAACTCAAGCCGGTCAAGCGTCGCGGCAACCGCCGTTACTATCAGCATCATGAAGTCCTGTTGGTGCGGCGCATTCGCGAGTTGCTTTACAGCCAGGGCTTCACGATCAGCGGCGCCCGCAACCGTCTGGATGACAACGTCGCGGAGGTAAAACCATCCGCGTTGACACCCGAGGTATTGCGCGGAGAGTTGTTGTATATCGCAGAAATGTTGCGAATTTGAGCCACGGCGGCGTTTTCGGGTATAATTGCCAGACGTCGGGGCGTAGCGCAGCCTGGTAGCGCACTTGCATGGGGTGCAAGGGGTCGCGAGTTCGAATCCCGCCGCCCCGACCAATATGAAAAAGCCGGCAGATTGCCGGTTTTTTTGTATCCGTTTTCCGACTTTCGTGGATTTTTATGCGGATTCTGCTCAGTAACGACGACGGCTACTTCGCGCCGGGGATCGATCATCTGGCCCGCGCACTCGCCGAAGTGGCCACTATTACCGTTGTCGCCCCCGAGCGCGACCGAAGCGGTGCCAGTAATTCCCTCACCCTGGATCGTCCGCTTTCGCTCAAACGCGCCGCGAGCGGTTTTTATTACGTCAACGGCACGCCGACCGATTGCGTCCATCTGGCGGTGACCGGCATGCTCGACGAACTTCCCGATATGGTTGTTTCCGGTATCAATCATGGCGCCAATATGGGCGATGACACCATTTATTCCGGGACCGTTGCCGCTGCCACCGAAGGCTTCTTGCTCGGCGTGCCGTCGATTGCAGTTTCCTTGTGCAGCAAGGCCGGCGAAAATTTCGAGACTGCCGCACGCGTCGTTCGTGAACTGGTCGAATTATTGCAGCGACAGGCTGTTCGCGAGCCGGTACTGCTCAATGTCAACGTGCCGGATGTGCCTTACGAGCAACTGCGCGGTACGGTTGTCACCCGCCTCGGCAAGCGCCACAAGGCAGAGCCGGTGGTGCGTACGCTGACGCCACGCAATGAAACCGTGTTCTGGGTCGGCGCTGCGGGCGAGGCGCAGGATGCGGGGGAGGGCACCGATTTTCACGCGGTGCGCAACAATCAGGTGTCGATCACGCCCCTGCAGGTCGATCTTACGCATAACGCCCAGCTGCCGCTGGTACGTCACTGGCTGGCGCAATGAGCCGAGGCCTGTCCGGTAGCGGCATGACCTCGCAGCGTACGCGCAACCGTATGATCGAGCGCTTGCGCGAGCAGGGTATCAGCGACGAAGCGGTGTTGGCGGCGATAGCAGCCGTGCCCCGTCATGTGTTCGTCGAAGAGGCGCTGGCCTCGCGGGCATACGAGGATACGGCGCTGCCGCTCGGGTTTTCGCAAACGATTTCGCAACCCTACATCGTCGCGCGCATGATCGAAGTTCTACGCGCCGGCCGCGAATTGGGAAAGACGCTGGAGATCGGTGCCGGCTGTGGCTATCAGGCCGCCGTTCTGGCGCGACTGACGAATGAAGTCTATGCCGTCGAGCGTATCGAACCGCTCCTCGCCAAGGCCAAGCTGAACCTGCGGGCAATCCAGCAACTCAACGTGCGCCTGAAGTATGCCGATGGTCAGTTCGGTCTCCCGGAAGCGGCGCCGTTTGATACGATCATCGTCGCGGCTGCGACATCGCGCGTTCCGCCGGCGCTTTTGCAGCAACTGGCGCTTGGTGGCAGAATGATATTGCCATTGGGCGCGGGGGATCATCAGTATCTTGCCCTGATTGAACGCCGGGCCGAGGGGTATGTGGAGTCTCGCCTGGATGCCGTTCGTTTCGTTCCGCTGCTTTCGGGAGTCGAATGAAGGATCAACGTATTTTTGCCACGCTGGGCGCGAGTTTGGGAGCAAGCTGCGCGTTTCTCGCGGCACTCGTCCTTGGCGGTTGCGCCAGCACATCGCCTGCGCCGGTCGTTGAACGCGGCGGCCAGCCGGCTACGGCAGTTGTTGCGCCGCTTTCGGGCAAGGATGTCTACACGGTCAAAAAAGGCGACACTTTGTACAGCATCGCGCTCGATCACGGGCTCGATTACAAGGAACTGGCGGCCTGGAACAATATCGAAAACCTGAACCGGATTCAGATCGGCCAGACCTTGCGCGTCAAGGCGCCGGGTGCTCCGGCCGGCGCCGATGTCGCGGTCGCCCGGCCGATTGTGAGCGGACAAGTGGTTGAGAAGCGTTCGCTCGACGGCAATAACGATACGCTCAAGCGCGAGCCGAAAGCAGGGAAGGAGCCGTATTCCGATCAGGCGCTGGCGCAAGCTCAAGCGCAAGGTCAGCAGAAACCGGTGGAGCCGCCGGTAGCGCCTGTCGTCGCTGCGAAGCCCGAGGCAAAACCGGAAGCGAAGCCCGAGGCCAAGGCGGCCGAGCCTGCACCGGGGGGCGATGAATTCGTTTGGATCTGGCCGGCCAGCGGCAAGATGATCGGTACCTTCAGCGAGGGCGTCAGCAAGGGCGTCGATATCGCCGGCAAGGCCGGCGATCCGGTCGTTTCCGCCGGCGACGGCAAGGTGGTGTATAGCGGCACCGGCCTGCGTGGGTACGGCAAGCTGGTGATCGTCAAGCACAACAACACCTATCTCTCGGCTTATGCCCACAATCAGAACGTGCTGGTCAAGGAAGGCCAATCGGTGACCAAAGGGCAGAAAATCGCCGAAATGGGCAATACCGACACTGATCAGGTGAAGCTGCACTTCGAGGTCCGGCGTCAGGGCAAGCCGGTCGATCCACTCAAATATTTGCCGCAACGTTGAGTATGTCAGACGATACCGATCCCGATTTCGGCGAAGACGAAATTTCGGAGCCGGGGCCATCCGACGAGATGCTGGCGCCCGAGCCCGAGGTTGAAGCGCCGGCGTCCGCCGAAGTCGAGTTGCTCAACGATGTCACGCAGCTCTACCTGAACGAGATCGGCGCCAAGCCGCTGTTCACTCCCAGCGAAGAAGCGGCGTGGGCGCGTCGGGCACGGGCCGGCGAGTTTGCCGCGCGACAGAAGATGATCGAGCACAATCTGCGGCTCGTCGTGAATATCGCCAAGCATTACCTGCACCGCGGCATCCCACTGCTCGACCTGATCGAGGAAGGGAATCTCGGCCTCATTCACGCGATCGAGAAATTCGATCCCGAGCGCGGTTTCCGCTTTTCGACCTACGCCACCTGGTGGATCCGGCAGAGCATCGAGCGCGCGATCATGAACCAGTCGCGCACGATTCGTCTGCCGGTGCACGTCGTCAAGGAAATCAACCTCGTGCTGCGTGCCGTTCGCCATCTGGAGTCGGCTAACGGGCGCGAAATTTGTGTCGATCAGATCGCCCACCTGATCGATAGGCCAGTCGACGACGTGCGCCGCGTGATGGCGCTGAACGAGCATATCGCCTCGCTCGATACGCCGCTCGAGATCGACCCGAATCATACGATTGCCGACGCGATTGCCGACGACAATGCGCTTGATCCGGAAGAGTTGCTGCAGTCGAACGAAATCGGCGAATTGCTGCAGTGCTGGGTCGGACAGCTTTCCGACAAGCAGCGACAGGTGGTCGAGCGGCGCTATGGTCTTGGCAATGTCGATGTGAGTACGCTGGAAGATATCGCCGTCGACCTGGATCTGACGCGCGAGCGCGTACGCCAGATCCAGATTGAAGCGCTCGAGCAGCTTCGCCGCATCATCAAGCGCGGCGGCGTAACGCGCGACAATCTGCTGTAGCTCATCAATACCCCGGTCGCGCCGCAAGGCGATTCTTGCGCGTTTCGCGGAGTGTTTCCGCGAGCTGGAAAACCGACATGGCGTAGAAACTCGATCGGTTGTAGCGCGTGATCACGTAGAAATTTTCGAACCCAACCCAGTATTCTGTTTCTGCATCCGGCGTAACCAGGTCGATCAGTGCAGCTGGCCGGTCGGCATCGCCATCCGCGACGACACCCTGTTTCGTCAAGTCCTGTAGCGGCGTTGCCGGTTTGATGCCGGCGGCGACCAGGGAAGCCGGGTCGCCTTCGACGCGTGCCGGAACGGCGATCGGCGCGCCGGTCTGCCAACCGTGCTGCTGCAGGAAGCGGGCAACGCTGCCGATCGCGTCGGCGGTGCTGTTGCGCAGGTCGACACGGTCGTCGCCGTCGAAATCCACGGCGTAGCGGCGCTGGCTGCTCGGCATGAACTGCGGTATGCCGATGGCACCGGCGTAAGAGCCTTTGATATCGAGCGGGCTGACGCCATTCTCCCGCGCCAGCAGCAGAAATTGTTCGAGCTCGTTGCGAAAGAAGGCGGCACGTGGCGGGTAGTAGAAAGCCAGCGAAGCGAGCGCTTCGAAAACGCTGAATTTCCCCATGTTGCGGCCGTATTCGGTCTCGATGCCGACGATCGCGACGATCACCTCGGCCGGAACCCCGTAGACGGCTTCGGCGCGTTGCAGCGTGGCTTCATTTTCCTGCCAGAAGCGTTGCCCGCCTTCGTTGCGCCGGGCATTGACGAAACGTTCGCGGTAGCGCTGCCAGGAGCGTTGCTGCTCCGGCACGGCAGCCGGCCGGATGGCGCGCAATACCGCGGCGTTCGGATGGATGGCGGCGAAATGGCGCGCCAGGTGCGTAATGTCGAAGCCGTACTGGTCGTGCATGGCACTGATGAATACCCGGACCTCGTCCTCGTCGGCGAAGCGCTGGGTTTTCTCGGCCTGGCTGCTGAGCGGCATCAAGCCGGCGAGCAGACCGAGCAGCAGCGTCGCCAGTGTTTTATTCAAGCTGCGTTTCAAACTTGCTTTCTCCATTTGGGTGGCAGTCGGCGCGAGCATTCCTGCAACTCGCGCAACTGCGTTTGTCCGCCCCGGCCGTAGCGCAGGTCGGCATAATGTCCGGCCGCTATTTCCGTCAATGCGGCAAGGTCTGGACGCTCGCGCGCAACGCGTGCGGCAAATTCGAGCGGCCCTTCCCATTCGGCCCGCACGATTCCATACGAAGCGAGGCGAGTGCAGTAGCGTTGCCAGGCCTGCTGTGCCGGATCGAGTGTCTTGTGCTGGTAGAGCGACCACGCGGTGATGGCGAGCAGCGCCGCGCCGCACAGTAGCGCCAGCGCTGCGCTCATGCTGCGCCAGTCCGGCTCGCTGAAGCCGAGCCGCGACAGCACTTCACGCTGACGCTGCGGATTGTAACCGAGCACCCACTGGTTCCACGCATTGTTCGCCGCCTCCCAGCGGTTGCGCAGCTTGAGCAGCCAGTCGGCGTCGATCCGGACGAGCATAGGCAGCGGCTCGTCGGCCGCCAGCGCGGCAGTGATGCCTTGTTCGACGCGCGACGGCGCCACGGCCGCTGTCGGGTCGACCCGCACCCAGCCCTGTCCGGCGAGCCAGATTTCCGCCCAGGCGTGGGCATCGGATTGGCGTACCGTGAGAAAACCATCGACCGGGTTCACGTCGCCGCCCTGATAGCCGGTGACGACGCGCGCCGGCACGCCGGCGGCACGCATCAGAAAAACGAAGGCCGAGGCGTAGTGCTCGCAAAAGCCGCGGCGCGTCGTGAACAGGAATTCGTCGACGGCATGTTTGCCGAGCAGGGGCGGTTGCAGGGTGTAGAAGAAGGCCTCCTGGCGGAACATCGCCAGGGCGGCGTTCCGGATCTGCTCCGGCGAACGGAGCGTCACGCGCCATTCGGCGGCCAGCGCACGCGTGCGTGGATTGACTTCCGGCAGGCGCAGGGCTTGCTGCAGCAGCGCTGGCGACTCGGACAGGTTTACGCGGAAGCGGACCGCGGAGGTGAAGGCATAGCGTCCCCGGCTGCGCAGCGGTTCCCTGGCCAGCGTCTCCAGCGTGGCCGCCATTTCGCTGTCGGGCGGCAGGATGGTCGGTACGTCGAGCGCCAGCAGCCAGCGCTGGTTGTGCGCTTCGAGCGTGCTCACGTAAGCGTAGCCTTCTCCGCCGGCGTCGATCATCGGTCTTGCCGGTGGTTTGTCGACACGAGAGGCGCCGGCGCGCCAGGTCAGTCCGTCGTATTCGTCGAACACCGGGCCGCGCCAGTAGAGATCGGCTTTCGGCGGAATATCACCGGCAAATTTGACGCGGAAAGCAATTTCCCCCGAGCGGATCAGTTTGTTCAGGGAGCCCGGTGCCATCTGGTCGGAAAGGCCGCTCAGTCCGGAATGGGCGTCTTGCGGCAGCCCCCAGAGCGGACCGGCGATGCGCGGGAAGAGCAGGTAGAGGATGAGCATGAAAGGCAGCGCCTGCGTGAGAAGCAGACCGGCGTGGCGGGCGATGCCGGCGATCGGCTGGGCGCCGCCATGCAGGCGGATCAGCGTGGCCGTGAGCAGGGTCGTGGCGATCAGGAGCCATAGTCCGGTCGGGATGCTCTGCGAATAGAAGTAATGGGTGAGCAGCAGGAAGTAGCCGAGCATGACGACTACCAGCGCATCGCGCCGTGTTCGCATTTCCATCGGCTTGAGGGCCATGAAGAGAACCAGCAGGGCGACGCCGGCGTCTCGGCCGAACAGCGTGTTGAACTGCCAGCCGATACCGGCAACGCTGCCGGCGACCAGCAGCGCCAGCGGCCAGCGCTGCGGCAGGCGGGCTCGTCGGTGCCACAGCCAGGCACGCCAGACGAAAACCGTAGCGACGAGCAGTGATAGCCACAAGGGCAAATGGCTGACGTGCGGCCCGGCCGTGACCAGTGCCGCCATGAGCAGCCATGGCACTGCCGCATGCTCGAGCGGCGTCGCCGGCCTAGGCTGCGCTTTAGCGCTCCGCTTTGCCATACAGCGCCAGTGCTTCGAGGCAGGCGTCGCGATGCGCGCCGCCCTGTGCCGGTTGAAATTCGCAGCCGGGCAAGCGCAAGCCGTAGCGCGCCTGTTTCGCCTCGGCAGCCAATACCCAGCCGGTGAGTATCGAAAGGCGTGTTTCCGTATCCCCGTCGGCAGATGTGCGCGACCAGTCGAGCCACAATTCTTCTTCTGCGCCACCGGCAAACTGCTTGATCAGCAACGGGCGATTGGCAAAATCGCGGGCGACCGCTTTCCAGGCGACGTGCCGGGTCGGGTCGCTGGGCTGGCGCAGGCGCAGGCCGGTGAAATCTTCCTGTCCGCTGTCGCCTCGTCGATGGCCGGCGTAGGCGATCGGCAAAGGAGCCGGCAGCGGCGTGGCAAGCGGATGCGGATAGACCAGGCACGAGAGTCCGGGGTAGGGGTAGCTCCAGGCGCGAAAAAGGCCCAACGGATATCGGGTGGCGAGCGTCAGGTGGCCGGGATCGAGGCGGCCGCGGCAGCGCGTGCGGTAGGGGACGGATGCGCTGCTCAGCCCGTCGGCTGGAATGTCGACCGCCACGCCGGCCTGTTTTCCAAAAGCGAATTCAAGTGCGCGACGCGGCTGCTTTCGCGTGTTCTGGAGGTGCAGCGGAAAGCGCGCGATCTCACCGGCGAAAACAGCTTCGGCACGTCCGGGCATCAGCCGCAGGGCGACCAGATTGCGGAAGGTGTGGACCATCGCGACGATGCCCAGCCCGGCCAGCAGGAAGACTAGTGCGTGGCCGAGACTCAGGTTGTAGTTGATGGCGCCAGTCAGCATGACGACGAGGAGCAGTGCAAACAGCAAACCGGCGCCGGTCGGAACGATGAAGATCCGCCGTTGGGTGAGGATGACAGGCAACTGCTCGTCGCGACCGATGCGAAACAGGCGTTGCCGGAGCCATTGCAGCAGGCGCATCAGGGGAGCGGCAGGGTGTGGATCAGGGCGGCGATATCTTCCGGACGGGCATGGCTGCCGCTCCGGGCGAGGCGCAGCCGATGGCAGGCGACGCTGGGCAGGACGGCCTGCACGTCTTCCGGCAAGACCATTTTGCGCCCGTCGACAAACGCCCAGGCACGGGCCGCGGCAAGCAGCGCCAAGGCTGCGCGCGGACTGAGGCCATGGATGAAGTCCGGCCTGTTGCGCGTCGCCTCGATCAGCAGTTGGACGTAGTCGAGCAATGCCGGCGCGACATGAACGGCGGCGGCCTGCTCCTGCAGTGGCGCGAGTTGCTCCGGCGCAAAGCACGCGGCCAGGGTCGGCAGCTTGTCGCGACGGCCGCCGCCTTCGAGCAAGGCCCGCTCTGCGCTGCGATCCGGGTAGCCCAGTTCGACACGGAGCAGGAAGCGGTCGAGCTGCGACTCGGGCAGCGGAAAAGTGCCGATCTGGTGCGAAGGGTTCTGTGTCGCGATGACGAAGAAGGGTTGCGGCAGCGGCCGTGTTTCGCCCTCGCTCGTGACCTGGCCTTCTTCCATCGCTTCGAGCAGTGCGCTCTGCGTCTTCGGTGTCGCCCGGTTGATCTCGTCGGCCAGCACGACCTGGGAGAAGATCGGCCCGGGGAGAAACTTGAACTGGGTTTTGTCGCGTTCGAAAATCGAAACGCCGATGATGTCGGCCGGCAGCATGTCGCTGGTGAACTGGATGCGCGAGAACTGCATGCCGAGCAGGCGGGCCAGCGTATGCGCCAGCGTCGTTTTGCCGACGCCGGGCAGGTCTTCGATGAGCAAGTGGCCGCGCGCCAGAAGACACGACAAGGCGAGGCGAATCTGTGCATCCTTGCCGAGAATGACCTGGTTGGCGGCGGCCAGGAGGTCGGCGATCGGCGAGGCTTGGTTTGCAGGCGGCATGGCTTGTCGTGAGGGCGTGAATGGGATGATAATGAAGTATAAGCAGATAAGCTGATTTTCAAGCCGGTTTTAGTGTGAGTAGCCGTCCCCAGTACGGTAGAGAGGCAAGAGTGACCAGCACCGCATTCATCACCCATCGCGATTGTCATTTGCACGATATGGGGTCGTTCCATCCCGAGAGCCCGGCGCGTCTGAGCGCCATCAGCGACCACATGATCGCCCAAGGTCTTGACCCGTACTTCGTTTATCACGATGCGCCGCTGGCGACTTTCGAGCAGTTGATGCGCGTGCACCCGGCCTCGCACCTCGAGCGCCTGAAGCGCAGTTCGCCGGAGCTTGGCATCGTCCATCTCGACCCGGATACGGCGATGAATCCGCACACCTGGCAGGCTGCGCTGCGCTCCGCCGGTGCGGGCGTACTGGCGGTCGATCTGGTGATGGCCGGCGAGGTGCAGAACGCTTTTTGCGCGATCCGCCCGCCCGGTCACCACTGCGAGCGCGCCAATGCGATGGGCTTTTGCTTCTTCAACAACATTGCCGTTGCCGCCGCGCACGCCCTCGAAGCGCACAAATTGTCACGCGTGGCGATCATCGATTTCGACGTCCATCACGGCAATGGCACGGAGGACTGCTTCAAGGGCAACGAGCAGGTCCTGATGGCCAGCATCTTTCAGCACCCCTTCTATCCGTATAGCGGTGCCGAGAATCCGGCGTTCAACATGCTCAACGTACCGCTTGCGGCCGGTACCGACGGCGAGGAGTTCCGGATGGTGGTCAACGACGTGTGGCTGCCGCGCCTGCGCGAGTTCAAGCCGGAGATGATTCTGATCTCGGCCGGTTTTGATGCGCACTACGAGGACGACATGGGTAGCCTGAAGCTGGTTGAAAAGGACTACGCCTGGGCGACCGAGCAGCTCAAACAAGTGGCCAACGAGTTCGCGCACGGCCGCATCGTGTCCATGCTCGAGGGGGGCTATTCGTTATCGGCGCTGGCGCGCAGCGTTGCTGCCCACATTCGGGTGCTGGCCGACATCTGATCCTTGCCGGCAGTACGCCATCCCGAACCGCTCGGCAAGGGGTGGCGTTTTTCGTAGGCATGCGGCGCGCCTTCGGTTAGAATTCTTCGGTTAATATCCTTGCGCACCCCTCTAAAAATGATTACTGGATCGATTGTTGCAATTGTCACGCCGATGCACGATGACGGAAGCCTTGATCTTGACGGCTTGCGCCGTCTGGTCGACTTTCACGTGCAGGAGGGAACCGACGGTATTGTTATCGTCGGTACCACGGGCGAGTCCCCCACCGTCAATGTTGAAGAGCACTGCGAGCTGATTCGCGTCACCGTCGATCAGGCGGCCGGCCGCATCCCGGTGATTGCCGGCACCGGCGCCAATTCGACCGCCGAAGCCATCGAACTGACGCATTACGCCAAGCAGGCGGGCGCCGATGCCGCGCTATCGGTTGTTCCCTACTACAACAAGCCGACGCAGGAAGGCCTTTATCGCCACTTCAAGGCGATTGCCGAAGCGGTCGATATCCCGGTCATCCTTTACAACGTACCCGGCCGCACCGTTGCCGACATGAGCAACGATACGGCGCTGCGTCTGGCCGCGATCCCCAATGTCGTCGGCATCAAGGACGCGACCGGCAACATTGAACGCGGTACCGACCTCATCGCACGCGCGCCGGAAGGTTTCGCCGTTTATAGCGGCGATGACGCCAGTGCCTGTGCTTTGATCCTGCTGGGCGCCCAAGGCGATATCTCGGTGGTGGCCAACGTGGCGCCGCGTTTGATGCACGAAATGTGCGCCGCAGCGCTGGCTGGCGACCTTGCCAAGGCGCGCGAACTCAACGTTCGCCTGCTGGGCTTGCATCGTCAATTGTTCTGCGAAGCGAATCCGATTCCGGTCAAGTGGGCATGTCAGCAGCTCAACCTGATCAAGAGCGGCATGCGCCTCCCGCTGACCTCGCTGTCGCCGGATTGCCACGAGCGCGTGCGCGCTGCTATGCGCCAAGCCGGTCTGCTCGCTTAATCCCAGGAATACCCCATGAAATCTGTTGTAGCGCGTTTGGTTCCCGGCTTGCTGGCGCTGTTGCTGGCCGCTTGCAGTGGTTCGTTGATCGAATCCAAGAAGATTGACTACAAATCAGCCGGGAAGGCGCCGTCGCTCGAAATTCCGCCGGACCTGACCTCGCCGTCGCGCGACGATCGTTTTGCCGTTCCGGATACTTCCGGCAAGGGCAGCGCTTCCTTGTCCGCCTATAGTGCAGAGCGCTCGCCGCAAGCCCGGGCTGAGCAGCAAAGCGACGTGTTGCCGCAGGTGGACAAGACGCGGATCGATCGTTCGGGAAATCAGCGCTGGCTGGTTGTCGCCGGGTCGCCTGATAAGGTTTGGGGAACGGTCAAGGATTTCTGGCAGGAAACGGGTTTCCTGATCAATATGGAATTGCCCGAAGCCGGGGTGATGGAGACAGATTGGGCGGAGAATCGCGCCAAAATCGGGCAGGACATGATCCGCAATCTGCTCGGCAAGGTGCTTGACTCCCTGTATTCGACGGCCGAGCGTGACAAGTTCCGTACGCGTCTGGAGCCTGGTTCGGAGCCGGGCACTACCGATATTTTCATCAGCCATCGCGGCATGTACGAAACCTATATCTCCGAAGGCAAGGATCAGACGCGCTGGCAGCCGCGTCCGGCCGATCCGGAGCTGGAAGCGGAGATGCTGCGTCGCCTGATGGTGCGTTTTGGCACCGATGAGAAACGCGCGGCGGCGGCACTTGCCGCAGCGCAGGAAAAGCCGCTGGATAAAGCGAAACTGGCCCGCGGTGCTGACGGCGTCGCCAGCCTCGAAGTGCAGGAAAAGTTCGATCGCGCGTGGCGCCGTGTCGGCCTCGCCCTCGATCGCGTCGGCTTCACGGTCGAAGACCGCGACCGTTCGAAGGGCCTGTACTTCGTTCGCTACGTCGATCCGGAAACCGACGGTCAGAAGAAGGACGAGGGCATCCTCTCCAAACTCGCTTTCTGGAAAAGCGGCACCGGCGCGAACACGCAGATACAGTACCGCATCTTCGTGAAGGATCAGGGTAGCGCTTCGACGGTTCAGGTGCTGTCGCGCGAAGGCGGGACCGACCAGTCGGATACGTCCAAGAAAATTCTGGCCCTGCTTTACGACCAATTGAAGTGATGCGTTTCGCCTCGCTGGGCAGCGGCAGCCAGGGTAACGCCCTGGTTGTCGAAGCCGGCGATACCCGGGTCCTGCTCGATTGCGGCTTCGCGACGCGGACAACGGTAGAAAGGCTCGGACGTCTCGGCACCTCCCCCGACCAGCTCGCCGGTGTGCTCGTCACGCATGAGCATAGCGACCACATTGCAGGCGTCTTCAAATTTGCACGCCGCTACGAACTTCCCGTCTTTCTCACACACGGCACCTACGCCGCTGCGCCGCGCGGCAAAACGCCGCTGCCGGAATGTCGCCTGATCGACAGCCACACGTCGTTTGCTATTGCTGATCTGGAAATCCACCCTTTCCCGGTGCCGCACGATGCGCGCGAGCCGGTGCAGTATGCGTTTTCCAATGGCGTTCATCGTCTCGGCGTATTAACCGATACCGGTTCGATTACGCCTCACATCGTCGATGTGCTGCGTTGCTGCGACGCGCTGGTGCTCGAATGTAATCACGATGCTGAAATGCTCGCATCGTCGGATTATCCGGCGATGCTCAAGCGGCGGATTTCGGGGCGTCTGGGGCATCTCGACAACGAGGCGGCAGCCTCTCTCTTGCGACTGCTGGATACGAGCCGGTTGCAGCATCTTGTCGCGGCACATCTGAGCTTGCAGAACAACCGGCGGGAACTTGCCGTAACGGCTTTGGCGTCGGCCCTGAGTTGCGCCGAGGAGTGGATTGGCGTGGCTTCGCAGGAGTCGGGCTTCGATTGGCGCGAATTGCGGTAACGGGTTTGCCCGGCGGATAAGCCGGCAATAACCCAGAAGGCAGACGAAAAAAAACCGGCCCGCAGGCCGGTTTTTTTTCGTACTTCGCTGAAAGCGAATTACTTGGCCGGGGCAGCGGCCGGAGCAGCGGCTTCAGCAGGCTTGGCGGCTTCAGCAGGAGCGGCAGCCGGAGCAGCGGCTTCAGCCGGCTTGGCGGCTTCAGGAGCCGGAGCGGCAGCAGCCGGGGCGGCAACTGGAGCGGCTGCAGGCTTGGCTTCTTCCTTTTTGCCACAAGCGGAAACGGCGAGAGCGATCAGAGCAGCAACGAGGAGCGAGTTCTTCATTTAGGAATCCCTTATCGATAAGTAGAGTAGCAAAGAGCCAAAATATTTTGGTGTGACCGGCGTGCACGTCGATCAGCCTGAAATATTAGCATCTCTTTTGTTGTCGGGCTAGTGTTTTGGTGCAATGCGGCATTCGAAACGCATGTCAAAGACCAAGCGTCGTCGCCGTAAGCGGCGTGCCGCCTTCGGCGAGAATTTGATCGTGCCGCTGCTGGTAGGGCGCGCATTCTTCGGCCGCGTTGATTATTGTTTTGGCGCGCGCATGATCCTTGTGAAAGCGGACAACGGCATGCCGTGCGTCGGCAATCAGCAACGCATCACTGAGTTCGGCGAGGTGCGTCGGGCACTCGATGATTTTCAGGTTGTGCGCGTGAATGGCGAGCAACTCCATCAGGCGCGGACAATTGCGCTGCAGATGCCCGGCGTCCTGTAGCGCGATCTGCACCGTACGCTCAGGCCCGGCGCCGAGAAAGCGGCGGAGCAGGGAAAGAGGCTCGGGGCGCTCCAGTTTCAGCCGTGCGAGATCCTTGTCGAAGATGCACAGTCTATGCGTGGCAAGCGCCAGAATCTCCTGCACGGCACTGTCGTATTCGGCCCAAGTGGTGATCAGCGTGATCGGCATGATTCGGATGGCAGTCTGATTGCTTCCACGATAGCAAGTTGCTCCCCCGCTCGGCAAGCCGGCGGGCTTCGGCCATTGAAAAAAAACGGCTGAGAGCTACAATGGCGCGACTTTTTTGCGGGAATGCTGTATGCCGACTGGAATCATCGAATCGCTTGACCATGACGGTCGGGGTATCACGCGCCTTGAAGGGAAAACGATTTTCGTCGAAGGTGCCTTGCCGGGCGAGCGCGTCGAATATCGCAGCTACCGCACGAAGCCGAGTTACGAAGTAGCGCGGACGCTGCGCGTCGAAAAGGTGTCCGGAGACCGCGTGACGCCGCGCTGCCCGCACTTCGGCGTGTGCGGCGGTTGCAGCATGCAGCATCTCGATCCCACCGCCCAGGTGGCCGTCAAACAACGCGTGCTGGAAGACAATCTCTGGCATCTCGGACGGCTCAGGCCGGAGCAACTTTACCCGGCGATTTACGGCGTGCCATGGGGCTACCGGCACCGCGCGCGCCTCTCCGTCAAATACGTTGCCAAGAAAGGCGGCGTGCTGGTCGGTTTTCACGAGAAAAAAAGCGGCTATGTGGCCGACATGGAGCAGTGCGAAGTCCTGCCACCGCATCTTTCCGCCTTGCTGGTGCCGCTGCGGCACCTGATCTTGCAGCTGTCGATTCGCGATCAGCTACCGCAGATCGAAGTCGCCGTCGGTGATACGTCGACCGTGCTGGTGCTGCGCATCATGGCGCCGCTGAGGCCTGCCGACGAGGTGTTGCTGCGCGGATTCGCCGACCGGCACGGCGTGGTCTTCTATCTGCAGCCGAAAGGGCCGGCATCGGCTTATCTCTTTTACCCGCTCGATGCGCCGGCCCTGTCGTATTGCTTGCCGGAATACGACGTCGAACACTTCTTTTCGCCGACCGAGTTTACCCAGGTCAATTTCGCGATCAACCGCGTGCTGGTGCGCCGTGCGATGAATCTTCTGCAGCCCCAGGCCGGCGAGCGGATCGCCGACATGTTCTGTGGCCTCGGGAATTTCACACTGCCGATCGCGCGTTCCGGCGCGTCGGTGGTCGGCATCGAGGGGAGTGCCGAGCTGGTTCGCCGGGCGGCGGAAAACGCAGCAGCCAACGGCCTGGCGGGTAGCGTCGAATATGGCGTGGCCAACCTGTTTGAAGTGACGCCGGAGACGGTCGCGGCGCTCGGCCACTTCGACAAGATGTTGATCGACCCGCCGCGCGACGGCGCCATCGAACTGGTGAATTCATTGGGCGAAGACGGGCCGAAGCGCATCGTCTACGTCTCGTGCAGCCCGGCCACGTTGGCGCGCGATGCGGCGATCCTGGTCAATCAGAAGGGCTACTATTTCCGCGGTGCCGGGGTCGTCAACATGTTCCCCAACACCTCGCATGTTGAATCAATCGCGCTGTTCGAGCGCGATTGATTGCCGTAGCTGCCGCGTGGTCAGTGCGTCGTCGTGTTGCGCGTTGATTGCTGCCACGCAATGACGGTTTGCGTTGCGCCGGCCATGATCTTCTCGCGCTGATCGGCCGGCAGCTGCTGGTTCAGCGCGCCGAACAGTTCCTGCGTCATTTCCTGCGCCAGTCCCGACGTTGCCAGCTGATGGGCCAGGCAGCGAATCTGGATGTCGGCCAGTGTATGCGCAACGATGATCCAGCCCAGATCCGGCATCGACTCGACGAGGCGCAGCATCATGCCGCCGAGTTGCTTCAGGGTGGCCGTCGCGCTCTCCCGCTCGGTGTCCTCGATCATCGAGTGCCACAGCGCGAGGTGGATCGCCTTGCGCAATTCGGCCTTGAAGCTGAAAGCCGCTGTCTGATCGTCGCTGATCCGCTCGATGGTGTCCGTTGCCGTATCGCCATCCTCGGCCGACTCACGCAGCCCGCCAACCAGCTCGCTGAGCCCGGCCATGGCGGCAGCGCCGAACACTTGCGTGTAGGCCAGGCCCCATTGATCCAGTCCGCTCAGCAGCATGGCAAGACGCAGTGCGGATTGCTCGCGATCGCCGGTTTCGTTGACCCACTCGTTAAGTTTTTTCACCGCCGCGACGATCGGCTGTGCTCGCTCACTGGCCGGCGTTTCGACGGTCAGCCGGAAAGCGTGCGCAAAGCCATCCTGCGCGAGGCGCGCAGCGTGTGTCTGGGTGTCGCGCGGCAGTTGTGCGGCGAGCGGGTCGGTGAGTTGGTCCATGGTCTATTGGCAGGCGAGTGTGGAAGTGAGGCGTGAAAGCGGCGCGCAATTATACCTGCGGGAAAGTGTTTATTCGCTCGTGCGCATCTGAGTGGCTCCCAAAGCCCAGAAAGAAAAAGGCCAATTCGAAGAACGACCTGTTTTGTTTGCTGGTGCGGCCTCATTCTGGATTGCTCATCAAGGAAACAAAAGCACTGCTACCGGGGCTGGGGTGCGAAGCCTATCGGTGGCGAGGAGAGGTTGGCAGCGCCAGAAGGTCAATGCACAGTCTTAATGACACAGGATGGTGTGCGGCGATGCGCCTCTGCATCGCCATCGAAACCGAGTTGGTTTTCGACGTGGTTGCGGTGTCGAGTGACTCCAGCGTGTTTGAGGGGGCAAGGCTGCGTCTGGAAATGCGATCGCAGAAATGAAAATGGCACTTCCGAAGAAGTGCCATTTTCATTTGTTACTGGTGCGCCCGGAGCGATTCGAACGCCCGACCCCTTGGTTCGTAGCCAAGTACTCTATCCAGCTGAGCTACGGGCGCATACATTTTTGAAGCTGCGAATTATACACATCTAATTCGCTTCCCTCAAGCTTTTTTTGAGGGCTCTGGCGGAGACGAAGGGATTCGAACCCTTGATGCAGGTTTTGCCCGCATGCTCCCTTAGCAGGGGAGTGCCTTCGACCTCTCGGCCACGTCTCCGAAGAGAGGCGCGATGATAGCCGTTTCATCGCGCCGGGTCAAACATCCTGCTTAACTTTTTGTATCAGGCCGCCTGTTCGAGGCCGAACGTCTTGTGCAGAATGCGCACGGCGAGTTCCAGATACTTCTCGTCGATGACGACGGATATCTTGATTTCCGAGGTCGAGATCATCTGGATGTTGATACCTTCCTCTGCCAGCGCGCGGAACATCTGGCTGGCGACGCCCGGGTGCGAGCGCATGCCGACGCCGACGGCGGAGACCTTGCAGTTCTTGTTGTCGCCGACGATTTCGCGGGCGCCGATGTGGCCTTTGACCGTTTCGAGTACGCCTAGTGCCTTGTTGAAATCGCTGCGGTTGACCGTGAACGAGAAGTCGGTCGTACCGTCATGGCCGACGTTCTGGATGATCATGTCGACGTCGATGTTGGCGTCGGCGATCGGGCCGAGGATCTGGTAGGCGATGCCGGGGCGGTCGGGAACGCCGAGAACGGTGAGCTTGGCTTCGTCGCGGTTGAAGGCGATGCCGGAGATGATCGGTTGTTCCATTTGCTTGTCTTCCTCAACAGTGATCAGCGTGCCTTCGCCTTCGTCCTGGAAGCTGGAAAGCACACGCAGTTTGACTTTGTATTTGCCGGCGAACTCGACGGAGCGGATCTGCAGCACCTTGGAGCCGAGGCTGGCCATTTCCAGCATCTCTTCGAAGGTGATGGTATCGAGCTTGCGCGCTTCCGGCACGATGCGCGGGTCGGTGGTGTAGACCCCGTCGACATCGGTGTAGATCTGGCATTCGTCGGCTTTCAGCGCGGCGGCCAGCGCAACGGCGGAGGTGTCCGAGCCGCCACGACCAAGCGTGGTGATGTTGCCGTGCTCGTCGGCGCCCTGGAAGCCTGCGACGACAACGACATTGCCGTCGGCCAGGTCCTTGCGGATGCGCTCGTCGTCGATCCTGAGAATGCGTGCCTTGGTGTGCGTGCTATCGGTCAGTACGCGTACCTGTGGGCCGGTGTAGCTTTTTGCCTTGAGGCCTTCCTCATGCATCGCCATGGCGAGCAGAGCGATGGTGACCTGCTCGCCGGTTGATGCGATGACGTCGAGTTCCCGCGGGTCGGGCGATCCGGAGATCTCCTTGGCGAGGCCGATCAGGCGGTTGGTCTCGCCCGACATGGCCGATGGCACGACGATGATGTCGTGCCCTTGCGCCTTCCAGCGGGCGACGCGTTTGGCAACGTTTTTGATGCGGTCCGTCGAACCGACCGACGTGCCGCCGAACTTCTGAACTATCAGCGCCATTCCTAATCCAATTGACACGAACGAAAAGTGGGGATTTTAGCGCATTGTGGGCTTGAAAAGTAAGGGATATCCGGTTTCGTGGCGAGTGCCCGGATTAGTGAAATGGTCTTATACAATGCCACTTGCAATTTTATGTGGATGTTCTATACTGGCATTCGTATGACTAAGGTCATATAAGCAAGGTAATAGATGGAGGTTCAAAAACCTTCAGTTTCGGCCCGACAGAGCGCCCATTTGAAAGGACAATCATGAGCAACGTTAAAGCCATCGAGAAGATCGATCCCCGTGAAATTCGTCGCAAGCTGGGTTTGAACCAGCAGCAGTTCTGGTCGAAGATCGGCGTCACGCAGAGCGGTGGCTCCCGCTACGAGAGCGGTCGTAATATGCCGAAACCGGTGCGTGAGTTGCTGCGTCTGGTTCATGTCGAGCAGATCGACATTCAGCGTATCAAGCGCGACGACATCGACGTCATCGAATACCTGAAGAGCGAAGAAGCAGAGCTTTACAAAACCCTGAAGAAGTCGGCCAAGAGCAAGGGCAAGAAGGCCGCCTGAGTATTCAGGCGCGGGCTCAGGGGTTGGCGACAACCTTGATGCCAAGCGCGGAGATTTTCGTGGCGAAACGCAGAAAATCCGCTTTCGGGCAGTTCGACAGACGTTGCGCATCGGGTTGGAGTGAAGGGCGTGCAAGACCGTAAAGGTGCACGCCCTTTATTTTTTGGCTGGCCGAGCCGATGAGTTGCAGGTAGGCAGACTGTTCTTCTTCGCTGGCCTCTTGGCCATCGACGGCGAAGTAGCAGGTTTGCACCCAGGTCGGCGCGAGTTCCGCACAGGCCAGCAAAGCCGCCTTGATCCGCTCAGGCGCCAGGTGGATGCCATTGACCTGGGCGATTCCCTCTTCCGTCGCGCGGTCGATCTTGAACCACACTTCGCCGTTCAGCGCGCCGATCCGGGCGATGCCTCGGCGCACCGTGTCGCGATGCAGCAGGCTGCCGTTGGTGATCAGCCGCAGCGTCAAGGTGTCCAGCAGATCAAAATCCCGCAAGACCGCTTCGACGACCACGACGGCGTCGCTGAATTCGGCGGCGCTGGTCGGCTCGCCGTTTCCCGAGAAGGCGACATCCATTAGTCGGCGTGCTTCCGGCGGTGCTTCGCGGGTGAGGAAGTCGCCCTGCGTGGCGTCGTGCAGGAAAATGCGCAGTTCCGCCTCGAGCTGTTTCAGGTCGATCGGAGGCGGGCCGCCGCGCGTCAGATTGGGTACCTGGCAATACATGCAGGCCCAGTTGCATGCGTTATTGACGTTGAGGTTGATGCCGATCGAAACACCGCCCGCGCGCCGCGAAACAACCGGGTAGACGTAGGTGAGGCCGGCGCTGTCCCGGCTGTGGTCGTTTTGGTTCAACATGGCGTCCGTGCTGTCTGTAGGTTGCGTGTGGGGCGCGCCAAGGCGTCCGGTCCGGCAATGATATAATCGGCCTCTGACATTTTGCCGACTTTTTCGATGCTTATCACCCGCCGCCTCGAGTTCGATGCCGGTCACCGCATTCCGGACCACAAAAGCCAGTGCCGCCATCTGCACGGGCATCGCTACGCAATCGAGATCACGCTTGCCGGCGACATCATCCGGCGCGAGGGCGATGCCGCCAACGGCATGGTGATGGATTTCTCGGACGTGAAGGCGCTGGCCAATACGCATCTGGTCGACAAGTGGGATCACGCCTTTCTCGTTTATGCCGGCGACACGACGGTCGTGCAGTTTCTGCAATCGCTGCCGGAGCACAAGACCGTACTGCTCGATTGCGTGCCGACGGCCGAGAATCTTGCGCAACTGGCTTTCCGGATTCTCGACGCGGTTTATCGGGATACCTACGGCAACCACTTGCACCTGCAACAGGTCAGGCTCTACGAAACGCCCAATTGCTGGGCCGACGCCCTGCGCACCGCGTAAGAACCACACTGCCGGCCGTTCCGGCCGCAGTCAGCAACGGGACCAACGTTGCCTGTTCGGCAAGTCAGCCCAACCGTTGTCTTCAACGCGGCCCAAACCCTGCGCCAACTCAGCCGCCTTTTTTCGTCTTCCCGGCGTCCGCTTTGCCCGCCCGCAATTCCTCGTGTGCCCGGGGCGCGTCGGTGCACCGTCCCGGCGCCGCCTCTTTCCCGGCGATCAGGGGCAGCAGCGCCGGCTGGAGTTCCTTGAGAATCTGCACCGGTAGCGCCGAAGTGAAGTCGTAGGCGGCGGCCTTCGCGCCCGGCACGAAGGCCGTGACGACGCCGTAGAAGCGATCACCGACGTAGAAGGCGAAGGTCGCGGCACGGTTCATCACACGCGAGCTCTTGACGCTGCCGTCCGCCCCGACTACCTGGAAGCGATGGTCGCCAGTTCCCGTCTTGCCGCCGACCGGAATCGCCTCGCCGTCGGCCGCGCGGTAGATGCCCTTGACGCGCCGCGCGGTGCCGCTATCGACCACGCGCAGCAAGGCGCGCCGCGCGACCTGCGCGATTTCGGGCGGCAGTACTTGTTCGCCGGCTTCGACGCGGCGCTCAAGAAGCGTTTCGAAGGGCGTTGCGGCGGCGAAGCGCAGTTGGTCAATGCGCACCGTCGGGCGCCGTATGCCGTCGTTGACGACGATGCCCATCAGTTCGGCGAGTGCCGCCGGGCGGTCGGCCGAACTGCCGATCGAGGTCGCGAGCGAGGGCACCAGATGTTCGAAGGGATAACCCAGGCGGCGCCATTCGGCGGCGATGCGCTCGAAGGCCGCGACCTCGACGACGATGTCGATGCGCACTTGCTGGGCGCGCCGGAAGCGGCTGGCGAACAGCCAGCGCGAGGCTTCGCGGCGCTCGTTGACGCTGGCCGCGACGACTTCGCGCAGCCCGGCGTCAGGGTGCTCGCGCAGATAGCGGACGAGCCACAGTTCGAGCGGATGGACGCGCGCCAGGTAGCCCTGGTCGGACAGGTTGTAGTGGCGTGCCGCGTGGTTGTCGTAGATGCGGCGCAGGCCGGCATCGGTGCCGGCCTTGTCACCGAGCCGGTCGCGCATGAAGGCAAGGAAGGTGGCGTAGTCGCTCCCCGGCTGCACGGTCAGAAAAGCCGCAGCGAGCGGCGATTGCCGTTCCGGCACCGAGTCGGCAAGGGCGGCGAGGCGCTCCTGCGGCGCGACGTCGCGGTACTTGTGCCAGAAGGTGCGCAGGAAGCCGATGCCTTCGCGCTCGGCAAAACGATTCAGGAACTCCTGCCGCGCAGTTTCGTCGCCGTCGCGCAACGCGCGTGCCGGCGCGTCGACCGCTTCGTAGGCGTGGTAATGCACGACGTCGTGCATGATGCGGACGAAGACCAGATTCACCGACTGTTCGAGCGCACCGGCGACGCTCGGGTTCTGTCCGTCGTCTTCGTGCTTGAAGTTCGAGAAGCGGTGTACGCCGCCGCCGGTGAAGAAGGTTTCGTGCGGACTCGCCGAATAGTGGCGTTCCATCGCCGCCTCGAGCATCGGCGTCAGGCTGCGGTCTTCGCTGCCGCGCAGATAGGCGATGGCCCAGTTGCTCAGCCGGTCGGCGGGTTTCGTGGCGATTGCGGCGAGGGCTTTCGCGTCGAGGCCGGAATAACGCTGGTGCAGGTCGGCGATGACGTTGAGGTAGGAGATGAGGGTCCGGAACTTGGCGCTGGAGCCCAGATCGAGCTTGGTTCCGGCGTTGATGTCGAGCGGCTGGTTGAGGTTGTCGGCCTGCACGCGCAAGAGGTTGCCGAGCGGCGTCTTCTCGTAGAGCGTAAAACTGTAGTTGACCCCGGCTGGATCGCCGCGATCGAGCAGGCGAACCTCCTTGAAGCCGGCGCAGCTAAGGTAGTCCGCTTTCGCAAGACGGCCGAGAAATGCCGTTACCTTGGCCTGCGCGGCGGCGTCCAGCGTGGTTTGCGCCGTCAGGTCGAAGCGGTCGAGGGCGTAGAGATCCTCGACGCCGAGTAGTTCGCCAAGCGTTCCGCGCACGTCGTTGACCGCTTTGCGCTCGACGAAGGACGAGGTTTCGCTCTCGCGGGCCTGCCGCGCCCGCACCAGGCGGGCACGCAAGGCGTCGTCGCGCAGGGTTTCGGGAATGCCGCCGTCGCTGGTGAGCAGGCGCAGATAGCTGTCGGTCAGGCGGTCGAGACGCTCGGTCGATTCGAGCAGCAGACCGGACGGGCGGCGTTGCGCGACGATCAGCGACAACACTTCCTTGAACACTTGGGCCCGGGCCTGCGGATCGGCGTTGGGGTCGGACAGCAGGCGGTTGGCGGTGTCGAAGTCGCGGCCGTACCACGCCCACAGGCCGTCGCCCAGTCCATTGACCTCGCCGTAACCGGCCAGCCCGGCGAGCGGAACGGAATTGAGGTAGTCGAGGACGATGCGCCGGCGCGCGGGCAGCGTTTCTTCGCCTTCCTGATAGGCGCGCAGCGAGGCGGAAACCATCTGCCGCAGCTTGTCTTCGGCGTCGCGCGTGCGGCCGCCCGGGGAATGACGGAATTTTTCGATCTGCGTCGCCAGCGTGCTGCCGCCCGCCCGTCCGCCTTCGAGGTCGAGGACGCGCAAGGTCTGGCCCAGCGCAACGCGACTCAGGCGCCCCCAATCGACCGCCGGGTTGCGCGTCGGGTGTTCCGGATCGAGCAGGTCGTGGTTCTCGATATAAAGCAAGGCGTCGACCAGTACCGGCGGAATGGCCTCGAACGAGGCGTATTGCCGTTCCGGGTAGCGACTGGTGTAGAGCGGCGTTGCGTTGCGATCGAGCAGGGCCAGCCCGGCCTGCGATTTTTCGCGGTAAATCGGGTAATAGCCCCGGCCGGTCATCTCGCGGAATGCCCCGGACTGCCGGGCTTGCGTGGAAACGTCATAGCCTGCCGCAAGCAGGCGCGGCAGTATCTCCTTCATCCGGCTGTAACCGAGACGGATATCGTAAGGGCCGGTTTGCGGTAGCCAGAGGTCCGGGTTGCCGCCCGCCTGCATTTCCCAGCTGATGCTGCGCGCGAATTCGGAGAAAAAATGCGCCTGCAGGCGCGAATTCTGGGTTTCGATCCAAACTGCCGTCGCCACGGCCGTAGCCAGTCCGACGGTCGCCACGCCCCAGAAAACAATGCGCCGCTTCCGGCGTTTCGCTAGCCGGCTGCTCGTGAGGAAGGATTCGCTTTCCATTCTGTCTGCCATCCCTAAGCGAACCAGTATTTACATAAAAGCCGTTGCCACTTCATGACCGGCCAACGGCGCCCCTATTATCGCCGAATGCGCAGCTGCCTGCAGTTCCGATGCTATCCCTGCGGCCGCTGATCAGTCAAAAATCTCGTCGAGCAAGACGAGCGGCCGGGCCGGCCTTTTGGATACGAGCGAATAGACAGGCATGTGGTCGCGACGTTCCCGATGAATGAACGGCGGGTGGATGGGCGTGCAAGGGGGAATTCAATGCCGATCGGGAAGGCTTCGATGCCGGAGGGCTGAACTTGCACAGGTGTTGGTGACGCAAGCCAGTGTTTGTCATTGGCGGAAGCGGTGAGATTCGAACTCACGAAAGGTTGCCCTTTGCCGGTTTTCAAGACCGGTGCAATCGACCACTCTGCCACGCTTCCTGCATCAGTTTTCAAGGCCGGTCCGCACGGCATAAAGCGAGGGCTGAAGAATCGCTGGTGCTTCGGGGACCAGTCTTTCTCTCGGTTCGGCGATGATTTTTTTGCGACGCGAATGATACCATAGGCGCCAACGCGAATACCGGCGGGTCAGGCTTGAAACTTTCCCGCCGGAGCGCCGGTCTCATGGCCGTATTTGCGTGTCCACAACAGGAGGATGACTCAATGCAACCGCAGTTTCAGATGACAGGTCAGGCGACGCAGGAAATGTCGCTGCAGCACAACAAGGTATTGCGCAGCACTTACATGCTGCTCGCCTTGTCGATGGTTCCTACCGTGATCGGTGCAATGCTTGGCGTGCAGATGCGCTTCTCGCTCTTTGCCGGCAGCCCGATGATTTCCTTCCTGGTTTTCCTCGGCATCGCCTTCGGTTTCATGTGGGGTATCGAGCGCAACAAGAACAGCGGCCTGGGCGTTGCCCTGCTGCTCGGCTTTACCTTCTTCATGGGCTTGATGCTCTCGCGCATCCTGCAGGTGGCGCTTGGCTTCTCCAACGGCGGTTCGCTGATTGCCATGGCGGCGGGCGGTACCGGCGCAATCTTCTTTACGCTGGCTGGCGTCGCCACTGTGACGAAGAAGGATTTCAGCTTCCTCGGCAATTTTCTGTTCGTCGGCATGGTCGTTGTCCTGCTGGCGGCACTGGCCAACGCCTTCTTCCAGATTCCGGCGCTCTCGCTGGTGATTTCGGCGGTTGCCGTGCTGATCTTCTCGGCTTACATCCTGTTCGACATCAGCCGGATCGTGAATGGCGGCGAGGACAATTACATCTCGGCGACGCTGGCCGTGTATCTCGACATCTACAACGTCTTTGTCAGCCTGCTCAATCTGTTGATGGCATTCAGCGGCGAACGCGACTGAGCGGTGTCTTGCCCAATGAAAAAGGCGGCCGCGGCCGCCTTTTTCATTTCTTGCCGGTCGCAGTAGTTCAGCCGAGAAACTCCGCGCCTTGCACGAACAGCTTGCCCGAGCGACCTGGGATTTCGGTAAAGAGAACCTCGTGGCGCGGCAGGCTCTTGAGGTCCAGCGCCGCGTGGATGTCGCGCGTGGCGACCAGCTCGAAGCCTTGTTCCTTCCATCCGGCGAGCAGCTTGTCGAGTACGCCGATCAGCTTCATGCCTTCGAGTTCGGCGTGCAGAGTGAAGATCTGGTCGGTAGTGGCCGTCGCGGTGAGCTGGAGCAGGTGATCGGCGACGTTGTCGGCGCTCAGGCCGTCGACGCCGATCAGTTCGTCGAGGGTCGGCAGCGTGGTCGGCAACTGCGGGCAGGCGACGATTTCGCCGTCGATGACCGGGATGAACGGGAAGTCGCCGCGTCCGTCCGAGCTATAGACGAAATCGAGGCGCTGTGTCAGGCGCAGCGCATGGCGATTCATCTGCCAGCCGGCAGCGCCGTGTGTCCGAGGTTTCTCGGCGAATATCTCTTCGAAGCGCCGGCAGGCCTTGCCCATTTCGGCCTCGACCCAGGCGTTGTCCGCCGTGGCGACGCCATCCTGCCAGCGCACGTGGTCCCAGCAGTGGATGCCCACTTCGAAGCCGTTGTCGCGCACGCCGCGCAGGATGTCGGCGCAGCGCTTGCCGATATCCGGTCCGGGCAGCACCGTGCCGTACATCAGCGTCAGCAGGCCGTAGTGTTCGACGACCGAGGTGCGCTTCACCTTCTTCATGAAGCCGGGGCGGAAGGCGCGCTTGATGGCGCGTCCGGTGTGGTCGGGGCCGAGCGAGAAGAGGAAGGTCGCCCGCGCTGCGTGCTTGTGCAGCAACTCGACCAGCGCGGGTACGCCGCGCAGCGTGCCGCGATAGGTGTCGACGTCGATCTTGAGGGCGAGGCGTTTCATGGGCGAGTCGTCGGGCGGTGAGGCATGGGGTGAAGTGCTTGGAGTGCGCCGTTGGTGCCGGCGCACGCCTGAAAAAAGCGCGGCGCCGGCTGGTGGGCCGGCGCCGCTCGCGACCGGAGGCTTAGTTGACCAGCTCGCGCGCCGCAGCGACGTCGCCGCGGTAGGCTTCGAAGATGTTCTTCAGGGCGGTCTGCATATCGACCTGCGGCGCCCAGCCGAGTTCTTCCATGGTGTTGGTGATCTTCGGCACGCGGTGCTGGGTATCCTGGTAGCCCTTGCCGTAGTACTCGCCTGAGGTGGTTTCGAGCATTTTCACCTTGGCGGCGGTTTCGGCGTATTCGGGGTACTGCTTGGCCAGATCCAGCATCATGTGCGCCAGTTCGCGCACCGAGAAGTTGTTGGTCGGATTGCCGATGTTGTAGATCTTGTGGTTGGCGATGCCGTCCTTGTTCTCGATGATCTTCATCAGCGCATCAATGCCGTCGGACACGTAGGTGAAGGCGCGCTTCTGGCTGCCGCCGTCGACCAGCTTGATCGGCTCGCCACGCACCATGTGCCCGAGGAACTGGGTGATGACGCGGGAAGAACCTTCCTTCGGCGTATGGATCGAGTCGAGGCCCGGGCCGATCCAGTTGAATGGGCGGAACAGCGTGTATTCGAGGCCTTCCTGCTGACCGTAGGCGTGGATCACGCGATCCATCATCTGCTTGGCGCAGCTGTAGATCCAGCGCGGCTTGTTGATCGGGCCGAGGATCAGTTCGGAGTTCTCGGGATCGAATTCCGGGTCCTTGCACATGCCGTAGACTTCGGAGGTCGATGGGAAAATTACACGCTTCTTGTACTTCACGGCCTGGCGGATGATCGGCAGGTTGGCTTCGAAGTCGAGTTCGAAGACGCGCAGCGGCTCCTTGACGTAGGTCGCTGGCGTGGCGATGGCGACGAGCGGCAGGATCACGTCGCACTTGCGCACGTGGTACTCGATCCACTCCTTGTTGATCATGATGTCGCCTTCGAAGAAATGAAAGCGCGGGTTGCTCATCAGATCGGCGACGCGCTCGGACTGCATGTCCATGCCGTACACTTCCCAGTCGGTCGTGTTCAGGATGCGCTGCGAGAGGTGGTGGCCGATGAAGCCGTTGACGCCGAGGATCAGGATTTTTTTCATGATGGGTCCAGAGGTTTAGAAGGCGATTTTACCGCGACCGAAGCGCGCGACAAAATCGGCCGGCGCGAGCGCCCGGCCTTGGTGTTCGAGAGCGAGCAGGCGCAATACCTTGTCGTCGCCGCAATCGGCGTAGTAGCGGTCGTCGTCGACATAGATGCCGGGGCCTCCGGCGCGTGCCGGCCGTTGCGGCTGGCGCAGGCTGCGCGTGGCGATCAGGCGTTCGCCGGCGAGATCGAAAAATGCACCGGGGTAGGGCGGGGCGACGGCGCGGATCAGGTCGTGGATCGCCACGGCTGCTTGCGTCCAGTCGATGCGGCCGTCTTCCGGCTTGCGCCCGCCGAAGTAGCCGCCCTGTGTGAGATCTTGCGCGACGTGCGGCGCGCTGCCGGCGATCAGGCCGGGCAGCGCGCCGTCGAGCGTGATTTCGGCGGCGACGGTGACCTTGTTGAACACTTCGAAGGCGGTGTCGTCGGGCAGGATAGGTACCGCCGACTGCGCGACGATGCGGCCGGCGTCTGGCTTGGCGACCATTTCGTGAAGCGTGGCGCCGGTTTCGCGCTCGCCATGGATCAGCGCCCAGTTGACCGGCACGCGGCCGCGATACTTCGGCAGCAGCGAGCCGTGCAGGTTGTAGGCGCCGCGTGCCGCGAGCGCCAGCAACTCGGGCTTGAGCATGTGGCGATAGTAGAAGGAGAAGATGAAATCCGGCTGCGCGGCGGCGATCTGCGCCATTCCTTCGGGCGTGTTCGGATCGTCCGGGGTAATGGTCGGGATGTCGTAGCGGGCCGCGAGTTCGGCAACGCTGTCGAACCAGATGTTTTCGGCCGGGTTGTCGCGGTGGGTGAGCAGCAGCGGGATATCGATGCCGTGCGCGAGCAGCGTGGAAAGACAACGCGCACCGACGTTGTGGTAAGCCAGAACGACGGCGCGCGTCATTTACCGCTGTCCAAACTGGAGGAGAGGACGGAATCGATCGTAATACCGGAGGCTGACGCGTCGCTGACCGGCTGCTGCAGCACGGCGTCGATCAGGTAGCGCGGGCGATGGCGGACCTGCAGGTAGACGCGGCCGACGTATTCGCCGATCAGCCCGACGCCGAAGAGAACGATGCCGATCAGGAAAAAGACGATGCCGAATAGCGTGAAGACGCCCTCTGCTTCGGGGCCGACGATGATTCGGCGCACGGCCAGGAAGACGACGAAAAGTGCCGAGAACAGCGAGATGAAGATGCCGGCCATCGAGAACCACTGCAGGGGTACTAGCGAGAAGCCGGTCATCAGGTCGAAGTTGAGGCGGATCAGGCTGTACAGCGAGTATTTCGACTCGCCGGCATGGCGTTCCTCGTGCGCGACTTCGATTTCCGTCGGTCGTTGCGCGAAGCTGTAGGCCAGCGCCGGGATAAAGGTCGATACTTCGCGGCAACTGTTGATCGCGTCGATGATCGCGCGGTTGTAGGCGCGCAGCATGCATCCCTGGTCGGTCATCTTGATGCGTGTGATGCGTTCGCGCAGATGATTCATCGCACGCGAGGCGTAGCGCCGGAAGAACGAGTCCTGGCGGTCCTGGCGGATACTGCCGACGTAGTCGTAGCCTTCGTGCATCTTGGCGACGAGTTTGCCGATTTCCTCGGGCGGATTCTGCAGGTCGGCGTCGATGGTTACCGCAATGTCGCCGCGGCAATGCTCGAAGCCAGCCATGATCGCCATGTGTTGCCCGGCATTGGCGGCAAACAGGACGACGCGGGTGACGTCCGGCCGTTTCTGGAACTGGGCGCGCAGCATGGCCGCCGAGCGATCGCGGCTGCCGTCGTTGACGAAGACGACTTCGTAGCTCGTGCCGAGCGCGTCGAGCGCCGGATAGAGGCGGTCGAACAGCGTTTGCAGGCCGGCTTCCTCGTTGTAAACCGGGATGATGACCGAGACTTCGGGGTGGCTCATGGCTTGCTCATGACTGTGCGTTCTCGAAAATGTCGGCAATGTTAGCGCAAACGGCATCGACATCGGCATCGCTCATCGCCGGGAAGAGCGGCAGGGTGAGCGTGCTGCGGCCGATGCGCTCGGCCTGCGGGAAGTCGCCGGGCGCGTAGCCGAGGCCGCGATAGAGCGAGAACAGATGCATCGCCGGGTAGTGCACTCCGGCGCCGATGTTGCGCTCGCGCAATTTCGCGATGAAATCGGCGCGTGACATGTTCATCTTTTCGAGCGGCAGCAGGACCTGGAACATGTGCCAGTTGCTGTCGGTGAAATCGGCGGCCGGCAGTTCGAGGCCCAACGCCGGATCGAGACGCTCGAAGTAGCGTTTGGCCAGTTCGCGCCGGCGCGCGGTGAAGGCGTCCAGATGCCTGAGTTGGCCGAGGCCGATGGCGGCGGCGATGTCGGTGAGATTGCCCTTGTGGCCGGCAAGCTCGACGTCCATCTCGCCGCCGTCTAGGCGCTTGACGCCTTGCAGGCGCAGTTGTTCGCAGCGTGCAGGATCGATGTCGGCCGGCAGGACCAGCGCGCCGCCTTCGCCGGTGGTCAGGTTCTTGTTGGCGTGAAAGCTGAACGAGACGAAGTCGCCGCTGCTGCCTATCGGCTGGCCGTTCCAGCTGGCGCCGAGCGCTTGCGCGGCATCTTCGACGACGCGCAGATTGTGCTTGCGGGCGATGGCGTAGAGGCGGTCGCGGTCGACCGGCAGGCCGGCGAGGTCGACCGGGACGATCGCTTTTGTTTTCTGCGTGATCGCCGCTTCGACGCGTTCCAGGTCGATGTTGCGGGTGCGCGGATCGACATCGACGAAAACCGGGCGCGCACCGAGGTGCAGTACGACGTTGGCGGTGGCGACCCACGACAGCGGCGTCGTGATTACTTCGTCGCCAAGCCCGACCCCCGCCAGTTGCAGCGCGATTTCCAGCGTGATCGTTCCCGAGTTGAAGGCGCGCACGGTGCGGCCGCCGAACAGTGCCGAGAGTGCCGCTTCGAAGGCCTGTGTCTTCGGGCCGGTGGTGATCCAGCCGGAACGCAGTACATCGCCAACCGCGGCGATGGTTTCCTCGTCGATGCTCGGCCGGGTAAAGGGCAGGAAGGTAGGCAGCGCAAGTGTCATGATTTGGCAACCAGATAGACGCCGATGACGATGAAGCCGATGCCGAGCAGCTTCTGCGTGGTCACCGATTCGCCGAACAGGTAGGCGGCGGCGAAGGCATTGACGATGTAGCCGATCGAGAGCATCGGGTAGGCGATCGATACCGGTACGCGCGACAGCGCCATGATCCAGATGACGACGCTGACCACGTAGCAGGAGAGGCCGCCGAAGATGTGCGGTTCGAAGGCGAGCTTGAGTCCGACCGGCACGATGTTGTCGAGGTGGAAATCGAAATGCCCGATGGCATTGGTGCCGGCCTTGAGCAGCAATTGCGCGGCGGCGTTGAGCAGCACGCCGGTGAGGATCAGGGAAAACGAGACGAGGTTCATGAGGGCTTTCGCACAACGATGCGGCGGGGGTCTTGGGCGATCGGAGTCATCGGCAGGCCGCTGGCCTTGAGTTCCTTGTAGGTGTTGTGGACCATTACGGCATAGGCGTCGCTGTCGGTGTTCCAGCGCGCGGTGAACTCGGCGATGCTCGGGATGCCCAGCTGCGGTTCCTGGTCGAGCCCGAAACTGAGTTCGTCGCGATAGTTGACCAGCGTCAGCGTCCGTTGCAGATAGAAGGGCAGCGTCTGCTCGTACATGGAGACGCTGTAGAACGGAACGCCCGGGGCGAGCAGCGGTTTGATCTCCAGCGCGAGGTCATGTGAGGAGTTGGAGCGCCCGAGCGTCTCGTGCCCCTGGATGACCAGCGTCAGCGCCAGAAAGCCGGCGATGGCGAACGCGATCAGGCCATACCCTTCGCAACGGCGCCAGACGAGAACGAGAGCGGCCAGCGTCCCGGCCAGCCACACCGCGCCGGCCACCGTGGCCCACAGCGCGTATTGCGTCATCATTTCGAGCGGGTTGATGGCGTCGGCCTGGCTGGTGATCTTCGGCGCGAACCAGGTCGCCGCGGCAGCCAGCGGAACGATCAGCGCAATGTGGACGAGGAGTGTCCGGCGACGGGCGTCGGCGAGAAAAACGCCGGTCAGCATCGCCATCGCCGGCGCCATCGGCAGAATGTAGGACGGCAGCTTCGAACTGGAGGCGCTGAAGAAGCCGAGCGTCACCGCCGCCCAGAGGAAGAGCAGGCGTTGCGGCTGGAATCCGCCGGTCCGCTCGCGCAGCCACGCCGTCAGCCAGCCCTGCAGCGTCATCAGTGTCCACGGCAAGGTGCCGACGAGCAGGACAGCGAAGAAGTACCAGGCCGGCTGGTAGCGCCCGTGCTCCTTGGTCAGGAAGCGCTCGAAATGTTCGTGGATGAAGAAGAAGTGCGGAAATTCGGGATTGGCCAGCGAAACGGCGATGAACCACGGCGCGGCAATCGCCAGGAAAAGCGGAATGCCGCGTGCCAGTTCGAGCCGTTTCCACGGCGAAAAATCGCGTGCGAGCAGCGAATACGCGACCAGCGTCGCACCGCACAGGACGAGGCTGACCAGTCCCTTGGTCAGCATGGCCAGGGCCAGCGCGGCCCAGACCAGCAGCATCCAGCCGCGCCGCTTGCGCTGCGGCGTGTCCTCGTGGTTGGCGAAGAGCACGCCGGTCAAGGCGAACTGCAGGAAAAAAGAGAGCCCCATGTCGAGCGTGTTGATATGCGCGATGAGCACCGTGAACAGTCCGCCGCCCAGCGTGGCCGCGCCGAGCAGCGCCGCGCGCTGGCCGAACAAGCGGTTGGCGGCGAAAAAAGCGAGCAGGACGCTGAGAAAACCGGTCAGTCCCGGCCAGATGCGCGCGGTCCATTCCCTTTCGCCAAACAGCTTGAAGGTGGTGGCGGTCGCCCAGTATTGCAGCGGCGGTTTTTCGAAGTATTTGATGCCGTTCAGGCGCGGCGTCACGAAATCGCCGGAAGTCGCCATTTCGCGGGCGATTTCGGCGTAGCGGCCCTCGTCGGGCTGAATCAGTTTGCGGTAGTCGAGACTGCCGAACCAGATGACGGAGAAGGCGAGAAAGAGTGCGAGCAAGCCACGGCGGGAGAGAATCGGGGTCGTGTTCATCAATTCGGAAGTTTCAGCGCGGCATCACGCGAGGAGCAGGCCGGCCGCGACTTTGCGACCTTCACCGATCAGGATGTTGTAAGTGCGGCAGGCCGCTTGCAGATCCATCACTTCGAGTCCTTTTTGTGCCTGAATGAGTGGCCGCATCAGTTCCGGGCGCGGAAAGCGCAACTGATTGCCGGTGCCGAGCAGAACGATTTCGGCGTCGAGGCCGGCGAGCAGCTCGAAGTCGGCGACGGCCAGCGAGTCGAAAGTGGCCTGCGTCCATTCGGGGATCAGGCGGTTCGGCAGGACGGCGATGTTGCAATTGTGGCGAATGCCGTTGACGCTGACGTAGCCGTCGCCGTATGCGGTGAAAGTGTTCAGGCCGTCGGTGTTGGCGAGCTGCAGTTTCATGAAAATTGCGGTGCACAAAACGATAAAGTAGGATTATAGCTTTTTTGCCAGTTGCAATCAGCGTACGGCTATGCCGAAGCGCTTTGTGATGTGTTGTGTCATTGCAGCAAGCGATCAATCGAAGAGCCTGGGGTCATGAGAGAGTTTTCCCGAATCAAGCGTCTGCCGCCTTACGTATTCAACATCACCGGTGAGTTGAAGATGGCTGCACGTCGTCGCGGTGAAGACATCATCGACATGAGCATGGGCAACCCCGACGGCAAGACGCCGCAGCACATCACCGACAAGCTGGTCGAGGCGGCGTTGCGCGAGAATACGCACGGCTATTCGGTTTCCAAGGGTATCCTGCGCCTGCGCAAGGCGATCTGCGACTGGTATCAGCGGCGTTACGACGTCAAGTTCGACCCGGAAAGCGAGGCGGTGGTCACCATCGGCTCGAAGGAAGGCCTCGCGCACCTGATGCTCGCCACGCTCGACCGCGGCGACACCGTGCTGGTACCGAATCCCTCGTATCCGATCCACATCTACGGCGCGATCATCGCCGGCGCCGAAATCCGCTCGGTGCGCATGACGCCGGACGTGGACTTTTTCGACGAGCTGCAGCGCGCCATCCGCGAATGTACGCCGAAGCCGAAGATGATGATTCTCGGCTTTCCGAGCAACCCGACGGCGATGTGCGTCGATCTCGAGTTCTTCGAGCGCGTCGTCGCGCTGGCCAAACAGCACGACATTCTGGTGGTGCACGATCTGGCCTACGCCGACATCGTTTTCGACGGCTACAAGGCGCCGTCGATCATGCAGGTGCCGGGCGCGCGCGATGTCGCGGTCGAGTTCTTCACGATGTCGAAGAGCTACAACATGGCGGGTTGGCGGGTTGGCTACATGGTCGGTAACAAGCAATTGTGCAGCGCGCTGGCGCGCATCAAGAGCTATCACGACTACGGCACCTTCACGCCGATCCAGGTGGCTTCGGTGATTGCCCTCGATGGTCCGCAGGAGTGTGTCGAGGCCGTGCGGCACCTGTATCAGAGCCGCCGCAACGTGCTCGCCAAGGGCCTGCACGAGGCCGGCTGGATGGTCGATGTGCCGAAGGCGTCGATGTATATCTGGGCGAAGATTCCCGAGGCGTACCGCAAAATGGGTTCGCTCGAATTTGCCAAGAAGCTGCTCGCCGAGGCCAAGGTCGCCGTGTCGCCGGGCATCGGTTTCGGCGAATACGGCGACGATCACGTACGCTTCGCGCTGATCGAGAACGAGGAACGCACCCGGCAGGCCGTACGCGGGATCAAGGATATGTTCAGAAAGGACGGCTTGCTGTAAGGCAGCCGCATATGAAACCCATACTCAAATCAAACAAACTCGCCAACGTCTGCTACGACATTCGCGGCCCCGTGCTGCAGAAGGCCAAGCAGATGGAGGACGAGGGGCACAAGATCATCAAGCTGAACATCGGCAATCTCGCAGCGTTCGGCTTCGACGCGCCGGAAGAGATCCAGCTCGACATGATCCGCAATCTGCCGAATGCGGCGGGCTACTCCGATTCGAAAGGCATTTTCGCCGCGCGCAAGGCGATCATGCATTACACGCAGCAGAAGCACATCAAGGGCGTCACGCTCGAGGACATCTATGTCGGCAACGGCGTCTCCGAGCTGATCGTGATGGCGATGAACGCGCTGCTCAACGTCGGAGACGAAGTGCTGGTGCCGGCGCCGGATTACCCGCTGTGGACGGCGGCGGTCAGCCTGTCGAGCGGCACGCCGCGCCATTACCTGTGCGACGAAGCGAACGGCTGGCTGCCGAACCTGGCCGACATCCGCACCAAAATCACGCCGAATACGCGCGCCATCGTCATCATCAATCCGAACAACCCGACCGGCGCGCTCTACCCGGACGAGATCCTGCTCGAGATCGTGGCGATTGCCCGCGAGCACGGCCTGATCATCTACGCCGACGAAGTCTACGACAAGGTGCTGTACGACGGCGTGACGCACACGGCGATCGCTTCGCTGTCGGAGGACCTGCTGACCATCACCTTCAACGGCCTGTCGAAGAACTACCGTTCCTGCGGCTATCGCGCCGGCTGGATGGTTGTGTCGGGCGACAAGCGCGAGGCGGGCGACTACATCGAGGGCCTCAACATGCTGGCGTCGATGCGTCTGTGCGCCAACGTGCCGGGGCAATACGCGATCCAGACGGCGCTCGGCGGCTATCAGAGTATCGACGACCTGGTCGCCGAGGGCGGCCGCATGTGCCGCCAGCGCGATCTGGCGCACGAGCTGATTACGGCGATTCCCGGCGTCAGCTGCGTCAAGCCGAAAGCGACGCTGTACATGTTCCCGCGCCTCGATCCGAAGGTTTACCCGATCGAAAACGATCAGGATTTCATCGCCGAGCTGCTGCAGGAGGAGCGCGTTCTGCTGGTGCAGGGGAGCGGCTTCAACTGGCCGAGCCCGGATCACTTCCGCCTCGTCTTCCTGCCGCACGAAGACGACCTGCGCGAAGCGATCGCCCGTATCGCGCGCTTCCTCGAAGGCTATCGCAAGCGGCACGGCACCTGAAACCAGCGCAGCACCCGATTTAGCATTTACCCCGACTCAACATTCAACACTTTGCGAAGAGCATCTTATGAAACCGATCAACGTTGGACTTCTTGGCATCGGCACCGTCGGTGGCGGCACTTTTACCGTTCTCAAACGCAACGCCGAGGAAATCGCTCGTCGCGCCGGCCGCCCGATCCAGATCAGCATCGTCGCCGACAAGAACACCGAACTGGCGAAGCAGGTTACCGGCGGCGCTTGCCGGATTACCGACGACGCCTTCGCCGTGGTCAATGATCCGGAAGTCGATATCGTCGTCGAGCTGATTGGCGGCTACGGCGTGGCCAAGGAACTGGTGCTCAAGGCGATCGCGAACGGCAAGCATGTCGTTACCGCCAACAAGGCGCTGCTCGCCACGCACGGCAACGAGATCTTCGCCGCAGCGCAGGCCAAGGGCGTGATGGTCGCTTTCGAAGCGGCGGTTGCCGGCGGTATCCCGATCATCAAGGCGCTGCGCGAAGGCCTCACCGCCAACCGCATCGAATGGATCGCCGGCATCATCAACGGCACGACCAACTTCATTCTCTCCGAGATGCGCGACAAGGGCCTGTCCTTCGAAACCGTGCTCAAGGAAGCGCAACGCCTCGGTTACGCCGAAGCCGACCCGACCTTCGACGTCGAAGGCGTTGATGCCGCGCACAAGCTGACCATCATGTCGGCCATCGCCTTCGGTAATTCGATGAGCTTCGACAAGGCGCACATCGAAGGGATCAGCAAGCTCGACGCGGCCGACATCAAGTACGCCGAACAGCTCGGCTACCGCATCAAGCTGCTCGGCATCACCAAGCGCATGCCGGACGGCGTCGAACTGCGCGTGCACCCGACGCTGATCCCGGCCAAGCGCCTGATCGCCAACGTCGAGGGCGCGATGAACGCCGTGCTGGTCAAGGGCGATGCGGTCGGTCCGACGCTCTATTACGGCAAGGGCGCCGGCGCCGAGCCGACGGCTTCTTCGGTGATCGCCGACCTCGTCGACATCACGCGCATGCACACCGCCGACCCCGAGCACCGCGTGCCGCATCTGGCCTTCCAGCCGGACGCGATGGTCGACCTGCCGATCCTGCCGCTGTCGGAAATCGTCACCAGCTACTACCTGCGTTTGCGCGTCGAAGACAAGCCGGGTGTGCTGGCCGACATCACGCGCATTCTCGCCGACCAGCAGATTTCGATCGACGCCATGATCCAGCGCGAGCCGGGCGAGGGCGAGGATCAGACCGATATCATCATCCTCACGCACCAGACGCGCGAAAAGAACGTCGATGCGGCGATCGCCAAGATCGAGGCACTTACTGCGGTCAAGGGCAAGCTGACGCGCCTGCGCCTCGAAGAGTTGCTGTAAGCGGCGACGAGCCTCGGCGATGCCCCTGAAAGATCTGGGGGCATCGCCGATTCAGATCAAAGACATTGTTTGGCAAGCAGCAGAAAATCGCTGCTCCCCCCAATGGTGATTCAAGGAGATTCATATGCACGCTTGCGACCAGCCCACCCAGGAAGCCCTCTATCCCTTCGACGCACGCGGTATCGCCAAGCGCTTTCGCCATGCGGCGATCTTCGGCGCGCTCGACGCGCTGATGCCCGGCGAAACGATGCGCTTCTGCAACGATCACGATCCGCTGCCGCTGCTCGCCCAGCTGCAGGCACGCTACGGTGCAGCCATCGAAATCAACTACGTTCAGCGCGAGTACGGCGCCATCGTGATCGATTTCGCCAAGAAGGGTTGATCTGACCTGACGGCATGCTGATCTATCTGGGTCTATCTGCCGTCACTGTTTTTCTGGCGACTTTTCTGTTGCTGCATTTTGGGTCGCCGTCGTTTCTCGCGGCGGCCCATCTTGTTTTTGCCGTCGGCATTCTGCCGCTGATCTTCGGCGCCATCACCCATTTCGTTCCCGTTCTCACGCGCAGCGGCAAGGCGCATCGCGGCGTGTTACTGGCGCCGTTGCTGCTGCAGCTGGCGGGCCTGTCGGCCTTTCTCCATTTTTACGGCCTGGCCGGGAGATGGGCGCTGCATGCCGCGGCCGGCGGCGCGCTGCTGATTGCCCTTGCCTTCGCCGGCTGGCTGGTGCTCAGGGCACAGCGCACGCTTGGCAAGCCGCATCCGGGCTGGCGCTGGTATCTGGCCGCCATCGCCTGTCTGGTGCTCTCCCTGGCGCTGGTGCCGGCGATGGACTGGTGGCCCACGGCGCACCATGCGTTGCGGCTGCTGCACCTGCATTTGAATACCCTCGGTTTTGTCGGTTTGACCGCCATCGGCACCTTGCAGGTCTTGCTGCCGACGGTGTTGAGCGGGCCTGACGCAGAGGCGGCGGCACGCCTGCGCCGAGACTTGCCGTTCGCACTGGGCGGCGTGCTCGCCGTTGCGCTTGGCTCGGCGCTGTGGTTGCCGCTGGCGCTCCTCGGGGCGCTCTTGCTGCTGTCGATCGGTTTGCGCGTGGCGATTTCCTGGTGGCGCCGTTACGGCTTGCGCAAGATCGCCGGCGATGGCGCATCGGCGGCGCTGGCGACGGCCTTGTCCGGTTTTCTGCTGCTCATCCTGCTCGGCGTCGCCCATGCTTTCCGTCTCGTCGACGCGCAGAACGCGGTGCCGGCGTTTGTCGCCGCCTTTCTGTTGCCGCTGGTCACCGGTGCGCTGTCGCAGCTGCTGCCCGTGTGGCGCTGTCCGGGAGCGCGCTCGGCGGCGCGCGAGCAGATGCGGACGGCGCTGGTCGGCGGAGGCGGTTTGCGTTCGCTTTTCTTCGTCGCCGGCGGCCTCGTGCTGGCGGCGGGAAATAACGAAGGAGTCTGGCTGGCGGCGGCGGGGATGCTCTCTTTCGGCTTCGGGATCGTCCGCTCGCTTTTCCCAGCGCCAAAGACTTGAATAAGCGGTTTTTGAAAAATTATAAAAAACAAATGGTTGAAGTTTTTTTCAAGAAACCGTCTCAAGATTTCCGGCGCGCATCCGTTTCTGCAGCATAGGCACTTGATGCAGGTGCGGCTGACGGAATTTGCAAATGCTGAATCGCGATCGATCGTTACTCCCTCATACCACCCGGCCTGCATCGCGCCGCCTGCATCGTCGTCTCCCGCTTTCGATTGCCGTGCCGCAGGCGCCGGTGTGCGCCGTCCAGCCGACGCTGCAGCGCTCGCTCGGCTTGCCGCAGTCGGTGGTGCGTGCCGCCGGCATGCTCGAACTGGTGGCCGCGCAGATGTACATTACCGAACTCGAACAGGCGCTCGCCGAGGCGCGCGATGCCGCGCTGACCGATCCGCTGACCGGCGCGCTGAATCGTCGCGGTTTCGAAGAGGCGTTTCAGCGCGAGTTGTCGCGCTCGGCGCGCAACGGTGCCGGGCTGGCGCTGGCGATGATCGATGTCGATAATTTCAAGCGGCTGAACGATACGCTGGGCCATCAGGCCGGCGATGAGGCGCTCGTCCATCTGGTGCGCGTGCTGCGCACCGCGATGCGTCCCTTCGACGTTCTGTCGCGCTTTGGCGGCGAGGAATTCGTCCTGCTGCTGCCCGATGCCGCGCTGGCCGATGCCGAGGCCGCGCTCTGCCGTTTTCAGCGCGCGCTCGCCGCGCAGGCGGTGCCGGGCCGGGACATCGTGCTGACCTTCAGCGCCGGCGTCGTCATCCAGGCGCCCGGCGAACCCCTGGAAGCATCGATTTACCGCGCCGATGCGGCGGCCTTCGCGGCCAAGCGAGCCGGCAAGAACCGGGTCATTTCCGCCTGATTCGTCAGCGATTCGCTTGCCGTGAAGCGCAGCTGACGCGGCCCGAACCTAACTCCGGCGCATGGGGCGGAGCGTGGTAAACTGCCGGTCTGGCGAAACTCTCCGTTCCACCCACCCGGTTACCACCATGCGCTACCTCTCGACTCGCGGCGATGCATCAGCTTCGCCGAGCAAGACCTTTACCGAAATCCTGCTGGGCGGCCTCGCGCCGGATGGCGGCCTCTATCTCCCGGAAAGCTATCCGCAGATCTCGCGCGCCGAGCTCGATCAGTGGCGCCGGCTGTCGTACGCCGATCTGGCCTACGCCGTGCTCGCCAAATTCATCGACGACATTCCGCCGGCCGATCTGAAGGCGCTGGTCGACAAGACCTATACCGCCGAGGTGTATTGCAACGCGCGCCCCGGCGACGACGTGCGCGACATCACGCCGCTGCGCTGGCTCGAGCCCGGTCTCGGCATTCTCGAGTTGTCCAACGGCCCGACGCTGGCCTTCAAGGACATGGCCATGCAGCTGCTCGGCAATCTCTTCGAGTACGTGCTGGAAAAGAAGGGCGAACAGATCAACATTCTCGGCGCGACCTCCGGCGATACCGGTTCGGCGGCCGAATACGCGATGCGCGGCAAGCACGGCGTGCGCGTTTTCATGCTTTCGCCGCATGGCCGGATGAGCGCCTTCCAGCGTGCGCAGATGTATTCGCTGCAGGACGACAATATCTATAACATCGCCGTGCGCGGCATGTTCGACGACGCGCAGGATATCGTCAAGGCGGTTTCGAACGACCATGCCTTCAAGGCGAAATACAAGATCGGCGCGGTCAATTCGATCAACTGGGCGCGCGTCGTGGCGCAGATCGTCTATTACTTCAAGGGCTACTTCGCGGCGACCAAGTCCAACGACGAGCAGGTGGCCTTTGCCGTGCCGTCGGGCAACTTCGGCAACATCTGCGCCGGCCACATCGCGCGCATGATGGGCTTGCCGATCGGCAAGCTGGTGATGGCGACCAACGAGAACGACGTCCTCGATGAATTCTTCCGCACCGGCGTCTACCGCCCGCGCGGCACTGCCGAGACGCATGCCACGTCGAGCCCGTCGATGGACATCTCGAAGGCCTCGAACTTCGAACGCTTCGTCTTCGACCTCGTCGGGCGCGACCCGGCGGTGGTTCGCGAACTGTGGGCGAAAGTCGATGCCGGCGGCAGCTTCGATCTGTCGGCGACGCCGTTTTTCGCCCGGTTGCCGCAGTTCGGTTTCGTTTCCGGCAAGAGCTCGCACGCCGACCGTCTGGCGACAATCCGCACGACCTACGAGAAGTACGGCGTGATGGTCGATACGCATACGGCCGACGGCCTCAAGGTCGCGCTCGAACTGCGCGGCAGCGATATGCCGATGGTCGTTCTCGAAACGGCCTTGCCGGCCAAGTTCGAGGAAACCATCGTCGAGGCGCTCGGCCGTACGCCGGAACGTCCGGCCGGCCTGCAAGGCATCGAGAATCTGCCGCAGCGCGTCGAGGTGATGGAGGTCAGTGCCGATGCGGTGAAACAGTTCATCGAGCGGCACGTGGGCGCCTGATTCCCGGCGCGGCCGGCTTGACGTGAAAAAGGCACCGCAAGGTGCCTTTTCTTTTGCTTGCCGCCTGTCGCTGCGGAAGCAGGGGTGGCGCTAGAGGTAAATCACCGCCGGGAAGACGGCTGCGGCGAGCACCAGAACCAGCCATTCCACATTGTGCCGCGCGAGGAAACCGGTGAAATGCAGGACGAGTATGGTGATGGCGATCACGTAAAACAACGCAAACAGCATGTGACGTCCCTTTCGTTTCTCGTGTCGGCCGCAAACGCCGGCCGGACCGTTATCGCTTTCAAATGATTATAGCGGCATCACAAGTCGTTTTCGCGAGAAATTATTGCGCGCCTCAATCCCGCTTTCAGCCAGCGTTGATCGCGCTTTCCTGAAAGCGCATCGAAAGATCGAGCGCCCGCACGTCCTTGGTCAGGCCACCGATCGAGATGCGGTCCACGCCGGTCTCGGCGATGCCGCGCACGGTGTCGAGATTGACGTTGCCGGACGCTTCGAGGATGGCGCGGCCGGCGGCGATTTCCACCGCTCCGCGCATATGGGCGAGCGTCATGTTGTCGAGCAGGACCATTTTCGCGCCGGCCGAGAGCGCTTCGCGCAACTCGTCGAGCGTTTCCACTTCGACCTGGACGAACTGGCAGCGGCCGCCCGCGCCATCGGCGATTGCCTGGGCCGCTGCGAGCGCGGCGGAAATGCCGCCGGCGGCCAGGATGTGATTCTCCTTGATCAGGATGCCGTCATAGAGGCCGAGGCGATGGTTGCCGCCGCCGCCGCATTTGACCGCGTATTTCTGCGCCAGGCGCAGGCCGGGGATCGTCTTGCGCGTATCGACCACCTGCGCCCGGGTGCCGGCCACGGTGTCGGCATATTGCCGCGCTTTCGTCGCGACGCCCGAGAGCAGTTGCAGGAAATTGAGCGCGCTGCGTTCGCCGGTGAGCAGCGCGCGCGCCGGGCCTTCGAGTTGGCAGAGCAACTGGTCGGGTGAAACGCGTTCGCCGTCGGCCGCTTTCCAGAGGAGTTTGATTTCCGGGTCGATCCGCTTGAAGCAGCGTTCGAACCATGCGGTGCCGCACAGAATGGCGTTCTCGCGCGAGATGACCGTGGCGCGCGCGATGCCGCCGGCGGGAACGAGCTGGGCGGTCAGGTCGCCGCTATCGATGTCTTCGGCCAGCGCGGCCGCAACGTTGCGCTCGATTTCGGCGTCGAGCGAGACTGCAAATTCCATGATGATTCCCGTGGGCTGAAAAGGTGAGATCGAGAAATTTTAACATTGCGCCGTGTTGCCGATACTCAGCGGCGCGGGCGAATGGCGAGGCTGAGACCGGATGCGCCGATGATCAGCATGCCGACGATGGCGAGCGAATCGGGGAGCTGCTCGAACACCGACCAGCCGAGCAGCGTCGCCCAGATCAGCTGGATGTAGAGTAGCGGCGAGAGCGTCGAGGCCGGCGCTTCGCGGAAGGCGCGGATCAGCAGGAAGTGGCCGATGCCGCCATACAGCCCGAGCGAGACGATGAGCAGGCTCTGCGCCGGCGTCGGCGGTTGACCGTCCCAGTAGGCCGGCAGCACCAGCGACATCGACAACGTGCCGACCAGCGCGGTGTAGAAGAGCAGACGCGTCGGATGCTCGGTGGCCGCCAGTTGGCGCGTGAGGATCTGATAGACGGCGTAGCAGAGTGCGGCGCCCAGCGCATAGGCCACTCCCGGACCGACCAGCGCGCCGCCCGGCCGCGCGATCAGCAGAACGCCGGCAAAGCCGGCGACGGTGGCCAGCCAGGTGCGCAGACGAACCTGCTCGCCGAGCAGCGGGCCGGCAAGCAGGGCGACGAGTAGCGGCGTGACGAAAACCAGCGCAGTGGTTTCGGCGAGCGGCAAGGTTTTCAGCGCCAGTTGGCCGAGCAGCGTGACGCCGACCAGTGTCAGCGCACGCAAGCTCATCAGCCACGGGCGGCGCGTGACGACGATGGCGCGCCCCATGCCGGGCGCCATGGCGAGCAACATGATGACGAAATGCACGAGGTAGCGCGCCCAGACGAGCAGCGGCATCGCGTAGAAGGCGCTCAGGTACTTGGCCGTGGCGTCGAGCGCGGCGAAGAGGAAGAGCGCTGCGAGAAAGAGCAGGATGCCGCGCAGCGGGTGTTGCGGTCGCGCTGGCGGCAAACTACCCGGCACTGCCGACCCAGCGGTTGAAGCAGCCGCGGGCGCTGTCGATCAGTTCGCCGGTGCTCAGGCCGATCGGGCCTACACCCGCGGCGACCAGTTCGTCGGCCGCCGTGCCGTGCAGGTGCACGGCGGCGAGCAGCGCTTCCAATGCCGGCCAGCCCTGGGCGAGCAGGGCGGTGACGAAGCCGGTGAGCACGTCGCCGGTGCCGGCCGAAGCCAAGCCGGGATTGCCGGTGGTGTTGACGAACCAGCGGCCGTCCGGCGCGGCGACGATCGTGCCGCAGCCCTTGAGCGCGACGCAGGCGTTGTAGCGGCTGGCGATTTCGCGGGCGGCGGCGATCCGCTCGGCCTGGATGGCGGCGGTGTCGCATTCGAGCAGGCGGGCCGCTTCGGCCGGGTGCGGCGTGAGCAGGGTCGGCGCCTGTTCGCCATGGCGCGAAGCCAGCGCGACCTGCAGATTGCCTTCTGCCGCAACGAGGTTGAGCGCGTCGGCATCGAGCACCAGCGGCAGGTCGAGCGCGCAGGCTTCCTCAAGCAGGGCAACGGCCTGATGGCTGTTGCCCATGCCCGGGCCGCAGGCGAGGGCGGTCAGGCCGGCGGTGAACAGCGCTTCCGGCCGGCGCAGCATGAGTTCGGGTTGCACGGGGTCGAATGAGGGTAGCTGCGTGGGTAGCTGCGCCTCGAGCAGGCCGAGATAGACGCGGCCGCTGCCCAGCTTGAGCGCGGCGCGGCCGGCGAGAAAAGCCGCGCCGACCATGCTGCTCGCGCCGCCGAGAATGCCGGTGTTGCCGTGGCTGCCCTTGTGGCTGTTGCGTGCGCGCGGCTGCAAGTGGCTGGCGAAGCGGTCGCGGCCGATGGTCGCACCCGGTGCCGGGGCGAGTTGCGCGGCGTCGAGTCCCAGCGCCGCGATGGATACGGTGCCGCAATGGTCCGGTCCGTCGCCGGTATAGAGCCCCGGCTTGCCGGCAATGAAGCTGATCGTGTGGCTGGCGCGTATCGTCGCGCCGCGTTGCTGGCCGGTGTCGGCGTCGAGGCCGCTCGGGCAGTCGAGGGCGAGCAGCGGGCAGCCGTCCCGTGCGGCGAGCGCATTGGCGGCGCGCACGAGTTCGCCGTATCGGCCGCCGACCTCGCGCTGCAGGCCGATGCCGAACAGGCCGTCGATGATCAGCGCCCAGCGGGCGTTTACCGAGCTGTGACCGGGCGCACGCTCGGGAATGCTTGTCAGCGTGCTGCCGCCGGTATCGAGAAAGCGCCGATAGGCGGCTGCCGCGTCGGCCGGCAGGCGGCCGGCATCGTCGGCAAAAACGACGCTGACCTCATAGAAACGCCGGCGCAGATGGCCTGCCGCCTCGAAGGCATCGCCGCCATTGTTGCCGGGGCCGGCGAGGACGAGGATCGCGCCGCCCGCGTCGCCGCACAGCGCCGTGGCGAGGCTGGCCGCCGCCAGCCCGGCGCGTTGCATCAGGGGCTGATCGGCCGCGGCGTTTTCGATGACACGCAGATCGGCGGCGCGATAGAGCGGCTCGGAATGCTTGGTCGCTGAGTTCATGTCGGGATACTAGCACCACAAAATCAACGGCTGGCACTGGCACCACAGAATCAAGGGCTGGTGTTGGCTGAGAAGTCACGTGGCAGGCGCCGCCGTTCGGGGGGAGGTATCGCTTTGGTGATCTGTTTCCTTCGGTCATAAAGGGGGATAATGCTTGTTTCCAGACTTGAAGCATTCGCATGCGTCTGCTGTCCGTATCCTCCCCTCCTTTCGCTGCACTTGCCCTGGCCGCTGCCATGGCGGCGCTGCCGGCTTTTGCCGAGAGCGAGGATGCGTTGTCGGAGAATGCGTTCCTGAGCGACTTGCCGATGGTCCTTTCGGCAACCCGCCTGCGCCAGCCGCTCAGCGAGACGCCGGCGGCGATGACGATCATCGACCGCGACATGATCCGCGATTCCGGTGCCTGGGACGTCGCCGATCTGTTCCGCCTGGTTCCCGGCATGTTCGTCGCCTACAACGTCGACAAGGAAGTGGTCCCCGGCCAGGTGGTGAGCTATCACGGATTGACCGATCCGTATGCCAAGCGGATGCAGATCCAGGTCGACGGGCGGTCGGTTTATACGCCCCTCTTCGGTGGGCCGATCTGGAGCAACATTCCGCTTTCGCTGGAAGACATCGAACGGATCGAGGTAGTGCGCGGGCCGAGTGCGGCGACTTACGGCGCCAATTCCTTTCTCGGCGTGATCAACATCATCACGCGCGATCCGGCGGAAACCCAGGGCCGCCTCGTTTCGCTGTCGGCCGGCAAACCGGGAAGCGATACGACGCTGCGCTACGGCGGCAAAACGGAACAGGCCGACTATCGCTTGACCGTGCAGTTGCGCGACGACAAGGGCTATACGGAGAACCCCGGCCGGCGCTTCGAAGGCGGCAATACCTTTGCCCGCAACGACGACAAGCGGATCGCGAATCTCTCGTTCCGCAGCGACATGCGCCTCACCGAGCGCGATGAGCTGCAGTTCCAGTTCGGCTACTCCGGCGGTACGCGCGCTACCGGGGACGCCAACGTGCAGGCCAATCCCGTGCGCGACAAGACGGTCGACAGCCAGTACGAGATGTTGCGCTGGCAGCGCGACCTGGCCGCTGACGGCCAGTTCAGCCTGCGCGTCTATCACAATCGCGATCGCCTGAGCGAGGACAGCAGCCAGCTGTTCGGCACGACACCGTTCCTGTTCGGCACGACGCTGGGCGTACCGGCACCGTTCAATCAGGCGATGAGCCATGTGTCCGAACGCTACGACGTCGAAGCGCAACACGTTTTCTCGCCGCTCGACAGCGTGCGTGTGGTCTGGGGCGGCGGACTGCGCCACGACGGCGTGAGCAGCCCGCTGTACATGGGGAACAACGGTTTCGCAACGTTCCGGCAGCAGAGCCTGTTCGGCAACATCGAGTGGCGTCCGTGGCAAAAGCTGACCGTGAATCTCGGCAGCATGCTCGAGAACAACAGCTTCGTCGGCTCGCGCGCTTCGCCGCGCGCCGCGCTTAACTATCACCTGACGCCGACCCAGACGCTGCGCGCGGGATTCAGCCGCGCTTACCGCAACCCGGTGCTCTACGAGCAGCAGGGAAATTCAAGGTGGCTCTTCCCGGTATTGCCGCCGGGGGCGCCACCGTTCATTCCCGCCGGCACCGTACTGCCCCTGCAATACATCTATGGCCAGAACAATCTGCGGCCGGAACGGATCGATTCGCGTGAAGTCGGCTATCTGCTCGAACTGGGGCCGGGTTCGTCGATCGATCTGAAGTATTCCTACGACACGCTGTCCGATCTGATCGAAGGCCGGTCGATCGATTGTCCTCCCGGTGCCGCCAATCCCCTGTGCGCCTTGACCACGCCGAGCACCAGCATCCGTACTTTCGTCAATGGCGGCCGGGTCAGCGTGCATGCGCTGGAAGCGCAGTGGCAGCAAAAAATTGGCGATCACACGCAGATTCATTTCGGCTGGGCGACGAATCATGTAGTAACCGATGCGACGGCGCAGGGGGCGGATTACGACAGCGCCACGCCGCGCCACAGCCAGAATCTGCTGCTGGCGCACCAGATTTCGCCGGAATGGCGCGCCAGCGTCGCTGTCTATCACGTGAATTCGATCCGTGCCGTCTCCGTTCGCGAGTCGATGCCGGATTACACGCGCTGGGATGCGCGCGGCGCCCGCCAGTTCAAGTGGGACGGGCAAAAGGGCGAGCTGGCGTTGATCGTGCAGAACGCCGGTGACAGCAACTATCGCGAGTTTTACGCCGACAACCTCTTCGCTCGGCGCGCCTACCTCAACCTGCGTCTCGAATTCTGATTCGCCATGCGTTGCCGCCAATCGCCCCCGCTCGCTTTGCTTTCACGCTATTGGCATATTACTTTGGTATTAGCCGCGCTGTTCTGCGGCGCGTTGGGCGGCGAGTGCCGTGCCGCGGATACGGTGGCCGTGCTGCTCAGCGAGCGCGGCGGGCACTATAGCGAATACCTCGAGGCGCTGAGTCGTTCGCTGGCGGAATCGCCCGCGTCGGCGAAGGCTCTGCGCCTGATCGAACTGCCACAGGGGCGTGAGCGGCCCGACGAGGCGACCCTGGCCGGCGTCAGCGTCGTCGTTGCGGTCGGCGTGCAGGCCATGCGCAACGTGGCGGCGTGGGACAACGCACCGCCGGTTCTCAATGTGCTGGTGCCGCGCGCGAGTTATGACAAGCTGGTTGCCGAGAGCGGCCGCACGCGCCGCCGTGCGCAGTTCTCGGCGATTTATCTCGATCAGCCGCTGGCGCGCCAGCTCAACCTGATTCGCCAGGTTCTGCCGGGCCGGCAGCGGGTGACGACCGTCGTCGGCCCGGATTCGTCGGCGTTGCTGCCGCGCTTGCGTGCGGCGATCGCGCGTGCCGGCCTGACGCTGGTCATGGACGAGGTCGCGCACGAGGCGGAGATACTGCCGGCCTTGTCCCATCTGCTGCCGCTCGGCGACGTCCTGCTGGCGCTGCCCGACAGTGTGGTGTTTACCCGCGATACCGCGCGCTCGGTATTGCTCGCGACGTATCGGCATCAAAAGCCGCTGATCGGGTTTTCGCAGGCCTATGTCAATGCCGGTGCGCTGGCCGCGGCGTTCAGCACGCCGGCGCAGATCGCCCGCCAGACGGCCGAGATGCTGCAAGGCTTGCCGGCCGGCCGGGCGGCGCTGCCCGCGCCGGTCTATCCCGCCTATTTTTCGGTCGCTGTCAATCGCTCGGTGGCGCGTGCGCTGGCGCTCAACGTGGCGAGCGATGCCGCCTTGCAGGCGGCGGTCGCGGCAATGGTGGAGAGCGAGTAGGCGCGTCGGCAGGGGCTTATCGTGGCGGCCATCGATCTACGGTGGGCGTGCCCTGGGCTATAATTGCGCTTTCCGCTGTTTCAATGCGGTTTTTCCTGTCTCGTTTCGCTTTTTTCCGCTGCAGACCATGGCCGACATCATTTTTCTTCGCGGGGCTCCCGCTTTTTCCGCTTTCCGTCTGCAGGGCTTGCAGCAACGACTCTCGGCACTGGTGCCGGGGGCCAGCGTGGCGAGCGCCGAGTACTGGCATTTTGCCGTGCTCAGTCGTCCGCTGGCCGGCGACCAGCGCGCGCAACTCGCGGCGCTGCTCGCCGAGAGCGTCGGGGAAAGCGGCGAAGCGGGTGAGTTGTTCCTCGTTACGCCACGCGTTGGCACCATCTCGCCGTGGTCATCGAAGGCCACCGACATTGCCTGGAACAGCGGCATCGATGCGATCGAACGCATCGAGCGCGGCATCGCCTTCCGCATCGAGGCGAAAAAGGGTGCGTTGTCCGCCGACGAGCGGGCGCGGGTCGCCGGCCTGATTCACGACCGCATGACCGAAACCGTGCTCGGCGAATTCGCGCAGACGGCCGAACTTTTCCGCCATTTCGCGCCGCAGCCGCTGGCCAGCGTCGATCTGATCGAGGGCGGGCGGGCGGCGCTGGTCGACGCCAACAGCCGGCTCGGGCTGGCACTCTCCGAGGATGAGGTCGATTACCTGGTCGATCTGTTCGTGAAAACCGGGCGCAACCCGAGTGACGTCGAGCTGATGATGTTCGCGCAGGCCAACTCCGAACACTGCCGGCACAAAATTTTCAACGCCTCCTGGGTGGTCGACGGCGCGCCGCGCCAGGAAACGCTGTTTGGCATGATCCGCGAGACGCACAAGGCGCATCCGGAAGGTACTGTCGTTGCCTATTCCGACAATTCCTCGGTGATCGAAGGCGCCAATGTGCCGCGCTTCTATCCGCGTGCCGACGGCGGCTACGCCTACGGCGACGAGCTGACGCACATCCTGATGAAGGTCGAGACGCACAACCATCCGACGGCGATTTCGCCCTTTCCCGGCGCAGCCACCGGCTCGGGCGGCGAAATCCGCGATGAAGGCGCCACCGGACGCGGCTCCAAGCCGAAGGCCGGCCTTTGCGGCTTCTCGGTGTCCAACCTGAACATTCCCGCCGCACCGCAGCCGTGGGAGGCGCAGACCGCCGCCTACGGCCGCCCGGCACGCATCGCTTCGGCGCTCGACATCATGCTCGAGGGGCCGATTGGCGCGGCCGCATTCAACAACGAGTTCGGCCGTCCGAACCTGGCCGGTTACTTCCGGACCTACGAGCAGAATGTTGCCGGCGAGGTGCGCGGCTATCACAAGCCGATCATGATCGCCGGCGGCCTTGGCAACATCGAAGACAGCCAGTCCTTCAAGGCCGAAACTTTCCCGGCCGGTACGCTGCTCGTGCAGCTCGGCGGCCCCGGCATGCTGATTGGTCTCGGCGGCGGTGCGGCGAGTTCGATGACGACCGGCAGCAATACGGAAGACCTCGATTTCGCCTCCGTGCAGCGCGGCAACCCGGAAATCCAGCGCCGCGCGCAGGAAGTCATCGACCGCTGCTGGCAGATGGGCGCGCCGAAGGGTGACGGCTCGCAGGCCGGCGACGGCAACCCGATTCTTTCGATCCACGACGTCGGTGCCGGCGGCATCTCGAATGCCTTGCCCGAACTGGCGCACGGCGCCGGTTGCGGCGCGCGCTTCGAGCTGCGCGAGATCAAGATCGAAGAGCCGGGCATGTCGCCGGCCGAGATCTGGTGTAACGAGGCGCAGGAACGTTATGTGATGGCCATTCCGCCATCGCGTCTGGAAGAGTTCGCGCATCTGTGCGAACGCGAGCGCTGCCCGTTCGCGGTGGTTGGTGCGACGACGGCTGAACAGCGCCTGATCGTCGCCGACCGTCATTTCGGCAACAATCCGGTCGACATGGACATGGAGGCGCTGCTCGGCAAGCCGCCGCGCATGACGCGCGACGTCGTGCATCTGCCGCCGCTGACGGTACCCTTCGATCCGACCGCGGTCGAGCTGAAGGACGCCGCATATCGCGTGCTGCGCCTGCCGGCCGTGGCCGACAAGACCTTCCTGATTTCGATCGGCGACCGTACGGTCGGCGGCCTCACCGCGCGCGACCAGATGGTCGGCCCGTGGCAGGTGCCGGTGGCCGACGTGGCGGTGACGCTGATGGGCTATCAGGGCTACACCGGCGAAGCGTTCGCGATGGGCGAGCGTACGCCGATCGCGGTGCTCGACGCGCCGGCTTCGGGCCGCATGGCGGTCGGCGAGGCGCTGACCAACATCGCGGCGGCTGACATCGAAAAGCTCGGCGACGTGAAACTCTCGGCCAACTGGATGGCCGCCGCCGGCTCGCCGGGCGAGGATGCCCGCCTGTTCGATACGGTGCGCGCGGTCTCCGACCTGTGCCAGAAAATCGGCGTGTCGATCCCGGTCGGCAAGGATTCACTGTCGATGCGCACGGCCTGGGAGGATCAGGACGGCAAGAAGCAGGTGGTCTCGCCCTTGTCGCTGGTCGTCACCGGCTTCGCCCGCGTGCGGGACGCACGCCGCACGCTGACGCCGCAACTGGTGCTCGACGCCGGCGAGACCGATCTGCTGCTGATCGACCTCGGTGCCGGGCAGAACCGCCTCGGCGGTTCTGCGCTGGCGCAGGTCTTCAACGCGACCGGCAGCGATGCACCGGACGTAGACGATGCGGCGCGCCTGGCGGCCTTCTTCGCCGCCGTGCAGAAACTGGCCGGCGACAATCTGCTGCTCGCCTACCATGACCGTGCCGACGGCGGCCTCTTCGCCACCGTGACCGAGATGGCATTCGCCGCGCACTGCGGCGTTTCCATCGACATGGACAACCTCTGCTACGACCCGCTGATGAACGATGTCGACGGCAACGAGAAGAAACCCGATCTGCTCGGCGGCCGCTCCTTCGAATTGCTGATGCGCGCGCTGTTCAACGAAGAACTGGGCGCCGTCGTGCAGATCCGCCGCGCCGAACGGACCCAGGTGATGACCATCCTGCGCGCCGCCGGCCTCGGCGCCTGCGCACAGTTCATCGGCTCGCCCAATCCGTGGGACGAAGTGCGCGTCATCCGCAATGCCAAGGCCGTGCTGCGCGAGAAGCGCGTCGACCTACAACGCGCCTGGTCGGAAACGAGCTTCCGCATGCAGCAACTGCGCGACAACCCCGAATGCGCGCAGCAGGAATACGAACGCATTCTCGATGTCGCCGACGCCGGCCTTTCGGCGACGCTCGCCTTCGATCCGGCCGACGACATCGCCGCGCCGTTCGTCACGCCGCTCATCAATGTCGGCGCGCGTCCAAAGGTCGCCATCCTGCGCGAGCAGGGCGTCAACGGCCACGTCGAAATGGCCGCGGCCTTCGATCGCGCCGGCTTCGCTTCGGTTGACGTGCACATGAGCGACATCCTCGCCGGCCACGTCACGCTGGCCGATTTCAAGGGCGCCGTGGCCTGTGGCGGTTTCTCCTACGGCGACGTGCTCGGCGCCGGTCAGGGCTGGGCCAAGACGATCCTGTTCAACGGCCGCGCGCGCGACGAATTCTCGGCCTTCTTCGGCCGCGCCGATACCTTCGCGCTCGGCGTCTGCAACGGCTGCCAGATGATGAGCGCGCTCAAGGATCTGGTGCCCGGCGCGGAGAATTGGCCGCGCTTCGTGTGCAACAAGGTCGAGCAGTTCGAAGCGCGTTTCACCATGGTCGAGTTGCCCGAATCGCCCTCGCTCTTCTTCGGCGGCATGCACGGCAGCCGCCTGCCGGTCGTCGTTTCGCACGGCGAAGGGCAGGCCGAGTTCGATTCAGCCGAGCAGCAATCACGCGTGCTCGTCGCCATGCGTTACCTCGACAATGCCGGACAGCCGACCGAGCGCTACCCGGCCAATCCGAACGGTTCGCCGGCCGGTATCACCGGCGTCACCACCGCCGACGGTCGCTTCTCGATCATGATGCCGCACCCCGAGCGCGTCTATCGCACGGTGCAGATGTCCTGGCACCCGGCCGGCTGGGGCGAGGATTCGCCGTGGCTGCGCATGTTCCGCAACGCGCGGAAGTGGGTCGGCTAAGGCGGAACCGTTCGCCGAGGCCCGTTTCTCGGGCTGCAATGAAAAAGGCGCCGGAAAATCCGGCGCCTTTGTTTTGTCTGCGGCTTGCAGGTGCGCTGATTACTCGACCTTGGCCTTGGCACGCAGGTCGTTCACCAGTTTCTCGATCTGCTGCTGCTGGGCGCGCTGGGCGAGTTGCGGCTTGATCGCGTCGAAGGCCGGCGGGGTCAGTGCACGGCTGTCTTCGAGCAGGATCACGTGATAGCCGAAGTCGGTCTTGACCGGGGTTTCGGTGTACTTGCCTTTTTCCAGCTTGGCCAGTGCGTCGCCAAACGGCTTGACGTAGCTGGCGGCGCTGCTCCAGCCGAGATCGCCACCCTTTTCCTTGGAGCCGGGATCCTTCGACTGCTTGGCCAGTTCCTCGAATTTGACGCCCTTCTTGAGGTTGGCGATGATCGCGTTGGCGTCGTCTTCCTTTTCGACCAGGATGTGGCGCGACTTGTATTCGGTGCCGCCGAGCTGCGTCTTGATCGTTTCGTAGTCGCTCTTCAGTTGCGCATCGGTGATCGGATGCGACTTGACGAATTCCTGGATGAAGGCGCGGATGTAGATCGCCTGGCGCGCCAGTTCGGCTTGCGAAGCGATTGCCGGCTTCTTGTCGAGGCCCATCTTCTTGGCTTCCTGGGCGAGCAGCTCGCGGCGGACGAGTTCTTCGCGCACGGCATTTTTCAGGTCGGGGCTGTCCGTCGCGCCCTGTGCTTTTTGCTCGGCAATGAAGGCATCGGCCGTGCTCTGTTGGATGGCCACGCCATTGACCATGGCGAAGGCGCCGCCCTTGGCTTTTTCGGCAGCGAGGGCGGGGACTGAAATGAGCGCGCTGAGGAGCAGTGCTGCAGTCAGTTTGGAGAGTTTCTGCATGTGTTGTTTTCCTTCAGTCTGGGTTGATCTTGATAGCGGGAGTGGCGAATAGCGTGGAATTGGCGACCGCTGATTATACTTCTTCCGGCGTCAGGGATTTGATGCTCAGCGCATGAATCCGGCCGCGCATCAGTTCGCCGAGGGCGTCATAAACCAGGCGGTGGCGGAGGACCGTCGATTTGCCGGCAAAGGCGTTCGAGACGACGAGCAGACGGTAATGGCCGCCGCCGCTTTTCGCGCCTTCGTGTCCGGCGTGCAGCGCCGAGTCGTCGATCAGTTCGACGCGGGTCGGGGCCAGCGAGGTCAGGCGCTGGCGCAGCAGTTCCTCGAAATTACCGGCCGTATCGGCCGCTTGCCGCGAGGTCACGCCGGCAGCGCCTTCTTGAACGGCCTGACGGTGACCTTGGCATAAACGCCGGCGGCGATATAGGGGTCGGCGTCGGCCCAAGCCTGGGCGGTGTCGAGCGAGGCGAAGTCGGCAACGATCAGGCTGCCGGAGAAACCGGCCGGGCCGGGGTCCGGTGCGTCGATCGCCGGGAAGGGGCCGGCCAGGATCAGCCGTCCTTCTTCCTGCAGCGCATTCAGGCGCTCGATATGGGCCGGGCGAGTCGCCAGGCGTGCCGCGAGCGAGCCCGGATGATCTTCGCCAACGATGGCATACAGCATCAGTTTTTCTCCTCGATATACTTCGACAGCAAGAGGCCCTGGGCGATCACGAAAACGAGCATCAGTCCCATGCCGCCGAACAGTTTGAAGTTGACCCAGTCGTCCGTCGAAAAGTTGAACGCGAATGCGACGGCGAGGTTGGCGATTCCCATGAAAATGAAAAAACCGACCCACGACCAGTTGAGTTGATTCCAGACGGCATCGGGTAGCTGCATCTGTTCGGTGAGCAGGGTGCGAATCAGGTTTTTCTTGAAAAACAAAGTGCCGCCCGCCAGCGATGCCGCAAATGTCCAGTAGAGGACCGTCGGTTTCCATTTGATGAAGGTTTCATCGTGGAAAATCAGCGTCATGCCGCCGAATACCGTGACGATGCCCAGGCTGACCCAGAGCATGGTGTCGACCTTGCGGTGCTTGAACCACATCCAGCCGATCTGGGCAAAGGTGGCGGCAATGGCGACGCCGGTTGCGGCATAAATGCCGGCAAACTTGAATGCGATGAAAAACAGGATGACCGGGAACAGATCGAAGAGAAATTTCATGAATTAACCGGCTAAAATATCGTTCGATTATGGCTGATTTGGCAAGCTGCTGTCCATGTTTCAGCGTCGTGACAATAAATCGGGGAGACACCATGCAAGTCGCTCAGGCAATCCTGCGCAGTACCGCCAATATTTCCAGCGAGCTATCACCACTGGCCGCGTTGCAGCCCAATCTGGTACTCGCCTTCGGTTCCGTCGAGTTGCTCAAAAGCGCTGCGCCGGTCCTTTCCGTAGCATTTCCGGGCGCACGGCGCATCGGTTGCTCGACCGCCGGCGAGATCTCTTCGGACGGCGTTGCGGATGGCGCCTGCGTGGTGACCGCCGTACGATTCGACAAGACTTCGCTGGTCGAGGTTTCCGCCCGGCTTGCCGGCATGGATGATTCACGCGCCGCCGGCGCGCGGCTTGGTACTGCGTTGCCGAAGGACGGCCTGCGCGCCGTTCTGATCTTTGGCCAGGGAGTGCAGATCAACGGTAGCGCATTGCTTGCCGGGATGGCCGATGTCCTCGGCACGGACTTGCCGATTACCGGCGGTCTGGCCGGCGACGGAGGCGCTTTCAAGCAAACCTGGGTGCTCGACGAAACCGGCGCGCGGAGCGACACGATTGTCGCACTCGGCCTGTATGGCAAAAATCTCAGTTTCTGCCACGGTTCTTTCGGCGGCTGGTCGCCTTTCGGTCCGGCGCGCAAGGTCACGCGCTGCGTCGGCAATATCCTTTATGAACTGGACGGCGAGCCGGCGCTTGAGGTTTATAAGCGCTATCTCGGCGAACACGCCAAGGACTTGCCGGCCTCCGGCCTGCTCTTCCCTTTTGGCATGCTCGGCAAAAACCACGACGAGACCGGCGTGATCCGGACCATCCTCGGCATCGATGAACAGGAAGGCAGCCTGACGCTGGCCGGTGAAATCGATCCCGATGGCTACCTCAAGCTGATGCATGCCAGTACCGACGCGCTGGTCAATGGCGCCGAGGCCGCCGCCGAAGCCGCCAAGAAAATGCTCACCGGCGCTGATAACGGCCTGGTGCTGCTGGTCAGCTGCGTCGGACGCAAGCTGGTGATGGGCGGTCGCGTCGATGAAGAGGTCGAGGCGGTTGCCGACGTCTTCGGCCAGGGAGCGGTGCTCACCGGTTTCTATTCGTACGGGGAAATCAGCCCGTTCAGCCCGAGCGTCGAGTGCAAACTCCACAATCAGACGATGACCGTGACTTACCTCGGCGAAGATTAATCGCGTGATTATTCTGTTTGCGCTGATCGCACGCTTCCCGTAAATGCATGCATAAGCTGCTGGTTCGGCCGCTGTGGTGGACGAACGGAAACAACTTGCAGGGGCAAGGAGATCGGTATGAACCGAATCGCGATCGTCGATGACAGCGATATCAACCTGACCTTGCTGAAGGCGCTGGTCGCCAAGCTTGGCGATTGCGAACCCGTGCTGTTCCGGGAGTCGCTCAAGGGCCTAGCGTGGTGCACCGAAAATCTGCCCGATCTGGTGATCGTCGATTACATGATGCCGGAATTCGATGGCCTGCAATTCATCGCCCGTTTTCGTGCGGCATCCGGCTGTGCGGAAATTCCGGTGCTGATGATCACCGCCAACGACGACAAGGATGTCCGCTACGAGGCCTTGCAGATCGGCGCGACCGATTTTCTGACGAAGCCGGTCGATCGGCTCGAGTTTTCCGCGCGCGTGCGCAACATGCTGGCGTTGAGCAACAGCCGGCGCCATCTGGCCGACCGCGCGGCGTGGCTGGCTGAAGAGGTGAAGAAGGCGACGGCGGCGATTCATTCGCGCGAGCAGGAACTGCTCTTCCGCATGTCGCGCGCCGCCGAATTTCGCGATCCGGAAACCGGCGCACACATTCAGCGCATGGCGCACTACTCGCATCTGATCGCCGGCCGTCTCGGCCTGTCGGCGGAAGACCGGACGCTGATCCTGCAAGCCGCGCCGATGCACGACGTCGGGAAAATCGGGATTCCCGACTACATTCTGCTCAAGCCGGGGAAGCTGACGCCGGAAGAGTTCGAAGTGATGAAAAGCCACTCCCGGCTCGGTTTCGAACTGCTCAACGGCAGCGAGTCGGTCGTTCTGCAGGCTGCCGCGTCGATCGCCATCGCCCACCACGAAAAGCTCGACGGTTCGGGGTATCCGTATGGCTTGGCCGGCGACGCGATTCCCTTGTTCGGACGCATCGTGGCCGTCGCGGATGTTTTCGATGCCTTGACTTCCGAGCGTCCATACAAAAAAGCCTGGGAATTCGATTCGGCGATCGATTTCCTGCGTCAAGGCGCCGGGCGGCATTTCGATCCGGCCTGTATCGAGGCCTTTCTTGCCTGCCGCGATGATGTTCTGGTCATCCGGGCACGTTTCCAGGACGAGGAAGTGCCGGTTTTATGAAAATGCACAGCAACGTTCAGTCGCCCGCGTTCGGCGGTGAGGCGCGACGATGAGCGCCACCAGCAAATTCCTGCCGCGCCGCCTCAGTTCCCAGCTGGCATTGATCGTCTCGCTCCTGTTTACCCTGACGGTATTCGTCTTCACCTGGTACACCGCCGACGAACAGGGCAATCTGGCCGAATCGTCGATGACCGTGCAGACCCGATCGCTGGCGAAGAGCCTTGCCGGCGCATCGGCCGCTTATTTGCTGTCGGCCGACCAGGCGGGAATCGAAGCCCTGCTTTTGCAGTCGGCCGACCATCCGGAAATTCGCCTGATCAGCGTCGCCGATACGAGCGGCAAGGTCCTGGGCCAGGTCCGCAAGGACGGGCAAGGCATGCTCCTGGCGGTCCCTGCTGGCGCGCCGCTCAGTGTGCCGGCTGCCGCACAGGCCTCGGTGGAGCGTGTCAGCGAGGCGGCAACGCTGCTCGACAGATTGCGCGGCCAGCGCTTAGGGCATCTCCTGCTCTGGCAACCGATCGCTTCCGGCGAGCACGTCGGCTGGGTGCGCATGGAAGTTGCGCTCGATCAGCTGAGCGAGGCGCGCAAGCACATCTGGACCGACAGCACCGTCACCGCGGTCGGAGCCATTCTGATCAGCACCGCGCTGCTGCTGATCTTTCTCGGCCGGCCGATGCGCGTGCTGCGCAACGCGACCCGCTTTGCCGCCAGCCTCGATACCCTGCGCGGTGAGCAGCTTCCCGCTTACCACGGCAATATCGAGATCCAGGAACTGATCGAAGCGCTCAATCGCGCCTCGCTGCGGCTCAAGCGGCAGGAGGCGGTGATCGAGGAGAGCAACCGCTTTCTGAAGAGCCTGACCGACGCGCTCGGCGAAGGCGTCGTCGCCAACGATGCCGAGGGGCGTTGTACCTTCGTCAATGCCGAGGCCGAGCGCCTGCTCGGCTGGTCGCGCGACGAACTGCTCGGCAAGAAAGTGCACGATCTGATCCATTTTCAGACGGTGACCGGCTTGCCGGTCGCCGGCGAGGAATGCTCGATGCACGCCAGCGTTCTCTCGGGGCATGTCTTCCGCTCGGATTTCGACGTCTTTACGCGCAAGGATGGAACGCTGTTTCCGATTTCCGTCGTCGCGGTGCCGCTCTTCGAGGGCGAGTGTTGTGTCGGCGGCGTTGCGGCCTTCCAGGACATTACCGACCGCAAGCGCGACGAAGAGTTTCTGCTCGCCACCAGTTCGCGTCTTACCGCGCTGATCGAAAGCATGCAGGCCGGTGTTCTGGTCGAGGATGAAAATGCGCAGGTGGTGGTGACCAACCAGGCTTTCTGCGACATCTTCAGCCTCGACGTGGCGAGCCCGGATCTGATGGGGATCCGCTCGATCGCGGTGATCAACGAATGCGCCAAGCAACTGTCGGCGCCGGAGCAATTCACCGACCGGGCGCAGCGTCTGGGGAAGGAGAAGATCCCGGACCTTGGCGGCGAAATCGAGTTGCTCGATGGGCGGGTGCTCGAGGTCGACTACCTGCCGATCTATCTCTTTCCGACGATACCGCAGCCCGCCGATTGCCGCGGCCATCTCTGGCTGTTCCGCGACATTTCGGGGCGCAAGCATGCCGAACTGGAATTGCAGCAGGCCAAGGAGGCGGCGGAGGCCGCCAATCGGTCGAAGAGCGATTTCCTGGCCAATATGAGCCACGAGATCCGTACGCCGATGAACGGCATCGTCGGCATGACCGATCTGGCGCTCGACACCGATCTCGACGCGCAGCAGCGCGAATATCTGGAAATGGTCAAAGCCTCGGCCGACGCCTTGCTGGTGATCATCAACGACATTCTCGACTTCTCGAAGATCGAGGCCGGCAAGCTCGACATCGAGCACATCGATTTCGGCCTGCGCGCACTGCTGCACCAGACGCTCAAACCCCTCGCGATACGGGCGGAACAGAAGGGCCTGGCGCTGCGTCATGAACTGGCCGCCGACGTTCCCGACAATCTGCTCGGCGATCCGGGGCGGATTCGCCAGGTGCTGATCAATCTGGTCGGCAACGCGATCAAATTTACCGAGCACGGCGAAATTTGCGTCAGCGTCGAATCGGCCATCCTCGGCGATGGCGACGTCGCCCTGCACATCGCCGTGCGCGACACCGGCGTCGGGATTGCCGAAGACAAGCAGTCCGAGGTTTTTGGCGCCTTCTCGCAGGCCGACAGTTCGATTACCCGCCGCTTCGGCGGCACCGGCCTCGGCCTGGCCATTTCGCACGAGCTGGTCTTGATGATGGGCGGGCGGATCTGGCTGGAGAGCGAGCTCGGCAAGGGCAGCGTCTTCCACTTCACGCTGCGTCTTGGCTACAGCCAGGCGCAGGCTGGTGCGGCGGGCGACGGCGTCGAATCGCCGTTCGAACTGGCGTCCCCGCAGACCTTGCGCGTTCTGCTGGCCGAAGACAACCCGATCAATCAGCGTCTGGCGCAGGTCGTCCTCGAAAAGCGCGGGCACCGTGTCGTCGTCGTCGGTAATGGCCAGGAAGCGCTCGATGCCTTGATTAGCGCGCCGTTCGATCTGGTCTTGATGGACGTGCAGATGCCGGTGCTCGACGGCATCGAGGCCGCGCAGCGTATCCGCGAGCGCGAACGGGTGGTCGGCGCCCGCCGGCTGCCGATTGTCGCGATGACCGCCAACGCCATGCAGGGCGATCGCGAGCGCTGCCTCGACGCGGGGATGGACGGCTACGTCTCGAAGCCGATCCGGCCGGACGAGCTGTTTGCGCAGATTGCCGCGGCGCTTGGCACCGAGTCCGGCATGCCGGCTGCGCCGTTGCCCGGGTCCGCAACGAACGTGCTCGAGATCTACAATCGCAGCGAGGCGCTGGAGCGTCTCGCCGGTGATGAAGCCTTGTTCCTCATGCTGGCCGGAATGTTCGTCACCGACAGCGCGAACTACTGCCGCGCGCTGGAGCAGGCGGTGGCGGCGGGCGACGCACCGACGTTGGAGCGCGAAGCACACACGGTCAAAGGCGTGCTTGCCACTTTTTCCGCCGACGAAGGCGCCGCATTCGCGTTGCAACTCGAATATCTCGCCAGGGACGGCCGGCTCGACGATGCGGCTGAGCTGGCCGCCCGGCTGGTGCTCTGCGTCAGGCAGCTCGCCGACGCGCTGGCCGTCGAAATTGCGTAGCACCACACCCTATGCATCTCAGAACGCTTGCTCGGGAAGCCTGAGCGCCAGGGCGGCGGTTTCCGGCGTCGCACCGTAAGGAACGACGCCGAGCAGCGGCGCGTCGATCCGTTCCTGCAGCGCCGCCAGATTTTCCTCGAAACGCGCCATCGCCGGATCGATGCGATTGGCCACCCAGCCGGCCAGCTGCAGGCCGCGCGCGGCAATCGCCTGTGCGCTGAGCAGGGCATGGTTGATGCAGCCGAGCCGCATGCCGACGACGAGGATTACCGGCAGATCGAGCGCCACGGCGAGGTCGGCGGTATCAATGTCGGCGCCAAGCGGCACGCAAAAGCCGCCGACGCCTTCGACCAGGACGGCATCGGCCAGGCCGCGCAGTTGTTCGAAGGCGGCAACGATGTTCGCCAGTTCGATCGGCCGGCCTTCTTCCGCCGCCGCGATGTGCGGCGCGATGGCGGCGCGGAAGGCGTAGGGATTGACCAGCGCCGGCGGCGCGAGCAGGGACGATGCGGCGATCAGCTGTTCGACGTCCTCGTTCTTGCCGGCGGCATCGAAGCCGGCGGCGACCGGCTTCATGCCCAGCGCCGTCGAGCCGTCCCGGCGCAGCGCATGCAGCAGCGCGCAGGCGACGAAGGTCTTACCGACTTCGGTATCGGTGCCGGTCACGAACCAGGCGGGTTTTCCGGTTTCATTCATCGTTCGGCGTAGCCAAGAATGACGTCGTAAGTGGCCGGCAGGCCATCCGGCGTGCGTTGATTTTCGTAGGCGGCTTCCAGCGCCTGCCAGGCCGTGCGTCCCATCATGCCGCTGCGCGCGCCGGCGCCGACCGGATTGGCGCCGATCGCCTTGACGGCGCGCAGCAGGGTTTTCAGGTCCGGGTAGTGCAGGGTCAGCGTTTCGCGGCGCAGCGCGATGCCGCTGAAGCCGGCGCCCTGCAGCGCCGCGCCGAGCGCGGCCGGCTCGCTGAAGGGCAGGGTGTGGCGATAGCGGTCGACGCCGCTGAAGGCGCTGCGCAATTCGTGGAAGGTGCCCGGCCCGAGCGTGCTCACCGCCAGCCGGCCTTGCGGCCGCAGCACGCGCGCCGCTTCGGCGAAGACCGTCGCGGCGTCGCACCACTGGATGCTCAGGCTCGACCACCAGGCGTCGAAACACTGCGCGTTGAAGGGCAGGGCTTCGATGTCGGCGGCATAGCAGGCGTCGGCCGCGCCGCGCGCCAGGTCGAGCATGGCCGGGGCGAAATCGGCGACGGTCAGGTGCGCTAGAGGCCAGCGCGCGCGCAGCAGGCGCGCGCCATAGCCGGTGCCGCAACCGGCGTCGAGAATGGCCGGGGCGGCTGCGGGGAGCTCGAAAGCAGGGAGTTCGAAAGCGGCGAGCAGCCGTTCGCAGACCTGCCGTTGCAGCACGGCGGCGGCGTCGTAGGTGGCGGCGGCGCGGTCGAAGGACGCGCGCACGCGCTGCTTAGCGGGCAGTGTCATGACAGAAATTTCCGACCAGTGTGGCGAAGCGCGCCGGATCGGCGAGGAAGGGCGCGTGCGCGCTGGCGGCGAATACTTCGAGCCGGGCCTGCGGCAATTGGTCTGTTAACCATTGCGCCGCCGCCAGCGGCATCAGCGGGTCGCGCTCGCCGTGGATGAGCAGGGTCGGTGTCGCGACCGACGGGATCTGCGCGCGCAGATCGACATCGCGCAGCCAGTCGAGGCCGCTGAGCAGGCTTGGCGTATCGGGCAGTTCGCTCGCCAGCAATTGCTTGAGCATTGCGCGGCCAAGCACGCGCGCCTGCGCGTCGCCCTGGTTGAGCAAGGCGATAAAGCGTTGCAGGGTTGTCGCGGCGTCCTCGCGGATTGCGTGGCTGAAGGTGTCGAGCAGCGCGGGCGGCTGCGCGTAGGGCCAGTCGGTGCGCTGCGTAAAGCTCGGCGTGCTGCCGATCAGAATCAGCCCCTGGCAACGCTGCGGCGCGAGCAGGGCGGCCTGCAACGCCAGCATGCCGCCGAGCGACCAGCCGCACAGGACGCAGCCGTCGGGCAGGTTGTCGACGAGCGCGGCGGCCGTCTGGACGAAAGAAAGCGTTGTTCCGGCAGCCTGGCTGGAGCCCGCGTCAATTGGCGATCTACAGCCTGCATGCTCGAAGATCGTTTGTTCATACGCTTCTTCACGGCATGACTCTGCAGGCCGTTTATCCATGCGGGCTGCAGGCATGCCATAGCCTGGCAGCGTGACCAGATGCACGCGGCAACGCTGCGCCAGCGTGTCGACCACTGGCGCCCAGACCGCATCGCCCAGCCCCCAGCCGTGAATCAGCGCGAGGTCGGGGCCGCTGCCCACACTTCGGCTGATCATGCCAGTTCCTTCAAGGCATCGACCAGCTGCCCGAGCTGTTCGGCGGTGTGAGCTGCCGTCAACGAAACGCGCAGGCGCGCCGTACCTTTCGCCACCGTCGGCGGGCGGATTGCCGGTACCCACAGGCCGCGCTCGTACAGCGCGTTGGCGACGCGCAGCGCTTCGAAGTTGTCGCCGATGATCACCGGCTGGATCGCCGTCGGCGAGGGCAGCAATTGCCAGCGCGTGTCGGCCAGCCCGTCGCGCAGTTGCGCGGCGAGCTGCCACAGATGATCGCGCCGGGCGTCGCCGTTTTCGATCAGATCGAGGCTGGCGGCCAGCGCGCAGGCGATCAGCGGGCTCGACCCGGTGGTGAAAATGTAGGTCCGGGCGCGCTGCAGCAGCCACTCGATGACGGCTTCGTGCGCCGCCACGAAGGCGCCGGAAGCGCCGGCGGCCTTGCCCAGCGTGCCCATGTAAATGACGCGCTCCGTCGCCGGCAGCCTGAAGTGCGCGAGGGCGCCGCGCCCCTGCGGCCCGAGCACGCCGAAGCCGTGTGCATCGTCGATCACCAGCCAGGCGTCGAAGCGTTCGGCGAGTTCGAGCAGTGCCGGCAGGGGCGCCAGATCGCCGTCCATGCTGAACACGGCGTCGGTGAGGATCAGCTTGCGTTTGGCGGTACTTGCCGCGAGCAGGCGTTCGAGCGCGGCCAGATCGCCGTGCGGATAGCGCTGGCTGTCGGCGCGCGAGAGCTGCACGGCGTCGATCAGCGAAGCGTGGTTGAGCTTGTCGGCGAACACCGCGTCGCCGCGCCCGACCAGCGCCGGGACGATGCCGAGGTTGGCCATGTAGCCGGTCGAGAAGAGCAGGGCGCGGGGAAAGCCGGTGAATGCAGCCAGTTTTTGTTCGAGCGCCTCGTGCGGCGCGAGATGGCCGCTCACCAGATGCGAGGCGCCGCTGCCGACGCCCCAGGTCCTGGCACCGGCACAGGCCGCTTCGACCAGCGCGGGGTCGTTGGCCAGCCCGAGATAGTCGTTGCTGCAGAAGCTGATCAGCGGCCGGCCATCGACCACGGCGAGCGGGCCGCAGGGCGCCTCCAGCGTGCGCCGGCGGCGCTTGAGGCCGCTCGCCTCGAGTTGCTCGAGCTCGGCGGCGAGTTCGGCGATCAGGCGGGAAGGGCGGGGTTCAACACGAGGTTCGGTCATGGCTTTTCAAACCGGGCGGAAATGTTCACGCCCGGGCAGGCGGTGGGTTGCGAAATCGTCGCGGTGGGCGTCCACACGGTGGCGCTCCCGGTTTTCAGGGCGGCGACGACGAGCGAGGCATCGGCGAGGTCGATCGGCCGAACGGCGTAGAGTAGCAGGTTGAATTCGTTCGCGCGACTGAACGCCTTAAGCGGGTACGGGGAATTCCATGGCGGCCATTTCGCGCAAGGCGCTCTCTTCGCGCAGGAAAATCTCCACCGCCGCGGGATCGAACTGGCTGCCGGCCATGCGCAGAATTTCCGCCTTCGCGGTGTCGAAGGGCAACGCCTTGCGGTAGGGGCGATCGAAGGTCATCGCATCGAGCGTGTCGATGACGGCGAACAGCCGCGCCGCGAAGGGAATCTGCTCGCCCTTGAGCGCCGCCGGATAACCCGAACCGTCGAAACGCTCCTCGTGGCAGAGAACGATTTCGGCTGCCATCGCGAGAAAAGGTAATTTCTGCAGGATGAGATAGCCGTTGCGCGGATGCTCGTGCATGATCAGCCACTCCTCTGCGGACAGGCGTCCCGGCTTGAGCAGAACGGCATCCGGCACGCCGATCTTCCCGATATCGTGGAGCAGGCTGCCCCAGTAGACTTCGCGCAGGTCATCCGGGCTCTCGTAGTGGTGCGCGGCGAGCAGCAGCGTGTGGGTCGCGACCCGCTTGGAGTGCAGGCCGGTCTCGCGCTCGCGCAAATCGAGCGCTTCGGCGAGCGATTCGACGAACATCTCGTAGGGACCCGTCTCCAGGCCGCCGCGGCGCTTGCGCGAATGCAGCAGGCACGGCTCGCAGGTGTGACGGTCTTCGATCCGGACATATTGCCGGTCGTTGGCGGCCGTGCCGCACTCGGCACAGGCCGCGCCGGCGTGGGCCGGCGTGGGGGCGATAGTTCCCTGCATCGCGATCCTCCTGCTTCTCGAGGTTCATGCTGCCTTCCTCGCAACCTCGAATTTGACCGTTCGGCCGCGCGGAGATTCCCTCCCGGTCTCGCAGGCCTGGATGCATGATGCCTATATTCGCCTTGACTGCAGGCCTTCCCCGGCCTACAACAAATCAAGTCGCCACGGATTGATCAATAAGCGACGCATGGCTGGCGAAGGGGGTGCAGCGCCTGAAGGGCTGCTGCTGCAAGCTTGCTTCTGGCCACGTTCTGGCCTTGAGACTTCGCTTCTTCAGTAAGGAGACTGTCATGAAAAGCGCAAAGGCTTTATTCCTCACCCCTATTCTTTCCGTTGCGAGTTGTGCCGTTCTGTTCTTGACACCCGTTGCGGCCAGTGCCGACGCCGGCGTTTCGGACGCCGCCTTCAACCAGATGGTCATGGAGATGAGTGGGCGCGATACCGGTTCGATGTGGTTCGACTACTACGTCGACACGCTGAACCAGGAGATCGCTTTCCGGGATGGCACCGAACCCTATGGCGCTGCCGGGCCGAACGGGCCGGTATCGGGCTTCGACGGCTATATGGCGGGCTTCATCCCGCCGGACACCGGTTCCATCTTGTTCAATACCTACGTCGATAACTTGGGTCGCGTGCTTCGCGACAAAGAGCAGCAGGGCAATTAGGCTGCAACCAGGCACAATCAGGCAGCAACCGTCTCAAACGCGGCCGGGAGCTTCGCTTTCCGGCCGCGGGCGGCTGTCCGAGATAAGGGAGTAGCGTTCGTTCAGTTGCCGTTCTGCGCGAGGCGCAGGGGGGGCGCGGCGGTAAGGGTTTCCGCCACGTTCTCCGGCTTCAACCCGAGGAGGTCCATCGTCTGCCGCACGAGCACTTGGTTTTGCGGCGGGCAGGCGGCGTACCAGTCGGCCAGATAGTCGTTGAACGCCTTGCGGGAACTGGATTTGTCGGTATTCAGATAGGCGATCGCCTGCCAGAGGTTCGCATTGTTTTCGAACAAGGGCAGCAGCGCGGTGGCCACAAGTTCGTTCTTTTCCCGCAAATAGGGGTTTTCGCGCAGGAGCGAGCGATTTTCCGCGTACCACTGCTCGACGGATTGTTGCGCCGGAAGATGGCGGTGCGTTTCGGCGAGCAGGCGGTCGGCGTAGGCGGCGAAGACCGGCGCATAGCCTATCCATTTACGGGCCGGCGGCTGGCTGGTCCACACCACCGCCAGGCTCTTCAACGTGAAGAGCGAGGCCGTTTCGCACAGGGATTCCTCGAACCACTGGTTGCCGGTGGCAATGCTGTCGCCGCTGCCTTCCTTGTGGTCGAAATTCGAAAGGATGTGGCACAGCTCGTGCGAGAACTGGTACGCGTACTGGTACCAGCGGTCGTTTCTGGCGGTGAGGTGGACTACGTATTCGCCCTCTGCGCCGCGCTCGTAGAGAACCCGCGGCGAAGCACCGCGCGGCACGACACGAAGCCTCATACCACCGTCGGGCAAGTAGCCGACGTGGGATTGGAATTCGCTGGCGACCGACTGCAGGACGAGTTGAATATCCGCCGTTTCGACATTGCCCCAGTTGCCTGGCGCAACCTCGACGACCACACGCTTGCCGCGGTTGGAGTTTCCCGCTTCGCTCGCACGATTCAACGGATCGGCAGCCTTTGCGTTTGCCGACGCGCCCAGAAAAGCGGCGGCAGCCAGCAACACAATGTATTGGAAATGCAAGTTGAAGAGCCGTGCAATCATCCAGCTTCCTTGTTCAGTCGGTCTTTACGCCTCTTCAGCGCGCTTGGGGCGTGCCGGCAAGGCCGGAAGAAAGCAGGAAGAAAACAGGAAAAATCGGTTGCCCTGCATATCGACCCGCCAAGGGCCAATCTAGGCAATCGATTCGTGCTTTTCAAGGAAAATCTTTGCGCGGTGCCGTCGTTATGCAAACCCGATACGGAGGCCGGCAGCGGCGGCGCTGTCCCAGCCCTACGGCCGCAAGGCTTCCGTCAGCGCGCCGGCGGTGGCTTGCCCGAGGAAGGCGATTTCTTCGTCGCTGACGATGTAGGGCGGCATCAGGTAGACGGTATTGCCGATCGGCCGCAGCAGCGCTTCGCGATCCAGCGCGGCGCGATAGAAGCGACGGGAGAAATCCGGGTCGGCGGTGGCGACGTCGAACGCGAGGATCATGCCGCGCTGGCGCAGGTGGCGCACCTGCGGGTGGTCGGCCAGCGGCGCGAGGGCGGCGGCGAGCCGGTCGGCGCGCCGGCGGTTGGTTGCCAGCACGTCGTCCTGAGCGAAGATGTCGAGCGTCGCCAGTGCGGCGCGGCAGGCCAGCGCATTGCCGGTATAGGAGTGCGAGTGCAGGAAGCCGCGGCTGGTCGCGTCGTCGTAAAACGCGCCATAGACCGCGTCGGTGGTGAGCACGATGGAGAGTGGCAGGTAGCCGCCGGAGATGCCTTTTGAAAGGCACAGGAAGTCCGGTTTGAAGGGTTGGCCATCAATCGCGGCTTGTTCGTGCGCGAAGAAGGTGCCGGTGCGGCCGCAGCCGACGGCGATTTCGTCGCAGATCAGGTGCACCTCGAAGCGGTCGCACAGGGCGCGTGCGAGGCGCAGGTATTCCGGGTCGTACATCGCCATGCCGCTGGCGCACTGGATCAGCGGCTCGACGATCAGCGCGGCGATGCGCTGGTGATGCTGCTCGAGGTGGCGTTCGAGCGCGGCGGCGGCGCGGCGCGCCACGTCGGCTGGCGTTTCGCCGTCTCGCGCGTTGCGCGCATCGGGCGTCGGCACGGTCGCGGCGGGGCGGATCAGCGGCGCGTAGGCGTCCTTGAACAGTGCGACATCGGTCACCGCCAGCGCGCCGACCGTTTCGCCGTGGTAGCTGCCTTCGAGGCAAAGGAATTCCTGCTTCTCGGCGCGGCCGCGATTGCGCCAGGCGTGGAAGGACATCTTCAGCGCGATCTCGGTTGCCGAGGCGCCGTCGGAGGCGTAGAAGCAATGGCCCAGCGCGCCGCCGGTCAGTTGCGACAGGCGTTCGGAGAGTTCGACCACCGGCCGGTGCGTGAAGCCGGCGAGGATGACGTGCTCGAGTTCTTCGAGCTGTTCGCGCAATGCGGCGTTGATGCGCGGGTTGCAGTGGCCGAACAGGTTGACCCACCATGAGCTGACGCCGTCGAGATAGCGCCGGCCGTCGAAGTCGTGAAGCCAGACGCCCTTGCCGCTGGCGATCGGGATCAGCGGCAGAGCGGCAGGAGAATTCGCGCTGCCCGCATGCTGCTTCATCTGCGTGCATGGATGCCAGACGGCGGCCAGGCTGCGCTGCAGCAGATCGGCGTTACTCATCGGAAGAGCGTTCAGTGCAGCGTCTGCGACGGCGCGTTGTTCTGCTCGGGCAGTTCGGCGTGCACCGCGTCGCCCTCGATGTTCGGGTAGAGCGGCGCGCCGCAGTCGTCGCAGAATTCGAACGGGAACTGCTGGTCGAGGGCGACGACTTCCTTGATGCCGGTTTCGCGCAGCACGGCTTCGATCTCGCCGGCGATATCGGTACTTTCATCCTCGGCGCCGAGCAGCGGCCAGACGACGCCGTGGAAGGTCGCTTCGCTGTCGCGCGGGCCGAAGCCGACGCGGTATTCCTCGAGACGCTGATCGTGGAAGCCGCCGATCACGGCGCGAAAACCTTCGGCCGGCTTGCCGAGCGTGGTTTGCAGGAAGGCCACCGAGGCGCGCAGCGAATAGGGCCGCGAGGCGGTGTCGGCAGAGCGGCAGGCCGCGTGGTAGGCGTCGGCGAGCAGCGGCTGGTAGGCGCAGCCGGTGAGCAGCGGCTCGAAGCTCGGGCCGCCCTGTTTGACCCATTCCTTGAGCGCCGTTTCGCGCGTGCTGTCGGACTTGTCGGACTCGTTCCAGCGGAAGAGCGGCGCGCCGCGCGGCACGGCAATGGCGCCGACCACGTAGCGCGTGTCGGAGAGGAAACGGTTGGTTTCCGGCATCGTCGCCACGTCGCGTTTGAGCTCCTGGTTGCCGAGCGCGGCGGCGCCGAGCTCGCGCATCAACTGCCAGGTGTCGACGAAGGTGCGCGGCAGCTGGTCCGGGCTGTACAGATAGTCGGCCAGCGCGATCTGCGCCTTGGCGGCGAAGACATGCGCGCCGAGCTGAACCTTGAGCGTTTGCAGGGTGCTCTTCGGGATCGCGCCGGACGGGATCGAAAAACGCGACCAGGCGAGCAGCGGAACATTGAACAGCAGGATGTCGAAATCCTGCCCCTGATGCTTCAGTACGCACGACTCGGCGCACGATTCGATCATGTCGGCCAGGTCGTCGTGCGCCGCGGCGTGCGTGTCGAACAGGCGGTCGAGCGCGGCGTTGAGGTCGTCTTCGGCGCTGTCGTGCAGCAGCTTGCCGACCAGTTCGGCGAGGCGCGTTTCCCAGAAGGCATCCTCGAGCTTGCCGCCGGATTCGGCGAGGCCGGTGGCCAGACGGCCAAGTTCGGCGGCGTCGGTCGAGATGCGCTTGCGGGAGGAGAATCGATTGCGTTTCATGGTGTGGGGCCTGAGGGCGGATCAACTGTCTATTGTACCAAGACGGCGCACTCGGCGTTGCACGGCCTTACCGATCCGCGGCCCTTCTGCGGCCGCTGCGAGTCGTTAGCGGCAGGCTTTTCCGGCACGCCGCCGGAATTGGTTCTACCAGTTGGTTCCCGAAGCGATCGTTGATTAACATCCGCTGGCGATTTTTTGATGGATGCAACGCGTTGGCAATTGGTGAACTTATGCACCGCCAGGAAGGGTTTGCGGTATCCCGGTTGTCATGCGCGTCGATGCGGTGTCTGGCCGTTTGGAGCGGGAATGAATATTTTTTTGGCACTGTACGACTGGAGTGAACGAAATCTCTGGAACACGCTCACGAAGAAACTGATGAGCTTCCTGTTCCTCTCGCTATTCAACTTCGTCTTTGTCGGCGTATATCTCTACGAGCGGCAAGCCATTCTCGAATTCCTACACGCCGCCGGCGACCGGGCGTCCGCCGCACCGGTCGCCGCGGCGCTCGAGCAGGGGCTGGCGTGGATGTTCGCTTTCCTGGTGCTTGCCTTCATCCTGAATCTGCTGCAAATCATGTACATGCGTCACCTGATCGTCCGTCCGGTGAAGAGCGTCACCCGCGTCTTCGATCAGATCGCCTGCGGTGAAGGCGATTTCTCGCGCGATCTGCCGATCTCCACGCATGACGAGTTTCGCGATCTGGCGCTCAGCTACAACCGCTTTGCCGACCGCATGCGCCAGATCATCGGCGACGTCCGAAAAATGAGCGTCAGCATCGCGCGTGAAGCGGTCGTCATGCGGAAAAGCGTCGGCGAGACGGCAACCCGGGCGCGCCGCCAGGGGGAAATTACGGACGCGGTATTTACTGCCAGCGATGAAGCGACACGGGCGATTCACGAAGTTTCGTCGTCGACCGAACTGATTTCCGGTTCCACCGAAGTGCACACCGGCAAGGCCAGGGCCTCGCTGCAGGAAATGCTCGATGTCGTGTTGAAGGTACAGTCGGTCAGCGAGAAGGTGGGGCGTTTCAACGATACGGTCGGCAATCTCAGCCAGCGTTCCGACAGCATCCGCACGGTCGCTGCGCTGATCCGCGAGATCGCCGATCAGACCAATCTGCTGGCGCTCAACGCGGCGATCGAAGCTGCACGGGCAGGCGAAATGGGGCGTGATTTTTCCGTCGTCGCCGACGAGGTGCGCAAGCTGGCCGAGCGGGTCAACGTCGCCACGCTGGAGATTACGCAGAACATCACCGGGATGATTTCGCTGGTACGCGAGACGCAGAGCGAGAACGAGATCATCAACGCCGACATCCGGCAGACCCGCGAAGTGGTCGAGCGTTCGTCGGATCAATTCCGTCAGATGGTCGGCGATTTCGAGATGACCAGCGATCAGCTGATGCAGATCGCCGCCGCGATGGAGCAACTGACGGCAACCAATGCGCAGGTCAACGACAGCGTTCGCCAGATTCATACCCTGTCGGCCGAAGTGGCAAGGAACATGGCTGGTTCCGAGCAGTCGGCCGACGGGCTTTCGAAAGCGACGGAATCGGTGCAGGAACTCGCGTCGAGCTTCAAGATCGGGCGTGGCGCATTCGACTACAACGTCGAACAGGCGCGCAAATTCCGCGACGATCTGCAGGGCCGGCTGGAAGACATGCGCAAGCGCGGCATCGACGTCATGGACCGGAATTACAGACCGATCGCGCATACCAGTCCGCAAAAATACCAGGTGGCCTATGACGAAATCTTTATCCGGGAATGCCAGGGAATACTGGAGGCGGCGCTGGCCAGTCTGAAAGGCGGCGTCTATGCCGTCGGCGTCGACATCAACGGCTACCTGACTGCCCATAACGGCAAGTTCTCGTAGCCGCTGACCGGCGATCCGCAGAAGGATCTGGCCGGCAACCGCACGCGGCGCAAATTCGATGCGCCGACCGAATTGCGCGCCGCCCGCAATACGGCGCCCATGCTGCTGCAGACCTACATCCGCGATACCGGCGAGTTGATGTGCGATATCGCCATGCCGATCCACGTTGGCGGCGTCCACTGGGGCAATGTCCGGGTCGGCTGCCAGACGGCGGCGCTGCTGGAAGGTTGATCGCGATGAACGAAGCGGAACTGCTGGATGGCATTTCACGAGCGATGACGACCACCGTTCAAACCGTCGACAAGCTGGAGTCGCTGCTGAAGGCGCTCTCGCAGATCGGCAGCCACGTCGAAGGCGTCGCCGATCAGGTCAATTGCATGGCGATGAACGTCGCGCTGAAGGCGGAGCAGTCCGGCGCAACGCTGTCCCGCGTCGCCGAAGAGGCCGATCTTCTGGAAATTCATGTCCTGACCGCGCTGCTAGACGTATCGCAGCGGGTCGAGGGCTTGATTCGCGCACTGCACTGGCCGGGCTGCGCTGCGCCACGGCACGTCAACTCGCAGCGCTGACCGGCAGGCGGTTCGCGAGAATAGGGGTGTGCAGGCCCCGGGGGCTTGCGCATCCCGTATAGCCCAGCCAGCCTTGCCATTCAGGCACACGGGTCGTCGGAGTTAACCAACCAGGTGCTCTGAAGGATAGATTAGCGAGACTTTTTCCGGCCGACCGGTGGGCGTGAGGTAGGCGATTTCCCGTGGGCGCTTAACCGAGAAATGCTGCTGGTTCGGAACCGGCAGGATACCCGGCGCGAGCGAAAGGTCGGGCAGTACCGTCCGGTATGCCGGCCGATCGTAGATCGAATGGAGCAGCGCTTTGTTGCGCAGGCTGAGATTCTCGAAGGTTTTCGTCCGCACGTTGAAAAAATGATCGAGCAATTCGGGCGTCAGTATCGGATCGTCGCGTGCCGATAAACGCCGTTCCGGCAGCTGGATATTGGGCAGCTCGATTTGCGTGAAGTAGGCGTGGAGATTGCGGTGCGGCGGCTTCGACGAATAATGCCGGCGGAAAATTTCCGGCGCTTCCTTGAGGTCCAGCGTGGCGCCGATCGCCGGCGCGCCATTCACGAAATCGTAGCGATCGACCATTCGCGCCGTCAGCCGCTGGAAAAACAGCAGCGACTCGTACATTTCGATATGGGCGGGATTGACGGCAATGACCAGATGGCGGGTATCGACCAGGGTCGTGCAGTACTTGCAAATGAATTTCATCAGCGGAAACAGGATGCTGCCCCCTTTTCGCCGGAACTTCCGCTGAATCGCGAGCGCAGATACCTCGGCGATGTGGCCGCCCTTCTCGCGTAGCGCGCTGAGGTCGAAAATCCGCTGCAGCGGCAGACCCAGCGCGTTTTCGCGGATCAGCGAAATGGTTCCGACGACTTCGCCGTCGTACTTGGCGCAAAGCGTCGTCGTGGTCGGCAGCGCATGATAGATCGTTACCCGCATGCCCGACGGATCGGGCGTCATGAAGCCGTTATCGACGTAGGCATCGTGCAGAATCGCGAAACAGGCTTCAAGCTCTTCCTTGGTTTCGGCGATTTTCAGCACCAGCCGCTGACTCGGTTTCGGATTGCAGCTCGCACACGCACGAAAGATCTTGTGCCGTTGATTGCGCGGCAAGCAGGAGATCAGCTTCCTGAGCCATGCTTGCATGAATCGTCGCGCAAGCACGGGTCCTCTCTTGAATTTTGCGATAGCGGGAAGTAAAAATGCATATAGCATTTTCATGGCACGCCCCTTTGATGTAGAACCACCCCATGCTCAACCGTAGTTCGTGCCCTTGCGAGCGTCTATGGTCGGGGCATCCTTACGTGCTATGACAATAGTCATATGCTGTACTGGTCAAAAGGTCCCCCCGGGGGGCGCGAGGGGAGCCATTCGGGCGGGGAGCTCCGATGTGGCACGTTGGCGAAGATGTATTCAGCATTGATCTTCGTCGGCCGTGAGGTGAGAATGCGCCTTCCGCCAGAAGGCTCTGCTGACCAATTGCTACCGTTCGCTTCCGGGTGCTGAAAACATGAAAAACAAGATTGTTCTCGTTGCCGCACTGCTTCTGGCCGGTCTGGCCATCGTCGCCGGTGCGCCATTTCTAGCCGCCCAAAAGGCGCCGGCAATTGCCGAGGCGCCGGTCGCTGCGCCTGAGACGGCCCGGATCATGGCCGGACTGCAGGATGTTCTCGCCGCATACCGCCAGATCATTGTTCTCTTTGCCGATGAAAAAAACCTCGCCGCGGCGGAGCGGGAGGTCGTCAACGAGGTGGGGCAAGCGCTGTTCCACGAGAACCGCCAGCGCATTGCCGATCTCGAAACGGCATTCGATACCTTGCTCGTCGCTCAGAGCCCTGCCCGTTTTGAAGCACTGGCCGGCATCCTCGATTACGTCGAGAGCAACCCGGATCTCTACGACGCCGACCGCCTCGCCTTCCGCGAACTGCTGCGCAGCCTGCAGGGTGCCGTCGCCCGCGATGGCTCGCTGCCGGCCATCAAGCTGCACAAGCGGATCGGCGAAGACCTCGACGCGCTGGCCGAGATCGAGCGCAATTACGAAAAGGAAATACGCCAGGTTTTCGGCCGCTTCGAGCCGCGTGCCATTGAACTCAAGCGCGAGCGCTGGGACGACTATCTCGCCAAGCTCAAGACCCGCTACAGTCGCGAGAAAATCCTCAAGGAACACGGCTTCGTCATGCCCTACGCCGCCGCGCCGGAAGCGCAGCAAAGCACCGAACGCGGCCAGCGCGGCAAGGCCAGAAAGGCGAAGGACGAATCGGAAGGCGAAGTCTTCGGCCACGGCCTGCCGGCCAAGACGCTGGTGCTCACCTTCGACGATGGCCCGCACGCCGCCTACAGCAACGAGATTGCCGCCATCCTCAAGCAATACGGCGTGCCGGCCATCTTTTTCCAGGTCGGCAGCAACCTCGGTACCGTCGGCGACGACGGCAAACCCAAACTGGCCGCCCGCGCCGAAGTCAGCCGCAAGCTGCTGGCCGCCGGCTACACGCTGGCCAACCACAGCCTCACCCACGCCCAGCTTTCCAAGAAAAGCGGCGAGGCGCTGAAAAGCGAAGTCCTCAACACCGACGAACTGCTGAAGGCGGTCGATCAGCGCCGCTCGACGCTTTTCCGCTTCCCGTACGGCGCGCGCAACGAAGAGGGTTTGCAACTGCTGGCAACCGCACACCTGCGTTCGGTGATGTGGAATATCGATTCGCTCGACTGGGCCGACCCGGTGCCTGCCTCGATCGCCGAGCGCGTGCTGAAAACTGTAGATAAGGAAGGGCGGGGCATCATCCTCTTCCACGACATTCACGAGCGCACAGTCAAGGCGTTGCCGCTCATCCTCGACCGCCTGACGGCCGAGGGCTATCAGTTCGCCGGCTGGGACGGCAACGGCTTCACCGTCGCCAAGAGCGCAACCGCCGGCGCTGCACCGACGGCCGCCGCCGTTGCCGGCTATGCCGAATCCTGGGCCATTGTCGTCGGCATCGACGACTACGCCAAGTGGCCCAAACTGCAATACGCGGTGCGCGACGCCCGCGCCGTGCGCGAAACCCTGATCGGCAAATTCGGTTTTACCGCCGAGCACATCGTCTCGCTGGAAAACGCCGAAGCCAGCCGCGCCGGCATCCTCGCAGCCTTCCACGACAAGCTGGCGCACGCCGGCATGAAGAAGAACGACCGCTTGTTTGTCTTCTTCGCCGGTCACGGCGCCACCCGGCAACTGAGCTCCGGCCGCGACCTTGGCTACCTCGTGCCGGCCGATTCCGACCCCAACCAGATTGCCACCGACGCCATCCCGATGACCGAGTTGCAGAACATCGCCGAAAGCATCACGGCCAAGCACGCCCTGTTCATCATGGACGCCTGCTACAGCGGCCTCGGGCTGACGCGCGGCGCCGGCAACGCCAACTTCCTGCGCGACAACGCCAGGCGCATCGGTCGCCAGATGCTCACTGCCGGCGGCGCCGACCAGCTGGTCGCCGACGGCGGCCCGAACGGCCACTCCGTGTTCACCTGGGCGCTGCTGCAGGGCCTGGGCGGCAAGGGCGACCTGAACGGCGACGGCCTGATCACCGCCACCGAACTCGCCGCCTACGTCGCCCCCGCCGTGGCCGCCGCCTCGCGGCAGACACCGGCCTTCGGCAGTTTGCCGGGATCGGAGGGCGGCGATTTCGTCTTCGAACTCCCCGCCGAAGCCGAATTCCTCAGCGCCGAAACCAAGCAGCTACCGGTTGATGCCATCGCCCTCAACAGCAAGCTGGATGCCACCCGGCCGGCGTCGCCGGTAACGGGGGCTGTCCCTGCGGCTGGCGAGAAACCCGCGGTGCAGCCGGCTCCGGTGCTCGTCAAAGACCTGCAAGGCGGCGAACAGAAAATCACGCCACCCGCCGCCGTCCCCAGCAGCGCCCGGCAACTCGCCCAGCGCGCCAATGACCGCGGCCTGCAGCTCTACAAGGAAAAGCACTACGCCGAAGCCGAAGCCCAGTTCACCGAAGCCCTGAAACTACGCCCCGATTTTTCCCTCGCCGCCAACAACCTCGGCTTCGTCTACTACCGCCAGGAAAAATACAAGGAAGCCGCCCGCTGGTTCGAGAACACCGTCAAGATCGACCCTTCGCGCGCTATCGCCTACCTCAACCTGGGCGACGCACAGGCCAGGGCTGGCGAGCCGGATAAAGCGAAGAAGGCGTACCAGACTTATCTGGAACTGGCGCCCAACGGGCCGGGTGCAGGGTATGTGCGGCAGCAGATGGAGAAGGGCTAATGTGCTTGCTCAAGAAATGGCATTGGCCATATCGCGTCTTCCATGAATCTTGGTGGCGGAGGGTGCCACTGATGAGAAATGCCACAATCGCAAGCCGGCCAGAAGCGAGACATGTTGGTTTTATGCCAAGGTAATTACAGTGGGTTTGCGGTTACCAATCCGCCGGGCTCTCAAGAGCTAAACTGTTGCCGTCCGGCGATTCTCTGTAATTGACACACCTTCAGCAAACTGGCTAGCTATGACAAGCGTTGACTGGCAACTGCTAAGAGAGTTTGAGACCGTGGATGACGCTCTTCCGCTTCGCCGCTTCATGGATATCTCGAAGTTCTTGCACCTAGTGAATACGGGGACTCTGTATCTTGCACCCTCGTCGGCCTTTGAAGACAACCTTGAAGGCCACTACACCTCTCGAGATTATGAAGCGTGGGACCGGCAACTGGCTGCTTGGGGCTTCGATGCGAAGGGGCGAGAGATGGCGTCAAATGCCAAGGCTGCGATTGCGCGCCACAATCAAGGTGCTGTAGTCGTCAGTTGCTGGACGACGGAATGCGCCAACAGTGCGCGTCTTTGGGCGGAATACGCGAGGTCTCCGGAGGCGGTTGTGGTTGAAACTACGGTAGGGCGGCTCGCGATGGAGGGTGTCAGAATTTTTGTGTAAACGGTCATTTGGCAGGAAACTGCCGCGCATCAAGGAGCGATGATGACCGTAGCAAAGAAAGCCGTATCGAAGGAGTTGCTGGACAGCCTGCTGGCTGATTA
>Ga0307509_10000032_pt1 | contig 202919 bp, 206 predicted proteins | sample 10_EM_MG_FD_202245 | JGI IMG/M metagenome (GOLD analysis project Ga0307509, IMG submission 202245) | Populus trichocarpa ectomycorrhiza microbial communities from riparian zone in the Pacific Northwest, United States - 10_EM | ecosystem: Host-associated > Plants > Roots > Unclassified... | reverse complement strand
AAACGCACAAGATGATGCTCGACCACTATCAGCAGACCAAGAACCTGCTGGTCAGCTACAGCCCGAACAAGCTGGGCTTCTTCTAAACAAGCATTCCTCGTGCTCTTGTTGTGAGCAGTTTGGGGGGCGGGCAACCGCCCCCCCTTTTTTTTGGAGACGGCCATGGTTGAAAAAGTCATTGCCACGCAGGCGGCCCTGGACCTGATCGCCAATCTCAAGGAAAAGCACGGTCCGGTATTTTTTTATCAGTCCGGCGGCTGTTGCGACAACAGCTCGGCGAACTGCCTCCTGCCGGGAGAGCTGACCATCGGCGCCAGCGACATCCTGCTCGGCGAAATCGGCGGCAGCCCTTTCTACATTGCCAAATCGCACTACGAATACTGGAAACATTCGCAGCTGATCATCGACGTCATCGAGGGCCACGGCGGCACCTTCTCGCTGGAAGGCTCGGAAGGCAAGGCCTTCCACACGCGCTCACGGCTGTTCACCGATGCCGAGTGGGCCGAACTGGTGGAAACCGGAACCGTATAAACGCCGAATCGGGCGCTCGCCATTCCTTCGCCACCGGGCGACGAAAGCGCCTGACCAGGACAAACAAGCACATCTGATTTACGCTAAACTCCGAATTCAGAGTGGGGCATCACCCACCAAACTGGAGACAACCGGTGAGCAACCGGCGTAAAACATGAAAAAACAGCGCAGAATTCTTGTTGTTGATGCCTCGCGCCTCGTGCGCGCGACGCTCGCCAAGCATCTCAAAGACGACTTCGAGGTACGCGAGGAAGCGAACGGCGAATCCGCCTGGCAGACGCTCGTTCTCGACTCATCGATCGTCGCCGTCATCTCGGCCGTGCATACGCCGAAACTCGAAGCGCAAGAATTGCTCCAGCGCTTGCGGGCCAATTCCCTGCGCCGCCTGAATGAGCTTCCCTTTTTGCTGATCGCCTCGGATACCGGCAAGCTCACGGCGCAAAACGCCCACAGCGCATCCGGAATCGCCGGCTTCATTACCAAATCGATGCCCAAGGCTGAAATCGTCAGGCGCCTGCGCGCCGTCCTCGACCCCTGTGCGGCGGTTGACTGCGAAGGCCTGCCCGAAGTGCGCGATAGCGGACCAGCCGCCATCGCCACGCCGACGGCAAGTGCAACGCCGGTACTGCTGTCGCGCGACGAGATCGAGAGCCGCATCGCGCACACGCTTTCCGCCGCCAATCGCCAGGCAACCGGGGTTTGCGCGCTGATGTTCGGCATCGTCAACCACGACGCGCTGATCGACCAGTTTGGCGAAGAGGTCGCCGAGGAAATCGGCTCGCGCTTTGCCAGCCTGCTGCTCACCAAGATCAGCCGGCACGACTGCATTGCCCGTTACGCCGATGAGCGGCTGGTCATCGTTTCGCGCGGCGTCGACCTCGACCAATGCGAGTATTTCGCCAAACGCGTTTGCAAGAGCCTGGCCTCGGGACAGATCACGATCCGCGGGCAACAGGTCAAGCTGAGCGCCACGGCGGGCGCCGCCACCTCCCTCGAACCCAGCGTCTCGTCCGGCAAGGAACTGCTCGCGCTGGCCAGCCAGCGCCTCGATCGCGCCCTCGGCTGCGGCGGCAACGCCGTGGTCACCAGCAACCGGCCCGACTGCCCGCTGCACAATGCGGACGCGCTCCTGCCGAAAATCCTCGCCTCGCTGAACGCGAGCGACGAGACGGCGATCACCGCCCGCATCGGCACGCTCGGCCTGCAGATCCTGCCCCTGCTCAAAGCCATGGATCGGGAACTGGCGCTCGGCCTGCAGCTGCCGGAGATCAAACGGCGACTGCAGCAGCGCGCCAAGGCCGAGAGCGACGCCGGCCAGGCCGACCACCGGCTGGTTTGAAACGGCGCCCGCCCGCCGGTGGGCATGCGCCGTCGTCGGCTCAGAACAAATCCGCTTCCATCGCCATCAGCGGCGCCGCGCCGGCCCGTACTTGCCGGATCAGCGCGGCCGTTTCCGGCAGCAGCTTGGCGTAATAGAAGCGCGCCGTGAGCAGCTTGGCCTGATAGAAACTGTCGCCGGAATTCTGCTTGTCGATGGCGACCCTGGCCATGCGCGCCCAGAAATAAGCGAACACCAGGTGCCCGGCGATCTTCAGATAGGGCACTGCGGCGGCGCCAGCCTCATCCGGATTCTTCACCGACTTCATGGCGATTTCCATGGTCAGCTTCTGGATCTTCTCGGCGAGATCGGCGAGCGGCGCAACGAACTCGGCCATCGCCGGACTGCCGCTCTCGGCGCGCACGAAGGCTTCGACCTGGGCGCCGAACTTCCTCAGCTTGGCGCCGCTGTCGGCGAGCACCTTGCGGCCCAGCAGGTCCAATGACTGGATCGTGTTGGTTCCCTCGTAGACCTGGCAGATGCGGGCATCGCGCACGTACTGCTCCATGCCCCATTCGCTGATGAAACCGTGCCCGCCGAGTACCTGCATGCCGAGATTGGTGCAATCGAAGGCGTTGTCGGTCAGGAAAGCCTTGATGATCGGCATCAGCAGCGCGACCAGATCGGCCGATTCCTCGCGTGTTTCGGGATCGGGATGCGAGAGCGACTTGTCGAGTTCGAGCGCCAGCCAGTAGCTGAAGGCACGGCCGCCCTCGGCATAGGCGCGCTGGGTGAGCAGCATGCGGCGCACGTCGGGATGCACGATGATCGGGTCGGCAGCCTTGTCCGGCGCCGCCGGGCCGCTCAGCGCGCGGCTCTGCAGGCGGTCCTTCGCATAGGCTACCGAGTTCTGGTAGGCCACTTCGGTCAGGCCGAGGCCCTGCATGCCGACGCCCAGACGCGCCGCGTTCATCATCACGAACATCGCCTGCAGGCCCTTGTTCGGCTGGCCGAGCAGCCAGCCGACGGCGCCGTCGAAGTTCATCACGCAGGTCGAATTGCCGTGGATGCCCATCTTGTGCTCGATCGAGCCGCAAGCCACGCCGTTGCGCGCGCCGAGCGAACCGTCGGCGCGCGGGATGAATTTCGGCACGGCGAACAGGCTGATCCCCTTGGTCCCCGCCAGCGCGCCCGGCAGGCGGGCGAGCACCAGATGGACGATGTTCTCGGCCATGTCGTGTTCGCCCGAGGAAATGAAGATTTTCGTGCCGCTGATCAGGCTGCTGCCGTCGGCCTGCGGCTCGGCTTTCGTGCGCAGGATGCCGAGATCGGTGCCGCAGTGCGGCTCGGTCAGGCACATCGTGCCGGTCCAGTCGCCGGACACCAGCTTCGGCAGATAGACGGCCTTCAGCTGATCCGAGCCGTGCGCGTGGATGCACTCGTAAGCGCCGTGCGAAAGACCGGGATACATGGTCCATGACTGGTTCGACGAGTTGAGCATCTCGTAGAAGGCGTTGTTGAGCACCAGCGGCAGGCCCTGCCCGCCGTACTCCGGATCGCAGGACAGCGCCGGCCAGCCGGCCGCGCGATACTGGTCGTAGGCCGCCCGGAAGCCGGTCGGCGTCGTCACGACGCCATTCGCGAAGGCGCAGCCCTCGCGGTCGCCGACCTGATTGAGCGGGAAAACCACCTCGGCGCAGAACTTGCCGCCCTCCTCGAGAATCTGGTCGATCAACTCGCGATTCGTTTCGGCATGCGCCGGCAACTCGGCCAGACTTTTTTCGACCTCAAGAAGCTCGTGGAGAACGAACTGCATATCGCGCAACGGCGGCTGGTACTGTCCCATGCTGTTTTCCTTTTATGTGGTGTCGTGAAATCCCGGGCGCTGCATCCCTCCACTCGAATCAAATGCGAGAGCACCCGTTTTCCACCCCTTGACGAATTGAAACGAACGTTTGAACGATGATGGATTTCAGCTTCTCTGTCAAGCAAGGAAATGGCGCCCGAAAAATCAAGCCCTGGCCCGACGCACCAGGCGCGCCACCACCAGGCCGGCAGCCGCCGTTGCCAGCAAATGCTTCAGCGTATGCCCGGAGGGAGCTCCGAGCAGGGCGGCGATCTCGTGGTCGTTCAGTTCGGCAAGCTTGGCAACGACATAGAGCAGCAAGGCCGCACCGAACGCCCGACGGTCAGCGCGCGGCATCTCGTAAATCCACTGCCAGAGCGGAATCAGCACGAGGGGCAGGCCTTGCAACAGCAGGTAGGGGCGCAGATCGCCGGCACCGGCCCGTTCGGTGAAATGCCACCAGGCGACGCTGAGGACGGCGGCGAGGGCCAGCCACGCCGTCAGCCCGACGCTCTGCCGCTGCCGGGTGTCGCCCCAGACGCCGGCGAGCAGGCCGCCGCAAGCCAGTGCGATCGGCAGGCGATCCCAGACCAGACGGGCGTTGTCGGGATCGAGATGGTAGTAGGACGAGCCGATAGCGGTCAGGAAAAGACCGATCAGAAACAGCCGGTAACCGGCCCAACCATTGGCAATCCCGGGATGCCAGCGATGCGGCGCCAGTTGCACCCAGCCCCAGACGGCAAGCAGCGCAAAGCCGAGGTTCGAGAGAACATCGGCAAAATGCGGAAGACCGAGGACAATCGCCTGATCGGCGAAATCGTGATAGTTGGCAAGTTGTGCGATCGGCCCATGCCACAGGGCGACCCCCGACAAAATCACGGTAACGAGCAATGGCAGCTGGCGGCGCAAGGATTTCATGGTGGCTCTCCTGAGTGATGGAGGCCTCAGGATGCACGCGGCAGGCAAACAAATACACCCGACCGAATAAAGTAGCGCCTTACAACGTATAAAGTATCGAAAACAGATACCGGATGCCGAATGCCATGAACGAGATCGATCAGCTGGTCAGTACGCTGAAACGCCGTCTGAAGATTCAGGGAATGACTTATCGCGACCTGGCGAGCGCCTTGGGGCTGTCCGAAGCGAGCGTCAAACGCATGCTGGCAACGCGCCGCCTGAGCCTCGACCGGCTGCTTGAAATCAGCCACCTGCTGGGCTTCACGCTGGCGGAACTGATGCATGAAGCGGCGGCGAGCGAAAGCCGCCTGCACACTCTGAGCGAAGCACAGGAAAGCGAGCTGGTGTCCGACGAGAAACTCCTGCTGGTTGCGGTTTGCGTGCTCAACCATTGGGAGCTCAAGGATGTGCTCGGCGCCTATGCGCTGAGTGAGGCGGAATGCATCCAGCGTCTGCTCAGACTCGACCGCTTGCGGCTGATCGATTTGCTTCCCGGCAACCGGATCAGGCTCAACGTCGCGCGCGATTTCGACTGGCGGCCGCAAGGGCCCATTCGCAGCTACTTCCTGAGCCAGGGACTGGGCGATTTCCTGCAAGGCGATTTCGCGCGCGGCGACGAAGTCATGGCCTTCTCGCATGCGATGCTGAGCGAGTCCGCGCTGGCGAGCATGCAGACCGAGTTGCGCAAGCTGCGGCAAAAATTTTCCGAGCTGCACGAGGAAAGCCTGGCGGCGCCACTCGCTAGGCGTCGCGGAACGGGAATGCTGCTGGCCATCCGGGAATGGGAACCCGCTGCGTTTGCCACCCTGCGGCGGAGTGCTTAAGGCCGCGCCCGCGCTACACAGCGAACAGCACGCCATCCGCTTCACGCAGCGTGCCGGCGCGAAGCAGATCGGTGACCAGCCACTGCGCGAGCGCTTCGTTGTCGTAGTCGAGATAGCGGGCGTTGACGCTCTGGCAGAAGCTGAGGCCGGCCAGGAAAGCCGGCAGCTCGCGGCGCGGCAGTTGCCGCCGCTCGAGCATGGCGAAGGCGAGTATCACCTTGAGCGCATGGCGCGCCAGTCGTTCGACGCTTTGTTCGAAGGCGGCGAGCCGCTGGTAGGCGTTCGCGAAGGCGTCGTCGACTTCGACGAAAGGCGCGCCATGGCCGGGAATGACGACGTCGATCGGCAGGCGGGCCAGCAGGTCGAGCGTTGCGCGCGTCGCCGAAAGACCGCCGCCGTCGTCCGGGTGGCCGAGCAGTTCCGAGAAAATAACGCCGAAGCCGTTGCGCCACAAGGCGTCGCCGGAAATCAGAATCTGCCGTTCGGCGTTGTAGAAGGCGAGCGCGTCCATGTCGTGCCCGGGAACGGCGATGCTGCGCCAGTTGAGGCCGCCGAGCTCGATTTCGTCGCCGGCGGCGATCGTCGCATCGTGCCGGAAACGCGCCGCCGACTGGCCGAGCGGCGAGAGCAGCAGCGCTTCTTCATCCCATTCGGCAATCGTCGCGTCGATCCCCGCGGGGACGATGACCTGGCAGGCGAAAGTGTCGAGCACCGCCGCGTTGCCGCCGATGTGATCGGAATGCGAATGGGTGTTCAGCAAGCGCGTCAGACGGCGGCCATCGAGCGAGCGCTCGAGCAGGGCGACCGTCTGTGCGGCGTGCGTGACGTAGCCGCTGTCGATCAGCGCCGCCTGCTCGCCTTCGAGGCAGACGATGTTGTTCGACGACAGCCAGCCGCGCTCGAGGACCAGCAGGCTGGCCGGCAGCATCAGCCGGCCTCCGGCGAATCCGGATCGGACGAGGTGGATTGAGCGAAGGACGGGCGCAGTTCCTCGGTAACGATCTGCTGGTCGCCGAATGAAACAGGCAAGGGCGGCCGGCCGCAGCCCAGGCAGTAGCCGGAATCCGGGTCGGCCATGCACACGCCGACGCAGAGATATTCGTCTTCGGGCGGCGTTTCGGACTGCGGTTTCGGCGGACTCATCGATCGCAATCCCCGGCGAATTCCTCGCCGCAAGGGTCGTGCTCGGCGCGGCGCCGGGCGACGGAGGCAAGGATGCGCAGCCTCTCGTCGTCGCTCGCGCGGCTCCAGCCGGCAATCTCGTCGAGCGTGCGAAAACAGCCACGGCACAGACCGCTCACCTCGTCCATCTGGCACACGTTGATGCACGGCGAGGCGACAACGGGCGGTGCGTGCGGCACGCTGCTCATGCAGCCGCCCGTTTGGCGAGCAAAGCCTTGGCCGCCTTCGAGGCCGGCTCGCGGCCAAGCTGCTGCGCGATGAACTGGCCGGCGGCCAGCAGCCCGTTCATGTCGATACCGGTTTCGATGCCGAGCCCGTGCAGCAGATAGACGAGATCCTCGGTCGCCACGTTGCCCGAAGCGCCGACCGCATACGGGCAGCCGCCGAGGCCGGCGATCGAGCTGTCGAACACCGCCATGCCGAGCTCGAGCGAGGCGTAGATGTTGGCGATCGCCATCCCGTAGGTGTCGTGGTAGTGCCCGGCCAGCTTGCCGATCGGCACCGCCTGCGCGCAGGCCTCGATCATGCGCTGCACCGACGCCGGCGTGCCGGCGCCGATCGTGTCGCCGAGCGAAACCTCGTAGCAGCCCATCTCGTAGAGCTTCTTCGCCACCCACGCCGTTTTCGCCGGATCGACGGGGCCTTCGTAGGGACAGGCGACGACGCAGGAAACGTAGCCGCGCACCTTGATCTCCAGCGCGCTCGCCGCATCGACCACGGCATCGAAACGCTTCAGGCTCTCGGCGATGCTGCAGTTGATGTTCTTCTGCGAGAAGGCTTCCGACGCGGCGCCGAAAATCGCCACCTCGGTCGCCCCGGCCTCGACCGCCGCGTCGAAGCCGCGCAGATTGGGCACCAGCACCGGATAGGCGACCCCTGGCTTGCGCCGCGGGCTGGCCAGCACGGCGCGCAGCACCTCGTCGTTGTCGCCCATCTGCGGCACCCATTTGGCCGGCACGAAGGAGGTCGCCTCGATCGCCGACAGGCCCGCCGCTGCGAGACGTTCGATCAGCTCGATCTTGACGGCGGCCGGGACGATCTGCGGCTCGTTCTGCAGCCCGTCGCGCGGGCCGACTTCGACGATTTTTACGCGGCTTGGCAAGTTCATGGCTTATTCATCTCCACACTGCCGGCACGCAGCCAGGCGGCGAAAGCGGATTCGGAAAGATCGCCGGCGGCAAGCGCAAGAACGGCATCCACCGCCTCGATCTGGCTGACCGTCAGGCGATAGCCGTTGATGCGCAGGAACACGCCGGCCGCCAGAAAAGCAGTGCGTTTGTTCCCATCAACGAAAGGGTGATTTTTTGCCAAGCCGAAGGCGTAAGCGGCAGCACACTCAAAAACATCCGGCGTTCCATAAGCCGCCAGATTCTCGGGACGCGCCAGCACCGACTCGAACATCCCTTCGTCACGTAAACCTGCAGCGCCGCCATGGATCGCCAAGCTCTCGTCGTGCAGCAGCACAAGCGCTTGCCGGTTGATCCAGCGAAAGCTCATTTGGCCAGCGCGTGAAACGTATCGCGATACTCGCGCATGAACTCACGCCCCTGCGCCAACTGCTCCTCAACGGCGGGATCGTAGGGCGTCAAGGAAACGCCGGATGGTGACTGGGTGGCATAGAGCGTATCGCCTTTCTCCACGTGCAGAAGGCTGAGCAATTCCTTGGGCAGCACCACGCCGACCGAATTGCCGATCTGGGTCAGTTTGAGGGCGAACATGATTGAACTCCGATGTTATAACAACTGTAATACTAGTCAAGCCACCAGCACATATCAAACATTCGCCGCTTCGAATCCGACAAATTCGACCAGTTCCGCGCCATCGGCGACCTGGTCGCCGACCGCATAACGGAAGGACTTCAGCAGCCCGTTTTTCGGCGCGGTGATCGTGTGTTCCATTTTCATCGCCTCGAGAATCAACAGCGGCGCGCCCTTCTCGACGGCCTGCCCCGGCGTGGCGAGCAGGGCGACGACCTTGCCCGGCATCGGCGCGGTCAGCCCGCTGCCGTGCGCGCCGCCGGCTTCGACCAGATGCAGCGGATCGTCGCGCAGGATGATCCAGGTCGTGCCGTTGAGGAAAACGTGGCGTTTCTGTTCCTGTTTTTCGGTGACGGCAATGACGCTGCTAACGAGGCGACGGTCGTCGAGTTCGACGGCGAGCTGCCCCGCAAACTGGCCGCTCTCGAGCAGGCGGCCGCGCGCGAGAACCGATTCGCCGGCCAGCGTCAGCCGCCAGCCGTCGTGCTCATAAACGACGCCCACTTCGTAGCGCGTTTCGCCGTAGCGATAGGTCAGTGTCCGCCGCGACTGGATGTTCAGGCGCCAACCGTCGTGCGAACTCCACGGCGACCACGGATCGCCGGAATGGCCGGCCCTGGCCAGCGCCGCCGCCCGTTCGCGCAGCAACTCGGCGACGGCGGCGATGAAGAAGACGTTGCGCGGCGGCGCGGCCTCGGCCGGGAAAAGAAAATCGCGGCTCCTTTCGATCAGCCCGGTGTCGAGATCGGCATGGGCAAAGGCCGGGCAGGCGACCAGACGCGACAGGAAATCGACATTGGCGGTGACGCCGACAATGCGGTAATCGGCCAGCGCCTGGCGCATGCGCGCCAGTGCCGCGTTGCGGTCGACATCCCAGACGATCAGCTTGGCGATCATCGGGTCGTAGAACGGCGTGATCTCGTCACCCTGCTCGATGCCGGTGTCGACGCGCACGTTGAGGCTTTCGGCGGGCGGCGCCAGATGGATCAGGCGGCCGGTCGACGGCAGGAAGCCTTTGCTCGCATCCTCGGCGTAGATGCGCGCTTCAAGTGCATGGCCGTGAATCGCCAGCTGGTCCTGGCGCAACGGCAGCGGCTCGCCGCTGGCGACGCGCAGTTGCCACTCGACGAGGTCCTGCCCGGTGATCATCTCGGTGACCGGATGCTCGACCTGCAGGCGGGTGTTCATCTCCATGAAGTAGAAGCTGCCGTCCTGCGCGAAGGTATCGCTGGCGATGAACTCAACGGTGCCAGCGCCGACGTAGCCGACCGCCTTCGCCGCGTCGACGGCGGCCTTGCCCATCGCCGCGCGGCGTTCCGCCGTCATGCCCGGCGCCGGCGCTTCCTCGAGCACCTTCTGGTGGCGGCGCTGTACCGAGCAGTCGCGTTCGAAAAGATGAACGCAGTTGCCCTGCGTATCGGCGAAGACCTGGATTTCGATGTGCCGCGAGCGCGTCAGATACTTTTCGATCAGCACATGCTCGGAGCCGAACGACGAAGCCGCTTCGCGCTGGCACGATGCGAGCGCGGCGAGAAAGTCCTCGCTCTGCTCGACCAGACGCATACCCTTGCCGCCGCCGCCGGCTGCGGCCTTGATCAGCACCGGGTAGCCGATGGCGTCGGCCTGCTCCCTGAGGAAACCGGGCGCCTGCTCGTCGCCGTGATAGCCCGGGGTGAGCGGCACATTGGCGGCGCCCATGATCTTCTTGGCCGCCGACTTGGAGCCCATGGCGCGGATCGCCTCGGCCGGCGGGCCGATGAAGACGATGCCGGCGGCGGCGCAGGCGTCGGCGAAGGCGTCGTTCTCGGAAAGGAAACCGTAGCCCGGATGCACCGCCTGCGCGCCGGTGCGCCTGGCGGCATCGAGAATGCGTTCGGCCACCAGATAGGACTCGCGTACCGCGGCCGGACCGATGCACACGGCCTCGTCGGCCAGACGCACGTGCCGCGCATTGGCATCGGCCTCGGAGTAGACGGCGACGGTACGAATGCCCATGCGGCGCGCCGTCTTGATCACACGGCAGGCGATCTCCCCGCGATTGGCGATGAGGATTTTGCCGAACATGCCTCAGCCCCCCGCGATCCAGTTCGGCTTGCGCTTCTCGAGGAAGGCGCTCAGCCCCTCCTTGCCTTCCGGACTCGACCGGACGCGGGTGATGCGCTGCACGGTTTCCTCGATCGTCGCCTCGTCGATCGGCTGGCCGGAGACGACGCGGATCAGCGCCTTGCATTCGGCCTGCGCGGCCGGGCCGTTCTTGAGCAGGCTGTCGAGGATTTCGCCGATCGCTTCATCGAGCTGCTCCTCGCCCGGCACGATCTCGTGCAGCAGGCCGATACGATAGGCCTCGGCGGCCGACAGGCGCTCGGCGCTGAGCATGTAGCGGCGGCAATAGCGTTCGCCGATCGCGGCCAGCACGTAGGGGCTGATCACCGCCGGCAGGATGCCGAGCTTGACCTCGGTCAGCGCAAACAGCGCGTCGTAGGTCGCCACCGCGATGTCGCAGGCGGCGATCAGGCCGACGCCGCCGCCGTAGGCCGGCCCCTGCACGCGGGCGATGGTCGGCTTCGACAGCTCGTTGAGCGTCGACATCAGTTCGGCGAGCTTGTTGGCATCGCGCAGATTTTCTTCCGGCGAGTAGCCGGCGGCGCGCTTCATCCAGTTGAGGTCGGCGCCGGCGCAGAAGCTCTTGCCGGTCGAGGAGAGCACGACGACGCGCACTTGCGAGTCGGCCTCGAGTTCGCGCAGGCCGGCGGTGATCTCGGCGATCAGCACCTCGTCGAACGCGTTGTGCCGCTCGGCCTTGTTCAGGGTGAGGATGCCGACGGCGCCGTCGACTTCGGTGATGATCGATTGATACTGGTTCATGGTCATGGCCTCACATCCGGAAAATGCCGAACTTCGTTTCTTCGGCCGGCGCGTTCATCGCCGCCGACAGCCCCAGGCCGAGTACCCGGCGCGTATCGGCCGGGTCGATCACGCCATCGTCCCACAGACGCGCGCTGGCGTAATAGGGATGGCCCTGCGCTTCGTACTGCTCGCGGATCGGCGCCTTGAAAGCGGCCTCTTCCTCGGCGCTCCAGGTCTTTCCGGCGGCCTCGATACCGTCGCGCTTGACCGTCGCCAGCACGCCGGCGGCCTGCTCGCCGCCCATCACCGAAATGCGCGCGTTCGGCCACATCCACAGGAAACGCGGGCCGTAGGCGCGGCCGCACATGCCGTAGTTGCCGGCGCCGAACGAGCCACCGATCACCACGGTGAACTTCGGCACTCTGGCGCAGGCCACGGCGGTCACCATCTTGGCGCCGTCGCGCGCGATGCCGCCGTTTTCGTATTTGCGGCCGACCATGAAGCCGGTGATGTTCTGCAGGAAAACCAGCGGAACGCCGCGCTGCGCGCAGAGCTCGATGAAATGCGCGGCCTTCAGCGAGGACTCCGAAAAGAGAATGCCGTTGTTGGCAACGATGCCGACCGGGTAGCCCCAGATGCGCGCGAAGCCGCAGATGATCGTCGTCCCATAGCGCGCCTTGAACTCGTCGAAGTCGGAGCCGTCGACGATGCGGGCTATGATCTCGCGCACGTCGAAGGGCTTCTTGCTGTCGGTCGGGATGACGCCGTACAGCTCGTCGGCCGGATAGAGCGGCGCACGCGGCTCGGCCAAGCTGACCGGCGGCTTCTTCTGCCAGTTGAGCTTGCCGACGATGCGCCGGGCGATGGCCAGCGCGTGCGCGTCGTTCTCGGCCAGGTGATCGACGACGCCGGAGATGCGCGTATGCACGTCGGCGCCGCCGAGCTCTTCGGCACTGACCACCTCGCCGGTTGCCGCCTTCACCAGCGGCGGTCCGCCGAGGAAAATGGTGCCCTGCTCCTTGACGATGATCGACTCGTCGGACATCGCCGGTACGTAGGCGCCGCCGGCGGTGCACGAGCCCATCACGGCGGCGATCTGCGGAATGCCCTGCGCCGAGAGATTGGCCTGGTTGAAGAAGATGCGGCCGAAGTGCTCCTTGTCGGGGAAGACCTCGTCCTGCATCGGCAGGAAGGCGCCGCCCGAATCGACCAGGTAGACGCAGGGCAGGCGGTTTTCGCCGGCGATCTCCTGCGCGCGCAGGTGCTTCTTGACGGTCAGCGGATAGTAGGTGCCGCCCTTCACCGTCGCGTCGTTGGCGACGATCATGCATTCGACGCCGTTGACGCGGCCGATGCCGGTGATCAGCGAAGCCGCCGGAACGTCTCCGCCGTACATGCCGTAGGCGGCGAGCTGCGACAACTCGAGAAACGGCGAACCGGGGTCGATCAGCGCATTGACACGCTCGCGCGGCAGCAGCTTGCCGCGCGCGATGTGCTTCTGGCGCGCCGTTTCGGGCCCGCCCAGCGCGATCTTGCCGACCGTCTCGCGCAGGTCGGCGACGACCTTCTGCATCGCCACCGCGTTGCCCTGGAAATCGGCGCTGCGCGGGTTGAGCTGGGAAGACAGGACGGGCATCAGAAACCTCCGCTTTCGAGCCAGCGCTCGAGCTGCGGCAGACGGTCGGCGCCGAAGAAAGGCTCGCCGTCGACGAGGATGTAGGGCGAACCGAAAACACCTTTGCCGATCGCCGCTTCGCATTCGCTTTTCAGGCGCTCCTTCAGCGCCGGGCTGGCCAGCGCTTCGGCCAGGGCGTCACGCTCGGCGCCCTGCGCGACGGCCAGATCGAGCACGACGTCGGGGCTGGAAATATCGCGCCCTTCGGCAAAGAAGGCGCGATACACGGCGTGCGCGAAAGCGCGCGCCATGCCGTGATGCTGGTCGTGCAGCCAGTAATAGGCGCGCGCCGCCTGCTGCGTGGCGATCGGAAAGTTCGTCGGGTGCGCGTAGGGAACGCCCAGGTAGCGCGCCGAGCGCGAAAAATCGTGCAGGTAGTACTGGCTTTTGAGCGGCGCGGCCAGGGTCAGCGGCACCGCGCCGGTTTCCTTGAACACGACGCCGAGCAGAATCGGACGCCATCTGACCTTGCGCCCGAACCTTGCCGCGATGGCGTCGATTTTTTCCGAGGCCAGATAGCCGTACGGTGAGGAGAAATCGAAGTAAAACTCGATCGCTTCGGACATGGGTGGATCTCCTATGCTTCGCTACAGGTCACCGGCGCTAGTGCCAGCCTTTGTTTCTATGGTGCTAGGCGGCTTTCGGCCAGAGTACCATCTGCGTGCAACGGAACAGCGCCAGCCGGCGGCCGTCTTCGCTGCTCACCTCGGCGTCCCAGATCTGCGTCGTGCGACCGGTATGCACGGCGATCGCTTCGCAGCACAGCATGCCCTCGGTCAGTGTGCCGAGGAAGTTGCTTTTCAGTTCGATCGTCGTGAAGCTTTCGGCGCCGGCCGGCAAATGCGCGATGGTAGCAAAGCCGGCCGCCGTATCGGCCAGCGCGATCACCGCCGCGGCATGCAGGAAGCCGTTCGGCGCCAGCATTTCCGGGCGTATAGCCATGCGCGCGCGCAAGCGGCCCGGCTCGATGGCGGTCGCCTCGAAACCGAACCAGCCGGGCAAATGGCCGGCGCTGCGCGCGTTCAATCCGTCGAGACTCACCTCGGGGCGCAATTTGTGCTGACTCATGGTGGGTACTCCTTATTCGGCGGCGATGGCGCGGCCGATCACCAGCCGCTGGATGTCGTTGGCGCCCTCGTAGATCTGGCAGACGCGCACGTCGCGATAGATCCGCTCGACCGGGAAATCGCTCACGTAACCGTAGCCGCCGTGGATCTGGATCGCATCGGAACAGACCTTCTCGGCCATCTCCGAAGCGAACATCTTGGCCATCGACGCCTCCTTCAGGCAGGGCTTGCCGGCGTCCTTCAGCGTCGCGGCGCGCCACACCATCAGGCGGGCGGCATCGAGCTGGGTGGCCATGTCGGCGAGACGGAAACTGACCGCCTGATGCTCGATGATCGGCTTGCCGAAAGTTTCGCGCTCCCTGGCGTATTTCACCGCCGCTTCGAAGGCGGCGCGCGCCATGCCGACCGACTGCGCAGCGATGCCGATGCGGCCGGCTTCGAGATTGGACAGCGCGATCTTGTAGCCCTCGCCTTCCTGACCAAGCAGACAGGAGGCCGGCACGCGGCAGTTCTCGAAAAGAATCTGCGCGGTATCGGAGGCGTGCTGCCCCATTTTTTCCTCGATGCGCGCGACGATGTAGCCCGGCGTGTCGGTCGGCACGAGGAAGCAGGAAATGCCCTTCTTGCCGGCCGCCTTGTCGGTCACCGCGAAGACGATGGCGACCTGCGCGTGCTTGCCGGTGGTGATGAACTGCTTCACCCCGTTCAGCACGAAATGGTCCCCATCACGCTCGGCGCGCGTCGTGATCGACGAGGCGTCGGACCCGGTATGCGGCTCGGTCAGACAGAAGCAGCCGAGCTTCTCGCCGCGCGCCAGGGGCTTCAGCCATTCTTCCTTCTGCGCGTCGCTGCCGTACTTCATCGTGATGCCGCAGGCCAGCGAGTTCTGTACGCTGACGATGGTCGAGGTCGCGCCGTCGCCGGCGGCGATTTCCTCGAGCACCAGCACCAGCGACATGTAGTCCATGCCGGCGCCGCCCCACTGCTCCGGCACCACCATGCCGAGCGCGCCGAGCTCGCCAAGCTCGCGCAGCGCCTGTGCCGGGAAGGTGTGATGACGGTCCCACTCGCCGGCAAAGGGCGCGAGGCGCTCCTGCGCAAACGTGCGCAGCGCGTCGCGGATCATTTCCTGTTCTTGCGTCAGAATCATCTTGTTTCCCCGCCCGGCCTAGAGCATCTCGACCGCAACGGCGACCGCTTCGCCGCCGCCGATGCACAGCGAGGCAACGCCGCGTTGCTTGCCGTACTTCTTCAGCGCACCGAGCAGAGTGACCAGGATGCGTGCGCCGGAGGCGCCGATCGGGTGGCCCAGCGCACAGGCGCCGCCGTGCACGTTGACCTTCTCGTGCGGCAGCTTCAGATCGTGCATGGCGGCCATCGTGACAACGGCAAAGGCTTCGTTGATCTCATAGAAATCGACGCTTTCGGCGCTCCAGCCGGTCTTGCTGAACAGCTTCCGCATGGCGAAAACCGGTGCCGTGGTAAACAGATTCGGCTCCTGCGCGTGCGTCGTGTGGCCGACGATCTTGGCGATCGGCGAGAGGCCCAGCGCGGCTGCCTTCGAGGCGCGCATCAGCACGAGCGCGGCGGCGCCATCGGAAATCGACGACGAGTTGGCGGCGGTCACCGTGCCGTCCTTCTTGAATGCCGGCTTGAGCCCGGCGATCTTCTCGATCTGCGCTTTCGGCGGCTGCTCGTCGCTGCTGATCACAACCTCGCCCTTGCGCCCGGCAACCGTTACTGGGGCGATTTCCCAGTCGAAGGAACCGTCGGCGATGGCCTTCTGCGCGCGCGTCGTCGAGCTGACGGCGAACTCGTCCTGCTGGCCGCGCGAGAAGCCGTAGCTCTCGGCGCACTCCTCGGCGAAGGTGCCCATCAGGCGCCCCTTCTGGTAAGCGTCCTCGAGGCCATCGAAGAACATGTGGTCGAGCATCTGGCCATGGCCGAGGCGATAGCCGCCGCGCGCCTTGGGCAGCAGGTAGGGGGCATTGGTCATCGACTCCATGCCGCCGGCGACGCCGACGTCGAAGGTACCGGCAAGAATGTTGTCGTGCATCAGCATCACCGACTTGAGCGCCGAGCCGCAGACCTTGTGCACCGTCGTGCAGCCGACCGACAGCGGCAGGCCGGCGCCGAGCGCCGCCTGCCGCGCCGGAGCCTGGCCGACGCCGGCCTGCAGCACGTTGCCGAAAACGACTTCCTCGACCAGCGCCGGGGCGATGCCGGCGCGTTCGACGGCCGCCTTGATCGCGACGGCGCCGAGCTGCGGCGCGGTCAGGCTGGAAAAATCGCCCTGGAAGCCGCCGAGTGGCGTGCGGGCGGCGGAAACGATAACGACTGGATCATTCATTTGAAGCTCCTGCTCAAAGCGTTTCAGAAAATTGTAATCATCGCAGGCCGGCTTTAAGCCGGCCTGCGCCGACTCAAAGCGTTTCGCTGAATAACTCGCGGCCGATCAGCATGCGCCGGATCTCCGAGGTGCCGGCGCCGATCTCGTAGAGCTTGGCGTCGCGCCACAGGCGGCCGACCGGATAATCGTTGGTGTAGCCGACGCCACCGAGCGTCTGGATCGCCTCGCCGGCCATCCAGGTCGCTTTCTCGGCCGCGTAGAGGATGGCGCCAGCGGCGTCCTTGCGCGTCGTCTCACCGCGGTCACAGGCCTGCCCAACGGCATAGACGTAGGCCTTGCAGACGTTGAAGGTGGTGTACATGTCGGCGATCTTGCCCTGCATCAGCTGGAATTCGCCGATCGCCTGACCGAACTGCTGGCGTTCATGGACAAAGGGAACGACCGCATCCATCGCCGCGGCCATGATGCCGAGCGGACCGCCGGCAAGCACCGCGCGTTCGTAGTCGAGCCCGGACATCAGGACGCGCACGCCGCCGTTCAGCGCGCCGAGCACGTTTTCTTCCGGCACTTCGCAGTCGTCGAAGAACAGCGGATAGGTGTTCGAGCCGCGCATACCGAGCTTGTCGAGCTTGGAGCCGCAGGAGAAGCCCGGCATGCCCTTCTCGATGATGAAAGCGCTGATGCCTTTCGCTCCGGCGTCGACGTCGGTCTTTGCGTAGACGACCAGCGTGTCGGCGTCGCCGCCGTTGGTGATCCACATCTTCGAACCGTTGAGGACGTAGCGCTCACCTTTCTTGTCGGCGCGCAGCTTCATGCTGACCACGTCGGAACCGGCGTTCGGCTCGGACATGGCGAGCGCGCCGACGTGATCGCCGGAAATCAGCTTGGGCAGGTATTTCGCCTTCTGCGCGGCGTTGCCGTTGCGGCGGATCTGGTTGACACAGAGATTGGAGTGCGCGCCGTAGGAGAGGCCGACGCTCGCCGAGGCGCGCGAGATTTCCTCCATGGCGATGATGTGCGCGAGATAGCCGAGGCCGGTGCCGCCGTATTCCTCGTCGGCCGTCATGCCGAGCAAGCCCATGTCGCCGAATTTTTTCCAGAGGTCGGCCGGGAACAGATTGTCGCGGTCGATCGCTTCGGCGCGCGGCGCGATTTCGGCGGCGGCGAAGGCGCGCACGCTGTCGCGCAGCATGTCGATGGTTTCGCCGTGGGCGAAGCCGAGGCTAGGGTATTCCACCGGGTTGTTCATCTATCTCACTCCTTGGTTTCCGTTTTTTCTTTCTTGCCGTGCAGGGTCATGATCGTCTGCTGCATTACCGCGCACAAGGTCTTCCGGCCGTCGCGGACGGCGAACACGTCGGCCCTGGTGACGATCAGCGTTCGCCCGTAGCGGATCACCGATCCTTCGGCAATCAACAGCTGGCCTTCCGCCGGCGCCACCAGGTTCAGCTTGTATTCGACGGTCAAGACACCGGTTTCGTGCGCAGTCAGCGTGCTTGCCGCGTAACCGGCGGCCGAATCGGCAATCATGCCAACCACGCCGCCATGGATGTAGCCGTGCTGCTGCGTCACCTCGGGCCGGTACGGCAGATGAATTTCCGTATAGCCCGGCTCGATCACCGGCATCGTCGCGCCGATCAGCGCCATGGCCGGCTGCCGCGCGAAACTGGCACGCACGCGCTCAGCGAATTGAGGGTCTTGGACTTTGTGCATAAGCACCATTTAAATTGACGTTAACGTAAACGTCAACACGTTTGCAAAAAATCGGCTCAGGCGGCGTCCTTTGCCTTGGCCTCCTGTGCCGACAGCAACTCCCGGCACTGCACCTCGAAAGCGCTCATCTCCTGCAGGACGGCCTCGATGTCCTCGCGCTGCTGCAGCAGCGCCGCCTTGCGCTGGGAGAGGCCGTTCAGGAACTCGGTGAGCTGCGTGTTCTTGTCGCGCGCCGTGTCGTACATATTGATCAGGTAGCCGATCTCGGCCAGACTGAAGCCGAGCCGCTTGCCGCGCAGCGCGAGCTTGAGGCGCGTCCGGTCGCGGCGGGTGAAGACGCGGGTGCGCCCTTCGCGGCGCGGCGAAATCAGCCCCTGATCCTCGTAGAAGCGGATCGTGCGCGGCGTGATGCCGAATTCACGCGCCAACTCTGAAATGCTGAAGGTTGTCGCTTGAGTTGCTGTGCGTACTTCTGCCTGTTTATCCACCGCTGGCCTGCCTGATGTCGAGTCGAGTGTTATATTGCGCACGGAACCCCAGCAAAACCGGCGCTCCTGATCGACCCAGTTTATAGATTCCCGAGGTTTTTACAATCCGCGCCCGTATGTTGCCCGACTATCCTTTCGCGACGCCCCCCGCAGCCGGCGAGACCTTCGAGCTTGCGCCCGGCATTCGCTGGCTGCGCATGCCGCTGCCGTTCGCGCTCGATCACATCAACCTCTGGCTGCTTGAGGACGAAGTCGACGGGCAGCCCGGCTGGGCCATCGTCGACACCGGTTTTGCGCTCGACAAGGTCAAGGCGTGCTGGGAAAAAATTCTCGCCGAACTGGCCACCACGCCGCGCGGCGGACGCATCACGCGCATCGTCGTCACCCACTTCCACCCGGACCACGTCGGGCTCGCCGCCTGGCTGCAGGAAAAAACCGGCGCGCCGATGCATATGACGCAAGGCGAGTACCTGAGCGCACATGCGGTGTGGCACGAAATCGGCGGGCACGGCACGCCGCCGATGCTGCGCCAGTTCCGCGCGCACGGGCTGGATGCCGAGCGCTGCGCCGAGCTCGAACGTAATCGCGGCGGCTACAATCGGGGCGTGCCGGCCTTGCCGACCGAATACCGCCGCCTGTTCGATGGCGACGAATTCGCCATCGGCCAGCAACGCTGGCAGGTGCGCATCGGCTTCGGCCACTCGCCGGAACACGCGGCGCTTTACTGTGCAGGCCTCGGCGTGCTAATTTCCGGTGACATGCTGTTGCCGAAAATATCCACCAATATCAGCGTCTTCGCGGTAACGCCGATGGCGGACTCGCTTGCCGACTACCTCGACTCGCTCGACCGTTATCGCGACCTACCGGCGGAAACACTGGTCCTTCCTTCCCACGGGCTGCCGTTCTACGGCATGCACGATCGGATCGACGCACAGCATGCACACCATGAGGAGCGGTTGCTTGTCCTGGAGGAGAACTGCGCGACGCCGCGCAGCGCGGCGGAGTTGCTGTCGACCCTGTTTCCGCGGGAACTGGACACGCACCAGACGATGTTTGCGATGGGCGAAGCAATTGCCCATCTCAACCGTCTCGAACACGCCGGAAAACTCGTGCGTACACAAGGCGAAGACGGCGTAATTCGTTATATCAGGGCTTAGGGCAAAACTCGCCGGCTCATTTACCTCAGAGGGAACATCATATGTCGCAGCAAAACATGACTGAAGAAAATCGGGCACTGCCCAATCCCGCCGATGTCGCCAAGAGCTACGCCGAAGTCGCCCAGCGCTCTTCGCGCCTGCTTACCCAGTTCATGGAAAAGAAGGCGAAGGAAGGAGTTTCGGCGCCTTCCGACGAACTTGGCATCGCCAAGGCCTTCATGGACCTCTCCGCACGCCTGCTGGCCAACCCCTACAAGCTGGCGCAGACGCAGATGGAAATGATGCGCGACTACTTCTCGCTGTGGCAGCATTCGACGCTGAAGATGATGGGGATGCCCTTCCAGACCGCGATCGCCGCGCCTGACAAGACCGACAAGCGCTTCAAGGATGAAGACTGGGAACAGAACTTCCTCTTCGACTTCATGAAGCAGTCCTACCTGATTACCGCCCGCCACCTGCACGACACCGTGGCCGAAGCCGATGGCCTGGACGAAGCGACGCAAACCAAGGTGAACTTCTTCACGCGCCAGTACATCGACGCGCTGTCGCCGACCAATTTCGCGCTGACCAACCCGGAAGTTTTCCGCGAAACCGTGAAAAGCCATGGCCAGAACCTGGTCAAGGGCTTCAGCAACCTGCTGCAGGACATCGAGGCCGGCGACGGCAAGCTGCGCATCCGGATGACCGACACCGAAGCCTTCGAACTGGGCAAGAACGTCGCCACGACGCCGGGCAAGGTCGTTTTCCAGAACGAGATGATCCAGCTCATCCAGTACGAGCCGACCACCAAGGACCAGTTCAAGAAGCCGTTGCTGATCGTGCCGCCGTGGATCAACAAGTTCTACATCCTCGACCTGCGCGAGAAGAATTCCTACGTCAAGTGGGCGACCGACCAGGGTCACACCACCTTCATCATGTCGTGGGTCAACCCCGACGAAAATCTCTCGCACAAGAACTTCGAGGATTACCTGCTCGAAGGCACGCTGGCGGCCATCGACGCGGTCGAGCAAGCGACCGGCGAGAAGGAAATCAACATGGCCGGCTACTGCCTCGGCGGTACGCTGCTGATGTCCACGCTGGCCTACATGGCTGTCAAAAAGGACAAGCGCGTCGCTTCGGCGACCTTCTTCACCGCCCTGATCGACTTTTCGCAACCGGGCGAACTGGGCATCTTCCTAGATGAAGGCGCGGTCGCCGGCGTCGAGAAGCGGATGGCCGAAACCGGCTTCCTCGAAGGCTCGGAAATGGCCGGCACCTTCAACCTGCTGCGCGCCAACGACCTGATCTGGTCCTTCGTGGTGAACAACTACCTGATGGGCAAGGACCCCTTCCCCTTCGACCTGCTCTACTGGAACTCCGATTCGACGCGCATGCCGTGCGCGATGCACAGCTTCTACCTGCGCAACATGTACCTCGGCAACAAGCTGCGCGAACCGGGCGGCATCGAACTGGCCGGCGTCAAGATCGACATCTCCAAGGTCAAGACCCCGTGCTACTTCATCTCGACGATCGAAGACCACATCGCCCCGTGGAAGAGCACCTACATGGGTGCACAGATCCCGAGCGGCCCGGTCAAGTTCGTGCTCGGCGGCTCCGGCCACATCGCCGGCATCGTCAACCCGCCGGCAGCCAACAAGTACGGCTACTGGACGAACGACGAACTGCCGGCCGACGCTGACGAATTCCTCGCCGGTGCGACGCAGAATCCGGGCTCGTGGTGGGTGGATTGGCAGCAATGGCTCACCGCAATGCCGAACGGCGACAAGAAGGTTCCTGCGCGCAAGCCGGGAAGCGGCGCACTGAAGGCGATCGAAGACGCACCGGGTTCCTTCGTCAAGTTCCGTCTCGACGCACAGAAAAAAGTCGCCAAGTAAGCAGTTGGCGGCGTGAATCGGCGAAGGGGGCGCAAGCCCCCTTTGTCGTTTACATGCCTCGTTGCCCTGTTTTCCGTTGACGTACAATCGTACGCATCATGCGCCCCACACGACTCCCCGACTACAGCGGCGGCGGCATCGTCAACCTGATGCAGAGCATCGCGACGGCCTGCGGCAGCCCGCGCGCCCTCTATCCGCAACTCGACGCCCTGCCCGCCGCGCAACTCGGCAGCACGCGCCACGTCGTCCTGCTGGTCATCGACGGCCTCGGCCAGCGCACGCTGGTCAACCACCCGGCCAGCCCGAATCTGCAGCGCCACGCGATCGGCACGATGAGCTCGGTTTTCCCGTCGACCACCGCGAGCGCGATCACCGCCTTCATGACCGGACTGGCGCCGGCGCAGCACGGCCTCACCGGCTGGCACATGCACCTCGCCGAAATCGACCAGACGCTGGCCATCCTGCCGCTGACGCCGCGCTGCGAGCCGGCGAAGATGGCGCCCGAGGCGCTGCCGCCCAAGCTCTTCGACGACGCCTCGCTGTTCCGGCAACTGGACCGCGAATGCTGGGTGCTGGCGCCGCAAAACATCGTCAGCAGCCCGTTCAACGCCTGGCACTCGCACGGCGCGCGAAGCCTGGCCTACAACACGATGCCCGAGATGTTCGCGCGGCTCGCCGACCTGCTGCGCAACGCGGATACGCCGCGCTACATCTACGCCTATTACCCCGATCTCGACACCGACTCGCACCGCTACGGCACCGACAGCGAACGCGCACGGCAGACGCTGGCCGCGCTCGATTACGCGTTCGGCGAATTCCTGCGCGAGGTCGAGGGTAGCGACAGCTGGCTGATCGCCACCGCCGATCACGGTTTCATCGACTCGCCGCCGGAGCGCGTGGTGGATCTCGACGCGCACCCGCAACTGGCCACCCTGCTTGCCCGCCCCTTGTGCGGCGAACGGCGCGCCGCTTACTGCTACGTCGCCGAGGCCGACCGTCCGGCCTTCGAGGCCTACGTGCGGCAGAAGCTCGCGCCCTGCGCCGACCTCTGGCGCAGCAGCGAGCTGATCGCCGCCGGCTGGTTCGGCCCGCCGCCCGCGCACCCGCGCCTGGCCGCGCGCGCCGGCGACTACACGCTGGTGATGAAGGACAACTGGACGATCAAGGACTGGCTGCCCGGCGAGCGGCACTACCCGATGCTCGGCGTGCACGGCGGCATCAGCGCCGACGAAATGACGGTGCCCCTGATCGCCCTGAAGGTTTGAAGCGATCGATCGACGCTCGGCTTGTCAGTCAGCGGCGCGCTAGCCATAATCGCCGGATGACCGACGAAACCTCTTTGGAAAGCACCGTTCAGTGGGAGGAAGCCGCCAAGGATGACGACCTGCTTCCCGAACTCGGGACCTTTGTCGATATTCTGCGGCGGCGCTGCGCCGTCGATTTTTCCGGCTACAAGGCCGGCACGCTGTCCCGGCGCATTCGCCAGCGCATGACGCTGGCGCGCTGCGACGACACGCTCGCCTACTGCGCCCGAATCACCGACGACGAAACGGAACGCGAAGCGCTCTGCCAGGACCTGCTGATCAACGTCACCGAGTTTTTCCGCGACCCGGCCGTCTTCTCGCTACTCACCGACGAAGTCCTCCCCGACCTGCTGCGCGGGCGCGACCCGAGCGACGACCTGCGCCTGTGGTCGGCCGGCTGCGCCAGCGGCGAGGAAGCCTACTCGCTGGCCATGCTGGCGCTCGACGCGGCCAGCCGTTTCGGCTTCACCGGCAACGTCAAGGTATTCGCCACCGACATCCATGCGACGGTGCTGACCGGCGCTTCGCACGGCATCTACAGCGACGAGTCGGTGCGCGCCATTCCCGAAGCGCTGCTGCGCCGCTTTTTCCAGCGCGACGAAAAAGGCTGGCGCGTCGACGGCGCGCTGCGCCGCCACGTCGTTTTCGCCCGCCACAACCTGCTCGCCGACCCGCCCTTCACGCGCATCGATCTGGCCAGCTGCCGCAACCTGCTCATTTACCTCAAGCCGCAGGCGCAACTGAAGGCGCTGACGCAACTGCATTTCGCGCTGAAGCCGCAGGGACTGTTGCTGCTCGGCGCCAGCGAAACCGCCGGCGAATACGAGTCGCGCGCGTTCATGACCGTCGATCGCTCGCGCAAGCTCTACCGCAAGCAGGTCGCCAACCTGTCGCGCAGCACCGACGGCATCCCCGCGCTGGCCTTGCCGATCGGCGCGCCGCAACTGAGCAACCCGCCGGTCGAAGCCCTGCACAAGCCGGAAATTCTCGAAGCCGAACTGCTGGCGACGCGCGAACGGCTGCACGAAAGCGTCCTCGAACTGCAAAGCAGCCATGAGCGCATCGACCTCGCCAACGAAGAGCTGACGGCGTCGAACGAAGAGTTGCAGAGCACCAACGAGGAGCTGAAGTCGGTCAATGAGGATCTCTACGTCCTCAACAGCGAACTGGAAACCAAGAACGCGGCGCTCGCCAACCTCAACCGCGACTACGACCACCTGCTGGCCAGCGCCGAAATCGGTACGGTCTTCCTCGATGCCGAACTGCGGGTTCGCCGCTTCAGCGCGACGGTCAGCGAATTTCTCGCGCTCAAACCCCAGGACAAAGACCGTCCCGTTTCGGACATTGCCTACCGGCTCGGCAACGGCGAACGCTTTCTCGCCGACCTGAAACGCGTCGCCGAGACCGGCGAACGCATCGAGCGCGAGGTGGAAAATGCCACCGGGCAATGGATTTTCGAGCGCATGCTGCCGTTCCGCGGCGAGGGCGGCGTGCGCGACGGCGTCGTCCTGACCTACACCGACATCACGCAGATCAAGTCGGCGCAAGCCACTGCCGCGGCGCTGGCGACCGAGCGCACGCGCCTGCAGGGCATCCTCGACGCGCTGCCCGACGGCGTCTACATCGTGAACCCGCAGCACGACATCGAATACCTCAACCCGGTGCTCGAGGCAGAATTCGGGCCGCCGGCCGGGCGCAAATGCTACGAGTATTTCCACGGGCGCAGCGCGGAATGCACCTGGTGCAAGAATTCGGCGGTTTACGCCGGGCAAAGCGTGCATTGGGAATGGACATCGCCGAAGGGACGGACCTACGACCTCTTCGACATGCCCTTCCGCAACCCCGACGGCACGGTCAGCAAGTTCGAGATTTTCCACGACATCACGCCGATCAGGGAAAGCCAGCGCCAGCTGAGCGAAGCGGCGTCGCTCGCCCGCGTCGGCCACTGGGAATATCGCCTGCCGGACGGCGAACTGTGCTGGGGCGACGAAACCTACCGCATCTTCGGTCTCGAACCGGACAGCGTGACGCCGGACTACGCTTTCTTTCTCGAGCGGGTGCACGCCGACGACCGCGAGCGCGTCGCGCAGGAAATTGCCGCTTCGATCGAACAACGGAGCCCACAACTCACGCCATTTCGCTTCACCCGCGCCGATGGCGCGCTGCGTATCGGGCGGATCACCGGGCACGCCGAATACAATGCCGAAGGGGCGCCGCTGCGCTTGTCGGGCGCCGTGCAGGACATCACCGAATGGCGCCGGATGGAAGATGCCCTGCGCGCCAGCGAAGAGCGTTTTTCGGTCGCCTTCCGCGCCGCGCCGCACGCCGCATCGATCGCCCGCGCCAGCGACGGACGCTTCATCGAAGTCAACGACAAGTACGAAAAATACTTCGGCTGGACGAGGGCCGACCTGATCGGCAAAACGTCCACCGAACTTTGCCTGTGGCCCGACGTGGCAACCCGCGAGCAGTGGGTCGAAGCCCTGCAGTGCGAGAAAACCCTGCTCGACTTCGAAACCGTCTGGCGGCACAAGCACGGCGGCGTACGCCAGATCAGCCTGTCGGCCGAATACATCGAAATCGAAGGCGAGCCGCACATCCTCGCCTTCATCCAGGACATCACCGAGCGCAAGGAAAGCGAAGCGCGCATCGAATACCTGGCGCACCACGACGCGCTGACCGGCCTGCCGAACGGCGTCCTGTTCCGCGACCGCTTCGCCCTCGCCGCGGCCTGGGCCGAGCGCGCCGACGCCAAGGTGGCGCTACTCTTCCTCGACCTCGACCACTTCAAGTCGATCAACGACACGCTCGGCCACCCGGCCGGCGACGCCTTGCTCAAGCTGGTGGCGCAACGCCTGCGCGAGTGCGTACGCGAGACCGACACGATCAGCCGGCTCGGCGGCGACGAATTCCTGATCGCCATCACCAACATCGTCGACCCGCAGTCGGTCAACCAGACCAGTACCAAGATTCTCGAAGCGCTGGCCAGGCCCTTCGAACTCGACGGCCGCGAACTGACCAACACGCTGTCGATCGGCATCGCCGTCTGGCCCGACGACGGCTGCGACTTCGACACCCTGCTCAAGAAGGCCGATACCGCCCTCTACCAGGCCAAGGGCGCCGGCCGCAACACCTGCCGCTACTACGCCGAGCAGATGAACGTGGACGCCCTCGAACACCTGCAGATGCGGGCGGCATTGCATCGGGCGCTCGAGAACGACGAATTCCTGCTGCACTACCAGCCGCAGATCGACCTGGCCAGCAAGCGCGTCGTCGGCGTCGAGGCCCTGCTGCGCTGGAATCGCGGCAAGCAGGAGCTGGTGCCGCCGGCCCGCTTCATCCCGGCCGCCGAGGAGAGCGGCCTGATCGTGCCGATCGGCGACTGGGTCCTGCGCGAAGCCTGCGAGCAGGCCCGGCGTTGGCAAAGCCAGGGCTTGCCGGAAATGACCATGGCCGTCAATCTGTCCGCCGTGCAGTTCCGGCGCGGCGACCTCGAGCGCAGCGTCGCGCACGCGCTGTCCTTCTCCTGGCTCGACCCCGCGCTGCTCGAACTCGAGCTCACCGAATCGCTGCTGCTCGACGACGCCGAGGAGGTGCTGGCCACCGTGCGGCGCCTCAAATCGCTCGGCGTGCAGCTGTCGATCGACGACTTCGGCACCGGCTACTCCAGCCTCGCCTACCTCAAACGTTTCGCCGTTGACAAGCTGAAGATCGACCAGTCGTTCGTGCGCGACATCGCCACCGATCCGGACGATGCGGCGATCGTCCGCGCCATCGTCAGCATGGCCCACACGCTGAAGCTCAAGGTCATCGCAGAAGGCGTCGAGAGCGAGGAAATCGGCCGCTACCTCGGCGTCTATCATTGCGACGAAGCGCAGGGCTACTACTACGCCCGGCCGATGCCGGCCAACCAGTTCGCCGACTGGCTGAAGACCTGGCAGGCGGCGAACTGACCCCCATCCGGAGCATTCGACATGTCATCCAGCAAGCCCCCGGCGTCACCCGCCAACGCCCGCCTCGACCGCGTCGTCGCCGACGCCATCCGCAACCGCCAGAACCGCGAGATGGGCTACCGCGAACAGGCGCTCAAGATCTACCCGTGGATCTGCGGCCGTTGCAGCCGCGAGTTCACGCGCGACAATCTGCGTGAACTGACGGTGCACCACAAGGACCACAACCACGACAACAATCCGGCGGACGGCAGCAACTGGGAGTTGTTGTGCCTCTATTGCCACGACAACGAACACGCCCGCGAGCTCGACGCCGAAGCCGCGCGCAGCGCCGGACTGGGCGGCAAGGGCGCCGCCCAGGAGCGGGCGACGGCGCAGCCCTTTTCCAACCTGAAAGACCTGCTCAAACGCAACGATCGCTGATGCAACCCTCACACCCCCCGCCCAAACGCCCGCTAGCGGCGCGCAAGAACAAGCCCCGCAGCGAGCCCGACAGCGCCCCGCCAAAGACCGGCTATAGCGACGCGGCGAAAACCGCGGTGCAGGAAACCACGCTGCGCGTGCAGGAGATGCACAGCGCCATCGCCGGCAAATCGTTCGACATCCTGCAGAAAATCCCGCTGCTTTGCGGGCCGGCACAGTTCGTCCAGAGCGCGCACGACACGATTGCCGCCGGCGTCTATGCGGCCATCCACCACGGCACCGGCGGTTTGCTCGACGCCGCGGCGCTGTTCGAAAAACACGGCGCGGGCCTGGCCTCGGGCGAACCGCCCGGACGTTTGGCGAGCGGCTTGCGCAGCGCGCTCAACGGCGCTTTTGGCGACCATCTGGCGGCCAGCAACAACCGGCTGGCAATCGACATGGCGATCCACGTCAACGGCGCGCCGATCTCGCTCGACGCGGATTCGCTGCGCCGCGTTTTCCCCAAGGCCGGCAAACGGCTCTGCCTCTTCATTCACGGCCTGGGCTGCGACGAGCATTGCTGGGAGAGTGCCGACAACGGCAGCGGTGCAGCGGCAGAAGCATCGCCTGATTTCGGCCGCCGACTGCACGCCGACTTCGATTGCACGCCGCTCTACCTGCGCTACAACTCGGGCCTGGCGATCGCGCAGAACGGCGCGCAGCTCGCCGCCTTGCTCGAGGAATTGCGCGCGGCGTGGCCACAGGCGCCTTGCGAAATACTGCTCATCGGCCACAGCATGGGCGGCCTGATCGCACTCGGCGCCTGCGAGCGGGCCGCAGCCGAGGGAATGGCCTGGCCACAGGCGACGCGCATGCTGGTCTGCCTGGGCTCGCCGCACCTCGGCTCGCCGGTCGAACAACTCGGCCAGTTCGCCACCACGGTGCTGAATCTCTCGCCGATCACCGCGCCGCTCGGCAAAATCGCCGCCACGCGCAGTCGGGGCATCCAGGACCTGCGCCACGGCCCGGGCGCCGCGCGGACACCGCCCGCGCCGCGCCGCATGGCCTTCCGCTTCATCGGCGCCAGCCTGACCGAGAACGTCGAACACCCCTTCGGCGAATTCTTTGGCGACGGACTGGTCACGCTCGGCAGCGCCACGACGCATGCCATCGAGGGCGACGTGCAAAGCGCGCGGCTCGGCAACATCAGCCACATGGGCCTGCTGACCGACGCCCGGGTCTACCGCCAGATCAGGGCCTGGATCGCAGAACCGGCGCACGGGAAAAACAAAAAACCCTTCTGATCAGTATAGAATTGCTCGGCAACCAGGCCGGCGTTCGATTACCCCAGAAAAAAGCTGAAAGAGCGCACCCATGGAATTCATTGGCGGACGAGCCAGCCGCATTTTCCGCTGGCTGCGCGTGTCGAGCAGCGGATTGATCCTGCTCTGCGCGGCAGCGGCGGCCCCCTGCGCCACCACACCGCCGCCGTCCAGCGCCGGCGCCGGCAGGGCATCGCTTTCCGTGGCGACGGACGACAATTACCCGCCCTACATCTTTCGCGACTCCGGCGGCGTACTGAGCGGCTACCTGGTCGATCTCTGGAAGCTGTGGGAAAAGAAAACCGGCGTGCGTGTCGATCTGCAGGCCAGCAACTGGGACAAGGCCCAGGAACGCATGCAGACGCATCAGGCCGATGTGATCGACACCATTTTCCAGACGCCGGAACGCGAGCGCACGCTCGATTTCACGCCGCCGTACGCACAGATTCCGGTGGCCATCTACACGCATGCCGGGATCGGCGGCATCACCGAGCCGGGCAAGCTGCAGGGCTTTCTGGTCGGCGCCAAGGCAGGCGACGCCTGCATCGACAGGCTGAAGGCCGCCGGCATCACCACCATCCAGCCGTACGGCAGCTACGAAGCGCTGGTCCAGGGCGCCATCGCCGGCCAGGTCAGGATCTTCTGCCTGGACGAACCGCCGGCCAACTACCTGCTCTATCGCGAACACGCCGAAGGCGAGTTCAACAAGGCCTTTCAGCTGTACACCGGCGAGTTCCATCGCGCCGTGCATAAAGGCGACTCTCGGACGATGGCCTTGCTGAATCGCGGCTTTGCCGCCATCTCGGCGGCCGAGCAGCAGGCACTGCACGACAAATGGATGGGTAGCCGGCTGGATCAGGCGCCCTATGCCCGCTATCTGGGCTACGCCCTGCTTGCCGCTGCGCTGATCGGCAGCCTTCTGCTGCTCTGGGGCACCACCCTGCGCCGCCGCGTCAAGCAACGCACGGCCGAACTGGAAACCGAGCGCGCCCGCTTGCGCGTCCTGCTCGAGACGATTCCCGACCTCGTGTGGATGAAGGACGAGGCCGGCGTCTTTCGGTTCTGCAACCCGATTTTCGAACAGTTGCTCGGCGCCAGCGAAGCAGAGATCGTCGGCAAGACCGATTACGACTTCGTCGACAAGGAGCTCGCCGATTTCTTCCGGGCGAACGACCGCAAGGCGGCTGCCGCCGGGAAACCGTGCATCAACGAGGAATGGATCACCTTCGCCAGCGATGGCCATCAGGCGCTGCTCGAAACGACCAAGACCGCGGTGCGCGACGCCAGCGGCGGGCTGGTCGGCGTGCTCGGCATCGCGCGCGACATCACCGGGCGCAAGGAGACGGAACAAGCCCTGCAGGAGAGTGAAAACACCCTGCACACGATTCTCGACAGCGTCGAAGCCTATATCTATATCAAGGACACCCACTACCGCTACCAGTACGCCAACCGCCGCGTGCGCGAACTGTTCGGCAAGCCGATGGCCGAAATCATCGACCAGGACGATTCGGTTTTTTTCGACGCGAAGACGGCCGAAAACCTGCGCCGGAACGACCGCCGCGTCATCGAAAACGGCGAGCGCGTCGCCGAGGAAGAGGTCAACACCAGCGCCGACGACAAGATCACCAGCGCCTATCTCTCCGTCAAACTGCCCTTGCGCGACGAGAGCGGCAAGATCTACGCGCTGTGCGGCATCTCCACCGACATCACCGAACGGAAACAGGCCGAATCGTCGCTGCGCGTCGCGGCCGCGGCCTTCGAATCGCAGGAAGGGATGCTCATCACCAACGCCGACAACATCATCCTGCGCGTCAACCAGTCGTTCGTCGAGATGTCCGGCTACGCGGCGGAAGAGGTCGTCGGCCGGACGCCGAGCATGTTCGCCTCCGGTCACCACGACGCGGTTTTTTATGCGGCGATGTGGCACGCGCTCAACACCACGGGCAGCTGGCAGGGGGAAATCTGGGACCGGCGCAAGAACGGCGAGGTTTATCCGAAATGGTTGAACATCACGGCGGTGAAGGGCAGCGACGGAGCGGTCACGCATTACATCGCGACCCATAACGACATCACCGAGCGCAAGACCGCGGAGGCGCAAATCCGCCAGCTGGCCTTCTACGACCCGCTGACCTTGTTGCCCAACCGCCGCCTGCTGGCCGACCGGCTGCACAAGGCGCTCGCCTCGAGCGCCCGCAGCGGACGCGAAGGCGCCCTGCTGTTCATCGACCTCGACAATTTCAAGACGCTGAACGACACCCTCGGCCACGACCAGGGCGACCTGCTGCTCCAGGAAGTCGCCCGGCGCATTGCGGGCGCCATCCGCGAAGGCGATACCGTCGCCCGCCTCGGCGGCGACGAGTTCGTCGTCATGCTCGAAGACCTCAGCGAAGACCCCGAGGAAGCGGCCAACCAGACCGAAACCGTCGGCGAGAAGATCCTGGCCACCCTGTCCCGGCCTTACGACCTCGACGGGCACGAGCATCGCAGCAGTTCCAGCATCGGCATCACGCTCTTCGTCGCGCAGCAGAACAGCAGCGAAGAGTTGATGAAGCGCGCCGACCTGGCCATGTACCAGGCCAAGGCGGCGGGGCGCAACACCTTGCGCTTCTTCGATCCGAAAATGCAGGCGGTGGTCAGCGCGCGCGCCGCGCTCGAAGCCGACTTGCGCGACGGCCTGAAGAAAGCGCAGTTCCTGCTCCATTACCAGCCGCAGGTCGATGCGGCGGGGCGCGTCACCGGCGCCGAAACGCTCCTGCGCTGGCAACATTCCGCGCGCGGCCTCGTCTCCCCGGCCGAATTCATCCCGCTCGCCGAAGATACCGGCCTGATCCTGCCGCTCGGCGACTGGGTGCTGGAAAACGCCTGCGCCCAGCTCGCGGCGTGGGCGGCCGACCCGGCGCGCGCCGGGCTTTCGGTGGCGGTCAACGTCAGCGCCGGCCAGCTGCGGCAGGCAGATTTCGTCGCCCAGGTGCTGAGCGCGCTCGAGCGGACCGGCGCCAATCCGAAAAAACTCAAGCTGGAACTCACCGAGAGCTTGCTGCTCAACGACGTCGAGGACACCATCGTCAAGATGAGCCAGTTGAAAGCCCGCGGCATCGGCTTCTCGCTCGACGATTTCGGCACCGGCTATTCGTCGCTCTCCTACCTGAAGCGCCTGCCGCTGGAACAGCTGAAGATCGACCAGTCCTTCGTGCGCGACGTGCTGACCGACCCCAACGACGCGGCGATCGCGCGCACCGTCGTGGCGCTGGCGAAGAGCCTCGGTCTGGCGGTGATCGCCGAGGGTGTCGAAACCGAAGCGCAGCGCGACTTCCTGGCCGGAGAAGGATGCCACGCTTATCAGGGCTACCTGTTCAGCCGGCCCTTACCGATCGCGGCCTTCGAGGACTTTCTGGCGCAGGCCGAGGTCTGCCGCGCCTAGCCGCAGGGGCTGGCGCCAAACCTCGGCGCCCGGCTCGCGATCAGTGCCGGAAGATCGGCAAACTCGGCAGTTGCGGCCACTCGACGGCGTCGAGCATGTTTTTGACGACCAGGCCGAGTTCGGTATCGCCCTCGATCGACAGTTCGCGATTGAAGAACAGCGTGTCGGGGTCCTCCTGCCGCGCCAGCAACTGCAGGAAGGCCGAGAGATTGGCGCGGAAGGTGAGATCGAGCGCTTCCGGCACGTAGAACAGCGGACGGAACAGGCCCTGGCGGTAAGTAAAACAGGCCCGGCCGCCGGTATCGAGCACCTCGACGAAGAAGGTGCGATTTTCCAGCAGTTCGAGACTGTCTTCCGGCAACAGCTTCATTTTCGCCGCGGCGTTGAGGCCGGCGGTGAGTGCCACGGCGTGCGGCCATTGCGGCAGTTTGGCGCCGAGCGCCGAAACGAAGCCGGGCAGGCGGAAACGCGGAATTTTAAAACCCTGGTTCATCAACGAGCTCCTTCAAGTTGGGCCAGCGCGCCCTGATGGCGCTGGACGATGCCGGCGTCGCCGAACCAGTAGCCATCGACCATGCCTTCGGCGGCCCAGCCAGTGGTATCGGGATTGACCGGCTCGCCGCGCCGCGCCGCGTCGAACGCGGCAACGATGGCGGCCGTGTGCTGCGGCTGCGGACTGACGCGGATGATGTCGATGCCCATCTTGAGCATCTCCGGCACTTCGTGCAGCAGGTTGTAGCTCTGTGCCGACATCGTCTGGATGCCGTTGATCGTCAGGAAGGGCTGCCCTTCGCGCGTTTTCAGCGTCATCCCCTCGGGGTGGTCGAGGCACTTGAACTGGCAGTCGTCCTTGTTCAGATCGTAGTGGCGGGCGGTGAAACAGCGCGCCGAGAAGGCGAGCGGCAACTTGCCGAAGACGAAGACCTCGGTTTCGAGGCCGGCCGGCCGGCTCTCGTGCAGCATGCCGATCGCCTTCCGGTCGGCTTCGAGCGGCGGCACCCAGCGCTGCATGCCGTAGCGCGCGTAGGTGGCCATCGTCGCTTCGTTGTAGATGTTCAGGTGCGGTCCCGCGACGAAGGGGCGGCCGGCGGCGATATTCACCGCGCCGAGGTCGTTCGCCTCGACCTTGCAGCCGGCGTCGTCGATCAGTCGGCGCAGCGCCTTGAGGTCGCTTTCCGATTCGAGCAGCGCCTGCGCCGAAACGACGACTTCCTTGCCGGCGTCGGTCAGGTCGCGTGCCAGACCGATCCAGTCGGCGACGCGGATCTGTTGGCGGCGCGAGCAGACGACTTCGCCGACGTAGATGATGTCGATCGCCGGGTCCTGCGCCATTTCGGCGTAGAACTCGAAGACTTCCTGTTTCGGCCAGAAATAGAGCAGGGGGCCAAGTGCGAGTTTCATGCGTTTATCTCCATGGCCGGTTGTAGGCACCCAGCGTCGCCTGGTTGCCTTCGGAAACCTTGGCCAGATCGGCCTGCCAGGCGGGCTTGACGTGGTAGCGCTCACTATCGCCGGCCAGCGCATCGAGAGCCGCTCTCAGCGTTTTGGTAACCTGCGCGACGTAGGCCGGGCTGCGCTGGCGGCCCTCGACCTTGATTGCCGAAACGCCGATCTTGGCGATCTCCGGCAGGATCTCCAGCACGTTGAGGCTGGTCGGCTCTTCGAGCGCGTAGTAGGTCTCGCCGTTCACGTCGAAGCGACCCTTGCACAGCGTCGGGTAGCCCGCCGACTCGTTGTCGCCGAAGCGGTCGATCAGAATGCCATTCAGGCGAGTGGTCATCTCGCCCGGCGACTTTTCCCACTTCACGTACTTGGCCGGCGAACAGGCGCCGACCGTGTTCGGCGACTCGCCGGTCGCATAGGACGAAAGCCAGCAACGCCCCTCGTTCATCACGCAGAGGCTGCCGAAGCCGAAAATCTCGATTTCGACCGGTGTGTTCTTGATCACCAGTTCAACCTGCGCCAGCGTCAGCACGCGCGGCAGGACCGCACGCCGCACGCCGAACTCGCGATGGGCGAAATTCACCGCTTCGTAGCTCGTCGCCGAGCCCTGCACCGAGAGGTGCAAACGCAGGTCGGGGTAACGGTTTCTGGCGTAGTCGAGCAGGCCGACATCGGCGAGGATCACCGCGTCGACGCCGAGGTCGGCGGCGCCGTCGACGGCGCGCTGCCAGTCGGCGACGCGACCGGGCTGGGCGAAGGTGTTAATCGCCATCAGGACGTGGCGGCCGCGCGACTGGGCGTAGCGCACGCCCTCGACGAGCGCCTTCTGGTCGAAGTTGAGGCCGGCGAAGTTGCGCGCGTTGGTGTCGTTCTTGTAGCCGAGATAAACGGCGTCGGCGCCGTGGTCGACCGCCGTTTTCAGCGCCGGCAGGCTGCCGGCTGGGCAAATGAGCTCGGGTAATTTCTGCTGCAGCATGGGGATTCTCGCGATACGGAGGTGGCAAGTATAGCCACGCCGCGCGCCAGGCTATTGATTTTGGTCAATTTCCGGCGAGTTTGCCGGATCTCGCCCGCCTCCCGCCCGCAGTTTCCGCAGATACGCCGGACGATACGCGGCATGCGGCTTGCCGAGGGCATCGAGCCATTGCATGATGGATGTCTTCGCGCACAGGAAGGAAAGACCGGATGCTAGCGCAGAATTCCCCCGCCACTACCCCCGCCACGACTCGTTGCCGACGCCGGCTGGCGTCGGCGCTGGGGGCATTGGCATTCGGCATCGCCGGCCTCCTGCTCGCCGCGCCGCACGCGGGCGGCGAGGAAATCGTCCAGTTGCCGAGCGCCAACGGCGCCAGCCTGCCCTATCTGCTCAGCGCCGATCTGCCGGAAAATGGCGCGCCGCCGCAGATCGCGGCCATCCTCTTCAACGGCGGCGAAGGCGCCGTCGGCCTCATCGCGAAAGGCATCCCGCAGCCGGGCGCGAATTTTCTCGTGCGCTCGCGCGCGCTGTTCGTCGCCCGCGGCATCCCGGTCGCGCTGATCGACGTGCCGTCCGACCTGAGCGGAATGTCCGACAGCTTCCGCATGAGCCGCCGGCATTTCGACGACGTCGCCACGATCGCCGATGATCTGCAGAAGCGCTTCCCGGGCAGCCGGCTGTTCCTGATCGGCACCAGCCGCGGCACCGTATCAGCCGGCTACGCCGGGGCCGCGCTGGCACCGCGCCTGGCCGGCGTGATCCTCAGTTCGTCGCTGTTCAATTCCGGCCGCAGCGGTAGCGGGCTGGCCGCTTTCGATTTTTCCAGCCTGAAGGCGCCGCTGCTGCTGGTGCACCACACGGATGACGGCTGCCGCTTCACGCCCTACCACGCGGCCCGCGCGCTCGCGGAAAAATACCCGCTGATCTCGGTCAGCGGCGGCAAGGAAGCGCGCTCGGGGCCCTGCGACGCCTTTAGCCAGCACGGCTATTTCGGCAAGGAGGCGGAGACGGTCGATGCGATGGTGCAGTGGATGCGCGGCAAACCCTATCCGGCCAACATCGAGTGACCCCAGGCGGACGCTACAGCGAGAGATTCCGCGGCTTGCGCGGCGCCTTGGCGAACAGCCGGTCGTAGATCGCGTTCGGCAGCAGGCGCAGCAGCTTGGCGACGACGCCCATCGGCCAGGGAATCACGGCATAGCTCGTCCCCCGCTCGATGGCGCGCGCGAAGCGGCGTGCCGCCTCCGGCGCGGCGAGCAGGAAAGGCATGCGATAGGGATTGATCTCGGTCATCGGCGTAGCGATATAGCCGGGGCAGATGGTGACAACGCGAACCCCCGAGCCGCGCATTTCGAGGCGCAGACTTTCGAGATAGGAAATCGCCGCCGCTTTCGATGCGCTGTAGGCTTCGGCCCCCGGCAAGCCGCGAATGCCGGCCACCGACGCGATGCCGACCAGCCGCCCGCGCCCAGCCAGGCGCATGGCGTGGACGAAGGGCGAGAAGGTCGCCGCCATACCGAACAGGTTGACGTCCATCACCCGGCGGATCGCGTCGAGATCCTCGGCGCACTCGGTCAGGGTGCCGACCGAGACGCCGGCGTTGGCGATCACGATGTCGGGTGCCCCGAAACGCGCGATGAAGTCCTCACCGGCCGCGCGCAGCGCGCCCGCATCGGTCACGTCGAGCGGATAGCAGGCCGTGGCGCACGCGAACTCGGCCACCAGCGCGGCCGCCAGCGCCTGCAGTTGCCCGGCACGGCGGGCGGCCAGCCCGATCGTCGCGCCCTGCGCCGCGTAATGCCGAGCCAGCGCCTGGCCGATGCCGGACGAAGCGCCGGTGATGAATACCTTGAGAGCAGCCTGCACCTTGCCTCCGCAAAAAAAATCGCCCGCAGCCTTGCAGCGCGGGCGATGTCTGACTGGTACCGAAAAACAGTGCTATTTCTTCTTGCTGCGTTCGGCGCGGACCTTGTCGATGACCTTGTCGGTGCGGGTCACGATCTCGGAATTATCCTTGACGCCTTCATTGACCATCAGGTATTTGCCATCGACCACCAGCGACGGAACGCCCTGGATCCTGGCCTGCTGCGCCAGCTGATCGCCGCGCTTGACCTTGCTCAGCACGCCGAAGGAGTTGTAGGCATCGGCAAATTTCTTCGCGTCGACACCCTGGGCGCCGGCCCATTCGGCGATGCTCTTGTCGTCGTAGAGCTTCAGGCCTTTTTCATGCAGGGCCTGGAACACCGCACCATCCAGCTTGGCCAGATCGCCGGTCGCCTCGAGCGCGTAGTAGAGCTTGGAGAGATTGGCCCATTGCGCGCGGTTGAAGGAAACCGGCACGCGCTTGAAGACCACGTCGGCCGGCAGCTTCGCCGACCATTTGCTGACCGTCGGGTGGAACTCGGCGCAGTGCGGGCAACCGTAGGAGAAGAATTCGATCACTTCGATCTTCGCCGGATTGTCGGTGGCCAGCGCCGGCTCGACCGGAACGTATTCGCGGCCGGGGGTTTGCGCGACTGCCGGCAGGGCGACGGCGAACAGCGCGACGGTGAGGGCGGCGAACCACCCGGAAATACGTTTGTGCATTGGCTTGTGCATTGTCATCCTTTCGGTTTCTCAGTCTTTTTTGACCACGTTGGCTTCAACACCCTGCTTGGCAAGATCGGCGCGCATCCGGTTCACGTCGTCCATCTTGCTGAACGGACCGAGGCGAACACGGAACCACACCTTGTCCTGCACCATTACTTGCTGGATCGAAGCCTCGACTCCGCTTAACGCCAGTTTGGCCTTTTGGTTGTCCGCATCGCCGGCATTCTGGAAAGAACCGGTTTGCAGGAAGAGCGGCTCCTTGAGCGCGCCGTCCTTCTCCTTGTCTTTCTTGCCCTTACCACCGTCGGCCGGCTTCGGATCGGGAATCGCGTCGGCGTCGCCGGGCAGTATCTTGTAGAAGTCGAAGCGCGGCTTGTCGCCGGTCTGCGGTACCGGGTCGCCCGGCTTGCCCGGCAGCGCGACGGGCGCACTCGCCGTCGCCGCCGGTGCGCCCGGCGCCGGTTTGGCGGCAGATGCCGGCGCGGCGGCCGGCTGATGGCCGTTGGTGGTAAAGGGCAGCGGCATCTTGTTGATGTACCAGACGACGCCGGCAGCGGCCAGAACCCCGATGACGAGGCCGAGGAAAAGGCCGAGCAAGGTCCCGCCGCCCGATTTCCGTTTGCTCGCGGGCTTGTTCTGCCGGCGCGGTTTCATGTCACGACTCATGTGCTTCCTTCGATTACATTGACTGCGGGCAGCTCACGCCGAGGATGCTCATGCCGTTGCGGATCACCTGGCGCACGGCGGCGGCCAGCGCGACGCGCGCGTTCTTCAGCGCGACATCGTCGACCAGCATGCGTTCGGCATTGTAGTAGCTGTGGAACTCAGCGGCCAGATCCTTCAGATAGAAGGCGATCAGGTGCGGCGCGAGCTCGCTGGCGGCCGACTCGATGAGCTCGGTGAACTCGCCAAGCTTGGCGGCGAGCGCCAGTTCGCGCGGGTTGTCGAGGCACGCCAGATCGGCCTGCCCGAGCGCTGCTTCGTCGCCGCCCCACTGCGCCAGCACCGAGCAGACGCGGGCATGCGCGTACTGGATGTAATAGACCGGGTTCTCGTTCGACTGGCTCTTCGCCAGATCGAGGTCGAAATCGAGATGCTGATCGGACTTGCGCAGCACGTAGAAGAAGCGGCAGGCGTCGTTGCCGACTTCGCGGCGCAATTCGCGCAGCGTCACGAACTCGCCCGAGCGCGTCGACATCGAGGTCTTCTGGCCGTCGCGGTAGAGCACGGCGAACTGCACCAGCGCCACGTCGAGCTGCGCCGGGTCGAGTTCGAGCGCCGTAATGGCGCCCTTCACCCGCGCAATGTAGCCGTGGTGGTCGGCGCCCCAGATGTTGATGATGCGCTGGAAGCCGCGCTCGTACTTGTTCAGGTGGTAGGCGATGTCGGAGGCGAAATAGGTGAACAGGCCGTTGTCGCGCTGCACGACACGATCCTTCTCGTCGCCGAAGCTGGTCGACTTGAACCACTTGGCGCCGTCCTGCACGTAGAGGTGGCCGGCCTTCTCCAGACGCTCGACGCAGCGCGCGACGAGGCCGGTATCGAACAGCGACTTCTCGGAGAACCAGACGTCGAAATGCACGCCAAACTCTTCGAGATCGCCGCGACCGTCGGCGAGCTGCTCGGTCAACACATGGTTGTGCACGTAGTTCCAGTCTTCGCCGAGCAGGCTCTTGGCGTTGGCAATCAGCGCGTCGAGATGCGTTTCGCGTTGCGCCTTGGCTTCGTCGTCGCTGCGTTCACGGTCCGGCAGGCCCGGCGTGCCGTCCTGCACGGCAGCGGCGTGGCGAAGGTACTTGTCGCCGTGTGCGGCGCGCATCTGGCGCGCCATGTCGCGCACGTAATCGCCCTGATAGGCGTTCGGCGGGAAGGGCACGTTCTCGCCGCGCAGCTCGAGATAGCGCAACCAGGTCGACACGGCGAGAATGTCCATCTGCCGGCCGGCGTCGTTCACGTAGTATTCGCGCGTCACGTCCCAGCCGGCGTAAGCCAGCAGGCTCGAGAGGCTGGCTCCGTAAGCCGCGCCGCGGCCGTGGCCGACGTGCAGCGGGCCGGTCGGATTGGCCGAAACGTACTCGACCTGCACCTTCCGCTTGCCGCCCACCGCCGAACGGCCGAAAGCCTCGCCCTGCGCCAGAACACCGCGCACCACTTCGAGCTTGGCGGTCGCCGGCACGTGGAAATTGATGAAGCCGGCGCCGGCGATTTCAGTCTTCGTGACCAAGGGCGACTTCGGCAGCTCGGAGAGCAGCAGCTGCGCCAGTTCGCGCGGATTGCGCTTCATCGAACGCGCCAGCTGCATCGCCAGGTTGCACGAGAAATCGCCATGCGACGCCTGTTTCGGGCGCTCGATCAGGATCGCCGTGTCGGTTTCAGCCGGGGCGACACTGGCCAGCGCGGCGCGCATCAGATCGGCGAGGTGGGACTTGATATCGTGACTCATGGGGTGCGGGGTCTTGGAAATTGGGGCAAGGCGGGATTATACGATGCGCGGCCGGGGGACGGCGAAACTGGTCGTCGGCGCAGGAACTGCCAAATTCCCGAAGCGCTCGGCGCCCACCCGTCCGGTAGCGGCAATCGCCTCCATTTTTGATCTGAACAAAAGCCTGTCTCGTCCATTTGTGGCAAGCTAGCCGCGAAACTGACTACAGCAACCCCGCCCACAGGAAAAATCATGGACATTTCCAGCTTCGAAGATCTGTTGCAGGCCGCCCGGCAGCAGCCCGACCCGCAACGCCTGCTCTTCGTTTTCACCAAATCCGAACTGCCCGACGACCCGACGCCGCAAGAAAAGGAGCGTTTCGAGAACGGCGAGGGCGGCACCCTGTCGCCGGTGATGTTCGTCGACAAGGCACTCGACGAACTGCGCAGCTTTGCCGAGCTGGTCGAGGAATCGAAGCACACGGGCCAGACGTGGGACGTGGTGTTCGTCGGCTGCCTCGGCAGCCAGGACGGCGCCGTGCCGAGCGCCGACGAGGCGCAGGAAGCGCTGGAACTGATGGTCAAGTCGATCCAGGGCGGCATCGTCGACCGCTTTCTGGCGTATCGGCCGGATGGCGAGCAGATTCGCTTCGTCTGAGTCGTTTCACCTGAGCCGGCGCGCTGGAGGCGGCGGGTTGAAGTCGCGGATTTGCGAGAAATTCGCGATAAACTCCTGCCTCTCCCTCTGAAAGCCGGGCGGCACACGCCGCCGATCCGCCAATGCGCCTGTTCCGCCTCGCCAAAATCCTGAGTGTTTCGAGCCGCTACGGCCTCGACGAGATGATCCTCGAGCACGAGCCGAGCGGCCGTCTGGCGGCTCTGTCGCGCCTTTTCCACTTCTGGCGGCGCTTCGATGCGCCGTCCGCCGTTCGCCTGCGCCTGGCGCTCGAGGCGCTCGGGCCGATCTTCGTCAAGTTCGGGCAAGTGCTGTCGACGCGCCGCGATCTGCTGCCGCCCGACATCGCCGACGAACTGGCCAAGCTGCAGGACCAGGTGCCGCCGTTTTCCTCCGAGCTCGCGCTGGCGCAGATCGAGCAGGCCTACGGCCGGCCGGCGCACGAGGTGTTCGCCGAATTCGACGCGATCCCGATCGCCAGCGCGTCGATCGCGCAGGTGCACCTCGCCCGGCTGCGGCCGGAAGACGGCGGCCACGAGGTGGCGGTCAAGATCCTGCGCCCGAACATGCACGGCATCATCGCGCACGATCTGTCGCTGCTCGACACGCTGGCCGGCCTGCTCGAGAAAGTCTGGTCGGACGGCAAGCGCCTGAAGCCGCGCGAGGTGGTCGCCGAGTTCGCCAAGTATCTCTACGACGAACTCGACCTGATGCGCGAAGCGGCCAACTGCTCGCAACTGCGCCGCAACTTCACCGGCTCGAAACTGCTGCAGGTACCGGAGGTCTATTGGGACCACTGCACGACGACGGTGATGGTCATGGAGCGCATGCGCGGCATCCCGATCAGCCAGAAGGACGCACTGCTCGCGGCCGGCATCGACATGCCGGCGCTGTCGCGCGCCGGCGTCGAGATCTTCTTCACGCAGGTCTTCCGCGACGGTTTCTTCCATGCCGACATGCACCCCGGCAACATCTTCGTCGCCACCGATGCGGCGCACCACGGCAGCTACATCGCGCTCGACTTCGGCATCGTCGGCACACTGACCGACGTCGACAAGAACTACCTCGCGCAGAATTTCCTGGCCTTCTTCCAGCGCGACTACAAGCGCGTCGCCCAGGCGCACATCGAAGCCGGCTGGGCGCCGGCCGATACGCGCGTCGACGAGTTCGAGGCGGCGATCCGCGCCGTCTGCGAGCCGATCTTCGACCGCCCGCTGCACGAAATCTCGTTCGGCCGCGTGCTGCTCCGCCTGTTCCAGACCTCGCGCCGCTTCAACGTCGAAATCCAGCCGCAGCTCGTGATGCTGCAGAAGACTCTGCTCAACATCGAAGGCCTCGGTCGCCAGCTCGATCCCAACCTCGACCTGTGGAAAACGGCCAAGCCCTTCCTCGAGCGCTGGATGGGCGAACAGCTCGGCTGGCGGGCTTTCAAGAAAGGGCTGGAACGCGAAGCGCCGTACTGGGCGCGCACCCTGCCGCAACTGCCGCGTCTCGTGCACCAGGCGCTGGCACAAGCACCGGCGCCCGACTCGGCGCCGCTGCTCGCCGCCATCGCCGGCGCGCAACGGCAGCAGAACCTTCTACTCGGCCTGATCGCCATCCTGCTCGCCGCCTTGCTCGCCAGCCGGTATTTCTGACGCGGCGGCCGCGGGCCCTAGCCGCCGTCGCCGTGCTGTTTTTGCTCGGGCATCTGGGAGACTCGCGGCTTGCCGCGCGCCGCCAGCCCGGCGCCGGGTTTGAGCAGCCCCGCTTCGTCGCTGACGATGTGGATGGCTTCATTCAGAAAAACGTCTTTCGCATTTTTCCGCGCCTTTTCCGCCGCCAGCTCATTGACGAGATTGCGTTCCTCGGCCTGCAGGCCATCGTCCCGGAGCAGATTCTTCTTGCCCGGCGCGGACGGCTCGCCGACCGCCCCAACAAGCTTTTCATCGGCGCTCTGGCCCGTGTCGCTCGACGCTTCGCGCGGCGCCAGGCGGGCTTCCTGCGCGTCGCGCTCCTTGCGGCGCTCGTCCTCGTTCAGCGAAACCGCATTTTTCTTGCGCTGCGCCTTGAATTCCGCGAGATCTTCCTGCAGGTACTGGAAGCCCTTGTCCTTCCGGATACGGACTTCATGGTGCGCGAGCAGGGTCGGCAGCAGCGGCTTCAGGTCGCCGGCCGGCGCGTAGTCGGCGGCTTTCACCTGCATCCAGGGCAGCGCGTTGTCGAAGCTCGATTCGCCAATGTTCTCCGCATCGGCCGCCGAGGGGAAGAGGATATCCGGCTTGACACCGCGCAGCTGCGTGGTGCCGCCATTGATCCGGAAAAACTGGGCAACGGTCAATTTCAGTTCGCCGAATTGCGGCTTGTCGTTCTTGGCGAGCTGGTCGAGGCTGATCATCGTTTGCACGGTGCCCTTGCCGAAGCTCGGCTCGCCGATCACCACGCCGCGATGGTAGTCCTGGATCGCGGCAGCGAAGATCTCCGAGGCCGAGGCGGAATTCCGGTTGATCAGGAGGCCGAGCGGGCCGTCCCAGGCGGCGCCGGCGTTGGCGCTCTCCTCGACGGAGAGCTTGCCGCGCGCGTCGCGTTGCTGCACGACGGGGCCATTGCCGATAAACAGGCCGGTCAGTTCGATGGCTTCGTTCAGCGAACCGCCGCCGTTATTGCGCAAATCGATCAGGATGCCGTCGACCTTTTCCGCTTTCAGCTCGTCGAGTAGCCGCGACACGTCGCGCGTCGCGCTCTTGTAGGCCGGATCGCCCTTCTGGCGCGCCTCGAAATCCTGGTAGAAGGTGGGCAGGGAGATCACGCCGATGCGCCGGGTGGCACCGCTCTCCGCCACCGGGATGATGGACTTCTTGGCGGCCTGATCGGCCAGCGTGATTTTTTTCCGGATCAGCGAAACCCGCTTGTGCTTGCCGTCCGGGCCGGCATCCGCCGGCAGCACGTCGAGCACGACCAGCGAGTCGGCGGCACCGCGAATCAGGGCGACCGTGTCGTTCAGGCGCCAACCGACGATATCCGTCATCGCCCCGCTTTCGCCCTGCGCGACGCCGACGATGCGATCGCCGACTTTCAGCTGCTCCGACATGCTCGCCGGGCTGCCCGGCACGAGCTCGCGGATCGTGCTGTAGCCGTCCTTCTCGGCCAACATGGCGCCGATGCCGACGAGCGACAGCTTCATCGAGATATCGAAGTCCTCCGAGGCCTGCGGCCCCATGTAGTTGGTATGGGGCTCGATGGCCATCGCGTAGGCGTTCATGAAGGTCTGGAAGGCATCCTCGCTCTTCATCCGAGCGATGCGCTTGAGCGAATGGAGATAGCGCTTGTCGAGCGTCTCGGCGATGCTCTTGTCGTCCTTTCCGGCGAGCCTGAGGCGCAACCAGTCGTTTTTCACCCGCTTGCGCCAGAGATCCTGCATCTCCCGCTCGGATTTCGGCCAGTCGGCCTTTTCGCGGTCGTATTGAAAACTTTCCTTCTGCCGGAAGTCGAAACCGTCCTTGAGCAGGCCGCGGGCGTAGGCAAAACGCTCGCTCGCCCGCTGCACATAGCGATTGAAGATGGCGAAAGGCGCCGTCAGGTTTTCCTCGATGATGGCGTTGTCGAGCCGGGTGCGCACGCCGGCCAGCTGATCGATGTCGGCCTGCACGAAAAAGAGCTTCTCGGAATCGAGCACTTTCAGGTAGCGATCGAAGATCTTCTCCGACATCGCATCGTCGAGCGGCATCGCCTTGTAGTGGTAGCGGGTCAGCACCTTGGTCGCCAAGTAAGCGGCGTGCGCCTGCTGCTCGGCCGGTTTCAGCTCGGGCGGAAGCGAGGTCCCGGCAGCGAGGTTCGCGGCTTGCGCCGTCGTTGCCAGTAAAAGAACGATCCACAGCAGTTTGCTTTTCATTTGTACTCACTCACAAGGCGTTGAAATGCGCCGCCGATGGCGTAAAAAAGCAGCCCGGTTGCCGGCCCCGAAGCAACTCTGACCGTCGTCCCCGGTTTTTGGTTGCATCCGGCAATTGGCATCATCAGGCCGATTCGTTCAAAAACCCATTGCAAAAGCTTGATTGTTTGTAAGCGCTTGTAACAGACGGCGAGCGCTACCGGGCGCGAGAAAAGCACATGCCAGCGCGGTATTGTGTGATATTTGCGCTTTTCGCCCCCTCCCCCCAAAAAAAATCGCCATGCCAACCACCAGCACAAAGAAACGCGCGTCCCGCAGCACCGTCCCGCAAACCTCTCCGCAAACCGTTCTCGTCCTGCAGGGCGGCGGCGCCCTCGGCGCCTACCAGGGCGGGGTTTTCGAAACGCTGGCGACGGACGGGTTCAGCGTGGACTGGGTGGTCGGCACATCGATCGGCGCGATCAACAGCGCGATCATTGCCGGCAACCCGCCGCGCCGGCGACTGGAAAGACTGCGGGAATTCTGGCAATTCGTCGGCCGCCCCGACGAATTGGATCGCTTCGCCGCCGGCCCGCTCGCGCCATGGTTTGCACCCTGGGCGAAAATGGGCAATTTCATGGAAACGCTGACCCGGGGCATTCCCGGCTTCTTCGCGCCGCGCCCGGGGGCGTCGCTCAATATCGAACAACAGGTGCCGGTTCCGCAGGCCAGTTTTTACGATACGGAGCCCCTGCAATCGACGCTCGAACGGCTGATCGATTTCGACTATCTGAATGCCGGCCACGTACGGTGCACGGTCTGCGCCGTCGAGGTGAGTAGCGGAAAGCTGGTCGTTTTCGACAGCGCCAGGATGCGCCTGACGGCACAGCACATCATGGCCAGCGGCGCCCTGCCGCCAGGCTTCCCCGCCGTGGTCATCGACGGCAAGGCGTACTGGGATGGCGGCATCTATTCGAACACGCCGGTCGATGTCGTGATGGACGATGCCGAGCGACGGGACACCCTGTGTTTCATGGTCGACCTGTGGGACCCGACGGAAGCGGAACCGTGCTCGATCAGCGCCGCCATGGCGCGCCAGAAGGATATTCAATACGCCAGCCGTACGCGCGAGCACCTCGACGATCACCGCACGATGCAGAACATGCGGCGTGCCATCGAGATCCTTTCGGCGCGGCTGCCGGAAAAGGATCGCCTCGACCCGGCAATCAAGCGGCTGAGCGGCCTGGGCTGCCGCAGCACCATCAACATCGTGCGCCTGATCATGAAGGCGCTGCCGACGGACGACCACAACAAGGACATCGATTTCGCGCAGTCCCGGCTGGCGGCACGCTGGCAGGCCGGCGCGCACGACGCCCGGCGGGCCTTGCGCCACAAGAGCTGGCTGGCACCCTTGCCGGCGCATATCGGCATGGTGATCCACGAACTGCCGCAGGAGGATGCGGACGATCTGCCCGGCTGAAGACGCGGCGGGCAGCGCGGCGCAATCCATTAAAATGTTTTCGGGCACCCAAAAACCTCTGGAGAATCCGCATGAATCGCGCCGTCATCAGTGGAACCGGCCTGTATACGGCTCCGCACACGATCAGCAACGAGGAGCTGGTCGCTTCGTACAACGCTTACGTCGCGCAGTTCAACGCAGAGAACGCGGCGCGCATCACCGCCGGTGAGGTGGCGGAACTCGATGAATCGAGCGTCGAGTTCATCGAAAAAGCCTCCGGCATCAAGCGCCGCTACGTGATGGACAAGGCCGGCGTGCTCGACGCGCAGCGCATGCGCCCGAAATTCACGCCGCGCGCCAACGAGGAAGTCTCGCTGCAGGCCGAGATGGCGATCGCCGCCGGGCGCGACGCGCTCGCCGCCGCCGGCCGCCTGCCGTCCGACATCGACCTCGTGCTGTGCGCCGCGTCGAACATGCAGCGCGCCTACCCGGCGATGGCCGTCGAGATCCAGCACGGACTCGGCATCGAACAGGGCTACGCCTTCGACATGAACGTCGCCTGCTCGTCGGCGACCTTCGCGCTCGAGCAGGCGGTCAATGCCGTGAAGAGCGGCAGTGCGCGCGCCGTGCTGGTGGTCAATCCGGAAATCTGCTCGGCGCATCTGGCGTGGAAGGACAGGGACTGCCACTTCATTTTCGGCGACGTGTGCACGGCGATCGTCGTCGAAAACGCCGAAACCGCTCGTGCCGATCGCCCGAAAAACCGCTGGGAAGTCCTCGGCACCAAACTGGCGACCCGTTTCTCGAACAACATCCGCAACAACGCCGGCTTTCTCTCGCGCTGTGAAGACCGCGACCCGGACGAGCGCGACCTGCTGTTCGTCCAGGAAGGCCGCAAGGTATTCAAGGAGGTCTGCCCGATGGCCGCCGAACACATCACGGCGCACCTCGACAGCCTCGGCTTCGTGCCGGCCAGCCTGCGCCGCTTCTGGCTGCATCAGGCCAACCTGACGATGAACCAGCTGATCGGCCGCCGCCTGCTCGGACGCGAGGCGAGCGCCGACGAAGCGCCGGTGATTCTCGACGAGTTCGCCAACACCGCCTCGGCCGGTTCGATCATCGCCTTCCACCGCCACAGCGCCGATCTGGCGGCCGGCGATCTCGGCGTGATCTGCTCGTTCGGCGCCGGCTACTCGATCGGCAGCATCGTCGTGCGCAAACACTGAGCGACGACAGAGCGCAGAAGCCCCTATAATGCGCTGTTTTTAATCAGCTTAACTCGCGCAAAGCCTCGCCATGCTCCTCTGGTTCGTCGTCATCTACCTGCTCGTCTCGATCGGCATCGGCCTCTACGCCGCCACCCGCGTCCATAACGCCAAGGACTTCGCCGTCGCCGGGCGCAGCCTGCCGCTGCCGGTCGTCACCGCCACCGTTTTCGCCACCTGGTTCGGCGCCGAAGCGGTGTTCGGCGTCTCCGCCACCTTCGTCAAGGACGGCCTGCGCGGCGTCGTCGCCGACCCGTTCGGCGCCAGCCTGTGCCTGGTGATCGCCGGCATCTTCTACGGCACCAAGCTGTACAAGCTCAACGTGCTGACCCTCGGCGACTTCTTCCGCATGCGCTACAACCGCACGGTCGAGGTGCTCACCACGCTGTGCATCGTGGCTTCCTACCTCGGCTGGGTGTCGGCGCAGATCAAGGCGCTCGGTCTGGTCTTCAACGTCGTCACCAACGGCAACGTCAGCCAGACGGCCGGCATGATCCTCGGCGCGGCCATCGTGCTCACCTACACCACTTTCGGCGGCATGCTCTCGGTGGCGATTCTCGATTTCGTGCAGATGGGCGTCGTCATGGGCGGCATGCTCTACATCGGCAGCATCGTCGCCGGCATGACCGGCGGCATCGACGTCGTGGTCAGCCAGGCCTCTGCCGCCGGCAAGCTCGATTTCTTCCCCGAGGCGGACGCCGCGCAGTGGCTGGCTTTCCTCGGTGCGTGGATGACCATGATGCTCGGTTCGATCCCGCAGCAGGACGTCTTCCAGCGCGTCACGTCGGCGAAAAGCGCACGCATCGCCATCTACGCCTCGGTGCTCGGCGGCGTGCTCTACTTCTGCTTCACCTTCGTGCCGATGTTCATCGCCTACGCGGCGACGCTGATCAACCCCGAACAGTTCAACGGGCTGATCCAGAGCGATCCGCAACTGGTGCTGCCGACGCTGGTCCTGCAGCACACGCCGGTCTTCGCGCAGGCGATCTTCTTCGGCGCCGTGCTCTCGGCGATCATGAGCTGCTCGTCGGCGACGCTGCTGGCGCCGTCGGTGGCTTTTTCGGAAAACGTCGTGCGCGGCTTCTTTCCGGGCATGGGCGACCATGCCTTCCTGCGCCTGATGCGCATCACGATCGTCTGTTTCGCCTGCATCGTGCTCGGCTTCGCGCTGAACACCAATGCCTCGATCTTCAAGATGGTCGAGAGCGCCTACAAGATCACGCTGGCCGGCGCCTTCGTGCCGCTCTTCTTCGGCGCTTTCTGGAAACGCGGCACGACGCAGGGCGCGCTGGCGGCGATCTTCGGCGGCGTTCTCTCCTGGCTGCTGGTCGAGGCCCTGCTCGGCGAAGCCAGCCTGGTGCCGCCGCAACTGATCGGCCTCGGTGTCAGCATGCTCGGCATGATCGGCGGCTCGCTGCTGCCGCAGTGGGTCGGCCGGCCGACGCCGAAGCTCGACCCCCATGCAGGCTTACATCATCACGCGGCGGCGGAAACGCATCACGTCGGCGGCCACCCGCACCGCCACTGAGCGGCGGTGCGGGCTGCCGACAGCCGGTCGGCTACCTGACGATGTCGAGCAGCTCCACTTCGAAGGTCAGCGTCGCGTTGGGCGGGATCGTGCCGGGAATGCCGCCGCTGCCGTAAGCGAGATTGGGCGGGCAAACCAGCTTGGCCTTGCCGCCCACCTTCATCGTCTGCACGCCTTCGGTCCAGCACGGAATCACCCGATTCAGCGGGAAGGTGGCCGGCTGCCCGCGCGTGTAGGAGCTGTCGAATTCCTTGCCGTCGGCCAGCACGCCGCGATAGTGCACCTTCACGGTTTCGTTGCTCTGCGGACTGGCGCCGGTGCCGCTCTTCAGTGTGGTGATGACGATCCCGGAGGCGGTCTTCTCGACCTTGGGTTCCGCCGCCTTGGTCTCGGCTGCGGTGGGCTGGAAGGACAGCGCGGCGAGGAGGACGGCGCTGGTGGTGAGCAGTTTCTGCATGGCTTGCCTTTTGCGTAGGTTGAAAATCGAACAAGGGATTCAGCGGATTCGGGAACGCGATTGTGCCGCAAATTCGGCCGGCGGGAATCAGGAAAACTCCGGAAAGCGCAGGAAAAGTCAGGGCAGCGCGCGGATCTCGACCTGATCGAGGCGGACGAAGACGAAGCCCTGCCGCAGCAGGTGGCTGAGCGCTACCGCCAGCCCCTCGGCCGAATCGGAGGCGGGTTTGTTCATGTGGGCGATGATGATGTCGCCGGCCCGGACGTGCTTGAGGCGCGCGGCGATGGCCTCGCGCCCGAGCGTCGCCCCGGCGTCGGCATTGACCGAAAACCCGGCGATCCGGTAGCCCAGCCGGCCGATCTCGGCGACCGCCTGCGCGTCGTATTCGGCCGTCGCGCCCCGATACCAGCGCGGCGCGACGCCGGTCGCCGCCTCGACGGCCCGCGCCCCCTCCAGCACCTCGCGGCGCAGGTGAATGAGGTCCGGCTGGCCGGGAATCCCGTAGACCTTCTTGCCGGCGCCGATCACCGCGGGGATATGGTTTTCGCCGTGATCCTCGACATCGAACAGATCGAGATGCGCCTTGATCACCGAGACCCCGAAGGCATTGTGGTCCAGCCATTTCTTCGTCGCGAAAATGGTGGCCGGAATGCGGTGGCGGATCAGGAACTCGATCAGTTCGTCGTCGAACTTGCCCGTACACGCGTCGAGCGTCAGCGCCAGCGGTTTGCTGGCTTGATCGGCGAGCACCAGCCGATCGTGGATTTCACGCGGCGCTTCGCACCAGCCGCTCGCCGGCAACGCGGCGAGCAGCAGCAACAGGCACAGCCGCAGCATCTGGCTGGCCATCACAGCAGCCCGGAGGCGATGTTGATCGTCAGGGCGACCAGCGTCGTGTTGAAGAAGAAAGCGAGGACGCAATGGACCACGCCGGTGCGCCGCATCGTCCGGCTGGTGAAGCTGACATCGGCCGTTTGCCCCGAGGTGCCGATGACGCAGGCGAAATAGAGGAAGTCGCCGTAATCCGGCGCGTGGCCGCCGGGAAAATCCAGCCCGCCGCTGTTGCCGCGCAATTCGGCGGCATAGAAATCATGCGCGTAGTGCAGTGCGAACATCACCTGGGTAAAGGCCCAGGACGACAGGATGGTCAGCGCGGCGAGCGCCATGTGGGCGTAGCGCAAGGTGCCGTGCATGTCCTTGACCACCGCGAGCTGGGCGACGATGGCACCGAGGCTCATGATCGCCGCCGTGACGACGAGGGCCAGCACGGTGAGCCGGCCTTCGTCGTGGAGCAGGGCGCGGGTGCGCATTCTTTCGTGCGTCGACCAGAACATCATGCGCGCGGCGAGGACCAGATAGAGGCAGGCGCCGACGTTCCAGCCGATGATCAGGCGCGTCGCCGCCTGTTGCGCGAGTGATGGCGGCAAAACGAGCAGGGTCACCCAGCCGGCGAGGATGCAAATGAACAGCCTGGGCCGCGCCATGATCACGCGGACCAGCCAGGGCCGGCCGCGCAGCAGAGAGATATCCGACATAAGCCTATGCTACCTTAAACGAGTGGGCGAATCGCCGACGGGGGCGCCATCGCCCGCGGTCAATCAAGGGGAGAAAGCGGTGCGTGTCGGCCAACTGAAAAACCTCATCCGTACGGCCCTGCTGCTGTGCGCATCGGCAGCGCAGGCGGACGCCACGCCACCGGGCGGTGCGGACAGCGCGGCGGCAGAGACATGGGCCTTCAAGCTCACGCCGTCCTACTATGTCACCACCCACCAGAAGGATGCGACCGATCTCAACCTGCGGGCGAACCACGGTCCGCATGCCGTCTGGCTCGGCTACTACCGGCGCGGCGACGAGTTCGAACAGACGCGCACCGGCTACGAGTACACGCTGCAACTGCCCTTCGGCCAGCTCGTGCCCTCCTTGCAACTGGCCTCGCACGGCTTCGCCGGCGGTTCGCTCAACGCACAGATCGGCGATTCGGTCTATGCGCTGCTCGGCTTCGGACGCACCAACACGCGCGACTACTACAACCTCAATTTCGACCCGAACGACTCCGTCGTCTACGGTCTGGGAACCCGCTTGCTGCCCAGGTCGAACCTCTCGCTATTCACCGTCCGGGACAACCGCCTGCACACCGACCAAGTGGTCACCCACCTCGTCTGGCGACTGCTGCCGGACGACCATCAGCGCTGGACCGTCGACCTGTCGCGCAAGCACGGCCGCCCGACGGCCGATGACGACGCCGTCTCCGGCGATGCGCTGGCGGTGACCTACGACTACCGGGACGTTTTTTTCCGGCTGGCACGCGACCGCAAGGTCAACTTCAGCGCCGAGGACCAGACCCGCCTGTCGATCGGCCTGCGCTTCTAGGGCTACCTCGCCAGGCGCGGCTTGATCCCGGGCCAGGCGGCGCTCAAGTCCACCGAGCGTGCTTCATGCGAGAGCAGCCAGTAGGCGCCGCAACGGTAGCGCAGCACGCCGTCGGCATCGCGCTTGACCTCGATCGACGGCTGGTCGCAATCGATCTCGGCGATCGGCTTGTAAAATTTCCGCGGCACCTCGGCCAGCAGCCCGCCGCCCGAGAACATCCAGGCGATACGCTCGATGCCCGTGGCAAACAGCCCGACGACGACGGCGAACAGGCAGATCGCCAGCGCCTTGATGAATACGCCCAATGAAGCCTCCCGGTTCGGTAAGCACGACGGATCGGCAGCCCGGCTGCCGCGATCGTGACGCGTTGCGCCGACAGGGTAACCTGCGCTCGCTGCCCGCAGCCTGACAAGGGATCGCCAAAGAAAACGGCGCCTACCGGGAACCAGTTACCGGCGATGCGTTCTAGTTCCTTAGACCGCAAGGCGGATCGCCGCCCCTTCTTACCGGCAGAACAGAATTCCGATGACCACACTGACTTTCGACAACCGCTTCGTCCGCGAATTGCCGGGCGACCCGAACCCGCACAACACGGTCCGCCAGGTGCATGGCGCCTGCTGGTCGGCGGTCGCGCCGACGCCGGTCGCCGCGCCGGCGCTCCTCGCCTGGTCGCCGGAAATGGCGACGCTGCTCGATCTCGACGAAAGCGATCTGCAAACGCCGGCGCTGCGCGACGCGCTGTCCGGCAACGGCCTGCTGCCCGGCATGCAGGCTTACGCCACCTGTTACGGCGGCCACCAGTTCGGGCACTGGGCCGGGCAGCTCGGCGACGGGCGCGCGATCGGGCTCGGCGAAATCGTCAATCGTTCCGGCCAGCGCTGGGAACTGCAGCTCAAGGGCGCCGGCCCGACGCCGTATTCGCGCCGCGCCGACGGCCGCGCCGTGCTGCGCTCGTCGATCCGCGAGTTCCTGTGCAGCGAGGCGATGCATCACCTCGGCGTGCCGACGACGCGCGCGCTGAGCCTGATCGCCACTGGCGACCAGGTGATCCGCGACATGTTCTACGACGGCCGCGCCGCGCCCGAGCCGGGCGCCATCGTCTGCCGCGTCGCGCCCTCGTTCACGCGCTTCGGCCATTTCGAGATTTTCGCCGCGCGCGGCGACAACGCCTTGCTGCGCCGGCTCGTCGACTTCACGATAGCCCGCGATTTTCCCGAGCTGGCGGCAACCGGCGCGACGCCCGACGAGCGCATCGCCGCGTGGTTCGCCGAGGTCTGTCGGCGCACGGCGACGCTGATGGTGCACTGGATGCGCGTCGGCTTCGTGCATGGCGTGATGAACACCGACAACATGTCGATCCTCGGCCTGACCATCGACTACGGGCCCTACGGCTGGGTCGACAACTTCGATCCCGGCTGGACGCCGAACACCACCGACGGCGACGGCCGGCGCTACTGCTTCGGCCGCCAGCCCGAAATCGCGCGCTGGAACCTGGAATGCCTGGCCAACGCCCTGCAGGCGCTGCTCGCCGACCCGAGCCCGCTGGTCGCGGCGGTGGAGGCCTACGATGGGATCTACGCTCACGGCGCGACGCAGATGTTCACCGCCAAGTTCGGCTTCGCGAGCTGGCGCGAAAGCGACGGCGCGCTGGTCAACGAGGCACTCGACCTGATGCGCCTCGCCGAAGTCGACATGACCGACTTCTTCCGCCAGCTGGCGCGCGTCGATATCGCCGCGCCAGCGGCCGAGTTGCTGCTCGACACCTTCTACCGCGAGGACCTGCGCGCACAGTACCTGCCGGCCTTCACCGACTGGCTGCAACGCTACGCCGCGCGGCTGGCGCAGGACGATCAACCGGCACTGCAGCGCCACGCCAGCATGAACCGCGTCAACCCGCGCTTCGTGTTGCGCAACTACCTCGCGCAGGAAGCCATCGACCGCGCCGAAGCCGGCGATCCCGGCCTGATTCACGAGCTCCTCGACGTGCTGCGCCGGCCCTACGACGAACAGCCCGGCCGCGAGCGTTTCGCCGCCAAACGCCCGGAGTGGGCGCGGCACAAGGCGGGCTGCTCGATGCTCTCGTGCAGTTCCTGATTCCGGCCTGCCGAAAAGCGGCGCACGCCATGCCCGGCATGGCACCCGGCAAAATATCGCCGTGCTAAGCTGCGCCATCCAAGCAATCGAAGCAATCGAAATATTCCAAGAACGCCAACAACTCTTACCGGAGCCAAAAATGCCTGGACTGCTGCCCGACGTCGACCCCGATGGCCTGCTCGAATACTCCGTGGTCTATACCGACCGCGCGCTCAATCACATGTCGGGAAGCTTCCAGGGCGTGATGAAGGACATCTCGGGCATTCTCAAGGAGGTCTACAAGGCGAAAGCGGCGATCGTCGTTCCCGGCAGCGGCACCTTCGGCATGGAAGCGGTGGCCCGGCAATTCGCCACCGACAAGAAATGCCTGGTCATCCGCAACGGCTGGTTCAGTTTCCGCTGGACGCAGATTTTCGACGCCGGCAGGATCCCCGCCGAAGCGACCGTCCTCAAGGCCCGCCCGGTCGAAGCAGGCCGGCAGGCAGCCTTTGCGCCGCCGCCGATCGAGGAGGTGGTCGCCGCAATCCACGAGAAAAAACCGGACCTGGTGTTCGCGCCGCACGTCGAAACCGCATCGGGAATGATCCTGCCCGACGCCTACCTGCGCGCCGTCGGCGACGCGGTGCACGCCGTCGGCGGCCTCTTCGTGCTCGACTGCATCGCTTCCGGGACGATCTGGGTCGACATGCCGGCGAGCGGCGTCGACATCCTGATCAGCGCCCCGCAAAAAGGCTGGAGCAGCTCGCCCTGCTGCGCCCTGGTCATGCTGAGTGAAGCAGCGCGCGCGCGGATCGACGCGACGAGCAGCACGAGCTTTGCCTGCGACCTGCGCAAGTGGCTGCAGATCATGGAGGCCTACGAAAACGGCGGCCACGCCTACCACGCGACGATGCCGACCGACGCCCTGAGCGCCTTGCGCAGGGTGATGCGCGAAACGCGGGAATACGGCTTCGAGAAGGTTCGCGCCGAACAGCAGGAACTCGGCAAGCAAGTGCGCGCCCTGCTCGCCCGCAAGGGCTTCAAGAGCGTCGCGGCGGAAGGCTTCCAGGCGCCCGGCGTGGTGGTCAGCTACACCGACGACGCGGAGATCCAGAGCGGCAAGAAATTCCTCGGACTGGGCTTGCAGACCGCCGCCGGCGTCCCCCTGCAATGCGACGAGGCCGCCGATTTCAAGAGCTTCCGCATCGGCCTTTTCGGCCTCGACAAGCTGCACAACATCGAGCGCACGGTGCACAACCTCGACCGGGCCTTGAACGGGATCGCGTAGAGCTGTGGCCTACAGCCCATAGGTCGGGTTACGCCGCACAGCAAGTCCTCTTGGAGGACGCTCGCTGGGCTAACCCGACCTACTATTCTGGAATGATTTTTAGGCGGATTTCAGACGCGCTGCTTACGCCATTTTCACCGTATGCACTTCAAACCCAACTTTCAGACAGCTGCGAATGGCATCGAAAATGGATGCAAGGCTATCCATGCTCGGATTGCCTTTGGACGAGAGCATGCGATGCAGGCTTTTGCTCGGCTTGTCGGTCAGTTTCGCCAGTTGCTCGAAGCCCAGCGTCGCGTTGACGAGGTCACGGAGGATCAGGCGGGCCGTTTCCGGTTCATTGCTCAGAAACAGCGTTGCCGCCTCGTCAAGGAGCGCTTTGGCAAACTCCGGATCGCGTTCGACGCGCTCGACGACGGTTTGCTTGAAATTGCGGGTTAATGCCATATCGATCACCTTTTCCGTTTCTCGTTCTTGCTGTCGGCTACCTTTAGCTTTTTTCGCGACTTGTATTCGCCGTGCAAGGATTTGGCCCGATCGATATCCCTTTGTTGTCCACGTTTGGTGCCACCGCCAAACAGGATGATCAGCGTTTCGCCATCCCTGGCGAGATAAATCCGGTAGCCCGGCCCCCAGTCGATGACATATTCGCCGATACCATCAAACCATTTGACGCTGGAAGTATTACCCAACTCCAGACGTAGTTTGGCCGTCACGACCTTCGCGGCGGCTTGCACGTCAAGGCTGTCGAACCATGCCTTGTAGGGGTTCGTGCCGTCTGCGCCAAGGTACTCCTCGACCCTGATTTTCATTGCCATATGGTAGCTTATACGTTACCAATCAGCAAACGCTGTTCACGTTCCTGCTAACAGAAACGCGACGCAGCGTTAGCCCCAATCCAGAGATCAAGGGAGCGTGTCGTAGCCGAGCGACGCCTCGAACGCCTCGAGCATCTTGACGTCCGCTTCGGTCGGTTCGAGCACCGAGACATGCACGTCGGTCCATTTGCCGCGATAGGCGAACAGGAAGTTGATGTTCCGCTGTCTCACCAGCCGGCGATCCCACGGCGCCTCGATGTCGTAACTCACCTTGCAATAGCGTTCGCCGCATTCCTGCCTGATCGACTCCTTGACGATGACCGGATTGCGGCTGGCTTTCGGCCAGAAGCAATCGCGGAAATCGGCATGCGTCGCGCCGCGCTTGCAGCCCGGCGTTTCGACGTAGATCGACATGTTGAAGCGCCCGGCACTCGCAAAATACAGGTACTGGTCGGGATGGTCGGATTCCTTTCGCTCGACCGCCGGCGGGGCGTCGAACGACACCTGCCAGCCCAGGCCGGGGATGGCCACGCTGGTCGGCGCAGCGCCGGCCACGGCCGGCAGGAACGCCAGAAAAACGGACAGGAAGCGCACTATCGCATGGCTCATGATCACCCCAAAAATGTCGTTGCCGGCGAACAACGGCACGCCGGAAGATAGGCGCGCAGCATACACGCGCCGCCCGACTCTCGTGAACCGCAACGCTGCATTTGGCACTCCGCCGAACGACGCTGAATAAAGGCGCTTTATCCGTCGAACGAAAATCGGCGGCTGACGTCGAAGCAACAGGAAGTGTGCATTCACAGAGGGAGGTGTGCCATGTCCAGCCCCGTTGCTCTTGCCCCGATGCTGCGCCTGATCGGCGTGGCGAGCGCGCTCGGCGCGCCGGATTTCGATACGACGCGCAGCTCGGAGGCTGCGCCACAAACCCTGCGCCGGATGGGCATTCTCGCTGCGGCTTTGCGCAACGGGCTCGATGCGGCTTGGAGCGCGACCATCGAAACGCCGCACGGCGCGCGCTGGCCCGCGCTTGGCGCGCTGCTCGGCGAAGTCGCCGACGAAGTGGCGGCCAGCGTCGCGGTCGGCGCGATCCCCGTCGTCATCGGCGGCGATCATGCGATCGCCGCCGGTACGTGGCGCGGCGTCGGCCGGGCGCTCGGCGCGACGCCGGGGCTGATCTGGATCGATGCGCATTGCGATGCCCACACGCCGGACACCAGCCTTTCCGGAAACCCGCACGGCATGCCGCTGGCGGCGCTGCTCGGCGTCGGCGCCCCGGCGATGACCGGGATCGACGGGCCGACGCTCGATGCCCGGCGCGTTGCGCTGATCGGCGTGCACAGCTTCGAGACGGAGGAAACAAGCCTGCTCGCGACGCTCGGCGTGACCCTATTCGACATGGCGGAAATACGGCGGCGCGGCCTCGCCGCCGTGTTTGCCGATGCCGTGCAGATCGCCGGCAGCGACGGCGCCCCGTTCGGCATCAGCATCGACCTCGACGCCATCGATCCGCTGCTCGCGCCGGGCGTGGCAACGCCACTGGCCGGCGGTCTCTCGGGCGGCGAATTGCGCTTGGCGCTCGCCGGCGTGCTGCGCAACCGCCAGTTCGTCGCACTGGAAATCGCCGAATACTGCCCCGACCGCGACCCGCTCGGCATCACCGCGCGGGTTGCCGTCGATCTGCTCGACAGCGCCTGCGCGGCGAACAGTGACGAACTGATGCGCTGCGAAGAACGCTACGGCGCACGCAACTATGCGCCGCTCCCGGTCGTTCTCTCCGAAGGGCACGGCTGCTGGCTGACCGACCGCGACGGCCGGCGCTATCTCGACCTGATGTCGGCCTACTCGGCGGTCAGCTTCGGGCACAGCCACCCGCGGCTGGTCGCCGCGCTGGCCGCGCAGGCCAACCGGCTGGCGGTCACTTCGCGCGCCTACTTCAACGACCGCCTGCCGCTCTTCCTCAAGCGCCTGACCACGCTCACCGGCTACCAGCGCGCGCTGCCGGTCAACAGCGGGCTGGAAGCCGTCGAAACGGCGCTCAAGGCGGCGCGCAAGTGGGGGCACAAGATCAAGGGCATTGCCGACGGACAGGCCGAAATCATCGTCTGCGCCGGCAATTTCCACGGCCGCTCGACGGCCATCGTCGGCTTCTCGTCCGAAGCGCAATACCGCGACGGCTTCGGCCCCTTCGCCCCCGGCTTCAGGCAGGTGCCCTACGGCGACGCGCTCGCGCTGGAAGCGGCGATCACGCCGCAGACCGCGGCCTTCCTCGTCGAACCGATCCAGGGCGAGGCCGGCATCATCGTGCCGCCGGCCGGCTACCTCGCGGCCTGCGCCGAGATCTGCCGGCGCCACAACGTGCTGCTGATCGCCGACGAGGTGCAGACCGGACTCGGCCGCACCGGTTACCTGCTCGCCTGCCAGCACGAGGGCGTGCGCGCCGATGGCGTGATCCTCGGCAAGGCGCTCGGCGGCGGCCTGCTGCCGGTCTCGGCCTTCCTCGCCGACGACAAGGTGATGCAGGTGTTCACGCCCGGCGACCACGGCTCGACCTTCGGCGGCAACGCGCTGGCTGCGGCACTCGGGCTCGAAGCGCTGGACCTGCTGGTCGACGAGGATCTGATTGCCCATTCGGCCGAGCTCGGCGACTGGCTGCTCGCGCAGCTTGAAGAACTCGCTGCGCGCCATCCGCTGATCCGCACGGTACGCGGGCGCGGCCTGTTCGCCGGCATTGAGCTCGACCCGGCGCGCGCCGACGCGCACCTGCTGGCCGAAGCGCTCGCCGCGCGTGGCGTGCTCACCAAGGATACGCACGGTACCGTGCTGCGCCTGGCGCCGCCGCTGATCATCACGCAGGACGAACTGGCCTGGGGGCTGGCGCGCATCGACGAAGTCCTCGCCAACGCCGGCAAACGCCTGCCGCACGCGGCGTAGCGAGGAGAAAACGGGAGCCGACGCCATGCGCCACGCCCTGATGATCGACGCCTTCTTCGAGCGCCTCGGACTGGCCGAGCAGAATCCGGCCGCTGCGCTCGGCGACGGTTCGTGGCGCGACGGCACCGGCGGCTTCGCCTCGATCGATCCGGCCTGCTGCGAGCCGCTGGCGATGGTCGCGCGCGCGACACCGGACGATTACGAAGCGGTGGTCGGCGCCGCACAGCGCGCCCACCGCCGCTGGCGTGAAATTCCGGCGCCGAAACGCGGCCTCTTCGTGCGCGATGTGGCCGACGCCTTGCGCGCGCACAAGAGCGATCTCGGCACGCTGATCGCGCTCGAAGTCGGCAAGATCAAGAGCGAGGCCGACGGCGAAGTGCAGGAGATGATCGACATCGCCGACTTCGCCGTCGGCCTGTCGCGCCGCCTCGAAGGCAGTATCCTCGCTTCGGAGCGGCCGCAGCACCGCCTGTTCGAGCAATGGCATCCACTCGGCCCGGTGGCGGTGGTCACCGCCTTCAATTTCCCGGCCGCGGTCTGGGCCTGGAACGCGCTGATCGCCGCCGTCTGCGGCGACAGCGTGGTCTGGAAACCGAGTCCGAAGGCACCGCTCACGGCCATCGCCGTGCAGCGCATCGTCGACGAGGTGGCGGCCCAGCACAATGCCGCCGGGGTGTGCACCCTGCTCCTCTCGGACGAAGTCTGGCCGGTCGTGCATCTGGCCTCCGACCATCGCCTGCCGCTCTTTTCCTTCACCGGTTCGTCGGCCGTCGGCAAACGCCTGGCGCCGATCGTCGCCGAGCGCTTCGGGCGCTGCCTGCTCGAATGCTCGGGCAACAACGCGCTGATCGTCGACGAGTCAGCCGACCTCGATCTGGCGCTGCCGGCCATCGTCTTCGGCGCGATCGGCACGGCCGGCCAGCGCTGCACCACGACGCGCCGGCTGATCGTGCATCGCGCGCGGCGCGACGAGCTGCTCGCCCGCCTGCAGCACGCCTATCGCCAGGTGCGCATCGGCGATCCGCTCGACGCCGCCACCCTGCTCGGCCCGCTGATCGACGAAGAGGCGCGGCGTGCCTTTTCCAACGCGGTGAATGAGGCCGTCGCGGCCGGCGGCACGCTGCTCGCCGGCGGCAAGACGCTCTCCGGACACGGCTTTTTCGTCGAGCCGACGCTGATCGCCGCCGCCAACGACTGGCCGGTGGTGCAACGCGAAACCTTTGCCCCCATTCTTTATCTGATCGACTGCGACAGCATCGACGACGCCATCCACCTGCACAACGCGGTGCCGCAGGGGCTCTCGTCGGCGCTGTTCACGCTCGACCTGCGCCACGCCGAACAATTCATCAGCGCGACCGGCAGCGACTGCGGCATCGCCAACGTCAATCTCGGCACCTCGGGCGCCGAAGTCGGCGCGACTTTCGGCGGCGAGAAGGAAACCGGCGGCGGCCGCGAAGCAGGCTCCGATGCGTGGAAAGCCTATATGCGCCGGCAGACTTCGACGATCAACCGTGGACACTCGTTACCGCTGGCGCAGGGAATATCTTTCGATATATCGTCAACCCCGACACCCGATCAGTCGTAAACCTTTTGAAGAGATCAGAGTCGAACAGGAAATTTGCAGGGCAAACCGCAGCGCCCACAAGGAAGGAGAAAAGCCATGTCGATCTTCGCCCGCTACCAAGGCCGCTTCGAAGCGGCACAGGAAGAGGAAATGTCGATTCAGGACTACCTCGATTTGTGCAAGCGCGACCGCTCGGCGTATGCCAGCGTTGCCGAACGCATGCTGCTGGCGATCGGCGAACCGGAACTCGTCGATACCCGCGCCGACCACCGCCTGTCGCGCATCTTCGCCAACAAGATGCTCAAGATCTACCCGGCCTTCCGCGACCTCTACGGCATGGAAGAAGTGATCGAGCACATCGTTTCCTACTTCCGCCACGCCGCGCAGGGCCTGGAAGAGAAGAAACAGATCCTCTACCTGCTCGGCCCGGTCGGCGGCGGCAAATCCTCGCTCGCCGAGAAGCTCAAGTACCTGATCGAAAAGGTGCCGTTCTACGCGATCAAGGGCTCGCCGGTGCATGAATCGCCGCTCGGCCTGTTCAACCCGGCGGAAGACGCGCAGTTGCTCGAAGACGACTACAACATCCCGCGCCGCTACCTGAACACCATCATGAGCCCGTGGGCGGTCAAGCGCCTGCACGAATTCGGTGGCGACATCACCAAGTTCCGCGTCGTCAAGCTGTGCCCCTCGGTACTCTCGCAGACCGCCGTTTCGAAGACCGAGCCGGGCGACGAGAACAACCAGGACATCTCGTCACTCGTGGGCAAAATAGATATAAGGAAGCTTGAGACATTTTCGCAGAACGACCCGGACGCCTACTCGTACTCCGGCGGCCTGTGCCTGGCCAACCGCGGCATCCTCGAATTCGTCGAGATGTTCAAGGCGCCGATCAAGGTCCTGCACCCGCTGCTCACCGCGACGCAGGAGGGCAACTACAAGGGCACCGAAGGCTTCGGCGCGATCCCCTTCGACGGCCTGATCCTCGCGCACTCGAACGAGGCCGAGTGGCTGGCCTTCAAGAACAACCGCAACAACGAGGCCTTCCTCGACCGCATCTACATCGTCAAGGTGCCGTACTCGCTGCGCGTCTCCGACGAGATCCACATCTACGAGAAGCTGCTGGTCAATTCCTCGCTCGCCCAGGCGCCGTGCGCGCCCGATACGCTGCGCATGATGGCGCAGTTCTCGGTGCTGTCGCGCCTCAAGGAGCCGGAAAATTCGAGCATCTTCTCGAAGATGCGCGTCTATGACGGCGACAATCTCAAGGACACCGATCCGAAGGCCAAGAGCTATCAGGAGTACCGCGATTTCGCCGGCGTCGACGAGGGGATGACCGGGCTGTCGACGCGCTTCGCCTTCAAGATCCTGTCGCGCGTCTTCAACTTCGACCACCGCGAAGTGGCGGCCAACCCGGTGCACCTGATGTACGTGCTCGAACAGCAGATCGAGCAGGAACAATACCCGCCGGAGGCCGAAGAAAAATACCTGCGCTTCATCAAGGAATTCCTCTCGCCGCGCTACGCCGAATTCATCGGCAAGGAAATCCAGACCGCCTATCTCGAGAGCTACTCCGAGTACGGGCAGAACATCTTCGACCGCTATGTGACCTACGCCGACTTCTGGATCCAGGATCAGGAGTTCCGCGATCCGAACACCGGCGAAATCCTCGACCGCGGCGCGCTCAACGACGAGCTGGAGAAGATCGAAAAGCCGGCCGGCATCTCCAACCCGAAGGACTTCCGCAACGAGGTGGTCAACTTCGTCCTGCGCGCGCGCGCCAAGCACGACGGGCGCAATCCGGGCTGGACTTCGTACGAGAAGCTGCGCGCGGTGATCGAGAAGAAGATGTTCTCCAACACCGAGGAACTGCTGCCGGTCATCTCCTTCAACACCAAGGCCAGCGGCGACGAGCAGAAGAAGCACAAGGATTTTGTGGACCGCATGATCAGCAAGGGCTATACCGAGAAGCAGGTGCGCCTGCTCTGCGAGTGGTACCTCCGGGTACGGAAGTCGTCGTGATGGCGCGGTGAACGCCGGGGCCGGACGTGCGGCGCACGCCCGGCACCCACTTTCGGCGCTTGATTGCCGGGAATAGCAGGGGGACAAGCAAATGACCGTGCGCATCGTAGACCGCCGGTTCGACAGCAAGAACAAAAGCTCGGTCAATCGCAGCCGCTTCATCCGGCGTTTCAAGGGGCAGATCCGCAAGGCGGTGGCCGACGCCGTCAACCATCGCGGCGTGCGCGACCTCGAGAACGGCGAGAAGATCGGCATCCCCGGCAAGGACATCGCCGAGCCGCAGTTCGGCCACGGTCACGGCGGCGTCTGGGAAACGGTCAATCCGGGCAACGACCGCTTTTCGACCGGCGATCAGGTCGATCGGCCGCAGGGCGGCAGCGGCGGCAAAGGCAGCGGCCAGGCGAGCAAGGAAGGCGAAGGTCTCGACGATTTCGTATTCACGCTGACGCGCGACGAGTTTCTCGACATTTTCTTCGACGAGCTGGCGCTGCCGAATCTGGTCAAGCGCCAGCTGGCACGCATCGATCAGTACCGCAGCGTGCGCGCCGGCTATACGCAAAGCGGCGTGCCGACCAATATCAACCTCGGGCGCACCATGCGCGGCGCGGCCGGCCGGCGCATCGCGATCGGCGGCCCCTATTCGGCGCAGCTGCGCGCGCTGGAAACCGAGTTGAAGGAGCTGCTCGAAAACCCGCGCCCGGAAGACGAGCCGGAAATCGAACGCGTGCGGCGCGAGATCACCAAGCTGCGCGCAAAAATCGAGGCGCTGCCTTTCGTCGACTCCTTCGATCTGCGCTACAACGCCCGTGTCCGCGTGCCGATCCCGACGACGCAGGCGGTGATGTTCTGCCTGCTCGACGTTTCCGGCTCGATGGACGAGGGGCGCAAGAACGTCGCCAAGCGCTTTTTCATGCTGCTCTACCTCTTCCTGACACGCAATTACGAGCGCATCGAAGTGGTTTTCATCCGCCACCACACGATCGCCTCCGAGGTCGACGAGGACGATTTCTTCACCTCGCGCGAATCGGGCGGCACGGTCGTTTCCAGCGCACTCGAGCTGATGCGCGACATCGTCGTCGCGCGCTACCCGAGCAGCCTGTGGAACATCTACGGCGCGCAGGCTTCCGACGGCGACAACTGGAACGACGACTCGCCGCACTGCCGCGAGCTGCTGGAGCATTCGCTGCTGCCGCTGACCCAGTACTTCGCCTACATCGAGATCACCGACGGCCCGCCGCAGAACCTGTGGGAGGAATACCTCAAGCTGCAGGCCTTCCACCCCGGCCACTTCGCCATGCAGCGTATCGCCTCCGTCACCGACATCTACCCGGTGTTCCGCGAACTGTTCAAACGGCGTGCCTAGGAGCGAAACCATGGACACCAAAACGATCGCTCCGCTGCCGACCGGCTCCGAATGGACTTTCGAGGCGATCGCCGAATACGACGAGGCGATCGGCCGCGTCGCGCAACACTACAAGCTCGACTGCTACCCGCACCTGCTCGAGGTGATCAGCGCCGAGCAGATGATGGACGCCTACGCCTCGATCGGCATGCCGGTCTATTACCACCACTGGTCGTTCGGCAAGCATTTCCTGGCTACCGAGAACCGCTACAAGCGCGGCCAGATGGGCCTCGCCTACGAGATCGTGATCAACTCCGATCCGTGCATCGCCTACCTGATGGACGAAAACACGCTGCCCATGCAGGCCCTGGTCATCGCCCACGCGGCCTACGGCCACAACTCATTCTTCAAGGGCAACCACCTGTTCAAGCAATGGACGAGCGCCGACGCGATCATCGACTACCTCGTTTTCGCCAGGCACTACATCGCGCAGTGCGAGGAGCAGCACGGCGTCGAAACGGTCGAGCGGTTGATCGACGCCTGCCATTCGCTCTCCAACGTCGGCGTCGACCGCTACAAGCGCTCGCCGCACCTGTCGCTCGAAAAGGAAACGCTGCGCCAGCAGGAACGCGAGCTTTATCTGCAGGCGCAGGTCAACGACCTGTGGCGCACGCTGCCGCCGCGCCCTGACGAGGAGGAAGCCAGCGAAGAGGCGCGCTTTCCCGAAGAGCCGGAGGAAAACCTGCTCTACTTCATCGAGAAAAACGCCCCGCTGCTCGATCCCTGGCAGCGCGAAGTGGTGCGCATCGTGCGCAAGATCGGCCAGTACTTCTACCCGCAACGGCAGACGCAGGTGATGAACGAGGGCTGGGCCTGCTTCTGGCACTACACCCTGCTCAACACGCTGTATGACGAGGGCCGGCTGTCCGACGGCTTCATGCTCGAATTTCTCCAGTCGCACACCAACGTCGTCTATCAGCCGCCGTACAACAGCCCCTACTATTCCGGGATCAACCCCTACGCGCTCGGCTTCGCCATGTGGCGCGACATCCGCCGCATCTGCGAGGAGCCGACCGCCGAGGACCGCGAATGGTTTCCCGACATCGCCGGATCGAACTGGCGCGAGACTTTCGATTTTGCGATGCAGAATTTCAAGGACGAGAGCTTCGTCGCGCAATACCTCTCGCCGCGCCTGATGCGCGAGTTCCGCCTGTTCTCCGTGCTCGACGACGAGCGGCGCAGCAAGCTGCAGATCGAGGCCATCCACGATGAAAACGGCTACCGCACGCTGCGCCGCCAACTCTCCGAACAGTACGACCTCGGCAGCCGCGAGCCGAACATCCAGGTCTGGAACGTTGACCTGCGCGGCGATCGTTCGCTAACCTTGCGCCACTTTGTGCACCAGCGGCGCCCGCTGAGCGATGCCTACACCACCGTGCTCGACCATATGGCCTACCTGTGGGGCTTTACGGTACGCCTCGAACGGCAGAACGCCGACGGTCAGGTCGAACTCGTCGCCGAGCATCAGAGTGAAAAACGCCGGCATCGCAGCGCCGGCGCGACCCCCTGAATTTATAGAAAGCCCCCTCCCAAGCCGATGCTCGCCGCCCTCACCCTCCTTCTGCTGCTGCAACTGATCGGCGAAGTCTTCGTACAGTTTTTTGCCCTGCCGGTGCCCGGCCCGGTGATCGGCCTGGTCCTGCTGTTCGCCGGACTGCTGCTGCGCGGCAAGCTGGGCGACGATCTGCGCAATACCGCCAACAACCTGTTGCAGCATCTGTCGCTGCTCTTCGTTCCGGCCGGCGCCGGCGTGATGATTCACGCCGCCCGGGTGGCCGACGAATGGCTCGCGTTGAGCGTCGCGCTGATCGCCAGCACGCTGCTCTCGATGGCCGCCACTGCGCTGACCCTGAAGTTTTTCCTGCGCCACCGCCAGGGCGCCGACCGGAAAGAGGGGGCGGCATGAACGTCGCGCCCAAGCTCAGCGAAATCTGGGTCTACCTCTCGGCCACGCCGCTGCTCGGACTGACGCTCACGCTGCTCGCCTACCAGCTGGCCTTCGCCATTTACCGGCGCAGCGGCGGCAATCCGCTGGCCAACCCGGTCGCCATTTCGGTGGCGCTGGTGGTGACGATGCTGACGCTGACCGGAACGCCCTACCGCACCTATTTCGAAGGCGCGCAGTTCGTGCACTTCCTGCTCGGGCCGGCCACCGTGGCGCTGGCGATCCCGCTCTTCACCCAGCTCGCGCGCCTGAAACGCATGCTGCTGCCGCTGCTCGGCGCGCTCCTCGTCGGCTCGCTGACCGCCAGCGCATCGGCCGTCGCCATCGGCTGGGCGCTCGGCGCTTCAAACGAATCGATCCGCTCGCTGGCGCCGAAATCGGTGACCACGCCGATCGCCATGGGCGTCGCCGAAAAGATCGGCGGCCTGCCTTCGCTGACCGCCGTGCTCGTCGTCACCACTGGCATTCTCGGCGCCATTGCCGCGCGCTACCTGCTCAACGCGCTGCGCATCGAGGATCACGCCATCCGCGGCTTTGCGGTCGGCGTTTCGGCGCACGGCATCGGTACCGCGCGCGCCTTCCAGGTCAGCGAGGAAGCCGGCGCCTTCGCGGCGCTGGCCATGTGCCTGAACGGCATCGCAACGGCCTTGCTGCTGCCGCTGCTGTTCAAGGCATTCGGCGCTTGATGCCGATCGATCGCGCACGGGCAGCGCGATGACGCGCCCGCGGCTCGTCCCCACCCCGGCGCCGGCCGCCGGCGAGGCACCGGCCACGCGGCCGGCCGAGCGGCCGCGCTATCTGACCGTCGCCTATCTGCTGCTGGTCGTCTATGCCAGCCTGCACCCTTTTTCCGGCTGGCGCGATCTCGGCCTGTCGCCTTTCGCTTTCCTCGACGCACCCTGGCCGCGCTACTGGACGGTATTCGATCTGTCGATCAACGTCCTCGCCTACCTGCCGCTCGGCTTTCTGCTGGCGCTGACGCTGGCGCGCCTTCCCGGCCGCCTGTCGCCGGCCATCGCCGCAACCGTGCTCGCCGGACTGATCAGCCTCTGCCTCGAATGCCTGCAGACCTGGCTGCCCTCGCGCGTCCCGTCGAATCTCGATCTGGCGAGCAACACGCTGGGGGCGGCGATCGGCGCACTGCTCACCCTCTGGCAGGGCGAGCGTTTTTTCCGCCGCATCGCGATTGTCCAGCGACGCGTGCTGGCGCCCGTGCCGCACGCCGAACTCGCACTCGTCATGCTCGGCCTGTGGCTGCTCACCCAGCTCTCCCCGGAAACGCTGCTCTTCGGCGCCGGCGATCTGCGTCACCTGATCGGCCTGACGCCGGCCGTGGCCTATGCGGCGCCTTCGTTCTTCGTCATCGAAACCTCGATCATCGTCAGCAACACCATCGCCATCGGCTTGATCGCAAGAACCCTGCTGGCCGACCGGAGTTCGCCGCACATGGTGCTGGCCATCTTCTTCACGCTGGCGCTGACCATCCGCACGCTGGCTGCCGCCGTGCTGGTCAGCCCGCAGGATGCTTTCGTCTGGCTGACTCCGGGGGCCGGCCTCGGCCTGCTGATCGGCGCGGTCATTCTCTCGCTGACCCTGCTCCTGCCGGCCTCGCCGCGCCTCGCCGTGGCCGGTCTGGCGCTGATGGCCGGCACCGTGCTGGTCAATCTCGCGCCGCCCAACCCCTATTCGGCCGCCGCGCTGGCCACCTGGCGGCAAGGCCATTTCCTCAATTTCAACGGACTCACCCGGCTCGTCGCGAGCATCTGGCCGTTTCTCGCCCTTCCCTATCTGACCGTGCTCGGCCGCCGCTTGTAAGCGAAGATGCGAGCCATGAAAAAAGGCCCCGCAGGACCTTTTTTCATGGCTCGCATCGAAAAAACCCGTGTCAAATTTTCCGACGATAGGTTGCGCCCAGTCCCAGGAAACCGAGCGCCAGCAGCCCGAGCATCCCCGGTTCCGGCACGTTGATGACGGTCTCCGAGGTGGCGATGAACAATTGCTCATAGCCGTTGTTCGCATCGCGGCCGACGCAGTCGCCGACCCCTGCCGTTCCGCCGCTGGTTCCGATGGTCGCTGGATCACAACCGTAGCGCAGGTCGACATGGATATCGGTATAGCCGGCAAACCCGCCGCCAATCCACGCGGCAAGGAAAGCGTCGAGCTCCGGCGCATCGATGGCGTAGGCTGCCTGATTCGCGCCGAGGTTGTTGTCGATCGGACTGGTCGCGCCCGGCGTACCGCAGGGAACGGGCGTGCTGCCGAGCAGACAGATTTTGCCGCCGGAGAGCACGTAATCCGTGGCCAGATTGGTTCCGGCGAGCGGCCCGGCACCGGTCAAATTCTGGTAAGCCCCGACGCTACCGTTGAGGACGCCGCCACCGCCTGCCGTAATCAGCGCGTATGCACCGCCATTATTGGTGAAGTCGAAATACAGCGTCGTCTGGCCGAGACCGGTCAAACTGACCTGCGCCCAGACCGCGACGTTTTCATCAAGCGAGCCACCGCTCTTGGTCTGGTTGTTGTTGAATAGAAAGATCGGTGACGTACCGGCATGAGCGATGAAGTCCGTCAGCGTGCTGTTCCAGAGGCCGGAAAAGTAGTTGCTGCCGCTCACGCCACTCGGCGTCGCCAGCGCGGGGTCCATGCCGCTAAAATTGGTCGTGACCGGCCCACCGCTGGAGCCCGTGGCGACGACGATCAGATCCTGGATCGCGCCGGGCGTGGAATTGACATACAGGGGACTGCCGGGTCCGGTACTGCCCAGAATCGTGCCGTCAACCTGCAAGGCGTACGAATTGCCGTCGCCGTAGGTCACATACTGCAGGCCGGTCAGGTCGAGAGTTGCCTGCGCGGTACCTGCCACGCCCATTCCCAACGCTGCCGCAACGGCCAGTAGTTTGAATTTTTTCCTTGAACTGTTCATGACAACCTCACTAGGCTATCTCTCACGATCAGGAAATGGCCTGATCACCAGATGCACGCCCGACAATGAGCATACAGCGTGCCATTTCCAATCAATTCATTACGAATCAACTGACTAGAACCATGCAAGGGCTGAACCGGAGGGAAATTCGGCGGTCGATGTAAAGAAAGTCGACGAAGGGGCGCCTGTCGCTATCGGCTCTCGCAGAGCCTGTACCTCAATTCCGTCGCGATCAGGCAGCCGGCATCAACCGTTTTGCTGTTCGCGCAGGCGCTCGGCCCACGCCGCGAGTTCCGGTGCGCGCTGCTCGAGATCGCCGGCCAGCGAGGCCTCCAGTCGCTCGAGCAAGGCCAGGTCCTTGGCGCCGAAGTGCGCCGGATAGACGGGCCGCAGATGCACGATGAGATCGCCGGCGCCGCGCCCGTGCTTCTTCGGGAAGCCCTGCGCCGGCAGGCGGTAATCCAGGCCGTGGCCGGGATAGGGACGAAGTTCGAGAACGCTGCTGCCGCCCAGCGTCGGCACGTCGATCGCCCCACCGCCGAGCAGGCGGAAGATGCTGACCGGCACCGTGCAATGCAGGTCGCGTTGCTGCAGCTCGAACAGCGCATGTGCCGCCAGCCGGATTTCCAGGTAGAGGTCGCCGGCCGCGCCCTCGCCCTCCGGACCGTGCCGGGCCTGACGCGCCAGCCGCAGGCGCTCGCCGGGCATGATGCCGGCCGGCACCCGGACCGACAGCGTGCGCAGTTTCTTGCGCCAGCCGCTGCCGCCGCATTCGGGGCAATCCGTCTCGCGCAGATAGCCCTTGCCGCCGCAGCCCTCGCACAGCCTCGATCCATTGTTGTCGCCGCGCAGCCGGCCGACGCCATTGCATTGCGCACAGGGCACCGAATGCGTGCGCTGCACCCGGCCCGTACCGTGGCAGGGCGAGCAGCGCGTGCTGCGGGCCAGTTCGATGCTTTTGACGCAGCCGTGCGCCGCCTCTTCCAGCGTCAGGGTCAGGCCCTGCGTCAGATCGTCGCCGGTCGGGCCGGCAGACGGCTCCGGCGATTCGGCCGGATCATCGGGGGATTCGTCGGCCGGCTCGCCCGCCGCCCGCTCCTCCTGCCACTGCGCGTAGCGCTGCGGGTCGAGAATCAGCTCATAGGCCGCCTTGATGCGCTTGAATTCGCTCTCTGCCGCCGCCGACGGATTGCGATCCGGATGCCAGCGCATGGCCAGCCGGCGGTAGGCGCGCTTGACGTCTTCCAGCGAGGCGCTTTGGCGCAGGCCGAGCAAGGCAAAAGGATCGTCGGTTTTTCTCATGGGGGACTGCTGGCCGCGGGTCGCGGCGGGAAGATCGGGAGCGAAGGTTCGATTCTAAGCCATGGCGCGGCATTCTCCGCGCCGGGCCGGAAAAGGCGGCCAATCAAGGTAAAATCGTCGCGACGGAAAGCACCACTCAATCAGGAACAATTCGCATGAGTTATTACAAACACCACGTTTTCTTCTGCTGCAACCAGCGCGCCGAAGGCGAGACCTGTTGCAACAGCCGGGGCGGCAGCGAAATGCAGACCTACGCCAAGGACCGCATCCGCGAACTGAAGCTGAAAGGCAAGGGCCAGGTCCGCATCAACAAGGCCGGCTGCATGGATCGCTGCGACGAGGGGCCGGTGCTCGTGGTTTACCCGGAAGGCGTGTGGTACACGTATATCGACAAGGAAGACGTCGAGGAGATCATCCAGGAGCATCTGGTGCATGGCCGCGTGGTCGAGCGACTGAAACTGGACTGAATGGACTGAGGAAACGCCCCAACAAGGAAAGCTCGCGGGATGAAACTGACTGAAGAAAAACTGCTGCTCGACGGTCCGGCCGGCAAGATCGACGTCATCGTCGAGAATCCCGGCGCGCCGCGCGGCATCGCCCTGATCGGCCATCCGCACCCGCTGTTCGGCGGCGGCAACACCAACAAGGTGGCGCAGACGCTGGCGCGCACCTTCGCGCGCATGGAATACGTCGCGCTGCGCCCGAACTTCCGCGGCGTCGGCCTGAGCGAAGGCACGCACGACGAAGGGCGCGGCGAGACCGACGACCTGCTCGCCGTGCTCGCCGAGGCGAAGTGCCGCTACGGCGATCTGCCCGTCGCGCTGGCCGGTTTCTCGTTCGGCGCCTACGTGCAGACGCGCGTCGCCAAGGCACTCACCGCAGCCGGCCATCCGGCGCAGCGGCTGGTGCTGGTCGGCACCGCCTCGGGCTTCGTCGAAGGCACGCGCAGCTACGACACCGAAGCGGTGCCCGGCGACACCATCGTCATCCACGGTTCGGAAGACGAAACGGTGCCGCTCGCCAACGTGCTCGAATGGGCCAAGCCGCTCGAGTTGCCGGTCATCGTCGTGCCCGGCGCGGATCACTTCTTCCACCGCCGCCTGCACCTGATCCGCGACATCATCACGCGCGCATGGCGGCACTGAACGGCGACGCTGCGCTGCGGGTCGACGGCCTGCACAAGTCCTACGACGGGAATGAAGTCGTCGCCGGGGTCACCTTCGCCGTGCCGACCGGCACCTGCTTCGGCCTGCTCGGCCCGAACGGCGCCGGCAAGACAACCACCCTGCGCTGCTGCCTCGGGCTGACGACGCCCGACGCCGGCGACATCCGCCTCGGCGGCTTCGCCATCCCGGCGCAGGCCGAGGCAGCGCGCGAGCGCGTCGGCGTCGTGCCGCAATTCGACAACCTCGACCCGGACTTCACCGCCGGCGAAAACCTGATGGTCTACGGCCGCTACTTCGGCATCGGCGATGCGACGATTCGCGCCCGCATCCCCGAACTGCTCGATTTCGCGGGCCTCGCCGGCAAGGAAAAGGCGCGCATCCAGTCACTCTCCGGCGGCATGAAGCGGCGTTTGACGCTGGCCCGCGCCCTGGTCAACGATCCGGACATCATCTTCCTCGACGAGCCGACCACCGGCCTCGACCCGCAGGCCCGCCACCTGATCTGGGAGCGCCTGAAACGCCTCACCGCGCGCGGCAAGACGCTGATCCTGACCACCCACTTCATGGACGAAGCCGAGCGCCTGTGCGACCGCCTCGCCGTGCTCGACCACGGCCGGCTGGTCACCCAAGGCGCGCCGCGCGAACTGATCGCCGCGCAGATCGAACCGCAGGTCGTCGAGATTTTCGGCGACGACGCAGCGCCCTGGGCCAAGGCCCGCCGTGCGCTCAGCGAACGCCTCGAAGTGGCCGGCGACACGGCCTTCTTCTACTGCCGCGACCCGGCGCCGCTGCTCGCCGCGCTGGCCGACGCCCCGAGCCTGCGCTACGTCCACCGCGCGGCCAACCTCGAGGACGTTTTCCTTAAACTGACCGGCCGCGAGCTGCGGGATTAGCCGATGAACCAGCGCCTCTTCGCCCTCCCCCGCCCCGGCCTGCGCTGGCTGCCGGTCTGGCGGCGCAACTTCCTGGTCTGGCGCAAGCTGGCGATTCCCTCGGTGCTCGGCAACCTCGCCGATCCGCTGATCTACATGCTCGGCCTCGGCTACGGCCTCGGCGGGCTGCTGCCGCAGGTGAGCGGCGTCAGCTACGTGAGCTTCCTGGCCGCCGGCACCATCGTCGCCAGCACGATGAACGCGGCGACTTTCGAGGCGCTCTACTCGGCCTTCTCGCGCATGCACGTGCAGAAGACCTGGGACGCCATCCTCAATACGCCGCTCTCGCTCGATCACGTGCTGACCGGCGAACTGGTCTGGGCGGCGAGCAAGAGCCTGCTCTCCGGACTGGCCATCCTGCTCGTCGTCGCCGCGCTCGGCCTGACCCGCTCGCCGCTCGCGCTGTGGGTGATCCCGGTCATCTTCCTGACTGGCCTCACCTTCGCCGCGATGGGCCTGATCGTCTGCGCGCTGGCGCCGTCCTACGATTTCTTCATGTACTACTTCACGCTGTTCATCACGCCGATGCTGCTCGTCTCCGGCGTGTTTTTCCCGGCCGACCAGCTGCCGGCGGTGCTGCACGCGCTGGCCGGCTGGCTGCCGCTGGCGCACGCCGTCCAGCTCGCCCGCCCGCTGCTGCTCGGCGAAGTGCCGGTCAATGCCGGCGGCCACGTTGGCGCGCTGCTCGCGACCGCCGCCCTCGCCTTCGGCATCGCCACCGTCCTGACCCGGCGCCGTTTGCTCAAATAGCGGCCGGGCGGCATACTTCCGGCAGCCCGGCCCCCGGCCGGGATAAGGCGTTCTGCCCGGCAGACACGCATTTGCCCCCGATGCCGAAAGCATCGATCATCCAGGAAAGTTCGTTATGGCAAGCGAAGGCGAAGCAGTCGTCGAAGCACCGGCTGAGGTGGTGGCGGAGGCAGTGGCAGAAACAGAAGCAAAGCCGAAGCGAACGCCGGTCATCATTCTCTCGATCCTGCTCGGCGTGTCGCTCGCCTTCTCGATTGCCGGCGGCATTTACCATGTCCGATCGGGCAAGGCGCTGAGAGCGGAACTCGCCGCCAGCAAGGACGAACTGAAGTACAAGACGCAACTGCTCGCCGACCAGCAGGAACAGATCATCGGCCTCTCGCGGCAAATGCACGCGCTGCGGGAATTCTCGGTCACCAAGGCCAACGAGGCCGCTGCTGCTGCTACAGCTACGGCTGCCAGCAGCGAGCCGCCGGTTGCCCCGCCGGCAAGCCCCCCAGCGGTAGCCGTGGCGCCCGAAGCGAAGAAAGCGAAGCCGGTGCGCGCGCCGGTCGCCAAGAAGGCTGCGCCACCGCCGAGCCAGAATTGCCAGTTGATCGGAAAAACCCCGGAGGAGCAGAGCGCCACCCTGCAACGCTGCATGCAGTCGATGGACGCCAAAACCAGCCGCCGCTGACACCGACCCCCACGCCGCGCAGGGCCTGCGGCAAGCGGTTCAGGCCAGTTTCAGGTACTGGTACTTCAGGGCCAGCCAGGCGCCGGCGACGATTGCCAGGAAGGTGAGTAGCGAACCGGCCGCCAGCGTTGAAAAACCGGTAATCCCCTGGCCGATCGTGCAGCCCATGGCGACCACGCCGCCGAAGCCCATCAGCGCGGCGCCGAGCAAATGGTTGGCGGTATCCTCGACATCGCGAAAACCCTCCCAGCGGAAACTGCGACTGGCCAGCGCGTAAGCCAGGCTGCCGGCGATCACGCCGAGCGCGCTGGCGATGCCGAAGCTCATTTTCCGGCTGCTGTCCGACCAGAGCATCAGCAACTCCAGCGTATAGGCCTGCGGCGCGACGAAGGTGAGCGACTCCATGCGCCCGCTGCTCGTCGCGACAAACGCCTCCTGCAGCGTATTCGGATCTTCGGCGAGATAACCGAGGTGGCCGCTGAGGTACCAGCCGGCCACCACCAGCAGGCCGCTGGCGATGCCGCCGAGCAGGTTGTCGGCGGTGCGGAAATCGCGCCGCGCGAAGACGAAGGCCAGCAGCGTGCCGCCGATCGCCAGCGCGCAGATCGGCAGAGCCGTGCCTGGCGCAACGCCGAGCGCGCCGAGCAACGCCGGCAGATCCTGCCCGGCGGGCAGATGGATCGCCGCCTTCTCGAGCACATTGACGCGGAAATTGCCGAACACGCCGCTGATCGTCATCGTCGCGACGAGGCCGAGCACGATGGCGACGACCACGGATTTGAGATTGCCGCCGCCGATGCGGATCAGGGTCTTGCCGCCGCACCCCGAGGCCAGCACCATGCCGAAACCGAAACACAGGCCGCCGACCAGGTAGGACAACCAGATGAAGTTCGGCGTGCGGTAGACCGATTTGCCGAGGTCGATCTGGCCGCTCGCGTGCAGTGCCGCGCTGCCCAGCACGGCGACGGCGATCGCCAGCAGCCACATGCGCATGCGGTCCCAGCTGCCGATGCTGGCGATGTCGGCGACGGCGCCCATCGTGCAGAAGTTCGTGCGCCGGCCGACCGCGCCGAACGCGGCGCCCAGCGCGAAAGCCAGCCACAGAATGAGATCGGACGAAACGGCGGTTGCCATCGCGCGCGGCGCTCGCGAAATCAGCCGGCGTAGCGCGTCGGATCGGCGATGCCGGCGGCGGCGAAGCCCTCGCGGCGCAAGCGGCACGAGTCGCAGGCGCCGCAGGCGCGCCCCTCGTCATCAGCCTTGTAGCACGAGACGGTGAGCGCGTAATCGACGCCGAGCGCGGCGCCGCGATGGATGATGTCGGCCTTCGAGAGCTCGATCAGCGGCGCGTGAATGGTCAGCCAGGCGCCCTCGACGGCTGCCTTGGTGGCGAGGTTGGCCATCGTCTCGAAGGCGGCGATGTAGTCCGGCCGGCAATCGGGGTAGCCCGAGTAGTCGACGGCATTGACGCCGACGAAGATGTCGCGGCTGCCGAGCACTTCGGACCAGGCCAGGGCCAGCGAGAGCATGACGGTGTTGCGCGCCGGCACGTAGGTGACCGGGATGCCCGGCTGCACGCCATCGACCGGCACGGCGATGCTGCTGTCGGTCAGCGCCGAGCCGCCGAACTGGCCGAGGTCGAGGCGCATGGTGCGGTGCTCGCGGGCGCCGAGCGAACGGGCGACCTGCGCGGCGGCGTCGAGTTCGGCGCGATGGCGCTGGCCGTAGTCGAAGGACAGGCAGTAGCAGTCGAAATCCGCCGCGCGCGCGATGGCCAGCGTGGTGGCCGAATCGAGGCCGCCGGAGAGGAGGACGACGGCGCGCCGGGGATGGTGGTCGGGAAGTTTGCTCATGGGGTGGCGAATATACCGCTTTTTGGCGGCTGCCGAAACCGTGTCTAAGCGTATCTGCTTGTTCTTGCGCCACAATCCCCGGCGCGCGGCGCCCGCCGGCGGCTCAGGCGATGAACGCGGCCGGCACCGGGTCTTCGCCCACCGCATTGCGCAGGATCGCCCAGTGCATCGTTTCGTCGCCCAGAATGCTGGCCGCCGCGCGCGCCAGATCGCGGTTGTGAAACTGCGGCACGGCGCCGAGATAGGCGCTGGCGGCGCCCTGTTCGAGACCGGCGGCGAAGCGCAGGACGTCGGCCTGGTTCTTCAGCTTGTCCACCGGGAAGCCGTATTCCGCCGCCTTTTTCGCCATCTCCGGCTTGCCGCCGAGCTTCGTCACCGTCTCGGCGAGAATGTCGGCGTGCGCCTTGTGATGCCCCTGGAAGGTCACCGCCAGATCGAGCACCGCTTTCTGCAGCAGACCGCTTTCGGCGCCGACCTGGTAGGCGGCGATGCCCTGGTATTCGAGGGCCAGCGCGCTGTTGAGAATGGCGATGTCCTGCTGCGTGTCTTTTGACGCCGTCGCCGCCAGCGCCCGCGCCGGCACCAGCAGCGGGGCCGTGGCGGCGAGGCCGAGCCCGAACAGGCCGGCGTTGCGTAGGAAGATGCGACGCGTGCTGTCTGCATCCGGCGTGGCGAGAAGTATTGTGTTCATGGCTTTATCTCCTTAGAGTCGTTGGGGCGAGGCTGGACGAAGGGAAAATCCGTACTGCCTCATCCCTGTTTACGCGGCCGGTGCGCGCCTGGATGCAGCATTATGGAAATTTACTTGCATCCGGATCGTGCTTTGCCGCGTAAAGGAGATGAACCCGGCGAAAGACCTTCGATTGCCGATCACTTTGGAGCGAGAACGTGGACGAGCAGAGAGAGCTGACCTTGCTGCTGTTACAGACGGCACAGCACGACGCCGCGGCCTTCCATCGCCTGTACAAGCTGACCTCGACGCGCCTGTTCGCCGCGGCGCTGAAGATTCTGCGCGACCGCTCGCTGGCCGAGGAAGCCCTGCAGGACGGCTTCGTCGCCGCCTGGCGCAACGCCGCGCGCTTCGATCCGCTGGCCGGCGCGCCGATGGCCTGGCTGTCGACCATCGTGCGCAACCGCGCGCTCGACCTGATCCGCCGGCGCGGCGCCGACTTTCCGCTGTCGCCCGAGGAGATCGGCGAGGCGGCGCTGGGCGTCGCGCCGTCCGCCGAGCAGAACCTGCTCGATCTGGAAATCAGCGACACGCTGCGCCATTGCCTCGAGCAGCTGGAAGGCGGGCAGCGCCAGGCGCTGGCCCTGGCCTACAGCCACGGCCTGAGTCACGCCGAACTGGCGGTGCATCTGATGCAACCGCTCGGCACGGTCAAGTCTTGGGTACGGCGCGGACTGGCGGCGCTCAAGCGCTGCGTCGAATTTTGCGAGGGACGCCATCATGAAGCTGTCTGACGCCGAACTGCGCGATGCCTTGTGCGGCGAATTCGCCGTCGGCCTGCTGCGCGGCGGTGCGCGCCGCCGCTTTGCGCTCCTGCTGGAGCGCGACCCGGATCTGCAGCGCCGCGTGCAGCACTGGCAGCGGATCTTGCCGGTCGAACGCCAGCGCGCCGCACTGCCGCAACCGCAGGACGCCGTCTGGTGCGGCATCCGCCGGCAACTCGGCCTGCCGGCGCCATGGCGCGAACGTTTCGGGCGCATCGACCTGTGGCGCACCTGGGCGGCGGCGGCCACCCTGGCGCTGGCCGTGGCGGTCGGCGTCGGCGTGTCTTATCGCGGCGCCCTGCCGCCGGACGATGGGCGGCTGGCGATGGCGACGGCGCAGAACGGCAACTTCCTGGCCTGGGTGCGCGTGGACAGCGCACACGGCACCTTGCGCGTCGACCTCAAGGATGCGCTGCCGGTACAGGCAGGCCGCAGCTATGAATTCTGGTATATCGCCGAGGGTGCGGCGCCGGTTTCGCTCGGCGTTCAGGAAACGCTGGGCAGCGAACTGGCCGTGCGCGCCGAGCGGCGCGCCTTGCTGCGCCGCGCCGGGACGATTGCCGTGTCGCTCGAGCCGAGCGGCGGTTCGCCGAGCGGACTGCCGACCGGCCCGGTGCTGCTGAGCGCCAAGCTGGTCGCCGGCTGAAGAACAGGGCGAAGTGGGTGAAAGCGCAGGGTCGAAGCGGGGATTACTCGGAGAGCAGCGCCGACAGTTCGCGTTGCAGCAGTTCTTCGCTGCCCAGATTGAGTTCGACCAGGCGGCGCAGGTGCGTCACGCTGTCGAGATCGATGGTGTGGCAGGAGAGCCCGACATAAGGGCCTTCGGTATGCGTGACTTTCGTTTCCATGCGGATGTTGTCGCCCATCTCGTCGAGGCGAACGCGCAGCGTGCACGACGCGCCTTCCGGCACCTGCCGGTCGGCCGGGAGGCGCAGCAGCGCGCCCTTCAGCGAAAGGTCGACGACGACCACGTCGGTGCTGCCGCCGGGCAGGATCAGTTGGGCCGGCGCGTGGAAAGCGATGCGGAAATGATGGCGGCGTTCGTCGGTCACGGCAGGCTCCTGCGGAAGGACTACTTAGCCCGCATGTTACCCCAAAGCAACTTGTGCAACTGCACCTGGAAACGCACCGGCAAGCGGTCGGCGAGGATCCAGTCGGCCAGCATCTGCGGCTCCAGATCGCCCTGCACCGGCGAGAAAAGCAGCGGGCAAAGCGCATCGAGACGGCGTTCGCGAATGGTGTCGCGCGCCCATTCGTAATCGGCGCGGTCCTTCAGCACGAACTTGAGTTCGTCGCGCGCATTGAGCAGCGCAAGGTTCTCCCAGCGGTTCTTGGCAAACTCGCCGGAACCTGGCGCCTTGAGATCGACGATGCGCGAGACGCGCGGATCGATGCCGGCGATATCCAGCGCGCCGGAAGTCTCCAGCGACACGTCGTAACCGGCATCGCACAGCGCGCTCAGCAGCGGCAGGCAGGCTTTCTGCGCCAGCGGCTCGCCGCCGGTGACGCACACCCAGCGCGTGCCGTGCCGCGCCACCTCGTCGAGAATTTCCGGCAAGGCGATGTTGCGCCCGCCGGAAAACGCGTACTCGGTATCGCACCAGACGCAGCGCAGCGGGCAGCCGGTGAGGCGGACAAAAACCGTCGGCAGGCCGGCGCGCGAGGTTTCGCCCTGCAGAGAAAAAAAGATCTCGCTGATTTTCAGCGAGACCGGTTTTGTGCCGCTCACCATGGCCGACCGTCTATTTCTTTTTCAGGCGTGCTTTGGCCGTCGCCGCCGCCGAACTGTCCGGATACTTGATCAGTACCGCTTCCAGCGTGCCCTTGGCGGCCTTGGCATCGCCCTGTTCCTGCTGGCAGGTGGCGATGTTGATCAGCGCGTCGGGCGCCTTGGCGTGGTTCGGCCACTTGGCGACCACGACCTTCTGCGCGTCGATCGCCTTCTTGCAGTCGTGCAGGGCGTAGTGCGCATTGCCCAGCCAGTATTGCGCGCTGGGCGCCAGCGAGCTGTCCGGATAGTTTTTGGTGAACGCTTCGAAGGCGCCCGCCGCTTCCTTGAGCTTGTTGGCCTTGAAGTAATTGAGCGCGGCTTCGTAGTCGTGCGATTCCGCTGCCGGATCGACGGCCGGCTTCGGCGGTGCTTTGCCTTCCTCGGCCGGCTTGGCGTCGACCTGCGGCGCTTGCGGCTCAAGCTTGCGCAGACGGCCGTCGAGGTCGATGTAGAAATCCTGCTGCCGCTTCTTCGCCGATTCCAGCTCATAGGTCAGCGTTTCGACCTGACCGCGCAGGCGGGCGTTATCTTCGCGCAAGGCCTGGATCTGGTTCGCCAGATCGAACTGCGCCTTCGACGTCGAATCGAGACGCTCATTGGTCTTGATCGTCAGATCGCTGATCTGACGCCGCGCCTCATCGTCGTCGAACATCCCCGCCTGCGCCTGCTGCACGCCGAGTGTGGCGAGCAGCAGCGCAACGGCGGACAGACGATAGCCGCGACGCAAGCGACGCGCCGGCATCCTAGAACTCGCCGCTGTAGAGCATGTCGCCGCGACGGTTTTCGGCGTAGGCCTCTTCGTTCTTGCCTTCGTTCTTCGGCTTCTCTTCGCCGAGGCTGACCGACTCGACCTGGTCTTCACGCGCGCCGAGCAGCACCAGCATCTTCTTCATCGCATCGGCACGCTTCTGGCCGAGCGCGAGGTTGTACTCGCGGCTGCCGCGTTCGTCGGTATTGCCCTGGATCAGCATCTTGAACTGACGGTTGTCGGCGAGGAACTTGGCATGCGCCGTCACCAGATCCTTGTACTCGGCCTTCACTTCGTACTTGTCGTAATCGAAATACACGCTGCGCTTGGAGAGAATGCTCTTCGGATTGGTCAGCGCATCCGGCAGGCCGCGCCCTTCGACGCCGCCGGCATTGACCGTGGCAACGCCCGGACCACCGCGCGTTTCGACCGGCGCGCCGGCCTGTTCCGGACCGGTCGGCGACGAGCTGCAGCCGGCGAACAGGGCGGCGAAAGTGATGGCCAGAACGGCAGTGATGATCGGGCGAGTCATGAAGTTTCTCCTGCGGGAAAGTTTGAAGTGTACTGAACGATTACTTGGTGAAAGGACCCCACGCCGGCTCGCGAACATCGCCGGCGGAGATGGAAAGTCGTTGCTTGATGCGGCCGTCGATCGACACCGCGGAGAGCACGCCGCGACCGCCCATTTCGGTGGCGATCAGGATCATGCGGCCGTTCGGCGCGAAACTCGGCGATTCATCCTTGTGCGAGTCGGTCAGAATCTGTACCTGCTTGCTCGCCAGATCCATCACCGCGAGACGGAAACCGCCATCACGCCGGCTGATGAAAGCCATCGACTTGCCGTCCGGCGACAGGCGCGGCGTCACGTTGTAGCTGCCCTCGAAGCTGACCCGCTGCGCGTCGCCGCCATTGGCGCCCATGCGGTAGATCTGCGGACTGCCGCCGCGATCCGAGGTGAAATAGATGAACTGGCCGTCGGGCGAGAAGTTCGGTTCGGTATCGATGCCGCTCGAGTTGGCCAGACGCCGCACGCCCGAACCGTCGGCGTTGACGATGAAGATCTGCGAGCCGCCGTCCTTCGAGAGCACCACGGCGAGTTTCTGTCCATCCGGCGACCAGCCCGGCGCGGAGTTCGAGCCCTTGAAATTGGCCGCCACGACGCGCTTGCCGGTGGCCAGCGAGTGCACGTAGATCACCGGCTTCTTGTTCTCGAACGAGACATAGGCCAGACGACTGCCATCGGGCGACCAGGTCGGCGAGATGATCGGTTCCTTCGAGATCAGCGCAGCCTGCGCGTTCTGCCCGTCGGCGTCGGCGATGTGCAGTTCGTAACGGTTGCTGCCGCCCTTCACGACGTAGGCGATGCGCGTCGAAAAGATACCGGGTTCGCCGATCAGTTTTTCGTAGATGACGTCGGCGATGCGGTGGCCGGCGGCACGCAGCATCGGCGTCGAGGTGACGAAAGCGGAGCCGCCGAGCACGCCCTGCTTGTTCACGTCGTGCAGACGGAAGCGCGCTTCCTGCCGGCCGTCGCCGCTCGCCCCGATGCTGCCGGCGGCCAGCGCATCGGCGCCTTTCGCTTTCCAGTCGGCGTAAGCCGGGCTGGAGGCCTCGGTCAGCGCCGCGCCGCTCGTATCGATCAACTTGAACAGGCCGCTGCGCTCCAGATCGCCGCGCACGACCGAGGTCAGGGCGCGCGAAACGCCCGCCTCGCCGCCGAAATCGGCAATCGCCAGGGGAATCCGGTTGGCGCCGGCGCCGGTGATTTCGATCGTCAGTTCGGCATGGGCCGGCGATTGCAGCAACAGCAAAACGCCGCAGGCGATCAGGCTCAAGCGGCGCAGTTTGTGCAGGGGACTCAGCATGGAGGCGGCGACGTCGATTAAATAATCCGCGATTATATCGCCTCGACGCGCGAAGGTTTTGTAACGAAACGTAATTTCGCCGCAGAAAAAACGGCAAGGACCTGCGCGTACCTACTCGTCGAATGGCTTATAGGGGATCTTCAGCGTACGGTCGAAGAGTTCCGGCTGGTCCGGTTTGGGCAGCGGCGACGATTTCAGGACGGCGCGCTCGATGGCCGCATCGAGCGCCGGATTGCCGCTCGATTTGCGCACCTTGACGCTGAGCACTTCGCCGGACGGCAGCTGGGTCACTTCGAACTCGGCCAGCGGATTGCCCTGGATACCCGGCGGCAGAACGATGTTGCCGCGCACCTTGCCGGCAATCTTGCCGATATAGCTCGCCAGCCCGCGATTGCGCGCGGCGGAGGCCTGTTCGTTTTTGAGCTGATCGCGCTGGTGCGATTCGGCCTCCGCCCGGGCGCGCTGGTCCTGCACTGCTTTCTGCTGGTCAAGCTGCTTTTGCTCGCGCGCCAGCTCCTTCTTCCAGTCCGGCTCCTCGCGCTTCGGCTCTTCCTTCTTCGGCTCGGGCTTTTTGGGCTCTTCCTTCTTCGGCGGCTCTTTCGGCTTCTTTTCTTCCTTGACCACGATATCGGCCTTGACCGGCGGTTTCGGCTCGACCTTCGGTTCGGGCTTGGGCGTCGGTTTGGGTTCGGGGTTCGGCTCGGGTTTGGGTTCCGGCGCCGGCTCGGGCTTGACGACCGGCGTCGGGCTGGGCGCCGGCGCGGCACGCCAGACCTCGACCTCGACCGCCGATGGCGCCTGGCTCTTCCATTGCACGCCGAAAAACAGGGCGGCGACGAGCAGCGCGTGGACGCTCACGGCGAGCGCCAGCGACTGCCATTTGGCGGGTTCTTGCTGGGGAAGCGGAATCACGGGCGTTCTGCGCTCACTTGCCGCTGACCTGCACGTTCAGCGCAACGCGCCTGACCTGCTGGCGCTGCAGCTCGTCCATGATTTCGAGGACGGCTTCGTACTTGACGTTCTTGTCGCCTGAAATCAGCACCGGCTGGTCCGGATTGCGCGCCTGCGCTTCGAGAACGGCAGCCGACAGTTCCTTGCGGCTGACGTCGCGCTCGGCGCCGCTGCGCGCCAGGTCGCGCAAGGCCAGCGTACGGTCGGCGTGGATCATCACCTCGAGCGGCTTTTCGGCCTGCTGCGCGGCCTTGCCGACGGAAGGCAGGTCGATATTGGCGGTCGTCATCATCGGCGCGGTGACCATGAAGATGACGAGCAGCACGAGCATGACGTCGATGTAGGGAACGACGTTGATTTCGTTTTTCAGACGGCGCGGACGCATGGCGTTCCTTTTAACGCATCTGCCGCTGGAGGATGTTCGAGAACTCCTCCATGAACGATTCGAAGCGCGAGGACAGGCGATCGATTTCGTGCGCAAAACGGTTGTAGGCGACGACCGCCGGGATCGCCGCGAAGAGGCCGATTGCGGTGGCGACCAGCGCTTCGGCGATGCCCGGCGCGACGGCCGAGAGCGTCGCCTGGCCGACGTTGGAGAGGCCGCGGAAGGAATGCATGATGCCCCACACGGTACCGAACAGGCCGACGTAGGGGCTGACCGAACCGACCGAGGCGAGGAAGGCGAGGTGCGAGTCGATGCTGTCGACCTCGCGCTGATAGGTGGCGCGCATCGCGCGGCGCGAGCCGTCGATGACGTCTTTCGGATCGAGGTTCTTCTGGCTGCGCAGCTTGGTGAATTCGCGGAAACCGGCTTCGAAGATGCGTTCCATGCCGCCGGTGCTGTGGCGGTCGTTGATCGCGCTTTGATAGAGGCTGTTGAGATCGCCGCCGCTCCAGAAATCGCGCTCGAACTGCTCGGTCTGCGCGCGTGCCGTGCGCACCGCGAACCACTTGCGGAAGATGTAGTACCACGACATGAAGGAGACACCGCCGAGCAGCAGCATGACGAACTGGACGACGGCGCTGGCGTTGAGAATCAGGTGCAGGATCGAGAGGTCTTGCGAAACGTTCATTGCAGGGCTTCCAGTTTGGTGCGCAATAAAGGCGGGATCGAGGTGGTTTTCATGAGGGCGGAGTTTACACAAACGATCTGGATCGTGCCGCCGACCAGTTCGTCCCAGCCGCCCGCCACGGCCGGGTTGGCGCGGCGGATGTGCTGGCGGAAGAAAATCTGGGCGCGGCTGATTTTCTCGACTTCGAGGCCGACCACCAGCTGGTCGTCGAGCCGCGCCGGTTTCAGGTATTCGACGCTGACCGTGCGCACGACGAAAGCGATGCCCGGGTCGCGCAGCAGATCGGCCTGATCGTGGCCGATCTCGCGCAGCCACTCGGTGCGGCAGCGCTCGAAGAACTTCAGGTAGTTGGCGTAATAGACCACGCCGCCGGCGTCGGTGTCTTCGTAGTAGATGCGGACGGGGATGGTGAAGGCGTTCGGTTTCTGTTCATGCATCTTCATGGGCGAGCATTTTAGTTCAGCACGGCGACGGCCGATGTAAGTGTTTGTGACAACACCTACTGGTTTCGCCAGAGTTCGTTCTGGGCCGTGGGCGCCGGGCTTTCGAGGCCGAGATGGCGATACACCGCCGCCGTCGCCATGCGGCCGCGCGGCGTGCGCTGCAGATAGCCCTGCTGGATCAGATAGGGTTCGAGCACGTCCTCGATCGTGTCGCGCGCTTCGCCGATCGCCGCAGCGAGGTTGTCGACGCCGACCGGGCCGCCGGCGAACTTGTCGATGATCGCCGAGAGCAGCTTGCGGTCCATGATGTCGAGACCGCCGTGGTCGACATCGAGCATGCGCAGCGCCAGATCGGCGACCTCCTGCGTGATATGGCCGGCGGCTTTCACCTCGGCGAAATCGCGCACGCGGCGCAGCAGGCGGTTGGCGATGCGCGGCGTGCCGCGCGAGCGCTTGGCGATCTCCAGCGCGCCGCCGTGGTCGGCCGGTACATTGAGCAGTTGTGCCGAGCGCGTGACGATGTGCGTGAGTTCTTCCGGCGTGTAGAACTCGAGCCGCGAGACGATGCCGAAACGGTCGCGCAGGGGATTGGTCAGCATGCCGGCGCGGGTGGTGGCGCCGACCAGCGTGAACGGCGGCAGATCGAGTTTGACCGAGCGCGCCGCCGGGCCTTCGCCGATCATGATGTCGATCTGGAAGTCTTCTAGCGCCGGGTAGAGGATTTCCTCGACGACCGGACTCAGGCGGTGGATTTCGTCGATGAACAGCACGTCGTGCGGTTCGAGGTTGGTCAGGATCGCCGCCAGATCGCCGGCGCGTTCGAGCACCGGGCCCGAAGTCGAGCGCATGTTGACGCCCATCTCGGTGGCGATGATGTGCGCCAGCGTGGTCTTGCCGAGGCCAGGCGGGCCGAAGAGCAGCACGTGGTCGAGCGAATCGCTGCGCCGCTTGGCGGCTTCGATGAAGATAGCCAGCTGCTCGCGGATCTTGGCCTGACCGACGTATTCCGCCAGCCGCTTGGGACGCAGGGCGCGCTCGATCGCCTCTTCCTGCGTCGATTTCGTGGTGGCCGAGATCAGGCGATCGTCGGACGCCACACCAATGTCATCGCTGAAGCGGTCCGTCTCGATCATGCCGCACCCGCCGTTTCGCCATCGCTGCGCGCCAGCCACTCGCGGATCAGGACCTGGCCGAGCGCGAGCAGGGTCGGGCCGAGGAAGAGGCCGATGAAGCCGAAGACCAGCACGCCGCCGAAGACGCCGAGCACGATCAGCAGCAGCGGCAGGCTGGAGGTGCGCGAAATGAGGATCGGCTTGACGAAGTTGTCCACGCTGCTGATCCCGAACATCCCCCACAGCACCATGAAAATCGCCCAGCCGGGTTCGCCGCCGTTGTATAGCCAGACGGCGGCGCCGACCCAGATCAGCGTCGCGCCGATCACCGGCACCATCGAAAAGAAGAAGGTCGCGAAGGTCAGCATGATGACGCCGGGAACGCCGGCGATCAGGAAACCGATCATCGCCACGACGGCCTGTGCCGCGGCGGTGCCGACGATGCCGACCATGACGCCGGTCACCGTTCCTTCGGCCAGATTCAGCATGCGTTCGCCGAGCTCGCCGGCCAGCTTGCGGCTGCCGGTGTGCAGGGCACTGGCGTAGACATCGGCATCGCGGAAGATGAAGAAGACGAAGAAGATCACCAGCAGCAACTGCAGCAGGCCCTGCGCGAAGAGCGAGACGGTCGCCAGCGCCAGCTTGCGGGTCGGGTCGATGAACTGGCGCAGCAGGTTGTTCATCTCTTCGCGGCTTTCGACCAGGTTGTGCCAGTACACGCCGATGTCGGTGCCGACGACCGGGAGGTTGGTCAGCCAGTGCGGCGGATCGCTCGGCAGCCCGTCTTCCAGCATGGGTTTGAGCAAGCGGATGGCCAGCTCGATGCCGTCGGCCAGCGAACCGGAGAGCAGGGCCATCGGCGCCACCAGCAGGAAGAGCAGGAGCAGGGACATCAGCGCCGCGGTGAGGCTGCTACGCCCACCGCACAAGGCGAGCAGGCGGTTGCGGATCGGCAGCGTGGTGACGCAAATGACGACGGCAAAAAGCAGCGTACCCGTGAAGGGCATCAGCACCGCGACACAGCCGATCAGCAGCAGCGCGGCCAGCGCAATCTGCAGGATCAGCTTATGGGTGGGGTTCATCGTCACATTACACTTTCGAGAGCAGCTTGAGCGCCTGGCGAATGCCGTCCGAGGTGGAACATCCGGCCGGCAACTGCTTCAGCGCGGCGGACGCTTCGCGGTCATTGTAACCCAGCGCCAGCAGCGCATTGAGGATGTCATGCTGGCTATCCTCGGCAATCACCGCGCTCGAGGGAATGGTCTCGGCGAGCTTCCCCTTCAGTTCGAGCAGCAGGCGCTCGGCGGTTTTCTTGCCGATCCCCGGCACCTTGATCAGGCGGCCGACCTCCTGGCGCGCGATGGCTTGCGCCAGATCGCCGACCGACAGCCCGGAGAGCACGGCCAACGCCATGCGCGCGCCGACGCCGGAAATTTTGATCAGCTGGCGAAAGGCGAAACGCTCGGCTTCGCTGGCGAAGCCGTAGAGGAACTGCCCGTCCTCGCGCACCACGAAGTGAGTCAACAGCGTCACCTTTTCGCCGTTGGCCGGCAGGTTGTAGAAAGTGCTCATCGGCACATCGACCTCGTAGCCGACGCCATGCACATCGAGCAGAACCTGCGGCGGGTTCTTTTCCAGCAGTATTCCGGTCAAGCGGCCGATCATGGTGTTTTCCTTTGGCAATCGCTCGCCGCCTGCTTCAGGCGGGAGAGCAGGTTATTGGCTTCTTCGGCGCTCTTGAACGGCACGCGCGCGTCGTGGCCGCTGCCGAGGTTGCCGCCGCCGTAGGCGATCTTCACCTCGTCGCGCAGCACCTCGACGTACTGGACGATGCCCAGATTGATCAACACGCGCTTGTCGCTGGTGGACGGCAGCTCGAAGAGGCAGAAGGCGGTCGAACCCGGCGGCGGACTGCTTTCCTCGCCGAAGCTACGGCCGGCGGCGGCGAGCAGGATGAAGAGGGCAAGGAAACAGCGGCGGGCTACGAGGTGCATGGCGGTTTCTCCTTCAGGCCAGTCGGCCGTTACGCACGCGCAGGCCGCGCGTGGATAAGGCGCCCAGCCCCTGCCCGCCGTGCGCGTGGGCAATCGCGCAGGCCAGCGCATCGGCCGCGTCTGGGCTCGGGTCGCCGGGCAGCGCGAGCAGGCGGCGCACCATGTGCTGCACCTGCGTTTTGTCGGCATGGCCGTTGCCGACCACCGCCTGCTTGACCTGCAAGGCCGTATATTCGGCCACCTCCAGCCCGCCCGCAACCAGCGCGGTGATCGCCGCGCCGCGCGCCTGACCGAGCAGCAGGGTGGACTGCGGATTGACGTTCACGAAAACGATCTCGACGGCCGCCTGATCAGGCCGGTGCGCCGCGACCAGTTCGCGCAGGCCGGCGTAGATGGTGCCGAGACGGGTCGGCAGCGAGGCGCTGGCGTCGGTCTTGATGCAGCCGCTGGAGACGTAGGCGAGCTGGTTGCCGGTCTTCTCGATGACGCCGAAACCGGTGATGCGCAGGCCCGGATCGACACCGAGGATGCGGACGGTCGTTTTGCCGGGCGCGTTCATTTGCCGCTCATTTGCCATTTATCCGCGCCAGATAGACGCCGCCCACGGCCAGCACCATGCCGAGCAAGGCCAGGCCGCCCAGCGTTTCGCCGAAGACCGCCCAGGCGATGAGCGCCGTGGTCGGCGGCGTCAGATAAAACAGGCTGGCAACATTGACCGCGCTGCCGCTGCGGATCAGGACGTTGAGCAGGCTGATCGCGCCGAAGGAGAGCACCAGCACCAGCCAGAGCAGGGCGAAGACGAACTGCGGCGTCCACTCGATGACCATGCTTTCGCTGGCCGCCGCGGCGATGGCGGTGAGCACGGCGGTCGGCAGAAACTGGATCACCGAGCCGGTGCGCAGGTCGAATTGCGGACAGAAGCGTTTTTGATACAGCGTGCCAGTGGTGATCGCCAGCAGCGCGACGACGGCCGGAATCATCATTGCGCCGAGGGGCACGTCGCCGAACTTGTTGGCCACGACCAGCGCGACGCCGACGAAGCCGAGCGCGAGGCCCAGCCACTGCCTGGCGCTGACGCGCTCGCCGAGCAGCCAGCCAGCGCCGCAGGCGGTGAGCAGCGGCTGCATGCCGACCAGCAGCGCGGTAATCCCGGCCGGCAAGCCGTGCTTGATGGCGACAAACACGCCGCCCAGATAAAGGGCGTGCACGAAGAAGCCGGAAACGCCGATGTGGAAGATTTGCCACGCATCGCGCGGCCATGGCGCGCGCGTGATCAGCGCGAAGGTCGTCATCAGGCCGAGGACCAGAATGTAGCGGCTGAGCAGGAAGGTCAGCGGTTCGGCGTAGGGCAGGCCGAACTTGGCGCCGACAAAGCCGGTACTCCACAGGAAGACGAAGAGAAAGGGAAGCAGCGGCCGCAACGCCGGCATGCCGGCGCTCAAAGCAAAAGCGGCGCCCGTGCGCCGCCCTGCCTGCCGCTGACGGAGGGGTATTTCACCCTTCCATCACCGCGTTGGTATAGACGTCCTGCACGTCGTCCAGACTTTCCAGCACGTCGATCAGCTTCTGCATGCGCTGCGCATCGTCGCCGGCCAGTTCGATTTCGACGTCGGCCTTCATCGTCACCTGCCCGAATTCGGCCGTGAAGCCGGCGGCTTCCAGAGCTTCCTTGACCGTCAGGTAATCGTGCGGCGGGGTGATCACTTCGATCGAGCCGTCGTCATTGGTCAGCACGTCGTCGGCGCCGGCTTCGATCGCGGCGTCCATCAGCGCCGCCTCGTCGGTGCCGGGGGCGAACAGCATCTGGCCGCAGTGCTTGAACTGGAAGGCCACGCAGCCGTCGGTACCCATATTGCCGTGGTACTTGTTGAAGGCGTGGCGAACTTCGGCGACGGTGCGCGTGCGGTTGTCGGTCAGGCAATCGACCATCACCGCGGCGCCGCCGATGCCGTAGCCCTCGTAGCGGATCTCGATGTAATCGACGCCTTCGAGCTCGCCGGTGCCCTTCTTGATCGCGTTGTCGATCTTGTCCTTGGGCATGTTGACGCCCTTGCCCTTGTCGACCGCCAGACGCAGACGCGGGTTGAAACCCGGGTCGCCGCCGCCCATCTTGGCGGCCACGGTGATTTCCTTGGCAATCTTGGAGAACGTTGCGCCGCGCTTCTCATCCTGGCGACCTTTACGGTGCTGGATGTTGGCCCATTTGGAATGACCGGCCATGCTAACCTCGTCGTCTATGCTGCGTTTGCGCCGCCAAATGGCAACGCAAATGGTTGATAATCAAGCCGCGCATTCTACCACTTCTGACCCTTTCGACATCTCCCGCAGCAGCCCCTCACCGCTTTCCGGAGTCAGCCATGGCCACACCGCTTTGCATCGCCAGACACGAACAAACCGACCTCGAATTGCTGCCGGCGCTGGCCAACCGGCACGGCCTGATCACCGGCGCCACCGGCACCGGCAAGACGATCACCCTGCAGGTACTGGCCGAGCGCTTCTCGGCGATCGGCGTGCCGGTCTTCATGGCCGACGTGAAGGGCGACCTGTCGGGCCTCGCCGCACCCGGCAGCGTCACGCCGAAGATGGAAGCCCGGCTCGCCGCGCTCGGCATCAAGGACTTCGCGCCGGCCAAATGCCCGGTCGCCTTCTGGGACGTGACCGGCGCGCAGGGCCACCCGGTGCGCGCGACGATCTCCGACATGGGGCCGATCCTGCTCGCCCGCCTGCTCAGCCTCAACGACACACAGGCCGGCGTGCTGCAGCTGGTGTTCAAGATCGCCGACGACAACGGCCTCTTGCTGCTCGACCTGAAGGATCTGCGCGCCATGATCCAGCACGTCGGCGAGCACGCCAAGGACTTCACCACCGAATACGGCAACGTCTCGGCGGCGTCGATCGGCGCCATCCAGCGCGGCCTGCTGACACTCGGCGAACAGGGCGGCGAGGCCTTCTTCGGCGAGCCGATGCTCGACATCAACGACCTGATGCAGACCGACGCCGGCAAGGGCGTGGTCAACGTCCTCGCCGCCGATCGACTGATGGAATCGCCGCGCCTCTACTCGACCTTCCTGCTCTGGCTGCTTTCCGAACTCTTCGAGCACCTGCCGGAAGTCGGCGACCTCGACAAGCCAAAGCTCGTTTTCTTCTTCGACGAGGCGCACCTCTTGTTCAACGAGGCGCCGCCGGCGCTGCTCGAGAAGATCGAACAGGTCGTGCGCCTGATCCGCTCGAAAGGCGTCGGCATCTACTTCGTCACGCAGAACCCGCTCGACATTCCCGATACCGTCCTCGGCCAGCTCGGCAACCGCGTGCAGCACGCCCTGCGCGCCTTCACGCCGCGCGACCAGAAGGCGGTCAAGGCGGCCGCCGAAACGCTGCGCGCCAACCCGGCGTTCAGTGCGGAAACCGCGATCACCGAACTCGGCGTCGGCGAAGCGCTGGTCTCCTTCCTCGACGAGAAGGGCCGGCCGAACGTCGTCGAGCGCGCCTTCATCCTGCCGCCGGCCTCGCGCATCGGGCCGCTGAGCGCCGAAGAGCGGCAGGCCGTGATCAAGGGCTCCACCATCTACGGGCATTACGAGGCGCTGGTCGACCGCGAATCGGCCTACGAGAAGCTCAAGGCGCGCAGCGCGCCGGCCGACGCGCCGAGCGCCGCCCCCGACGCCGGGGCACCGCAGACACAGGCACCTGCTTCCGGCGGCGGCTGGCTCGGCGAGCTCGGCAATATCCTCGGCGGCAGTTCTGGCAGCGGCGGACGCAACAAGGGCGGCGACTCGGTGCTCGAAGCGGCGGCCAAGAGCGCCGCGCGCGCCATCGGCTCGCAGGTCGGTCGCGAAATCATTCGCGGCGTGCTCGGTTCGATCCTCGGCGGCGCGCGTCGTCGCTAGTCGCTGACTCGCGGCGCCGCCAATCGTGATGAGCGGCAGCTATCCGGCGTGCCCGAAATGCGGCCATAGTCCAGCCGAGGCGATGCCGGGCGACGGGCAGTGCCCGGCTTGCGGCCTGTACTTTGAGAAATGGGCCGCGGCGCAAGCCGCGCTGGCCGCCGGCGAAGCGCCGCCGGCCTCGGCTTCACGACGGGCGGCAGTCGAACCGGCGCCGTGGCGGGAAAAACTCCCCGCCCTGCTCGCGCCAAAGGCCGGCCTCTCCCCGGCCGTGTTCCATGGCCGCTGCGTCGCGCTGCTTTTCGTCGCCGCCTGGGGCCTGCGCCTGATCGCCATGGACTACCGCGACGGCGAGATCGGCGGCTCGTTCATGCACAACATCCTGCTGCCGATCCACGAAGCCGGGCACGTCTTCTTCATGCCTTTCGGCGAGTTCATGACCATTCTCGGCGGCAGCTTTTTACAGGTCGCGCTGCCGCTCGGCATCGGCGTCGCCTTCGCGCTGAAAAACCGCGACAACTTCGGCTCCGCCATCTGCCTGTGGTGGGTCGGCGCCAGCCTGCTCGACCTCGCCCCCTACATCTACGACGCTCTGCAGCCGCAACTGATCCTGCTCGGCGGCCACACCGGCGAGGACGGCCCGCACGACTGGATCTACCTGCTCGGCCGCTTGAGCCAGCTGCAGCGGGCGCACGGCTGGGGATTTGTCACGCACAAGCTCGGCGCGATCGCGCTGCTCGCCGGGCTGGCGTGGGGCGCGGCTGTTCTGTGGCGGCAGCGGCGGCAACTGGATGACGTGGCGACTTGATCGAGAGCGGGTTGGCGCGCAAGGCCGATTGATGGCAAGTGGCTCGATTCGGCCATCTCCGGGCAGTGGCGATGTCGCCATAAAGCGGCCACTCGGGCGCACTGGGTGTATGCTGATGCCCTATATTGCGACGTGCCGTTTTTTACGGACTTTTAATACTGTAAAAAGTAGTAGCCACAGAGCGCAAAGCCCGTCGCAGTCATGCTTTCAAGGCAATTCACGACACCGCGTTAGGGAGCAGGTGCCGGAGTTATGCAGTAAAACTGTCTCCCGATAACAAAGTTGGGCTGCTCATTTGAATGAGGAGGAGGTTCAAAGATGGCTTTAGTCAGTTGTCCTGAGTGCTCGACCAATGTTTCGGACCGGGCCGTCAGTTGCCCGTCGTGTGGCTGTCCCATCGCGAAACAGCCGGAGATCGCGCCGCAACCGGTCTCGCAATCTACCGCTCCCACGCACTCGCCGTCCCCGCGTCCGCTCACCGTCTCGAAGAGTAGAGGCACGTACATCATCATTGGCCTTCTCTTTGGCGCGATTGGGTTTCACAATTTCTATTCGAGCCACTATGGGCGCGGCTGGATCAAGGTCGGCCTATTCAGTCTCGGCTTCGCTCTCGACGCATCAACCGGATTTCGCACTGGCTTCTCACTCGTCGCACTCGTTCTATGCGGCCTGTGGGCACTCGTCGAAATTGTCTTTCAAAAGAATGACGCAGCCGGCAATGCAATGGCGTAACTCCAACGTCGCGGCGCAGCCTAACAAGGCAGCACGCGTAGGGCGCAATCGTTATTGCGCCGCATGAAAACATCCGGTGCAATGCGCTTCGCTTATTGCACCCTACTCGCTGTGTGAAACATCGGCAGCAGAGCCAGAAGCCCCTGGTAATAAGGCTTGCAGCCAGATGTAGGTCACCGGGTTAGGGAGCAGTTGCCGGAGTTATGCAGCAAAACTGTCTCCCGATAACAAAGTTGTATCCTTTTGAGAGTACGCCGCTATGAGCGCCCGCATTGGTCAGATCGTGGAGGTTGTCGAAGAGGTTCGGAGCAACTGCAATCGGGCACCGCTACCTGGAGCAATCACACAAATTCGCATTAACGCGGTGCATTCCGTCGCTGCCAGGCGTGGCATCACGTCCAATAGCGTCGCTGACAAGTTCATTCGTCAGCTAAACCCCGATGTCTCTTCCACAACCAGCTTTGACAATTTGCTATTCGATTGGATCGTCAATGGTTCTGTCGCACTTAGAGATATCGTTCTCAAGCACGCAATTGATTCGCGAGATCAGCAGTTAGTTGCCAGCGCCTTCCACATTGCCCCAGCGCAGGACACGTTGCTTTCCGAAGAGTTTGGGCTTGATGCTGTCGACGCATCCTTTCAAGAAGGCCGAGACAGGCTCAAGATTCACTTGGTTAAAGAGCGCAATCGCTATCTGGTCGCTCTTGCCAAGGAGCTCTGGCTGCGCAATGGAGAGCTCAAGTGCTTGATCTGTTCCTTCTCATTCTCCGCCACATATGGTGAGGCTGGTGTTGGCTACATCGAGGCCCACCACATTGCGCCCATCTCCGAACTCGCCGAAAACACAATTGTTCGCCCCGCCGATTTGGCTCCTGTCTGCTCAAACTGTCACGGCATCATCCACAGGCATCGGCCATGGCTCACCATCCAGCAAATGCAAGCCATCGTTGCCAGCCATGCGCGCGTCAGGGCCCAACCCGCCGCTCCAGAGGGACGCTACGCCGGCAAACCGGCTTCGCGCCCCTGAGCTAACACGTTGAGCGTCCGCTTTCGCAGTCGGGCTACTTCCGCTCAGGTCGAGTCGAGACACTCAGCCCGCCCTTCTCCAGCCCACCCACGCAAACCTTGGCCGAACCGCGCACCGATGCTATATTAGCAATACCTAATGATCATCGGAAAGCCACCATGAAAACCGCCCTCGCCTTCGCCCTGCCGCTCCTCCTCGCCACGCAATCCCTGTGCGCGCAGGACACCGATGCGCTGCTTGCCGAGACGCGCAAGACGGCGCTGCCGGTGCTGCCGAAGGTCGTCAAGGCGATGCAGACGGCGGTGAAGGAACAGGGGCCGGTGGCGGCCGTCGGCGTGTGCAAGGAGAAGGCGCCGCAGCTCTTGCACGAAATCCGGCAGCAGACCGGCTGGGAGATCCGCCGCGTCAGCCTGAAAACGCGCAATGCGGCGACCGGTACGCCGGACGTGTGGGAGGCACGGCAGCTGGCCGAATTCAACATCCGCGCGGCGAATGGCGCGAAGCCCGAGCAGCTGGAAATCGGCGAGATCGTCAGCGACGACAACGGCAAGCGCGTCTACCGCTACCTGAAGGCGCTGCCGGTCGGCGAAGTCTGCCAGACCTGCCACGGCCCGGCCGCGTCGCTGCCCGCCGATCTGCAGGCGGCACTGGCCCGGGACTACCCGCACGACCGGGCGACCGGTTACGCGGTCGGCGAGGTGCGCGGCGCGCTGTCGGTCAAGCGCCCGCTGTAAGGCCGGATTCGAGCCCGCTCTGGCGCAGGCTTTCGACGAGGGCCGCGGCGAAGCCCGAGAGCGCGACACCCCGGCGCACGCAGATCTGCAGGTCGCGCTGCGCCCACGGCTCGTCCAGTTCGATGACCACCGGCGGCTCGCGCATCCCCGCCCCCGGCACGGCGCTGCGCGGCACCAGGCCGATGCCGACACCGGCGCCGACCATGCGGCACACCGCCTCGAAGCTGCGCACCTGGATGCGCACGTTGAGGTGGCGGCCGAGCGCGGCGGCGGCGTTCATCGTGAAGGTGTGGATCGCCGAGCCGGCATGCAGCAGCACGAAGGGATGATCGAGGACTTCGGCGAAACGCACGCGCGCACGCGCCGCCAGCGCGTGGCCGCCCGGCACGACGAGGACCAGGCGGTCGCGGCGGTAGGGAATCAGCTCGACGCCGGCGCCGCTCCCGGCTTCGGCCAGCACGCCGACCTCGACCTCGCCGCTCGCCACGGCCAGCGCGATTTCCGGGCTGGTGTGCTCTTCGAGGCTGACGCTGAGCTGCGGCTGCCGCTTCAGGAAATCGGCCAGGTCGTCGGGCAGGAAGGTATGTGTCGCGTGCGTGTTGGCCCACAGGCTGACGTGGCCGCGCACGCCCTCGGCGTAGGGCGAGAGGTCGGCGTGCAGCTGTTCGATCTGGGCGAAGACCTGGCGGACGTTGCGCAGCAGCGCGTCGCCGGCGCGCGTCAGGTCCAGGCCGCGTGCGCGGCGCTCGAACAGCGGTGTGCCCAGCTCTTCCTCGAGCAGGCGCAGGCGATGGCTGGCCGAGGACGGCGCCAGATGGGCGCGTGCCGCGCCGCGCGTCAGGTTGCGCTCTTCGGCGATGGCGATGAAGAGCCGCAGATCGGTCAGGTCGTAGCGCACTTCCCCCTCCTTATCGTTCGTCTAATACGAATTCAGTCTTCCGATAATACCAATTGTGCTGCCTGAAGGCCGGCGTCAATATTTGATCTTCGCCGAATGGCTGGAATGACACCCGGCCAGAGGTTTCGCATTTAACGCACGCTACTTTCGATCGCCGACAACATGCCCTGGAAGCACTGGTCCTCCGAACGCCTCGGCGTGGCGCTCGCCATCCTCGCCGCGCTCGGCTTCTCGTTCAAGGCGATCTTCGTCAAGCTGGCCTACGCCGTGCCGCAGGCGGTCGCCGTCGACGCCATCACGCTGCTCTCGCTGCGCATGGTCTTCGCGCTGCCGGTTTTCGTCTGGATCGGCGTTCAATCGAGCCGTAATGCCGCGCCGCTCACCCGCCGCGACTGGGCGATGCTCACCGCGCTCGGCCTGCTCGGCTACTACGGCGCGAGCCTCTTCGACTTCATCGGCCTGCGCTACATCACCGCCGGCCTCGAACGCCTGATCCTGTTCACCTACCCGACGCTGACCGTGATGATCGGCGTGCTGTTCATGGGCAAGGCGCTGTCGCGGCGCGAGATCGGCGCGCTGCTGCTGTCCTACGTCGGAATTGCACTGGCGTTCTTCCACGATCTCGAATTCGCCGGCGAGACGAGGACGGTGCTGATCGGCGTCGCCTTCGTCTTCGCCTCGTCGCTGTCCTACGCCTTCTATCTCGCCGGCAGCGCGACTATGATCCAGCGCCTCGGCTCGGCGCGCTTCGCGGCGCTGGCGACGATCATCTCGACGCTGGCGACACTGCTGCATTTCGCCGCCGCGCAGCCGCTCGCGGCCCTCGTCCAGCCGCTGCCGGTGTACGCCTACGGCGCCGGCATGGCGCTCTTCTCGACCGTGCTGCCGGTGCTCTGGCAGGCCGCCGCGATCCGCCGCATCGGTCCGTCCAAGTCGGTGCTGATCGGCACGCTGGGTCCGGTGCTGACGATTTTCTTCGGCTGGTGGCTGCTCGGCGAACCGCTCTCGCTGGCCCAGATGGGCGGCGCGGGGCTGGTGCTGACGGGGGTGCTGCTGGTCAGCCGGCGCTGAGGAACAGCCAGCTATCTGCGCGCAGAAAATGACGTTAGAATACCCGGACAATAAAACAGTTCAGGGAGAGCAGCATGGAACATTCCGCAATCGTCTCCGAGGCGCCGGACGTCACACCTTTCTGGCAGCGTCTGCCGCTCTTCTTCCGCTATCCGCTGCATTGGGAGCCACTGCTCTACATGGGCTTGCTGGCGGCGGCGACGCTGCTCGGCTTCATCCTGCCGGTGCCGTTTCCCTTCGATCACATCCTCGCCCATCTCGGCGTCTGGCTGGCCTTCATCCGCTACGCCTACAAGACGCTGGACCAGACGGCGCAGGGGCTGCTGACCCCGGCGCAGCATCAGGAGGCGTATGACGATCCGGAACGCGCCAGCCTGCCCTACAAGCAGTTCGCCATCTTCATGGCGATCAGTTTCGTCGTCGGCCTCGCGCAGGCGGCAGGCGGCGTGCTGTTCGGCGCGGTGCTGATCTTCAGCCTCCTGGCGCTGCCGGCCAGCGTGATGAACCTCGCCATCACGCGCAGCTTTTGGGCCGGCCTCAATCCGCTCGCCGCGATCGGCATGATGCGCGTGATCGGCCTGCCCTACCTCGGCCTGTGCGCCTTTCTCTTCCTCCTCTCGGCCAGCCAGCAGATGCTGCAGATGGGCCTGGCGTCGCGGCTGCCGGGCTGGCTACTGCTGCCGGCACTGAACTTCGTGGCGATGTACTTCACGCTGATCATGTTCAACATGATGGGTTACGTCGTCTATCAGCATCACCACCTGCTCGGTGTCGAACTCAGCGCCGCCGTGCCGGGCAACGCCGTCGAAGGCAGCGACACGATCGGCAGCCTGATCGCCGAAGGCCGCATCGACGAGGCGCTGGAGATCGCCTACGAGGCACAGCGCGTCGCGCCTGACGACACTGCCGCACACGGCCGCTACCACAAGCTACTGGCGCTGGCCGGCCGCAACGAGCGGCTGTTGTCGCACGGCAAGCGCTATCTCGGTTTGTTGTTGCAGAAAGGCCAGGGCGACGAAGCGCTGATTTTGTACCGCGCGCTGCAGCAACGCGATACCGCTTTCGCGCCGGAACAGCCGGCGCAATTGCTGCGTCTGGCCGAGGCGGCGCGTCGGCAGCGTGATTTTTCCGTGGCCATGGCGCTCATCAAGGGCTTCGACAAACGCTTCCCACGACATGCGGAAATTCCGGCGGTGTATCTATTCGCGGCCCGCGTGCTCTGCGAGAACCTGCGTCAGGATGCTTCCGCGCGCCAGCTTCTGACGGTTCTGCTGGCGCGCTATCCGGAGCATCCGGTAACTGCCGAAGGGCAACAGCTGCTGGCAGTACTCGACAAACTCGCCGTTCCGGCCGCGGCCAGCTGAGGCTTCAGCCGGCCACCAGAGCGGCGTTACGCGCCGCCTCGCTGTCCGGGAATTCCTGCTGCAGGCGGCTCAGCGTCGCGTCGCGCATGGCCTTGTTGTCGGCCCGCCGGAAAGACTCGGCGACGAGCAGCAGCAGGGCCGGCAGCTGTGGCTCCTGCGGCGCGCGGCGGGCGAGCACGCGGGTCAGGCGCTCGGCATCGTCGGCGTGGCCGCTGCGCGCCAGACGCCTGATCAGGGCGATCAGTTGGTGGACGCTGAAGCGCACCGTCGGCTTGGCCTGTCGCAGATACTCGACGAAGGTTTCGTGAACCAGCGCCGTGCTGCCAGGATGTTCGTCGGGTAGCGCGAAGATCAGTGCCGCAGCGCGATGATAATCCTCGCTGGCCGGCGCGTTGCGCGCGACCTTGTAGTAGCGGCTGACGACGCGCAGCTCCTGCGGATACTTCTCGCCAAGCCGGCGCAAACCCTGAAGTGCTTCGTCGACGCGCAGGGCGCCGAGCAGCGCGTCGGTGCGCGCCAGCTCGCCGGGCAGCGGATCGACCGGCGCATCCTGCTCGGGCGCGGCGACGCGGGCCTTGCCGAAGAGGCGCTGCGCGCCGATCAGCGCGGCCCCGGTGACGAAGCCGCCGAGGTGCGCCATGTAATTGACCGGGCTGCCGTGGTTGAACAGGTACTGGTAGAGTTCGTTGGCCATCCACAGCGGCAGGATGACGATGGCCGGGGCGCGAAAGAAATCGAAGTAGATCAGCGCCCAGTAGAAGAAGCGGATCCTGCGCATCCCGTACAGCGCGACGAACATTGCCATGACGCCCGAAATGGCGCCCGAGGCACCGATTCCCGGGACCATGCGCTCGGCGTTGAAAACCAGGTCGAAACCACCCGCACCGATCCCGGCGAGCAGGTAGAAAGCAAGGTAGCGCCGCTTGCCGAGCGCCTCTTCGACCATGTAACCGACGATGAAGAGAATCGCCATATTGCCGAGCAGATGGTCGAAGCTGCCGTGCAGGAACATGTGCCCGATCAGCCCGGCCAGCGTCGGCTGCGCCGGTTTGAAGCCGAAACGCTCGACCAGGCCGGCGCGGTTCAGCCGGTCGAATTCGTCACGCTGCTGGCGCCAGCGGGGATAGTCCGCGTCGTCGGGGAGGACGATTTTTCCGGCGCGCAGGCTTTTCATGAAGGCCGCATCGCCTTCCATCGCCATCAACACCTGCGGCCAGCTCTCCGTGTCGAGTGCCGCCGCTGCCGCGTTTGCCTTGTCGCTACTCCGCGCCAGCCGGAGATGCGCCACGTAGCGCGGCAGCTCGATGCCGGGCAGGGTCGAGCCGGCGTAGTAACGGTAGGCTTTCTCGGCACGCTTCCCGTCGCCGCTCTGTAGTCCGAAATAGATCAGGCAGTTGAGCAGGATCAGCAGGAGGGTGACGAAGGGTGGGCGTCGCCAGTCTGGTCGGCGACTGACGGGAATGATCAGCATGGAAGCGGATTATGCCATCGGCGAGTCCTTCGCGGGCGCTCGGCGCGGCGTGATGCTGCGGTCTCTTGCTGGCAGATCAGGCGGCAGGAAGCTTGCCGAGGTAATCGCTCGCGGCGCTCGCCAGTTGCCGGTCGAAGGTGGCGAGCGGCGCCTTGAGCATGCCGGCGAGCCACAGGTAGGCGGCGTCGTAGGCGCTCAGACGATAGAGGGCGGCAATCGTCACGACTTCGCCGGGAACGGGAACATGCCGTTCCAGCGCCATCGCGGAGAACTCGGCGAGGGCCAGTACGGCGGTCTCCAGCGTCAGTTCATTGCGGCGCACTTTGGTGACGGCGACATTACTCAGCTCGTAGTCGATCAGCCCGGGTGCGTGCAGGCTGCAGCCGCGCAAGCGTGCTTCCGCGGCATCGCGTTCCGCTTCACCGAAAACGCAGGCCGCCAGCAGGCTGGCATCGACCACGAGCGGCGGCCGCGCCAGATAGATGGCGGGAGGCTCGGCGATGAAAACTTCAGCCATCGATCAGCCGCCCTCTTGCTGCTTGCCCGTTTTCGCCCAGGCGTCCCCGTAACGGCCATCGCGCATCTGACGGATCAGGCTGGCGGAAGAAGCGCCGCCTTGGGCAGGCACGGGGAAAATTCTCCGCAGACGCTGCACGGTTTCCTCGACGCTGCGACTGCCCCGGTTCTCGCTCGACGGCGCAAGTACAGGCGCTTCTTCACACGCCGCCGTCTCCAGGATAGCCATCAGCTCGCCCTGCAATGATCGGTGATTACGCTCGGCGCGAAGACGCAGCCGCTCGGCAACGTCCTCGGGAATGTTCTTGACTGAGAAACTGACACCCATGATTGACTCCATAACGGAACCGTTTCCAACGCATGGTTTCATTATGGAACCTCCCGGATAGGCAAGTCAAGGCGCCGGCCGGCTCGAAACAGCGCTTCAGAATCAGGGCTTCATTTTCGGGCGGACGGTTTCTTCAGCTTGCGTCCGCGCAACGCGGCGGCCAGCGCGAGGCGGCCCCAGGGCAGCATTTCGGCCGGGGATTCCATGGCTTCGCCGGGCACCGTCCAGTAGTTCATGGTTTCCGTGCGGCCGTCCTTGCGCGAATAGCGGAAGGGTTCGCCGCCGGCTTCGCGGAAGCTGGCGGCGCTTTCGGCATCGGCCTTCAGGTAGAGCGTCTCGAAGGCGGCGATGGCGAAGAAGAGCTCGTCGCAGTAGAAGCCCCAGCCGCCGAACATCGCCTTGACGCGGATCGCGCCGAGCGGCGCGAACAGCTCGCAGGCGTGTTCGACGAGCTCGGGCAGCGGACGGGCCATCGGGGTTTTACGCCGAAGGAGCGGACAGCCCCAGACGCCGGCAAATTTCGAGCGTCAGCACCGACTGGTTCATCGAATAGAAATGCAGGCCCGGCGCGCCGCCCTTGAGCAGGCGTTCGCACAGTTCGGTGACGACATCGAGGCCGAAGGCGCGGATGGCGTCGGCATCGTCGCCGAAACCCTCGAACTTGCGGCGCATCCAGCGCGGCAGTTCGGCGCCGCAGTTGTCGGAAAAGCGCGCGAGATTGGAGAAGCTGGCGATCGGCATGATGCCGGGGATGATCGGCAAATCGACGCCGAGCGCACGCGCTTCATCGACGAAGTGGAAGTAGGCGTCGGCGTTGTAGAAATATTGGGTGATCGCCGAGTTGGCGCCGGCCTTGGCCTTTTTCACGAAGGCGGCCAGGTCGTCGCGCGGCGTGCGCGCCTGCGGGTGCCATTCGGGGTAGGCGGCAACCTCCAGCCGGAAGTGCTCGCCGGTTTCGCTGCGGATGAATTCGACGAGTTCGTTGGCGTAGCGAAACTCGCCGGTCACGGCCATTCCCGAAGGCAGGTCGCCGCGCAGAGCGACGATGCGGCGGATGCCGGCGGCCTTGTAGTCGGCTAGGATTTCGCGGATGTTGTCGCGCGTCGAGCCGATGCACGAGAGGTGCGGCGCGGCGTCGAAGCCTTCGGCGGCGATTTCCTTGACCACGGCGAAGGTACGCTCGCGCGTCGAGCCGCCGGCGCCGAAGGTGACGGAAAAGAATTCGGGCTTCAGAACCGCCAGCTTTTCGCGCACGACGCGCAGCTTTTCAAGGCCTTCGGGCGTTTGCGGCGGGAAGAATTCTATCGAAAGTTCGGTGCGTTTCATTGGGGATCCAGACAATGCAGACGGTGATCGTCAGTTCTTGTTGCCGTCGGGCAGCAGGCTCGACAAGGCCCACGACACGATGCTGTAAAGCAGCGAGCCGAACACCGCCGGCCAGAAGCCGCTGACCACGAAACCTTCGAGCAGCGAGCCGGCGAGCCAGAACATCAGGCCGTTCAGCACGAAGATGAAGAGTCCGAGCGAGAGCAGCGTGACCGGCAGCGTCAGCAGCAACAACAGGGGGCGCAACACGGCATTGATCAGCCCGAGCACCAGCGCGGCGAGCAGCGCCGCACCGAACGACGCGACGTGAATCGACGGCATCACGTAGGCCACGGTGAGCAGCGCGACGGCGTTGAGAATCCAGAGCAGGACCAGGCGCATGGCAACCCCCTATCGATTTTGGCTTAGTAGCGGTAGTGCTCGGCCTTGTACGGACCCTGCACCGGCACGCTGATGTAGGCGGCCTGCTGCTCGGTCAGCACGGAAAGCTGGGCGTTGAGCTTCTTCAGTTGCAGGCGCGCGACCTTCTCGTCGAGGTGCTTGGGCAGCGTGTAGACACCGACCGGGTAGTCGGCGTTGCGCGTGAACAGTTCGATCTGGGCGATCGTCTGGTTGGCGAACGACGAGCTCATCACGTACGACGGGTGGCCGGTACCGCAGCCGAGGTTAACCAGGCGGCCCTTGGCGAGCAGGATGATGCGCTTGCCGTCCGGGAAGATGACGTGATCGACCTGCGGCTTGATCTCTTCCCACTGGTACTTCTCGATCGACGCGACGTCGATCTCGTTGTCGAAGTGGCCGATGTTGCAGACGATGGCCTGGTCCTTCATCGCCGCCATGTGGTCGTGCGTAATGACGTGGAAGTTGCCGGTCGTCGTCACGAAGATGTCGGCCTTGTCGGCGGCGTATTCCATGGTGACGACGCGATAGCCTTCCATCGCTGCCTGCAGCGCGCAGATCGGGTCGATTTCGGTGACCCAGACCTGCGCCGAGAGGGCGCGCATGGCCTGCGCCGACCCCTTGCCGACGTCGCCGTAACCGGCGATCAGGGCGACCTTGCCGGCGATCATCACGTCGGTGGCGCGCTTGATGCCGTCGACCAGCGATTCGCGGCAGCCGTAGAGGTTGTCGAACTTCGACTTGGTCACCGAATCGTTCACGTTGATCGCCGGGAACTTGAGGTCGCCGCGCTGGTGCATCTGGTACAGGCGATGCACGCCGGTGGTCGTTTCTTCGGTGACGCCCTTGATTGCGGCGAGGCGCACCGAGTACCAGGTCGGATCGACGGCGAGCTTGGCCTTGATCGCGGCGAAGAGGATGGTTTCCTCTTCCGAGGTCGGCTTGGAAATGACCGACAGATCCTTCTCGGCCTTGGCGCCGAGGTGCAGCAGCAGCGTGGCGTCGCCGCCGTCGTCGAGAATCATGTTCGAGTAGCCGCCGTCGGCCCACTCGAAGATGCGGTGCGTGTAATCCCAGTAATCGACCAGCGACTCGCCCTTGACGGCGAAGACCGGGATGTTCTGCGCGGCGATCGCGGCGGCGGCGTGGTCCTGCGTCGAGAAGATGTTGCACGAGGCCCAGCGCACTTCGGCGCCGAGCGCGGTCAGCGTCTCGATCAGCACGGCGGTCTGGATCGTCATGTGCAGCGAACCGGTGATGCGCGCGCCCTTGAGCGACTGGACCGGAGCGAATTCCTCACGGATCGCCATCAGGCCCGGCATTTCGGTTTCGGCGATGCGGATTTCCTTGCGCCCCCAGTCGGCGAGGCCCAGATCGGCGATGACGTAGTCGGTGAATTTTTCAGCCACAGTGAAGCTCCTTGAAACTGTGGCCGGGAGGGGGAAGAACGTGGCCGCGCGTGGCGCGGCGGTGTGCTGAGGCAGTGCGGATCAGGCTCACCCGTCTTCCCGTGCCCGGCACGGGTTGGTTGGATGAGCGCCGTTTAGCAATCCGAGCCTGAAGCTGTCATACGAAGGTTTCGTACGTCGGCCTTGCAGCGCTCCTCGGATAGGTAGCGGATTATACGCCGATTTTTATGCGGGAAAAAGGTTCGGCAAGGCTCACCAGGGCAATTCGGAGAGGCCGGACCACAGCGCGTCGAGGTCGGGAAAGTCCCATTTCGCCGGGTCTTCGCGGCCACTGATTTTCTCCGGACAGCCGGGGCGCGACAGATCGACCACTTCGGGCTTGATCCGGGCGTTCGACCGGGTCGAGAAGAAGACCTTAACGCGCGGCGTCAGCAGCGATTTTTCGCTCTGATCGACGACGATACCGAGCCGCCCGGAACTGAGCCGCACCAGCGAGCCGATCGGATAGATGCCGAGGCTTTTGACGAAAGCCTGAAAGATCGCCGGATCGAAGTGCCCGGCGGTCCACTCGGCCATCTTGCGCAAGGATTCGGCCGGGTCCCAGCCCGACTTGTAGGGGCGATTCGAGGTGATCGCGTCATACACGTCGCAGACCGCGCCCATTTTCGCGAAGCGGCTGATCTCGGCGTCCTTCAGATGCTTCGGGTAGCCCGAACCGTCGGTCTTTTCGTGATGATGCAGCGCGACGTCGAGCGCCACCGGATCGACCCCGCCACCGGCCAGCAGCATGCTGTGCCCCGCTTCGGGGTGGCTCTTGATGATCGCGAATTCCGCGTCGGTCAGCTTGCCGGGCTTGTTGAGCACTTCCATCGGCATCGCCGCCTTGCCGAGATCGTGCAACAGGCCGGCAATGCCGGCCGAGCGCGTCTGCTCGGCATCGAGACCAAGCTGCCTGGACAGCGCAATCATCAGCGCGCAGACGGCGACCGAATGCATGTAGGTGTAATCGTCGGCCGTCTTGAGGCGGGCCAGACTGATCAGGGCGCCCGGATTGCGCGCCACCGAATCGGAAATTTCCTCGACCAGCCGTTGCGCACCGGCCGTGTCGACGGCTTTCCCCATACGCGCCTCGTTGAACATCGAGGCGACGGCCTGCTTGGATGTGGCGCAGATCTTGACGGCGCGGGCGATTTCGGCCGCCACCGGCGTGCGCTCGACCTCGCGTACCTCTGCCGCCGCGCGCAGCAATTCGGCCTCGACCTGCGCTTCGGACTCGGCCTCCGAGACGGCCTGCTCGCCCGGCTCGACATCGACGCCCTTGCTGCAGTCGATCCACACTTCCTTGATGCTGCTGGCAAGGATGCTGTCGATATCCGCCGGGTCGGTGATGACGAAAGCCGTGCGCCAGAATGGATGCTCCATCCAGGAACCGCAGAACTCCTTCAGATGCATGCCGACGGTGAGTTGTTGAACGCTGATTCGCTTGAGCATTGGGGGAGGATAACGTCATACAGAAGATTGATATCGTTCGCCAGTCTACTCCGAACCCCCTCCGAATCGCCCCGGAAAAAACGAAAGGGACCCGCAGGTCCCTTTCGTCACGGCAGCGCGTTCGCTCAGAGACCGGCGTCGGCCTTCAGTGCGGCAACCTTGTCGAGCGCTTCCCAGGTGAATTCCGGCTCGTCGCGGCCGAAATGGCCGTAGGCGGCGGTCTTCGAGTAGATCGGACGCAGCAGGTCGAGGGCCTGGATGATGCCTTTCGGGCGCAGGTCGAAATGCCTGCCGATCAGGTCGACGATCTTCTCGTCGGAAATCTTGCCCGTGCCGAAGGTATTGACCATCAGCGACACCGGCTTGGCGACGCCGATCGCGTAGGCGACCTGCACTTCGCAGCGGTCGGCGAGGCCGGCGGCGACGAGGTTCTTCGCCACGTAGCGAGCGGCGTAGGCGGCCGAACGGTCGACCTTGGACGGGTCCTTGCCGGAGAAGGCGCCGCCGCCGTGGTGCGCGGCACCGCCGTAGGTGTCGACGATGATCTTGCGGCCGGTCAGGCCGCAGTCGCCGTGCGGGCCGCCGACGACGAAACGGCCGGTCGGGTTGACCAGGTAGCGCGTACCGGCGGTGAGCAGTTCCTTGGGCAGCACCGGCTTGATGATCTCCTCGATCACCAGTTCCTCGATCTGCGCGTGCGAAACGTCCGGGCTGTGCTGCGTCGACACGACGACGGTGTCGATCGCCACCGGCTTGCCGTCGACGTATTTCACCGTCAGCTGGCTCTTCGCGTCCGGGCGCAGCCAGGCCAGGCGGCCGTCCTTGCGGACTTCGGCCTGACGCTGCATGATGCGGTGCGCGTAATAGATCGGCAGCGGCATCAGCGACGGCGTTTCGTTGCAGGCGTAGCCGAACATCAGGCCCTGGTCGCCGGCGCCCTGGTCGAGGTCGATACCCTGCCCTTCGTTGACGCCCTGCGCGATGTCCGGCGACTGGGTGTTGATCGCGGCGAGAACGGCGCAGCTCTTGTAGTCGAAGCCGATTTCGGAGTCGGTGTAGCCGATGCGGCGCACGGTTTCCTGCGCGATTTCGCGGTAGTTGATGTGCGCCTTGGTGGTGATTTCGCCGGAGATGACGACCAGACCGGTCGACACCAGCGTTTCGCAGGCGACGCGGCCATGCGGGTCGACGGCCAGGATGGCGTCGAGGATGGAATCCGAAATCTGGTCGGCGACTTTGTCCGGATGACCTTCGGAAACGGATTCCGAAGAGAAGAGATATTCCTTGCCCATGTATTTCTGCTCCAAAAACAAAAACCCCGTTGCGGCTGCGAAGCCGGCTCCGGGGTTTGAGCAGACGACGCTTTAGCAGTATTTCGAGCGCCTTTTGAAGTCGCTCTCCGCCCTGCAAGTTGTCCTGATTAACTCGGCGGATGGATAATTCTAGTTTTTCGTTGGCCGACGGTCAAACACATTGTGAATAGGGTTATTGCGTGATTCTTCTCTTCCGCTTCCTGAGCCGTCTGCCGCTCTCCTGGCTGCATGCGCTCGGCGCCCTGCTCGGCTGGCTGGCCTGGCTGCTCTCGCCGACCTACCGCCGCCACCTGCGGGAAAACATGGAACTGGCACTCGGCAAGGAGAGCGCGCAGCGCGTGCGTTCGACGGCGATCGCCGAAGCCGGCAAGACGCTGTTCGAATTGCCGAAAATCTGGCTGAACCCGCTCGACGACGCCGCCGCGCGCGTGCTCCGCCGCAGCGGCTGGGAACTCGTCGAAGCCGCCTGGCGCGACGGCAAGGGCATCGTTTTCCTGACCCCGCACCTCGGCTGCTTCGAGATCACCGCGCAGTACTACTCGACGCATGCGCCGATCGCCGTGCTCTACCGCCCGCCCCGCCAGGCCTGGCTGCAGACGATGATCGAGGCAGGCCGGGCGCGCGCGCAGCTGCATCTGGCGGCGGCCGACCTCGCCGGCGTGCGCACGCTGCTCAAGACGCTCAAGCGCGGCGAGGCGGTCGGCATGCTGCCCGACCAGGCGCCGAAGGTCGGCGAAGGGCGCTGGCTCGACTTCTTCGGCCGGCCGGCCTACACCATGACACTGGCCGCGCGGCTGACCGAAAGCGGCGCGGCGGTCATCTTCGGCTGGGCCGAACGCCTGCCCGGCGGCGCCGGCTATCACCTGCATCTGCACGCGCCGACGCTGCCGATTTCGGGCAGCACCGAAGAACGCGCGCAGCAGATCAACCACGAGATCGAACGCCTGATCGGCCAATGCCCCGAGCAATACCTGTGGGGCTACAACCGCTACAAGCGGCCGGCCGGCGCCGAAGCGCCGCCCTACACCGAAAAGCGCGCCCCACAATGAAAGTCCTGCTGAAAACCCTGTTCACCCGCGCCACCGTCGGCCTCCTCTGGCTGCTGCACTGGCTGCCGTTACCGGCCCTGCGCGCGCTCGGCTGGCTGCTCGGCCGCATCCTTTACGCCCTCGGCCGCGAACGGCGCCGCGTCGCGCTGACCAACCTGCGCCTGTGCTTTCCCGAGCTCGCCGAAGCCGAGCGCGAGCGCCTGGCCAGACGCCACTTCGTCGCCTTCGCGCGCGCCTTCCTCGATCGCACGCTGCTCTGGTGGGCGCCGCGCGAGCGCCTCGAGCGCGTCATCCGCCTGTCCGGCGAAGCGAATCTGCGCAGCGCCGACGGCCGGCCGACGATCCTGCTCGCGCCGCATTTTGTCGGCCTCGACGCCGGCGGCACGATGATGACGATGCTCACCTCGCTGGTCAGCGTCTACTCGGCGCAGAAGAACCCGGTGTTCAACGACGTGCTGCTCGGCGGCCGCCTGCGCTTCAACGCGCCGGTGCTGCTCTCGCGCCAGGACGGCATGCGCAAGGCGGTGAAGGCGATGAAGGAGGGCTACCCCTTCTACTACCTGCCGGACATGGACTTCGGCGCGCGCGACGCGATCTTCGCGCCCTTCTTCGACGTGCCGGCGGCGACGATCACCGGCGTTTCGCGCCTGGCGCGGCTGATCGACGCGCGCGTCGTGCCGTGCATCGCGCGCATGCTGGCGGACGGCTATGAGATCGAATTGCAGCCGGCGTGGGACGGCTACCCCGGCGCCAGCGTCGAGGCCGACACCCTGCGCATGAACCAGTACATCGAGACACAGGTGCGGCGCATGCCCGAGCAATACTTCTGGCTGCACAAGCGCTTCAAGACCCGCCCGCCGGGCGAGGCAAAATTCTACTGAGAGCGCCGATGACCCTGCCGATCACCGCCGTAACGCCAAGCGACGTCGACGCGATTGCCGCGCTGGCGCGCGTCGTCTGGCAGGACGCGTATCCGGGCATCATCAGCCAGGCGCAGATCGACTACATGCTCGCGCAACGCTACAACGCGGCGCGTTTGCTCGAGGAACTCGCGACGCCGGGGATCTGCTGGGAGCAGATCCGCGTCGACGGCGCACTGGCCGGCTTCGCCGCCACCCTGCCGGCGGCTGCCGCCGGCGAGCTGAAACTCGACAAGCTCTACGTCGATCCGGCACGCCAGCGCCTCGGACTGGGCGGCCGGCTGATCGCCCACGTGAGCCAGCGCGCACTGGCGCAGGGCTGCCAGACGCTGATCCTCGCGGTGAACAAACGGAACGAACGCGCCATCGCCGCCTACCGGAAAAACGGCTTCGCCGTGCGCGAGGCCGTGCGCGTCGAGATTGGCAACGGATTCGTCATGGACGACTTTATAATGGCGAAACCGCTCGTATAGCCTGAACGAAAGCCCCGCCGCATGAAACTCAAATTCTCGAAAATGCACGGACTCGGCAACGACTTCGTCGTGCTCGACGGCATTCGCCAGTCGATCTCGCTGTCGCAGGCGCAATTGCGCCTGCTCGGCGAGCGCCATTTCGGCGTCGGCTGCGACCAGATCCTGCTCGTCGAAAAGCCCGGCCGGGCCGACGTCGATTTCCGCTACCGCATCTTCAACGCCGACGGCGGCGAGGTCGAGCAGTGCGGCAACGGGGCGCGCTGCTTCGTGCGTTTCGTGCACGACCAGGGCCTGACCGCGAAGCGCGAGATCCGCGTCGAAACGATGAGCGGCATCATCGGCCCACGTCTCGAGGACGACGGCAACATCACGGTCGACATGGGCGTACCGGTTTTTGTGCCGGACCAGATTCCCTTCATCAGCCCGAGCGCCGACCTCGTGCAGCCGCTGATGGTCGGCGACGAGGAAATCGCCATCACCGCGGTTTCGATGGGCAACCCGCATGCCGTGCAGCTCGTCGCCGATGCCGACACGGCGCCGGTCGGACGCCAGGGACCGCTGATCGAGACGCACCCGCGCTTTCCGCAGCGCGTCAACGCCGGCTTCATGCAGGTGCTCGATCGCCACGCCATCCGCCTGCGCGTCCATGAGCGCGGCGCCGGCGAGACGCTGGCCTGCGGCACGGGCGCCTGCGCCGCCGTCGCCGCCGGCATCGCACGCGGCCTGCTCGACTCGCCGGTGCGCGTCGAAACGCGCGGCGGCGAGCTGAACATCGCCTGGCAGGGCGCCGGTACGCCGGTGCTGATGAGCGGCCCTGCGGTCACCGTATTCACCGGAGAAATCGAACTATGAGTCCTACGCATCCCGCCAATTCCGGCGCCCCGGGCGCCCTGAATTCCGAGGAAGTCGCACGCTACCTGCAGAACAATCCGCAGTTTTTCGAAGAACACGCCGACCTGATGTCGCACATCGTCATCCCGCATCCGCACGGCGGGCGCACGATCTCGATCACCGAGCGGCAGATGCTGACGCTGCGCGACAAGAACAAGCAGCTCGAGGGCGAGCTGGCCGAGCTGCTGCAATTCGGCAAGGAAAACGACGCAATCAGCGAGAAGATGCACCGCCTCGGCGTCGCCATGATCGCCGCTTCGACCTTCCAGTCGGTGGTGCACCTCCTGAACCTCCACCTGCGCGACGACTTCGCTATCCCGCACGTCGCCCTGCGCCTGTGGGACAAGCCGCAGGACGTCGAAGAGCTGCCCGAATTCACCGACGTCAGCGAGGAGCTGCAGGTCTTCGCCGAAACCTTGAACCAGCCCTACTGCGGCTCGACCTCGGGCTTCGAGACTTCCTCGTGGTTCGGCGAAGCCGCGCCGCACGTGCGCTCGCAGGCGCTGATCGCCATGCGCAACGGCGGCGGCACGATCGGCATGATCGCGCTGGGCAGCGAAGACGTGCAGCGCTTCTATTCCGGCATGGGCACGCTCTATCTCGAACGCCTCGGCGAAATGGCGTCCGCGTCGCTGGCCCGCGTCCTGCGCTGAAGCACCAGCGATGAACACCGGCGCGCCGGGTTGGGCAGCGGTCGCCGCCTGGCTCGACGAACTCGCCGAGCAGCGGCGCAACTCGCCGCACACGGTCAGCAACTACCGGCGCGACCTCGACGTTCTCCGCGAGCTGGCCGCCGACACCCCGCTGCACGCCATCTCGTCGCAGCAGATCCGCCGCTTCGTCGCGCAGCTGCATGCGCGCGGCCTCGGCGGCCGTTCGCTGGCGCGCACGCTGTCGGCCTGGCGCGGCTTCTACCGCTGGCTCGGCCGGCGCGGCGAAACGCTGCACAACCCGGTCGACGGCATCCGCGCACCGAAAAGCCCGAAGGCGCTGCCCAAGGTCCTGTCGCCCGACGAAGCCAATCGCCTGCTCGAGATGAACGCCGGCGAAACGCCGGACGCGCTCGACGTGCGCGACCACGCGATGTTCGAACTGTTCTATTCGTCCGGCCTGCGCCTCGCCGAACTCGCGGCGCTCGACCTCGCCTGCCTGGAAGACGTTGCCGCCGGCGAGGTGCGCGTCCTCGGCAAGCGCAGCAAGCCGCGCCTGGTCCCGGTCGGCAGCCAGGCGCGCGCGGCCATCGCGGCGTGGGCCGCACGGCGCGGCGAACTGGCCGGCGCCGGGGAAACGGCGCTCTTCGTCGGCCAGCGCGGCGCCCGCCTCGGCGTGCGCATGATCGAGCTGCGCCTGCAGCGGCGCGCCCTGCGCCAGGGCCTGCCGACCAGCGTGCATCCGCACATGCTGCGCCACTCCTTCGCCTCGCACCTGCTGCAAGCCTCCGGCGATCTGCGCGCAGTGCAGGAAATGCTCGGCCACGCCAGCATCGCCTCGACGCAGGTTTATACCCACCTCGACTTCCAGCATCTGGCCAGCGTCTATGACCAAGCGCATCCGCGCGCCAAGCGGAAATAGGCGGAGTCAAAGATGCGCAACACGCTGAGCCGGCTCCGCCAGTGGTGCGCCCTGCGTTTTCGCCCGCAGGCGCCGGCGCTCACCGAGATCGGGCAGGCGCGCGCGCTGATCGCCGCGATCGACGCCGGCGGCATCCCGCTCAATCCGCTGCGCGTGAATACGATTGCGCGCAATCTCGGTCTCGAAGTCTCGCGCCAGGCACCGGTCGAAGAGACGGTCGAACGCATCCGGGCGGCAATCGAGCGCAGCCGCAGGGCGCTGCCTCCGGAAGCAGGCAACGCCCCGGGCAACGGCCGCTAAGCCCGACCTCCCGAATAGCGCCCCGGCGCGATCACGTCGTTCGGATCGAGCGCGTTCTTCAGGCGGCGATGCAGCTCGGACTGGTCGGAGCCCTCGCCGGCACCGATCAGGTCCATGTAGTCGACGCCCAGGCGGTACGGCGGCCAGCCCTTGCGCAGCCCCGATTCGACGAGATCCCGGTAGCACGCCCGCGCGCGCTCGACTTCGTCCGGCAGCGCAGGATCGAAGAGCAGCGGGATCGTCGCCGAGAGGACGCGCGGCGAGCGCGAGGTGACCGCCAGCAGCGGGTCGAAGCCGTGGCGCACCAGCACCTCGCCCATCACTTCCCGGTAGCGGCGCACGGCCTGCGGCGTGAAGGGCAGCAGCGGCGCGTACCAGAGAATGCCCTGCCCGTCGCGCGCCGGGTGCGCGCCGATATCGAGCGGCCTGGCGTTCTTCTCGAGCGCGTAGGCGATGCGCAGGAAGGCCGTGATCGGCACGCCCTCGACCGTGCCCAGCGCATTGACCAGCGAGCCGAGATGACGGCGCAGGCTCGGAAACAATGCGTTCGGCAGCGCCTTGAACAGGCCTTGCAGCAGGCGGATTTCGCGCGTGCTGAAACTCCATATCCGGCAGCCCTTGACGCGCCGCCGCAGGTCGCGCACCGCGCCGTGCACCGCTGCGCGCGACCCGTAGAGCGTGCCGAGCGCCGTCCAGCGCGCGATCTTGCGCCGCGCGGCCTCGTGCTGCAGATATTCGGCGCGCTCGGCGCCGCGCCGCGAGGTGGCGAGCGGCGCATCGGACTGGGTGGCGAGAATCCGGCAGTCGTTCATCATGATGATGCCGCCGATGCCCGGAATGTCCTCGACGATGCCGTGCAGCGCCGTCTGGCTGGCCTCAAACTTCCGGTCGGAGTCCCATTCGAAAATCAGGATGCGACAATCCTCGGGCACCCGCGCCAGCTGCACCGTCGCCTGCGTAACGATGCCGAAGCTGCCTTGGCGCAGCAGACCGCCCCAGTAAGCGCCGGTCCCCACACGCCAGCGCTCGGCCAGATCGCCGCACTGCAGGTTCCGGTAGACGTGGCGGAACGGCAGGCCGCTGCCCCAGAAGCCGTCGACATCCGAGAGCGCCTCGAAATGATCGACGATCGGCGTCAGGCCGTAGCCGCCATCGAGCGCGTTGCCGAGAATGTTGCCGTTCGGCCCGACGCCGGTGGTCGGCACCAGCAAACGCGCGCCGGCGCGCGCGATGGCCTGCTCCAGGTCGTGCTGGCTGACGCCGGGCTGAATGCGCGCGACCGCCGCCTCGGCGTCGATCTCGATGCGCTTGAGCCCCGACAGATCGACCACCACGCTGCCGGCCAGCACCGGCTGCGCCGTGCCGTAGCCGAAGTTGCGCCCGCCGCTGATCGGCCACAGCGGCACCCGGTGCGCGTTGGCCGCGGCGAGGATGCGCGGCACCGCCGCAACGTCGGTCACGCGCAGCGCGCCGCCGGGGTAGCGCGTCGCGCCGCCGGTGTCCGGTCGGTAGGCCTCGATCTCGCGGGCGCCGTCGAGGACGCTCAGCCCGGCAACATTGCGCAGCGATTCATAGAAATTTTCGAACATTGCAAACTCCTGTTGTGAAAAGGAGTGGCAATGAAATACGAATATTTGACGATTGCACACGTCATCATCAAATGACGTGTGCAATTCGGCAGCAATAGGCGGGCGCCCAGCTGCCCGGACTTTGACCCGGGCAGCGCTGAAGTGCGGCAATTACGGCTAAGGCAGCTTGACCGCGTTGACGTCGACCTTGACGCCCTTTTTGACGCCAAGCCCCAGGGTCTTCACGAACGAAATGTGATGGCCGCGTGTCGTGATGTTGTCGTCATGCACGGCAAAGCCGACGTTATAGACACCACCGGCCTGTAAGGCCTTGTCGTCGGCGTTGTTGAGGCCGAGCGGGCGAATCATCACCACCGTCCACATTCCGTCCTTCCAGCTGGCGATGGCATTGTTGTCGGCGGCAGAACCCTTGGCGTCTTCGCGGCTCACGACGTAATCGGGGACCATGTCGCCTTCCTTCCAGCCGGCATTTGGATCGAAAGGCACGGCATTCTTCTCGCGAATCAGGAAGTGCTCGCCCTGGCGCAGCTGATCGATGGTGATCGACTTGTAGCCGGTCTTCTTTTCATCCCACATGAATTTCGGCGCATGCGTCTTGGCATCGGCGTTGCCGCCGAACATATCCTTGCCCGCATCGCCGAGCCGCCATTCGAGCACGTAACCGTCGTCGGCCATGCCGACCGGATAGCTGCGGTGCGCGCGCCACTGGATGAGGTCGACAAAACCGCCCGCCGCCTTGATTTTGGCGAGCTCCTCAACCGTCTTGCCGGTTTTCCAGTCGGATGGATCGCTGCGGCTGTCGGGCAGATACTTGCGCACGTCGCTCTTCTTGATCGCCGTCAGCATCGGGTTGGCCGCGACCTCGTCCTTGGTGAACTGCTTCGGCATGTCGCGCTGGCCATCGTGACAGGTCAGCCAGCAACCCTGTTTGGCAAAACCGGGCACCTTGCCGTCGTCGATCATGATCGACATCCGGTCCTCGTAGATGCCCTGCATCTGGCCATCGCGAACGATCTTGTCGAGTTTGGGGAAGCCCCAGACCTTCCATTCCTTGCCGTCGAAGCGCAGGTACTGGTGTTCGGTGCCGGGGTAGGCGCTTTGTGTCTTCCACTGGAAGCGCAGATAGGCGTTCTTCGCGTCGAAGGCCGCCTGCACCTTGAGATCCTTGTAGCCATCCTTGCCCTTCACCGGCGTCGGTTCGAGCCGGCCGGCCTGCACCAGTTTTTCGCCCAGATCCTTCTCGGCGCCTTCTTCGTCGTGGCACGAGGTGCAGGCGTCGCCGCGCTTCACCTCCTTCGCCGCGTTCTTGTGCGCGTCGCTGCGCAGCCACTCGTACGAGGATTGCCCGGGATAAAACAGCGGAACACTGGTCGCCGGGATTTTCGACCAGTTGATTTTGGCTGGATCGGCAGCTGCCGCGCCGCCCGTGGCAAATGCGCCGACAACCCCCAGCGCAGCCAGTTGAACAAGCAATGTCGTCTTTTTCATGTTATTCCCCGTTCGTTAGTGTTGATTAACAAGAGGTACGGCCATTGCGAAAACTATGACCCTGTACTCGCAAGGGCTTACTGACGAAGATCAACAAAACCACACGGCATGTTTTTGGCGGATACAGATATTGTAATTTTCAGAACATTTATGTAGAGTTATCTACATGATTACCTGGTTAACTCTTATTACTACGCTCCCCACGCAAAATGCCACCGCCCGCATGCGCGCCTGGCGCGCGCTCAAGGCGTCCGGCGCGGCGGTCCTGCGCGACGGGGTCTATCTCATGCCGGAACGCGACGTTTGCCGCAGCACGCTCGACTCGGTCGCCGCCGATGTGCTCGCGGGCGGCGGCACGGCGTATGTGCTGCGCGTCGAACAGCCGGACGGGAGCGATTTTGCCGCGCTGTTCGAGCGCAGCGCGGATTACGCGGCATTGCTCGCCGACATCGCTACGGTACGCGAGGCATTGAACGCGGAGACGGCGCTCGAAGCGCTCAAACAGGCGCGCAAGCTGCGCAAAACCTTCGCCGGCCTCGCCGCGACCGACTTTTTTCCGGGCGAGGCGCAAAGACAGACCGACACCGCGCTGCAGGAACTGGAACTGGCTGCAGCGCAGACGCTCGCGCCCGACGAGCCGCGCCCTCTCAAAGGCCCGATTGCCCGTCTGAATCTTGCCGATTACCGGCACCGAACATGGGCCACCCGCCGCCGCCCCCGGGTCGATCGGCTGGCCAGCGCCTGGCTGATCCGCCGCCACATCGACCCGCAGGCGACTTTCCTCTGGCTGGAGTCACCAGCCTCGCCGGCCGACGCGCTCGGCTTCGATTTCGACGGCGCCACCTTCAGCCACGTCGGCGCGCGCGTCACCTTCGAGGTGCTGCTCGCCAGCTTCGGGCTGGAACAGGGCGCGCTCAAGCGGCTCGGCGCCCTCGTGCATTTCCTCGATGTCGGCGGCGTCCAGCCGCCCGAGGCGGCCGGCATCGAGAACGTACTGCTCGGCCTGCGCGACACCATCAGCGACGACGATCAGCTCCTGGCCAGCGCGAGCAGCCTCTTCGACGGCCTGTTCGCCACTTTCGACAAGGGAGCACCCACGCCATGACCCAGCCGAGCGCCGCATCGCCCGCCGTTCCGGAAACACCGCCGCCGGTGAGCTTCCGCGAAGCCTTCATTTTCTGGCTGAAGCTCGGCTTCATCAGCTTCGGCGGCCCGGCCGGGCAGATCGCGATCATGCATCAGGAGCTCGTCGAGCACCGGCGCTGGATTTCCGAGCAGCGCTTCCTGCACGCGCTCAACTACTGCATGGTTCTGCCCGGCCCGGAGGCGCAGCAGCTGGCGACCTACATCGGCTGGCTGATGCACCGGACCTGGGGCGGCGTCGTTGCCGGCGCGCTCTTCGTGCTGCCCTCGCTGTTCATCCTGATCGCGCTGTCCTGGGTCTATATCGCCTTCGGCGAGGCGCCGCTGGTCGCCGGCCTGTTCTACGGCATCAAGCCGGCGGTGACCGCCATCGTCGTCCAGGCGGCGCACCGCATCGGCAGCCGCGCACTGCAGAACAACGTGCTGTGGGCGGTGGCGGCGGCATCCTTCGTCGCCATCTTCGCCTTCGACGTACCCTTCCCCGCCATCGTCGTGTCCGCCGCGCTGATCGGCCACCTCGGCGGCCGTGTGGCGCCGGACAAATTCAAGGTCGGCGGCGGCCACGGCAAGACCGCCAAGTCCTTCGGCCGGGCGCTGATCGACGACGACACCCCGACGCCAACGCATGCCCTGTTCAGCTGGCGGCGCCTGCTCGAGGTGGCCGTCGTCGGCGCGCTGCTCTGGGCGATCCCGATGGCGCTGCTCGCTGCCACCTACGGCTGGGAGCACACGCTGACGCAGATGGGCTGGTTCTTCACCAAGGCCGCGCTGCTCACCTTCGGCGGCGCCTACGCGGTGCTGCCCTACGTTTATCAGGGCGCGGTCGGCCATTACGGCTGGCTGACGCCGGTGCAGATGATCGACGGGCTGGCGCTCGGCGAAACGACGCCGGGGCCGCTGATCATGGTCGTCGCCTTTGTCGGTTTCGTCGGCGGTTACGTCAAGGCGGTGTTCGGCCCCGACAGCCTGTTCCTCGCCGGCGCGCTGGCCGCCGCGCTGGTCACCTGGTTCACCTTCCTGCCCTCCTTCCTCTTCATCCTGGCCGGCGGGCCGCTCGTCGAGACGACGCACAACGACCTCAAGTTCACCGCGCCGCTCACCGCGATCACCGCCGCCGTGGTCGGCGTCATCCTCAATCTGGCCGTCTTCTTCGGCTACCACGTGCTGTGGCCGAAGGGTTTCGCCGGCGCCTTCGACGGGGCGTCCGCCGGCATCGCGCTGGGCGCCGCCATCGCACTGTTCCGCTTCAGGCAGAACGTGATCCACGTGATCGCCGCCTGCGCGCTGCTCGGCCTGTTCCTGAAATTCATGCCCGCCTGAAATGCTCCGCCGCCTGCTGCTGCCCGCCGGGGTCGATCGAACGGCCCTACCCCTACTCGCCGGGCGCGCCCTGCGCGCCTTCGCCGACGGCTTCGTCGCGGTGCTGCTGCCCGCCTACCTGCTGGCTCTCGGCTTCGGCACGCTCGACGTCGGCATTCTCAGCACGGCGACGCTGCTCGGCTCGGCGCTCGCAACGCTGGCGGTCGGCGCCTGGGGCTACCGCTTCGCGCAGCGCCATCTGCTGCTCGGCGCCGCCCTGCTGATGCTGGCCACCGGCCTGCTTTTCGCCATGCAGAGCGCGTTCTGGCCGCTGCTGCTGATTGCTTTCGTCGGCACGCTGAACCCGAGTTCGGGCGACGTCAGCGTCTTTCTGCCGCTCGAACACGCGCGGCTGGCCGAGGCCGCACAGGACGACGCCAGGACCGCCCTGTTCGCCCGCTACTCGCTGCTCGGCTCGCTGCTCGCCGCCATCGGCGCACTGGCGGCAGGGATTCCGGACGGGCTGGCGGCGTGGGCCGGGATCGACCGGCTAACGGCCGTGCGCGGGATGTTCGCCGTCTACGGCCTGGTCGGCGGCGTGCTCTGGCTGCTCTATCGCCGCCTGCCGCAGCCGTCCGCCGGGGCGCCGGTGCCGCCGACGCCGCTGCGCGAATCGCGCGCCATCGTCATCCGGCTGGCCGCGCTGTTTTCGCTCGATTCGTTTGCCGGCGGGCTGATCATCAACTCGCTGCTGGCGCTCTGGTTGTTCCAGCGCTTCGGCGTTTCGCTGGCCGCGGCCGGCGGCTTCTTTTTCTGGGCCGGCCTGCTCACCGCGGCGTCGCAGCTCGCCGCGCCGCGCGTCGCACGACGCATCGGCCTGCTCAACACGATGGTGCTCACGCACATCCCGGCCAATGTCTGCCTGATCCTGGCCGCGCTGGCGCCCGGCGTCGAACTCGCGGTCGGCCTGCTCTTCTGCCGCGCGCTGCTTTCGCAGATGGACGTTCCGACGCGCAGCGCCTTCGTCATGAGCGTCGTCACGCCGGGCGAGCGGGCGGCGGCGGCCAGCTTCACCGCCGTGCCGCGCAGCCTGGCGTCGGCGCTCAGCCCGACACTGGGGGCCGCGCTGTTCGCCGCCGGCTGGCTGGCGGCGCCGCTGATCGCCTGCGGCGCGCTGAAGATTGCCTACGATCTGGCACTCTGGCGCGCCTTCCGCCAGCATCGCGGAAAAATCTGAAGCACCGGGGCTGGAGCAATCAGCCGCCCGGCGGCGCCGCCAGAAAGTCGTCGAGCAGGCGGGCGACCGCGCCCGGCCGGTCGTGGTGCAGGTTGTGGCCGCAGTCGTCGAGCACGACCTCGCGCACGTCGGCGTAGCAGGCCAGACGTTCGCGGTAGTCGTCCGGCCGAGCGGCGAATCCTTTCATGACGAAGGAGTCGCGCGCCGCGAGCCACAGCGTCGGCGCGGTAATCCGCCGCCAGCAGGCTTTCGCCTCCTCCATCCGGTAGAGCACCGGGTTGATCCAGCGATGCCGCGGATCGGCGGCGAAGGTGACGCTGCCCTCGCCGTCCTCCGCATCGCGCAGCGAGTGCGTGGCGAGAAAAACGGCCCGTTCGGGCGTCAGGCGCGGATTGTCGCGGCACAGGCGTTCGGCGAACTCGGCGCAACTGGCGTAGCGGCGAAACGCCGGCGCCTCGCCGCGCTGCTCCGCCAGCCACTTGGCGAGACGTGCCGGCGCCTCGTCCGGCGCGACGACCCACAGCCCGAAGCCTTCGAGATTGGCAAAGCGGGCGACGCGCTCCGGACGGATGCCGGCGTAGAGCCCGGCGACGTTGCCGCCCATGCTGTGACCGACCAGACGTGCCGGCTGCGCGGGCGAATAATGCTCGAGCAGGGCGTCGAGGTCGGCGATGTAGTCGGGAAACCAGTACGGTCCCGCGTTCCACTGCGAGAGACCGAAACCCCGCCAGTCGGGCGCGATGACGCGCCAGTCGCCGCGCAGGGCATCGGCAACGAACTGGAACGAGGCGCCGACGTCGCCCCAGCCGTGCAGACAGAAGAGCGGCGGCGCATCGTCGGCGCCCCAGATGCGAACGTGGTGGCGCCGCTCGCGCAGGGAAACGAATTCGGACTTGGAGGGTTTCATCGGCCGCTTCCGGAAACGGAGACAAGCCTCAGCGTACAAGATGAAAGCGGTTTTTGCCGCGCGATGCGCGGCTGCAGCCGAAGAACGCCTAGATGTTTAGTCCCGGCCCGGATACGAACGCCGGGCGGACGGCCGGCTTTCGCTCGTCGCCATGATCTCGCCGATGCGCTTGGCGATTTCGCCGGGCGGCGTGGCGTAAGCGAATTTCCGAATGTAGCGCCCGTCCGGCCCGAGCAGGTACATGCCGGCCGAGTGGTCGACGGCGTATTGATCGGGCGGGCTGCCCGGTTCGCGCGCCTTTTCGTAGCGCACCTTGAAGTTGTCGGCGGCGCGGCGCACGAGCGCCGGCGAGCCGGTCAGCCCCATGATGCGCGGGTGGAAGAAAGCGGTGTAGTTGCGCAGCACGGCCGCCGTGTCGCGTTCGGGATCGACGGTGATGAACAGCGGCTGCAGGCGCTCGGCTTCCTGGCCGAGCTTTTCCATGATCAGCGAGATCTCGGCCAGCGTCGTCGGGCAGATGTCGGGACAGAAGGTGTAGCCGAAGGCGACCAGCTGGAAGGAACCGGGAAAATCCTCGTTGCTCACCGCCCGCCCGTTGGCGTCCATCAGCAGGTAGCGCGCCGTGATGCCGGCGGCTTCCGCATCGACGGCTTCCGCGCCGGCCCCGGCCGCCGATGCCGGCAGCGCGAACTGCAGGGCCAACAGGGCGATCAGCAGGCGTGCCATCGGCGCCATCTGTTTCATCGGCAGCGCTTATTGCCCGGCCGGCAGCGTCGCCGACAGGCGGCCGGAGAGTTCAGAAAGCCGTGCGGCGAATTCGACTGATTTCGGGCAACCGTCCTGACCCTTGCCCTGCGCGAGGAAAGCGGCGTTGGTCGCCTCTTCGAACGCCTCGCCGTAGCGCCGGGTCTTCGGCGCGTGCTTGATCATCAGCGCCTTGGCCTGGCCGGCAGTGGCCATCTCGCTGCAGGCCAGCGCCTGGCCGTTCACCCGGCCGAGGTCCTGGATCGCGGCCAGCCCGGCGGCGGCGGCGGCTTCGGCAAGGGCGGCGCCGGCCAGCAGGCACAGCGCGGCGGCAAGGGCAATGCGTTTCATCGGTTTTCTCCGTAAGCGGGGCGTTCGTTGCAAGCCGCCGATTATAGGCGCTCGCCCCACCCTTCCCTTGATGAGGCTCAAAAGCGCGGCACCGGCGGCAACTTCTTTTCGAGGAAAATGGCTTGCCCGGCCTGCGGGTCGAGTTCGTAGCCGGCAAAGCCGCAAGCCGCGTAGACCTTGCGCGCCAGCACATTGCCGCTCAGCACTTCGAGCGTCAGCTTGCAGCAGCCGCGCTGGCGGGCAACGTCTTCGGCGGCGGCGAGCAGGACGCGGCTCAGCCCGCGGCCGCGCCAGTCGGTATGCACCACGATGTCGTGGATGTTGAGCAAGGGACGCGCGGCGAAGGTCGAAAAGCCCTCGAAGGCATTGAGCAGGCCGACCGCCTGCCCGTCGACGAAAGCGAGCAGCGAAACGCAGTCGCTGCGCGCCGCCAGCCTTTCCGTGAGATGCCTGCGCGCCTCATCGGCGAGCGGCTGGCCACCGCCCATCGGATCGCGGGCGTAGTGCTCGAGCAGGTCGATGAAGGCGGCGCAGTGGTCGGTGCGGGCAAAGTCGGTGGCAATGATGGTCGGCATCGGGAGGACGGAAAGGCGGTGGGCTACAATAGCCGCCATTCTAGCGGTTGCGTCTGCAGCCGCTGTTGCCCTTTTTCTGCGAGTCTCCCATGGCCCAACTCATTCTATTGCCCGGCAAGGATCGGTCGCTGACGCGCCGCCACCCGTGGATTTTCGCCGGCTCGGTCGACCGCCTGAGTGGCCGCGTGCGCGCCGGCGACACGGTCGATGTCGTCGCCGCCAACGGCCGGCCGCTGGCGCGCGCGGCGTTCAGCCCCGAATCGAAAATCCGCGGCCGGGTGTGGAGCTTCGACCCCGAGGAAGTGATTGACGACGCCTTCTTCAAGCGCCGCGTTTCCGCCGCCATCGAGCGCCGCCTGGTGCTGCCCGAACTGCGCGGGCAGGATGGCCTGCGCCTGATACACGGCGAATCGGACGGACTGCCCGGCGTCGTCGCCGACCGCTACGGCGACACCATCGTGCTGCAGCTGACCGCCGCCGGCGCCGACAAATGGCGCAAGGCGATCGTCGGCGCGCTGCACAAGGCGACCGGCTGCCCGCGCATCTACGAGCGCTCGGACGTCAATGTGCGCCGCCTCGAAGGGCTCGAGCCAACCACCGGCTGGCTGCTCGGCGAGTCCACAACACAGCCCGGCGAACAGCTGACCATCGTCGAAAACGGCGTACGCATGAAGGTCGATGTCGTCGCCGGCCACAAGACCGGCTTCTACCTCGACCAACGCGACAATCGCCTGATGACGCGCGAACTCGCGGCCGGGCGCGCCGTGCTCAACTGCTTCTGCTACACCGGCGGTTTCTCGCTGCAGGCACTGGCCGGCGGTGCGGCGAGCGTACTCTCGATCGACTCGTCCGGCCCGGCGCTGGCCACCGGCGCCGAGAACCTCGCGCTCAACCCGCAGCTCGATGCGAGCCACGCCGAGTGGCGCGAGGCCGACGTTTTCAATGAACTGCGCGCGATGAAAAACAACGGCCAGCGCTTCGACCTGATCATCCTCGACCCGCCCAAGTTCGCGCCCTCGGCCGCCCACGCCGACAGCGCCGCGCGCGCCTACAAGGACATCAACGTGCTCGGCTTCCGCCTGCTCAATCCGGGCGGGCTGCTGATGAGCTACTCGTGCTCGGGCGGCATCGGGCCGGAAATGTTCCAGCAGATCGTCGCCGACGCGGCGGTCGATGCCGGGCGCGACGCGCGCATCCTGCGCCGCCTCGCCGCGTCGCCCGATCATCCGGTGGCGCTGCATTTCGGCGAAGGCGAATATCTCAAGGGGCTGCTCTGCCAGGCCGATTGATCGGCTATGCGGACAGCTTCCGGTAGATCTGCCGATAGATTTCGCGCATGCGGCCGATCTGCCGTTCGTCGAGCGCCCGATCGCCGTAGCGGGATTGCTCGAAGAGCAGCGTGATTTCGCTCATCTCGCTGCGCAGCTCGCGATGGATGCGGGTCGTCTCGAGCAGATATTCGCGCGTATTGACCGCGACCGAACGTGGCATGTCGCCGAGTGCGAAGAGCGCTTCGACCGCGCCGTAATACTGCCGCGCCGCCCGACTGCCGCCGGCGTGCCGGTCGAGCAGGCCGAGACGCAAATAATCGAGGCGGGTTCTCAGCCAGACGACGGCGTCGGCCTCCTTCAGCAAGCGCGCCAGGGCGATCGCGATGGCCAGCAGGATCAGGCCGAGCAAGCTCGCCAAGGTTTCCGAGCGGTGTTCCTTGAGCCAGTCCTTGAGGTCGTTCCAGAGTTTCTCCAGCTGATCGAGGAGCGGCGCCAGCACCTGCCGGATCGCCTCGTCCAGCGCGGCCATCTGCATGATGGTTGCCGCCTGCCAGCCCGGCATGCCGTTCCGCCCGGCCGCTTCGCGCATCTGCGCCGGCGTCGGCCAGCCGCCGCCCGGTAACGCCTCACCGCCATCGCCTTGTGGCCCGCCCTCACCCGGCTGCCCGCCCGCACCGCCGCCGTGGCCGTCTGCTCCCGGCGACTGCCCGCTGGACCCGTGCTCGAGCGGTTCGCCCACTGTGCCGATGCTGCTGAGTTGCCCATAGCGCCAGTACAGATAGGGCCAGGTCAGTTGCGGCGTGGCGAGGTACAGGCTGGCCGTCAGCGCCAGAATGGCCGCGCTGGCCGCGACGATCGCCGCGCCCTGCCCGCTGCTCGTCCCGAGGCCCAGGCTTTGCTGCCTTAAATCCTGGGCGCGCCGGGCGATCTGCTCGGAAACCAGGGTAAAGACGACGGCGACAAGATAGGGCAGCAAGTAGAAGAGCATCGTCCAGTCGGCGCGATAGTGCGCCGCGGCGAACATCACCATGACCGCCGAGACCAGCAGGCCGAGATGCAATTGCCGGCGGCTGGTGGTGACGCAGTTGTTGGACATTTGCAGCACGGCAAGCAGATAGACCCCGGCGCGTGGCAGGCCCCACATCGGGAAAAAAAGCACGACGGTCAGGAGGCCGCCGAGCAGCAACACCATCTTCTGCTTCTGCCTCCCGTTCTCGTCGACCTGCCCGCGCTGCCGCCAGCCGACGCGCAAGGTCCCGGCGAAAGCCAGGCCCCAGAGCAGGACCTCGATGCCGAAGCCGCCATACTGGATGTCCAGGAAGGCATTGCAGGCGATGGCCAGCGTCAGCGCCAGGAAGAGGCCGACATAAGCCGGCAGGTAGGTCAGCGGCGGACTCATGGATTGAACAGGCGAACGAGATCGTCGCCCTGGCGGACCGGCAGGCAATAGGCGCCGAGCTCGAACAGCCCGCCCGTCACGGCGCCCGGCCGCTCGTCGCTCGCGGGCATTTGCGGCTGGCCTTCGTGCGCCGCGCCGGCGAAAGTGTCGCGCTCGAAAACCACGGCAAAGAGATGCGCGCGCCGGGATTGCAACAGGGAAAGCGCCTGCAGCAACTCGGCCGGGCGGGCGGCCGGCTCGGCCAGAAAGACCAGAACGGTTTCGCCGCTGCTGCAGTTCGCGGCAATCCCGGTGAGCAGGGCGGCGTATTCTGTGCCATCGCTGCCGCCATCCGCATCGACGACGGCCAACCGATCGAGGATGTTCTCGTAGTGCTGCTGGCCGCTGCCGGCGGGAATCAACAAGGGCACGGCGCCCTGCCCGACGAGTCGCGTCCGGATGTTTTGCGTGCAGCCATAGCGGGCCACCGAGGCGGCGATGCGCACGGCGTATTCGAAGGTCGCCTGCCTGCCCTGCCCGATATTGCCGCTCGCCGAAAGATCCAGCGCGATGCACAGACAGGCCGAAGCGAGCGGCTCGAACTCCCTGACCATCAGTTCGTTCAGGCGCGCCGTCGTCGGCCAATGCACGTGGCGGGGATTGTCGCCGCGCCGATACTCGCGGATCCCCGAGAACTCGGCGGCACCGGCCCCTTCCGGCAAGAGGTAGCCGCCGCGATGGATCTGGCTCGGCGCGCCGCGCAGAGGCAGCGCCAGGATCGGAAAAACATCGGGATAGACGGTCAGGGTTTGCACGCCGCCGTTGCCGCTGCGGCGCGCTTCCGCCAGGCCGAGGGGAAAACTGGAGGCTAGGCCGACCGGGCCGAGCCGGTAATGGCCGCGCTTCTCGCACAGCAGCTTGAGCTCGAACTGGCTGCTGCGCTTGCCCGGTACGTAGGCCAGCACGCCGAGCACCTTTTCCCGGGCGTTGGCCGCCGGATCGCCGCTGCCGACGAAGGGCAGCCGGTCGACCAGCTCGACCATGAAGCGCGGCAGCCAGCCGCGATTTTCGACTTCGACCTGGAAGGTGATGATCTCGCCCTCCTCGGCCCGCGCCGGTCCCTTGCGGCTGACCGTCAGTCGTCTGACCAGCCAGTGCGGCCACGCGATGCCGGCGATCAGGGTCGACGCCAGCAGGGCCGCGATCGCCCACGGCAAAGCCTGCGCCCGGTTGAGCGCGGCCAGATAGGCGACCAGTGCCAGCGCGCCGACGACGATGGGCTTGAGACGGGCCGACAGCCAGGGAATGAGCGCTCGCGCGGCCATGCTCACACCGGCGGCGGCACTTCGTTCAACAGCTCGTGCAGGATGTCGCGCGCGCTGCGGCCCAGCGCCGCCGCCTGCGGCCGGACGATCAGGCGGTGCTCGAGAACGGCCCTGGCCATCGCCTTGACGATGTCGGGCGTGACGAAATCGCGGCCGCGCAGGAAAGCCATGCCCTGCGAACCCCGGGCGAGGGCCAGCGTGCCGCGCGGACTCGCGCCCAGACGCAGGTCCGGATGCCGGCGCGTCGCGTCGCTGATGCGCACCATGTATTCGAGCACGTCGGCATTGACATGAATGGCCTTGATGGCGTCGCGCGCCGCGAGCACTTCGCTTTCACCGATCACCGGGCTCAGCGTCTCGATCGGATGGACCTGCGCCTGCGCCGCCAGGATGCGCACCTCCTCGGCCGGGCTCGGATAGCCGACATGCAGGCGGACGAAGAAGCGGTCGAGTTGCGCCTCGGGCAGGGGATGGGTGCCAGCCATGTCGATCGGATTTTGCGTCGCCAGCACCATGAAGATCTTCGGCAAATCGTAGGTGTGGCCATCGACGGTGACGCGGAATTCCTCCATGCACTCGAGCAGGGCCGACTGCGCGCGCGGTGTCGCGCGGTTGATTTCGTCGGCAAGCAGGAGATGCGTGAACACCGGGCCGGGCCGGAATTCGAAGTCGCTCGTTTTCTGGTTGTAGATCGGCACGCCGGTGATGTCGGACGGCAGCAGATCCGGCGTGCATTGCAGGCGCTTCATGTCGGCGTCCACCGAGCGGGCGAGCGCCCGAGCGAGCATCGTCTTGCCGGTCCCGGGAACATCCTCGAGCAGGACGTGCCCGCGGCAAAGCAGCGATACCACCGCCAGTTCGACGACCTGGCGCTTGCCCACAATGACTTTTTCGACGTTGTCGATCAATGACGTGATAGCTTGCATGGCTCAGACGGGTCCTCAGTCAGAATATTTGTGCCGGCCGGCAAAGGCGCCAAACCCGGAATGCCATCCGGGTCTGGCACCAGCGGGATTATGCCAATAATCTAACTGCGGTTCGCGGGAATCGTCGATGAAATTCGTTGCCGTCGCTTCTTCCTGACGGCCCTGAGCACGACTCGAAAAAACGGCCCGCATGAAATGGCGGGCCGGTCGCTTGCGGCGCTAAGCCCCAAGCCAGCTGTCGAAGCGATGGCTGCGCCGGGGCGGCGACAGCTCAGACGGGTTCGGCGCAGCTGTTTTTGCGCGCTCAGCCGGCGCTCTCCCGGTCCAGCTGCAGTTCGCTCTTCACGTCCTTGACGCCTTGCACTCTGGCGACCAGCTGCAGCACGCGCTTGCCGGCGTCGGCATTCGGCACGGTGCCGGACAGTTTCACCACGCCTTTCTCGGTCGTGACGCTGATTTTCAGGGATTGCACCTGCTTGTCTTCAATCAATGCGGCCTTGACCATGGTGGTGATCATTGCATCATCAACATACGCCGAGGCCGCGTCGGCGGCGGAGCCGGGACCGCGGGGAATGCTCGCCATTTCGGCCGCCTGCACTGAAAAAGCCAGCGACAGCAAAGAGGCGGTGAAAAAACGTGAAAGCGTCTTTCGATTGTGCATGGTTTCTTCCTTGGTAAAGAGAAGGGTAGAAATCGCAACGCCGGATGGGCGTTACGGCCCTCTCTAGCGCAAGCGCCATGCCAACGGAAAAAACGTGGCGACAAATCAGGGGCTTGGGCTAATCGCACGGGCAACCACGGCCTCGGTGAAAGGCGATTCGGGACGGCTTTGTGTCGCCCGGCGACGACGCTTTCCGGCCTGCGCGGCCCAAGGCGCTGTTTTAAATAGCTTCGTGCTGTCGCCCGGCGGCGACCGAAGGCCCGGCGCCCCAAAGAAACCGCTCACTGAGCAGTGAATCAGCCAATCTCAGGTCCGCTGCGTCAGGTCCGCAACGCCGGCAATTTCTCGCCGCGCACCACCAACTGCAGTGCGACGCCGTTGTTGCAGTAGCGCTTGCCGGTCGGCCGCGGCCCGTCGTCGAAAATGTGCCCCTGATGGCCGCCGCAACGGCTGCAGTGATACTCGGTGCGCGGATAGACCAGCTTGTAATCGGTCTTCGTCGCGACCGCCCCCGGCAGCGACTGCCAGAAACTCGGCCAGCCGGTACCGCTGTCGTATTTGCTGGCGCTATCGAACAGGGGCAGATAGCACGCCGCGCAGACGAAGGTGCCGTCGCGCTTTTCCTTGTTGAGCGGGCTCGTGCCGGCGCGTTCGGTGTCTTCCTCGAACAGCACGCGGTAGGCGTCGGCGGGCAGCAGGCTCGCCCACTCGGATTTCGTCTTGACCAGTGTCATCGTGGCACCCTCCTTCGCCCAAGTGGCGGTCAGCGGCAGCACGGACAGGCCGAACAGCCATTGCATTGATTGACGACGGTTCATTTGATCCTCCGATACTCAAGATAACTACATGCAAGCGGGCATTGCGACGGCCTGCAGCACATCGCCGGACCGCGCGTCCTGAACGAAGGCCGCAACGCCCAGATTGGCCCGCTTCCAGTCGGCCGGCAGGCGCACGATCTGGCGCAGGGCTCCCTCGCCGCTGACCGCATCGAGCACGACCGGCGCCGACCAGTAACGAACGACGTGCTCGTGCTGCAAGGTCGCGCCGCGGTTTTCTCCGGCGCGCACGGCGCTGCCCAGACGATCCTCGTAGACCACCAGCACGCCATGCAATTCCCGCCCGCCCGGGCTTGCCGCAAAACGCACCTGCAGTTCGGCGCCGTCGGCACCCGCCGCCTGCATGTGCAGCGCGATACGGGCGCGCGCCGGCTGCCGGTTGATCGCCTGCACCTTTTCGGCGAAGCCGGCCGCATCGCGCCAATCGCGCACCACCTGCCTGCCGGCGAAGACCTGTGGGGTATAGACGGTGCCACCGGCGGCCAGCCGGGCGAGCCATTGCTGGCGCCCGGCAAACTTCGGCTGGGCAAAGGGATCCTGCCAGCCGATGTAATCCCAGTAATCGACGTGCAGCGCGAGCGGCACCAGCCGGTCGGCCGCAAACCGGCGCGCCAGCTCGCCGAGCCAGCGGTCCGCCGGCGGGCAACTGCTGCAGCCTTCCGATGTGTAGAGCTCGAGCAGCGCCACGGTGTGCGCCGGGCTCTCGTGGCTGCAGGTCGCCGCCTGCGGGCTTAGTGGCAAGAGCAGGCAGGTCAGGATGGCAAGCTTGGCGGCGAAGGACATGCGGTACTCCGGAAAAGCGTCGATACCACTTTGTCGCGCGGCACGCCGAAAACCTTACGCTGTTGCACAATGCCCATCTTGCACTGCGCCGCTGGCCGACCGAAAATGACGGCAGAATCTACCTTCCGAAAAAACTCGACCGACCCTGTGAGACATTCCGCATGAAATCCGCTGTCCTTGTTTTTTTCCTCGCCCTGTCGGCCACGCAGATGGCGTGCGCTGGCTCGCACGACTACTACGAATGCACCGACAGCAGCGGCGTTGCGGCCTACTCGGTCGAGCGCTGCCCGAAGGGTAGCCAGCAGCGGAAAATCGTCGACGATACGCCGCCGAGCACCGTCGATCTCGGCGCGGCGCCCAATTCGGGGGCGATTTCCCTGATAGCCGACGGGCGCGGCCAGTTTTTCACCGGCGGCACGGTCAACGGCGTCGCCATGCGCTTCGTGGTCGATACCGGCGCGACCTTCGTCTCGCTCGGCGCGGCCGACGCCGCGCGCGCCGGCATCAAGTATCGCGAGGGCCGGCCCGCCACCTCGAACACCGCGAACGGCCAGATGCGCACCTGGCTCGTCACGCTCGATTCGGTCAGCATCGGCGGTGTCACCCTGCGCAACGTCGGCGCAGCGGTCAGCGAAAGCGAACATCCGGTCCTGCTCGGCATGAGCTTCCTGAAGCGCATGAACGTCAACGTCGATGGGCAGGTGATGACGCTGAAGGCCAGATGACACACCTGCAACAGGGTTGCATGTGCAACCCTGTTGTGCTCCAATGGCAGCTCGCTATTTCCGGACGATGCTTGTCGTGCGCTCTCTCGTCTCCCGTTCTCCCGCCGCCTCTTCCCATCCGCTCGACGCCGCAGCCGTCGCCGCGCAGATCCGCGACACCGGGGCGCGCGCCACGCCGGCGCGCATTCGCGTGCTGCAGTTGCTGCGCGCCGCGCCGTCGGCCCTGACGCACCACGACATCGAAGCGGCCCCCGGCGGGCCGGGCCTCGACCGCGTGACGCTCTATCGCGTCCTCGACTGGCTGGTCGAAGCCGGGCTGGCGCACAAGAGCACCGATGCCCGCGGCGTCTTCCGCTTCTCGGCCGCCGCAGCCGGCGAACACACGGCGCACGCGCATTTCAGTTGCGACGCTTGCGGCCGGGTGTTCTGCCTCGACGCCGCGCCGCCGGCACCGCCCGCCCTGCCACAGGGCTTCTCGCTGTCGCGCATGGAGATCGACCTGCGCGGCCGCTGTGCCGCCTGCGCGGGAGTCAGCACATGAGCGCGACCATGAACTCACCGATCCCCGTCACCATCCTCACCGGCTTCCTCGGCAGCGGCAAGACGACGCTGCTCAACCGCATCCTCTCCGAGCGCCACGGCGAGAAGATCGCCGTGATCGAGAACGAATTCGGCGAAGTCGGCATCGACAACGAACTGCTGCTCTCGGGCGACGAGCAGATCGTCGAGATGAACAACGGCTGCATCTGCTGCACGGTGCGCGGCGACCTGATCCGCATCCTCGGCGAACTGGCCGACAAGCGCGCCGCCGGCACGCTGCACTTCGACCGCGTGATCATCGAGACGACCGGGCTGGCCGATCCGGCGCCGGTCGCGCAAACCTTCTTCATTGACGAGGACATTTCGACGCGCTATCTGCTCGACGCCGTCGTCACCGTCGTCGACGCCGTGCACGCCATGGCCCAGCTCGACAGCAACGATCAGGCGCAGGAACAGGTGGGCTTCGCCGACCGCCTGCTGCTCTCGAAAACCGACCTCGTCGACGCGGACCAGATCGAAGCCGTGTCGCAGCGCCTGAACCGGATGAACCCGCGCGCGGCGGTGCAGGCCGTGCACTTCGGGCAGACGGCGCTGGCCGAAATCCTCGACATTCGCGGCTTCAATCTGAACGCGATTCTCGACATCGAACCGGGCTTTCTGGCCGGCCACCATCATCACCACGACGACCGCATCCAGTCCTTCGTCTTCCGCGCCGAGCGCGACTTCGACGGCAAGCGCCTGCAGGATTTCCTCGGCGCCATCGTCCGCCTCTACGGCGCCGACATGCTGCGCTACAAGGGCGTCCTCGCCGTCGATGCCATGCCCGACCGCGTCATCTTCCAGGGCGTGCACGAGTTGATGGGCGGCAGCATGGGCACGCCGTGGGGCACAGCGGAAAAGCGCGGCAGCATGATGGTCTTCATCGGCCGCGATCTGCCGCGCGAGATTTTCGAGCAGGGCCTGACGCAATGCCTGTTGTAGACCAAAGCCGGGCGATCCCGGTCACCGTGCTCACCGGCTTTCTCGGCGCCGGCAAGACGACGCTGCTCAACCACCTGCTGCACCAGCCCGAGCTATCCGACGCGGCGGTGCTGATCAACGAGTTCGGCGAAGTCGGCGTCGATCATCATCTGGTCGACAAGGTCGACGACAACATCGTCGTGCTCGACTCGGGCTGCCTGTGCTGCAGCGTGCGCGGCGATCTGGCGCGCAGCCTGCGCGACCTCTTCATGCGCCGACTGCGGCGCGAGATTCCGGCCTTCTCGCGCGTACTGATCGAAACCACCGGCCTCGCCGACCCGGCGCCGGTGCTGTACACGCTGCTCGAGGACTTCTTCATCGCCGAACGCTACCGCATCGACGGCGTGGTCACGGCGGTCGATGTCACGCATGCCAACGGCCAGCTTTCACGTCATTTTGAAGCGGTGAAACAGGTGACGATGGCCGACCGCCTGCTGCTCACCAAGTGCGATCTGGCGACACCGGAAGAAATCGCTACGGTGGCACGCCGCTTGGCGCGCGCCAACCCTGGTGCGCCGCAGATCGAGGTGCGCAAAGGCGAAATCGACGCCGCGCAGGTGATGGCCTGCGGCCTCTACGATCCATCCAGCAAGAGCGCCGACGTCGGCCGCTGGCTCGCCGAGGAGAAGGTTCGCGCAGTTGCCGTCAGCGATGAACACACGCATGATCCGAACCGCCACGACGCACTGGTCCAGGCCTTCGTCCTGCGCTTCGAGCAGCCTTTTCTCTGGCCTGAATTCACCGAAGCCATCGACGTCCTGCTCGCCACCTGCGGCGACCGCATCCTGCGCGTCAAGGGCCTGATCAACATCGCCGGCGAAAGCGCGCCGCGCGTCGTGCAGTGCGTGCAGCACATGCGCTACCCGGAATCCGCGCTGCCAGCGTGGCCGGACGACGACCACGATTCGCGCCTCGTCTTCATCGTGCGCGCGCTGGCCAGAGAGCACGTCGAGAAGGCCTTCGCCATGTTCTGCTCGGCCGAACCGGTCGAGCGCATGGCGCCGAAGGAAAGGGTCGAGAGCGCCGAATGAAACCGCTGCGCCACCTGCTCTTCGCCGTCTTCCTGCTGCTCGCGCAGAGCGCGGCGCTGGCGCATGCGGTCGAACATCTGCGCCTCGACGCCGATGCGCCGACGCACAGCTGCGCGCTGTGCATCGCGGCGCAGGGCCTCGACGCGGCGCTGACCGGCGAGCCGCCGGCGATCGTCCCCGGCGCTGCCGAATTCGCGCCGCCGACGGGCGTTGCCCTTCCCGTCCTTTCCCCGTCCACCGTCTCTGCGCGCGCCCGCGCCCCGCCAAGCCTTCTCTGAAGCCTTCCGCTATCGTCGCCGTTCGCTTGCGAACGGCTTCACCATTGCTTTGGAGAAGAACCATGAAAATGCTGAGCATTCCCTTGCTGGCGGCATTGCTCACCTTGCCCGCCGGCGCATCCGCGGCGGACGATGCCGATCTGCGCGCGCTGCGCGACGAGGTCGCACGCATGCGCGAAACCTACGAAGCGCGCATCGACGCGCTGGAAAAACGTCTGCTCGACGCCGAAGCGAAGTCCGCGTCGGCCGCAGCCGTCGCCACCCAGGCCGGAACGATGGCCGCCGCACCGCCGGCCGCCCCGAGCGGCGCCAACGCCTTCAATCCGAACGTCTCGCTGATTCTGTCCGGCCAGTACGGCAATCTGTCGCGCGACCCGGCGGGTTACCGGATCACCGGCTTCCACCTGCCCGGCGGGCCGCTCGGCGACATCACCCCGCAGCGCGGCTTCAGTCTGGCCGAAAGCGAGCTGGCCATTTCGGCCAACGTCGACACGCTGTTTTACGGCGCGGCGCATTTCGCCATCCACCCCGACAATACGCTGTCGACCGAGGAAGCCTTCGTCCAGACCACCGCCCTGCCGAGCGGCCTGACGCTCAAGGCCGGCCGCTATTTCTCGGGGATCGGCTACCTCAACGAGCAGCACGCCCACGCCTGGGATTTCGTCGATGCGCCGCTCGCCTACCAGGCCTTTCTCGGCGGGCAATTCAACAACGACGGACTGCAGCTGCGCTGGCTCGCGCCGACCGATACCTTCCTGGAAATCGGCGCCGAACTCGGCCGCGGCGCGAACTACCCCGGCACCGGACGCAACAAGAACGGTTCCGGCGCGAGCGCCCTCTACGCCCATCTCGGCGGCGATGTCGGCGACAGCCACAGCTGGCGCGCCGGACTGTCGCTGCTCACGACCTCGCCGCAGGATCGCCAGTGGGACGACATCGATACGGCGGGCGCGGGCGTCAGCAACCGCTTCTCGGGCAGCAGCCGGCTGTGGATCGCCGACGGCGTGTGGAAATGGGCCCCACGCGGCAACGCCAACAGCACCAACTTCAAACTGCAGGGCGAATACCTGCGCCGGATCGAGGACGGCAATCTGACCTACGACACGCAGGCCGCTTCGCTCGGCACCGCGACCGGCAGCTACGCCGCAAGGCAATCCGGCTGGTACCTGCAAGGCATCTACCAGTTCACGCCCTACTGGCGCGTCGGCCTGCGCAGCGAGCGACTGAGCAACGGCAGCGTCGACTACGGCGCCAACAACGCGCGCCTGTTGCGCCCGGATTATGCGCCGCAGCGCAACGCTCTGATGTTCGACTACAACCCCAGCGAATTCAGCCGCATCCGCCTGCAGCTGGCGCAGGACAAGTCGCGCGAGGGGATCACCGACAACCAGATCTTCCTGCAATACCAGATGAGCCTCGGCGCGCATGGTGCGCACAAATTCTAGGAGATGGCCATGTTCAACCGATCAATCAAGCTTACCCTGGCACTGACGCTGGGCGCCATCGCCCTGCCATCTTTTGCCGCGCTCAACATCCTCGCCTGCGAACCCGAGTGGGGCGCGCTGGCACAGGAACTCGGCGGCGACAAGGTCAGCGTTTACAACGCCACCACCGCCTTCCAGGACCCGCACCACGTGCAGGCCAAGCCCAGCCTGCTGGCGCGGGCGCGCAACGCCGACCTGGTGATCTGCACCGGTTCGCAGCTTGAAATCGGCTGGCTGCCGATCCTGCAGCAGCAGGCCGGCAATCCGAAAATCCAGACCGGGCAGCCCGGCAATTTCGAGGCCTCGCGCTTCGTCCGCATGCTGGAAATACCGGGCAGCGTCGATCGCTCGTTGGGCGACGTGCACCCGGGCGGCAACCCGCACATCCAGACCGATCCGCGCAATATCGGGCTGGTCGCCGAAGCACTGGCCAAACGTCTGGCCGAGATCGATCCGGCCAACGTCGCGCACTACCAGAGCAGCTACAAGGCCTTCGCCGAGCGCTGGAAAGCGGCGGTCAGCAACTGGGAAAAACAGGCCGCACCGCTCAGGGGAATGAACATCGTCGTGCATCACAAGGCCTTCGCCTATCTCGAAAACTGGCTCGGCCTGCAGGAAGTCGCGGCGCTCGAACCCAAGCCCGGCGTCGAACCGACCAGCGCCCACCTCGCCGAAGTTCTCGCCCAGCTGCAGCGCCAGCCCGCGAAAACGGTGATCCGCGCCGCCTACAGCGACGGCCGCGGTTCCGACTGGCTGGCCGAGCGCGCCGGGATTCCGGCCATCGTGCTGCCGTTCACGGTCGGCGGCTCGGAGCGGGCGAAGGACTTGTTCGGCCTGTTCGACGACACGATTCAAAAACTGCTGTCGGCACTCAAATAGCGCGGCAAGGAGTAGTCAATGGATCTCGATGCATTCAACCTTTCCATTCTCGTGCCCGCCTTCCTCGCCGGCATGCTGGTGCTCGCCACCCACGTTCCGCTGGGCATGCAGGTGCTGTCGCGCGGCATCGTCTTCATCGATCTGGCCATCGCCCAGATCGCGACGCTCGGCGTGATCGCCGCGGACCGGGCCGGTTTCGAACCGGAAGGCTGGGTCGCGCAGGTGGCAGCCGTCTCGGCGGCGCTGCTCGGCGCCGCGCTGCTGACGTGGACGGAGAAACGCTGGCCGGAAATCCAGGAGGCGCTGATCGGCGTCCTCTTCTCGCTGGCGGCGACCGGCGGGATGCTGCTGGTGGCGAACAACCCGCATGGCGGCGAGCATCTGCAGGATTTGCTGGCCGGCCAGATATTGTGGGTCGCTTACGCGCAATTGCTGCCGGTTGCCGGTCTGACTGCAGCCATTCTCGGCCTGTGGTTCTATTTCGGGGAGCGCATCGGACGCTTCGGCTTTTACGGGCTGTTCGCTTTCGCCGTTACCGCGTCCGTACAGCTGGTCGGCGTCTACCTGGTCTTTGCCAGCCTGATCATTCCGGCGCTGGCTTGCCGCAACCATGCGCCGCGCCGGCGCATGCTCGTAGCCTACGCCGTGGGCGCGACCGGCTACCTTGCGGGCCTGGGCCTGTCGACGATCTTTGACTTGCCGTCCGGCCCGCTGGTGGTATGGACGCTGGCGCTGGCCGGCATCCTGATCCAGCGCCCGGCGGGCAAACCCGGCTGCTGAATCCGCCGGCGATCACTTGCCGGCGGCATCCCCGTCGGCCGGGCGCGGCGCCTTGCCGTCGAGCGCTTTACGGAATCGTTCGAGCTTCGCTGCGTAGTCGGCCGCCTCGCCATAGTCGAGAAAGCGGCCATAGCGCGGATGGCTGCCGACGATCTTCCGGGCGTGCTTGATCGGGCAGAAATACTCCTCGGTCTTGCCGATGATCGCGCTCACGTAAGCCACCAGTCCGCTCCCGTACGCGCAATAGGTGCAGTGGAATTTCTCGATCCAGTTGAGGTATTCCAGATGCTGCCGGTCGAACACGATGTAGTCGGCGCGCCGCAGCTTGGCGATCCGGTAGATCGGGAAACAGGTCGCCTGATAGAAGCTGACGAAGAGGTCGAGAATGACGAGCGGAACGATCATGCTGTAGATGATCGGCCCGGTGATCAGGTTCTGCGGCCGGTTGGTCACCAGCCAGTGAAAAAAACCCATCTTCAGCCGGCGGTGCGTCTGCTTGACCACCGCTTCGAATTCGATGCGCTTGCCCTTGATCTGGAAGAGCACGCCGCTCTCCTGTTCGCGCAGCGCGACGCGCAGATCGTCTTCAAGTGCCGTGATCTGATCGAGCAGATGCCGAATTCGATCGTTCATGAGCGTCCTCCGTCGGCGGAATTCGGCAGCGGCACGGCAGACAGCGGGGGAAACAGCATCTCTGCCGGAGAGCACTTGAGGATAGGCAGCGCACCGGCTTGCGTCCACCGATGCGATGAAAAAGTAGCAACTATTCCTCTTTACACCGCCAGCTGCTGTGCGGAAGGTCGGGTACGACTGGTAGGTGGCACCCGTTTATTTCCCTTTGCTCAAGGATCGAGGCTAACTTTTTTCCAAACTTACCGCCCTTTTTTGGAAGACGAAAAACAGAGGGAACCTCATACAGACAAGAATCAATGGTATCTGGATATAATGCTTTATCACGATGGCAGCAGCACTGAAAATCCAAAAACAACCTGGCCGGCGGCTTAAATATGACCAAATATGCGTTATGGAATAACAAAGGCGGGGTTGGTAAGAGCTTCCTGTCGTTCTCTCTTGCTTGCGAGTATGCGTTGGAAAATCCGGATGAGGACGTCTTGGTTCTCGACCTTTGCCCTCAGGCAAACCTAACTGAAATGTTGTTGGGCGGTAACACAATAGCGACGAGCGTGCTTGATGGACTCTACAGACAGAAGCCTAGATGTTCCATTGGCGGTTATCTTGAATCGCGGCTGACGTCGCCTTTTATAGCGCCCCCGGATATATCTGAGTTTATTGTTCGTCCTAGTGACTTCAACCCTAACATCCCAACAAATTTGGCACTTGTTGCTGGAGACAATCTCGTTGAACTGCTTTCAGAGGCTATAAGGCAAGCATCACAGATGTCTTTACCCAATGATGCATGGCCGAAGGTAATGCGCTGGGTCTCTGATTTGGTTCGAGTCTTTACGGAATATAGTCAAGGAACCGACGTAACGACTTTCATTGACTGCAACCCAAGCTTTTCAATCTATACCCAAATAGGCCTGACTACCGCAGACTACATCATTGTTCCTTTTACGGCCGATGACAGTTCAAGACGTGGTATCGAAAACGTCTTGGCTTTACTTTACGGAGTCTCTTCTAGTGAGCTTCAAGGGTATGCGAAACTTAGTTTTTCAAAAAAAGCACATGACGAAGGAATCGACACTCCCAAGATCCATACTTTCGTTAGCAACAGAGTGACAATGTACAAAGGTAAGCCAAGTTCAGCATTTCAAGCGAAAAGTGCTCCAATACGTGTGGTGATAGAACAGGCCGCATCAGCGAACAAACGGCACTTTACTCACTTTAGGAAAATTGACGATCTTTTCGCAGAGATGCCTGACTATCATTCCGTCGCTGTAGTGGCCTCCTCCGAAGGCACTCCATTGTCATCGCTAAGGTCCGGTCACCATAATATTGACGGCGACATAGTTCAAGTAAATCAGAACGCCATCGACAAATACACAAAAGCAATTAAGAAGCTGGTAGAAAGGCTGTAAAAATGCCTTCGAATGCCTTGTCAAGATTTAGCCAAGCGAGAATCGGTGCCGATATCCTAAAGTCATATTCTGGGCAGGCATCATTGGCCAGCACAGACCAAAATCTTGTCGATCAAACGTGTCTAAAGGCAGCGATTGCATTGGCCGTTGGTTGTTGGGAGGGCTACATTGAAGCGGCACTCAGGGAATTTGTTTCGAAGACTCGAGTTCAAACGCATCGGAAAGCTTGGGGATTGATCGCCCAGTTTGAAACGATTGTCGATAAAATGGTTTCGGAGCTAAACACGCCAACTTGGGAAAAAACTCGAGAATTGCTAATTAACTTGACGGGCATGGATCCGTACCCATCGTGGATATTTTTGGCGAAATACGGAAATCAAAACGACACAAAACAGTTCTTTGACGGCGTCATGGCCGTGAGGCATGCATTCGCCCACGGTTTTGCTATACCAGCTAACGTGTTCGGGCTAGGCACTCCTGGCGTGTTAGACACCACCTATGTGACAGAAGCGCTGGACTGCATAAAGTTTTTCGCAGAAAAAACGGATCAACTTTTGGAACACGAATTGACGCATCGTCACGGCTGCTTAACGGGTTGGAACTGAGACAGAAATATTGTTGCTGCCGATATCAGCGGGGCGGCCCCCCACACACCTTAACCCTGCAAGCTGGCTTCGAAAGCCGCCTCGGCGTTGCCCGGGAAGTTGTACTTGGCGAACAGGCGCTTCAGTTGCACCGAACGCGTCCGCGCCGTCGCGGCGAACCAGATGCCGAGCGTCTTGCCTTGCCGGGCGAGCGTGCTGAAGGCGTAGTGCCATTCGCGGGCCTCGCCGAGGCGCTCGATGACTTCGCGCTCGTTGCCGATCACGATGCCGGCGCGTTTGAGCGACTCGATGAACTGGGTGGATTCTTTTTGGTCGGCGGTCATTTTGGGCTCCGGGAAATGATGTTGCTATGAGCGAATAACGTGGACCGCGCGCTTTAGTTGACCGGCCGAAAGTAACGCTCTGTAACCGCGAGCGGCCTGCTCGGCTTGACCCGCGGCAGGCTCTCGGGGAAAATCCGCCCACCGTTCGGTTCGACGAAACGGAACACGGTTTGAATCCGTGGCGGGCCCGCCGCTGTATCCGGGGACGGAAGCTGCAAGGTCGACAGACCAGCCACTGACGGGGATCACCCCGGCGGGAAGGCGCAGCGATCCGGCTGATCCGGTAGCCAGAAGACGTGTCGAACCGAAGCGGAGTCCAGGCAAGGGCTCCGGCTGACTGCATGCGCAAGCGTGCCGTCAGCCGGAGCCCTTTTCTATTTGTTTTTTGGTTTTTCCCGAGGAGTGGATCATGACGCAGAACATTCAACCGCAAGCCGCTGTCCAGACTGAAGCAACTACCAAGGCCCAGCCGGCCGCCCCGACCATCGCCGTGCGCAAGAGCTGCAACCCCGACGGTATCGGCCTCTCGCACTACGTGCTGATGGACAAGAAGGCGGCCAAATGACCGCAGCCGCAACGACGCTTGACCGGGCCGCCGGCCCGGCGCTGATTCCCGTGGACATCGGGCACGCGGTTTACGCCGCCGTGACCGACCCGGACACGGCTTTCTGGGCGCTCGTCGACAAGACGCGCATCCAGGAGGAAATCAGCGCCGGCCCGCTGCTCGACAGCTACCGCGAAAAATCGGCCACCTTCGCCAAGGAACTGCACGCGCTGCGCTTCGAACTGAAGCCCTCCGGCGTCTATCTCAACCCGACCGAACGCTGCAACCTCAACTGCACCTACTGCTATCTGCCCGGCGAGCAGCGCAGCAGCGGCAGCCACATGTCGGCGAGCAAGCTGATCGCCTCGCTCGGCAAACTGCGCGACTACTTCCGCTCGGTCATGCCGGAAGGGCGCAAGCCGCGCGCCATCTTCCACGGCGCCGAACCGCTGATGAACAAGGCCGCCGTCTTCGCCGCCATCGACATGTTTGCCGACGATTTCGTCTTCGGCCTGCAGACCAACGGCACGCTGCTCGACGACGAAGCGGTGGCGTTCCTCACCTCGCGCAACGTCAGCATCGGCCTCTCGCTCGACGGCCCGGTCGCCGGCATCACCGACGCGACGCGCCAGACCTGGGGCGGCAAGAGCGTGCACGACAAGGTACTGGCGGCGATGGACAAGCTCAAGGGCTATGGCTCGTGGAGCGTCATCACCACGTGCACCACCGAGAACCTGCCCTACCTGACGCAGATGGTCGAACTCTTCCACGCCAAGGAAGTGCCGACCTGCATGCTCAACACCGTGCGCTGCACGCTGCCCGGTGCGCGCGGCGTCAAGCCGGCCGATGGCGACATGGCGAAAGCCTTCTTCGCCGCCATGGACCGCACGCACGAGCTGTACCGCGAGACCGGCCGCAAGCTGATGGTCGCCAACTTCGCCAACATCGTTCTCGGCATCCTCGCGCCGACCGCGCGCCGGCTGATGTGCGACATCTCGCCCTGCGGCGGCGGCCGCGCCTTCTTCGCGCTGGCGGCCGACGGCGGCCTCTACCCGTGTAGCGAGTTCATCGGCCTGCCGCGCTTCAACGGCGGCAACCTGCTGGCCGAGGGCGGCGTCGAGGCGGCGCTCACTTCGGAGGCCTTCCGCCCGGTGATCGAGCGCGACGTCGACAAGTTCAGCCCCTGCGGCGACTGCGCGATCCGCCACTTCTGCGGTTCGCCCTGCCCGGCCGAGGCGCACGAGATGAACGGCGGCATGGACAAGATCGGCGCCTTCTGCGAGTTCTACAAGGAGCAGGTCAACTACGCCCTGCGCCTGATCGCCGACGGCAAGGCCGACGACTATCTGTGGGACGGCTGGGACGAGGATACCGAAACGACCTTCCTGATGCAGTAAGCATTTGCCGGCTGCCCGCCCGCTGTATGGCGGGCAGCTCCGCGAAAATCGCGTGCTATCCTTTGGCTCTGCCACGCTTGGATCGCGCACCATGAATCCCCCACCGCCAACGCCCGAAACCGTCCTCGCCTTCTGGTTCGAGGAGATCAGCCCGAAGCAGTGGTGGATCGCGTCGGAGGACGTCGACCGGCAGATCGCCGCGCGTTTCGGCGCCGTGCACGCCGCGGCCGAACGCTGCGAGCTTGACGCCTGGCGCGAATCGGCGAACGGCCGGCTGGCCGAGATCATCGTGCTCGACCAGTTCTCGCGCAACATCCATCGCGGCCACCCGCAGGCCTTCGCCAACGACGCGCTCGCCCTGGTGCTGGCGCAGACCGCCGTGGCTGCAAATGCCGACCAGGCGCTCGACGCGCAGCGCCGGGCCTTCCTCTACATGCCCTACATGCACAGCGAGTCGGCGGCGATCCACGCCGTCGCGGTGTCGCTGTTTGGCGCGCCGGGGATGGAAGGCAATCTCGATTTCGAACTGCGGCACAAGGCGATCATCGACCGTTTCGGGCGCTATCCGCACCGCAACGCGATCCTCGGCCGCAGCTCGACGCCGGAAGAAATCGAATTCCTGAAAACGCCGGGTTCGTCGTTCTGAACGGGCATGATCACGAATCGGTACACGCACGGCGGCGCGCATCGAATAAACTGCGCAGCTCGGATGCCGCAGCGCATCGCCAGCGCTCGTGCCGGCGCGGAAATTCAATCGAAAACAATGGAGCACAGCCATGGAACACCCCGGTGCAGTCTGGTCGGAGGCCATCGAAGTCGGCTATCCGGCCATTGACGAGCAACACAAGCGCCTCTTCGATCTGGCCGCGACCTTTCGCGGCGAAGGGAATCAGATCCGGGTCATGAAAACCCTGGCGACGCTGTGCGACTACGCCAATACCCACCTGCGCGAAGAGGAAGCGCTGCTGCAGGCCATCGACTACCCGACATTCGCCGAGCACCGGCAACACCACCTCCGTTTCCGCCAGATGCTGCGCGAGCTGCTCGAAGACTCGCGCAGCATGACGCTCGACCAGATCGCCGATCGCGTCGAGAACCTGATCAACGGCTGGTTCTATCAGCACATCCTGACCGTCGACGCCGACTACGTGCCGGCCGTGAAAGCCTACGAGGCGCGCAAGCGCGCGGCCAGGGCTGCCCGGGAAATGGCCGTGGAGTAGTGGCGTAAGTAGTGGAGTAAAATTCCGCCGATGACCGCGCTGCTCGTCCTGACCAATCTGCCCGACCGACCGTCCGCCGAAGCGCTGGCTGTGGCGCTCGTCGAAGCGCGCCTCGCCGCCTGCGTGAACATCCTGGCGCCCTGCCGTTCGGTCTATCGCTGGCAGGATGCCGTCGAAACCGCCGACGAAGTGCCGCTGCTGATCAAGACCAGCGCGGCGCGTTATGCCGAGGTCGAAGCCGCGATCCGCGCGCAACACCCCTACGAACTTCCCGAAGTGATCGCCTTTCCGGTCACGCAGGGATTGCCCGATTATCTTGCCTGGGTCGATGCCGAATCGCGGCCCGCCCCCGGATTGAAATGCTGACCGCCATGACCCGCCGCCTGCTGCCTCTGCTGCTGCCCCTGCTGCTCCTGTTCACGGCCTTCTTCGCCCAGGCCGAGGAGTTCCTCGATCCGGCGGTCGCCTTCAAGCCGAGCGTGCGCGCCATCGACGGACAAACGCTCGAAGTGCGCTTCGAGATCGCCAAGGGCTACTACCTCTACCGCGACAAGTTCCGCTTCGCCGCCGAACCGGCCACGGTACAGCTCGGCACACCGCAGCTGCCGAAGGGCAAGGAAAAGAAGGACGACACCTTCGGCACCGTCGAGGTCTTCTACAAGGAAGCGGTGATCCGCCTGCCGGTCGAGCGCAGCAGCTCCGGCCCGCTCGCACTGACGCTGAAAGTCACCTCGCAGGGCTGTGCCGACGCCGGCATCTGCTACCCGCCGCAGCCGCAGAAACTCAGCGTCGAACTGCCGGCGCCGGGTACGGTTGCTACGAACACGGCGGCGGCGAACGGCGACGAAACCTCGCGCATCGCCGGGGTGCTGAAGAACGCCGGCTTCTGGACCATCCTCGCCTTCTTCTTCGTCGCCGGCCTCGGGCTGTCGCTGACGCCCTGCGTCTTCCCGATGATCCCGATCCTCTCCGGCATCATCGTCGGCCACGGCCACCACGCCTCGCGCGGCCGCAGCTTCGCGCTCTCCGTCGCCTACGTGCTCGGCATGGCGGTGACTTACGCGGCGGCCGGCGTCGCCGCCGGCTTCACCGGCACGCTGCTTTCCAGCGCGCTGCAAAGCCCGCTGGTGCTCGGCGGCTTCGCGCTGGTCTTCATCGTGCTGTCGTTCTCGATGTTCGGCTTCTACGAGCTGCAACTGCCGACCGCGCTGCAGAGCAAATTGTCGGAAGAAGCCGGCCACCTGCAGGGCGGGCGCGGCATCGGCGTCTTCGTCATGGGCGCCCTCTCGGCGCTGATCGTTGGCCCCTGCGTCGCCGCACCGCTGGCCGGCGCGCTGCTCTACATCGGCCAGACGCACGACGCGGTGCTCGGCGGCGCGGCGCTCTTCGTGATGGGTATCGGCATGGGCGCGCCGCTGCTCGCCGTCGGCCTCTCGGCCGGCACGCTGCTGCCGCGATCGGGGCCGTGGATGGAGGCGGTCAAGAAAGCCTTCGGCGTGATCCTGCTCGGCACCGCCGTCTGGCTGGTCTCGCCGGTCATTCCGGTGACCGTGCAGCTGCTCGCCTGGGCGCTGCTGCTGATCATCCCGGCCATCTACATGCACGCGCTCGACGCGCTGCCGCCGCACGCCAAGGGCTGGCACCGCTTCTGGAAGGGCATCGGGATCGGCATGCTGATTACCGGCGCGGCGATGCTGGTCGGCGCGCTGTCCGGCGCCAAGGACCCGCTGCAACCGCTCGCCGCGATCCGCAGCGGCGGCCCCGCTGCACCCGAGGCCAGGGCCTTGCCGTTCGAGCGCGTCAAATCGCTCGCCGAGCTCGACGCGCGCGTCAAGTCCGCCGGCCGGCCGGTGATGCTCGACTTCTACGCCGACTGGTGCGTGTCGTGCAAGGAGATGGAGCGCTTCACCTTCGCCGACGCCCGCGTACAGGCCAGGCTGGCCGGCTGGACGCTGCTGCAGGCCGACGTCACCGCCAACTCCGACGACGACAAGGCGCTGCTCCAGCGCTTCAAGCTCTACGGCCCGCCCGGCATCATCTTCTTCGACGCGCAGGGCCGGGAAATCGACGGCCGGCGCGTGGTCGGCTTCCAGGACGCCGACACCTTCCTCAAGTCGCTCAGCCGCGCCGGCTGACCGGCGGCACGGGCCGATGCGCAGCGTCTATCGCCCGCCCCGCCTGCTCCTGCAGTGGCATCTCACGAACCGCTGCAACCTGCGCTGCGCGCACTGCTATCAGGACGACTACCGCGATAATGTCAGCAGCGGCGGCGGCATGGCCGGCTGGCTGACTATCCTCGAACAGTTCCGCGCCTTTCTCAAAAGCACCTCGCCGCGCATCAAGGGGCACCTGACGATGACCGGCGGCGAGCCCTTCGCGCATCCCGAATTCCCCGCCCTGCTCGATCAGGTCGCCGCGCTGCGCGATGAATTCAGTTTCGCCATCCTCTGCAACGGCACGCTGATCGACGATGCCATGGCGCGCCGGCTGGCGGCCTGGGCGCCGCGCTTCGTGCAGGTCAGCATCGAAGGAACACCGGCGACGCACGACGCGCTGCGCGGCGCCAGCAACCATGCGGCGGTGGTCGCCGGCGTCGAACGGCTGGTCGCCGCCGGCGTGCGCACGCTGCTCGCCTTCACCGCGCACCGCGACAACTTCCGCGAGTTTCCCGAAGTCGCGCGGCTCGGCCGGCAGCTCAAGGTCGCGCGCGTCTGGGCCGACCGGCTGATCCCGCAGGGTCAGGGCGGCGCCTTGCAAGGGCTATCGGCCGACGAAACGCGGGAATTCATCGAGCTCTTGCGGCAGACGAAGCTGCAGACCGAGTCCGGCCTGAACCGTTTCGGCCAGGGCACCGAAATCGCGCTGCACCGCGCCCTGCAGTTTCTCGCCGGCGGCCCGGCCTACCGCTGCACGGCCGGCGACACGCTGCTTACGGTGATGCCCGACGGCACCCTCTACCCCTGCCGACGCCTGCCGATCGGCGCCGGCAACGTGCATCACACGCCGCTCTCCGAACTCTACGACGGTCCGCTGTTGCGCCAGCTGCGCGATCCGGCGAGCGTCGCCAGCGGCTGCGAGCAATGCGCCTACGAACAGCTCTGTCGCGGCGGCTTGCGCTGCCTTTCCTACGCCACAAAGAAATCGTTCAGCGTCGCCGACCCCGGCTGCTGGTTGGTGCCGGGCGTCTGATCCTTTGGTGGTGGCGAAGGCGGGGCTATGACTGTTGCCGACCCCAGAGCAGCCAATCAGGCCTCTTGAGGACGGGCGTTCAACATAGAAGCAAGGGGAGCAGGCAACATGCATATGCACATGCAATACAATATCGCAAAAAAAACGAGACCATCGATTTTGAAACACATCGCAAATATGCAAAGGAAATTATTAAAAATGCCGTTAAACCCAGTTAAAAAATTCGCTATACATTCCAAAACAATCGTTTTTGCCCTTATATGTTCAGCACTGTTTTTTTTAAATCAGCACGTGTTTGCCGAGCAATCAAACAGTCTAGATGCCCGATTAATTGGCGAGTGGGATGGGGATCGAGAGACTTCGGCAAATTGCCAATTTGAAGCATGGAAAACAACAAGAACGAAAGACGGAAGTGTTGTTATTTCATTTTTTAATGACAAGAAAAAAACCGTATCAAAAAGTCAGCTCGTAGGAGTTTGGTGGACCGAGGATGATAAATTATATTTATTATTCCCAGGCGTTATTAAAGAGCCAGATATATATACGTACGCTGTGCTGGGCGAGGACAGCGAGAAAATAAAATTTGAAATAAATGCGAAGAGCTCGAAGGGCGAATGTGAGGGTGACTATGCTTTTACGGATATAAAAACTGTCCCAATCTCGCCCATTGAAGGTTCAAGAAATTGGATTATAGAAAATATAATCAATAAGCTGCCGTTCTCTGTCAGTTATCAAAAAATGGCAAACGAATTTGATCTCGAAGGGCTGACTAAAAGAAATTCGACAAAATATATCGAAAAAGTAACTGCTAGGCTGAATTGCTCCGTAGCATCATTAGCGAAAATAGAAGCGGCGATAAGGCGCCGTGGGCAACGAATCAGGGCTGCAGAAATACAAGCATTTGAAAATTACAGAAACAAAGCACGCCAGATTCTTTTCTACGCGCCAATAGATAGCTTGCATATTAATCAGAACGTAGATTTTTTAACTCAGCGGATTCTGTCTAATTATCAGCAGTTGGTTAGCGAATATCTTACTGACAAGGCCAAAAACGAAAAGGGTGCATCCGAACAGCTAGGGGCCGAATTAGATGAAGCTGAAGAATCCTGCAAAAAGAAGTGAATTTTCTTGCTGCATAAAGCTCTGGGATAAGACCTGCGGCGTAGATCATTTCGGCAGTTGCTAATCCCCCCCACAGCCGCCGCATCCCCCGCCGCAGCCACCGCCGTCCGAACTGCCGCTGTCGCCGCTGCTCCCGTCGCCGTCCGATTTCGGCTTCGGGAAGAGGCGCTGGAGATACGGGAAGCTGTCGGCCGGCAAGGCGGCCATGCCGAACAGCGCCGCCGTGAGGACCGCGTCGTTGCTCTGCCCGCCCGGCATGAGGGCGGCGGCATCCCGTTTCAGGCGGGCGAACAGCACGCGCAGGCGGGCGAGCGCCGCGTCGCCGAGGCCGGTGCGCCGCCGGCGCCAGGCGACGACCAGCGCGATGCCGCCGATCAGCGCCAGCACGAGCAGGAAACCGATGTTGTGCCGGCCGTGCGCCGTCGCCCACAGGGCGCGCGCGACGGCGACGCCGGTCAGCACGGCGCAGGTGGCGACGAAGGGATAGAAGCGTTCGCGAAACGTAGCGCTGTCGGCGAGCAGGTTCTGCTCGCACAGTTCGCGCTGGTAGGCCCGCGCGGCGGCGCTCACGCCGGGGCCGCCCTCGATCGCCGCAACGTCCGTCCACCCCGTACAGCACGCCAGAACGGCCTTTTCGAGCGGGCGGCGGGCAAAGGAGTCGGCGTCGGCCCGCGCCCGCCGCACCGATCCGCCGGCTTCCTCGAGCAGGCCGCGATCGACAAGCGAAAACAGCGCGAGATGCGTCGCGGCCTTCGCGCCGTCGCGCAGATGCGCGACCAGATAGGGGTCCTGCGCGATCTCCATGAAGCGTGCCGGCTGCGCCAGTTCGCGCTGGCGCTGGTCGTGGCGCAGCCAGAGATTGGCGGCCAGCGCCAGCAGCGCGTAGAACAGCAGGAAGAGCGGCCCGCTCACGACGCCGCACCTTCCAGTGCGAGGCGCAGGTGGCTGGCCAGGCGCGACAGCGCGAGCAGCGCCGGGCCGCCGGCGCCCGACGGCAGGCTCTGCTGCTGGCGGGCCTGCGCCAGCAAGGCGACGGCCTCGACGAAAGCCGCGTCGCGCGTCGCCGCAGCCACCGTCTCCAGCGCTTCGCGCGGCGAGGCGCACGCCTTGCCCTGCAGGCGCAGCAGGGCCGCCGCCGAGGCGCGCAAGGGGCCGGCCACTTCGGCCAGCACTCGGGGCAGCTGCTCCTCGCGCAGGCTGACCAGGACGTAGCGCTCGCGCAGGCGGATGGCGAGGTTGAGCAGCACTTCGCGCAGGCGCCGGCGCAACTCGGCCTCGTCGATCGGCAGCGCCTGCACCGGATCGCTGCCGTGCAGCACGCGATGACGGGCGCGGATGTCGTTGAACTTGACGGCGAAGAGTTCGGCGGCGACCGGCAATTCGTCTTCGAGCAGGAACATCACCTCGACGCGTGCCGCCGCATGCGCCAGGCGCAGCAGCTCGCGCAAGGCGGCGATGCGCTGCGCGTCGAAGGCGCGCAGCAGCATCAGGACATTGACATCGGACCTGGCGCGCAGGCGCCCTTCCGCCGCCGAGCCGAAGAGCAGCACGGAAAGCAGATCCGCGCCCAGCGCGGCGTCGGCCGCGCGCACGATTTCCGCGAGTACCGCTTCGACCGTCGCCAGCCGCTCGGCATCGGCCGCGGTTGCCCCATCCAGCGCTTGTTCCATGACACTCACCTCCCTGTTTTTTCGGCGCAGGGCAGGATTCCCCGCCTTTGTTGCTGGAAATCTTACCCTTCGCCAGGCGGGAAATGAACTTTTGCCGCGCTCCGGCAGTCTCCTTGAGCTGGCGCAGCAAGCCGAACACACGTCACGCCGTGACCTATGCATTTAAAATAACAGGGTTGCGCCGATGAATTGACTCCTTCATTCTTCGTCTTCACGACTCGCGAACCGGGAGCCAAGCCGACCATGCATCGTTATTTTCGCCGCCTGTTCTTCCTCGCCGCCCTTTGCGCGACGGGGCTTGCCAGCGCCGCCGGGCCCGACTGCTCGCGCCCGCTGACCCTGGCGCTGCACGAGCACGGCCTGCTGTATTCCCAGAGTACGGGCACTGGAATCGACAAGGATTTCGCCGACGAGCTGATCCGGCGCAGCGGCTGCAAGATCACCGTCACGGTCATGCAGCGCGCCAGGATCTGGCAGCTGATCGAGTCCGGCGCGCTCGATTTCAGCCTCTCCGGAATCACCAACGAGGCGCGCGATAAATACGCCGCCTTCGCCTGGTACTTCGCCAACAAGTACTACCTGCTGGTGCGCAGCGACGCCAGGGTGCAGCAGGTCGCGGATTTCGAGAACGACGCGAAACTGCAGCTCGGCGCCATCCGCGGCTTCCGCTACAGCCGCAATGCCAACCACTTGGTCGACCGGCTGAACGCGGAGCGGCGCGTCAGCTACTCGTCGGGCCTAGAACCGCTCTACGCAGTGCTGGCGTCGAACCGGATCCAGGGCATGATCATCGAGCCGTTCGACTATTCGCAGATTACCGGCAGCTCGATCCGGGACTTCACGAAGATCGTCGACACGCACGACGATCCGGTGCCGCATGGCCTGATCATGTCGAAACGCGCCATCGCAGCGGGCGAGCAGCAAAAATGGCGGGATCTGGTCGATGGCATGCGGGCGGACGGCACCACGCTGCGCATTTTCGAAAAATACTTCAGCCCCGACCTGGCCAGAGCCATGGTCAACTTCTGACCCGCATCATGAAGTGGCTCCGCCAACAGCTCCCGCTCCTGCTGCTGCTCGCCGTGTCGCTCGGCGTGAGCTATCTGCTCTGGCGGCACGAGCAGGAGAACGCCGCCACGACGATGCAGGCCGAACTCGATGCCGAGCTGCGCAACGCCTCGGCCAGCATCACCCAGCGCCTGGTGGCCTACGAGCAGATGCTGCGCGGCGTGCAGGGCCTGTTTGCGGCGACCGGCAGCGTCGGCCGCAAGGAATTCCGCGCCTACGTCGATGCCCTGCAGCTCGGCGCCGACTTCGCCGGGATCGAAGGCGTCGGGATTGCGCTGCTCGTGCCCACGGCGCAGAAGAGTGCGCATGTCGCCGCCCTGCGCGAGCAAGGTTTCCCGGACTACGCGATCAGGCCGGATGGCGAGCGCGAGCACTATGCCCCGATCGTGCAGGTCGAGCCCTTCATCGGAGAGAACCGGCACGTCCTCGGTTTCGACCCGTTCGCGGCGGGGCCGCGCCGCGCCGCCATGGAGCAGGCCCGCGATTCGGGCAACGCGGCGATTACCGCCAAGACCCGGCTGATCACGCAAGCCGCCGGCGACGACGGGGCCGGCTTCGTGATGTTCCTGCCGATCTATAAGGACGGCAGTCCGCACGACAGCGTCGAGGCCCGTCGCGCCAGCCTGATCGGCTGGGTGTTCGCGCCGTTGGAAATGAACAGCCTGATGGCCAGCCTGTACGGCGAAGCGGTCCTCGCCACCGACCTCAGGATCTACGACGGCGTCACCCCGTCCGAACACACGCTGATGTACCGCCGCGCCGCTGCCGGCGATATGCAGGAAAATGCGCAGAAAAACGCGCCGGAAAGCGCGCCGTTCGAGGCCACGGAATACCTGCAGATCGCCGGCCATCCGTGGACGCTGGTCGTCGGCATGCTGCCCGGCTTCGCGGCGCGCGGCGGCGTGGACAAGTCGCAACTGATCGGGGTCTCGGGGATCGGCCTGAGCCTGCTGCTGGCGCTGCTCGTCTGGCAGCAAAGGACCGGCCGGCGGCGGGCGATCGCGCTGGCCCGGCACATGACGCAGGAACTACGGGAGAGCGAGACGCGTTTTCGCCGCATGGCGCAATACGACACGCTGACCGAAGTGCCCAACCGCGCGCTGTTCAGCGACCGCCTGCGGCAGGCCATCACCCACGCGCGGCGCGACCAGACGCGCCTGGCGCTGCTCTATATCGACCTCGACAGCTTCAAGCCGATCAACGATACCTTCGGCCACCACGCCGGCGACCAGGTGCTCAGGGAGGCGGCCCGGCGGATGCAGGATTGCGTGCGCGAATCGGATACCGTCGGGCGGATCGGCGGCGACGAATTCGCCGTCTTGCTGAACATCGTCGAAGACGAGCACGACGCCTTCGCCGTCGCCGAGAAAATCCGCCAGTCACTCAATGCGCCGCTCGCGCTCGAAGGCAATCGCGTCAGTTCGATTTCGTCGAGCATCGGCATTGCCATCTACCCCGAGCACGGCAGCGACGACGCGCAGCTGTCGCGCAACGCCGACGACGCGATGTACTCGGCCAAGGCCCTCGGCCGCAACAACGCGCAATTCTGCAGCCTGAAATCCTGACCTGACTTACACCGCCGGCAGTTCGAGCACCACCGCCAGCCCACCACCTGCCGCCTCCTCCAGCCTGACCGTACCGCCGCAGCCGGCGACGATGCGGCGCACGATCGCCAGGCCGAGGCCGCAGCTGCCACCGGTGGCGCGTGCCGGCTCGATCTGGGCGAAGGCTTCGAGCGCGCGTGCGCGGTCGGCGCGCGAAATGCCCGGCCCGTGGTCGCGCACGCGCAAGGCCAGCGTCGCGTCGCGGGCGTGCGCCAGCGACACCTCGACCGGCGGCGCGCCGTGCTGCAGGGCGTTGTCGATCAGGTTGTCGAGCAGGCGCTGCAGGTTGCCCGGGGCCATGGCGACGGAGGCCGCCGCAGCCTCGGCGCTGACCTCGAGTTCGACCGGCCGGCCCAGTTCGCGGTGGCGCGCCACCGCATCGCGCAAGGCGTCGGCCAGACGCAGCGGCGGCGACTCGGCATCGGGTTGCTCGCTGCGCAGGAAAGCCAGGCACTGGGTAACGATGCGCTCCATGTCGTCCGCGTCGCGCGTCAGGCCGGCGCTTGTTTCGGAAGATTCGCTATCGCTCTCGAGCAGGGCCAGACGCAGGCGCAGGCGGGCCAGCGGTGCGCGCAGATCGTGCGTCAGGCCGGCGAGCATTTCGCGCCGTTCGGCTTCGGCGGCAGCCAGGCGGTCGAGCATGACGTTGTGCCGCTCGGCCAGGCGGCGCACCTCCTGCGGCCCCTCCGGCTTGACGCTGCGCGCGATGCCGTCGCCGGTAGCGGTCACCGCCTCGCCGAGGCGCGCCAGCGGGCCGACGATGCCGCGCACGAAGAACCACGCGATCAGCAAGAGGACGGCCAGGGTCAGCGCCAGCCCGACCCACAGGTCCGGCGGCAGGGCCTGCGGCTCGAAACGCGGCGGCGGCAGGACCAGCCACCAGCGCTCGCCGCCGGCCGTGAAGCCGATCCATAAACCGCTGCGCTGGCCGGGACCGGCATGACGCAGGCTGACCGGCTCGCCGAGGCGCTCGCCAAGATCGTCGGCCAGGCGCTGGGCAAAGCCGAATTCGGGCGTGTGCGGCGGCACGCCGGCGCCGTCCGGGCGCAACTGCAGGCCCTGTTCGCCGGCGTCGTCGGCCGAGAGGCGGCGGCGCGCTTCGCCGTCGAGGCCGGGCAGGACGGTCTGCAACAGCCGGATCTGCCCGGTCACCAGCTGCGTCGTCTGGCTGCGGTGCGAGGTGCGGCGGAAATGGCCGATCAGCTCGAAGGTCGCGACTTCGGCGACGGCGATCACGGCAATCACCAGGAGGACCGTGCGCGCCGCCAGCGAGGCGGGAAGAAAAGCGGCGAACAGCTTCATGGCGCCGTTCCGCCGGCCGCCGGCTCGCCGTCGGGAACGAAGACGTAGCCGACGCCCCACACCGTCTGCAGGTAGCGCGGATGCGCGTGGTCGGTTTCGATCAGGCGGCGCAGGCGGTGCATCTGCACGTCGATCGCGCGGTCGAAGGATTCGCTTTCGTCGCCGCGCGTCAACTCGAGCAGGCGCTCGCGCTTCATCGGCCGGTTGGCGTTGGCGACCAGCGCATTGAGCAGGGCGAACTCGCCGCTGGTCAGCGCGACCGGCTCGCCGTCGCGCAGGAGTTGGCGCGCGCCGCGATCGAAGGTCCACACGCCGAAACGAACAATGCCGCCCTCCGGGTCGGGCGACGCCGGTGGCCGCGCACCGCGGCGCAGCACGGCTTCGATGCGCGCCACCAGCTCGCGCGGATCGAAGGGCTTGCCGACATAATCGTCGGCGCCCATTTCGAGGCCGATCACGCGATCGACGGCTTCGTCGCGCGCGGTGAGCATGATCACCGGCAGCGTTTCGCCGCGCGCGCGCAGGCGCCGGCAGGCGGCCAGGCCGTCTTCGCCGGGCATCATCAGATCGAGGACGACGAGATGCGGCTGATAACGTTCGAGGTAGGCATCGAGCTGGCGCGTGTCGGGCAGGAGCAGCGTGTCGAAGCCGTGCCGGCCGAGATAGGTGGCGAGCAGCTGGCGCAGTTCGGGGTCGTCGTCGATCAACAGAATTTTTTTCATGGTCCGGGCCTGGCAATCCGTCGTACGGGGATGGCGCCATTCTATGCCGCGCTGCGGACCGCGCCCGGTGCCTGAAACAATTTGCAATTGCCGGCCCGGCCGGCGAAATCCTTTGCAATGAGGAGCGACCGAAAATGGCATCGTCACGAGAGACGGGCGAAGCTGGAATCTGGAATCAGACTTCGCCGCCGCCTCCGGATCAATCAACCCGACGACCAAGGAGCAGCAACATGAACCTGAAACCCCGCTTTTCCCCGCGCACACTGATCGCCGCACTGGCGCTGACGCTGGGCGTCACGGCCGCGGCCTTCGCGGCCGGCCCGAACGCGCAGCACTGCGGCCACGACGGCGGCCGGATGGAGCACGGCATGGGACACGGCATGAAGGAAATGTCGCGCCTGCACGGCGACCTCAAGCTCGACGCGAAACAGGAAGCGCTCTGGCAGGACGCCGAAAAAGGCGCCAGGGACAATATGAGCGGCATGCGCGAGCAGATGCACAAGCAACGCGAGGCGGCGCTGGCGACGCTCAGCCAGCCGGGCGCCGACCTGCGCGCCGTCCTGAAGCAGATGGACGAGTCGCGGGATGCCGCGCGCAAGCAGCACGAAGCGAACCGCGACCGCTGGCTGGCGGTCTACGACAGCCTCAATGCCGAGCAGAAGGAAAAGGCACGCCTCTTCTTCAAGAGCCGGTTCGAGCGCGTGGAGCACCGCGCCGAGCACCGCATGGACCGCCACGACTCCGGCTCAGGCCGCAGCGAGCGCGGCCGGAACTGAGCAGGACGGCGCGGACGCCGCAAGGCCGCCGGCGCTTCAGGTGCCGGTGACGGTCGTGCGGCGGCGCGCCACCTGTTCGAGACGCCGCTTCTCGGCCAGCACCTTGCTCGCGTAGCCGCCTTCGCCGTCCGACGAGCCGCCGTACTGCTGCAACCCGGCAATCAAGCCGCCGCCGCGGCGGATCGATTCCTGCAGGACCTGCACGCCGACCTGGACGTTGGTCACTGGATCGAGGAAGGGGCTGTCGCCCGCGCCTTCCGGCACCTTGTCCTTGTGATAGCGGGGGATCACCTGCATCAACCCCTGCGCGCCCATCGCGCTCTCGGCGAGCGGGTTGAAGCCCGACTCGATGCCGATGACGGCGACAATCAGCAGGGGATCGACGCCGCGCTCGCGGCCGGTGACCTGCGCGGCTTGGAAGATCGGCAGCAAGGCCTGCTGCGAGACCCGATAGCGACGGGTCACGTAATCCAGCGCACCGCGCATCGGCGGCGTCAGTCTTTCGACGACAGTAGACGGTTCATCGTCCGGATCGTTATCGCCATCGTCGCCGGCGTCGAGCGTTTCGTGCGGAACGTTGAGTTCCACCGTCAGAAACCCGCTGGTCAGTGTCTTGCCGGAAAATGCGTTGAAAAAAACGAGTGCCAGCAACAGCCCGGCAATCATCAAACCCAGTTGGACGAGGCTCGTGGTGGCGTTGATGTTGCGCGCTACCGGGGCGTTGAGCGTATTCGTTGCAGACATGTGCTCTCCTTTTCCGTAATCGTCGTCGCGTCGAGATACGAAAACGCGACAAATGTTCACAGGCGTGGATGCAAAACTTGCTTGCAGTGAAAGGATATCGTTGCGCCACCCTTGAATCCGGCAGCGGCGTCACCGCGATGCGGTGTGGATAATTCGCGTCCAAACGATATTTGTTGCAACGCAACAAGAACAAAGTCTATTGATTAATATGATCTTTGTCAATTACACAAAAACCGGTATGCTGCAGACCAACAAAAAAGGGCGGCAATGAGCCGCCCTTTTTTACCAATCCCGGCGCCAGCACGGGGCGGGATCAAAACGCGAGATCAATCCTCCTCCAGGCGCTCGCTCTTGTGCTGCGCGGTGAGTTGCTGTTGAACCGTGGGCGGCACCTGCGCGTAGTGGGAAAAAGCGATGCTGTAGGCGCCCTGCCCGCCGGTCAGCGACTTCAGGCGCGACTGGTAGTCGTCGAGTTCGGCCAGCGGTACCTGGCCGGTGATCGCCGCCGCGCCGCCGCTGCGCGGCTGCGTGCCGGTGACGTGGCCGCGCTTGCTGGCCAGGTCGCCGGTGAGATCGCCGATCGCCGCTTCCGGCGCCAGCACTTCGATATCGACCAGCGGCTCGAGCACGATCGGACTCGCCGCGCGAATCGCTTCGATCGTCGCCTTGCGCGCGGCGGTAAAGAAGGCGATGTCCTTGCTATCGACCGAGTGCGATTTGCCGTCGTACACGATGACGCGCAGATCCTGCACCGGGAAGCCGCCGACCACCCCGTCGGCCACCGCTTGGCGCACGCCCTTCTCGACCGAGACCATGAACACGCTGGGAATCGCGCCGCCCTTGACGATATCGACCAGCTCGAGCCCGGCGCCGCGCTCGAGCGGCTCGACGCGCAGCATTACTTCGCCGAACTGCCCGGCGCCACCGCTCTGCTTCTTGTGCCGACAGTGGCCATCGCCGTTCGCGGTGATCGTTTCGCGATAGGCGATCTGCGGCGCCTTGGTGTCGAGCTCCAGCTTGTACTGCTGCGCCATGCGCGAGAGCTTGGCGCGCAGATGCATCTCGCCGAGACCGCGAATCACCGTTTCGTTGGTCGTCGGATGGCGCTCGACCTTGAAGCAGGGGTCTTCGAGTTCGAGCTTGTGCAGGATTTCGAAGAGGCGCTGCTCGTCGGACTTGCGCCGGGTTTCCACCGCCAGCCCCTGCATCGGCTGCGGAAATTCGAGTGGCTTCAGATGGATGTGATCCTCGTCGTGCGAGTCGTGCAGCACGCTGTCGAACTCGATCTCGTCGACCTTGGCCACGGCGCCGATGTCGCCCGGCACGAGCGCGTCGACCTCGATGTAATCCTTGCCCTGCAGGCAATAGAGATGGCCGACCTTGAACGGGCGGCGGGCGTCGCCGACGAAGAGTTGCGAATCCTTTTTCACCGTCCCCTGATGCACGCGGAAGACGCCGAGCTTGCCGATGAAGGGATCGCTGACCACCTTGAAGACATGCGCCAGCACATGCTTTTGCGCGTCCGGCTCGGCCTTGAACGCGACCGCCTCGGTGCCTTTTTCGCCGCGATAGAAGAGCGGCGGATTGCCCTCGGCCGGATTCGGCGCGAGCCTGGCCAGCACGTCGAGCAGTTGCGGGATACCGGCGCCGGTGCGCGCCGAAACGAAGAGCACGGGAATCAGATGACCGGCGCGCAAGGCCTTTTCGAAAGGCGCGTGCAGCTCGTCGGGGCTCGGATCAGCGCCGTCCTCCAGATAGCGCGCAAGCAGGCTTTCGTCTTCCTCGACAATCTGGTCGATCAGCGCCCGGTGTGCGCCGGCGACCGACTCGAAATCGGCGTCGCCGGCGTCGTGGCCGAGCACCTCGACGACGTCGGCGCGATTGTGCGCCGGCAGATCGAGCAGCATGCACTCGCGGCCGAAGCGCTCGCGAATCTCGCCGAGCAGCGCCGGCAAGTCGACGTTTTCGGCGTCGATCTTGTTGACCACGATCATCCGGCAGACGCCGCGTGCGGCGGCCAGCTTCATCATGCGCTCGGTCGACAGCTCGATGCCGGTCTGTGCGTTAATCACGACGAGAGCGGTATCGACGGCGGCCAGCGCGCCGATCGCCTGCCCGGCGAAATCCGGATAGCCGGGTGTGTCGATCAGATGCACCCGCACGTCCTGCCAGTCGAAACTCGCCAGCGCCGCGCTGAGCGAATGGCCGAGCTCTTTTTCCTGCGCATCGAAATCGCAGACGGTGTTGCCCTTTTCAACCGCGCCGCGGCTGGTGATCGCCCCGGCCGCCGCGAGCAGCGCCTCGGCCAGCGTCGTCTTGCCGGCAGCGCCATGGCCGACGAGGGCGACGGTGCGAAGATTGGTGCTGATGTTCTGGCTCATTTTTATCCCCCTTTTTTATGCACTTTCGACTGCATTCATTCGTTTTTCCCGGGCGGAAGGCTGATCCGCGCGCAGTTTCGGCCGGCGGCCTTGGCTTCGTACAGCGCCCGGTCGGCGCGCGCGAAAACCGTCTCGAAATCGGCATCGTCCGGCCCCAGTTCGGTGCAGCCGATGCTCGCCGTAAAGCGCAAGGTCAGTTCGCCGGCCGGCACCGCGCAGGCCGCGATCGCGGCGACGATGCGCTCGGCCAGGTGCAGCGCACCCACGGCGTCGGTATTGGGCAAACACATGCCGAACTCCTCGCCGCCCAGCCGTCCGAACTGGTCGACATCGCGCAGGCAGCGCCCGCCGACCTCGGCAAACTTGCGCAGAACGGCATCGCCGATCGTATGGCCATAGGCGTCGTTGATGCGCTTGAAGAAGTCGAGGTCGAGCTCCATGAAAGCCAGAGGCTGGCCGTAGCGTTTGGCACGGCTGATTTCCTCGGTGCACAGATCGAGAAAGTACCGGCGGCTGTTCAGCCCGGTCAGTTCGTCGACCGCCGTCAGGCGCGACAACTCCTCCAGGCTGACGCGCAAGGCCGCATGCAAGGAGAGGATGTGCCGGCAGACGAACAGCGTCAGAACAGTCAGCAGGAGCAATAGACCGGAGACCACCTCGATGGCTTGGCGCGCAGCGTGCTGCTGAGAAATCCACAGCGCAAAGAAGATCCACAGGAAAAGGACAAAGAGCGCCGTCAATAGCTTGACCGCCCTTTCGGCAGAACGACTGCTGACATCCTGGCTGAGTCTCACCGTCGATTCCTCGCTGGATTTCCCGTTGACTCCCGAGTGGCTCCTTGGTGGATTCTTCGTGGATTCCTGGTTGAATCCCCGTGAATCCGCCGCCTCGATGGCGGCAGCATGCGGATTCATTCTACCCCGCGACAAGCGACACGGCTACGCGCAAACGGGCTTTGGCGGGCGCTCCGGCAGGCGCTGCCAACGTGCTAGAATTTTGCTCCCCACAGCCCCAGACGATAGCCCATCACCATGTTCTCCGGAATCATCGCGGCCGTTGGCCGCATCACCCAGCTCACCCCGCGCAACGACGGCACCTCGACGCTGCGCCTGACCATCGACGCCGGCAGCCTGGGTCTCGACGACGTCGGCCTCGGCGACTCGATCGCCTGCAACGGCGTGTGCCTGACCGTCGTCGAGAAAAAGGACAACAGCTTCTGCGTCGACGTCTCGCCGGAGTCGCTGTCGTGCACCGTCGGCCTGGCCGGAGAAGGCACGATCAACCTCGAAAAGGCGCTGCGCCTGGCCGACCGTCTCGGCGGCCACCTCGTCTCCGGCCACGTCGATGGCGTCGGCGAAGTGCTGCGTTTCGACCCGGTCGGCGAGCGTGACGACGGTTGCATGCTGCTCGAAATCCGTGCCCCGCAGGAACTGGCGAAATACATCGCGCGCAAGGGATCGATCACCATCGACGGCGTCAGCCTGACCACCAACTCGGTCGACGGCGCCGACTTCACAATCAACCTGATCCCGCATACCCTCGAAGCCACCACGCTCAAGCGCCTGCAGGCCGGCAGCCGGGTAAACCTGGAAGTGGACCTGATCGCACGCTACGTCGAGCGCATGCTGAGCGGCAACGCAGCCTGAACCGCGCAGCCCCGCTTCACAGGATGAAGTGGGTATTGATGAAATTCGACTTGTTGCCGAGCACGATGGCATCGAGCAGCTTCTTCGACGCCTCGGTCTGCTTCGCCGCGACCATGGTGCGGATCGAGAAGGCGCGCAGGGCGTCGTGCACGGACAGAGTGCCTTCGGCCGAGTCCTTGCGGCCGACGAAGGGAAAGACGTCGGGACCGCGCTGGCACTGGCAGTTGATGTTGACCCGGCAGACCTGATTGACCAGGGTATCGACCAGCGAGGCAACCTGCTCCGGATCGCTGCCGAAGATGCTGACCTGCTGGCCGTGGTCGGAGCTGATCACGTAGTCGAGCGGCGTTTCGATGTCCTCGAAGGTGGCCACCGGAATGATCGGGCCGAACTGCTCCTCGCGGTAAAGCTTCATCCCTTCCTTTACCGGGAAGAGTACGGCCGGGTAGAACAGGGTCTCCACGGTTGTACCGCCACCATCGTTGATCACCCGGGCGCCTTTGCCGACGGCATCGGCGATGCATTCGTTCATGTAGGCCACCATCTCCATTTCGGGCAGCGGCGTCAGCATGATGCCCGCCTCCCACGGCATGCCGATCGCCAGCTTGCCGACTTCCTCGCAGAAGCGACGCAGGAACTGTTCGGCGATCGACTGGTGCACCAGGATCATCTTGATTGCCGTGCAGCGCTGGCCGTTGAAGGAGAGCGCGCCGGTGATGCATTCCTTGACCGTCAGCTCGATGTCGGCGTCGGGCATGATGATCGCCGCGTTCTTCGCCCCGAGGCCGAGGATGGCGCGCAGGCGGTTGGTCTTCGGGTGCGACTTCTTGAGCTGGTCGGCGACCTCCGAGGAGCCGATCAGGGCCAGCACATTGACCTTGCCAGAGCCCATGATGTGCGGCACGACGACGTGCCCCTGTCCATAGACGATGTTGATGACGCCGGGTGGGAAGGCGCTGCGGAAGGCCTCGAGCATCGGGTAGTAGAGCAGCACGCCGAAGCGCGGCGGCTTGAAGAGCACGACGTTGCCCATGATCAGCGCCGGGATCAGCGTGCTGAAAGTTTCGTTCATCGGGTAGTTGTACGGCCCCATGCACAGCGCGATGCCGACCGGCGAGCGGCGGATCTGGGCGATCGTGCCGTCGACGATCTCGAAGCGCGAGTTGCTGTTGTCGAGCCGTTTCAGTTCCTCGACCGTGGCGCGGATGTAGTCGATGGTGCGGTCGAATTCCTTCTGCGAGTCGGCCAGGCTCTTGCCGATCTCCCACATGATCAGATTCACGATCTCGCGCCGGCGCGCGACGATCTGGTTGGTGAAGTCGCCGACGCAGGCGATGCGCTCGGCGACCGAGAGATTCGGCCACTTGCCGCGCCCGTGATCGTAGGCGGTAACGGCGGCAGCCAGCGCGGCGTCGGCCTCGGCGGTGCCGGTCACCGGCACGCTGCCCAGTTCGACGTGGGCCAGGCGGCCATCCGCGCCGCTGACGCAGACCGGCGAATGCACCGCACGCGTCTCGCCTTTCCAGATACGCATTTCGCCGTTGATCAGGATGGCACGCTGATGGATCGGCGCCAGGATGCGGCAGTCGGCCGGAATCTCGTTTTCGCGGGGAAACAGGGCGGCCAGTTGTTCGGTGGTTTTCATGGCGATCTCGCAAACACAGGGACGACAAAAGTGAAGCGCACGGTAATTGTGAGTCGCCCCTTCCAATTTCGTTCTTGCGGCAGGCGGCGTCTTCCCCATTAAACGGGAAAGCGCCGGGAATAGCCAATAGGGTGCCGAACGGGATGCTAAAATGCGCGATTGACGCCTCACTGGAACAAAACGCATGATCGCACCGCACAACCCCGCCATGGCTACGACCGAAGAGATCGTCGCCGAACTGCGCGCCGGACGCATGGTCATCCTGGTCGACGAAGAGGATCGCGAGAACGAAGGCGATCTCGTGCTCGCCGCCGAACACGTCACGCCGGAAGCCATCAACTTCATGGCCAAATACGGGCGCGGCCTGATCTGCCTGACGCTGACCGCGGAACGCTGCCGCCAGCTCGGCCTGACGCAGATGGCGCGCGACAACAAGAGCCAGTTCAGTACCGCTTTCACCGTCTCGATCGAAGCCGCCGAGGGCGTCACCACCGGCATTTCGGCGCAGGATAGAGCGCGCACCGTGCAGGCCGCCGTGGCGAAAAACGCCCGCGCCGAGGACATCGTGCAGCCTGGCCACATTTTCCCGATCATGGCCAAGCCCGGCGGCGTGCTGGTGCGCGCCGGCCATACCGAGGCCGGCTGCGACCTCGCGCAACTGGCCGGCCTCGAACCGACTTCGGTGATCTGCGAAATCCTCAAGGACGACGGCACCATGGCGCGCCTGCCGGACCTGATGGAATTCGCCAGGGAACACGGCCTGAAGGTCGGCACCATCGTCGACCTGATCCACTACCGCAGCGCCCACGAGACGCTGATCGAGCGCGTCGTCTCCAAGCCGGTGGCCACCGCGCACGGCGAGTTCACCCTGCACGCCTTCGTCGACCGCGCCTCCGGCGCCACGCATCTGGCGCTGACCAAGGGCGAGATCAAGCCCGACGTCGAAACGCTGGTGCGCGTGCACGAACCGCTCTCGGTCCTCGACTTTCTCGACCCCGGCAGCCGGCGGGCGGCATTCACGCTCGACCAGGCGCAGGAAGCGCTGGCCCGTCACGGCCATGGCGTCATCGTCCTGATGCACCGCGCCGAGGACGGCGAAGCGCTGCTCGCCCGCCTGCAAAGCGATCCCGCCGTCGCGCCGCCGCAAACCAAGTGGGACCCGCGTATCTACGGAATCGGCGCGCAAATCCTGCGCAATCTCGGCGTGCGCAAGATGAAGCTGCTCGCCAGCCCGCGCAAGATGCCCTCGATGACCGGTTTCGACCTGGAAGTCACCGCTTACATCGCCAGCCCCGCCGAGCTGGCGCAACAAGCCAAATAAGCAAGGTAAAGAGCAAGGAAACCGACATGGCCCGCTTCGACAACATCTACGAATACGAACCCCGCCTGAACGGCGCCGGCCTGACGGTCGGCATCGTCATGAGCCGCTTCAACCAGGACATCTGCGAAGGCCTGCTCAGCGCCTGCACGGGCGAGCTCAAACAGCTCGGCGTCGCCGACGGCGGGATCGTCATCGCCACCGTTCCCGGCGCGCTGGAAATCCCGCTGGTCCTGCAGACCATGGCGCAGAGCGGCCGCTTCGACGCGCTGATCGCGCTCGGCGCGGTGATCCGCGGCGAAACCTATCACTTCGAGGTGGTCTCCAACGACTCCTGCCGCGCCGTGATGGACGTGCAACTCGACGCCGGCATACCGGTCGCCAACGGCATCCTGACCTGCGAAAACGACGATCAGGCGCTGGCCCGCATGCAGGAAAAGGGAAGCGACTGCGCCCGTACCGCCATCGAAATGGCCAACCTGCTGCGCGCCATCGGAGAATGAAGGCCATGAGCGACAAGCCCGAATCGGCCACCCCGGCGACCGAAAAAACCGCCAAGCCGGCCGCCAAATCCCCGCGCCGCCGCGCCCGCGAATTCGCCCTGCAGGGCCTCTACCAGTGGCGCATCGGCGGCAACGACGAAGCGGCCATCGAAGCGCATCTGCACGACATCGCCGGCTTCGACAAGGCCGACCGCGAGTTTTTTACCGGCTTGCTGCGCGGCGTGCTGGCCCAGCGCGAGGCGCTGCAGGAACAACTGCAGGGCAATCTCGACCGCCCCTTCGCCGAGCTGTCGCCGGTCGAAGCCTGCGTCCTGCTGGCCGGCGCTTTCGAGCTCGCCAACTATCCGCAGACGCCGTACCGCGTGATCATCAACGAAGCCATCGAGCTGACCAAGGGCTACGGCGGCACCGATGGCCACAAGTTCGTGAACGGCGTGCTCGACAAGCTGGCGGCCCGGCTGCGCCCGGTCGAAGTAGAAGCCAAGCGCGCGGCGCGCGCAAAAAGCTAAGCGCCGTCGCCCCATCCCTGCCCGACGGGAATCGCGTCGCGGCACCTTGCCCGAGGTTGGTCCGTGCCCTCCGAGTTCGATCTGATCGCCCGCTACTTCGCCAGGCCGACGCCGCAAGCGGTGCTCGGCCCCGGCGACGACTGCGCGCTGATCGCGCCCTCACCCGGCATGGAGCTGGCGATCACCACCGACATGCTGGTCGCCGGCGTGCACTTCCTGCCCGACACCGACCCGCGGCAACTCGGCTGGAAGACGCTGGCGGTCAATCTCTCCGACCTCGCCGCGATGGGTGCCAAACCGCGCTGGGTGTTGCTCGCCGGCAGCCTGCCGGAAGCCGACGAGGCCTGGATCGCCGCTTTTGCCGAAGGACTGTTCGCCTGCGCCGGACGTTACGGCGTTGATCTGATCGGCGGCGACACGACGCGCGGCCCGCTTAATCTGTGCCTTACCGCGCTCGGTGAAGTTCCCGCCGACGGCGCGCTGCGCCGGGACGGCGCGCAGGTCGGCGACGACCTCTGGGTTTCCGGACAACCGGGCCTTGCCGCGCTGGGCCTCGCGCAACTGCAAGGCAAAACGCAATTGCCCGAGGCGCTCGCCACGCGCTGCATCGCCGCCCTGCAACGCCCGCTGCCGCGCATCGAACTCGGGCTGGCCCTGCAAAACCGCGCCCTGGCGCACGCCGCGATCGACGTTTCCGACGGCCTGCTCGCCGATCTCGGCCACATCCTCGAACGCTCGGGCGTCGCCGCCGAAGTCTTCGGCACGCAACTGCCCTACCTGCCGGGCGGCGCCGACCCGGTGCTGGCGCGCCAATGCCAGCTGGCCGGCGGCGACGACTACGAACTGGTCTTTACCGCCCCCACCGCCAAGCGGCTTGAACTGGCCGGACTGGCGGCGCAACTCGATCTGCCGCTCTGGCGTTTCGGCCGCATCGTTGCCGGTAGCGCCGGCTCGCTCAGCCTGCTCGACGAAAACGGCCAACCGCTCCCCATAGACCGCAAAGGATTCGACCACTTTGATTAAGTCCAACACACCGCCCTCGATCCGCTTCCTGTTTTCGCACCCGGCGCACCTGATCGCCTGCGGCTTCGGCAGCGGCCTCTCGCCGGTCGCCTCGGGCACCGTCGGCACCCTCTTCGCCTGGCTCTCGTTCCCGCTGCTCAGCCGCTGGATGAACGAAGCCGAACTGATCGCCTTTCTCGTCGTCTGCTTCATCGGTGGCGTGCTGGCCGCGCACAAGACGGGGCGCGATCTGGGCATCGTCGATCACGGCGCCATCGTCTGGGACGAAATCGTCCCCTTCTGGATGGTCCTCGTTTTCTGCCCGCCGCACTGGCTGTGGCAAACCGCGGCCTTCTTCCTGTTTCGCTTCTTCGACATCGTCAAGCCGCAGCCGGCACGCTATTTCGACGAGAAGGTGAAGAACGGTTTCGGCGTGATGACCGACGACCTCGTCGCCGCCGGCTACACGGTATTCGCGCTGGCCGTCCTGCAGTTCGCGCTCAAATGAAGCAGCCAGCGCTCGAAAGCCTCGCCGCGCGGGTCGGCGCCCTGCTCCTGGCCAACGGCCAGCAACTGGCGACGGCCGAATCCTGCACCGGCGGCTGGGTGGCGCAATGCCTGACCGCCATTGCCGGCAGTTCGGAGTGGTTCGAGCGCGGCTTCATCACCTACTCGAACGAAGCCAAGCAGGAGATGCTGGGGGTCGGCGCCGATACCCTGCTCGCCCACGGTGCGGTCAGCGAAGCCTGCGCCATCGCCATGGCCGACGGCGCGCTGCGCCACAGCCGGGCCGACTGGGCGCTGGCGATCACCGGCGTCGCCGGACCGGGCGGCGGCTCGCCGGAGAAGCCGGTCGGCACCGTCTGCTTCGCCTGGGCCGGACCGGACGGGCAGCGCGACAGCGAAACCTGCCGCTTCGCCGGCAATCGCGAAGCGATCCGCGCGCTGTCGGTCGCCCACGCGCTGACCGGCGTTCTTCGCCGCGCACCGCTGATGAGCGTTTAGGAAAGCGGCCCGCCCGGGATTTCGTTTTTCTCCGCCGGATCGGCCGGAGTGCCAAGCATTCCACAGAAGTAAAAATTTTCATGGCTTAAAATGCGCGGCCATGCGCTTCAAGCCTTCCCTCCTCCCGCTGCTTACCGTCTTGCTCGGCGCAGGCGACGTTGCAGCCCTCGGTCTCGGACCGATGACGGTGCATTCCCGCCTCGGCGCGCGCTTTTACGCCGAAGTTGAATTGCTCGGCGTGCCGACCGACGGCCGGGCGATCTCCGAATGTTTCCGCCTGACCCAGCCGACCGACCCCGAGACGGGCATCGCCGCGCTGATGCGGGGACAGATCACGATCGAGCGCCAAAGCGGCAAGCCGCGCCTGCTCATCCGCTCCGAGCAGTCGATCAACGACCCCGTTCTGCAAGTCAGCGTGCGCGCCGGCTGCGGCGCCGAGGTCGTGCGCGACTACATGCTGATCATCGATCCGGCCGACGCGAAAGCCGTAAAACCGCCGCCTGCCGCCGCCGTAACCACTGTGTCCGGCAAACCACCGGTGCAGCCTGCGGCGACGGCGCGCCCACGAGCTGCGGACGATCTCTACCCCGAGCGCTGGCAGGCCGGCGACGGCGAATCGGCGCAGTCGATTGCGCGCAATCTCTTTCCGCGCCAGCCCAGCGCGCAGCGCCGTTTCTTGACGGCCTTGCAGGCGAGCAATCCCGACATCGATTTCGGCGCGAACGGAGACGCCCCGCTTGCCGCCGGGACGTCGTTCAACATCCCCGATACCCGGCGGCGACCGGCGGGCGGCGCGGCGAAGACGGACCAGCCGATCGCGCTCGAAGCCGCACCGGCGCGGCCTAAAAAGGAAAGATATCCACCGTCGCCGGCGCGCGCCGGCAGCGGACGCATGGCGGACCGGCTCAGCATTTCGGGCAACGCCGACGACGACGCACCGGCCGATGGCCTGCCCCTGCGCCTGGCAACCGGCCTGTCTTCCCGCGCGTCGGCCGGAACGACGGAAAACGGGCGCGCCATCCTTCGCCTCGAATACAAACTACTGCGCGCACTTTACGATCAGGCCGGCGAGCAGTTGAGTCTGGCCGAACAGGTTCGGCAACTGGAAGCATCGGCCGCCGAGTTGCAGGCGGCAGCCGAAAACGGCGCGCGCCCGGTGCCACCGCCGGAGGTGGGGATCAGCGTGGCGCCGGCCACCGTGCCGCAGGAAATTGCGGCACCGCAAGCAGCTCGTCGCGTCAGGCTGGAAGCGACGGACAACACGAGCGCCTGGCTCGCACTGGGCGGGCTGCTCGGCGCGGTCGCCCTTGTCGTCTGGTTCCTCCGCCGGCACGCGCGCCAGGCCCCGCGTGCGCCGCTGGGCCTGGCGCCGGAAAATCCGCCGGCAACCGAAAAAGAGGCGGCAGAGGAAGCGCTCCCCTGGTCGATGGCGGACGATCCGACGCGCATGGCCAACGCCACCGGCGAGCAGCCTTCGCACGAAACGCTGCTGCTCGACGCCGGCCCGGAGCCGCAGTCCCAACCGGTTCGTCCGCCGGAGCAAGCCATCCCGCCCGAGAGCACGGCCCTCACCGAGCACGCCGAGTTCAATCCGGTGATGGAACTCGCCGACATCATGCTTTCCTTCGGCCGCGTCAAAGGTGCCACCGAAGCGCTGCTCGAATATATCGAATCGAGCCCGAACGAAGCGCTGCAGCCGTGGCTGAAACTGCTCGACATCTACCGCCAGGGCGGAATGCGCGAGGAATATGAAGGCCTGTCGCAAAAACTCAAGTTTCATTTCAACGTCGCGCCGAGCGACTGGGAGGCGACGGCGGGAATCAAGCTCCAGCACCCCACGCTCGGCGACGAGGAGTCAGCCCCCCTGGAAACCCTGCTGTCGCGCCTGCCCAATGTTGGGCAGATCGCGCACGTCAGGGACGAAATCACCCGCACCTGGGACAGGCGCGAAGGTCTTGCCTATCTGAACAAGCTCCTGCACGACAACCGCAAGGGCGAGCGCCAAGGCTTCGCCTTGCCGACAGTAAGCGAACTGCTTTTCCTGCTCGACGTCCTCGACCGGCGCCTCAAAACCGCAAAAACGCCAGCCTGACGAAACCTTATCGGCCAAACCTGATTTACTGTATATAATCACAGTATTCGACGCCAGCGAGCTGCGCAGTCGAACATGAGATAATCCGGTCAATTCAGGCAAAGGACACGCAATGGACGAAAACAAGGCGAAAGCGCTCGCGGCCGCGCTGGCTCAGATCGAAAAGCAGTTCGGCAAGGGCTCGATCATGAAAATGGGCGAGGGGGCGATCGCCAACGACATTCAGGTCGTCTCCACCGGCTCGCTCGGGCTCGATATCGCGCTCGGCATCGGCGGCCTGCCGCGCGGCCGCGTCGTCGAAATCTACGGTCCGGAGTCGTCCGGCAAAACGACGCTGACCCTGCAGGTCATCGCCGAAATGCAGAAGCTCGGCGGCACGGCAGCCTTCATCGACGCCGAACACGCGCTGGACCCGACCTATGCGCAGAAGCTCGGCGTCAAGATGGACGAGCTCCTCATTTCGCAGCCCGACACCGGCGAGCAGGCGCTGGAAATCGCCGACATGCTGGTGCGTTCGGCGAGCGTCGACGTGGTGGTCATCGACTCGGTCGCCGCGCTCGTGCCGAAGGCCGAAATCGAAGGCGAGATGGGCGATTCGCTGCCCGGCCTGCAGGCCCGCCTGATGAGCCAGGCGCTGCGCAAGCTGACCGCCAACATCAACCGGACCAACACGCTGGTGATCTTCATCAACCAGATCCGGATGAAGATCGGCGTCATGTTCGGCAGCCCGGAAACCACCACCGGCGGCAACGCGCTCAAGTTCTACGCCTCGGTCCGCCTCGACATCCGGCGCATCGGCAGCATCAAGAAGGGCGACGAAGTGGTCGGCAACGAAACGCGCGTCAAGGTCGTCAAGAACAAGGTCTCGCCGCCGTTCCGCGAAGCGATCTTCGACATTCTCTACGGCGAAGGCACGTCGCGCGAGGGCGAGATCATCGAACTCGGCGTGTTGCACAAGCTGGTCGACAAATCCGGCTCCTGGTACGCCTACAATGGCGAAAAAATCGGGCAGGGCAAGGACAATGCCCGCGAGTATCTGAAAGCCAACCCGCAAATCGCCGAAGAAATCGAGGGCCGGATTCGCGCCGCCGTGAACGTCCCTACGGCGCAGCCGATCAAAGCGGCCGAGTAAAATAACGCGATGAGCGGCACGCTGCGCGAACGGGCCTTGCGGCTGTTGGCGCGCCGCGAGCATGCCCGGCTCGAGTTGTCGCGCAAGCTGGCGCCGCACGCCGAGTCGACCGAGCAGCTGGAAGCGCTGCTCGACGACCTCACCGCGCGGTGCCTGCTGTCCGACGAACGCTATGTTGAAATGCGCCTGAACGCGCGCAGCGCGCGCTTCGGCAACGCCCGTCTGGCGCACGAATTGCGCACGCAGGGCGTCGCCGAGGAACTGGTCAGCGAAGCGCTGGCCGGCGGCACGGACGAACTGACCCGCGCCCGCCAGGTGTGGCGGCGCAAATTTGGCGAGCCCCCCGCCGACGCCGGCGAACGCGCCCGTCAGATGCGCTTTCTGATGAGCCGGGGCTTCTCGGGCGAAACCATTCGGCGCGTATTGCGCGGCGACTTTGAAGACGATTGAACGATGTCCGACACGAAAAGTACCCTCTCGGCGCACAACCTGAAAAAGCGCTACAAATCGCGCACCGTGGTGCACGACGTTTCCTTCGAAGTGGGCAGCGGCGAAGTGGTCGGCCTGCTCGGACCGAACGGCGCCGGCAAGACGACCTGCTTCTACATGGTCGTCGGGCTGGTCGCCTGCGATGGCGGCGATGTCCATTTCGACGACGACAAGCTGACGCACCTGCCGATCCACAAGCGCGCCCAGCTCGGCGTCTCCTACTTGCCGCAGGAAGCCTCGGTGTTCCGCAAGCTGACGGTCAGCGAAAACATCAAGGCCGTGCTCGAACTGCAGAATCTGCCGGCCGTGGAAATCGAGACCCGCCTCGAGCGCCTGCTCGACGAACTGCATATCGGGCACATCCGCAACAGCCCGGCCGCCTCGCTGTCCGGCGGCGAACGGCGGCGCGTCGAAATCGCCCGCGCGCTCGCCACCGAGCCGCGCTTCATCCTGCTCGACGAGCCGTTTGCCGGCGTCGATCCGATCGCCGTGCTCGATATCCAGAAGATCATCCGCTTCCTCAAGGAGCGCAATATCGGCGTCCTGATCACCGACCACAACGTCCGCGAAACCCTCGGCATCTGCGACCACGCCTACATCATCAACGAGGGCGGCGTGCTTGCCTCTGGTCGCCCGGACGAAATCATCTATAATGAAAGCGTCCGGAAAGTTTATCTGGGCGAGAACTTCCGCCTCTGAATCGGTCAGCCAATTTTCCAGAAACGCAGAATAATACGGGCAACCCCCTCTTCTTTCCCGACCGGCGGCCGATCAGGCTCCGCACATGAGACCATCCCTCCAACTCAAGCTCTCGCAGCATCTCGCGCTGACGCCACAGCTGCAACAGTCGATCCGTCTGCTGCAGTTGTCGACGCTCGAACTCGAGCAGGAGCTGGAAAAATATCTGGTCGAGAACCCGCTGCTCGAACGCGAGGAAGAAGAATACGCACCGCCCCCCCCGCAGCCGGGGTCCAGCGAGGAGGAGTCGGCCAAAGCCGAAAAGCCGGAACCGGAACCGAGCGAGCCCTCGTCGGCCGACGACGAAAGCTGGCTCGGCGAGGAAGGCAGCTACTCGAGCGCTTCCGGGTCCTTTGACGACGACGACAACGAGTATCACGACGTCCAGGCGGCAACGACCTCGCTGCGCGAGCATCTGTCCTGGCAACTCGGCCTGATGACCATCCCGGAGCGCGACCGGACGCTGGTGCAGTGCCTGATCGACGCCCTCGACGACGACGGCTACCTGACCCAGTCGCTCGAGGAACTGGCCGAAGCCTTACCGCCGGAACTGGAAATCGAGCTGGAAGAACTGCAAATCGCGCTCCGGCATCTGCAGTATTTCGACCCTACCGGCGTCGGGGCGCGCAATGCTCAGGAGTGTCTGGCGCTCCAGCTGGAAGTCCTGCCGGCCGACGAAACGCAGATACTGGCGCTGAAGATCGTGCGCAATCATCTCGAGTTGCTGGCCGGCCGCGACTTCGTCAAGCTCAAGAAACTCACCGCCTGCGACGACGACGCGCTACGCGCCGCACAGCTCCTGATCCGCAGCCTCAATCCGCGGCCCGGCGCCCAGTACGCGGCACTCGACGCACGCTATATCACGCCCGACGTGGTAGTGCGCAAACTGCGCGGGCACTGGACGGTGAATGTCAATTCCGACGCCTTTCCACGTCTGCGCATCAATCGCCTGTACGCCGACATCCTTTCCAAGCAGCGCGGCTCGGGGCTCGCCGGCCAGTTGCAGGAAGCGCGCTGGCTGATCAAGAACGTGCAGCAGCGCTTTGACACGATTCTGCGCGTGGCGCAGGCTATCGTCGACCGGCAGCGCCAGTTCTTCGATCACGGCGAAGTCGCGATGCGCCCGCTGGTGCTGCGCGAGATCGCCGACATTCTCGGGCTGCATGAATCAACCGTCTCGCGCGTCACGACGCAGAAATACATGGCGACGCCGCGCGGGATTTTTGAACTGAAATACTTTTTCGGCAGTCACGTCGCCACCGAAACCGGCGGTGCCTGTTCGGCAACCGCCATCCGCGCGCTGATCAAGCAGCTGATCGGTTCCGAAGACCCGAAAAAACCGCTTTCGGATAGTCAGATATCCGAAGTTCTTGGCCAGCAGGGGATTGTCGTCGCACGGCGAACGATTGCAAAATACCGTGAAGCGCTCAGTATCCCGCCGGTCAATTTACGCAAGTCCATTTAAAAAGGAGCCACATCATGAACCTGCAAATCAGTGGACACCACCTCGAAGTCACGCCGGCCATTCGCGAATACGTCACCGGCAAGCTCGAGCGGGTCACCCGTCACTTCGATAACGTCATCGACGTGAACGTGATTCTGTCGGTGGAGAAGCTGAAGCAGAAGGCCGAGGTTACGGTCCACCTGCCCGGCAAGGATATTTTCGTCGAAGAAATCGGCGAAGACCTCTACGCCGCCGTGGACAGCCTGGTCGACAAGCTTGATCGCCAAGTCCAAAAGTACAAGCAAAAACTGCAGGATCATCACCGCGGCGAAAAAATCGCCGACCACATCGTTACCGAGTGATCCGCCGCGCAGCGGGGCCGGCCTCGGCCTTCCCCGCTCGTAGCGGCTTTGCCGCCCAAGTTCCTCCACCAGCCGCTTCCGGTTTCCGCGTCGAATGAGCCAGATCACCAAACTCCTGCCCCTCGAAAACATTGCCCTCGAACTGGATGCAAGCAGTAAGAAGCGCGTCTTTGAACAGGCCGGCCTGCTGTTCGAGAACAATCAGGGGATTGCCCGCAGTACGGTGTTCGATAGTCTGTTCGCCCGCGAAAAACTCGGCTCGACGGGACTTGGCCAAGGTATCGCCATTCCGCACGGCCGCATCAAAGGCCTGAAGGAAGCAACCGGCGCCTTCCTTCGCCTCGCCGCACCGGTGCCTTTCGATTCGCCGGACGGCAAACCGGTTTCCCTGCTGTTCGTGCTGCTGGTTCCCGAACAGGCCACTGAACAGCATCTGCAAATTCTCTCCGAACTGGCCCAGCGCTTCTCAGACCGTGCCTGCCGCGATGCGCTCAGCGCAGCTTCCGACGCAGCGGAAGTTCGACTACTTTTCGCCGCGGCCTGACCATGAGCGCCATGCGCCGCTTCAGCATCGCCCAGCTCTACGAGGATCACCGCGACAAGCTGAAGCTGTCGTGGATCGCCGCGATCGGTCTTGACCGACAGATCGAACTCAAGGAGCAGGGCAATTACGGTGCCGATGTGGTCGGCCACCTCAACCTGATCCACCCGGAGCGTCTTCAGGTCATTGGCAAAGCCGAGCAGACCTGGTCGACGCGCGTCAGTCCGGACCGCCTGCGCCATCAGATAGAGGATCTGATGACTGCGGCGCCGCCCGCGTTGATCGTTGCCGACGGCCTGGAAGCACTGCCGGTCATTCAAGAGGCCTGCGAAGCGACGCAGACCCCGCTGTTCGTCAGCCCGAAACCCTGTTCGGCCGTCATCGACCTGCTACGCATCTATCTGTCGCGCCGACTCGCCGATACGGCCTCGGTGCACGGCGTGTTCATGGACGTCTATGGCATGGGCGTCCTGATCACCGGCGATTCGGGGGTCGGCAAGAGCGAGCTCGCGCTGGAACTCATCTCGCGCGGCCACGGTCTGGTCGCCGACGACGTCGTCGAGCTGGCGCGCATTGCGCCGACGACGATCGAAGGGCGCTGCCCCGGCATGCTGCGCGACTACCTCGAAGTGCGCGGCCTGGGGCTCCTCAACATCCGGACAATTTTCGGCGAAACCGCCTCGCGCCGGAAGATGAAGCTCAAGCTGATCGTCCACCTGCAAAAACCGGTCGCCAGTGCAGACGCTCCGCGCCTGCCGCTCGACGCGCAGACGCAGGAAATTCTCGGTATCCCGGTACGCAAGGTGATCATCCCCGTCGCCGCCGGCCGCAACCTTGCGGTCCTGCTCGAAGCCGCCGTGCGCAATACCATCCTGCAACTGCGCGGCATCGACAGCATGGGCGAGTTCATCAATCGGCAACAACAGGCGCTACTTGACGACGACATATAGACGACGGCTATAATCGCTGCACCACCCATCCTTGACGGAGGAATTCCTGATGAAGACCAGAATCGCCTTGTTCGCTCTCGCACTCTCCTTTGCTGCGGGCGGCGCCTTTGCCGCCGAGGAAATGAAAAAAGCCCCTTCGCCCGCTCAGAAGGCGCAACAGGAAAAAATGAAAGCCTGCAATGCCGAAGCCGGCGAAAAGAAGGTCAAGGGTGACGAACGCAAGAAATTCATGAGCGAATGTCTCGGCGGCAAGGCCGAAGCGGCCGGCAGCAACGCCTGTGCGGCCAGCGCCGCCGAGAAGAAACTGGCCGGCGCGGCCAAGAAAAGCTTCATGAAGAAATGCGAAGCCGATGCCAAAGCGCCGGCCGCTGCCGAAATGGCCAAGCCGGCCAAATAGGCGCCAGCCGCCCCGGAATGCCAGCCGATTGTAGGCTGGCATTTTTTTTGACACAATCGGCTACTCGCCTCCGCTTTAAAGGTGGTCCGCAATGCAGCGCCTCGTCGTCGCCCTCCTCTTCTGCGCCACCCTACCGAGTGCCTTCGCCTTCAATTTTTCCGAAGAAGACCAGCAGCAGAAGGCGGCGGACGACGCCGCGCAGCGGAAAATCAGCCACGACCTGGCGACGCCGTGCAAGGCGGCGCTCAAGGACCGCAAGATCATGGTCGTCATCGGCGAGCGCAGCAGTCGCGGCATCAATGCGCAGCAGAGCAACTACGGCCCGCATTTCAATTCGATCAACCAGCGTCTGCGCAACCTCGGCCTGAAAACCTATACGCAGCAGGAAATCACGGCGCAGGTGGCGCAGGCCGAAATCGACGCCTACTTCCGCAACGACCCGGACGCCGCACTCAACGCATCGCGCAAGATGGGCGCCGATTTCATCCTGCGCGGAACGATTTCCAGCCGCAGCGCAATCAACCCGGTGCTGCGCATTCCCGAAGTCTATGTGAACATGGGCTTCACGCTCTCGGCGGCCGATGGACGCAGCATTTCCGACGTTGCGGCGCATGCCGAGTCGTATTCTGGCACCGATACGCTGGGGATGGCGCTCACCCTGGTCAACGAACAGGCTTCCGGCGTCGTCGCGAAGCTCTACGGCGATTACTGCCGCAACGCCGGGATCAGCGGCGCGACACAAAAGAAACAATCCAAATAGCTCTCGAGGGGAATTCCAATGAAAACATTCAGCAAGCGTTCCACCGTCGCTCTGGCCATCTGCAGCGCACTGACCATCCCGACCGCACTGGCCCAGCCCAGCTTCAGCAACCCGTCGCCGACCGCCGGCAGCAGCACCTCGGAGAAGGCCAACGAAATGGCCGACAAGGCCGTCTATAAGCCGATCGAATACACCAACGCAGCCAAGAAAGGCCCGGCGCTGGTCGTCATCCCCGGCGAGGTGAAGAGCAACAACGCCACCTTCACGCAGAAATACGGGCCGAACAACATCGCCGACTACGGCGAACTCGAACTCGGCAAGGCCAACTTCAAGATCCTCGAGCGCGCCGACATGGGCCCGCTGCTCAATGAATTCCAGCTCGCCTACACCATGGGCGACCCGCAAGCGGCACGCAAGATGCTGCAGAAGGGCAAGTTCAAGACGACCAAGTGGGTGGTCAAGTTCGACATCCTGAAGGCCGAACAGGTCGCGCAGGCGCAGTCGGGCTTCGACGGACGGGCCGTCGGCTCGCTGATCGGCATCTTTGGCGGCGGGCGCGGCGGAGCGGCCGGCAACGTCGTCGCCAGTTCGGTACAGACCGGCGAAAGCACCGGTATCTGGATCATCGGCATGCGCTACAAGATCATCGATGCGAACACCACCGAGCAGGTCGCCACCGGCTATGCCGAGGAAAAAATGGAACTCGGCGCCAAGGGCAGCTCGGTCCTCGGCGTATCGTCCAGCGAATCCGGCGGGCTGACGCTCGATTCCCTCGTCCAGCGCCTGGTCCAGAAAACCGTCTGGGAAATCGACAGCAAGTACAAGTGATTCGGGACTGAACGGCGATCATCCGGTGGGGAGAAGTCATGGCGGAACATCTGCACAAGCTTGGCAAGTACGAAATTCGCCGTGAACTCGGGCGTGGTGCGATGGGCGTCGTCTTCGATGCCTGGGACCCGTCGATCGAACGCCGCGTCGCGCTCAAGACGGTTCGCCGCGATCAGCTGGACGGCAGCGAAGCGCAGGAAATGCTCGATCGCTTCAAGCGCGAAGCGCAGGCCGCCGGGCGTCTCTCGCACCCGAACATCGTCGCGGTGTACGAATACGGCGAAGACGACGGTACGGCCTTCATCGCCATGGAGTACGTCGAGGGACGCGAGCTGAAGGACTACTTCGACAAGAGCGAGCGCTTCGCACTGCCGCAGGTCGGCCGCATCATGGGCGAACTGCTCGATGCGCTCGGCCTGGCGCATGCGAACCGGATCGTCCATCGCGACATCAAGCCGGCGAACATCTTTCTGCTCACCGACGGCCGCGTCAAGGTCGGCGATTTCGGCATCGCGCGTATCGAATCGTCGAACCTCACGCAGGCCGGCTCCGTCCTCGGCACCCCAGCCTACATGTCGCCCGAGCAATTCATGGGACAGACGGTCGACGGCCGCTCCGATCTCTTCTCGGCGGGCGTCATCCTCTACCAGTTCCTGACCGGCGAAAAGCCCTTCACCGGACAGCTGACGACGATCATGCACAAGGTGCTCAAGGAAGACCCGATCGCACCCTCCACGCTTAACGTCCAGGTTCCGCCAGCCTTCGACCCGGTGGTCAGAAAAGCACTGGCGAAACGCCCGGACGATCGTTTCCAGTCCGCCAAGGAGTTTTCCGCCGCCTTGCAGGACGCAGTCGCTGGAGTTCCGGCGGCCGGCGATGCCGATGCGACCGTGCTCTCGCTCGGCGACGGCGAAGGCACCCTGCTGAGCGATTCGACCGTCGTCGCCAGCCGGCCAGCGCCGGCGCCCCGGCCTGCGGCAAACGTTGCCGCCCCGGCCCCGTTGCCGCAGGCGGCCGCCGAAACACCACCACCGCCCGCCGCGCCGAAACGCTCGCCGGCCCTCGCCTTTGCCATCGTCGGTGGCCTCGCGGTGGTCGGCCTCGGCGCCGGCGTCTACCTGATGAACCACAAGCCGGCAGCGGAACAGACGGCGAGCAGCGCCGCCACGCAAGCTCCGGCGGCAACACCCGTCGTCGCGGCGGCGCCTCCGGTCCGCCAAAACGAACTGGTGATCAGTGCGGTCGGTTACGCCGACCCGAGCGACCCGCGCTATGCCGGCGACCCCGGCCTGCTGAAGAGCGAATTGCGCGCGGACGCCCAGCGCCAGCTCGTCGAGAAAGCCGTCGCCCTCTATGTGCAGTCCGCGTCGATGGTGCAGAACTACGACCTGCTGCGCAGCAAGCTGCTCTCGCGCAGCGGCGATTTCATCGATGCCGTGATTCAGGAGAACCCACCGCAAAACGGCAAGGATGGCCTGGTTTCGGTCACCACCCGCGCATCGGTGCGCGTGCGCGACGTGCAGAAGACCTTGAACCAGATGTCGCGCGACGAGCGCATCGAGTTCATCCGCAACAACGGCGATCCGAAAATTTCCGTGTCGATCGCCACCCGGCCGGAAGAAGGCCAGGCGCAGCGCTCCCCGGTCGCGGAAAACCTGCTCAAGGAACGCATCCAGTCGTTCGGCTTCCGCACCTGGAGCGAAGAGGCGTCGCAAAAGGAGGCCGATTTCTCGGTCATCGGCGAAGCCAAGTTCAAGAAGCTTTCGGCGAAGCTGGCTGCCTCGGGAATCACCATCGAAAAAACGGTGCTCACCTCATGGACCGTCAAGTGCATCGACAAGCAAAGCGGCGAGGAGATTTACTTCAACACGCAGATCCCGGACAAGCAGAGCTGGGCCAGCGAAGACCAAGCGCTTTCCGACATCGGCAAGCTGATCGGCGAGGAGTTCTCGAAAAACTTCTTCCTGCAGCACTTCCGCTTTGCCGGCCAGAAAGTTCGCCTGAATCTCTCCGGCCTGCCCGGCAAGGAGACCGGGCTGCAATTGCTGCGCGAGATCACCGGCCTGCGTTCGGTGCTCGACGTCAAAGCGGCCGGCGGCACGGCCTTCGATCTCGAGCTGGCCGGCAGCATCGGCTCGCCCGGCGATCTGGTCGCCGCCACCGTCGTCCAGCCGATTAATCACAAGCTCGGGCGCACCTGCCTCTCGGTCAATGGCGCCAGCGGCAGCGAAGTGACCGTCGCGCTCGACCCGTCATGCAACGATGCCGCACTCCTCGGCAAACTCGACACCCTGCCGGCCGCCGCGCTTTACGAGGCGCCGCCGGCGCGCCGCAGCGCGGTGATCAAGAACCCGGAAATGCTGAAAAAACTGTCGATATGACACGGTGACTTCGTGATTTCGACCCAGCAATAAGAAAGAGAAAGGGGCGGTGCAAATGCACCGCCCCTTTCTCTTTCTTATTGGCGCCCCGGCTCAGACGTGCTCGAACTCGGCACAGTCCGCTTCGTGGCTTTTTGCCGACGCGGCGAAGGAAAGAATGCCGCTGCCGTGCAAGACGACCTCTTCACGGCGCAAAAACAGCTCCGGCTCATTGGCGAAAGAGACGAAAGTGCCATTGGTGCTCTGGTCGATCAGAACGAATTTCTCGCCGCGCCGTTCGATCTTGGCGTGATTGCGCGACGCGCGGCGATCACGCACCGTCATATCGCATTCGGGGTCGCGCCCCATGCTTATCGATGATTTCTTTTCGTCGAGCATGATCACCTTGCCGGCGTAACGCACGCGGAGGCGCGCGCCCTGCCCGCCGGCCGGCCGGATGCTCTCCGCTTTCATCGTGAGCTCTTCTGATTCCTGCCAGATCACCTCAAAAACGTGCAGTTCCTCGGCCTTGCCTTTCACCGACATCTGGTCGAGGTCACGCGTCGATAGCTGCAGCAAGGGCGACAGCAGCGCCTGCGTCCGGCCGCTGATCAGCACCTGGCCGGCCTTGGCGAGACCCGCCAGCCGCGCCGCCGTATTGACGCTGTCGCCGAAGACGTCGCCGCCTTCCTCGATCACCTGGCCGTGATGAAAACCGATCCGGATCGCCAGCTTCACGCCGGAAACCGGGGGCAGATCGGAAATGCGCTGCTGCATCTCGGTCGCGGCCTGGAAGGCTTCGTCGGCCTTCTCGAACACCGCCATCACTTCGTCGCCGATGTTCTTCACGATGCGCCCGCGGAAGCCCTCGACGCCACGTTCCATGCGCTTCAGGCAGCGATCGACTGCGCGCAGCGCCTCGGTGTCGCCGAGCTTCTCGTACAGCCGCGTACTCCCCGAAACATCGGCAAAAAGCACCGACAGTTCCCTTTCCGTGCCGCCCATATCGCCCACTCCCTATCTTGCGTTTTTTGGCCGGGCCGCTCCGGCATCATCCACTTGCAGCGCGCCGTCCAGCCCGAGCCGCGCCGTTGCGGACAAAATCATATGCCATTCGTCGCGTCTGACCGAGCGCGAGGAATCATAGCAAAAGTATCCGCCCCACGGCTCACGCGCCGATCACCTGCAGGGAAATCGTTTCCGGCAACGTCAATTCTTCGCCGAACTGCGGACCATCGAACACCGTATCGCCGCCGTCCATCGCCGCCAGCTCGGCGCCGACGCCGAGCCCCTTGAAATCGAACAGCGCGTTGTCGGCCAGATGCGAGGGCACGACGTTCTGCAGCGCGGAAAACACCGCTTCGGTCCGGCCGGGGTAGCGCCGGTCCCACTCGGCCATCATCTCGCGGATTTTCTGGCGCTGCATGTTGTCCTGCGAACCGCACAGATTGCACGGGATGATCGGGTACTCCATGCCGCGCGCAAAGCGCGCGATGTCGGATTCGGCGCAATAGGCCAGCGGGCGAATCACGACGTGCGCGCCGTCGTCGGTCACCAGCTTGGGCGGCATGGCCTTCAGCTTGCCACCGAAAAAGAGGTTGAGGAACAGGGTATGCACCATGTCGTCGCGGTGGTGGCCGAGCGCGATCTTGTTGGCGCCGACCTCCTTCGCGGTGCGGTAGATGATGCCGCGGCGCAGGCGCGAACACAGCGAGCAGGTGGTCTTGCCCTCGGGGATTTTTTCCTTGACGATCGAGTAGGTATCCTGCTCGACGATGCGGTACTCGATGCCGAGTTTGGCGAGATAAGCCGGCAGGATCTCTTCGGGAAAGCCCGGCTGCTTCTGGTCGAGGTTCATCGCGATCAGGCGGAAATCGACCGGCGCGCGCTCGCGCAGCGCCATCAGCGTCGACAGCAGCGTATACGAATCCTTGCCACCGGAAATGCAGACCAGCACGGTATCGCCGTGCTCGATCATGTTGTAGTCGGCAATCGCCTTGCCGACGTTGCTCTCGAGGCGCTTCTTCAGGCGCTGCAGGGTGTTCGATAGTTCCACTGATGCTCTTTCAAAGGGTTTGGTTATTACAAATGCGCGGTTCGACCGCCGTCGACGTTGATCACCTGGCCGGTGACGTAGTTCGCGTCGTCGAGCAGGAAGCGCACGGTGCGGGCGATGTCCTGCGGGCTGCCTTCGCGCCGCAGCAACGTGTGGGCAACGATTTCATCGCGCGCGGCATGATCGAAGACATCGTCGTCGGGCCACAGGATCGGTCCCGGCGCCACCGCGTTGACGCGCACCTGCGGCGCCAGCTCGATCGCCAGCGCGCGCGTCAGGCCAAGCAGGCCGGCCTTCGCCGCGCAATACAGCGGATAGCCGGCGAGCGGCCGTTCGGCGTGGATGTCGGTGATATTGACCACCGCGCCGCGTGCCGCGCGCAGATGCGGTGCCGCAGCCTGGGTCAGAAACAGGGGCGCCTTGAGGTTGCTGCCGATCAGGTCGTCCCACGCGGCGAGATCGATTTGCCCAAGCGGCGTCGCGAAAAAACTCGAGGCATTGTTGACCAGCGCATCGAGCCGCTCGAAGCGCGCCACTGTCGCCGCAATCAGCCGCGGCAAGCTTTCGATATCGAGCAGATCGGCTTGCAGACAGGCGGCCGACGCCGGGCGCAGGGCGTTGAACTCGGCGACCAGCGCCTCGGCGCCGGCGACGTCGCTGCGGTAATGCAGCATCACATTGGCGCCGGCGGCGTGCAGTTCGCGCGCAATCGCGCTCCCGACCCGCTTTGCCGCTCCGGTGACCAATACCGTTTTGCCGCCCACGCCGAACTCCCGAACACCGCTTACAAGGAGTTGGATTTTAACGGATTTCCCCGGTCGACGCTGAGCGGCGAGGCTACCCCGCCCACGCCGGCTGCGGTACACTGCGGCGCTCGTTACCCTACCGTCAAAGTTACCAAGGCCATGGAAGCCCACGCCCCGATCCGTTTTCACCCGTCCTGCGCCACGGCGGACGCCCAACAAGCTCCGATCTCCGACAGCGACCCCATCGTTGGCGGTCGCGTCGAATTGCAACTCCTGACGACGCTCAAGTGCAATCTCAAATGCACCTACTGTTCGCTCGGCGTCGGCGACATGCTCGGTTCGCAGACGCACGTCGAGTACGACGTCGACCAGCTCGCCGCCTTTGTCGACAAGCACCTGCAGGGCAAGGAGGTCTATGTCACCTTCTACGGCGGCGAGCCGACGCTCAACCTCGAGATGATGCAGGAGGTGATGCGCCGCTTCCCGCACTTCCGCTTCCAGCTGCAAACCAACGGCACGCTGCTCGACAACCTGCCCGACTGGCTGCTCGGCCGGCTGTCGAACATTCTCGTTTCGATCGACGGCGGCGAGGCGACGACCGACGGCTACCGCGGCCGCGGCATCTACCGCCAGGTGATCAAGAACCTGCAAAAAGTCCGTGGCAAGATCGGCGGCAGCGTCACCGCGCGCGTCACCTGGGGCAACCCCGACACCACCTTCGAGGAACTCGACGAACTGGTCGCGCAGGAAGGCGCCTTCGATTATCTCTACTGGCAGTTCGTCGCCGACGAAATGTACTTCGGCGACTCGGTCGACAAACGCAAGGCCGTGCTGGTGCAGCTGATCGAGCGTTTCTTTGCGCGCAGCGACCGCCTCTACCCGCTCATTCCGCTGATGGGCATCGTGCGCAACAAGGTACTGCCGACCCGGGCGCAGGAACTCTACGCCGGCCGCACGCAGTGCCGCGTATCGACCCACCTGCTCAACGTGATGCCCGACGGCAAGATCTTCCCCTGCCCGGACATGATGTACGTGCCGGCCATGCAGATGGGTGACGTGAAAAGCAACTGGCTACAGAAAAGCCCGCTGCAAGCCACCGCCGACATGCCCTGCAGCGGCTGCGAGGCGTTTTCCTGGTGCCGCGGCAACTGCATGAAGAACCTCTACCTCGGCTACGAAAAGAAAGACGAGCGCTATCGCGCCAATGTCGTCGAACCGATCTGCGAACTGCTCAAATTCATCGGCCGCGAAATCGACAAGCACGACCCGCAGGCCTGGTTCGCCGGCGCGACGCTGCCGGTGCGCAAGCAGATCACCGACTGCGAGGTGTATGAATACGTCGAGATCATGCCCTGAGCCGAAGCTCACCAAACTTCCCCCCGAATCGCCATGTCGCTACCCACTCCCGATCCCGACGCACTCGCCTACAGCGCGACGCTCTCCCGCCATATCGCAGATGAAATCAGCCGCGCCGGCGGCTGGATCGGTTTCGACCGCTTCATGGAGCTCGCGCTCTATGCGCCGGGAATGGGCTATTACTCGGGCGGTGCGCGCAAATTCGGTGCCGCCGGCGATTTCGTCACCGCGCCCGAACTGTCGTTAGCGTTCAGCCAGACGCTGGCGACGCAGGTCGCGCAATTCCTCGCCCTGGGCCTGACGCAGGTCATCGAGGTCGGCGCCGGCTCGGGCCGGCTGGCCGCCGACCTGCTGCTCGAACTCGAACGGCGCGCCGCCCTGCCGGCCAGCTACGGCATTCTCGATCTCTCGGGAGAGCTGCGCGCGCGGCAACGCGAAACGATCGCCGAACGCGCGCCGCACCTGCTCGACCGGGTGCAGTGGCTCGATCGCCTGCCCGAGCGCTTCGACGGCCTGGTCGTCGCCAACGAACTGCTCGACGCCATGCCGGTGCATCTCGTCGTCTGGCGGAGCCATGACAATGATGTCGGGATTTGCGAGCGTGGCGTCGCCTTCCGCGACGGCCAGTTCGCCTGGGAAGACCGGCCGGCCGGCGGCCGTCTGCTCGAACGCGCGCAGTTGCTGGCCGGCGAGCAGGCGATCCCGCCCGGCTACCTGAGTGAAATCTGCCTCGCCGCGCCGGCCTGGGTCGCTGCCTGGGCCGACATCATCGGCCGCGGCGCGCTGCTGCTGATCGACTACGGCTTCCCGCAGCGCGAGTACTACCACCCGCAACGCAATACCGGCACGCTGATGTGCCACTACCGTCACCACGCGCACGGCGAACCGTTTTATCTGCCGGGACTGCAGGACATCACCGCGCACGTCGACTTCACCGCCGTCGTCGAAGCCGCTTACGAAGCCGGCCTCGACTTTCTCGGCTACACGACGCAAGCGACCTTCCTCTTCAACTGCGGGCTGACCGAGGTGCTGGCGCGCACTCCTGCCGCCGATGCCGAGCGCTATCTGCCGCTCGCCAACGCCGCGCAAAAGCTGATTTCGCCGGCGGAAATGGGCGAGCTGTTCAAAGTGATCGCGCTCGGCAAGGGCATTGCCGAGCCCTTGCTCGGCTTCCGGCAGGGCGACCGCAGCGCGACGCTTTGAGCGCGGCCGACTCGCCAGCCCGCGCGCCGTAATGCCGGCGCAATATGCGGGTGTTCCAATGCGCGCCTGATCGAAGCGTCAATCGCGCACTGGAACCCCACATGAAACATCTCCTGTTTTCGCTATCCGTCACCGCCCTCTTCGCCCTCTACGCCCACGCGGAGTCGACACAGCCCGCCCACCCGCGCCTCGACGCACCGAACATCGCCCAGGACATCGGCAGTGCCGGCCGGCTGCGTCTGCAATCGCAGCGGCTCGCCAAGCTCTATCTGCAAATCGGCCTGGGACTGAACGCCGACGTGGCACGCCGACAGCTCAGCAAGGGCAGTGCGCAATTCGACGCCGACCTGTACGAGCTTTCGCGCTACGCGCGCAACGCGAAGACGCAGCACACGCTGACCCGTACCGGCGAACTGTGGAGCGAACTGAAAGCCGTCCTCGGCGTCCCTTACGGCAGCGAAAGCATGCAGCGCGTGAATTATCTGGCGGAGGATCTGATGATCAGCAGCGGCAAGCTGGCCGCGCAGATCGAAGGCGAGGCCGACACGCCGGTCGGCCGCCTGCTCGACCTCTCGCTACGCCAGAGCATGCTGGCGCAGCGCCTGGCCAAGCTTTATCTGCTGGCGCAGGCCGGCGACAAATCACGCGGCCGGCTGGTCGACGTGGAGCAGGCGCGCAAGGAATTCGCGACGGCCTTGAATGAATTGAGCACGGCCCGGGAAAATTCGCCGGCCAGCCGCGAGGCGCTGGAACTGGCGAAGACGCAGTGGCTGTTTTTCGACCATGCGCTCGAGGAACTGAGCCGGGGCGAAGGCGGCAAGCCGCAGCACGTGGCGACGACCAGCGAACGGATCATGGAAGTGCTCGACATCGTGAGCACCCGCTACGCCCAGGATTATGCCGCCGCGTCGGCTGCCGGCACGGCGCGACTGGCCGGAGCCAGTACGAACACGCCGAACACGCGCCGCAACTGAACTGCGCCGGCAGGCTGACGACGATTCGCGCTTATTCCTGGCTGGCGTAGAGGCGGGCCAAAAAACCCTCGATCTCGGTCCTGGCCGGCTCGCGGCGCGTGGACGCGACGACTTCTTCCAGCCGGGCTTCGATGCGCGGCACGTCGGCCCAGCCGGCGTTCAACACTTCGTCGCCGTAAGCCTCGCCGTAGCCGCCGAGTTCTGCGCCGCAGGTCCTGCCTGTGCTCATTTCCATCACGATCACCATTTTGCTTTCCTCCAGCCCCGTTGTGTGGGTGGTATCTAAGCTAACGGGCGAGATGGAAAAAGGTTGAGCCAGGCGTTGATTTTTTTGCCGGGTAGCCGATAATCGCCTATAGGCTTAAGGAGTTGATCATGGATATCGGCAGCATCGGAAACGTGGCAAGTGTGCTCAGCCAGGCGCAAACCGGCGACGCGGTCGCCATGGCCGTCTTCAAGAAGGCCAACGACATCCAGGCGCAGACGGCCGCGCAGCTGATCCAGGCCCTGCCCCAGCCAGCCGCGGGCGTGACGCCGAGCCTGGGCAACAAGGTCAATACCTTCGCCTGACCAACGCGCGCGAAACCCCGGCTCCGGTGTTTCGCGCAGTTTCTAGATTTCCTCTTTCTGCAGCCAGTCGCGCACCGTTTCGGCGACGTGCAGCCAATCTTTTTCCAGCATCACGCCGTGCCCCAGGCCACGGAAAATCTTGCACGGCACGCCGTAGGTCTGCGCCGTCGCCTGCACCAGGAAAGCCGGCATCAGGTGATCGAGTTCGGCGCCGAGCACGAGTAGCGGCGGCCGGTGCATGCGATCGATCATGGGCAGGCTGAACATCGACATATCCCAGATCGCACGTTGCGATTCCGGTTGCATTTTCCGGTAGTAGCGTTCCAGCGTCGCCACCGGGATGTCCTGGGCGAACAGCGCTTCGCGCAGCACGTCGAGCGACACGTCCTCGCCGCCGAGCAGGCGGTTGAGTTCAACCATCATGCTCGGTTTCTGGAAGAGCATCGAAAATTGCGCGGCGACAAGACCCTGCGGCGGCACCGAACACATCAGCACCGCGGCCGGAACGGCGTGCCGCTCGAGGTATTTCTGGACGATGAAGCCGCCCATCGAATGCCCGATCAGCACCGGCGCCGCACCAAGGTCGGCAATCACCGTCGCCAGATCATCGACGTAGTCGTGCACGCTGTGCGCATCGAGGTGTTCGTGACCGAAGCTGCTGCCGTGCCCGCGCAGGGACAAGGCGTGGGCGTCGTACCCCTGCTCGGCGAAGTAGGGGAGGAAGTGCTCGTCCCATACCCAGGCCCCCGAAAAGGAGCCATGCACGAAGAGCAGGGGCGTGGCGTGCGTCCGTTTGCCCTGCGCCATGCAGGACAGCACTTCGAGACCGTCGACGTCGCGTTTGATCATGCCGCGCCTCCCGGCACAGCCGCGCAGCGCTGTTCAAACAGGGTCGATACGTTGTGGCCGTTGGGGGTGGCCGAGGTATAGGGATTGATCAAGACTATCTTTCTAATTATGGAACTGCTGGGGAGCGCATCCGGAGAATGCGATCGTGTTTAAATACGACCTCTCCGTTCGAACGACAACCATGTTCCGCTGGCTGCTCGCTGTTTTTTTGGGTGTTTTCGTCATCGGGCTGTTGCTGCCGAAGCTCGCTCGCGCCCTGAATCTCGGCCGCCTGCCGGGGGATCTGGCCTTCCGTTTCCGGGGCCGGGAGTATCGCTTGCCGTTTGCGACCACCATCGTACTCTCGTTGCTGCTGACGCTGGTCACGCGATTTTTCTAATCGAGTTCCGGCAAGGCCCGCCTGACGGCAGCGACGCGCGCCTCGTGCAAACGCACGGGAATCTGCGCCGCGTCGCTGCAGCCGCGCACGATCATCGCCGCATCGACGCCACGGATGGCCGCCAGCGCCTGCCTGAAAAGCGCCGGCGAAGGATAGTCTTTATCCGCCCAGCCCAGACGGCCGTGGAAATCGCAGGCGCAGGCTTCCAGCAGTTGCTCGAAACGTTGCGGCCGGCGCAGGCCGTCGGCGTTTTCGAGCAGCTTGACGATGGTCGCCGCGCGCAACTCCGGGCCGCGATGGATGTCGCCGTGAAAGCGCGCCGCCAGCAGCGCCAGGTCGCGGCACTCGACGGGTGCCTTGAGGCGTGCACTCACTTCGCCCACGAGCTTTACGCTGCGGTGCTCGTGCCCGATATGGCGCGGCAGCTCGGCGACCGGCGTGGTGCCCTTGCCGAGATCGTGCAGCAAGGCGGCGAAGCGCACCGGCAGGCTGTAAGCGCGCTGTGCGGATTGGTCGACGACCATCATCACATGCACGCCGGTATCGATTTCCGGGTGGTATTCGGCGCGCTGCGGCACGCCGAACAGGCGATCGAGTTCGGGCAACAGGCGCGCCAGCGCGCCGCACTCGCGCAGCACCTCGAACATGCGCGATGGCCGCGTCTCCATCAGGCCCTTGGCGAACTCCTGCCAGACGCGTTCGGCGACCAGATGATCGGCCTCGCCGCTGGCCACCATCTCGCGCATCAGGGCGACGGTTTCCGGCGCCACGGAAAAATCGGTGAAGCGCGCGGCAAAGCGGGCGACGCGCAGGATGCGTACCGGGTCTTCGACGAACGCCGGGCCGACGTGGCGCAGCACGCGCGCCGCGATGTCCGCCACGCCATGGAAGGGATCGGTCAGCGATCCGTCGGCAGCGCGCGCGATGGCGTTGATCGTCAGATCGCGCCGCGCCAAGTCCTCCTCGAGCGACACTTCGGGCGCCGCATGAAAGGCGAAGCCCTTGTAGCCGTGGCCCGTCTTGCGCTCGGTACGCGCCAGGGCGTATTCCTCCTGCGTCCGGGGATGCAGGAAGACCGGAAAATCCTTGCCGACCGGGCGGAAGCCCTTGGCCAGCATTTCGTCCGGCGAAGCGCCGACGACGACGTAATCGTGATCCTGCACCGGCAGGCCGAGCAGTTCGTCGCGCACGGCACCGCCGACGGTGAAGATTTGCATGATGAAGAGGGAGAGCGGGTGAGCGCCTACTCGCTTTCGGCGAGTGCGCCGGCCTGCCAGTCGCGCATCGCCGGCAGCGCCAGCATGGCGTCGGCCCAGGCTTGCGACGCGGGCGGCAGCGCCACGGCGTAGGTCACAAAGCGCCAGACGACCGGGGCGTACATGGCATCGGCAATCGAAAAGGCACCAAACAGGAAAGGTCCGCCCGCCGCATAGCGGCTGCGACACCCTTCCCAAATGGCGACAATGCGCGCGATGTCCGCCTCGGACTCGGGCGTGCGCCCCTGTCCGGGCTTCGCGGCGCGAATATCCATGCCCATGTTCTGGCGCAGGGCGGTGAAGCCGGAGTGCATCTCGGCGCTCACCGCGCGCGCCTCGGCGCGCGCGGTGCGCTCGGCCGGCCACAAGGCCGGCGCCAGTTCGGCCAGGTATTCGCAGATCGCCAGCGAATCCCAGACCACGGTGCCGCCGTCGATCAGGCAAGGCACCTTGCCCGACGGGGAATGCTTGAGGATGTTTTCCTTGGCGCCCGGCTGATGCAGGCGGACGCTCACTTCGTCGAACGGCAGGCCGGCCTGTTTCGCCGCCAGCCAGGGACGTAATGACCAGGACGAAAAACTGCGATCGCCGACCACCAGCTTCAACATAACGGAGCGTCCGATTTAATCAGCGACCGGCGTGATAACGGTAGCCGTCGAGACGCATTTTCGGCTTGATCCTGGCGAGATAGGCCGGCGCCACCGCTTCCAGCGGCTGTGGCTGCCAACCGGGGTAGTTGTGCGTGCCGTCGGTGACGCTATCGACTTCCATCGAACGCAGGTTGTCCGGCGACATCGGCGGGTTCGGCAACAGCCAGAGCAGACCGGCCTGCAGGTAGGCCCAGCCGTCGGACAAGGCGATCACGGGGCGCGGCTTGCCGACCAGATCACCGGTGTATTCGACGAGTTCGCGCAGCGTGTAAACCTTGGGCCCGCACAGCTCGTAAGCCTGGCCGAAGGTGCTGCGATCGCCCAGGCAGGCGCTGAAGGCGTCGGCCACATCGCCGACATAGACCGGCTGGAAGCGCGCCGCGGCGCCGCCGAGCGGGAAAAAGGGAAAGAGCTTGAGCAGCTTGGCGAACATGTTCAGGAAGGAGTCGTCCGGCCCGAAGATGACCGACGGACGGAAGATGGTGACATCGAGCTCGCCCATCGCGGCGCGCACCGCCGCTTCGCCCTCGCCTTTCGAGCGCAGGTATTCGGAAGGCGCATCGACCGCGGCGTTCAGCGCGCTCATGTGCACCAGCCGGCGCACGCCGGTCTGCTTCATCGCGGCGATGATCTTCTTCGGCAGCTCGATGTGGGCCGCGGCAAAGCCCTTGCCGTAGGGCAGGCGCGAATCGTGGTCGTGCAGGATGCCGACCAGGTTGATCACGGCGTCCTGGTCCTGCATCAGGGCAGCCAGCTGCACCGGGTCGTTGACGTTGGCCTCGACCATGTCGACGGTCGGCAGCATGATCAGCTGCTTGGTGTTGTCGCGATGGCGGGTCGGAATCGTGACGCGGATGCCGCGTTCGGAAAGACGGTTGGCAATCCAGCCACCGACGAAGCCACTACCGCCGATCAACAGTACGTTCTTGAGTTCCATAGCGCCCTACCGAGAAATAAATGTCGGAAAACCGTGATTTTACGGCAATTCCTCGCCCTTTGCGTCGCCACCGGTGCGCGGCGCGACGATACCGAGCCGGGTTTTCAGCGACTGCGGCCGGCCGTCGAACAATGCAGAGTAATAGACCGAATTGCTCATCACCTTCTTCACGTAGTCGCGCGTTTCGCTGAAGGGGATGGTTTCGGCATAAATGGCGCCTTCCAGCGGCCGGTCGGCGCGCCACTTGCGGGCACGGCCGGGGCCGGCGTTGTAGGCCGCCGAGGCCAGCACCGGGTGGTTGTCGAGGCTCTCGAGGACCAGCCGCATATAGGTGGTGCCGAGCAGCACGTTGGTGTCGGTGTCGTTGACCTGGCCGTGGTTGTAGTCCTTGAGGCCGATTTTTTTCGCCACCCACTTGGCGGTGGCCGGCATCAGCTGCATCAGGCCGGAGGCGCCGACGGTCGATTTGGCGTTGGTGATGAAGCGGCTTTCCTGGCGCATCAGGCCGTAGACCCAGGCACCGTCGATCGACTGATCCTTGGCCGCCGAGCGGATCTGCTCGCCGAAGGGCGCGAGATAGCGCAGCGAGTAATCGTGTTCGTTCTTCGTGCGGTCGGCGGCGGCGATCGCACGGTCGTAGATGCCGGCGCGCTGGGCAATGTCCGAGGCGGTGAGCAATTCGCGGTCGCTCATGCTGCGCAGCGCCCAACTCCACTCCTTGGTGCCCTCGAAGCGCTGGTTCATGCGGAAGAAGGCCAGGGCGTGCTGCACCGCGGGGTTGGCGCCGACCTGGACCAGTTCTTCGCGGCTCGGCGACGCGGCCTTGGCCGGCGTCGTGATCGGCCGCCCCAGTTCGTCATCGGCCAGATTGCCGTAAAAATTCGGCAAGCCCGCGATTTTGGCGAACAGCGCGTTGGCTTCCTCGACCCGCCCACCGGCGCGGTAGGCGCGGCCCAGCCAGTAGGTCCAGTCCGCCTGCGCGGCCAGCGCCGGCGACATTTTCTCGATCGTCGCCCGCACCGTTCCCCAGTCCTGCACGCGCAGCGCGGCGCGCACCTTCCACTGTGCCGCCTCGTCGGAGAGCGGCGCATCGCCGGCCTGGCGAAACCAGTCGAGCGCCTCCGGCATGTGGCGCTGCGCGGCCTGCCAGCCGATCTGGCTCCACGCCCAGCCTTTTTCGCCGGCCTGCAGCTTGCTCTCGATCTTGCCCAGCTGATCGGCCGCGACACGCGGCTCGTTGCGCGCCATGCGCGCGATGGCCAGCGCCGCCAGCTCGCGGTTCATACGGCTCGCCGAAAAGCCGGCCGGCAACTTGAGCAGCCAGGGCAGCGGCTGCTCGATCACGCTCTCCGCCACCTTGGCATCCGGCGTCTGGCTCGGCGGCAGATAATTCATGCTGTAGCGCGCCGCCGCCGTCTTGTTTGCCTCGACCTGACGGCGGACGCGCGCCCAGACTTCGTCGGCGAGCACGCGTTTTTCGTAGATCAGCGCTTCGAGCACCGGGTAGCAAGGCTCCGGCGGCTCGATCAGGTTCAGCCAGAGCGGCATCGTGTCGTCGAGCACCGTCGCGTCGCTGCGCGCGCGCCGGCTCTGCAGGGCATAACAGGCCAGCTCCTGGTCGGGCTGGCCGAGCAGCGGGTATTCGGCGTCGAACTCCGACCATTGCTGCTTCCTGGCGAGCAGCTTGAGCCAGTCGCCGCGCAATTTCTCGGCGACGTAGGATTTCTCGTTGCGTGCGAGGAAAGCGCGAATGCTGACCGGATCGGCATCCTTCAGGTCGGCGAGGACGCGCCAGTAGTCGAGGTAGACCTCCAGCTCGTAGCCCTTGAGTTCGGAGGCGATACGCTCGAAGCGGACGCGGTCGCCGACGCGGAAAGCATCGCGCGCGGCAAGAAAACGTTCGTCGGAAGAGGCTGCGCCGGCGGCGACGTGCGCCAGCAACAGGGGAAAGGCGAGGAGGAAGGCTGCGCGACGAAACTTCATGATAAGCTGAAACACCCGTAAACACTGCCTTTGAGCATACCACATGGTTACCGACTTGGACCCGGAAAAGCGCGCCGGAATTCCAACAGAAATGCGTCTGGCCGAGCGGCGCGCCTTGCGCCGCCGGCTGCTCGAACAGCGGCTGGCCTTGTCGGCCGCCGACTGTGCGCGGCTCTCGGCGATACTCTGCCGGCATCTGCAGGACGGCTTCCCGCAACTCGCCGGCATGCGCGTCGGGTTTTGCTGGCCGGTGCACAACGAACCCGACCTGCTGCCCTTGCTGACGGCGTGGGGGGCGGCGCAAGCCCCCGGTTTCGGCGCCCTGCTGCCGGTCGTCGTCGACGAGAACGCGGCGCTGGCCTTTCGCGCCTGGACGCCGGAGACGACGCTGGTCGCCGACCGCTACGGCATCCCGACGCCCGCCGCTGGCGACTTCGTGCGGCCCGACGCCCTGTTGCTGCCGCTCAACGCGTTTGACGCGGCGGGCTACCGGATCGGCTACGGCGGTGGTTTTTTCGACCGCACGCTGGCGGCACTGGGCGCGCAAGGCACACGGCCGCTGGCCATCGGCGTCGGCTTCGAGCTGGCGCGCGTCGCCTCGATCCAGCCCGAGGCGCACGACCAGCCGCTCGACGCGATCGTCACCGAAGCCGGCGTCTTCCGGCCGCAGGGCGCCGCGTCCAAGGCCGGCCCTGGCGCGTGAAATGCGCCGCCGACGCGGCGATCCGCTAAGCGGGATCGGCGCTTCCGGCCAGCGTGGCGCAGGCTGAACGCAAGCGCTCCAGTGCGGCGTCGAGGGTCGCGCGCGGACAACCGAAGTTGAGACGAACCCAGCCCGGCAGACCGAAATCCGCGCCGTTCGAGAGACCGACCCCGGCCGCCTCGAAAAAGGCCGCCGGATCGGCGACGCCGAGCGCACGGGCGTCGATCCACGCCAGATAGGTCGCTTCGACGTGCGTCATGGCGAGGCCCGCCATGCCCGCGACCGCGCTTTCGACGCGATCGCGGTTGCCGCTCAGATAGCCGATCAGCGCCGCGTGCCAGTCGTCGCAGTCGCGATAGGCGGCCTCGCAGGCGGCCAGTCCGAGCACATTGACGTGCGGCACGATGCCGTTCTGCGCGGCGAGAAAACGGCGCCGCAGGGCCGCATCCTCGATGATCGCGAAGGCGCAGCCGAGGCCGGGGATGTTGTAGGTCTTCGACGGCGCCATCAGCGTGATGCTGCGCCTGGCCGTATCGCCGTCGAGCATGGCCAGGGGAAAATGTTTTCGGCCGCCGTCGAGCACCAGATCGCAGTGTATTTCGTCGGAGCAGACGATCAGGTCGTGGCGCTTGCAGAAATCGGCCAGCGCGGCCAGTTCGTCCATCTGCCAGGCACGGCCGACCGGGTTGTGCGGATGGCAGAGCAGCAGCAGGCGGGTATCGGGGGTCAGCGCCGCCTCCAGTGCCGCGAAGTCCCAGCCCCAACGGCCGTCGCGCAAGGTGAGCGGCGCCGTGCGCAGCGAGCGCCCCGACAAGCGCGGCGCGGACAGGAAAGGCGGGTAGACCGGCGTTGCCGTGAGGACGCCGCCGTCAAGCGCGCGACAGGCGACGTTGAGTCCCGTTACCAGACCCGGTAGCCAGACCAGCGAGGCGGCGTCGACCGACCAGCCGTAGGCGCGCTGCAGATGCCCGAGTACGGCATCGACCAGCGCCGGCCACTGTTCGGCGTAACCGAAATGCGCCTGCGCGATGCGCGCCTCGAGCGCTGCGACGACGGCCGGCGGCGCGGCGAAATCCATATCCGCGACCCACAGCGGCAGCACGTCGCGCCCGACGTATTTGTTCCACTTGAGCGAATCGCCGTTGCGGCGATCGATCACGCGGTCGAAGTCGAAGATAGGGGAAAAGGGCATTGTTGTTTAACCACGGCGACACGGCGGGCACGGCGATTTCACAACCGCTTTGTCTTTCGCTGTGCCCGCCGTGTCGCCATGGTCAAGTTTTACAAACCGTTCAGACGTCCAGATGCGCGTAGAGTTGGGTCGACAGGTAGCGCTCGCCGAACGACGGAATCACCACCACCGTCAGCTTGCCGGCGTTTTCCGGCCGGCGCGCGACTTCGAGCGCCGCCCAGACCGCCGCACCGGACGAAATGCCGACCAGCAGGCCTTCCTCGGTGGCCATGCGCCGCGCCAAGGCCATGGCGTCGTCCGCCTTGACGCGCACGACCTCGTCGTACACGGCGGTATTCAGCACCTTCGGCACGAAACCGGCGCCGATGCCCTGAATCGGGTGCGGCCCTTTCTGCCCGCCGGACAACACCGGCGAGGCGTCGGGTTCGACGGCGATGATCTGCACGCCGGGCCGGCGCTCCTTGAGCACCTCGCCGACGCCGGTGATCGTGCCGCCGGTGCCGATGCCGGAAACGAAGATGTCGACCTGGCCGTCGGTGTCGCGCCAGACCTCCTCGGCGGTGGTCGCCCGGTGGATGGCGGGATTCGCCGGATTTTCGAACTGCTGCGGAATCAGGTAGCGCGAATCGGCGGCGGCCATTTCCTCGGCGCGGCGGATCGCGCCGCCCATGCCGTCCGGCCCCGGCGTCAGCACCAGTTCGGCGCCGTAGGCCTTGAGCAGCAGGCGGCGCTCGCGGCTCATCGTCTCCGGCATGACGAAGCAGCACTTGATGCCGCGCGCGGCGCAGACCATCGCCAGCCCGATCCCGGTATTGCCCGAGGTCGGTTCGAGAATGATCGTTTCCGGGCCGATCTTGCCGGCCGCCTGCGCGGCGTCGATCATCGACGCGGCGATCCGGTCCTTGACGCTGTGCGCCGGATTGTAGAACTCGAGTTTGACCGCGACCGTACCGTCGATGCCGGCCGCGAGTCGGTTGAGCTTGACGAGCGGCGTGTTGCCGATCAGTTCGGTAACGTTGTTGGCGATTTTCATGCAGCGTTCCTCTCGGTTCAGACGTTGTTGATGGTTAAGCCTCGGCCGGCTCAGGCAAGAAAGAGTTTGTACGCCGGGTTGTTCGTCTCGTCCCAGTGCGCGTAGCCGAGACTGGTCAGAAATTCCGTGAACACGCTCTTCTCGCCCGCCGGCACCTGCATGCCGACGAGGACGCGGCCGTAGTCGGCGCCGTGGTTGCGATAGTGGAAGAGCGTGATGTTCCAGCCGGCGCTCATCCGGTTGAGGAAGTTCATCAAGGCGCCGGGGCGCTCGGGGAACTCGAAGCGGTAGAGGATTTCATCCGCGATATTCGGCGAATGGCCGCCCACCAGGTGGCGGACATGGCCCTTGGCCATTTCGTCGTCGGTCAGGTCGAGCGTCGCGTAATCGTGCTTGCGCAGTTGCTCGACCAGCTTGAGCGACTCGGCGCGCGAGGCGACCTGGATGCCGACGAAGACGTGCGCATCGCGCTCGTCGTTGTAGCGATAGTTGAACTCGGTGATGTTGCGCGAGCCGATCAGCGAGAGGAATTTCTTGTAGGCGCCGGGTTTCTCGGGCAGCGTGATGGCGAGCACCGCTTCGCGCTGCTCGCCGATCTCGGCGCGTTCGGCGACGAAGCGCAGGCGGTCGAAATTGGTGTTGGCGCCCGAGGCCACGGCGATCAGCGTCTTGTCCTTCAGCTTGTGCTGCGCGGCATAGGCCTTGGCGCCGGCGATCGCCAGCGCGCCCGAGGGCTCGAGAATCGAGCGCGTGTCCTCGAAGACGTCCTTGATCGCGGCGCAGATGGCGTCGGTGTCGACCAGGATGACTTCATCGACCACCTCCTTGCAGACGCGGAAGGTTTCCTCGCCGACGAACTTGACCGCCGTGCCGTCGGCGAACAGGCCGACCTGCTCGAGACGCACGCGCTTGCCGGCGGCCAGCGATTTGGCCATGGCGTCGGCGTCGTAGGTTTCAACGCCGATGATTTTTGTTTCCGGGCGCAGGCGCTTGATATAGGCGCCGACCCCGGCAGCCAGTCCGCCGCCGCCGATGGCAACGAAGACGGCGTGGATGGGCTGCGGATGCTGGCGCAGGATTTCCATGCCGATGGTGCCCTGCCCGGCGATCACTTCGGGATCGTCGAAGGGATGGACGAAAGTCAGCTTCTCGGCCTTCTCGAGCTCCAGCGCATGCGCGTAGGCTTCGTCGTAGGATTCGCCGGCGAGCACCACTTCGCCGCCGCGCGCCTTGACAGCGGCCACCTTGATCTGCGGCGTGGTGGTCGGCATCACGATGACCGCGCGGCAACCGATTTTCGCCGCCGACAGCGCGACGCCCTGCGCATGGTTGCCAGCCGAGGCGCAGATCACGCCGCGCTTCTGCTTCTCCGGCGAGAGTTTGACGATCTTGTTGTAGGCGCCGCGCAGTTTGAAGGAGAACACCGGCTGCATGTCTTCGCGCTTGAGCAGCACACGGTTGCCGACGCGCGCCGAGAGATTGGGCGCCGGGTCCAGCGGCGACTCGATCGCGACGTCATAAACCTGCGCGTTGAGGATTTTTTCGAGATAATCCGGGTGCATGGCAGCGAAAACTCTTTTTGGAAAACCGATGATTCTAGCACCACAAAAACTGGGGCTGGCACTGGCACCAGCGGCAGGCCCGGCATGGCGTGGTTGAACATCAGCGCCGAGGCCGGGCTATGGGGGCTGTTCGCTTCCAGCTTCCTCGCCGCGACCATCCTGCCGGGCGGTTCGGAGGCCTTGCTCTTCGCGCTACTCAAGCTGCATCCCGAAACCTTGTGGCCGGCGCTCGGGCTGGCGACACTCGGCAATACGCTGGGCGGCATGACGTCCTACGCCTGCGGACGCTGGCTGCCGCGCTGGCGGAAATTCGAAAACTCCGGCGCGCGCGAACAGGTCCGCCGCTGGGGTTCGCCGATCCTGCTGCTGGCCTGGGCGCCGCTGGTCGGCGACGCGCTGTGCATCGGCGCCGGTTGGCTGCGCCTCGACGGGCGGGCGTGCGCCGCCTTCATGGCGATCGGCAAATTCGTCCGCTACTGGCTGATCGCGCAAGCCTGCCAGCTCTGAACCGGCACGACCGCAAGCTGAATCGTCTCGACAACGAAACCTTCGTGCTGCAATAGCAGTCATAAGGGTCGCTTCGCATGTTGCACTGCGAAAAACCGCCCTTCTGGGCTAAAATTTCCCTTTTGCCGCTCTCTGCCTCACAGCCTCTGGACCCGTCATGAACGCCCGCCTGCGCGAAATTCCCTACAACTACACTTCGTTCTCCGACCGCGAGATCGTGATTCGCCTGCTCGGTGCCGAAAACTGGGCAATCCTCGACGAATTGCGCAGCGAACGCGTCACCGGCCGCTCGGCACGCATGCTTTACGAAGTGCTCGGCGACATCTGGGTCGTGCAGCGCAATCCTTACCTAGAAGACGACCTGCTCGCCAACCGCGACCGGCGCGACGCGCTGGTCCAGGCGCTGCGCCATCGCCTGGGCGAGATCGACAAGCGCCGCCAGGGCAACGCCAAGGTCCTGAAGCTGATCGACGCCGCGCAAACGGCGGTTAACCGCTTCGAGCGCCATTTCGACGACACCGTCACGCTGCGCGCCAGGGTCAGAAAGACCCTCGCCAAACACACGCGCCGCGACAACATCGCCTTCGACGGCCTGGCCCGCGTCTCGCACGTCACCGACGCCACCGACTGGCGTATCGAATACCCCTTCGTCGTGCTCTACCCGGATACCGAAGAAGAGATGGCGGCGCTCGTGCGCGACTGCATCGAGCTCGGCCTGACCATCATCCCGCGCGGCGGCGGTACCGGCTACACCGGCGGCGCCGTGCCGCTGACGCCGCTCTCGGTGGTGATCAACACCGAAAAGCTGATCACCATCGGTGCCGTCGAAGAGATGGTCCTGCCCGGTTGCGACCAGCCCTACGCCACCATCCGCACCAGTGCCGGCGTCGTCACCGCACGTGTTTCGGAGGCCGCCTCGGCCGCCGGCCGCGTCTTCGCGGTCGACCCGACCTCGGCAGAGGCCTCGTGCATCGGCGGCAACATCGCGATGAACGCCGGCGGCAAGAAGGCCGTGCTGTGGGGCACCGCGCTCGACAACCTAGCGTGGTGGAAGATGGTCGATCCGACAGGCCACTTCATGGAAGTGACGCGGGTCAATCACAACTTCGGCAAGATCCACGAGCAGGATATCGCCCGCTTCGAAGTCCAGCGCTTCAGAAAAGACGGCAAGACGCCGTTCGGCGAACCGGAAATCCTCGAAATTCCCGGCCAGAAGTTCCGCAAGGTCGGCCTCGGCAAGGACGTCACCGACAAGTTCCTTGCCGGCCTGCCCGGTGTGCAAAAGGAAGGCACCGATGGCCTGATCGTCGCCGCGCGCTGGGTGCTGCACAAGATGCCGCCGCACACGCGCACGGTCTGCCTCGAATTCTTCGGTCAGGTGCGCGAAGCGGTACCGGCAATCGTCGAAATCACCGACTACTTCAAGCCGGGTGGCGCCGGCAATACGGCTGGCGTACTGCTTGCCGGCCTCGAACATCTCGACGAGCGCTACGTGCGCGCCGTCGGCTACGCGACCAAGGCCAAGCGGCACGGCCGGCCGAAGATGGTGCTGATCGGCGACATCGTCGGCCACGACGAAAAAGCGGTGATGAGCGCCGCCTCGGAAGTTGTGCGCATGTGCAATCTGCGCTCGGCCGAAGGCTTCATCGCTATCGACGCCGACACGCGCAAGAAATTCTGGCTCGACCGCTCGCGCACCGCGGCCATCTCGCGCCACACCAACGCCTTCAAGCTCAACGAAGACGTTGTGATCCCGCTGCCGCGCATGGGCGAGTACTGCGACGGTATCGAACGCATCAACATCGAGCTGTCGACGCAGAACAAGCTGGCGCTGTGCGACGCGCTCGCCGAATTCGTGCACGGCGACCTTCCCTTGCATCGCGGCGATACCAATCTCGACAACGACGTGCTGATCGGCGACCGCCGGCAGGCCGCACTCGAAGCCATCGCCACCGTACGCGCCCGTTGGCAGTGGCTGCTCGACAACCTCGACCTGCCGCTCGCCGCCGCCGAAGCGCAATTCGCCGCGTTCGGCGTGAGCGCCGGCGCACTGTCGAACAAGGCCGACAATCCCGCGCTCTTCCACCGCCTGCAGGATTACTCGGTGCGCGTCTCATGGAAGAGCGAGCTCAAGCCGCAACTCGAAACGATCTTCGACGGCAGCGTTTACCGGCCGGTGCTCGAGCGCATCGAAGCGATCCACCAGGAAACCCTGCGCGGCCGCGTCTTCGTCGCGCTGCATATGCACGCCGGCGACGGCAACGTGCACACCAACATTCCGGTCAACTCCGACAACTACGCCATGCTGCACACCGCCAACGCGGCGGTGGCGCGCATCATGCTGCTGGCACGCGCGCTCGATGGCGTGATCTCCGGCGAGCACGGCATTGGCATCACCAAGCTGGAATTCCTGAGCGAAGCCGAGATCCAGCCCTTCCGCGACTACAAGGCGAGGGTCGACCCCGAGGGCCGCTTCAACAAGGGCAAGCTGCTGCCCGGCGGCGATCTGGAGAATGCCTACACGCCGTCGTTCTCGCTGCTCGGCACCGAATCGCTGATCATGGAGCAATCCGAGATCGGCAAGATCTCGGGCATGATCAAGGACTGCCTGCGCTGCGGCAAGTGCAAGCCGGTCTGCTCGACGCACGTGCCGCGCGCCAACCTGCTCTACTCGCCGCGCAACAAGATCCTCGCCACCTCGCTGCTGATCGAGGCCTTCCTCTACGAGGAACAGACGCGGCGCGGCATCTCGCTGATGCATTTCGACGAATTCAACGACGTCGCCGACCACTGCACGATCTGCCACAAGTGCGTGACACCGTGCCCGGTCGACATCGACTTCGGCGACGTGACGATCGCCATGCGCAACTTCCTGCGCGAGCAGGGCAAGAAGAAGTTCGTCCCGGCCAAGGCCGCGGCGATGGCCTTCCTGACCATGAAGGACCCGGCGACGATCAAGCTCGTGCGCAAGGTGATGATCGAGTGGGGCTACACGGCACAGCGCCTGGCCTACAAGACGGCCAAATCCTTCGGCCTGATCCAGGGCCAGGTCAAGCAGCCGCCGGCGACGCTCGGCGCACCGACGATCAAGTCGCAGATCATCCACTTCATCAACAAGCCGATGCCCGGCGGCCTGCCGAAACGCACCTCGCGCGCCCTGCTCGATATCGAGGACGACAAGGTCGTGCCGGTCATCCGCGACCCGCAGAAGGTGAATGACGAATCGGACGCCGTCTTCTACTTCCCGGGCTGCGGCTCGGAACGTCTCTTCTCGCAGGTCGGCCTGGCGACGCAGGCGATGCTCTACGAGATGGGCACGCAAACCGTGCTGCCACCCGGCTACCTGTGCTGCGGCTACCCGCAGACGGCAGCCGGCGAGGCGGCTCAGGGGCAGAAGATCACCACCGACAACCGCGTGCTCTTCCACCGCGTAGCAAACACGCTGAACTATCTCGACATCAAGACGGTGATCGTCTCCTGCGGCACCTGCATGGATCAGCTGCAGAAGTACGAGTTCGACAAGATCTTCCCCGGCTGCCGCCTGCTCGACATCCACGAGTATCTGCTCGAGAAAGGAATCAAGCTTGAGGGCGTGCAGGGCACCCGCTACATGTACCACGAGCCCTGCCACAAGCCGATGAAGACGATGTCGGGAATTAAGGTGGTCAATGAGCTGATGGGACAGCCGGTCGATCTCTCCGACCGCTGCTGCGGCGAATCCGGCACGCTGGCGGTGACGCGTCCCGACGTATCGACGCAGGTCCGCTTCCGCAAGCAGGAGGAAATCGAAAAGGGTGCCGACAAGCTGCGCGCCGACGGCTTCCAGGGCGAGCTCAAGGTACTCACCTCGTGCCCGTCGTGCCTGCAGGGGCTGTCGCGCTACAACGACGACGGCGGCACGCAGGCCGACTACATCGTCGTCGAGATGGCGAAATATCTGCTCGGTGACGACTGGATGGCGAAATACGTGCAAAAAGCCAACAACGGCGGTATCGAGCGCGTCCTGCTTTAGGCATTTTCGAGCAAGCAGGCGGATGGCGACCGGGAAAGCGGTCGCCATCCGCCGTTTACGCCCCGTTTTCTACTACTTTCGTGATATCTTCCCTTTGTTTTCCTGAATATCTGCCCTATCTTGTGCTATCAGAAGACCGGTAAATGGGTGCAACATGCTGGAAAAACATGACGATCACTGCGAGCTTTGCGGCTCACCGGGCGGGGAGCCGATCTGGGAGGACGCGCTCTGCCGGGTAGTGAGCGTTGCCGAACCGGATTATCCCGGCTTCTCTCGCGTCATCCTCAAGCGCCACGTGCGTGAAATGACCGATCTCCCGGCCGCCGAACGGCAACAACTGATGCGTGTCGTGTTTGCGGTGGAAACTGCGCTGCGCCGCCTCTATCAGCCGGACAAGATCAACCTGGCGAGTTTCGGCAACATGACGCCGCATATTCATTGGCACATCGTTCCGCGCTGGGAAAACGACCGCCATTTCCCGCATCCGGTTTGGGGTCCGGCGCAAAGGGTCAATACGCCGAAACGCACCGCCGTCGACCGCCGGCAGTTGCATGGCGAACTCGTCGCAGCCCTGGATGCTGCGGCATAGCTTATCGAGACACGACAAAATGAGCGCTGTGATCAAGCAGATCCCGATCTCCACGGCCATTCCGGATCTCCAAACCGGGCTCCAGATGCTCTCGCGTCTGCCCCTGGCCAATCCGCAACAGGCGGAAAGCGAACTCAACCGCTTTCTCGACAGCCTGTTCCAGGAACCGCCGCACGCCGACGTTTATCTCAATCTGCTCGAGCAAGCGCGGCTCTCGCTCTGTTTCGTCGAAGAGGAACTTGCCCGACGCTACGTCAATAAGCCGCTACCGCTCGGCGACCTCGAGGAGGAATGCTTCCGGCAGGTAAGCACCACCTGGCTCAAGGCGGCCCGCGCCTACGCGCACTGCGCCCAGCTCGATACCGCCGCCGACGACCCCGAGCATTCGCTCCGCGTGGCGCTGATCCTGCATCGCTGCATCTACTACACTGGCATGGCGATCATCGAGCATCACCGCGCCCGGCGCGAGTTGCCGCCCGGACTGTGGCTCGATCTGCACGGCTACTACGCGACCGCCGAGGAATGGGGCGTCGCGACATTGTCGGTTCCCGATGCGCTCGACCCGCTGCAGCGCAGCACGCACTGCACGGCGGCCTTTCTCAGCCTGCTCCTCTGCGAACTGGCCAGCCCGTACAGCCTCGCGGCCCGCGACCAAAGCCTGGTCCGCCGCTGGGCCGGCAACTGGGCGCCGCTGGTCAGTCTGCACGACGCCGTTCCCGGCCAGCCTTTGCCGCAGTTCGTCGTCGACCTGATGCAGGATGTCGGCCTGCGCCCGACGGCTGACTGCCTGCAGACCGAACACTTGCGCCGTCTCGATACCTCGCGCCTGGCGCAGCAACTGAACCAGCTGCGCCAGCAACTGCAGCAAAAAATCGCGCCGGCGCAGATCGGGCTCGGTGAAGACTGCACCGCCGGCCAGTGCAAGCGGCTGCTCGAACACCTCTCGCGCCCGTGGTCGCAGGCGCGCGCGCCGCGCAAGTTCCGCCGCCACGCCACGTCGGGAATCGCCAAGCTGTGCATCGGCTTCGAGGCGATGCACTACTACATCTCCGACCAGGAGTTCGCGCAACCGGAAAATGTCCGCACCTATTCGCGGCAGGAGTTCGAGAGCCTGTTCGCCTTCCGCCACATGGTCGATCCGACGCAGCAGTTGCAGATAAATCGGGAACGGCTCGATTTTTCGATCGATCGATGGGAGGTCGTCAATCAATCGGCCAACGGCTTCCGCCTGATGCGCAGCGTGGCCGGCAAGAAAATGGAGCACGGCCAGCTGCTCGCCGTCTGCCCGCACGACGGCGAACACTTTCTGCTGGCGCAGACAACCTGGCTGATGCAGGAACGGGGTGGCGGCCTGATCGCCGGCGTGGCGGCACTGCCCGGCATGCCGCTGGCCGTCGCGGCCCGTCCGCTCGGGCAGGCGGGGGTATCCAGCGAAATGTACAGCCGCGCTTTCCTGTTGCCGGCGGTGCCGGCAGTCGGTGCCGAGCAATCCCTGGTCATCCCGCAGGGCTGGTATCACGCCGGCCGAATCGTCGAGATCTACACCGACGCACCGCGCCGCATCAAACTGCTGCACGTGCTCAGTGACGGCCCGGACTTCGAACGGGTCAGCTTCCTCTCCGCTTAGAACTCAGCCGGGCCGCTGGCCAGGCGGCTTGCCGGAAAACGCGCAATAAAGCGGCTGCCCTTGCCCGGATCGCTTTCGATATCGAGGACGGCCTGGTGGCGCGTCAGCACATGCTTGACGATGGCCAGACCCAGACCGGTGCCGCCGGTTTCCCGTGAGCGGCTGCGGTCGATCCGGTAAAAACGCTCGGTCAGGCGCGGGATATGCTGGAGCGCGATACCGATCCCCGTGTCGGCCACCACGAATTCGCCCTGTCCGCCACGCAAGCGCCAGATCAGATCGATTTGCCCGCCGGCGGGGGTATAGCGCACGGCATTGCTGGTCAGATTGCCGAAGGCGCTGCGCAATTCGTTGGCACAACCGTTGAGCACGGCCGGTGCGTCGATCGTCAGCGTCAGTTTGTGTCGCCCGCCGGACAGCGCTTCGGCTTCGGCGAGGAGGCTACGGAAAATCGGTTCGAGTTCCACGCGATCGTCGCTCTGCACAGCGCCGCCCGTCTCCAGGGCCGACAGCGTCAGCAGGTCTTCGATCAGGCGCTGCATGCGCACGGCCTGCTCGCAGATCAGCGCAAGGTACTGCTTCACTTCGCTTTCACTGTACGGCGTCTCGTTGTCGGCGAGCATCTCGGCAAAGCCGGAAACCACCGTCAGCGGCGTTTTCAGCTCATGCGAGACATTGGCGATGAAATCGCGGCGCATGGTTTCCAGCCGTTCGAGATGGCTGATGTCGCGCGACAGCAGCAGGGTCTGATCCTCGCCGTAGGGAATCACCTGCAGCAGCAGCGTCTGCCCTTCGACCCGACCGCTGCGGTAGATCAGCGGCTCGTCGTAACGCTCGGCATCGAGGTAATTCACGAAATCGGGCTGCCGCACGAGGTTGGTCAGCGTCTGTCCCTGATCGGTCGCGGCGGACATCTGGAAGTGGTCTTCCGCCTTGGTGTTGATCCAGTCGATGTGACGATGGCGGTTGAAGACGATGATCCCGTCGGGCAGCGCTTGCGCAGCGCGCGTAAAACGCTCGAGCGTATCGGAGAGAACCTGTTGCTGGCCGGTGCGGATGCGCACGCGGCGGTACAGCCCGGCAAAGGCGATTTCCCAGATGCCGCTACCTTCCGGCAGGGGTGCATCAAGCGGTCCGCGCAGCCATTGGATCAGGCGTCCGAGCTGGAACAGGTGCCAGCCGAGCGTGAGCAGGAGGCTGCCGATGGTCGCCGCCAGCGCCCAGCGCAAGTCGTAAATTATCCACACCGGAGCAAAGACGCAGCAGGTAATGAACAGCAGCAGGCCGAATGCGCGCAGCCAGACCGAGGTCATGCACTCTCCCGGACGACTTTGTGCGCGCTCATTCGGCGAGCGCCGAGAAGCGGTAGCCGCTGCCGCGCACGGTCTGAATCAGGCGGTCGTGGCCGCTCGCCTCGAGTGACGCGCGCAGGCGGCGGATATGGACGTCGACGGTACGCTCTTCGACAAACACATGGTCGCCCCAGACCTGGTCGAGCAGCTGTGTGCGGCTGTGTACGCGCTCGACGTGCGTCATGAAAAAGTGCAGCAGGCGAAATTCGGTCGGGCCGAGCTCGAGCGGCTTGCCGTCGCCGAAGATGCGATGCGTCACCGGGTCGAGCCGCAGGCCCTCGATCTCGATGGCGTCTTCGGTCATTTGCGGTGCGCGGCGGCGCAACACGGCCTTGATGCGCGCCAGCAACTCGCGCGGCGAAAACGGCTTGGTCAGATAATCGTCGGCGCCCGCCTCGAGTCCGGCAATCTTGTCGTGCTCCTCGCTGCGCGCGGTGAGCATGATGATCGGCAGATCGCGCGTGCGCTCCTCGCCGCGCAGACGGCGCGCAAACTGGATCCCCGGCATGCCGGGCAGCATCCAGTCGAGCAGCACAACGTCGGGCAGCGTTTCGCGCACCAGCCGGACCGCCTCCTCGGCATCATAGGCACGCAGGACGCTATGGCCCGCATGCTGAAGATTGGCGGCAATCAGTTCCTGAATCGCGGGCTCGTCTTCGACGACGAGGATGGTGGCGGACATAGAATTGGGTTCTCCTTGATCTATGGCGGCCAGTTTATTAAAACGCGGTTACAGAATGATGACAAAACGGAGGGCGAAATAGCGGCGGATTTGAGTCGCACCGCGGCGGGTGCTTCTGCGCTATGATAGCGCGTCCACTAGCACTCAGGGGCGCCCATGGCTGGCCTGCAACAGAACACGCCGATTCCGACCGAGATCAAACTGCACCAGAAATCACGCATTCTCGAATTGGCTTTCGAGAGCGGCGAACGTTTTGAGCTGAGCTACGAATTCCTGCGTGTTTTCACGCCGTCGGCCGAGGCGCGCGGGCATGGTCCGGGCCAGGAAACGCTGCAGGTCGGCAAACGCGATATCGCTATTGAGCGCATCGAGCCGGTCGGCAACTATGCAATCAAGCCCGTTTTTTCGGACGGTCACGACAGCGGCCTCTATTCGTGGGACCTGCTCTACAACCTCGGTGTGCACCACACCGAACTGTGGCAAGCCTATCTTGACCGACTGGCCGCCGCCGGCGCCAGCCGCGACCCCGCCGACTGCCCGCCGCCCGCCGCGAAGCCGCGCGGCGGCTGTGGCAGCCATTGATTTTTTCTGAATCATCCCAATTTTGTATCCAATGAACGCCAAGAACACTACCCATTTCGGCTTCGAGCAAGTCGCCGAAGCTGAAAAATCCCGCCGCGTTGCCGACGTTTTCGACTCCGTCGCCCAGAAATACGATCTGATGAACGACGTCATGTCGGGCGGCATGCATCGCCTGTGGAAGGCCTTCACCATCGCCAAGAGCGGCGTGCGCGAAGGTTCGCGCGTCCTCGATGTGGCCGGTGGCACTGGCGACCTGTCGCTGGCCTTCGCCAAGCGCGTCGGCCGCAGCGGCGAGGTATGGCTGACCGACATCAACAACGCGATGCTGACCAACGGCCGCGACCGGCTGTGCAACAAGGGATTCCTGATCCCGGTGGCGCAGTGCGACGCCGAGAAGCTGCCCTTCCCCGACGATTACTTCGATTGCGTCACGGTCGCCTTCGGCCTGCGCAACATGACGCATAAGGATGCCGCACTGGCCGAAATGCGCCGAGTCCTGCGCCCGGGTGGGCGGCTGCTGGTGCTCGAGTTTTCGCAGGTCTGGAAGCCGCTGGCGCCGGTGTACGATTTCTACTCGTTCAAGGTCATCCCGCGCATCGGGCAGATCATCACCCAGGATGAAGCCAGTTATCGCTATCTGGCCGAATCGATCCGCGTCCACCCGGACCAGGAAACGCTCAAATCGATGATGGAACAGGTCGGTCTCGAGAAAGTCGAGTATTTCAACCTGACGCTCGGCGTCGTAGCCCTGCACCGTGGTTTCAAGTTTTAAGGAAGAATCATGAAAAAGTCACTGTTCGCCATATTCATCGCCCTGCTCAGCCTCGGCCTGACCGTCGGTAGCGCCGAAGCCGCGCGGCTCGGTGGCGGCAAATCCACCGGCATGCAGCGCCAAGCCGTGACACCAAAGCCCGCGACACCCGCCCAGGCGACACCGACCGCGCCCGCACCGACACCGGCGACTCCGGCGGCTGCGCCGAAGCGCAACTGGATGGGACCGCTCGCCGGTCTAGCGGCCGGTCTCGGGATTGCTGCCCTGCTCTCGCATTTCGGCATGGGTGAAGGCGTTGCCAACTTCCTGATGATCGCGCTGCTGGCCATGGCTGCTGTCTTCGTGATCAAGATGCTATTTCGGCGCAAAGACGCGGCAGCGCCAACCGCCGAACCAATGCAATACGCCGGTGCCGGCGGCCCGAGCATGATGCCGACCGCGCAAGCTCCCGTCCCGGCTTTCGGCGGCAGCGCACCGGTCGCCGAAGCCGCACGCCGGATTCCCGAGGGCTTCGACGCGGACGGCTTTCTGCGCATCGCGAAACTGAATTTTGTGCGGCTGCAGACCGCCAACGATGCGAAGAACCTGGACGACATCCGCGAGTTTGTCAGCCCGGAAATGTATGCCGAGATCAAGCTGCAAATGGATGAGCGCGGGAACGCGCCGCAGCAGACCGACGTCGTGACGCTCAACGCCGACCTGCTCGAGGTCGTCACCGAAGGCCATCAGCACATCGCCAGCGTCCGCTTCAGCGGCATGATTCGCGAAGCTGCGGGTGCCGCGGCGGCGCCTTTCGACGAAATCTGGAATCTCACCAAGCAGGTCGACGGCAGCAAGGGCTGGGCAATCAGCGGCATCCAGCAAGTCAACTGATTCAAGAATCTCTCGATGCTTGCCGGCACCGCGCTCCGTTTCGCCAACCACGTTCTGGCTGGCGAACAGTGGGCGCGCACCCGGCTGCAGTTTTTCGCCGGACAGACGGCACATCTCGAGTTCGGCAAATTATCGCTGCCGGTCACGATCACCAGCGCCGGCTTGCTGGCAGCGGGCGACCGTCAAGCCACCGCAGCCGTCACCATCAGCCTCCCCAACGACGCGCCGCTGCGCGCCCTGACCGATCGCCCAGCACTGTTCGCCAGCGCCCGCATCGTCGGATCGGCCGACCTCGCCGAAACCTTGGGTTTCGTTTTCCGTAATTTGCGCTGGGACGTCGAAGACGATCTCTCACGACTGACCGGCGACATCGCAGCTCGCCGACTGGTACAGGGTGGCAGGCAGTTTGCGCAACGGCAGTTGCAAAAAATGAAGAATTTCAACCTCAATGTCGCCGAATACCTGACCGAGGAAAATCCGAGCATCGCGCGGAACGCGGATGTTGTCCGCTTCTGCGGCGAAGTGGATTCTCTTCAGGATGACTGCACCCGTCTCGAGCGGCGTTTGCAGAAACTCGAACGCCGCTGAGCTAGACGCATATAACAAAGGCTGACCCGTCCTAATTTAGGTTGACACCTGTTGAGACGGTTTGGCCCGCTTAATTGCAGGCCTGTAAAGACGCCCGATGAACCTCATCGGGCGTTTT